>ERZ1370068.9956-contig-8696_pt1 | contig 139125 bp, 153 predicted proteins | sample MGYA00561227_ERZ1370068 | MGnify/ENA primary metagenome ERZ1370068 (study PRJEB38410, sample SAMEA6850437) | metagenome | study: Metagenomic assessment of the ecological functions of the soil: analysis of the soil microbiota associated with the...
TTGAACATCGCGGCGTCGAGGCCGAGGGCGCTCTTGCCGATGGCCTCGAGCATCCGGTCCATGGTCGGGGGCATCAATGTCGAGGTGCGGACGTCGCGGAAGGCGCGCTCGGCGGGGTAGTCCTTGTATGCCCCTCGGCCTCCGACGATCTGAATGACCTTGGACGTGAGCTCGAGGCTGACCTCCGTGGCGAGGTACTTGGCCCGGTTGGCGAGGACGCCGCGCTCGAGCGTGTCGGCGGCGTCCCACTTCGCCGCCGAATCGGCGAGCACCAGCAGGACGGCGTCCAGGTGAGCGGACAGCTCACCCACGTGGCGCTGGACCGTTGGATCTTGGGCCACCGCGATGTTCTCGGGCTTGACGATGCGCTTCTTGGCGTAGTCGATCGCGAAGGCCAGGGACGACTCGGCGATTCCCAGATACACGGCGGCATAGCCGAGGGCGAAGCTTTCGATCACGCCGGCGCGGGTGGCCGCGCCGGGATCGCCGAGGGCGGCCTCGGCGGGCATGCGGACATCCTTGAAGGACACCGACGGGCTGAAGGTGGCCCGCATCCCGAGCGTGTCCCACTTGCCGTCGGTGCTGATGCCCGGCGCGTCGGCAGGGACCAGTACCAGGAGCAAGGATTTGCTCATGTCGGTCCCGCCGTCGAGCGCGCACCAGACCATGTACTGCGAGGCGCCGAGCGCCATCGTGCAGAAGTGCTTCACGCCGTTGACGACGTACTCCGAACCGTCCTGGGTGACCACCGTCTCCATCAGGAGGGCGCGGGAGAGGCTCACGGCCGGCTCGCTGCCCCAGCTCCCGAAGAGGCGGCCGTGCTCGACCACCTCGCGGAAATAGCGCCGCTTCTGGGCGTCCGTGGCGAGCGCGTCGATGAAGCGCATGACCGTCGAGTGCATGTGCAGGGTCATGGCGGTGCTGGCGCAGCCCTGTGCGATGGTGCGGATGACGGCGATATAGGTCGCCATGTCGAGCCCGAGCCCGCCGTAGGCCGCGGGGATGGCAGAGGCCAGGAAGCCGTCGCGCTGCAGCTCGCGCCAGCTATCGACTGGGTTGGCGCCCGCCGCGTCGTACTCGGCGGCGCGCGGGGCGACCTTCTCGCGCGTGATGCGCGCCGCCCGGTCGACGAAGGCCTGCTGGGCCGGTGTCAGTGGCGCCACAGCTCCTAGCTCATGCTGCTCTTCGCCGCCACGGCCGGGCGCTTGGCGCCGATGCAGCGGCAGGTGCCGGCCTGATGGAGCTCGATCATGTTGCCGAACGGGTCGTGCATGAAGATCTGCTGGGACTCGGGCCCGACCACGCCGCGCGTGACCCAGAACGAGACGCCCATGCGCTCCAGCTCCGTCTTCGCCTCCTGGATGTCCTCGACCGCGAGGGCGACGTGGGGATGGGAGGGATCCTTGCCGGGCCCTTCCGCGAACTTGGACTGCCCGTCGACGCCCATGAGGTGGATCTGGGCGGTGCCGCCGACGTCCATCCAGTAGCCGTCGATGCTGGGAATGGTCGGACGTCCGGGATCGGGGTTGAGGCCGAGCACGTCCTGGTAGAAGGACAGCGCCTTCTTGACCTCGGGCTCGCTGGGGCCGACGCGGATCCCGTGATGGTGGAGCTCAAGCACTTTGACGGCCATGGAACCCTCCGATGATGGTCCCCCAGATGCCCCGGGGAGAAAGAGAACGAACGCGGAGAAGATCGCGCCGATGACCAGGGGCCAGGACTCGGTGAACGCGCTCAGCCGGTCCTCCAGGACGAGGAAGGCGGTCGCGCCGACAAAGGGCCCGAAGAAGGTTCCGGCGCCGCCGAGGAGCGTCATCATCACGACCTGGCCCGACGTCGTCCAGTAGAGCGATTCGATCGGCACGACGGTGAGGCGCAGGGCGTCGAGCGCGCCCGCGAGGCCCGCGAACATGGCCGAGAAGACGAAGCGACAGGAGCTTGACCCGGTCGATGTCGTAGCCGCAGGCGACGGCGCGATCGCTGTTCTCGCGGATGGCCTGCAGCACCGCGCCGAACGGGGAGTCGAGGATGCGCTTGAGGAGCGCCACGGCGAGGCCGACGAGCACGAAGCAGAAGTAGTAGAAGGCGAGCGGCTTCTCGAGGGAGACCGGGAAGCCGGGGAAGCCGAGCGTGAGCTGCGGGATCCCCGCAAGCCGTCGTCTCCGCCCGTCCAGCTCGACAGGTGGAAGCCGATGAAGTACAGGAGCTGGGCGAAGGCCAGCGTGAGCATCGCGAAGTAGATGCCATGCCGCCGCAGGCAGAAGAAGCCGATGATCGCCCCGCCCGCGCCCGCCAGGAGCAGCCCGGCGCCGAGCGCGCCCCAGACCGACGCGAAGTGGAGCTTGGCGAGGAGGATGCCCGCGCCATAGGCCCCGAGCCCGTAGTAGGCGGCATGCCCGAACGACAGGAGGCCCGTATAGCCATGGAGCAGGTTGAAGCCGAGCGCGAAGAGACCCCAGATCAGCACCTGCGTGGCCAGGGCCTGATACGGGACGAGGAAGGGAAAGACGGCGAAGACGGCCAGGAAGGTCGACACGGGATGCGCGGCGACCCAATCGGCGACGGAGCGCAGCGCGCCTGGCACCGGCATCAATCCAGCAGGCCGGCCTCGCCGAAGAGGCCGCTCGGACGCACCAGGAGGACCACGGCCATGGCGATGAAGACCATGATCTCGGCCAGCGCCGGCGCGAAGTACGTCGTGAGCCCGACGACCTGGCCCATCAGGAGTCCCGCCACCACCGCGCCGACCAGGCTGCCCATGCCGCCCACCACGATCACGACGAACGACTCGATGACCATGGTGACGCCCATCTCCGCGTAGACGCCGCGCATCGGGCCGGCGAGGATGCCCGCGAGGCCGGCGAGGCCGGTGCCGATGCCGAAGACGAGCAGCCAGATGCGCGACAGATCGATGCCGAGCGCCCGCACCATCAGGGGTCACGCGAGCCCGCGCGGATGATGAGGCCGACATTGGTGCGCTCCAGAAAGAGCCAGATCGCCACGAGCACGGCGACCGTGACGGCGATCACGAAGAGCCGGTAGGCGGGGAAGTTCATGAAGCCCAGGTTCACGGCGGTCCCCAATGCCTTGGGCGGGTCGATCGTGAGGCCGATCTTGCCCCAGATGATCCGCACGCCCTCGACGATGATGAGGGAGAGTCCGAAGGTGAGCAGCAGCGGGTCGTCGGGCGAGCGGCCGTAGAGGCGGCGGATGAGAAAGCGCTCGATGAGGAGCCCGACCGTTCCCACCATGAGGGGCGCGATGATCAGGGACAGCCAGAAGTTCTTCGTGACTCCGAACACGAAGACGCCGAAGTAGGCCCCGAGCATGTACAGCGACCCGTGGGCGAAGTTGACCACGGTCAGGAGGCCGAAGATGAGCGACAGTCCGATCGCCAGCAGCACGAAGATCATCCCGAGCACGAGGCCCGTGAAGACCTGTGCGGCCAGCGCGGACGCCGTGATGTCGATCACGCCGGCTAGAAGCCTGACGGAGAAACCCGGCTAGAGCGATGAGAAGGGTCCAGCTGCGAGGCGGCGCCCGATGGCCGCACGCGAGGCGTACTCTCTGTACGTTGAGCGTGCGGTCGAGGGCGCCAACGAAGCAGATGGGCCCTTATCATCGCTCGCTAGGCGAAGCCCTTTTCGCCGCAGGTGCGGTCGTACTCCTCGTTGGCCGGGATGCGGCTCACGACGTCGTAGAGGCCCCATTCCCCTTGAGCTTGTCCCGGCCCTTGACGATCCACATGTCCTGCATGGCCTTGTTGTCGCAGGCGCGCCACCACTCCTTGCCCTTGTAGTGGTCGTAGGTCGGGTTCTTCCGGAGCGCATCCGCCACCTTGTCGGCTTCCGTCGACTTGGCGAGCTCGGCGCCGCGGGCGACTTCGAGGCAGCCGCTGTAGGCATAGCAGCTATAGTCGCCGGGCGGCATATTGAACTTCTTCTGGAACGCCTCGACGTAGCGCTTGGCCTGCGGGATCGAATCTTGAAGCTCCCAGTAGAAGTTGATCCCGGCATAGATGTCGGAGTAGAGGTCGGGGCCGCCCTCCTTGCCGTACGAGATCCAGTGCAGGGGCTGGGCGATCTTCATCTCCTTCTTCATGCCGAAGCTGATGGCCTGCTTGAGGAAGGCGATATTGTCGGCGCCGGGCGTCACCGTCATGAGGACTTCCGGCTTGGCCGCCTGGATCTTGGGCAGGTGGGCGGAGAACTCGGCGCTGCCGAGCGGATACGGGATGGCGCCGAGCACGGTGCCCCCGTTCTTCTTGAGCGTCTCCTGCAGGACCTGATTGCACTGCTTGCCCCAGGCGTAGTCCGCGTAGATCAGGTACCACTTCTTGCCGAGGTTCTGCGCGGCCCACGTGCCGACGGCGCGGCAGGTGATGGTCGGGTTCAGGGCCTCGTGGAAGGTGATGGGGCTCGTATCCGGCTTGGCGCTGATCTCGTCCGACTGGCTCGTCGAGACGAAGAGCACCTTGGACTTCTTGGTCTGCTCGTTGATGGCCATCTGCACGTGCGCGGCGAGGCCGCCCACGATGAACTGGCACTTCTCTTTTTCGATCAGCTCCTGCGTCCGCTGGGCGCCCACCGCGGGCTTGAGCTGGTCGTCGCGGAAGAGCACCTCGACCTTCCGGCCGAGGATGCCGCCCTTGGCGTTCAGCTCGACCTCGGCGAGCTGGGCGCCGCGCTGCATGTCGGCGGCGAGGGCGCCGAAGGGCCCGGTCAGCGGCAGCGGGACCCCGATGCGGATCGGGTCCTTGCTCTGCGCGCGCAGGACGGCCGGGAAGGCGAGGGTCGCCGCTCCGAGCGTGGTGGTGGTCAGAAATGAGCGCCGGTCCATAGGAGACCTCCTCGTCTGTGGGTGAGCCTGGGTCGAGCGGCAGCCGTCCGAGCCGCGGCCATGATAGGTGCCGCTCGCCGGGCGTGTCAAATCGGAGATGCCGCTACTTCTTCGCGCCCTGGGCTTTCCGTTCCGGCTTGGGGCCGCCTCGGCGTCGCGCTTGACCAGCTTGATGGGGGCTTGCGCTCCGATTCGGGAGCGGCGGGAGACGAGGCGCGCTTGGCGAGGCTCTGCTTGAGCGCGTCCATCAGGTCGATCACCTGGGCGCGCTCGGCCGGGGCCGCCGCGGTCGTGATCTCCTTGCCTTCGACCTTGGTGTTCACCAGGTCGAGCACGCGCTGGCGGTACTCGTCCTTGTACTGCTCCGGCTTGAACTCGTCGTGGGTGAGCTCGGCGATGAGCTTCTCCGCCAGCTCCAGCTCGCCGTCGCGGATCTTGGCGCCCTCGCCCTTCTCCACCTCGCCGAAGTCCCGGACCTCGTCGGCGAAGTACATCGTGTGGAGCATCAGGCCCTTGTCGGCGGGCCGGATGAGGACGAGGCTCTCCTTGCCGCGCATCACGAAGGTGGCGAGCGCGACGCGGTCGGCCTTGGCCATGGCGTCGGCGAGGAGGCGATAGGCCTTCTCGCCGCCCTTGTCGGGCCCGAGGTAGTAGCTCTTCTCGAAGTAGATCGGGTCGACGCTCGGCAGCGGGACGAACTCGGCGATGTCGATGACCCTCGAGCTCTCGCCCTCGAGCGACTTGATCTCCTCCTCGTCCAGCCGCACGTACTGCTCCTTGGAGAACTCGTAGCCCCGGACGAGCTGGTTGCGCTCCACCACTTCGCTGGCAGACCGGGCAGAACGTCTGCTGCTTGATCCGGTTGCCGCACTTGGCGTGCAGCATGTTGAACGAGACGCCCTCCGCGGACGCGGCGGTGTAGAGCTTGATCGGGATGGAGACCAATCCGAAAGAGATCGTCCCAGTACCGACGGAATGAGGGGGCATCGCACGGCTCCTCCGGTGACGAGAGTCTGATGCGCTCCACGCTACCACGGGCGCCGTGTACGCGCCAACCGACGTCGCGTACCGCACGGATGGTGGTGGGGGCGCGTGGCGAGGGCTAGGGATAGTGCGGGTCCCTTCTGTATCGCGTTGAGTCCCTTCGGCGCTGCCATTCTGCCGAATCTCGCCGTCCGATGTGTGTTGTTGGGCGGAACCTTACGCAGGTGACGTTTCGAGAGCGATTCGAAGCCGGTCGGTCTCCGGGATAGAGAAATTGAGCTTCTCAAAGCCGATGACACGACCAGCCGAGTCCTTCATGAGAACGACTTCATCCCCCGTTTCCTCGCAGATGTGCTCCTGGTGCCGGTCGCTGAACCAGACGGTGAGAGTCTGTCCTTCGCGGTCGTAGAGCACGCTCACTTCGGCCATATTCTTGTCCTCCTTCCCTTGATCGCGTCAGCGCTGCGGCAGGCCCAACAACGTAACACGGGTGACTCTGCCGCGTAACCGGGTCTCGGCCGCCGACGGGATGCCGCGGCGAACGAAAGAACAGGACATTGCGGTCGGCGCCTGGTGCCGGCCACCCGAGATACCTGGACCGCGGATACAAAATACGCGCGGCTCGGATAAACGATAGGGCAGGTCGTGGATATCCGGAGAGGGCGCGAATCTCGAGCGGGAGCCGTCCGAGGGCAGTCAGCCGATCTCGCGTTGGGCTTCGACGTCCGAGGGGCCGCGATTTGAGAAGGTGGGTGGAGATTTGTGTGGTGGCTACATCCTGTCGGGCGCGGCGACGCATTGCTCCGGAGCGTGAGGAAGGGCTACCCGGGCAGCGCGGTGCCGACGAGCTCCGGCGAGCGCGCGGGCGAAGGCGGGGCCGGTGCCGGATTCCTCGTGCTTGAAGTAGACGAGCGTGTCGCGCCAGCGCGCCTCGTGCTCCTTCACCGTCCGGGCCCAGGCCTCGAGGTCCGACGGCGTGTAGCCCTCGTCCCGCAGGCGGAGGTAGCCCCAGTCGGCCGTGGCGACGAGGGGCGTGCTGCTCTCAGCGCTGTCGGCGATCACGAGGGCGGCATTGGCCGCGCGGAGCCGCGCGTAGACGTCCTCGGCGAGCCAGCTCGCGTGGCGGAACTCGAAGGCGAAGCGGAGGTCGGGCGGGAGCTGGGCGAGGAGATCCCCGAGGCGCTCCATGTCCCGGGCGAAATTGGGCGGGAGCTGGAACAGGATGGAGGCGAGCTTCGGCCCGAGGAGGCGCGCGGTGTCGAGGAAATAGCGGAGCGGCTCGCCCACGTCGCGCAGGCGGGCGAAGTGGGTGATGCGCTGGGGCGCCTTCAGCGTGAAGCGAAACGCCGCCGGCGTCTCGCGGTCCCAGCCCGCGACCGCCTTCGCGCTGGGCATGCGGTAGAAGGTGTAGTTCACCTCGACGGTGGAGAAGCGCTCCGCGTAGTAGGGAAGCATCTTCGCGGTGGGGAACTTGTCCGGGTAGAACGTGCCCCGCCACTCCGGATAGTTGTAGCCCGAGGTCCCGATCTGAATCGCCATGGCGCCCGACCTTCCGCTTATGATGAGGCAACTCCTGCAGCGTGCCCATCATCATACCGAAGGAGGGGCGGATGCCGACGTCGATGCTGTCAGCGAAGGAAGTGACCACGGACCTCTTGATCCGCTATGGCTTCCAGCTCCTGGGGGCGGTGGTCGTCCTCGTCGCGGGCGCGCTCCTCGCCCGGTGGGTCGGCAACGCGACGGGCAAGTGGCTCGAGACGCGGAGGATGGAGCCGCCCGTCCGCACGCTCATCGTGCGGGTCGTCCGCGTCGTCGTGATGGTCTTCACGCTCGTGGTCGCGCTCGACAAGTTCGGCTTCCAGATCGCCCCGCTCGTGGCGGGCATCGGCGTCGCCGGCCTCGGCATCGGCATCGCGCTGCAGGGCGTGCTGAGCAACGTGGTGGCCGGGCTCAGCATCATCTTCACCAAGCCGTTTCGCGTGGGCGAGTACATCGCGCTGCTCGGCGTGCAGGGCGAGGTGAGCCTGATCGAGCTGTTCTCGACGACCCTCGTCCATCCCGATCGCTCCCGGGTCGTGATCCCCAACCGGAAGATCGTGGGCGAGATCCTGCACAACTACGGCGCGGTACGCCAGCTCGCCCTCAGCGTGCAGGTCGGATACGGGTCGGACCTCGGCCAGGTGCTCGAGACGGCCCGCGAGGTGGTGGCGGGAATGCCCGCGTGCTCCGGGACCTTCCACCGGTCATCGGCGTGGGCGGGCTCGGAGGGGGGGCCTCACCGTGAACGTCGGCCCGTGGGTGGCGGCGACGGACTATATCCCCGCGCAGGCCGAGCTCTACCAGGCGCTGGTGGAAGGGTTGCGGACCCGGCACATCGGCCTGGGCGGGCTGACCGAGGTACGGCTGGTGCCGGGGGCGTGAGCGCCGCGAACCCGCCCGCCACCGAGGGGCGTCGAACGCCCTGAGCTGTTGATCGGGACGGGAGACCAAGCCATGAGCGATGCATCGGCGGAAGCCACGGGGATCTGCGGGGACGGCCCGCTCCTCGACGTCGGCCGTGAGACCTGCGGCCGCCTCGACACGGCCGAGCCGCGGGAGTGGCTCTGCGCCAACGGCATCGGGGGATTCGCCTCGGGAACCGTCGCGGGACTCTTGACCCGCCGCTATCACGGGCTGCTCGTGGCCGCGTTGAAGCCGCCCGTGGGCCGCACGCTCCTCGTCGCCAAGCTGGACGAGACGGTCGCAGTACGGGGGCGGCGTGGGAGCTCTACGCCAATCGCTGGGCGGACGGGACGCTGGGACCGCACGGCTACCGGTTGATCGAGCGCTTCCGCCTCGACGGCACCACACCGGTGTGGACGTTCGCGTGCGCCGACGCCCAGATCGAAAAGCGCATCTGGATGGAGCCGGGCGCCAATACGACCTATGTGCGCTACGCGCTGCTGCGCGGCAGTGCCTCCGCCACGCTCGCCCTCAAGGCGGTGGTGAACTACCGCGATTTCCACGCGAGCACACACGCCGGCGGCTGGCGCATGGCGGTCGACGCCATCCCGCACGGGCTGCGCGTCACGGCCTACGATGGCGCCCGGCCATTCGCCGTGCTCGCCGAGGGCACCGCCGCGGCGCCAGCGCACGAGTGGTATCTGCGGTATGGCCTCGCCCGCGAGGCCGAGCGCGGGCTCGACGCCGTCGACGACAATCTCCACGCCGGGACCCTCCGGATCGCGCTGGCGCCGGGCGCCTCCGTCACCGTGGTGCTCTCGTCGGAGGATGCGCCGTCGCTCGACGGCGCGGCGGCATGGGCGCGGCGCATCGCCCACGAGTCCGACGTGCTCGCCCGATGGCGCACCGCGCAGCCGGCAGGGGCGCCCGGCTGGGTCGACCGGCTGGCGCTCGCCGCCGACCAGTTCGTCGTCCGGCGGCCCCTGACCGCCGATCCCGGTGCGATGTCGGTGATCGCGGGATACCACTGGTTCGGCGACTGGGGACGGGACACCATGGTCAGCCTGCCCGGCCTCTGTCTTTGCACCGGGCGCGCCGAGGTCGCGCGGCACATCCTGACCACGTTCGCGCGCTTCGTCGACCAGGGCATGCTCCCCAACGTGTTCCCCGATTCTGGGAGAAGCCCGAATACAATACCGCCGACGCCGCGCTGTGGTACTTCGAGGCGGTGCGCGCCTATCACGCGGCGACGCAGGACGCCGGCCTGGTGAAGGCGCTGTTCCCGGTGCTGGCGGACATGATCGGCTGGCACGTGAAGGGCACGCGCTACGGCATCGGCGTGGACGCGGCCGACGGGCTCCTGCGGGCGGGTGAGCCCGGCGTGCAGGTCACGTGGATGGACGCGGTGGTCGGCGACCGGGTCGTGACGCCGCGCACCGGCAAGCCCGTCGAGATCAATGCCCTCTGGTACAATGCGCTCCGCGCCATGAGCTCTCTCGCGCGGGTGGCGGGCCAGCACGATGCGACCTGGGATCAGATGGCCGGGCGCGCCGCCGCGGGCTTCGATCGCTTCTGGAACGAGGCGGCCGGTGCGTGCCACGACGTCATCGATGGTCCCGCGGGCGCCGACCCCACCCTTCGGCCCAACCAGATCTTCGCGGTCTCGCTCCCGCGAGCCCGCTCTCGCCGGAGCGGCAGCGACGGGTGGTCGATACCTGCGCGCGCCAGCTCTTGACCTCGTTCGGGCTCCGGAGCCTCGCGCCCGGCGATCCCGCGTACACGGGTCGCTACGGGGGCGGATCGGCCCGAGCGCGACGGCGCCTATCACCAGGGCCCGGCATGGGGATGGCTGCTCGGCCCATTTGCCCTCGCCCACCTGCGGGTGTACGGGGACCGGCAGGCCGCCCGCGCGTACCTGTTGCCCATGGCGCATCACCTGGGCGACTACGGCCTCGGGAGCATCGCCGAGATCTTCGAGGGCGACGCGCCGTTTGCGCCCCGGGGCGCCATCGCCCAGGCGTGGAGCGTGGCCGAGACGCTGCGCGCCTGGTGCGAGATCGACGACGGCCGCGCGTCGAGGCGTCACCGGGGCGCCCGGCATGACGGTCAAGGCGCGCGCGCTGCGGGTGGCGGGGCCCTGCGCCATCGTCATCTTCGGCGCCGCCGGGGACCTGACCAAGCGCAAGCTCTTCCCCGCGCTCTACAACCTGAAGGCCAATGGGCTCCTGCCGCGCGAGCTCGCGATCATCGGCGTCACGAGGAAGCCCAAGACCCACGAGGCAGTTCCGCGCCGAGCAGTCGAAGGAGATCCGCGAGTTCGCCACCCGCCCGGTGGACGAGCAGCTCTGGAGCGAGCTGCGGGACGCCCTCTACTACCAGTCCGGCGAGTTCACCGACGACGAGACCTACTACCAAGCTCGGCGAGCTCTTGAAGGAAGTGGAGGGCCGCCACGGGACCGGGGGCAACGTGCTCTTCTACCTCGCCGTGCCGCCCGATTTCTTTGCGCCCATCGTCGAGGGGCTCGGTCGGGCCGGGCTGACGGGCGAGGAGGGCACGGGCTGGCGGCGCGTGATCGTCGAGAAGCCCTTCGGCCGCGACCTCGAGTCCGCGCGGGAGCTGAACACCCGGCTCCGCGCGGTGCTGCACGAGCGGCAGATCTACCGCATCGACCATTACCTCGGCAAGGAGACCGTGCAGAACATCATGGTCTTCCGTTTCGCCAACGGGCTCTTCGAGCCCGTGTGGAACCGCCGCTACATCGACCACGTGCAGATCACGGTGGCGGAGACGGTGGGCGTCGAGGATCGCGGCGGCTACTACGACACCGCGGGCGTGCTCCGCGACATGGTGCAGAACCACATGTTCCAGCTCCTCGCCATGGTGGCGATGGAGCCGCCGAGCTCCTTCGAGGCCGATGCCGTCCGCGACGAGAAGGTCAAGGTCCTGAAGTCGATCCGTCCGATGCGGCCGGAAGACGTCCTGCAGCGCGCGGTGCGCGGCCAGTACGGCCCCGGAGAGATCGACGGCAAGCCGGTGCCGGGGTATCGGAGCGAGCCGAAGGTCTCGCCGACGTCGGCCACCGAGACCTATGCCGCCCTCAAGCTCCAGGTGGAGAACTGGCGCTGGGCAGGCGTGCCGTTCTATCTGCGCTCGGGCAAGCGGCTGGCGCGGCGCACCACCGTCATCGTGATCCAGTTCCGGCGACCGCCGCTCCTGCTCTTCGAGGAAGCCGATCCCGATCACGTCGGGCGGGACGAGATGCGGGAGCAGCTCGATCCCAACCGGCTCGTGATGCACATCCAGCCGGAGGAGGGAATCGAGATCCAGGTGAAGGCCAAGCGGCCGGGGCCGACGGTCGAGCTCAATACGGTCAAGCTCGACTTCAGCTACAAGGACTTCGGCGATACCGCGGCGGCCACCGGCTACGAGCGCCTGCTCTACGACAGCATGGTCGGCGACACCACCCTCTTTCACCGCGCCGACATGGTCGAGGCGGCCTGGAACATCGCCACGCCCATCCTCGACGTGTGGAAGTCGCTTCCGCCTCGAAACTTTCCGAACTATCCGGCGGGCAGCATGGGTCCGGCCGAGGCGGACCAGCTCATCGCGCGAGACGGCCGCGGCTGGTGGTGGCCTTGACGGGCCGCGGAGCGCTGGCCGTGACGGCCACGCGGTGAGCGAGACTCCTCGACAACGTAGAGACGTTCCGCGTGTACGAGGCGGGCCGGATTTCACCCGGCACCGCAGTTTTGGCTCGGAGCCGCTTTCCTCGTGCCTCGTGTGCTCGGCCGAGAATCTTCCTCCAGCCTCCAGCGAACGCGAGGTGGTCGAACTCGTGCTGCGATGAGCGGTCCTCCGTCGTCGTGGTACCGACGCGGCTTGTCCCAGGCGCCGCGGTTAGCCCAGTACTCTACGGCCGGATTCCCGGACAGCAGCGGCTCTACTTGGAGTTACCAGCCGGGGAGCAGCGGGGGGAGCACCATGGGGGCCAGGGGGAGAGTCTGAGCATATCCCTGGGCGTATTGGGCGGCGTAGCCTGGCTATTGGAGTTGTTCGGTCCGGACCCTCGGAAGCCACCCTCGCCGGTGTTCCCTGTGTACCCGCCCGCCCCGTGAGACGCGGTGGATCCGCTCGAGGCAGCGCCCCGGGAAGGGCCGGTGCTGCCGGACCCCTTGGCGAGCATGAGACGAACCGCAGGCGGTCGCGTCCGACGTTCCGTCTCCGGGTAGGTCCAGTCGGGAGATCCACCACGGGAAGGCTCACCGATCCGAGGAGAGCTGTGGCAAGCAGCAACGATTTCACGGCGTGTTCCTCCTTGATAGTCAGCAGTCTAAACTGCAACCCCGGCCGGGGCAATGGGACCTTGGTCCAATGACCATCGTAGCGTGGCCTCCGGCGAAGGCCTGGCTGGATGTGGCGGACAGGCGGTCCGGCTCGAGCCCGAGGCATGAAGAACGACGCCGGCCGTATGGTATACGTCACCCGGGGCCTCGGACGCCTCGTATCAGCCAGGTGGCCCACTCGAGGAGAAGGGTGCTCGCGTGTTCGATCGGTACCATATCGTGAGCCCGGGCGACCTGGCAGGACGTGGCCCGACGGCTGACGGGCACAATTCTTGGGCACACGCGGGCCGACAGAGGAGGGAACGTGTCGCGCAACCTCGCGACATCATTGACCGGATGTCAGTAGCATGCGCCCCGAGCGTGCTGGCCGTGATGGCCAAGGCGCCGCGCGCCGGCCTGGTGAAGACGCGCCTCTGCCCGCCGCTGTCCCCGGACGAGGCGGCCGAACTGGCGGGGCATTCCTCCTCGACGCCGTCGACCAGGTGAGAAGCGTGGCGGCGGCGCGCCCGGCCATGGCGTATGCGCCCGTTGACGCGCGCGCGTTCTTTCACGCGATCGCCCCGACTTCGCCCTCGTGGCGCAGCGCGGGATGACCTGGGCGCGCGGCTCGCGCACGCGTTCGAGGACCTCCTGGCCGACGGCGCGCCGGGGCGATCGTGATCGGCAGCGATGTGCCGACCTTGCCGAGCGCGGTGCTGGGGGCCGCCCTCGAGCGCCTCGCGGGCGCCGACCTCGTGCTCGGGCCCAGCGAGGACGGCGGCTACTACCTGATCGGGCTGCGCGAGCCGCGCGCGGCGCTCTTCGCGGACATGGCGTGGAGCACCGAGATCGTCTTCGAGGAGACGATGCGCCGGGCGAGCGCGCTCGGCCTCGACGTCGGGCTCCTGCCGGCGTGGTTCGACGTCGACACCGCCGCTGACCTCGAGCGGCTCGAGGCCGCGCTGGCGGCTCCCGGGCCGGGCGCCCGGCACACGCGCCGCTTCTTCGCGGAGCGGCGGGCGGCGGTCAGGCCGTGACGCCCGAGGAACAGCGCCTCGACGAGGCGCGGGAGCGCACGGCCCACTGGAAGCGGTGGGGGCCCTACCTGAGCGAGCGGCAATGGGGCACCGTGCGCGAGGACTATAGCCGCGACGGCAGTGCCTGGGAGTATCTGCCGCACGACCACGCGCGCTCTCGGGCCTATCGCTGGGGCGAGGACGGCATCGCGGGCATCTCGGACAACCACCAGCGCCTCTGCTTCGCGTGGGCGTTCTGGAACGGGCGCGATCCCATCCTGAAGGAGCGGCTGTTCGGCCTCACCGGGCCGCAGGGCAATCACGGCGAGGACGTCAAGGAGTGCTACTTCTACCTCGACTCCACGCCGACCCATTCCTACATGAAGTACCTCTACAAGTATCCGCAGGCGGCCTTTCCGTATCGGGATCTCTTGGAGGAGAACCGGCGGCGTGGCCGGAGCGCGCCTGAGTACGAGCTGCTCGACACCGGCGTGTTCGACGAGGACCGCTACTGGGACATCCTGATCGAGTACGCCAAGGCCGGCGTCAACGACATCCTGATCCGCGTCACCGCCACCAATCGAGGGCCGGAGGCGGCAGTGCTCGATCTGCTGCCGACGCTCTGGTTCCGCAATACGTGGTCGTGGGACCGGGGAGCTCCGCGCCCCACGCTGAGCGCCTGGGATCGCGCCGTCGTGGTCGAGGCCGACCACGACGCGCTCGGCATGCGCTGGCTGGTCGCCGAGGGCTCGCCCGAGCTCCTGTTCACCGACAACGACACGAACTTCGAGCGCCTCTGGGGCGCGCCGAATCGCTCCCCTTACGTGAAGGACGGGATCGACGACCATGTCGTGCGCGGGGTGCCGGGGCGCATCAACCCTGCGCGCACCGGCACCAAGGCGGCGCTGCACTATCGGGTGCCGCTCGGCCCCGGCGAGTCGAAGGTCATCAAGCTCCGGCTCGCCAATACGCCGCCGCTCGGGAATCAGCTCGGCGGCGACTTCGACGCCCTCGTCGCCCGGCGCCTGACCGAGGCCGACCAGTTCTACGCGACGGTCGTTCCGGACTCCCTGTCCGACGACTGCAAGCACGTGATCCGCCAGGCGCTCGGCGGCCTCCTCTGGACCAAGCAGTTCTACCACTACGACGTCCGGCGATGGCTCGAGGGCGATCCCACGCAACCGCCGCCGCCGCCCGAGCGCCGGCGCGGCCGGAACCACGAGTGGACGCACCTCTACAACAGCGACGTCATCTCGATGCCGGACAAGTGGGAATACCCGTGGTACGCGGCCTGGGATCTCGCCTTCCACTGCCTGCCGCTCGCCCTCGTCGACCCGGACTTCGCCAAGGAGCAGCTCATCCTGCTCCTTCGCGAGTGGTACATGCACCCGAACGGCCAGCTCCCGGCCTACGAGTGGGCCTTCAGCGACGTCAACCCTCCGGTGCATGCCTGGGCCGCCTGGCGCGTGTACAAGATCGACAAGCGCCTGCGCGGGACGGCGGACCGCATCTTCCTCGAGCGCGTGTTCCACAAGCTCCTCCTGAACTTCACCTGGTGGGTGAACCGGAAGGACGCCGAGGGGCTCAATATCTTCCAGGGCGGGTTCCTCGGCCTCGACAACATCGGTGTCTTCGACCGCTCGGCGACCTTGCCCACCGGCGGCTACATCGAGCAGTCCGACGGCACGAGCTGGATGGGCATGTATTGCCTCAACATGCTCGCGATGGCGCTCGAGCTGGCCCAAGAGGATCGCGCCTACGAGGACGTGGCGAGCAAGTTCTTCGAGCACTTCGTCTACATCGCGCGCGCCACGCACAACCGCGGCGGCGAGGGCATCAGCCTGTGGAACGAGGCGGACGGCTTCTTCTACGACGTGCTGCACCTGCCCGACGGCCGGCTGCAGCCGCTCACCGTGCGGTCGATGGTGGGGCTGATCCCGCTCTTCGCCGTCGAGACCATCGAGCCGGAGATGCTGAGGAAGCTGCCCGCCTTCGCCCGGCGCATGCAGTGGTTCATCGACAACCGCCCCGAGTTCGCCGAGCACGTGGAGATGGTCGAGGCGCCGGGGCGGGGACGCGGCGGCTGCTGTCGATCGTGACGCGCGAGCAGCTTCCCCGCGTGCTGCGGTTCATGCTCGACGAGCAGGAGTTCCTGTCCGACCACGGGATCCGCTCTTTGTCGCGCGTCCACCGCGCTCGCCCGTATGTGCTCAACGTGGACGGCGTGCAGAGCCGCGTGAGCTACGAGCCGGCGGAGTCGACGAGCGGGGTCTTCGGCGGCAACTCCAACTGGCGCGGGCCCGTCTGGTTTCCCGTCAACCACCTGATCATCGAGTCGCTGCAGAAGTTCGACCATTTCTACCGGGACGCCCTCAAGGTCGCGTGTCCGACGGGGTCGGAGCAGATGATGACACTCTGGGACGTGAGCCTCGATCTGTCGCGTCGGCTCTCCGCTCTTTTCATGAGAGATCCCGCCGGCCGACGGCCCGCGCACGGCGAGGTTGCGCGATTCCAGGCGGATCCACACTGGCGTGAGCTCGTCCTGTTCTACGAGTATTTCCATGGGGACACGGGCGCGGGGCTCGGCGCGAGCCACCAGACGGGTTGGACCGGGCTCGTCGCCAAGCTGATAGAGCAGTACGGCCGCCGCGACGACGGAGGATGACCATGGCAGCGACAGGCACACCGCCGGCGAGCGCAGCCGAGCTCGATCGGGTGGCCGCGCGCGCGCTCGCACTCTGCGCGGGGCGCGTGTGATCGGGCTCGGGTCGGGGCGCGCGGCGACGGCGTTCATTCGCGCCCTCGGGTCCGAGGTGAAGGCGGGGCGCTCGGTGCGCGGCGTTCCCACCTCCGAGGCCACGGCCCGGCTCGCGCGCGAGCTGGGCATCCCGCTGGCCGGGCTCGACGAGGCCTCGCCGGAGGTGACGGTCGACGGGGCCGATGAGGTCGACCCACGGCTCGACCTCATCAAGGGCTATGGCGGCGCCCTGGTGCGCGAGCGCATCGTGGCCGTCGCGTCCGAGCGCCAGATCATCCTGGTGGGGCCCGAGAAGCTGGTGCCCGTGCTGGGAAGCCACCATCGGCTGCCCATCGAGGTCGTGCCGTTCGCCCTGCCGCTGGCGTCGCGCCGCCTCGCGCCCATCGCCGGCGCCCCGACGCTTCGCCAGGTCGACGGGCGGCCGTTCATCACCGACAACGGCAATGTCATCCTGGACTGCGCGGTGGGGCCGATCGCGGATCCCAGAGCGGCTCGAGATCGCGATTCACACCGTCCCCGGCGTCGTCGGTACCGGGCTCTTCGTGGGGATCGCGCATACGGTGCTCGTGGGCGAGCCGAGCGGCGTCAAGGAGCTCCGGCGGCGTCCATGACCTGCAAGGACGCCATCGACATCCTGGCCGACTACCTGGACGTCACACTCGGCGCCGAGCGAGGCAGCGAGAGCTCGAGCTGCATCTGAGTGGCTGCGCGCCGTGTCACGGCTATCTCAACACCCGGCTGAGATGAAGCGGCGCCTCCGGGAACTCCTGGCCAAGCGGCTCGGCAGCGATCCCGCCTGACCGAACGCGCGCGCGCGCGCGGGCCGATTTTAGGGGGCGGCGGGCCGGGTCCGCTATCATGGCGGCAGGCAGCAGGAGAGAGAGGCCATCCCATGGGCTTGGTGATCTTCCTGGTCGTGCTCGGCCTGCTCGTGGCCGTCGCCGTGATGGCGTACAACCGCCTCGTGGCGCTGGGCCAGCGGTCCGAGGAGGCGTGGTCGGACGTCGACGTGCAGCTCAAGCGGCGGACCGATCTGGTCCCCAACCTCGTCGAGAGCGTCAAGGGGTATGCGGACCACGAGCGCGGGACATTCGAGGAGGTGGTGCGCGCGCGGGGCGGCCGTGAACGCCGAGACGCGTGAGGCTCGGGGCCGTGCGGAGGGTCAGCTCAGCGATGCCCTCCGCCACCTCTTCGCCGTCGCGGAATCGTATCCGGACCTGAAGGCGAACGAGAACTTTCAGTCGCTCCAGGAGTCGCTCGGCCAGATCGAGAGCGACATCCAGAGCGCCCGCCGCTACTACAATGCCGTGGTCCGGGACCTGAACACGGCGGTCGACAGCTTCCCGTCCAACCAGATCGCGCTGGTCTTCCGGTTCGTCAAGCGCGGGTACTTCGAGCTCGACCGCCCCGAGGATCGCCAGGTGCCCAAGGTGTCCTTCCCGGGCCGCGCATAGGGCGACGCCGTTGTCCGCCCGCGAGGCCCGCGTCAGGCGCCGGCTTCTGGGCGTTGCCGCGATCGTCCTCGCCGTGGTGGCCGGGGCGGCGCCGGCGCAGGGGCAGGGACGCGCGTTCTCCATCGATCGCTTCGCCGTCACCATCACGGTTCATCCCGATGCGAGCCTCGACGTTCGGGAGGCGATCACCTTCGATTTTCGGGGCAGCCATCAGGCGGTGTATCGCGTCATCCCGGTGCGGTATCCGCGCGGCGGGTTCGAGTTCGCGCTGCGGCTCGACGGCGTCCAGGTGCTCGACGAGCAGTTCCGGCCCCTCAAGACGAACGTGTCCTACTCCGGGCGCTACGTGCGGATCAAGGCGTGGGTCCCGGGCGCGGTCAATACGGCCAAGACGGTGACCGTGGTCTATCGCGTGCGGCGCGGGCTCTTCAACGTCGACGATCACGAGGAGCTGTACCGGAACGTCACCGGGGACGAGTGGGACGTGCCCATCCGCGAGGCGGAAGCGGTGGTCATCGGCCCGCCGGCGGCTGTCCCCGGCGATGCCCGGGCCATCGCCTATACGGGGTCTCACGGCATCGCGGGCACGGACTACGTCGAGCAGCGCGACGGCAATGTCCTCACCTTCCGCACGACCCGGCCGCTGCGCCCTCGGGAGGGCCTCACGATTGCCGTCGCCTGGCCGCCGGGCGTGGTGGGACGACCGGCGGCCTGGCGCTCCGCCGTCTGGTTCTTCCAGGACAACTGGCCGCTTGGCTTGCCCTTCCTGGCCCTCGCCCTGGGAGTGTTCGTGTGGCGGTCCTACGGGCGCGATCCCGGCACCCGCCGCTCGATCAAGCCCGAGTACGCGCCTCCGGACGACCTGGCTCCGGCGGAGGCAGGCGTGCTGGTGAGCGAGCGCGCGCATCCGAGCGACGTCGTCGCCACGATCGTGGACCTGGCGGTGCGCGGTTACATGCGGATCGAGCCCATCACGCGGGTGGACGACGAGCCCGATTTCCTGTTTCGCCGCCTCAAGCCCATCCTGGGCGATCCCGCCATCCGGCCGTTCGAGCTGTTCGTGCTCGCCAAGCTCTTCGACACGGACTGGCGCTTGAACCTGCGCCTCCTCTCCGAGGTCCGTCAGGACTACGACAATGTCTTCCCGCCCATCCGCGACGAGATGTACCGGAGCATGGTGAAGCGCCGGCTCTTTCCCACGTCGCCCGACAATGTCCGGCGCATCTGGCTCGGCCTGGGCCTGGGCATCCTGGCCGCCGCGGCGATCGTGTACGCGCTGCCGCCGTCGTGGGCGGGATATCGGAGCGGCGCGCTCGCGCTCGGGCTCGCGCTGAGCGGGCTCGTGATCGCAGCGTTCTCCCCATTGATGCCGAGGAAGACCTGGGACGGGGCTCGGGCGATGGTGCGCGTGCAGGGCTTCCGCGAGTTCCTCGAGCGTGCGGAGAAGGATCGGCTGGAGCGCATGCCGGCCGACACCCTGCATCGCTGGCTGCCCTGGGCCATCGCGCTCGGGGTGACGGAGCGGTGGATCTGGCGGTTCGACGGCCTCCCGGTCGACGCGCCGGCCTGGTACGGGGTCGGAGCCGAATTCTCACTCCGCGGCTACGAGCGCTCGGTGGCGGGCTTCAGCCGGCGCACCCAGGAGGCGATCACGACGACGCGGCGCGGGGCCGGCCGCGGCAGCGGCGGCAGCGGGATGTCCGGCGGCTCGTCCGGCGGGGGCAGGGGCGGTGGGGGCGGCGGGACGTTCTGATGGGGCGGTGGTATGATCTGCCGGTGAGTCGGCGCTTTCATGTTTGACATCGGCCTTCAAGAGCTGGTCCTCATCTTCGTCATCGCCCTGCTCGTCTTCGGTCCCAAGAATCTTCCTCAGCTCGGGCGGTCCCTCGGGCGGGCCATGCGCGAGTTCAAGCGGGCGAGCGACGAGTTCCGCACGACCATCGAGACCAATCTCGAGATGAACGAGCCCGATCCCATTCCGCACCCTGCGACGAGCTCGCTACCCACGGAGACCCCGACCGCCGCGGCGGCTGACGCCGGTGCCTCGCCCGATCCCGTGCTGAGCCCCGAAGCGGGGCTCAAGCCCGACGGCGAGGCGGTCGCAGACGTCGGCGAGCCCTATGTCGCCCAGCGCGGCGCCAAGCTCTTCCACAGCCGGACCTGCACATGGGTCAAGCGGATCGCCGAGCCCGAGCGCGTCTACTTCAAGCAAGTGGTCGACGCCAGGGAGGCCGGCCTGGCCGCTTGCCCCGTCTGCGAGCCCTGGGAGCCGGGCTAGAGCGACGATAAGGGCCCATCTGCTTCGTTGGCGCCCTCGACCGCACGGCTCAACGTACAGAGAAGTACGCCTCGCCGTGCGGCCATCGGGCGCCGCCTCGCAGCTGGACCCTTCTCATCGCTCTAGCCGGGTAGCTCGGACGGCTCCTCTCCGAATCTCTCCAGGACAACCCTTCTCGCTTTTTTGTTGCCTTTTAGTGCTCAACGGGTGTTGACTACTATTCCAAGAGGAGGACGCGCATGAGGGAGATGACGGCTCGGCAGCGGCAGGTGCTCGATTTCATGCGCAGCTTCACCGAGCGCCACGGGGTGCCGCCCGCGGTTCGGGAGATCGCCGAGCGATTCGGCTTTACCGCGCGGGCGGCGTTCGACCACCTGAAGGCGCTCGAGCGCAAGGGCATGCTCGAGCGCAGGGTCACGGCCAAGCGAGCGTCGCGCACCCTCGTCCTGCCGGAGCGCCGGCCGAGCGGCCGGTCCCTTCGAAGCGAGATCCCGGTCCTGGGGCGCATCGCGGCGGGCGCGCCCATTCTCGCGGTGGAGAACCGCGAGGACAGCATCCCGCTGCGGCCGGACTGGCTCGCCGCACAGGGGCAGGACGTCTTCGCGCTGCGGGTGCAGGGCGAGAGCATGATCGGGGTTCATATCGTCGACGGCGACCTCGTGCTGGTGCGCCGTCAGGAGTCGGCGGAGCCGAACGACATCGTGGCGGCCCTGATCGACGGGGAGGCCACGGTGAAGCGCTTCGCGCGAGAGGGCGACGCCGTGGTGCTCCGGCCGGAGCACCCCACGATGAAGCCGATCGTCGTCGGCGCGGACCGGGGTGACTTTCGGATCCTCGGCAAGGTCGTCGGCGTGCTGCGGAACATGCGGAACATGTAGGGTGCAGCCGAGCGGGACGAGAGGAGAAGCGACCATGGTGACCACGAAAAGACCAGGGGCATCGAGGGCGCACGCACGAGTGCGAGTGAGGGCGCAGAGTCCGCGTCGCTCGAGGGCGCAGCGTCTCCGGACGCCGGCGGGATGGTCGCCGAACGTGCGCGTCGGGATGCGCCCCTTTTTTGGGTCAGACTCACTCAACAGATGAGCAGCATTCCGACAGCTCAGGAATGGATCGGGGGCTTGGTCATGTTGGCCGCGATTGCGTCGTGGGGGCTGCTGGCCGCGCTCCTCACCCGGCTAGAGCGATGTAAGGGCCCATCTGCGTCGTTGGCGCCCTCGACAGCCGGCTCAACGTACAGCAGTACGCCTCGCCGGCTGCCTTCGGGCGCGCTCGCAGCTGAACCCTCTCATCGCTCTAGCGGCACTCTCCGACAGCTCAGCGCTTTCGCGCGCTCCACGGCCTGAGATCGATGAACATCTCGAGGAGAACGGGATCGAGCGCCCCCGACTTCGCCTCGTGGCCCAGGATGTCGAGCGCGGCCTCCACCGGGACGGCGGCCTTGTACGGGCGGTCCGTCGCGGTCAGCGCGTCGAAGATGTCGGCGATCGTCATCATGCGCGTCTCGAGCGCGATCTCAGACGAGCGCTTGCCCAGCGGGTAGCCGGAGCCGTCGAGCTTTTCATGGTGGGAGCGCGCGATCTCGGGAATGCGGCGCAGCTCGCGCGTCCAGGGGATCTGGCTCAGGAAGTCGAAGGTGTGGACCACGTGTGACTGGATCTGCTTGAATTCCTCCTTCGTCAGGTTGCCGCGGGGGATCGAGAGAATCCGGCTTCTTCGTGGGTGATGAGCGTCTGCGGCTCACCCAGATGATCGACGAAGGTGCGCAGCGCCAGGCCTCGGACGCGATCGTCACAGTCCTCGGGCTAAGATCGCCGGCTCATTGGCCTCGGCGACCACCTTCAATTGCCCGTCGACCTCGTCGAGCAGGCGGGCGAGCTCGGCGTCCCAGGCCCCGGATGCCGCGGCAAAGCCGCTCCGGCCCGGCCCGACGAGGAGGTAGTCGAGCTTGCGCTGCGCGAGCTTGAGCTCGAGACCGCGCTTGATGATCTCCCCGCGCTGCCGGATCAGCTCGAGATGCCACGGGTGGAGCTTCTTGGCCTTCACGAGGACTTCCTCGCGCACCCCGACCTTGCCGAAGTCGTGCAGCAGCGAGGCGTAGCGAATCTCGCGCATCTCGTCGGCGGAGAACCGCACATGGCGCAGGGGCCCGTCGGTGGCGCGGTCCACGGCCGTGGCCATCGCCTCCGTGAGGTCGGCGACGCGGGAGGAATGCCCGCGGGTGGTGGGGTCACGGGACTCGATGGCGGTGACCGAGGCCTGGACGAAGCCTTCGAAGAGACGGTGGATGCTGTTGTAGAGCCGGCTATTGTCGAGGGCGACGGCGGCCTGGGACGCGAGGGAGGCGGCGAGGTCCCGGAAGCTCGACGAGTACGGCTGCGCCTCGTGCTGCACGGCCTCGGGCGAGGCGAACGGGCGCGCGAAGTCGCGCTTGCAGTTGATGAGCTGGAGCACGCCGATGACTTCACCCGCCGGGGTCCGCATCGCCACGACGAGCATGGACTTGGTGCGGTACCCAACCTGGGTGTCGAAGTCTCGGTTGACGCGGAAGCGGTAGCCCTCGGGCACGGCATAGGCGTCGTCCACGACGACGATCTCGCCCGTCAGGGCGACATAGCCCGCGATGCTCTCTTCGCTGACGGGCAGGACGAACTCGATGAACGGGACCCGCACGCTGTCGTTCTGGGCCAGCTTGAAGCGGAGCCGTCGCGGCGCGCTGACGGACTCCTCGACGAGGTAGATCGACCCCGCGTCGCTCCGGGTAATCTCCCGGGCCTTGGTCAGGATCAGGTCGAGCAGCACATCGGTGTCACGCTCGGCGGTCAGCCGGACCCCGATGGCATTCAGCTCCACGAGCTGGCGGCGCGTGGCCGCGTGCTCGCGGCTCAGCCGCGCATGCTCCGAGGCAAAGCGCAGGGCATTGGCGAGCACGAAGGGCGTCACCGGCTTCTGCAGGTAGGCGTGACAGTCGAGGGGTGGGACATCCGCCGCGCCCGGCTCGAGGAGGGCCACGACGGGCACGCCGAGTCGCAGCGCGGCCGCCTCGGCGGCGCCCGGGGCTTCACCCCAGAGGTCGACGACCAGGACGCCGTCCTCATCGGCCCGGGCGGGCGGCGTGGCGGCGAGGAGCGGACGCGGCTCGAATTCCGGCGGGAGCCCCGCGAGCAGGGGGCTCAGGGGCGATCCAGGAAGATGCCAGACGGGCCGGGGCGCCATGGTATCCACGCATGATCCGGCCCCGTCGCGGGTGTGTCAAGGCGCAGGGGAGCAGTGATAGAATCGCGACCCTATGAGCGAACGCGTGTCGACCGGACTCGAGCGGCTCGATCAGATGCTGGGCGGTGGACTGCTGCCCGGCACCCTCACCGTCGTCTATGGCGCGACGGGCATCGGCAAGACCCATCTGGGCGTCGGCTTCGCCCATCACGGACGCGGCGCGGACGGGGCGCCCGGCGTGCTCTTCGACATGAACGCGCGCGGGGACTCTCAGCAGCACCACGAGTATGCGGCCCGTCTCTACGATTGGCCGCTCAAGCGCTGGACGCATACCGTCACGCCCATGGCGGATCCGTATCCCCCAGATGATCAGATGGAGGCCTTCTACTGCGATGCTTTCCCGTGGGTCGGCAAGCTGCGGAACTACCAGGTTCCGACCACCGACGGGCTCGAGCTGGACTGGAACTGGAAGGCGATGTACAACCACGCCTTCTACACCGCGCGCCCGTTCACCTATTTTCACCTGGCGGCGGGCAGTCGCCGGATCGTCGTCGACGGCATCGAGCCGATGGACGTGCCGGGCGACTATATCCAGCCCTTCATCTTCGACGACCTCTACCGCAAGGTCATCCACCGGGACGGCGAGATTCTCGGCATGGAGATCTGCCTGCCGGTCTGGAAGCACCGGGCGTTCATCGACGCCCACCGCTACGATCACACCCGGGTGACCACGCTCCTGCTCGTGACGACCGAGGAGACGCAGGCTCGAGCACCTCATCGCCCGCAAGGTGGCCGCGGGGGACATCGGGGCCGTCGCCAATACCATCGTCGTCATGGGGAGCGAGCGGGCCGGCAACCGGGTGGCGCGCTTCCTCTCCGTCGTCAAGCATCGCGGCAGCGCGATGAGCGATGAGATCGCCGAGTACCGCGTCGGCGAGCACGGGATCGTCTTCCCGTAGCCCGGCGCTCGACCGCGATGCGCTCGCCGAGCGGCGCCGGCGTCACTTCCGGCACGTGCCCGCTCGTCGCGTTCGTTCCGAGCGTGGGGCACTGGCCTTCGTCGAGGACGTCGGCATCTGCTCGACCTTCTACGTCTTTGCCGAGGGCCTCGCCTGCCTCTGGGAGGCCGTGGTCGGCCGCGCCAATCCTCGCTGGCCACGCCGGTCTCATCACGACGCCGGGATCGGGCTCACGTGGACCCTCAAGGATCGATTGCCGGGTGGCCGTCACGTGTACTATGGCAAGCTCCTGAAGGGGCGGCCGGTGCTCGTGGCGCTCGACGTGCTCCCCGCGTTCTACGCCCTCGTGCGGGGCGGGCAGCGGGCTCAGAGCTATGTCGCGGAGTACGAGGCGGGCCGCCTGTCACTCACGGCTCGGCGCCTCATGGACAGCCTGATGCGGGAGTCGCCCCAGTACACCCGGAGCTTGCGCGCCGAGGCCTTCATGCTCGAGCCGGGCAAGACGCGCGAGTTCGAGCGGGCCATGGCCGAATTGCAGCGCGCGCTCTTCATCGTCAAGACCGAGGAGCGCTACGAGCCGAGCTTTTCGTATCGCTGGGATCTGCTGGAGCGATGGCTGCCCGGGCCGGTGGCGGAGGGCCGGCGCCTTTCGCGCGAGCGCGCGCTCGATCGGCTCATCGGCCGCTACCTCCGCGGGGCCGTCTTCTCGTCGCCCGCGCTGCTCTCCCGCCTCTTCTCGGTGCCCCGGCCGGAGGTCGATTCGTCCGTCGCGCGGCTGGTGCAGGAGGGTGCCGTGTCCTCTCCCGTGGCGATCGCCGGGCGGCCGGGCCGCTGGGTGGTGAGCGCCAAATGACGCAGCCGCCGGCCGGGTTCCGCTACAGGATCTTCCACGACAACGCCGCGCGGTGTTGCGGCTCGGAGCATGACGGTGCCCGTTCGGGTATCGGTCGAGGCGTTCTCCGTGGAAGTGCGCCGGGTGCTGCGTGCCGTCGACGCCCTCCTCGGCCCGGGGCGCGAGGGCTGGGTCGTAGGCGGAGCGGTGCGCGATGCGCTCCTCGGCCGAGCGGCGGGAGACCTCGACCTGGCCGTGCCCACGGGAGCCCTCAGGCTGGGGCGCGCGCTTGCCGATGGCCTCGGATGGTCGTTCGTGCCGCTCGACGCCGAGCGGGGCGTGTGCCGCATCGTGGGCGATCTGCAGATCGACATCGCCGACTTCCGTGGGCCCGACCTCGGCGCGGACCTCGCGGGGCGGGACTTCACGGTGAATGCCCTCGCGGCTTCGGTCGCCGCGCTCGTCGACGAGGGCGTGGCGGATGTCGAGGATGCGACCGGGGATTGTCTGACCTCGGGGCAAGACGGGTCCGGTTATGTGGGCCGCGCTCTCTCGCCGAGGATCCCGTGCGCACGCTGCGCGTGGCCGCCCTCGCCGTGCAGCCGGGCTGGAGCGTCGATCCGGGCCTGGAATCGGTCGCCCGGGCGGCCGCGCCGTCACTGCGCGAGTCGTCGGCGGAGCGGGTGAGAGACGAGCTCGTCGCGCTCGTGAACGGGCCCGCGGCAGGACGAGGGTTCCGCCTCCTCGATCGCCTCGGCGTGGTGGATGTCGTCCTCCCCGAGAGCGCCGCGATGCGATCGACGCCTCAACCCGCGCCGCATCGCTTCGACGTGTGGGAGCACTCGCTGCGGGCCGTGGAGGCGATGGATGAGATCGCCGCCCGCCTCGATCGCCTGGCGCCCTGGGGCGAGGAGCTCGAGGGCCATCTCGCCGAGGGTCTGGGCGATGGCCTCGCTCGCGCCGGCGCCCTCAAGCTCGCCGCGCTGCTGCACGACGTGGCCAAGCCGGAGACCCGCGCCGAGGTCGACGGCCGCGTGCGGTTCATCGGCCACGACGTCATTGGCGCCGAGCGCGCGCGCGGGATCGCCGGGCGCCTCAGGCTATCGGGCCGGGCCACCGGCGTGCTCGGCCGGCTGGTCGCCCAGCACCTGAGGCCGATGCACTTGACCCAGGCCGGCCGGATCACGCGCCGGGCCCGCTACCGGTTCTTTCGTGACCTGGCGGAGGATGCGCGTGACCTCCTGCTCCTGGCGCTGGCCGATGCCGCGGGGATGGACGGCCGTCCTCCGCTCGAGGTCTGGGCGGGCGCGGGGGCGCGGTGCTCCGCTCGCTCATGGAGGGCGCCGCGGAGGCCAGCGCGGTGGCCTCCACACCCCGCTCCTCGACGGCGACGACGTGATGGCGGCGGTCGGGATCGGGCCCGGGCCGATGGTCGGCCAGCTCCTCGCGGGCCTGCGGGAGGCCCAGGCCTCGGGCACATCACGACCCGGGAGGAGGCGCTCGCGTCCGCTGCGCCGTGAGCCGTCCCGACCTCAGCGTAGGGCACTTTTCGACCTGCTCGCTAGTTTCAGGAGATGGTGCGACCCTCAGGCTACGATATGACCGTGATGGCCGCGCAATAGCCCGAACACACCTCCGAGGAGGCCTGGATGAATTGCCGAAGACTGCTCACTGTTGGGATCGCGCTCTCGCTCGTGGCCGGCCCCGCCGCGGCCGCCCCCGAGGGCAAGGTCGTCATCGCCCAGGGCGTGGACCCGACCACGCTCGACACCATGAATCAGCAGGAGACGCCGGCCTCGGTGGTGGCGGCGCACCTCTTCGACACGCTGGTCGAGCGGGACCCGAATCTGAAGCTCGTTCCCGCGCTGGCCGCGGAGATGCCGAAGCTCGTCTCGCCCCAGGTGTGGGAGGTGAAGCTGCGCCGGGGCGTCAAGTTCCACAACGGGGAAGAGTTCGACGCCGAGTCGGTCAAGTTCAGCCTGGAGCGGGTGAAGCGGCCCGCGATGCGCGCGAGCTCGAACTTCCGGCCCATCGACCGGGTGGAGATCGTCGACCCCTATACCGTCCGCGTCCACACGTCGAAGCCGTGGCCGACCTTCACCACCATCATGGGCTCCCGCCAGGCCTCGATGTACCCGCCGAAGGCGTATGCCGGCAAGGACAGCGCATTCATCTCGAAGAACCCAATCGGCACGGGGCCGTACAAGTTCGTCCGCTGGAGCAAGGACGAGGAGATCGTCCTCGATGCGAACGAGCAATACTGGCGGGGCGCGCCGAAGATCAAGACCGTGGTGTTCCGGCCCATCCCCGACGACGCCGTCCGCGTCGCGGCGCTCCAGAACGGTGAGGTCGACGTGGCGGTGAACATCCCGCCGCACCTGGCCGCCATCATCGCAGGTCACCCCAGGGTCTTCCTCTCGACGGCCCCGTCGATCCGCACGCTCCAGCTCATGTTCGTGACGCATGAGTTCGACGCCCAGCACAAGCTCGTCGGGCCCTACAAGGGCGTCACCGCGGACAAGCGGGTGCGCCAGGCCATCACCTCGGCGATCGACGCCGACGAGATCATCAAGAGCGTGCTCGACGGCAAGGCCATCCGCGTGGCGACGATGCTGACCCCGCTGCACTTCGGGTATGACGCCGCGCTGAAGCCGGTCAAGCAGGACCTCGCCAAGACCAAGAAGCTCCTGGCGGAGGCCGGGTATGCGGGCGGGCTCGATCTCACGTTGAACAGCCCGCAGGGCCGCTATGTGCGCGACAAGGAAGTGGCGGAGGCGGTGACCGGCCAGCTCACGAAGGCCGGCATCAAGACGACGCTCAGGACCCACGAGTTCGTGAGCTACCTGAACAACATGGTCTACACGCACAAGGCGGGCCCGGTGTGGCTCATCGGATGGGGCACGCGGACCATCGATGCCGAGTCGGTGTACGTTCCGCTCTTCCGGACGGGCAGCAATCTGGGGAACTACAGCAACCCCGATTTCGACGGCATGGTCGACCAGGCGCAGAGCATGATGGACGAAAAGCAGCGGCTCGCGCTCTACCAGAAGATCAACAAGCTCTGGATCGACGACGCCGCGGCGGTTCCGCTCTACCAGCAGATCGATCTCTACGGGGCCAACAAGCGGCTCAACTGGAAGGCCCGCAGCGACGAGGCGATCAAGGCCTACGACATGTCGATCAAATAGCCGATGGCCGGGTGGACCAGCGGTTGACAACCGGTGACCCGCGACTAGAATAGGGCCACGAGCGGCCGTAATTCAGTGGCAGAATGCCAGCTTCCCAAGCTGGACGTCGCCGGTTCGAATCCGGTCGGCCGCTCCACTAAATCCAGGGCCTACGGGACGTCACTCCCGTAGGCCCTTTCGCTTGTCCTGACTATGTTCTGTGAGCGAAGGTCAGGCGGGTCCGAAGCCGATGATCACCTGCTCGCCCAACAGGACCGGGCGGAACCGGACGGACAGGCCGGCGGTGAGCGCGTCGAGCGGGATGTCGACGATGCGCCCGAGCAGGGAGACACCCTCGTCGAGCTTGACCACCGCCACGGCGTACGGCGCTTCCGCGAGGCGGCCCCGCGGCGGGATGCGGATGACGGTGAAGGAGGCCACGCTGCCGGTGCCGTGCAGCGGCACCAGCTCCCATCGCCGCTCGTGGCAGCTCGGGCAGAGCTCCTTCGGCGGGATCGCGAGCTCGCCACAGCTCCCGCACCGGATCGCGGAGAGTCGTCCCTCGCGCGCCTCCTCGAAGAAGCCCTTCAGCGTGATCACACGCTCAGTCACGGCCGAACAGGCTCACCAGGACCGTCGCGGTATTGCCGCCGAGGGTATGCACGAGGCCCGTCGTGGCGCCGTCGACCTGTCGCGCGCCCGCCTCGCCGCGGAGCTGCGTGACGATCTCGCCGATCTGCGCGGCGCCGGTCGCCCCGATGGGGTGTCCCTTGGCCTTGAGTCCACCGGAGGGGTTGATGGGAATCGTGCCGCCGAGGCTCGTCCATCCCTTTCGGCAGCCAGGCCGCCGGTGCCCGGCTCGAAGAAGCCGAGGCCCTCGGTGGCGACGATCTCGGCGATGGTGAAGCAGTCGTGCAGCTCGGCCACCTGCACGTCGCCCGGCGTCTTGCCCGCTTGCCGGTACGCCCCCTGCGCCGCGCGCTCGGTCGCGGTCACGCGCGCGAGATCCCGCTTGTCGTGCAGGAACATGGCGTCCGAGGCGGCCTGCGTGCCGAGCACCCACACGGCCCGGCGGCGCGCTGCGCGCGACGTCCTCCGCCGCCAGGACGACGGCCGCGCCCCCGTCGGTGAACGGGCAGCAGTCGAAGAGCTTCAGGGGATCGGCGACGTAGGCGCTCTTGAGCACCATGTCGAGCGTGATCTCCTTCCGGAACTGGGCCTTGGGATTGAGGGCGCCGTGGCGATGGTTCTTTACGGCGACGTGGGCCATCTGCTCCTCGGTCGTCCCGTACTTGTCCATGTGCGCGCGCGCGATGAGCGCGAAGACGCCGGGGAAGGTGAGCCCCGCGGGCTGCTCGAACGACGCGTCGGAGCAGTACGCGAAGTACTCGGTGGCGGCGTCGGTGGGCACGTGGAGGATGCGCTCGGCGCCGCCGACGAGCACGATGTCGGACACGCCGCTGCCGATTTCCATGACCGCGTGACGGAAGGCCGCGTGGCTGGTGGCGCAGGCGTTCTCGACGCGCGTGGTCGGGATGGTCGGCAGGCCGAGCAGTGTTGCGGCGAGCGGGCTCGTGTGGAGCTGGCGCTCGGATTCGCCGCCCGTGACATTGCCGTAGTACAGCGACTCGATCTCCCTGGCGCTGATCTCCGCATCGACGATCGCCTCGGCGGCGGCCTCGGCGAACAGCTCCCCACTCGTGCGATCGTGTTTGCCGAACTTGGTGATGCCCACTCCGATCACGGCGACGCGGCGCATGGGTCCTCCTGGGGTTGGGATCTGGGGAGACGGAGAGCATGATACTCACCTCCGCTCTGCAACACAAAGTGTTGGCGGCGTGGTAGGGTTGGCCCCGATGGTCGGAGCGCGCGGCGTGGGCCGGGTCGGTGTCCGATGACCGTGGAGCAAGTGCTCGTCTTCCTGCTGGCCGCGACGGCCGGAATCTTCCTCTTCCTCGGGCTCGCGCAAGCCCTCGACGACCGCCCAGCTCGCGCTCGGCGTCGCCGCCGCCGGACTGGCGATCCGTGGGAGGGCGGATCGCTTCCGAACCCCGTCCTGCCGGATGGGACCCCATCCGAGACGAGCCAGACCACCGTTGCCGGCCCTCCGATCCCGCCCGCACTAGAGCCAGGCCCACACGCGGTAGAGCCAGACCCGCCCGCAGCACTGGCGCAGTCCGCGGCAGATCCGGACCTGGTCATGATCGAAGAGGCGATGGGCCTCTGTCTGAGCGGCAACCACGAGGAATTGCTCGCGCGCCTGGAGCCCCGTCTGGCCGCCGACCGTGGGGTGGACGCCGAGGGCTCGCGCTCTCACGTCATGACCGCGCTGCATGGCCTGGCCGGGCTGGCGCGGCACGCCCTGGGTGACGCGTCGGCCGCGCGGGGCTTCGAGGCGGGTGTGCGCTCGCTGCCGGACCCGGACTCCGAGGCCTGCCCACCGCGGATTGCCGGGCTGTCGGTCCAGGTCGCGCGGTGCCTGCTCGAGGGGATTGAGCGCCCATCCGATCAGGACGGCGGCGGCCGAGCTGGCGAGTCCGCGCGACCGGGCCCGCCTGGCCGCGTTCTGGCTGAGCTGGCGGCTTCATGCGGCGCCCGGCGATCAGCGCACCCTCGAGCTCCTCGACACCGCGCGCGAGGCATTGGCCGAGTCGCATGCCGAGGCCGCCACCGCCTCGATCCGACAACATGAGTACGGCGCTGCGCGCGCCATCGTGCAGCGCGCGGTCGATGCGGGAGAGCTGCCGAGCGTGCGAGGCGAAATGCTGCTGGAGCTGCTCGGCGCCACGTTCCGGCGGGAGATCGACCGGCTGACGGCCGCCGCCATTCGCGGCGGCAACGACGAGAGCAGTGCCGTCACCGGGCTCGGTCAGGCGGAGGCGCTGCTGGGGACCATGCCGGAAGGCGCCATCGGCCCCACGCACCGCGCCGCGGTGGCGCAGCGCATCTGGCGCGGACACTCCAAGCTCGGCTTCCGGCGTCTCCGGCTGGGTCAGCTCGATGACGCGGCCGATACCCTGTTCCATGCGCTCGCCATGCGGGAGATCGGCCGCCGCCGGCAGCGCCAGGTGCGCGACGCGCTGGTGCGGACGCTCGAGGGGCTCGGCGATCAGCGGGCGGCGGCCGTCAGCGTTCTCCTCGCCGAAGGGAAGCAACCGGCCGCGGCCGAGGAGATTGCGCGGCTCGAGCTCCGGGTGCGGCGGGCCAGGGAGCAAGGCGTGTCGGACGAGGAGCTCGAGGTCGCGTCCTCGAAGCTCGACCAGCTCCGGCGGCGGCTCGACGAATCGACCACCGTCCGATGAGCGGGCTGCCGCGTCAGGGGCGGGCGGACCGGCCCGCGGCTCGAGCGCCCGGATGTCCTCGTAGACGGACACGCGGTTCTTCCCCGCGCGCTTGGCGGCGTAGAGGGCCTCGTCGGCGGCCCGGATGAGGGCGTCCGGCGCGGGCGTCACATCTTCCGGCAGTGACGCGATGCCGAAGCTCGCGGTGACCCTCCGCCCGTGGGCGAAGTGAAAGCCCGGCAGCACGTAGCGGATGCGGTCGGCGTACAGGCGCGCGCCGCCCTTGGACGTCTCCACGAGCAGGACGGCGAACTCGTCCCCGCCATAGCGGCAGATGACGTTGATGCCGCGGGAGTACTTGAGCAGGATCTCGGCCATGCCCCGGAGTGTCTCGTCGCCCGCGGCATGACCCAGCTCGTCGTTGATCTCCTTGAAGCCGTCGAGGTCGAGCAGCACCGACCGCCACCGGGTGATTGAACCGGCGATAGCGCGACACCTCCTCCTCGAGCCGGATCGAGAAGAAGCGCCGGTTGTAGAGCCCGGTCACCTCGTCCTTGAACGAGAACTCCTTGAGCTGTGCGCTGCTGGTCTCGATCTCCTTGTAGGCGCTGTCGAGCCGGAGGGCGTAGCGGTCGATCTCTTGCGCCTGCCGCTCGATGGTGCTGAGCATGCGCGAGAAGGAGTCCATCAAGTTCCCCACCTCGTCGAGCGAGGGCGTGAGCCCCAGCTCCTGCTGCGGCGGACGCCGGCGAGCCGGGCGCGACGGCCTCCCCGCGCGGCGTCGAGACGGGCTCGCCGACCGGGCGCAGAGGGCGCGGCGTGCGCCGAGAGGCGAAGGCCCCTGCCGCGCCCGCGACGCCCGCCGCCGCGAGGAGCACCGCGAGCCAGGTCGACATCGCTCCGGCTTCCGCCACGCCGAGGTAGTAGAGGGTACAGGCCAGCGCGAGCGCCGCTGCGCCGAGGACGAGGGCCAACCCCAGGTCGAGGCGGCCCTCGACGCCGCGCGATCGCCCGTCGCTCGCGGGAAGGGCACTCATGCGAAAGGCGCGCTCATGCTGACGTCAGCATAGCGAGGTCTCGGACGAGCGAATGGGTTTTTGTCCTCGCGCCGCGCGAGCAGCGCTGACGTGGACTGCCAGGGCGCGAACGAACATGGCGCGCAATTGCCCCAGTGCCCCGGTTTCTTGACGCGCGCCGGACGGCGTGGGGTACCCTCGGGACTCATGGTGGCGGCATCGAAACTCTTCAATCCTGACAAGCACATCGACTGCACCGGGCTGTTCTTGTCCCATGCCCGTCGTGAAGACGCGCGAGGCGATCAGGAAGATGGCGGTGGGCGAGATCCTCGAGATGCTGTCCGACGACCCGGGCTCCGATCCGGACATGAAGAGCTGGGCCCAGGCCACCGGGCACGAGCTCGTCGATGTCTCCCGGCGAGGCGCGGTCTACCACTTTTTCATCAGGAAGACCCGGTAGGGTGAGCGCCGGCGACGCGTCGCCCGAGCGCGTCTACCTCGACTACGGCGGGTTTGCTCCGGTCGATCCGCGGGTGCTGGCGGTCATGCGCCCGTTCCTCGAGGCGGGCATCGGCAATCCATCCGCACCGCACTCGCTCGGCGCGGAGGCGCGGGCCGCGCTCGAGGCCGCGCGCGTCAAGGTGGCGCGCCTCTGTGGCGGCGCGGCCGCGGGCTTGATCTTCACCTCGGGCGCGACCGAGGCCAACAACCTCGCCATCAGGGGGTGGCGCTCGGCCCGCGCGGCGCGGGCGGCGCGCGGGTCATCGTCTCGTCCGTCGAGCACGTCTCCGTCGTCAATGCGTGTCGGGAGCTCGAGCGGGGGGCGCCGCGGTCGTGACCCTCCCCGTCGACGGCGAGGGTCGCGTGGTGCTCGACGCCCTGCGCTGTGCGCTCGGCACCGAGGCCGCCCTCGTTTCGATCGGCGCCGCGAGTGGGGAGATCGGGACGCTGCAGCCGCTCGGCGAGATCGGCCGGCTCACGCGTGCGGCGGGCGTGCCCCTGCACGTCGACGCCGTGGGCGCCCTCGGGCGGGTGCCGCTCGCCGTCGACGCGATGGGGATCGATCTCCTGACGCTCTCGGGCAATGACATCTACGGCCCGCCGGGCACGGGCGCGCTCTGGGTCAGGCCCGAGCTGAAGATCCGCCCCCAGATCCTGGGCGGAGGCCAAGAGGGCGGATACCGAGCCGGCACCGAGAACCTGCCCGCCCTGGTCGGGTTCGGGGTGGCCGCCGAGCTGATGCGGACGGAGGGTGGCCACGGCGAGGCGGCGCGACTGGCCGCCCTGCGCGACCAGCTTCTCGAAGAGCTGCTCGACGCCGTGGTCGATTGCCGGATGACCGGCGCCGCGAAGCGCCCGGCTGCCGCATCACCTGAGCGTCGTGCTCCGGGAGTCAAGGCCGATAGCGTGCTGCTCGACCTCGACCTGGCGGGCATCGCGGCGTCCTCGGGCTCGGCCTGCGCCGCGCTCACCCAGACGCCATCGGCCACGCTCCGCGCCATCGGCTGCGCGCCCGACGAGCTGGACGGCCCGCTCTGCTTCACGCTCGGCCGCTTCAGCACGGCCGCCGATGTGGAGGCCGTGCTCCGGCATTTGCCGCGTATCGTGGCGCGGCTGCGCGCGCTCGCGCCGCTGGCCGGCCGGTAGGCCATGCGCCTCATCCTCTTCGACATCGACGGGACCCTGATCACGGCGCGCGGGGCCGGACGGCGCGCGCTCAAGCGCGCGCTCGAGGCCGTGTTCGGCACGACCGGGTCGCTCGATACCTACGAGATGTCGGGCAAGACCGACCCGCGGATCATCCACGACTTGATGGAGGCGGGCGGGGTCGATCGCGCGCTGGTGAAGGCGCGGCTCGACGAGTTCTTCGAGGCCTATGCGGTGAGCCTGGCCGAGGAGATCGGAGACGGGCGCGACGTGGTCACGATGCCCGGTGTCGCCGACCTGGTGCGTCGTCTCGATGCCGCCGATGGGGTCGTGCTCGGTCTCCTCACGGGCAATATCGAGGCGGGCGCGCGCCTCAAGCTCGGCCCCACGGGCCTCTTGCCCTACTTCGTCCTCGGCGCGTTCGGTTCCGACGAAGCCGATCGCCGACGGCTTCCGTCGCTGGCGGCGCGCCGGGCCCACGCGCTGCGCGGGCACCCGTTCCGCGCGGAGGAAGTGATGGTGATCGGCGACACGCCCCACGACGTCGACTGCGCGCGCCACTTCGGCGCCGTCGCGGTGGCGGTGGCCACGGGCCGCTTCACCCGCGCCCAGCTCGAGGGCGAGCGCCCCGACCTCCTCTTCGACAACTTCGCAGACGTCGAGCACGCGGCGCGCACGCTCCTCAGCCACCGATGAGCCCGCGCGCGCTCCGCAGGCCGGCAAGGGGTAGGCCGAGGAAGCTCGACTGGCTAGAGCGACTGAGCAGGGTCCAGCTGCGAGGCGGCGCCGAGGCCGCCGGCGCAGGCGTACTCTCTGTACGTTGAGCGGCTGTCGAGGGCGCCAACGAGCAGATGGGCCCTCTCATCGCTCCAGCCCGGTGATCTTGATGCCGGAGCCCTTGAGCTTGTAGCGGCGATTGATGGTGGCGAGCACGGCGGTGATGCCTTCCAGCGGGCCCGGCATTGCCGAGCCCGCCCACGTCGATCGCGCGCAGTCCCATCGAGGTGCCCAGCTCGGTGACCAGGCGCTTGGCGTCGGCGTCGCCGCCGCACATCAGGAGGTCGCACTCGATGTCGTGATCCCCCGCGGCCAGCTCGTGCGCGGCGATGTGGTGGAACGAGGCGACCACCCTCGCCTCCGGCCCCGAGGATCTCCTGCGCCTCCTCGGCCGAGGAGCCCTGCGGCGGCGGGTGAACAGCCGGCCGCCGCCGAAGGTCAGCGGCACGACCGTGCTGACGACGATCTTGCCGCGGCAGGCCTCGCGGACGTCCGGCAGCGTGGCGGCGAGCCCGTTGGCGGGCACCGTCAGCACGACGATCTCGGCGGCGGTCACCGCGTCCAGGTTGGACATGCCGCTGACGCGCGCGCCCGGCGCGCGCGCGGCCAGCTCGGCGGCCTTGCCGCGCGCGCGCTCGGGGTCTCGCGAGCCGATCAACACCTCGTGACCCGCGAGCGCCCAGCGGATGCCGAGCCCCGAGCCCTCCTTGCCGGTTCCCCCACGATGCCGATGCGCATTGGTGTCTCCTCTCGAAGCGGGTCGATTCGGGTCCGTTGATCTCGGGTCGAGGTCAGCGGAAGAGATCGCGGTCCGGGTCGCGGATGAGCGGCTGGCTGCCGACCTCGCCCGCCTCCCAGTCGAGGCCGCGGATGATGACGACGGGAATGCGGTCGAGCTTGCCCATCACCGGCTCGGCGGCGCTCGCCAGCTCGTCGGCCAGCGCCAGGATCGTGGCCTGCAGCACGTGGCCGGCGGGATCGAGCTCGCCGAGATAGCTCTTGAGCGGCATGAGCCCGGCCACGCCGACCGCGACGTTGATGAGCCCCTCGCGCCACGGCCGCCCGAACGTGTCGGCGATGATGATGCCGAGCTCGTGGCCGGTGAGCTGTCGCAGCCGGTCGCGCATCGCGCGCGCCGAGCGGTCGGAGTCCTCGGGCAAGAGGCACGCGGTATCGGCGTCGACATTGGACTGGTCGACGCCCGCGTTGGCGCAGATCCAGCCGTGGTGCGTCTCCACGATGAGCACGCCCTTGTCGCCTCGCACCACCCGCCGGCTCTCGCTCAGGATCACCTCGGTGAGCTTCGGGTCGCGCCCGAGCTCGAGGGCGAGCGCCTGCGCGCGGGCCGACGGCGTGACCTCGGAGAGGCGGACGAGGCGGCCCTCGGTCTTGGAGACGATCTTCTGGCTCACCACGAGGATGTCGCGGGACTCGAGCGGTGTCTGCTGCCGGCGCGCCGTCTCGTGAATGAAGCCGGCGAGGTCGTCGCCTCGCCCGATCTCGGGCAGTCCCTCGACGCCGATCACCTCGTATCGCTTCATCTGGCCTGCCCGTGGTTGGGGTTCAGATGCGGGAGGTGCCAGGACGAGACGAGGGCGGCGCTCCGCGTGTGCGCGCCGCGCGCGAGGAGCAGGAGCAGATCCTCGGGCGTATCGATGTCGAGACCGAGTCCGGGCAGCTCGCGGATGACCGGGGTGAGGCCGCGCTGGCGGGCGGCGAGGAGATGATTGTCGAACGAGGGCTCGCCGAACTTGAGGCGGCATCGCGTCCGGCGGCGCGAGCAGGGCGCCATTGGTCCCGAAGCCGGACATGCTCGGCACGAAGGTCACGCCGGCGCCCGCGGCGCCGCACACGAGCGCGATCTCGTCGGCCGTCACGCACGGGACGTCGCCGGGAATCGTGAGGAAGCGCGCGGCGCCCCGGGCCACGGCCTGGTACTGGGCAAAGGCCACGGCTTCGGTATGTCCGCGGTTGGCGGGCTCGACGAGGCATTGGGCCCCATAGCGCTCCGCCACCTCCATGACCAGCGCATCGGTGGTGACGACGAAGACGGGCCCGGGCAGGGCGGCCGCGAGCGCCGCGAGCACGTCCTCGAGCATCGCGCGGGCCAGGGCCTGGCGCTCCTCCGCTCCGAGGAGGGGATCAGGCGCTGCTTGGCATTGACCAGGTCCTTGACCGGCACTGCCGCCAGCACGTCCATCTCAGATCTCGCGGATCTCGGCGAGGACGCGGCGGGCGAGCGCGACCTCGGATTCGCCGCTCGTCATGATGATCGGGGCGAAGGTGGGGCGAACCCCGAGGCGCTCCACGTCGGCGGCCTCGAGCCGATCCCGCTCGTCGAGCACGAGGACGTCGAGCCAGGATCGATAGGCCTGGGCGACGCCGGCGGCCGATACGGGAAGCGCCGAGGCCGCCATCAGCCGTCCGGCCGGGCCCGACACCGCGGCGCTTCCGACGATGGGACTCACCGCGATGGCGACGGCCCGCGTCGTCCCGAGCGCCTCGGCGATGCCGGGGACGGCGAGGATGGGACCGATGGACGTGATGGGATTCGAGGGGCAGACGATGACCGCGTCGGCGGCGCCGAGCGCCTCGAGCACGCCCGATGCGGGACGCGCCGCGTCGGCGCCGGCATACCGAACCTCGCGGACCTCGGCCTGCGCCTTGTCGCGCACGAAGTACTCCTGGAAGTCGAGCCAGCCGTCGGAGCCGAGGATGCGCGTCCGGACCGGCTGGTCGGACATCGGCAGCACGGTGGCCCCGGCGCCGAGGCCACTGGCGACCGACGCGGTGGCCTCCGTCAGCGTCCGCCCTTCGCGGAGGAGTCGCGAGCGGTGCAGATGCGTGGCCAGATCGCGGTCGCCGAGATTGAACCAGGTCGGCTCGCCGAAGCGCGCCATGTGGGCGAGGGCGTGAAAGCTTTCATCGCGGAGGCCCCAGCCCCGGACGGTGTCGAGGGCGCCGGAGAGCGCATAGCAGATCGTGTCGAGGTCAGGGGAGACGTGCAGCCCCCAGACGAGGGCGTCGTCGCCGGTATTGACGATCACGGTGAGCTCGCGGGGGTCGATCAGTCGCGCGAGCCCACGCACCAGCTTGGCCGCGCCGGTCCCGCCCGCGAGGGCCACGATGTTCACGGACGGCGACCGGACCTAGGAGCCTGTCGGAGAAACCCGGCTAGAGCGATGAGAAGGGTCCAGCTGCGAGGCGGCGCCCGATGGCCGCACGCGAGGCGTACGCGCGTAGGGGAGTGCGGGGCCATGTCTGGGCCCCGCAGACGAAAATTCGTCGGTTCGACAATCTCGCGCGTGGCGTGGCACGGCGGTCGAGGGACGCCGTACCTCCGCAGATGGGCCCTTCTCATCGCTCTAGCGGGACGGGACGCTGCGGCGGCGGGTGGGGCCGCGTCCGGCCGCGCTCCAGAGCGCGGTGCCGCCCCGCCAGCCGAAGAGCCCAACTCCCGGTCGTCCTCTGAGGTCTTTCGGCAGCTCGGCCTCGGGAACCGGGATGAAGCCGGAGCGCACCCAGATGCGGTCGAGCCCCTGGGGACGGGTGTAGACGGTGTCGATGCCATCGGCCTGCGCCTGCTCGAGCGCGTCCGCCACGAGGCGACCGGCGACCTCGACCGCGGCTTCAGGTGGGGAGCCCGGCGGTGTCACCACCACGGGCCCGTGCAGCATCACTGCCGTGCCCGCGCGCTCTCCGAGCAGCGCGCCGGAGAGCCGCTCGCCGTCCCAGGCTCCCCAACCTGCAATCAGACCGGTCGCGACCGGCGCCCATGCACCCGCGAAGCTGAACAGCGAGAGCGGATCGTCCCACGGGGTCGAGAGCTTGTCGTACCGGACCCCGTCGCCGCCGTTACTTCTTGCCAAGCACCGAGTCCTTCAGCGACTTGGCGAGGCGGAACTTCACCACGCGCTTGGCCGGGATCTTGATGGGTTCTCCGGTCTGCGGGTTGCGGCCCATGCGCGCCTTCCGGTTCGCCAGGACGAGGCGGCCGAAATTGGGAAGGACGAACACGTTCTTGGCTTCCTTCGTGGCGAGTACCAGGAGCTGATCCATCACGTCGTTGATCTGCTTCTTCGAGAGCGCGGTCTTCTGGGACAGGTGCCCGATGATGGCGGACTTGGTCATCGCTTTCGCCATGTGTTGTCCTCCTGGTCCGTGAAATGTGAGAGTGAGCTTCATGGCCGTCGAGGCTGGCCTCATCCTCGGCGCACCGACGCCGTATTGTACTCAAGGCCTACCCCGTGCTCAACAGTGCCGATGGGACGCGCGGCTACGACGGGGCCGTCGTCCGGAGGGGGTGGAGATAGCGGAAGCGTCCGGAGCCGGCGAGCGCCTTGTAGGAGCCGAAGCGCGCCTCGGCGTCGCCGATATGGTCGAGCGGCGAGTCCTCGTCGTCCTCGGGGCGCTCGTACACCCGGATCAGCTCGTACTCCGTGGTCCGCTGGGCGGGCACGCGCCCCGCCTCGCGGACCAGCCGGCGGAGCTCGGCGGGCGGGACGAGCTGCCCATACCCGGCGCCGGCGGAGGTCGAGATGGACTCGTTGATCAGCGTGCCGCCGAGATCGTTGGCGCCCGCGACCAGGAGGACCTGGGCGAGCTTGGGGCCTTCCTTCACCCAGGAGGACTGGATATTGCGGAAGGTGGGGCCCAGGAAGAGGCGCGCGAGCGCGTGCATCTTGATGACCTCGATGCCCGTGGCGCCCTGCCGCACGCCGGGCACCAGCCCCTGGCGGTACATCGGCGCCTCCTGGTAGATCAGCGACAGGGGCACGAACTCGGTGAACCCTCCCGTGTCCTTCTGGATGTCTCGCAGCAGATTCATGTGGCGGATCCAGTGCCCGGGTGTCTCGACGTGCCCGTACATGATGGTCGAGGTCGTGCGGATGCCCTGCGCGTGCGCGGAGGTGATGACCTCGACCCACTGCTCCACAGTGATGCGGCCTCGCGCGATGACGTCGCGGATCTCCTGGTCGAGCACTTCCGCCGAGGTGCCCGGCAGCGTGCCGAGCCCCGCGGCCTTGAGCGCGGTCAGGTACTCGGGAATCGGCATGCCCGACCGCGTCGAGCCGTAGAGGATCTCCTCCGGCGAGAAGGCGTGCAGGTGCATCTCGGGAATGGCCGCCTTGATGGCGCGGCAGAGATCGAGGTAGTACGAGCCCTCGAGCTTGGGCGGCAGGCCCGCCTGGATGCACACTTCGGTCGCGCCCATCTCCCACGCCTCGATGGCGCGGCGCACCACCTCGTCCATGGGCAGGAAGTAGCCCTCTTCCTCGCGATGGTCTCGGCTGAACGCGCAGAACGTGCAGTGCTTGATGCACACGTTCGTGAAGTTGATATTCCGATTCACCACGTAGGTCACCACGTCACCGGCCTGGCGCCGCCGCATCTCGTCGGCGACGAGGGTGAGGGCGGCGAAGTCGCGGCCCGCGACCTCGGTCAGCGCGATGCCGTCGTCCACGGACAGCTCGCCGCCGTCGAGGAGGCTGCCGAGAATGGAGCGCACCCGTGGTGAGGCCCAGTCGAGCGCAATCGTGTCGTTCATGGTCACCAATGTCTCCAGATTTCGAGCTCGGGCTTGACGAGGCCCTGGTCGTCCACGAGCGCCCGCACCCGCGGGCGCAGCCGCTCGTCGATCCACTCGGCGCGGCCGGTATACGCGGGATAGACGGCGAGTCGCTCGCGCAGCCCGTGTCCCGCCGCCTCCGTGCGTCGTCTCAGCTCGGCGAGAGCGGGCCAGGGCCGCTCGGGGTTGATGTGATCGGGTGTGAGCGGCGAGATGCCGCCCCAGTCGTTGAGGCCGGCGGCGGCCAGTCGGTCGTAGCCGCCCGCCGAGAGATTGGGCGGCGCCTGGATGTTCATGGCCGGCCCCAGCAGCAGGCGGGCCACCGCCACGGTCCTGAGCAGATCCTCCGCGGTGGGATCGGGTTGATCCCGCATCGGGATGAGGGGCTTGGCGCGAAAGTTCTGAACGATGACCTCCTGGATATGTCCGTACTGCTCGTGGAGCTGGCGGATGGCGATGAGCGAGGCCACGCGCTCGGCGTGCGTCTCGCCGATGCCGATCAGGATGCCGGTGGTGAAGGGGATGCCGAGCTTGCCGGCGAGGCGCGATGGTCTTGAGCCGGCGCGCCGGCACCTTGTCGGGCGCGCGATCGTGGGCGGCTCCGGGCCGGCCGAGCCGCTCGGAGACGCTCTCCAGCATGATCCCCATGCTGACATTGACCTCGCGGAGGGCGGCCAGGTCGCGCTCGGACATGAGGCCGGGATTGGCGTGCGGCAGCAGCCCGGTTTCGTCGACCACGAGGCCGCTCACGGCGCGGAGGTAGCCGAGCGTCGTGCGCTGACCGTGACGCCGCAGAAACGCGCGGTGCTCGGGAAAGAGCGCCTCGGGCTTGTCGCCGAGGGAGAACAGGGCCTCCTTCGCGCCGAGGCGCTCGCCCGCCTTGACGAGGGCGAGGACCTCGTCCGGGGACATCGTGAAGGCGCCGGGCTCGCCCGGATCCTTGCGGAACGTGCAGTACCCGCAATAGTCGCGGCAGAGCGTCGTCAGCGGGATGAAGACCTTGGCGGAGAAGGTGAGGCGGCGGCCATGCCCCTCATCCCGCAGTCGGCCGGCGGCGTCGAGGAGGGCCGGCATCTGCGCGGCGGGCGTGTCGAGCAGCGCGGTGGCCTCGCCGGCATCGGGGGTTCTGCCCTCGCCGATGTGGTCGAGCGCCCGCTCGATCTCGGCGGCGGGACGGAGCGTCGCGTCAGTCACGGCGCGCCTCAGGCACGGCTCGCGTCCGGCCGGAACTCCCAGTGCGTCACCTTCGAGGGCTCGACCACGATCATGAGGCCCTCGTCGCGGCCGAGCCCCATGGCGCGGTACTGCGGGTACTTCGCGAGCAGGAGGTCGGCGCCGCGCGTGAACTCGTCGCCCCCGTGAGCAGACGCGCCTCACCCTGGATGATGACGTAGCGCAGCTCGCTCCAGTCCTCGTCGTAGCGGTCGATGACCACCGAGACCTTGGCGTTCTCGCGAATATTCCGGATGCGCTTGAGCGCGTCCACCGGGCGCGACTTGGGCTTGGCGTCGAGGGCGGAGAAGAGGGCCGCGCCGTCCCAGGCATAGCAGATGGGGACGACGAGCGGCTGGCCGGTCGGATCGGCGGTGCCGAGGCGCCCCACGCGCCCATCGGAGATGAATCCGGCAACGGCGGCCGGCATGCTGCTCATGACGTTCGGCTCGCTCGTCCTAGCGCGGCGCCCGGGTGGTTTTCGGGCGGACTTCGTCGGCAAAGCGCTCCATCATGGCGAGCTGGAGCCGCAAATCCTGAGGGACGAGGTCGAAGACGAACTGGGTCACGCCGATCGCCTGGTAGCTCTTGATGTCGGCGATGACCTCGGGGGCGGTGCCGCGGAACGGCTGGCGATCGCCCGGGGCTCGCTTGGCGCGCGCCGACACCAGATCGAGCGGAGCCCGGAAGGAGAGCGTGATGTCCGACGCCTTCCGGCCCGCCTTGGCCGCCCATCCGTGAATGATGGCGACCTTGTCGGCGTACTCGGGCGGATGCAGCACGGCGGGCGGGCGGTGGCCGATGGGATGCCAGCCGTCCGCCAGCTCGCCGGTGCGGCGGAGCGCGGCATCCGTGTGGCCCCCGGCCCAGATCGGGATGCCGCCGGCCTGGCGGGGCTTCGGCATGATGCTCATCGCGGCCATCTGGTAGTAGTGGCCCTTCCACTGCACGGGCTCGCGCGTCCAGCATTCCCGCATCAGCCGGAGGTATTCGTCGGTGACGCGGCCGCGCTCCGCATAGGGCGGTGAGGCGAGCGCCTGGAATTCCTCCTCGAGCCAGCCGACGCCCACACCCAGGATGATGCGGCCGCCGGACATGACGTCGAGCGTGGCGAGCATCTTGGCCGTCACCACCGGGTTGCGATACGGCACGACGAGGACGCTGGTGCCGAGCTTGATCCGCGAGGTGACCCCGCGAGGTAGCCCATCAGCGCGAGGCGGCTCGAGATAGCCCTGATTCCAGTCGGTCGCCGCCTGGCCCGTCGTGGAGTATGGATACTTCGACCGGTAGGCCATGGGAATGACGACGTGGTCCGTGACGAACAGCGACGCATAGCGGAGGCCGTCCGCCTTTTCCGCGAGCTTCACGAGGACATCGGGCACGGCGAGCGCGCCGCGGCCGGGAAGGGAGAAGCCGAAGTGCATGGGCGCATATTGCTCGCCGCGCGATTGCCTGTCAAGGCACAGCGGTGCTACGCTCGCGCCGTCATGCCGGCTGCTCATTCATGGGACGTGATCGTGGTCGGCGCGGGCCATGCCGGGTGCGAGGCCGCGCTGGCGGCGGCCCGCATGGGGTCGTCCACGCTCATGCTGACGATGAGCCTCGACGGCATCGGCCAGATGTCGTGCAATCCCGCCGTCGGCGGGACGGCGAAGGGCCACCTGGTCCGCGAGATCGACGCGCTCGGCGGCGAGATGGGCCGCGTCGCCGACCTCGCCACCATCCAGTTCCGGACGCTCAATGCCTCGCGCGGTCCCGCCGTCCGCTCGTCGCGCGCGCAGTGCGACCGCGCCCGCTACCGCGCCGCGATGAAGCGGGTGATCGAGCACACGCCGCGGCCTCGACCTCCGCCAGGGGCAGGTGAGCCGCGTGCTGGTCGAAGGCGGCCGCGTGGTCGGCGTGGAGGACACGGTCGGCGTGCGCTATCGCGGCCGCGCCGTGGTCGTGACGGCGGGGACATTCCTGCGGGGCCTGATTCACGTCGGCCTCCGGCAGGAGGCGGCGGGGCGAGCGGGCGAGTTCGCGGCCGTGCGCCTGTCGGACTGCCTCCGCGACCTGGGACTCACGCTCGGGCGGCTCAAGACGGGCACCTCGCCGCGGCTGCGCGCCTCGACCATCGACTATGACCGGCTCGAGGCACAGTGGGGCGATCCCGAGCCCTGGCCGTTTCACTGGGCGCATTCGGGCTTCCCGCTTCGGCAGGTCGCCTGTCACATCACCCACACGACCGCGGCCACCCATGCGGTGATCGCCGGCAACCTCGACCGTTCACCGCTCTACTCCGGCGTGATCGAAGCGGCGGGCGTGCGCTACTGTCCCTCCATCGAGGACAAGATTCACCGCTTCCCCGACCGCGATCGCCATCAGGTGATCCTCGAGCCCGACGGTCTCGACACCGAAGAGGTCTACGCCAACGGCATCTCGACCAGCCTTCCCGTCGACGTGCAGGAAGCCCTCGTGCGCTCCATCCCCGGGCTCGAGCACGCCGAGATCATGCGGCCCGGCTATGCCATCGAGTACGACTTCGTGCCGCCCACGCAGATGACGCCGACCCTCGAGACGCGGGCGGTGCCCGGGCTCTACCTGGCCGGCCAGGTCAACGGCACCACCGGCTACGAGGAGGCGGCGGCGCTCGGATTCTGGGCCGGCGCCAATGCGGCGTGCGTGGCGCGTGGGCTGCCGCCCTTCCTGCCCGACCGCTCGGAGGCCTATATGGCGGTGATGGTCGACGACCTCGTGACCCGAGGCACCGTCGAGCCGTACCGGATGTTCACGTCGCGGGCGGAGTACCGGCTGCTGCTCCGGGAGGACAATGCCGATCTGCGGATGGCGGGTCACGGCTACCGCCTCGGGTTGGTGAGCGCGGAGCGCTACGAGGACGTCGAGGCCGCACCGGCGGCGGGGCGAGGAAGAGGTCCGCCGACTGGGCTCCGTGCGGGCGGCGCCGACCGCCGAGGTGAATCAGGTCCTTCGCGAGCGCGGGGCGAGCCCGATCGAGGCGCCCACGCCGCTGCTGCAGCTCCTGCGCCGGCCCGAATTGTCCTACCACGACATCGCGCGCCTGGTCCCGGAGGCCCCGGCCCCTGATCCGATCGTCGCGCGGCAGGTCGAGGTCGCCGTCAAGTACGAGGGCTACGTGGCGAGGATGATCGAGGACGTGCGGCGCTTCAAGGCGGCCGAGGAGTGGCTCATCCCGGAGGGCCTCGACTACGCCGGCGTGCCCGGGCTGTCCACCGAGGTCAAGGAGCGGCTGACGGGGGTACGGCCCCGATCCCTGGGCCAGGCCGGGCGGGTGCCCGGCGTGACCCCCGCCGCGGTGTCCATCCTCATGGTCTGGTGCCATCGGCGCGAGGGTAACGGCTGCCGCGGGGCGGAGTGTCAGCTACGTGACACTTCGGGTAGGCCGTGCTAAGGTGGCGTTTATGAAGCCGTGCATCCTCGTCGTCGACGACGAGCCCATCATCGCCGACAATCTGCGGCTCACGCTCAATAACGCGGGCTACGAAGTCGAAACCGCCGGCAACATGGTGAGCGCGATGGTCCGCCTCGAGGAGCGCGAGTGCTCCTTGGCGCTCGTCGACCTGATCCTCCCCGACGGCGACGGCCTTCACCTGCTTCGGTTGCTCAAGGCCAAGGATCCGTCGCTCGAGGTCATCATCATGACCGGGCACTCCTCGATCGCCAAGGCCGTGGAGGCGACCAAGCAGGGCGCGTTCTACTTCGTGGCCAAGCCCTTCAACACGGACGAGATGCTGATGCTCGTCGGCAAGGCACTCGAGCGGCGTCGCCTCGTGGCCGAGACCTCGGAGCTCCGCCGCCGGCTGGCGGAGCAGTCAGGCTATGCCCAGATGCTGGGGTCCTCCCCGGCGATCAAGCGCGTCTTCGAGATGCTCGAGTCGGTGGCGGGCTCGGACGCCAACGTGCTGATCGTGGGCGAGCGGGACGGGCAAGGAGCTGGCGGCCAATGCCGTCCACAGCCATAGCTCCCGCGTCGACGGGCCCCTGGTCAAGATCAACTGCGCGGCGCTGCCCGAAGGACCTGATCGAGTCCGAGCTGTTCGGCCACGTCAAGGGGGCGTTCACCGGGGCCACGACGGACAAGCCGGGGCTGATCGAGGAGGCGCACCGGGGCTCGCTCCTGCTCGACGAGATCACCGAGATGCCGATGGATCTCCAGACCAAGCTCTTGCGCGTGCTCGAAGAGCGCACCGTGCGGCGGCTGGGGGCGCCAAGATCGTCCCCGGTCGACTTCCGCCTCGTCAGCTCGACCAACCTCGATCCGGAAGCCGCGGTCCGCGAGGGGCGCCTTCGCCAGGATCTCTACTTCCGGATCAATACGATCACCGTGTCGCTGCCCCCGCTTCGAGAGCGGACGGCCGACATTCCCCTCCTCGCGAAGTCCTTTCTCGACCGCTTCCGCGCCAGACACGGTCGCGACGTCGAGGCCATCGATCCGGAGAGCTACCGGCGCCTTCTCGCCCATCGCTGGCCCGGCAATGTCAGAGAGCTCGAGCACGCGATCGAGCGGGCCGTGCTGGTCGCGCGCGGCCGGGAGATCACGCTCGCCGATCTGCCGGAGGCGCTGCAGATGACGCCCGTGTCGACGGACATCGACGCCCCGCCGCCCGGGTCGCTCGAGGAGATCGAGCGCGTGTCGATCGTGCGCGCGCTCGAGACATCCGGGTGGAACAAGCAGGCGGCGGCTCATCATCCTTTGGCTCCGCCGGCCGACGCTCTACTCGAAGATGCGCCGGCACGGCATCCCGCAGCGACGCTCCTAGGAAACTCGGAGGGGGCTCTGCCCCCTTCCGATGCCTCCCCCGAACATCGGATTGCGCCGGCGAAGCCGGCGCTCGAACGGCGGTTACTCTCACACGCTCCACGCCAGTCGCCGGAAAGGCAGCGTTCGCGGCGGCCGGAGCCACCGGTTTTGGCCCATGCCTAATGCTGAGGCATCGCGGCGGTCCCTGCCTATTTAGTAGCCACGACCCTTCCTCCGACCTCCGCGGCATCTCTCAGATAAGTAGTTGATCTTGCTAGCATAGCGGCGCGTGTTCCATTCCGGCACGGCGAGTGCTAAGCAACCGCGCCGGGAGGTCATATGAAAAAGATCGAGGCGATCATCAAGCCGTTCAAGCTCGACGACGTCAAGGAAGCGCTCACGGGAATCGGAGTCATCGGAATGACGGTATCCGAGGTGCGCGGGTTCGGCCGTCAGAAAGGACATACCGAGCTATACCGAGGCGGCGAGTACACGGTGGACTTCCTCCCGAAGATCAAGGTGGAGGTCGTGGTTCCCGACGCGCTGGTGGACAAGGTGTCAAGCGTCCTCGCCGGCGCGGCGAAGACGGGGAACATCGGTGACGGGAAGATCTTCATTCACCCGGTGGACTCGGCGGTTCGCATCCGCACCGGCGAGCGCGACGAGAGCGCGCTCTAGCCGGATGGGCAGCCGAGGGCCCGTTCTCGCGACCAAGGAGGCTTTGCGGTGAGAATGCCGACACGCTCTGATGGCAGTGGTCCTCTTGATGAGCCTGCTCGCGCTGGGCGTCGGCGAGCCACGTCCTGCGCGCAAACCCCCGCCGCGCCGCCGCCGCCTCCCGCGGCCCGCGCGCTCCGCCGCCGCCGCGCCGGGCGCGTCCGGCTCCGGCAGCCCCCGCGGCCGCCGCGCCTGCACCGCCCAAGATCGACTCGGGCGACACGGCCTGGGTCCTGATGTCCTCGGCGCTCGTCCTGCTCGATGACCGCGCCCGGGCTCGCGCTCTTCTACGGCGGCATGGTGCGGCAGAAGAACGCGCTGGGCACGCTCATGCAGAGCTTCATCATCCTGGCGCTGATCTCGATCCAGTGGGTGCTGTGGGGCTACACGCTGGCCTTCGGCCCCGACAAGGGCGGGATCATCGGCGGGCTCGAGTGGCTCGGGCCTCCGGGGCGTGGGCCAGACGCCGAACGCGGACTACGCCGCCACGATTCCGCATCAGGCCTTCATGCTGTTCCAGATGATGTTCGCCGTCATCACGCCGGCCCTGATCACCGGCGCGTTCGCCGAGCGCAAGAAGTTCTCGACCTTCATCGTCTTCATCCTGCTGTGGGCCACGTTCGTCTACGACCCGCTCGCGCACTGGGTGTGGGGCGTGGGCGGCTGGCTGCCGCAACCTGGGCGCGCTCGACTTCGCGGGCGGCACCGTCGTGCACATCTCCTCCGGCATCTCGGCGCTCGCGGCGGCCGCTCATCATCGGCAAGCGCAACGGGTATGGTCACCAGCCCATGCCGCCGCACAACCTGCCGCTGACCGTGATCGGGGCCAGCCTGCTCTGGTTCGGCTGGTTCGGGTTCAACGCGGGCAGCGCGCTCGCCGCCAACGGCCTCGCCGCGCCACGCGTTCATGACCACGAACACGGCGACGGCGGCGGCGGCGCTCGCGCTGGATGTTCACGGAGTGGAGCTCGCGCGGCAAGCCGACCGTGCTGGGCGCCGCCTCGGGCGCCGTGGCGGGACTGGTCGGCGATCACGCCGGCGGCGGGCTTCGTGACGCCCGATGGCGTCGATCGTGATCGGCGCGGTGGCGGGCGTCATCTGCTACCTCGCGTGCAACTTCAAGTCGAAGCTCGGGTACGACGACTCGCTCGACGTCGTGGGCGTGCACGGCGTGGGCGGCACCTGGGGCGCGATCGCCACGGGCATCTTCGCGACCAAGCTGGTGAACGACGCGGGCGGCGACGGCCTCCTCGTACGGCAACCCCAAGCAGCTCTGGATCCAGATCATGGCGGTGCTCGTCACCTGGGTCCTCGGGTTCGTGGTGACGACCATCATCCTCAAGGTGCTCGACGCCGACCATGGGGCTCCGCGTCAGCGACGAGGACGAGATGGCCGGCCTCGACCTCTCGCAGCACTCGGAGACGGCGTATGCGCTGGGCGGATCGTCGTACGGCGAATACTCGACGGCGGGTACCGGCGGCGAGCTTGGCCGAGGCCATGCGCGCCGCGGAAGCGCAGTCCCCGCGGGAGCCACTAGCCGGCCGGAGGCGGCTTGACGAGGCGGTAGCGCAGCGCCTAATGTTGGTGGCCGGCGGGGCGGTGACCGCCCCGCCGGCCCCCGGTCTTTCTACTCCCACCCACTATCGCAGAAGGAGGCGGACGCATGACCCCGAAGGATGTCCTGAAGATGGCCAAGGAGAAGGGGGCCAGGATCATCGACCTGCGCTTCATCGATCTCCCCGGTCTCTGGCAGCACTTCTCCATCCCGGTGTCCGAGCTGAACGAGGGCATCTTCGAAGACGGCCTCGGCTTCGACGGGTCCTCGATCCGCGGGTTCCAGACCATCGACGAGTCCGACATGCTGCTGATCCCGGACCCGACCACCGCGCAGATGGATCCCGTTCACGGCGGTGCCCACGCTCGTGCTCATCTGCAACGTCAAGGACCCGATCACGGGCAAGGCCTACAGCCGCGATCCCCGCTACGTCGCCCAGAAGGCCGAGGCCTACGTCAAGAAGACGGGCGTGGCGGACACGATCTTCATCGGCCCCGAGCTCGAGTTCTTCTTCTTCGACTCCATCCGCTTCGACCAGAGCTACAACCACGGCTACTACTTCATCGACTCCGAGGCGGGCGCCTGGAACAGCGGCAAGGAGGGCACGCCGGATCGGCCGAACCTCGGCTACAAGCCGCGCTACAAGCAGGGCTACTTCCCGGTGCCGCCGATGGACCAGTTCCAGGACATCCGCTCGGACATGGTGCTGGCGCTCGAGTCGGTCGGCATCCGCGTCGAGGTGCACCACCACGAGGTCGCGACCGGCGGGCAGACCGAGATCGACATGCGCTTCGACACGCTGACGAAGATGGCGGACCGGGTGCTCTGGTACAAGTACTGCGCGAAGAACACCGCCAAGAAGTGGGGCAAGACGGCGACCTTCATGCCCAAGCCGCTCTTCCAGGACAACGGCTCCGGCATGCACACCCACCAGTCGCTCTGGAAGAACGGCAAGAACCTCTTCTACGAGCGGGGCGGCTACGCCGACATCTCCAAGATGTGCCTGTACTACATCGGCGGCATCCTGAAGCACGCGCCCGCGCTGCTGGCGCTCATCGCGCCCAGCACCAACTAGCTACAAGCGGCTGGTGCCGGGCTACGAGGCGCCGATCAACCTCGTGTACAGCCAGCGCAACCGCTCGGCGGCGATCCGCATCCCGATGTACTCGCAAGGCGGAGGGCGCCAAGCGCATCGAGTTCCGCACGCCCGACCCGACCTGCAACCCGTACCTCTCGTTCGCCGCCTGCGTCATGGCGGGCCTCGACGGCATCGCGAACAAGATCGACCCGGGCAAGCCGGTGGACAAGGACCTCTACGAGCTGCCGCCCGCGGAGCAGAAGAAGATCAAGCAGCTTCCCGGCGCGCTCGACATCGTGCTCGACAACCTCGAGAAGGACCACGACTTCCTGCTCAAGGGCGACGTGTTCACTCCGGACCTGATCGAGACCTGGATCGAGTACAAGCGGAAGAACGAGGTCGATCCGATCCGGCTGCGTCCGCACCCGTACGAGTTCGCCCTCTACTACGACATCTAGCCGGGCGCCGGAAAAGCTGCCCGCGGGCTTTCCCGCCACCGGCTGGCGCGTCGCGGCCACGGCGAATACACGGCGGCCTCTCATCGCCCGGAAGCGCAGGACGGCGGGGGCCGCAGTGTTTTGCGCCGTCGCGCGGCTGCCGGCTTCGTGGGCAGTTGGCCTCCCCGTGCATCCGGTCTTGGGCAGCCGCACTCTGCCGGCGCGTCGCTCTCGCGTGCTAATGCCCGGTCCGGTTGACCGTTCGCCTCTCCGCACCGATGGCACAGGAATAGCACTGCCTGCCGCCGATGTTTGCACGCAACGGGTTCCCATCGGCGGCTGTCGGCGCAGGCGACGCGCGCGGAGCGCGAGCCAGGGCCACCTGCCCACGGGCGGCACTGGCTCCCTCATACCAGGAGCAATCACGACCACGGGAGGAATGGATGATTCGACGGACAGGCGGCTGGCTTGCAGCAGTCATCGCCGTTGCCCTCACAGGTCTCGGTCCCGCATGGGCCCAGACGCCCGCCCCGCCTCCGCCCCCGCCGCCGCCGCCCGCGGGGCCGCCGCGGCACCGGAGGCAGAGAAGCTCACCGAGCAGAAGGATGCCGTCAAGCCCAAGACGCTCTGGGACGAGTTCAAGCTCTTCTCCTTTGTCGAGATGGGGGCCACGTTCAGCCTGAACGGCGGCAGCAAGGGCGTGCCCGGCGCGACGTCGGATCCCTGGACGAACACGCTGCGACTCTACGACATCAATCAGGGCTACACGTTCAACATGGCGGAGTTCAGCATCAAGCGCGATCCGGACGAAGCGTTTCCCTTCGGCGTGGGCCTGGTGCTGACCGCGGGGCAAGACTCGCAGAAGAACCACTCGATCGGCATCCTGCGCGATGACGACGACGCGTTCCCGTTCCGCAATACGCCGATGTTCGACATCCAGGAAGCGTACATCTCCGGGCGGATCCCGATCGGCAATGGCCCCGTGCTCAAGGTGGGCAAGTTCGTCACGCTGCTCGGCTACGAGGTGATCGAGTCGCCGCCGAACCTCAACTACTCGCGCGGGTACCTGTTCAGCCTGGCTATCCCGCTCACGACGACGGGCGGGCTCGTCTCGTATTCGTTCACGGACCAGCTCAGCGCGCAGGCGGGGCTGGTGCTCGGATGGGACCGCTCCAATACGGACAATTCCGGCCCGTCGGGCACGGGACAGATCGCGTACACGCCGACGAAGGATCTGTCCACCGCGCTGAACTTCATCGTGGGGCCGGAGATCTCCGGCGACAAGAACCCCATTCGCTGGGTGATCGACCTCACCGCGAACTACACGGGCCTCAGCAACTTCACGTTCGGCTTCAACTTCGACTACGGCTCGCAGGCCAATGACGTGTTTCTCAGCTCGCAGGGGCTCGGCGACAAGAGCGCGTCGTGGTATGGCATCGCGGCCTATGCCGCCTACGACTTCTGGAAGAACTTCCGCGTCGCGCTCCGCCAGGAGTGGTTCAACGACGTCGACGGCGTCCGCACTGGGCACGGTGGACGGCGTCACGCTGTTCTCGACGACGGCGACGCTGCAGTACAACATCTGGAGGGGCCTGTACACGCGCGGCGAGTACCGGCACGACAATGCCAACGAGGCCGTCTTCGGCTGCCGGGCGGGCCACCGGCTGCGTGAAGAAGTCACAGGACACACTCTCGGTCAGCCTCTACTACAAGTTCTTCTAGAGCAGGATGCTGAAAAAGGCCCATCTGCTGCGTTGGCGACTTCTCGGCCGCACGCTCAGACGTAGTGCGATTCGACGCCGTAGCGTGCGGCCGTCGGCGCCGCTCTCGCATCTGGACCTGTTTGAGCATCCTGCTGGTCTCGCCTCGCCTGCTCAGGCGGTGGGCGCTGTCCCCGGGGCAGTGACCATCGCCTGAGCAACTCTCCGCCTCGCCTCCTCTCCAACTGATTGATTTCACTGCGGTCGTGCTTGGCATTTCGATTGCTGTCTCACCCGTGCATGAAACCACAACCGAGGTGGAGAGTACTCATCGTCGATGATCACGCGCCCTCACGTGCCGCACTGGCGGAAGCCATCACCGATCAGGGCGGGCAAGTCGTAGGCAATGGCAGCCGGGCGGAGGATGTGGTGCATCTGGTCGAGCGGTATCGGCCGGACGTCGCCGTCGTTCGCCGTCGGCCTCACCGATGGCGACGGCGTCGACGCCGCGCGACAGGTCATGGCCTCGTATCCATGCGCGCTCGTCGTGCTGACGCAGCCGGACCGAGCCCGCGGTGGCCGCGCGCGCGGCGGAGGCCGGTGTCCTCGCGTTCCTGGCCAAGCCGCTGCGACCGGAGGAGCTCGGTCCCGCCCTCGATCTCGCCGTCTCGCGCTTCCGAGACCTCGAGGCGGTGCGCCGGGAGAATCAGGAGCTGAAGCGCAAGCTCGAGGCGCGCAAGCTCGTGGACCGCGCCAAGGCCCTGTTGATCCAACGGCTCGGGCTCTCCGAGGCCGAGGCGTATCGGCGGCTCCAGAAGACCGCCATGGATACGCGCAAGACCATGGGTGACGTCGCTCAGGCGCTGCTCATGAGCGATGAGATGAGTCACCTCCGTCCGGTCAAGCACTAGCCGCCTGCCTGCCGCTTTCGAAGGCACGATGACCCCGCTGCCCACTCGAGTGGGCAGCGGTTTATCTCGGGATCGCGGCGGATCGCTCGCAATTGCCCGGAATACTCGCCGTGAGCGCGGGCACGCCGATTGCTCACGGCATGGGCGGCACGCCGAGACAACGGGGTCAGAGGTGCTTGCCGACGCGATCAACGGAACCCGGATGGTCGGCACGCGAGAGCGGTGACGGACCGGGTTCGGACCCACTCACCCCGTAGTGAAAGGAGAAGGGCATGCAAGGACTCTCGCGCAGGGACTTTCTGAAGACGACGGCGGCGGTCGGCGTCGGCGCCGCCGCGGCCGGCCTCGGGTTTCCGGCGATCGGCCGTGCCCAGGGCGGGACGGTCAAGGTCGGCGTGCTGCACTCGCTCTCCGGCACGATGGCGATCAGCGAGGTGTCGCTCCGCGACGTGTGCATGATGGCGTTCGACGAGATCAATGCCAAGGGCGGCGTCATGGGCAAGAAGATCGAGCCCGTGATCGTGGACCCCGCCTCCAACTGGGACCTCTTCGCGGAGAAGGCCAAGCAGCTCCTGCTCCAGGACAAGGTCGCCGTCACGTTCGGCTGCTGGACCTCGGTGAGCCGCAAGTCCGTCCTGCCGGTCTTCGAGAACAACGAGGGCCTGCTCTTCTATCCCGTGCAGTACGAGGGCGAGGAGTGCTCGAAGGCCGTCTTCTACACGGGCGCCACGCCCAACCAGCAGCTCATCCCGGCCGCGGAGTACCTGATGTCGAAGGAGGGCGGCGGGTACAAGAAGTTCTACCTGCTCGGCACCGACTACGTCTTCCCGCGCACCGCGAACAAGATCCTGCGCGCCTTCCTGCTCGCCAAGGGCATTCCCGCCGACTCCATCGCCGAGGAGTACACGCCGTTCAACCATCAGGACTACCAGACGATCGTCGGCAAGATCAAGCGCTTCTCCTCCGGCGGCAACGCCGCGGTGCTCTCGACCATCAACGGCGACAGCAACGTGCCCTTCTACAAGGAGTTCTCCAACCAGGGCCTGCGCAGCGAGAACGCGCCGATCATGGCCTTCAGCGTGGCCGAGGACGAGCTGCGCGGCATGGACACCTCGTCCCTCGTCGGCCACCTCGCGGCGTGGAACTACTACCAGTCGGTCGACACGCCGCAGAACAAGAAGTTCGTCCAGGCCTTCAAGGCGTACGCGAAGAAGACCAACCTGCCCGGCGGCGACAAGCGCGTGACCGACGACCCGATGGAAGCCGCCTACTTCGGCGTCTACATCTGGAAGCAGGCCGTCGAGAAGGCCAAGTCCTTCGAGGTGCGCCGCGGTGCGCAAGGCCGTCTACGGCCAGGAGTTCCTCGCGCCGGGCGGCAAGATCAAGATGGACGAGGCCAATCACCACACGTACAAGCCCGTGCTGATCGGCGAGATCCTGAAGGACGGGCAGTTCAAGGTCGTCTCCCGCTCCAAGGGCCTCGTGAAGGCCGAGCCGTGGAGCCAGTACACCAGCCCGGACAAGGGCTGCGACTGGGTCAAGCACCAAGGCACGTATCAGAAGTAGCTGGCGAGGACGCCGATAAGGGCCATATGCGTCGTTGGCGCGGGCAACGCGACGCTCAACGTACAGGGAGTACGCCTCGCGTCGCCTTGCCCGCGCCGCCTCGCCTCTGGACCCTTCTCGGCGTCCTGCTGGGCGCGCTGCTGTTGGATCGGCGCTTACAGCGTCGGCGGCGCGAAGCGCCGCCGTCCGAGCTGGCGGCACATCATTGCTGGCGTGGCCAGCTCGGCGACGGCGCCGTGCAGGAGGCGGCGGCGGTGGCGCTCGGCAAGACTGGGGATCGGAAGATCCTGCCGCTCCTGGAGGCTTTGCGCGAGGGCAGCGTGTACGTGCGCTCGCTTGGCCGGTGGCGGCAAGGAGACCGTGATTGCTGGTGACAAGGTCACTGAGGGCGACAAGACCCTGGTGCCGTTGTTCAGTGCGTATGGCCGCGAGCCTTTGACGGCGGCGGACGGCAAGCCGCTGCTGGTGGACGTGGCTGCGCTTCAGGAGGTCGCGGCGGGGCGGAGCTTGCGCCTGGCTCTGCGGCCGCTCATCGATGCGTTCTCGGGCTCGAGCCAGCTCGCGGATCCGGATCCCAACGTGCGCAAGGCGGCGGCCACGAAGATGGGCAATGCGGGCGATCGGTCGGCGCTGCCGGCGCTATCGCACGCGCTGGGCGTGGAGCGCGAGCGCTGGGCCCGGCATGCCATCGAGGAGGCCATGGCGCTGATCGACCTCCAGCGCGGGGGACGAGGCGACGCGCACCGCCGCCGCGGCACGGCTCGGGGCATTGCGCAGCGCCATTGCGCTCGACCGGCTGCGCGACGTTGCCGCGGAGCCCGCCGCGCCCGCCGGCCTCAAGCAGGCCGCGCTCGAGGCGGTCAAGCGCGTGGAGCGCTGGGGGCTGCTCACGTCCACCATCGAGACGATCTTCCAGGGCGTCTCGCTGTCCTCCATCCTGCTGCTCATGGCGCTCGGCCTCGCCATCGTCTTCGGGCTGATGGGCGTCATCAACATGGCCCACGGCGAGCTGATGGCGCTCGGCGCCTATGCGACCTTCGTGGTCCAGGGCTGGTTCGCCGCGCATGCGCCAGGCGCCTTCGACTACTACTTCCTCGTGGCCTTGCCGGTTTCGTTCCTGGTCGCGGCGGCGGCGGGCTTCCTGCTCGAGCGGGGCGTGATCCGGTTCCTCTACGGCCGGCCGCTGGAGACGCTGCTCCTCACGTGGGGCGTGAGCCTGATGATCCAGCAGGGCCTCCGGCTCTGGTTCGGCGCGGCGAACGTCGACGTCACATCGCCCAAGTGGCTCTCGGGCGGCATCCCGGTGATGGTCGGCCTGCAGCTTCCGTACAACCGGATCTTCATCATCGGGCTCGCCACGGTCTCGGTGAGCGCGATGTACTTCCTGCTCTTCCGGACGGACGCGGGCCTGCGCATCCGGGCGGTGACCCAGAACCGCGGGATGGCCGCCTGCCTCGGCGTCCGGGCGCGGTGGGTGGACGCCTTCACCTTCGCCATCGGGGCCGGCCTGGCCGGGCTCGCCGGGTGCGCGCTCACCCAGATCGGCAACGTGGGGCCGGAGCTCGGCCAGAACTACATCGTGGACTCGTTCATGGTCGTGGTCACGGGCGGCGTGGGGAAGCTGCTCGGCAGCATCCTGGCCGCGCTCGGCATCGGCGGGCTCAACAAGATCATCGAGCCGTCGCTGGGCGCGGTGTACGGCAAGGTGCTCATCCTCGTCTTCGTGATCCTGTTCATCCAGCGCCGGCCGTCCGGGCTCTTCGCGGCCAAGGGGCGCTATGCGGACGCGTGAGCGGACGCGCCCTGCTCGCCGCCGCCGCGGTGCTGGTGGTGGTGCTGCCCGTGCTGAACGCCCTGCCGCCGGGCTCGCCCTTCCGGATCAGCGACTTCACCCTCAACCTCTTCGGCAAGTTCCTGTGCCTACGCCATCCTCGCCCTCGGCATCGACCTGATCTGGGGCTATACGGGCGTGCTGTCGCTCGGCCACGGGGTCTTCTTCGGGCTGGGCGCCTATGCCATGGGCATGCACCTGATGCTCGAGATCGGCACCCAGAGCGTCTACAAGAACGTCCTGCCCGACTTCATGGTGTGGAACCAGGTCAAGGAGCTGCCGCTCTTCTGGCGGCCGTTCTACAGCGGGCCGTTCACGCTCCTCGCGGTGGTCGCGGTCCCCGCCGCGGTGGCGCTTCGTCTTCGGCTACCTCACCTTCCGGAGCCGCATCCGCGGCGTGTACTTCTCGATCATCACCCAGGCGCTGGCGCTCTGCGCCTGGCTCCTGTTCAACCGCAACTCGCTGAACCTCGGCGGCACCAATGGCCTGTCGGGGTTCAAGACCATCTTCGGCTTCACGCTGAACGACGCGGGCACCCAGCGCGCGCTCTACGTGGCCACGGCGCTGTGCCTCTGCGGCGCCTATCTGCTGTGCCGCGCCATCACGCGGTCGCCCGCGGGCAAGGTGCTGGTGGCCATCCGGGACAGCGAGACGCGCGTGCTCTTCTCGGGTTACTCGCCCGCCGCCTTCAAGCTCTTCGTCTTCGTCGTCTCGGCCGTCCTGGCCGGCGTGGCCGGGGCGCTCTACGTGCCGCAGGTGGGGATCATCACGCCGGCCAAGATCGGCGTGCTGCCGTCCATCGAGATGATCATCTGGGTGGCGGTCGGCGGGCGGGGACGCTGCTCGGCCCGATCGTCGGCGCGTTCGGGGTGAACTGGCTGCAGAGCATCCTGACCACGAGCTACCCCGATCTGTGGCTGCTCGTCCTGGGCGGGATGTTCGTCGGCGTCGTGCTCTTCTTCCCCGACGGCGTGGTGGGGACGGCCCAGAAGCTCATCGCCCGCCTGTCGCCGCAGCAGAGGACGGCGTCGTCGGTGACGGGGCCGTCCGAGCCGAGGCCTTCGAGGCAAATGCGGAGATGAGGCGATGACGGTCGACGCGTCTCCGCGCGGCTCGATCATCTATCTTCAGGACGTGACCGTCGACTACGACGGCTTCAAGGCCCTGAACGACCTCAACTTCTACATGGACTATCGCGAGCTGCGCGTGGTGATCGGGCCCAATGGGGCGGGCAAGACGACGCTGCTCGACGTCATCTCGGGCAAGGTCGAGCCCACGTCCGGCCGGGTGGTCTTCGGCAAGGACACGAGCCTCGTCGGCCGCCGCGAGAACGAGATCGCCGCCCTCGGCGTCGGCCGCAAGTTCCAGACGCCGTCGATCTTCGCCAACCTGTCGGTCTGGGAGAACCTCGAGCTGTCGTGCTTCCGGCCGAGCAAGGGCGTGCTTCGCCACCCTGCGCTCCCGGCTCGATGGGCCGCAGCGAAGCCAGATCGAGGAGACCCTCGCGACAATCGGGCTCGCCGACAAGGCGCGCGAGCGGGCGGGCGGCCTGAGCCACGGCGAGAAGCAATGGCTCGAGATCGGGATGGTCATCGTCCAGCAGTCCGAGCTCCTGCTCGTCGACGAGCCCGTCGCCGGCATGACCGACGAGGAGACCGAGAAGACGGCGCGGCTCCTTCGGGCGGTGGCCGAGGATCGGTCCGTGCTCGTCATCGAGCACGACATGGAGTTCGTGCGGAGCATCGCCCGCACGGTGACCGTGCTGCACGAGGGCAGCGTGCTCTGCGAGGGCCCGGTGGACCAGGTCCAGAAGGACGAGCGGGTGATGGAGGTCTACCTCGGCCGCAGTCGGGACGCCTCGCATGCTTGAGGTCAAGGGCCTGAACGTCGCGTACGGGGAGAGCCAGGTGCTGTGGGATGTCTCGCTCGAGGTGCCGGCGGGCGGGGTGATCTGCCTCATGGGCCGGAACGGGGTGGGGAAGACCACGCTGCTGAAGACCATCATGGGCCTGCTCCCGGTGCGCTCCGGGCGCATCGTGTTCGACGGCGCCGACCTCACCGGGCGGCGCCCCGAGGAGCGGATGGCCTGCGGCATCGGCTATGTCCCCCAGGGCCGCGAGATCTTCCCCAACCTCACCGTGAAGGAGAACCTGCGCCTGGGGTCTCTCGCCGCGACGAGCGGGCGCGGCGGCGCCGAGCGCGCGGCGCCCCTCGACGACGTCTTCGAGCTGTTTCCCAAGCTCGCCCAGCTCCTGGGGCGCAAGGGGGCGTGCTGTCGGGGGCGAGCAGCAGCAGCTCGCCATCGCCCGCGTGCTCCTGGCGCGTCCGAAGATCCTCCTGATGGACGAGCCCACCGAGGGCATCCAGCCGTCCGTGATCAACCAGATCGAGGACGCCATCGAGCGCATCAAGGCGCGCGGCATCGCCGTCCTCCTCGTGGAGCAATACCTGGAATTCGCCTGGCGCCTGGCGAGCTCTTACGCCATCATGCGCAAGGGCAGCATCGTGTCGCGGGGGCCACCGCCGACCTGCGCCACGACATGGTGAGAGAGCACCTGACCGGTCTGAGCCCATGCACCTGACGCCGCGCGAACAGGACAAGCTGCTTGATCTTCACGGCCGCCGAGCTGGCCCGCCGCCGGCGGGGCCGGGGCCTCCGCCTCAACTACCCCGAGGCGACGGCGCTGATCACCGCGGAGATCCTGGAAGGCATCCGGGACGGCCGGTCGGTCTCCGACCTGATGGCCTTCGGGATGACCGTGCTCACGCGCGACGACGTCATGGAGGGCGTGCCCGAGATGATCGAGGAGATCCAGGTGGAGGGCACCTTTCCCGACGGCACGAAGCTCGTGACCGTCCATCACCCCATCCGCTGAGCGCCCAATCGCTGATCCATGATTCCCGGGGAGTATTTCCTGGAAGAGGGCGACATCGAGGCCAATGCCGGCCGGGCGACCGGGCAGGTGACGGTCGCGAATACGGGGACCGGCCGATCCAGGTGGGGTCGCACTTCCACTTCTTCGAGGCGAACAAGGCGCTGCGCCTTCGACCGCGGCCGGGCATGGGGCATGCGGCTCGATATTCCCGCGGGCACGGCGGTGCGCTTCGAGCCGGGCGACGAGAAGGTCGTGCCGCTCGTGGCGCTCGCCGGCGCGCGCGAGGTGCACGGCCTGACATCGCTCGCCGACGGCCCCACCGACGAGGCGGGCCGCGCCGGCGCCATCGAGCGGGCCGCGCGCGAGGGCTATCTGGGGGCAGGCGCATGAGCTTTCGGAACGGCTACCGGGGGCGGGCGCATGAGCCTGCGGATCCCGCGGCGGCAGTACGCGGACCTGTACGGACCCACCGTCGGCGATCGAGTGCGGCTCGCCGACACCGATCTCGTGATCGAGGTCGAGCGGGACTTCACGACCTATGGCGACGAGGTGAAGTTCGGCGGCGGCAAGGTGATCCGCGACGGCATGGGCCAGTCGGCCCGGGCCACGTCGGCGGAGGGCGTGCTCGATCTCGTCATCACCAATGCGCTGATCCTCGATCACTGGGGCATCGTGAAGGCGGACATCGGCGTCGCGGACGGCCGCATCGTCGGCGTCGGCAAGGCCGGGAATCCCGACATCATGGCGGGCGTGAGTGCCGGCATGGTCGTGGGCGCGGCGACGGAGGTGATCGCCGGCGAGGGGCGCATCGTCACGGCGGGCGGCATCGACAGCCACATCCACTTCATCTGCCCCCAGCTCGTGGACGAGGCGCTGGCCGCCGGGCTGACGACGCTGATCGGCGGCGGCACGGGCCCCGCCACCGGCACGAATGCGACGACGTGCTCCGCCGGCCCCTGGAACATCCACCGGATGCTCGAGGCCGTCCGACGGGCTGCCGATCAACCTCGGCTTTCTCGCCAAGGGCAATGTCTCGCGGCCGGCGCCGCTCCGGGAGCAGGTCGAGGCGGGCGCCGTCGGGCTCAAGCTGCACGAGGACTGGGGGACGACGCCGGCGGCGATCGACACTGCGCTGTCCGTCGCCGACGAGATGGACGTGCAGGTGGCCATTCACACCGACACGCTGAACGAGGCGGGCTTCGTCGAGGAGTCGATCAGGGCGTTCAAGGGCCGCACGATCCACACCTACCACACGGAAGGCGCGGGCGGCGGGCATGCGCCCGACATCATCCGCGTCTGCGGCGAGCCCAATTGCCTGCCGTCCTCGACCAATCCGACCATGCCGTTCACCGTGAACACCATGGACGAGCACCTCGACATGCTCATGGTGTGTCACCACCTCGACGCCGCAGATTCCCGAGGACCTCGCCTTCGCGGAGTCGCGCATCCGCGCCGAGACCATCGCCGCGGAGGACGTGCTGCACGATCTCGGGCGCCATCAGCATGATGTCGTCCGACTCGCAGGCGATGGGGCGCATCGCCGAGGTGATCATCGCGGACGTGGCAGACCGCCGACAAGATGAAGCGCCAGCGGGGCGCCTTGCCGGGCGACGGCCGCGAGCGACAATGCGCGGGCCAAGCGCTACGTCGCCAAGTACACGATCAACCCCGCGATCTCCCACGGCATGGCCGCCGACGTCGGGTCCGATCGAGGCGGGCAAGCTCGCCGACCTCGTCGTCTGGAAGCCCGCGTTCTTCGGCGTCAAGCCGGAGCTGGTGCTCAAGGGCGGGTTCATCGTGACGGCGGCCATGGGCGATCCCAATGCGTCCATTCCGACGCCCCAGCCCGTGCGCTATCGCCCGATGTTCGCCTCGTACGGCGGCGCGGTGCGCTCGACGTCGGTCACCTTCCTCTCGAAGGCGGCGATGGATATCGGAGTGCCCGCGCGGCTCGGGCTGGGCAAGCTGGTGCGGCCGGTGGGTGGCTGCCGCAGGCTCGGCAAGGCCTCCATGATCCACAACGCCTATTGCCCGCGCATCGAGGTCGACGCCGAGACCTACGAGGTCCGCGCCGACGGCCAGCTCCTCACCTGCGAGCCCGCGCGCGTGCTGCCGATGGCGCAGCGCTACTTCCTCTTCTAGGTCGCGCTGTGCTGGTGATCACCGATGCACTTCCATTCCCGGCCCGCCGGCGGCGCTCGCGGGGAAGGAGCGGGACACGCTCCGGCTGACCTGGGAGGAGCGGCGCTGGACGCGCAAGCGCGTCGAGACGACGGCGGGACGGATGGTGGCGCTCGCGCTGCCGACGGGAAGCGTCCTGCGGGACGGTGACGTGCTGGCGGTCGAGGAGGAGTGGTACCTCGTCGTGGAGGCGCGGCCGGAGCCCGTGCTCGCCGCCCTTCCGCGCGACCGCGCGGAGGCGATCCGCCTCGCCTTCGACGTGGGGAACCGGCACTTCTCGCTCGCCCTCGACGGCGAGGCGCTCCTCGTCCCCGACGATGCCGCGATGGTGCAGCTCTTGACGCGCTCGGGCGTCCGGTGGGAGCGGCGGCAGGCGGTCTTCAATCCCATCGGCGGGGCGGGCAGGGGCACGATGAGGCGGCGAGCCCGGTGGACGGCCACCGGCACGGCTCGCACCACGTGCATCAGCGCCTTGGATAGCCCGGCGCTCCTCTCGCTGCTCCACTTCACCGACACCGCGTTTCCGACCGGCGGGTACGCGCACTCCTTCGGCCTCGAGCGCTATTGCCAGGCGGGCATCGTCGGCGACGCCGAGGGCGTCGAGCGCTTTCTCCTGGCGCAGCTCGAAGGCTCGGCGGGGCCCACGGACGCGACGGCGGCGGTGGCGCGCGCTGCGGGCGATCTCGGCCGGGGACCTGGGCGCATGCCGCACGCTCGACGAGACGCTCGAGGCCATGAAGCCGGTGCGCGAGCTGCGCCTGGCGAGCCGCCAGATGGGACGCCAGACGCTCCGGGTGGCGGCGCTGCTCACCGAGGACGCGCATCTCGGGGAGTATCTGGAGGACGTCAACGCGGATCGGGCGCCCGGCCATCACGCGGTGGCCTTCGGCATGGCCGCGGGCGTCCTCGGCTGGCGCGCGGAGGACACGGCGACCGCCTTTCTGTACTCGACCACCGCGCTGCTCGTCGGCGCCGCGCTGCGGCTCTTGCCGATGGGGCAGACTCAGGGGCAGCGCATCCTGTGGCGGATTCACCCCGTCATCGCGCGCGTCGCGCGGGAGGCGGCGGCCCGCGATCCCGCCGAGATGTGGAGCTTCGCCCCCGGCCTCGACGTGCAGGGCATGCTGCACGCGCGCCTCGACACGCGGCTGTTCCGCTCATGAGCGCGCCGCGCCCGCTCAAGGTCGGCATCGGAGGGCCGGTCGGCTCCGGCAAGACGGCGCTCGTCGAGTCCCTCGTGATCCGGCTGCGCGACCGCTACGACGTGGCCGTGATCACCAACGACATCTACACGCAGGAAGACGCCCAGTTCCTGATCCGCCGCGGGGCGCTCCCGGAGGAGCGCGTCGTCGGCGTCGAGACGGGCGGCTGTCCCCACACGGCGATCCGCGAGGACGCGTCCGTCAACCTCGAGGCGGTGCACCAGCTCACGCGGCGATTCCCGGGCCTCGAGCTGCTCTTCGTCGAGAGCGGGGGCGACAACCTCGCCGCGACGTTCAGCCCGGAGCTGGTCGACGCGACCATCTACGTGATCGACGTGGCCGAGGGCGACAAGATCCCGCGCAAGGGCGGCCCGGGCATCATGCGATCGGACCTGCTCGTCATCAACAAGATCGACCTCGCGCCCTATGTCGGCGCCGATCTCGGCGTCATGGAGCGCGATGCCACGCGCATGAGAGGAGCGCGCCCGTTTGTCTTCACCAATCTCCGGGACGGGACCGGCGCCGACACCGTCGTCGACTGGATCCGCCGCGAGCTGCTCTTCGAGTCCTGATCGGCCGCTCGCGCGCGCCGGGCGCGACGGCGCGCTCGATCTGGCGTTCGAGCGGCGCGGCGGGCGCACGGTCCTGACCGAGCGCCGCTTCACGCTGCCGCTGCAGGCGCTCGAGCCCATGGACCTCGACGGCAGCGGCGCCGCCACCCTCATGCTGCTGAATCCGACGGGCGGCCTCCTCGGGGGCGACGTCGCTCGAGACCCGGGTGGCGATCGGCGCGGGCGCCCATGTCTGCCTCACCACGCCGGCGGCGACGCGCGTCTACCGGAGCAGCGGCGCGCCCGCCGTGCACCGCTTCACGGCGCGGGTGGGCGAGGGGCGCGGCTCGAGTACGTGCCCGATCACCTCATCCCGTCGCCGGGCGCGCGCCTGCGCCAGACGACGGACGTGATGCTCGCGCAGGGCGGCGCGCTCCTCCTCGCCGATGCCTGGGCGGTGGGCCGAGCCGCCCGCGGCGAGCGCTGGGGCTTCCATGAGCTCGACCTGGGTCTGGTGGTGCGCGACGAGCGCGGGCTCATCTTGAAGGAGCGCTCGGTGCTCGACCGCCTGGCGCGCGACGGCCTGGGCGCCGCCGAGGGGTTCCCGTACCTCGCGACGTTCGCCGCCATCGCCCCGGCGTGGAGGGCTGGGACGCGCTCGGCGAGCATCTCTTCGCCGCGCTCTCGGCGCTGCCCGCGGGCGCGCGCTTCGGGGTGAGCGCGCTCGGCCGCGCGGGCGTCATCGCGCGCCTCCTCTGCCCCACCGCGCCCGTGCTCAACGCGAGCGTGCGAGCCCTCTGGAACGCGTCGCGACGGCACCTCTTCGGCCTCGACCCGCTGCGCCTGCGAGAGCTCTGAGAGCGAGGCTCGGAGGAGGCTCATGCCCGCCTTCTCGACGTACTGCGAGTACGCGATTGCGCGGCGAGCCATGGCGCTCGACAGCGAACTCGTCGCAGCGCTCGGGCCATGGTGCGTCCGTCGGCCGCCATCTCGTCGCCGAGGTGCCCACGGTTCAGGCTTGATGCTCACCGGGTAGGCAGGGTCGATCGGCGCATCGGTCGATTCCCGGCCTCGGGCGTGCAATGGCGTCATCCGGGCGCCCGGCACACCGTTTGCTCGGATCCCTCTCGGACTCGACGGCAGGCCAGGCTGATCACTCGAGCGAGGTTCTGACATGCATGAGACGGAGACGGCCGACGACTTTCAAACGCTGGTGAACACGGCGCTGCCCACGCTGGTGCGCGAGGCGGCGATCTCGGAGAGCGGCAAGCTGTACCGGAGCGTCATGGCGCGGGTCGAGCGACCCCTTCTAAGGCAGGCCCTCGATCTCGCGGGCGGCAATCAGCTCAAGGCGGCCCGCCTGCTCGGGATCAATCGGAACACGCTGCGCAAGCGCCTTCGGCTGCTCGGCCTCCTCCAGATGCCAGGAGGCAACGGGCAGAATGCTGAAAAAGGCCCATCTGCTTCGTTGGCGCCCTCGGCCGCCGTGCCACGTAACGCGTGAGATTGTCGGACTGACGAACTTTCGTCTGCGGGGCCCAGACATGGCCCCGCACTCCCGCACTACGCCTCGCTGACTCCGCCGAGCACTGCCTTTGGCATCGCAGTTTTCAGCACGTGCTGAAAGTCGAGTAGAACCGCGGGTCTGGTCAGTCTGAGCACGGCCGGGTACACTCCGGGCGTGCGCCCTCCCGCGGTCCTCCTCGGCCTGCTGCTCTGTGCGGCAGGCTGTGCCGGCGTCGGATCGGAGCCGCTTCCGGGGCAGCCGGCCCATCATGTCCAGGGCGGATTCCGGAACCCGAACCCCGGGTTTCATCGGCCCGACGGCTGGACGCGGTGGAGCTTCTTCGCCGCGCGCGCCTGGCAGAGCTTCACGGCGCCGCGGACGTTCAGTGCTCCCCGCGTCGCCAATGACGGCCACGCGCTCCGCGGCGGCCCGGCCGCGCCGACCGTCACGTGGGTCGGGCACTCCACGCTCATCGTCCAGCTCGAAGGGCTGACGATCCTGACCGACCCCCACTGGGGCCGCGGGCCAGCCCGTTGACCTGGGCGGGTCCGCGCCGGCTCGGTGCCCCGGGGCTCGCCTTCGAGGATTTGCCGAGGATCGACGTCGTCGTGATCTCCCACGATCACTACGACCACCTCGATGCCGGGACGGTCACGCGGCTGGCCGCGGCGCATGACCCGCTCTTCGTCGTGCCGCTCGGGCTCAAGGCCTGGTTCAGGGAGAGCGGGATCACGCGCGTCGAAGAGCTGGACTGGTGGGACGGCCACGAGTATCGCGGCGTGCGGTTCGTCTGCGTACCGGCCCAGCACTTCGGCCAGCGCAGCCTCTTCGACCGGGACACGCGCCTCTGGGCCTCCTGGGCGGTGGTGGGCAGGAGCCGGCGGCTGTACTTCGGCGGCGACACGGGATACTTCGCCGGCTTCAAGGAGGCGGGCCGGCGCCTCGGGCCCTTCGACGTCGCCGCCCTCGCCATCGGCGCCTACCAGCCGCCCGCCATCATGCAATTCGTCCACACCACGCCCGAGGAGGCGGTGCAGGCCTTCGAGGATCTCCGTGCGTCCGTGCTCATCGGCATCCACTGGGGCACCTTCGACCTCGCCGAGGAGCCGCTCGGCGAGCCACCCGTGCGCATGCTCGCCGAAGCGCGCCGGCGCGGCCTCCCGGAGAGCCGCGCCTGGATCCTCAAGGTCGGCGAGACCCGCACCTGGTGACGCCCCGGCCGGCGGCGCGGAGTAATCCCGGGATGGGCGGGCGGGTCTTGATCGTCGAGGACGAGCCGGACATCCGCGACCTGCTGGCCTTCCACCTGGAGCGCGAGGGCTACCACGTCACCCGCTCGAGAACCGGGGCCGACGCCCTCCGCCAGGTCCGCGCCCGCCCGCCGGACCTCATCCTGCTCGACCTGATGCTGCCGGAGCTCGGCGGGCTCGACGTGTGCCGGCGGCTGCGCCAGGATCCCCGCACGGCGTCGGTGCCGATCGTGATGCTCACGGCCCGGGGCGAGGAGGTCGACCGCATCCTCGGGCTCGAGCTCGGCGCCGACGACTACATCGTCAAGCCGTTCTCTCCGAAGGAGGTCGTCGCGCGCGTGCGCGCGGTGCTGCGTCGGGCGAGCGCCCGCGATGGCGCGGCGCCGGTGGTGAGCGGCCGGCTCGTGATCGATCCCGACCGCCATACCGTCCATGTCGACGCGGCCGCAATCGAGCTGACCCCAAGGAGTTCGATTTGCTGCGGGCGCTGGCCGAGGCGCGGGGCCGCGTGCTCTCGCGGGAGTTCCTCCTCGACCGGGTATGGGGCTATGCGTCGGCGGGCGAGATCGAGTCGCGGACCGTCGACGTCCACGTGCGGCGGCTGCGCATGAAGCTCGGCGACGAGGGCCAGCGCATCACCACCGTGAAGGGCGTGGGCTACCGGCTCGAGGTGCAATGATGCGCGCCATCGTCCGCGCCATCCGCCGGCGCATCGCCTTCAAGCTCACCCTGACCCTGGTGGGCTTCGTGGGCGTCTCGATGGTGGCGGCGGGCTTCTTTCTGAACCACGCGCTCGAGGAATTCGCCGTCGAGTCGCTCGAGCAGCGCCTGGCCTCGGTGGCCGGCGTGGTCGAGGACGAGGCGCGGGGTCTCTTGCGCGGCGGCGCCGCGCCAGCGGCGGTCCAGGCCTTCGCCTTGCGCGTGGCGCGCCCGACGGGCGCGCGCGTCACCCTGATCGCCGCCGACGGCCGTGTCGTCGGGGAATCCGACCGGCGGGCCGAAGACCTGGCACGCCTCGACAATCACCGCGATCGCCCGGAGGTCCGGACGGCGCTCGAGGGCCGCCTCGGTCGCGACCTGAGACGGAGCGCCACGGTCGACGCGCCGCTGCTCTACGTCGCCTGGCCGGTGCGGGACGCCGGGCGGGTGATCGGCGTGCTGCGGCTCGCGCTCCCCTGTCCGCCGTCACCGCGTCCTACGCCTCGCTCCACCAGGTGCTGCTCGCGGGCGGGGGCGTGGCGCTGCTGGTCGCGCTCGGCATCGGCATCTTCGTCGCCGGCCGCGTGACGCGCCCGGTGGTCGACATGCAGTCCATCGCCCGCCAGATGAGCGAGGGCAATTTCCTCGTCCGCGCGCCCTCGCGCTCCACCGACGAGATCGGCACCCTCGGCCGGTCGCTGAACGTCCTCGCCGCGCGGCTGCGCGAGAAGGTCCAGGACCTCGAGCAGGAGCGCGCGAAGGTCACCGCGATCCTCGACGGGATGGTCGAGGGCGTCGTCGCGGTGGACGGCCACGAGCACGTCCTCGTGATGAACGAGCGGGCGCGCGCCATCTTCGGCCTCGGCGCGATGCGCGGCGAGCGCAAGCCGTTTCTCGAGGTGATCAGAAACGTCGAGCTGCACGAGCTGTTCCGCGACAGCCGCGCGGGGTCGCCCGGTCTCGTGCTGAGGCGCGAGGTGCGCCTCGCCGCGCCGGCCGGGCGCGTGCTCGAAGTCCAGGCGCTGCCGCTCGCGCTCGGGGGCGACGAGTGGGGCCTGGTCATGGTGCTCCACGACGTGACCGAGCTGCGGCGGCTCGAGGACGTGCGCACCGAGTTCGTGGCGAACGTGTCCCACGAGCTCCGCACGCCGCTCACCGCCATTCACGGCTATCTCGAGACCCTGCTCGAGGGGCGCTCGAAGAGCCGGAGCACGCGCGGAAATTCCTCGAGATCGTCTTTCGCCACACCGAGCGGCTCGGGCGCCTCATCAGCGACCTCGCCGAGCTGTCGAACATCGAGCTCGGGCGGATCACGCTGGCGCTGGCGCCGACGCCGCTCGGCGAGGTCGTCGACTCGGTGGTGGCCATCATCGGGCCGCGGGCGGCGCGCGGAGGCGTCCGGCTCGCCAGCGCCGTGCCGCCGGGCCTGGTCGCCGTCACCGCCGATCACGACCGGCTCGTCCAGATCCTGATCAACCTGGTCGACAACGCGGTCAAGTACACCCCGCGCGGCGGGGACGTGCGCATCGGGGCTTCGCTGATCGCCGGGGACCGGGTCGAGGTGACGGTGACCGACACGGGCATCGGCATCCCGCGGAGCGACCTGCCCCGCATCACCGAGCGCTTCTACCGCGTCGACAAGGCGCGCTCGCGCGAGCTGGGCGGCACCGGGCTCGGCCTCGCCATCGTCAGGCACCTGGTGCTCGCCCACGGCGGCGAGCTCGCGATCGAGAGCGAGCTCGAGCAGGGGACGACCGTGCGCTTCACCCTGCCCGCGGCAGGCGGCTGACGAAGGCGGCATAGGAGCCGCGGGGCGATGCCCGAGGGTCTCACCGCTGCGCGAGCAGCGAGCCGGCGATCGCCGCGGCCCCGCCGGCCACGCAGAGCACGAAGCCGATGCCCCCAGCCGATACCACGGCGTGATCCGGCGCCACTCTCCCGACGTCAGGTGCTGGTGCAGGCGCGACGGAGACAGCCACCACCGGCCGGGCAGGCGCATCCTGGCCGAGAGGATCCGGTACAGCATCACGTGATACCAGAAGCCGGTGGTCAGCCCGACCGCGAGGCCGAGCGCGATTGCCACGAGGCCGACCGCGACGGCCGCCTGGGACGTGATCGCGTGGCCGATCAGCGCGATGATCCCGGCGGTCACGAGTCCCACGAGAGCCAGCGCGAGCTCGAGCATCGGGGAAATTCTACAGGGGCGGGGTAAGATCCCCGAGGATACTCAATGTGCCGGACGGCCCGCTCGACAGCAAACCTCGGCCCGGATTGTTACGTTTTCCGGTCCGCGTGGACAGGCGCCGCCATCTTCCCACCTCCGATGAAGGTCCCCGAGCTCCGTCCGCGTAGGACTAAAGGCTTATTGTCGGGTTGACGGTGGCTGATGATACGTTCTTAGGGCGCCGCAGCGAGCGGTGCGGCTCTGCGGAGCTCGAGGATGGCGGGCGACCCGGTCTCAGGGGCCCTAGTTGTTGTGGTGCAGCGGCTGGCGACCGCGACGCGGTTGGCCTGAGGAGGTAGCACATGGCATCCGTCGAGCTCGAGATCGTGCGGAGTGGGTCCTCGGAGTTCATCGTCCAAGCGTTGCCCGATGGGTCGACGGCCATCTTCGAGGTGGCGACGAAGAACGTCTATTCGCTCAATCCGAGCGCGGCCGCCGCCTGGGAGGCGTGTGCGTCGGCGACGACCTTGTCGCGGCTCGCCACCGCGATGTCCCGACGGCTGAACAGGCCGGTCACGGAAGACCTGGCGCACGAGGCGGTGTCCGAGCTGGTGGCGGTGGGCCTCGTCAGCGTCACCCCCGCGGAGCGGCTCGGGACCTCCCGGCGCGCGATGCTCAAGCAGGTTGCCGGGGTGGCGCTCCCCGTGGTCCTGGTGCTCACCGGGGCAGAGCAGCGGGCTCACGCTCAGAGCAACGGGTCCAATCCGGTGACGACGCAGCCTGGGACGACGACAGCCTGGGACGACGGCGCCTGGCGACCGTGCACCTTCGACGACACAGGGCCCCCATGCCCATTGAAATCGACAAGGCTGTCGCCCCATCATTCGATGCGACCGAGGGCCGGGTTCCCTTGGCAGGCGCCGAGTTCGACGTGCTGGATGGCGGCGACGAACCAGGTGGTCGCCCACCTGACAACGGACGCGGCGGGTCACGGAACGGTAAATCTGACTCCGGGAGTTGCCTACATACTCGTCGAGACGTTTGCGCCACCAGCAGCTTGCCGCCTACCAACCCTCTCCGACCTTTCCAGTTCGTGATGAATGACGCAAGTTAATGGCTTCGACTTCAACAACGTGCTCAAGCCGACCAGCTAGTGAGCTGCGGTCCGGCGCCGGCTGAGCCTTGAGCTTGTATCGGCGCCGTGTTTTCCGTGCCTTGACGCGGCGGAGTGACTGCCGCCGAGAGCGCCTCGGAGACATCGCCCTGACGGGTAGTCGGCCGTCGAGAGAGGGATCGAGCTGACCACGAGCGGCAGCTCCGGCGATTCGGCCGGTGATCGGGTGCTGTCCGAGGACGCCCTGCTGCAGATCCTGGGGCAAATCGATCCAGCCTCCCCCTTCTACCGGCGCGCCGCCGCCCTTCTGGACGAACGCCTGGTCCGGAACCGGCCCGCCGTCTCGGCGCCAACGCCCCGGGGACCGCGGCGGCTCCTGAGCATCGGCATGGCCACGTACGACGACTACGATGGCGTGTACTTCTCCGTGCAGGCCATCCGCCTCTACCATCCCGAGGTGACCGACTGCACCGAGATCCTCGTCCTGGACAACCACCCCAGCGGCCCCTGCGCCAAGCCCCTGAAGGACCTCGAGCGGCAGGTCGCCGGGTATCGCTACGTGCCCTACGAGCGAAGTCACGGCAACGGCGGTGCGCGACCTGCTCTGTTCCGCGAAGCCAACGCGGAGTTCGTGCTGTGCATGGATTCGCACGTGCTGTTCCGCCCTGGAGCGCTGGCGCGGCTGGTGGAGTACCTCGAAGCCCAGCCCGACGCCTCGGACCTGTGGCAAGGGCCCGCTGATGGGCGACGATCTGAAGCCCTTCGGGACGCACTTCGATCCCGTTTGGCGCGACCGGGATGTACGGCGTGTGGGCGACGGACCCGCGCGGTCTGGACCCCGACGCGCCCGCGTTCGAGATCCCGATGCAAGGGCTCGGGGTGTTCGGGTGCCGCCGGGCCGCGTGGCCGGGCTACAACCCCGGCTGCTGCGGGTTCGGCGTGGAAGAAGGGTACCTTCACGAGAAGATCCGACGGGCGGGCGGGCGGACGCTCTGCCTGCCGTTCCTCGGCTGGACGCACCGTTTCAATCGGCCGTTCGGGCCGCGCTACCCCGTGTCCGTGGAGGACCGGGTGCGAAACTACCTGCTCACGCACGACGAGCTGGGCCTCGACCCCGGACCGGCGATCGCCCACTTCGAGCAGGAGTTCGGCGCGGAGCGCGTGCGGCCGCTGGTGGATCGCGTCGAGCAGGAGCTGCGGGGGCCGTTTCACTTCTTCGACGCGATCTACTGCATCAACCTGGATCACGAGACCGGCCGCTGGGAATCGGTCATGCGCCAGTGCAAGGCCCTGGGCATCGACCATCGCATCCGCCGCTTCGCCGCCATCGATACCCCGACCTCCCGCGGCATCGGGCGCGCGCTATCCCATCGCGCCGTCGTCGCCGAAGCCAAGTGGCAGGGCCTGGACAACGTCCTCGTGCTGGAAGACGACGTGGTCTTCTCGCGCCGGACCGCGGATGTGCTGGCGCAGAGCCTCGCCGAGCTGCGCGAGCGGGAGTGGGGCCTGCTGTCCTTGGGCGCGAGCTGCGGGGACCGGGCGGTCCCGGGGCGTCGGGCGACCGGTTTCTCCAGACCGCCCAGGGGTCGATGTCTCTGCACGCTGTCGCCTATCACCACACCGTCTACGACCAGATCCTGACGGACGTACCGGCCACACCCACGGGCATGGCGCGCTGGCTCCAGACCCACGCGGGAATCGGCCACTACTATGCCGAGCGGTTCGACGGCATGAGCCTGGTGACGTGCCCCTCGGTCGCCACCCAGCCCTCCCTGCTCCCGCAGGAGGCCGCGCCGTTCGAGCCGCTGGCGGTGACCTCGTGACCGGGCGAGTCCGGGGCTTCCGTGTCTCGCTCTTCGGGGTGCACCTGGCCGTCGTCAGCGATTCGGCCGCCGTGGCGGAGGCGCTGGACCGCTACGTCATGCCGTGGCTGCCACGCGAGGCGGTCGGCGGGGCGACGGCCGATCGGCTCGTGGAGGTGCGGCGTGCCGGCGACGGCGCTGGGCTCGAGATCCTGGTCGACGGCGCTGTCGCAGGCACGGCGCCGAGCCCGCTGACCGCTATCCCGCACGTGCAGCGCGCGCTGGACGAGGCGGTGGTCCGGTGCCAGGCGGACGTCGCCGATCGTCCACGGCGGCGTCGTCGCCCACGACGGCCGCGCCATCCTTTTGCCCGGCCCGACCCACGCGGGCAAGTCAACGCTCGTCGCGGAGCTGGTACGGCGGGGCGCCCCCTACTTCTCCGACGAGTACGCGCTCATCGACGCCGACGGGCGCGTACACCCGTACCCTCGGCCCTGCTGCTGCGGGACGGGTCGGGCTACGATCAGCCCAGATTGGCGACGGAGCTTGGGAGGAACGGTCGCGCACGAGCCGCTACCGGCGGGCCTCATCGTGGGAGCTGCGCTATGCCCCGGACGCCTCGCCCTTGCATGCAGGCCATGAGCCAGGCCGAGGGCGTGTTGCTCCTCTTGCGCAACACGCCTCAGGCGCTCGTCGATCAGCCGTGGATCCTGGCGCCGCTGGAGCGCGCTGTCGGGGACGCGGCCTGCTACGCCGGACTGCGGGGAGAAGCCCGGGAGGCGGCCGCCGCAATCCTCCATCTCGGCGTCATCCGTGACGCGCGGCGATGCCGGTCGGTGGCCGGTCCGGGGCTTGCTGTTCGACCTAGAGCGAAGATGAAGGGCCCATCTGCTTCGTTGGAGCCCTCGACCGCCGTGCCACGTAACGCGCGGAGACAATCAGGCCGACGAATTTTCGTCTGCGGGGCCCAGACATGGCCCCGCACTCCCTACGCGAGGGAGCTCGCGTTGCCTGCCATCGGGCGCCGCCTCGCAGCTGAACGCTTCTCTTCGCTCTAGCGGTTTCTCTCCGACAGGCTCCTCGGCCGGCGTTGTCCCGCGTCTGATAGCGTCCTGGCGCGAGGCCGACCGTCGCGGTGCGGTCGCGCGTCACCGGCGCCGGCCGGGTATCGCGGCCTTCGCGCGGCGCACCGCGAGAGTCAGCGCGTGTCGTGGCACCTCGGCCCGCGATTCGAGTCCCCACGCATCGCGGAGGTAACCGGGGAACGCGAGCAGCGGGTGCGGCTCGCCGCGACAGGCAATTGAACACGTAGGTCGGCAGCTCCCCGAGCAGCCGATGTTCTCGGTTCCGGACTCGATACTCGAGCCGCTCGAGCATCGACACCGGCTGTCGGGCCAGCTCCGCCTCGACCGAGGGCGGAATGGCGACACCCAGCGCCTGCCGCAAGTAGCCGAGCATCTGCCGCATCCGGAGAATGAACCGCCGCTGCGCGGCCTGGACCAGGAAGCGCTGCCAATCGATCGGGCCCTCGCGCAGGATCAGCACGGCATCGGCCACCCAGCGAATCGCCGGCACCTCGCCCCATCTCGCGGCGTGCCCGCACACGTGGAGTAGTTGGTCCGTCGGCGAGAGGATGCGGAGTCGAGTCCCCTGGAATGTCACCGGCTCGGCGGCGGCCCGAAGTCATCGTCGGCCCCGCCGCCGCCCGCCTCTTCGAACACCCTCCAGTGAATGTCACACGCGACTCCCGTCGGGTGGTCGAAAGGCCCCGCATGCTTGACGCGGAGGAATGCGGGGGTCAGGCGATGGCGCGGGTGCCAGCCGAGGCTCACGGCCAGCTCACTCGCGCGCTCGACATCCGTGCGGAGGCACGAGCACATCCACGTCGGCCATGGGCCGCAGACCCGGATCGCGGTAGAAGCGCGCGATCAGGGCCAATCACTTGAGGACGACGGCATCGATGCCGGCCTGCTCGAAGGGCCCGCAGCAGGGAAGAACGCCGTGGTAGAAGCGCTGGTTCTCGCTCCAGGTGAAGAGGTATCGCTCCTTCAGGGCATCGATCCCCTCGTCGCCGCGCCGAGGCGGATGAGGTTCCGGTACACGAGCGGAAGCAGCGACTGGGAGGCGCCGTCCAGCGGCTCGAACGCGATCGAGGCGCGGACTTCGGCGCCAGGCCGGCACGCCCCGCCTCGTCCGGGAGCAGCGCCGCCCGCAGCAATAGCTCCTGCTGCGCACTCGGCCGATAGCTGGAGTCATCGCCTGCCGTCAGGCGCGCGAAAGTGGGATCACGTGTCCTGGCCTCTGGCTCGACGTGCTGGCATCTGCCGACCCACGAGAGCACATTGCCGCGGCGGCGGCAATAGGTGCGAACGCGAAGGGCTGAGAACGGTAGATCCTAGAGCGATGAGAAGACAGGATTGCCCGTGATGTAGATGGTTGGCGCCGAGTCCGCGTGGACGGTGAGACGTAGGTCAGTGAATGGGAAGTCGAGACCCGGCCGTCACGCGAGGCGGCTTGGGGCCCGTTGCGTCCAGGGCTTTCGCGGAGCAGATCGTCGACATCTCCGATCTTGTCGGTGAGCAGGTTCAGCTTGCTTGCGCGCCAAACCTTGAATCTCGGTTTCGGGCGCGGCGATTCACGTCGTAGTCCAGCTCGCTGCGCAGCCGGTCCTTCATGTCCTGGCGATTCTGGCTCATCATGATGACCGGGGCCTGGATGGCCGCGAGCATGGACAGGAACAGGTTCAGCAGAATAAAGCGGATACGGGTCCCAAGCGCTTGCCCCCAAGGCGACGTTCAGCCCAGAGTAGACCACGAGAGTGACGCCGAAGAGGATGATGAACGTCCACGATCCACCGAAGCGGGCGACCGTGTCGGCGATGCGCTCGCCCAGGGTCGACTCCCGCTCGATGACGTCGTTGGCATTGCGGCTGGCCCGGATCCGCACGAGTTGCTGGGAGGCGTGGAACTGACGGCCCAGCACGGTCAACATGTCCATGCCGGCCATCGGTTTGCGTTGTCAGCAACGTGGCGATGTCGTCCCGACCCACCTCGAGGCAGACCGTGTCTTCCAGGGCAATGGCATTGGTCTGGTGAGGCGTCTGCTCCAGCATGGAGGCGAAGCCGAAAAGTCGCCGTGTCCCGGTTCATCGACGAGGACTTCCTGATGGTCCTCGTCCACGGTGGTCACCCGGACGCTCCCCGACATCATGATGTAGGCGTGTTGTGACGGATCGCCCATCCTGTAGATGCGTTGCCGTGGGGCAAACCTCTTGAGCTCGACCTGCGCGGCGAGGACCGCTGCTTCTTCATCATCGAGCAGCGCAAACAGTGGAACCTGTGTCAACTCTTTCGCGGTCGCACGCCATCGTTCATCTCCGTTCATCGGGTTGAGCGCCGTGCCTATTTGCCGCTGAGGGGAAGGGTGAGCAGGGGCCTGACCCCACCTTTCCGAGGACCTCCAGACGGGAGAGCTCCAGGAGAAGCGAGAAGGTGGATTTGGTGTCCTGGTCCGTTTGGTCGATAAAGAACCAGTGTCCCTTGTAGGGGACCGCGACATGGGCGTTGGACGGCCGCTCGTCTGCCTTGACCGAATACACGCGAAAGAGGTCGCTCATCACGAGCTTCCAGTCGAAACGTTTCACCGGACGGGTCACGGGTCATGGTCGCGAGGTTGTCCGCCACGTGCTCAGACGGGACCTCGACTCCGTGGCTCACGTAGTACAGCGCCTGCAGGAGGGACCGAGTCTCGAGATCGATGCCGGTGAGGCCCCTCGCTCCGGATAGGTCGACGGAAATGGGCTGAGCGCCTCCTGGGTGATGGAGAATTTTGTCACGCCCGCCCGGAGCTTGAACGCTCGGGCGACCTCTCGCATTTCCATCCGAGTCCACCGCTTGGGGATCCACGAGGAGGACGGGCTGCTGGGTCTTCTTGGTACAGAGGTCCACCCCGCGCCCTTTGTCGTCGGGGGCGATGCTCGCGTAGCCGCTCTTGGCGGCCTCCACGATGTCGCGGCCGGCCGACGCTTGCCATGGGCAAAGAGCCGCCCTGCGCTTCCTGGCGCTCTTCAACGCTGAACACGAGCTGTCCCCGATCCTGCAAGGCCTGCAGGGCCTGCACCCCGCGGAGGAAATCCTGGAAGACGGGTGGCTTCTTCGGCGTGGGCCGCTCGCCGTCTGCGCGTTGGACACCCAATTGAGGTTCTCCAGGTACAGCCGGAACACGGTGGAGATCGGCCAGGTGGTTTTCGCCAGATAGATGAGGCCGTCCAATGGAAGCGTCGTGAAAGCTTCCGGGTGAATTCCTGATCGTCGAGGGGCGTCAGGCTGAACGTGGGGCGGTCGGCCCCGGCGATACCGAGCTGCGGAAGAATCGCCGAGTAGCTCTTGGCGACCTCCGCCCCCGACGCGACGAAGAAGGGAGTCAGCTGAAGGCTTTTGGTGACCTCGAACTGGGCCGCAATGGCCGACACGGCGAGGCTGCTGGGGTGTCGGTATAGCGCAGGCGAACGATGTTGAGAAGGAGCTGCTCCTCCGTCGTTGTTTTTACGACCTCGTTGTATCGGAGTCGGGTCTGCTGGAGGGTCGAGGGACCGAAGCTCGAACATCCGGTAAGAAGCGCCGCGACAATGAAGGTGTAGAGAACGGGTGTCGCACGGTTCGTCCGATTTGCCATGAGCGCGGTTTCTCCTAATAGCAGGCTCGGGCGAAGTTCATCAGAACGCTTGGCTGAAACAGGCTCACCGGTTAGCCGGTGATCCTGCCCCTCACTCGCGCCGGGCCGTCGGGAGGAAACGAAGCGGGCGGAAGCGAAACCAGGAATATCGAGACGCGGGCGGAGGTTAGGCGGAGGGCGAGGGTGGAGTGAGCTCTAGGGTCGAAGTCGGGGCGCCTCCTCAGGAGACCCGCATCGGGGTGATGCGCCAGATCTCGTCCGCATATTGGCGGCTCGTCCGGTCGCTCGAGAACTTTACCCATCTGGGCCACATTCCATACACCGGGCCATCGCTGCCCAGTGGCACATCTTCGCATCGTGGGTGATCGTGAGCGCGTTTCGCGACCGGGCGAGGACCGGCACGACGATCGCGCGGGGCGTCACTCACTTGCTGCCTTTGCGGGATGTAACAGATGTAATGCTCGGGAGCGCGATCTCGATCCCGGCCGCCGCGAGGGCGGCATGCATGGCCACGGCGAGGTCGCCTGGACCCGGTCCGACTCTTCGAAGTCTCGCCGTCCATACGCGCAGCTTCTGAAGTTCAACGCGCTGTCGTCGCGAAATCCCGTGCAGAGGGGCCAGGGGCGCGGGCTGGGCGAGCGCTTTGGGGTACGCCTTTGGGGCCGCGTGGAGCGCGTCCAGGACGAGCGCGGGATCAGAGGCGTAGGCGACCGCGACTCTTAGATCCACGCGGCGCATCCGGTCCGTGAGCGTCCAGTTGGTCACCCGCTCGGACGTCAGCCTGCCGTTCGAACGATGACCTCCGCGCCGTTACATAGGTCCGGATCGTGCTGGCATCGGAACCCGATCTCTCGACCTCGCCTTGCAGGTCTCCTGTCTCGATCGAGTCACCGACGTGATCCGACGCTCCAGCAGCAGGATCAGACCGGCGACGAAGTCTCGCCACCAACACTCTGCAGGCCGATCCCGATGCCCACCCCGAGCGCGCCCGCCAGGATCGTGATGCGGGTAGAGATCGAAGCCCAGGGCGAGCCACGGCGAAGATGAATCCGACGAGGATGATGGCGTAGTGGAAGCAGGCTCGAGAGTGCGTAGGGCAACCCGCGGGGAGTCCGACCCGGGGTAGACGTCCTCTGAAGCACGAAGCGAACGAAGGCCGACAGGAGAAAGGCCGCCCAGATGGTCAGCCCGAATGCCATCACGTCGCCCAGCGATATGCTGACCGATCCCCGGACGTACCGGCGCATCCAGGACGGTCTCGACGGCCGTCCAGCTCTGCGCTCATCACCCCGAGGCCGGCGAGGGTGACGTAGATCCACGTCCCGACGGAAATCCAGCGCAGCGCAGAGATGGGCGCGGCGCTGCAGGAGGTCGCGATGCTGCTGCACCGCGAACAGCGTCCGCAGCGGACGGGCGCGCAACACATACGCCATCAACCCCTCGCCGACCCGAACGCCCGCGTACAGGACCAGCGCGACATAGCTGCTGGTGAGCACGGTGCGGTACTCGAGGAGGCGCGCCAGGCGCATGTACCCGAAGGCGCCCGCGAACACCGCGCAAGCCAGGATCGCGAGCTGCCCCCACAGAAGCCGCGCGAGCACGTGCCGCCATCCCAGCGCTGCCTCACCCTGAGCGCCCGTCACGAGGTGCTCGGAGCGGACCGCCAGCGCCAGAGGAAGAGGATCCCGAACACCATCTCGAGCAGAAACACCCATTGCTCCAGCATGGGCACAGCCGCGCAGACCTCGCGGACGCGATCGACCAGGAAGAATGCCGCGCGAGCGCATAGACCGCCGGGACGACCGCGGGCGAGGCGAGCCGTCGCACGATCAGCACGGCAGGAAGAAGGATCAGCAGTCCCATCGCGTTGATCAGGTCCGGGGAGGGTGCGGGTAGATCCAGACTGTGGTCAGCAGGGCCAGCACGAGCGCCGACGCCACGGGCAGCTCGAGACCTGCGACGCCGCGTGCTCACTGGGCGTCTTCTCGGTGCGCTGCCGTAGCGGCGGCGCGCCAGGCGCGCGAGTACAAGGACGATGACGAAGAGCGCGACCTGGAACGGACGCGCGCGAGCTGCCCGGTGAGATACTGCCTCGTCAACTCGATGTTGTCCCCGAGCGACCGGCGCAGTCGCGTGCCGAGGTCGCTCGAGATCAGCGTGGGCGCCTGCGGATCCCAGATCGACAGGCTGTCCCGGACGAAGAGCGTCCCGACCAGCTCGTTGCGCGCCTGCCCGATCTTGGCGAGGACGTCGTCGCACCGGGCGATCTCCTTGACCACGCGGTCTTGAAGGCTGAGCACGCGCGTAAGCTCACCCCCGACGCTTCCTCGAGCCACGACAATCGCCTCCAGAGTCGCGTTGATCCGGTCGAGCACCGGCGTCGGAGCCTGGGACGCCAATGCCTCCCTGCGGGAGGCCGACCAGGTCGCCCGCAGCCCCTCGAACTGGCTCAGTTCTCGCTCGAGCTGCGTCGCCCGGCGGGTGAGGGTACCGTTCCACCCGGTCAGCTCGGAGCGCATGACCAACCACGAGTCGCTCAGGTCGGCGAGGGAGCTCGACGAGGGCGACGAGTCCAGCGTCTGCGCGTGGTTCCGACGAGCCGCCGACGGATCCACTCGCTTGCCGCCGGGAGCCGGGTCTCGACATCCTGGACCTCCGGGTCGGTTGCGAGCCGCTCGGCGCTCTGTCGCAAGAAGGATGGCCACATCCTCGGCCCGCTGCGCGATCTCGGGGACCGGGATCGGTGTGGCCGTGGGCTGAGCTGGCTGCGCCGCTTGCGGGGCCGGCTGAGCGAACGTCGGAGGAGGCGCGAACCCCACCACACGACCGAGATCCCGACGAGCGTGACGACAGCCCGGCCGCGTACGCAGGCGATGCTCGGCGACCATGCGCTCGCAGACCGGTGAACGAGTGGAGCGATCACGTGTCCTCCCTCGGTTACCCCGTCGCGGGGCGAGCTCACGGCGCGAGCGAGGTCGCCGGCGCGCACGCCGGGTAGGCCCTCGTCCCATACTCGCTCGCCCCGAACTGCACGCTCTACGCGTCAGTCAATTCGTCTGGACCCTCGGGGAGGCGCGACGAGGGGCATGCGATGCGCGGCGCACATGTTCGCGCAAGACTCCGGTCGGCCTTGTGACGTCCGCGCTCGCCCCCGGGGCGGCCCGCCCTCGTCTTTTTCGCAAGAACGCGACAGCGGGCGCACGGTGCCTGGCCCCGTTGGCAGCCTCCAGCCTCCGGTCGGTCGTCAAACGAGGGTGGGACCACTCGTGGCCGTGTGAGAGGAGGACATGCGTTGGACGGAGACACGGTACCAGACCGATCGGAAATCCGTGGGGTGGACGCGGTCCTTTCTTCGCGGGGTGGCAGGCGAGGGCCGTCACCTGGATTATCGTGCGCATCCTCTTGGTCGCCATCGGGCTCTGGCTTGCAGTTTTTAGGCCATTCTTGCGGATCTGCGGAAGTGTCTCGGTCGTGACGCCGACGAGGCGCTTGAGGAGAACCCGTCGGGAGTGCTTCTGCATGGCAACGGTGACGGGCGGCTGCGCGTCCGATCAGAGGGAAAAATGAGCCCAGCTGGCTTGCACGTTCTCGAGCATTACGGCGTCGTGATCCTGCCGGCCCTGGCTGTCGCCGAGCAGATCGGCGTTCCGCTCCCCGCCGTGCCGGCTCTGCTGGCAGTCGGGGCCCTGGCTGCGCACGGCCGCATCAGCATCCCGCTCGTGCTCGGGGCGATCTCCGTCGCGGCCCTGGCCACCGACTTCGCCTGGTATGAACTCGGCCGTCGTCGCGGAGCGAGGGTGCTGGTGAGACTCTGCCAACTGTCCCTCGAGCCCGACTCGTGCTTGCGCCGGGCCGAGAGCACCTTCGCTCGCTACGGCGCACGGAGCATGCTCGCCGCAAAGTTCATCCCCGGTCTGACCACGGTCATGCCGCCGCTCGCCGGCGTTTTCGCGATCACGCGAGTGCGTTTCGCTCTCTACGACCTCGCGGGCGTGCTGCTCTGGGCGGGCACGTGGCTGGCGTTGGGATACTTCTTCAGCGACGCCATCGTCCTGATCACCGGCAAAGCTTCCGCGCTCGGACACATGCTGGGTCTCGTCATCGTGACCGCGCTCGCCGGTTACATCCTGGTCAAGTACGGGCGCCGCCGCCTGTTCCTGCGGAAGCTCCGGACGGCTCGTGTCTCGCCCGAGGCGCTCAAGCGGCGGCTCGACGCCGGAGAAGACGTCACGATCATCGATCTCCGGACACTGCTCGACGTCACGGCCACACCTTACGCCATCCCGGGAGCCGCTGGCTGGCCGCCGACGCCATCGACGAGCATGAGGTCGAGTTCCTCCGGTCTCGGGATGTTGTGCTCTACTGCGCCTCACCCAACGACGCGACGAGCGCCCGGGTGGCGCTGCAGCTGAAACACAAGGGAATCAGTCGGGTCCGTCCGCTCGAGGGCGGACTTGCGGCGTGGATGGCGCTGAATCTTCCCGTTCGAACGGTTCAGCTCCCGGTTGTGGCTGCCGACAGAAGCTCGCGTAGCGCACAGCCGACTGCCGCCTAACCGACCCGGGTGAAGTCTCGATGAACACTGGGCCTGCACTCGCGCCCTCATCATCTTATTGAGACGTGCGACGGTGCCTGTGCGGGCCGCTGCGGGCGTTTTTCCCGCAAGAATCGAACACTCGCGCGCGCTGACTCGCGATAGGCGAGTCTCGCCAACCTTGTGCTTCAGCGCGAAATTCTGCGCGCCTACCTTGACCGGCTCTCGTGATTCTGATCTCCGGCTGAATCCCGTCCAGTTGATTTCTCATCCTGCCGTGAGACAGTTAGGCCATCGGCGAAACTCAAAATTATTGAGCAATCCGCCGCGGGCGCTGCGTCGTCGAAGAAGCGATGATGCGGCTCCACCACACCAAACGATGGCTGGTTCCTTCCCGGCGTGCCACCTACCCGCAAGGCGATCAAGATCCGAGTGTGGGATCATCGTCGAAGTTCGCGACGGCAAAATGGCCGCCCGAGCGCATCTGGACCGAACAATCGTTGGCGGGAGCAGGGAGGGAGCAGACAAGATCGATGAAGTTTTCTTTCGCGGTAGCGGATCGTCGCAGGCTTGCTGTTCGTTCCGGCCCGGTGTCCTCGCGGCGGACGAGAGCAAAACCGTTTCCGGTTGACGTGTGGGAGCCTCCGTTCAATCAGCAGCGGCAGCATGTTCGCAAGCAGTGCGTGCCGTTGGCACACGCGAGCAAGCCGTGGCAGCTGTGTGCATCGATCCCCCACCTGAAGGACGACTACTGGCTGTGCCGTGAACTCCGGCCCTGATCATGGAAGCGCGGCGTCTGGGCGTGCGCCTGAACCTCTTCGAGGCCGGCGGGTATGAGCACCTGGATGCGCAGAAGCGCCAGATCGCTGAATGCATGAGCAAGGGGATTGATGGTCTGGATCGTGGGAGCGATTTCGGCGGATGGCCTCAATGATCTGATCGGGTCCTACGCCGAGCCGCGGCATTCCGGTCGTCGATCTCATCAACGGGGTGAGCTCCAAGGCGATCGCGGCGCGGGCCGCGGCGGATTTCTACGACATAGGGTTCGCCGCCGGACAGGCTCTGAGGAGCTGGCCGGCGCGGACGGGAGGCCTGTTCGCATCGCCTGGTTCCCAGGACCGAGGGGGCTGGCTGGGTGGCGGCGGGGCGATGAGGGCTTCCGCGCCGCGGTGAAGGGCACGAGGATAACCATCGTCGTGACAAGCTTCGGCGACACCGGGCTCGCGGAGCAGACAAAGCTGGTCACATGCCGCCCTCGACCAGCACAAGTATCTGGATTACATCGTCGGGACGGCCGTCACCGCCGGAAGCGTGCAGTGCCGGTGCAGCGCGAGCGTAAGATGTCGGCGAAGACCAAGGTGCTGTCGTACTGATTTCGGCTCCGGAGTCTATCGAGGCATTCAGCGCGGGACCATCGTCGCCGCGCCGACCGATCCAGCCCGCGATTCAGGCGAAGCTCTCCGTCGATCTGGTGGTTCGCGTTCTGGAGAAGAAGGACTACTTCAGGCACGTCGGTGCGACCGTGATATTGGTCGACGGTGAAACCCTGCCGAAGTTCGACCTCAGCTCGAGTCTGGCGCCCCCAGGCTTTCGCCCCATCTCCAGCACGACCGAGTAGCGTCGGCATGCCCCCCGCTCCTCCAGGTTTCGACGCGGCGCAGGACCAGCGGACGAGGAGATACACGTGGCTGCTTGCGTTGGTGATCGCGGTAGGGCTCGGTGGGTCACTCGCGATCAGCTATACGCTCTACCGAACCGCTGAACGCCAGTGGATCGCGCGCGCGGACTCGTCCGCGCTGAGACTCTCCACTATTCTGCTCGGCTGGATCGAAGAGAGCCATTCTCCGCTGTCCGGCCTGGCGGGGTTGGTGGAGAACTCCAAAAAGACCGAGCCCGACGAATTCCTGAATGCCTTCGAGGGCATCGAGTCGCGGGTCACTACTCTCCTTCTGGGGTCGGCGGCGATGCTGGAGCGCGATGCGAACGGTAAGTGGGCGCTATCCATCTCCTCGGGCGATTTCGACTATCTCGAGAAGGACGCGAAGGACGGATTCAGCAAGCTGCTGCCGGCGATCGAGTTTGCCACGGCCCGGCCGAATCAGTTCGTGCTCGCGCCTCCGATCGAGACGGTCGGCGGGAAGCTCATGTCGCCCGTGCTGATCGCTCTGGCAAAGGTCAAGGCCCTACCATCCTGGTCGGCAGCCTGGACTACACGACCTTGCAGAGCGCACTGACCGAAGCGCCCACGCCCAGGGGTTCTACCTGAACGTTGAACGGCAAATTCATGGCGACCCCCGACATCCGGACGATCCTCCAGATCGATTCTCGGCGGGCAGTCCGGGAGACGCTCGCCACCAGGGCCGCGACGGGAGGCGCTGACCTGGAGATCGTCTGGCGGGTGACGAATGAGTATGAGAACGGTCCCGCGTATGGGCTCGCGGCGATTACCTTGGTGGGAGGGATCACGACGACTCTGCTGTTCGGTATGTTCATGGCCGGTCTCATCAGGCGCAACCGCGTCATCGATGAAAAGGTCGATCAGGCGACTGCCGCGCTGCGACACAGCGGCGAAGAGCAGACCGCGATTCTCGAGTCGGCCACGTCTGGTATCGCGTTCGTCAAGAGACGAGATCATCGTTCGGGGCAACGCGAGGCTCGATGAATTGTTCGGGTTCGATCGTGGCGAACAGATCGGCCAGCCCACTCGGATCTGGTATCCGGACGAAGGCAGCCACGCGGCAGGCGAGGGGGCTGTCTACGAGCAGATCGCGCGTGGCGAAAGCCATCAGCGGGAACAGCAGCTCATGCGCACGGGAGGAGCTGTTCTGGTGCCGCCTGAGCGGCCGGGCGGTGGATGCCGGCGATCTGTCGCAGGGTACGGTGTGGATGCTCGAGGATGTCACCCAGCACAAGGTCGCCGAGGAGGCGCTGGCCCGCGCGCACGAGCTCGTCAGGCACGCCTTTGGGCGGTATGTGTCCGAGGAGGTGGCCGAAAGCCTCCTGCGCGCGCCAGAGAGCCTCGAGCTCGGCGGAGAGGAACGCGAAGCCACCATTCTGATGTCCGACCTGCGCGGCTTCACCGCCATGACCGCACGGCTGACCCCGCACGAGGTAATCGAGGTTCTCAACGTGTATCTCGAGGCGATGGTGGATGTCATCGGCCGCTACCAGGGCACCATCGATGAGATCATCGGCGACGCCATCCTCGTGATCTTTGGCGCGCCGGTGTCCTGCGATGACCATGCCGACAAGGCTGTCGCGTGTGGATTGGCCATGCAGCTCGCCATGAGAGACGTCAACCAGCGCCTCGTCGCGAAGGGCGCTTCTGAGCTCGAGATGGGCATCGGCGTACACACGGGGCGGGTGATCGTGGGCAACATCGGCTCGTTGCGCCGCACGAAATACGCGGCCGTTGGTTTCAACGTAAGTCTGGCCGGGCGTATCGAATCTTTACTGTCGGTGGGCAGCTGCTGATCTCCGCGGACACGCGCGGGAAGGTCAAGGCGCCCCTGCGAATCAATAAACGGTTCCAGGTGGAGCCCAAAGGGGTGGCGAGCAGCGTGCTCTTGTTCGAGATCGGCGCCATCGGCGGGCCGTTCGATCTGTCACTGCCATCCAGGTCGAAGCCCCTTCGTCCGCTCGCGCCGCCGCTCCCTGTCCGGCTCACTACCCTGGAGGAAAGCTTTGCTGGGCGCTCGGTGCACGAGGGCCATCTGACAGAGGTGTCCGACGTCGAGGCCAGCGTCCAGTCTCCTCTCGCGTTGGCGGTCCTGAGCAACCTCAGGATCACCGTCGGCGAGACCCCGCAGGGTAATCCCGCGGGCGACATCTACGGCAAAGTCCTCGAGTCGGTCACGGAGACGCCAGGCCGCGCCCGAATCTGGTTCACGTCCATCTCGCCCGAGCTCAGGACATGGCTCAGCGCTCTAGGCTAGAGCATGAGGGTGTTTCAAACCGCCTCCAGCCGAGCCGCGACGCTCTTGTGCCATGGCGTGCCCACCCAGGGATCGCGATCCTCGCTCGCCGTCAGCTCGTTGGGCGCAACGCCGGTTCGGACCCGGTGTTCGCCCTCGGGATGGTCGACCCCGAGGCCGTTCGGAAGGGCAAGATGTCCCGTCGCCATCGCCTCGTCTAGCGCGACCGTGACGATGACGCTGGCCCGCTTGGTGCTGAGCCGCGCGGGCCCGCCGTCGGCGATGCCGAGCTTGGCCGCGTCATTTGGAGCGACGCGTAGTGCGCCATCGGGATCCGTCTTGCGCCACTCGGGATCCCGCATGATCGTGTTGGCCGTGAACGACCGACGCTCGCCCGCGGAGAGCAGGAATGGCCAGGCGGGATCGTCGCCGGGCGGCTGCTCCTGACGAAGCGCGCCCAGCTCGCCGAGCAGTTCGGGAATGCTGAGGTTGATGCGGCCGTCCTCGGTCTGGATTCGCCGCCACGTCTCGTCGTAGTCATCAGCGGCAAAGACGACACCCGAGGGGCTGGCGAGGATGGCGTCGAAGAGCTGTTCGCCCGCCTCGAAGCCCTCGCCGAATCCGGCGCGGCGAACGCTGGCGGGGTTCAGCGCCGCACACCGGTGCGCCGCTGTCCACAGCGCGGCCCCCGCGGCCGCACCGTGCGGGAGCGTCGGGCCCAGCGTGCGATACAGCACGACCGGGGTGACGGCGCCGAGGCGCGGGTTGGTCCTGGTCGCCTCGGCGAAGGCCGAGGCGAATTCCCGGCGGCCGTGGCGGGCTGCGGCGCGAAGCGGCTCGAGCTCATGATCGGTGAACACGCCGGCTGCCTCGACCAGACGGGCATGGATCTCAGGCTCGGGGAGCGGCCCGTCCGGGGGCGCCAGCAGCGGACGGCGGAGATGAAAGACGTTGCGCGGAAACTCGAAGTTGAAGAAGGTCGCCTCGTGCTTCTCGAACTGGGTCGACGGCGGGAAGGACATAGTCCGCGAGGCGGGCGGTCTCGGTCATGAACACATCGATGGCGACCACGACGTCGAGCGCCGCGAGGGCCTCCCGCATCCGCTGGCTGTCGGCGAGCGAGTGCGCCGGGTTCCCTGATTCCACGATCAGCGCTCGGTAGCGACGGGGATGATCGGTGAGGATCTCCTCGGGGATGATGTTGCACGGGACGAGGCCGCTCAGGATCCGCGCGCCGACGACGGGGCTGACCGGGGCGGTGCGAGGATCGAGCTCGGTCTTGCTGGCGCGGACGATCGGGACGAGCGTCGCCGGCGCGTACTGCGCTCCCGGCTGACCCAGGTTGCCGGTGAGCACCCACACGAGCTTTTCCAGGTAGCTCACGAGCGTGGAGTGCCGGTTCATCTGGACGCCCAGGTCCTCGAATACCGCGACGCTCGACGCGCGCGGCGATGCGCCGGGCCGCGGCCCGCACGAGCGCTTCGTCGACGCCGCTGACCCGGCAGTACTGCGGGATCGGCACCGCGGACAGCTCGGCGATGACGTCGGAGCGACCCGCGGCGTGCTCGGCGAGCCACGCGGCGTTGGTCAGCTGCTCCTCGACGAGGACGGCGGCCAGCGCCGCGAGGAGCCAGGCGTCCCGGCCCGGTCTCACCTGCAGGTGGAAGTCGGCGAGCGCGGCGGTCTCGGTCCGGCGCGGGTCGATCACGATCAGCGAGCGGGCGGGATCGCTGGCGATGTTCCTCAGCGTCAACCGGGCGTGCGGGATGCTGTGCGACTGCCACGGGTTCTTCGCCGACGAAGACGGCCACCTCGCAGTGCTCGAAGTCGCCGCGGACCGGCGTGCCGAACATGAGCCCGTTGACCCAGATCTCGCCGGTCTTCTCCTGGGCGATGGCGCTGGAGCGGAACTTGGCGCCGAACGCCTCAGCGTCGCCGACGCCGTAGAAGCCGCCGCAGGTGGTTGCCCTGGCCGCCGCCGCCGTAATAGAGGATCGTCTCGCCGCCGTAGGCGTCGCGAACGGCGCCCAGCCGAGCGGCGACCTCGCGTGATGGCGGTGTCCCAGTCGATCTCCTCGAAGGAGCCGTCCGCGCGCTGGCGCAGCGGATGGAGCACGCGCTCGCCACGGCCGTTCTGGTAGTGGTCGAGCCGGAGCGCCTTCTCGACACGTGTAGCCCTTGGAGGCCGGGTGGGCCTTGTCGCCGCGGATCTGCTCGAAACGGCGACCGTCGGTCGCCGCCGAGGCGAACCAGGATTCCGCAGTTGCACTCACACAGGATGCACGCGGTCGGCTTCCACTCAGCAGAGCTCTCGGCCTTCACGTCGGTGCTCATCTGGGCATCTCCTCGAGGAGGCGTGAATCGCGGTGGCTGCCCGCCTCCTGCGTTCTGTGGTGTAGACTGTGGGTATCCTTTGGATACCGAAATGCTATCCTTGGTATGTTCGGCCGTCAAGGGGAAGGGGACATGGGAAGAGCGAAGATCGGCTATCAGCACTTTTGCCCGGCGGCGCGCGCCCTCGAGTTGATCGGGGAAAGTGGTCGCTCCTCATCGTCCGCGATCTCCTGGCTGGTCCGCGTCGATTCGGCGATCTGCGCCGGTCCGTGAGGGCCATCACCCCGAAGTGGCTGAGCGCCCGCCTCCGCGTGCTGGAAGAAGACGGCATCGTGGAGCGTGAGGCGGCGAGCCAGCGCGAGGTCTGGTATCGCCTGACAGCCAAAGGACAGGCCCTCGCGCCCGTGATCGACGCGCTGCTGGTCTGGGGCATCGACCATGCGCTGGGGCGGCCGCGCCCGGGGAGGCGATTCACCCGGTCGGACGCTGGATGGCGTCCTGAGATATCTCGAGCACCGTGCGGCGCGGCCGGCGCGTCCCGTCGCGTGGGTGGTGCGCTTCGGGGCGATCGTACCTACACGATTCGCTTCGACGGCAAGCGCTGGTCGCGGGAACGCGGCGAGGCGGACGCTGACGTCGTGGTCGAGACGTCCCCGGAGGGGTGGGTGAGATTCCTGGCGGCCGACCGCGTTGGGCGGCGTCGCTGGCTGGACAGGTCTCGGGTCAAAGGAACCCGAGAGCGAATCGAGGAACTGGCGTCCGCGTTCGGGCGAGGGCCCGCAGCGACTACATGATAGTCGCGTCGCCACGCTTGACCGCATCAGCGCGTTTTTAGTAATCTCCGCGACGATGGCTGCGCGGCGGTTTCCCGAGGGCTTCGTCTGGGGCACGGCGACGGCCGCCCACCAGGTGGAGGGTGGCAACTGGAACAACGACTGGTGGGCGTGGGAGCATACGCCGGGATCGCCCTGCCAGGAGCCGAGCGGCGACGCCTGCGACCACTGGCATCGCTACCCCGAGGACATCCGCCTCTGCGCCGACCTGGGCTTCGGTGCCTACCGCTTCTCGCTCGAGTGGAGCCGGATCGAGCCCGAAGACGGCGAGTTCTCGCGTGCCGCGCTCGACCACTACCGGCGCATGTGCGCCACCTGCCGCGAGCACGACCTCGAGCCGATCGTCACGTTCCACCACTTCACGACACCCCGCTGGGTTGCCGCACGCGGCGGCTGGACCGAGCCATCGACGTCGGACCGCTTCGCCCGCTTCTGCGAGCGCGCCGCGGCCCACCTGGGCGACGTGATCGCCCGCGCCTGCACCCTGAGCGAGCCGAACATCGTGGCGACCATGGGCCACCTCTACGGCATCTTCCCGCCCGGGAAGCGCGACGCCGATCTTCGCCGGCGGGCCAACGACGTTCTCATCGCCGCGCACCAGAAGGCCGTCGAGGCGATCCGCACGGGTCCCGGGTCCGCTTCCGTCGGGCTGACGCTCGCCATGTCCGACTGCCAGGCCGTCGCCGGCGGCGACGCCGAGCGCGACCGCTACCGCCACGATATGGAGGACGTGTTCCTGGAGGCCGCACGCGGCGACGACTTCCTCGGCGTCCAGTGCTACTCGCGGACCCGCATTGGGCCCGAGGGCATGCTCGATCCCGATTGGGACGTTCGCATCACGCAGATGGGCTACGAGTTCTGGCCCGAGGCGCTCGAGGCGACCATCCGCCGCGCTTGGGAGGTGACCCGCGGGGTGCCCGTGCTCGTCACCGAGAACGGCATCGGAACCGAGGACGACGCCGAGCGCATCGAGTACGTCGGGCGAGCGCTGCCCGGTGTCCTCGCCTGCCTCGCCGACGGTATCGACGTGCGGGGCTACATCTACTGGAGCCTGCTCGACAACTTCGAGTGGATCCTGGGCTACCGCCCGACCTTCGGCCTGGTCGCCGTCGACCGCGTGACCCAGGCTCGCACACCGAAGCCGAGCGCGCGCTGGCTCGGTGATATCGCCCGGGCAAACGCGCTGTCGGAGCCTACCGATGATCCCGGATCCTCGAGCTGATCTCCGCGGCGGTCGTCGGACGCCGCGGCTGGGATTGACGTTGGCTGTCGCGTTCTTGCGAAAAAGGCGCTCCCGAAACCCATCCAGCCCGCACTCCATCATAAGGGCGAGGCCAGGCGAGCGGACTCAAGAGCAGCAGTGAACCGCCGGGCCGGGGAAGGGAACCATGGCGGAACAGGACGGGGCTCACGGTTTCTTGGACGCGGCCGCCATCGCCTTCCTGGCGCGGCGGCTGCACAACCGCCGCCTGCGCGCAGCCGCGGTGCGCGGGGCTCAAGGGCATATCGGCGGAGGCCGGCGCGGATGTGCAGGCGGACGTCGATCATGCCGCGGATTGCTTGGCCGGTATCCCTTCGTGGACTGGCCGCGTCCGCCACCGACCTCGCGGCCGCGCCCCCGCCCGGTGAAGCGGAGCCCGTGCCGCGCTTGTCCATCGTCGTCATGGCCGTCGGCTCGCGCGGGGACGTGCAGCCCTTCATTCCGATCGGCCGCCGGCTGGCGGAGCGGCACCGCGTGCGCATCGCAACCCACCGGGAGTTCCGAGCGCATGGTCGAGCAGGCCGGGCTCGAGTTCTATCCACTGGCTGGCGATCCGCACGAGCTGATGGAGTACATGGTCAAGACCGGCGGCCGCATCATCCCGACACGCCTCGACCAGATCGTGGAAGACGTGCCGAAGAAGCGGGCGATGATCGCGGAGATCCTCGCGTCGACCTGGCGGGCATGCACCGAGGCGGATCCCGACCGGCCAAACGCGCCCGGCATTCCGGGCCGACGCCATTCTCGCCAACCCGCCCAGCTACGGCCACATCCATTGTGCCGAGGCACTGCACGTCCCACTGCACATGATCTTCACGATGCCGTGGAGTCCCACGTGCGCTTACCCGCATCCGTTCGCCGGCATCGACCCCGGCCAGCACCATCCGGTGCAGAACTTCCTGTCTTACTCGCTGGTGGACCTGCTCGTCTGGAGCGGCATCGGCGACCTGGTGAACGCGTTCCGCCAGGACATCCTGAAGCTGTCGCCCATCGCGCTCGTCGGACGGCGCCGGCGTTGCTCGAGGACAACGAGGTGCCGTTCACCTACCTGTGGCCGGCCGCGCCTGGTGCCCAAGCCGGCGGACTGGGGCCCGAACATCGACCTGGCGAATTTCATCTTCCACGAGCAGGCACACACCTACGAGCCGCCGGGCGCGCTGGTCGACTTCCTCGCCGCGGGCGAAGCGCCGATCTACGTCGGGTTCGGCTCGGTCGGTCGTCGAGGACCCAGCCGCCATCACCCGTACCATCTTCACGGCGCTCGAAAAGGCCGGCGCGCGCGGCATCGTATCGGAAGGCTGGGCGCATCTCGGCGGCGAGACAGTCCCGCCCAACGTCTTTCTGATCGGGGACTGCCCGCATGACTGGTTGTTTCCGCGCTGCCGGGCCGTCTGCCATCACGGGGGCGCCGGAACCACCGCCGCGGGCCTGCGCGCCGGACTTCCGACCGTCGTGGTGCCGTTCTTCGGCGATCAGTTCTTCTGGGGGCAGACGGTGGCGGACGCCGGCGCGGGGCCGGAGCCGATCCCGATCGCCCGGCTCGACGACTCCACGCTCACCGCGGCCTTCGACGCGTGCCGGCGGCCCCAGATGCGTGAGCGGGCCCAGACGCTCGGCGCGAGGCTGGGAGAAGTCGACGGGGTGGAGCTCGTCGTGCGGTCGATACACCGCCAGCTCCCGGCGGCAGCCATGCGCTGCCCAACCGATCCGGATCATCTCGCCACCGTCTACTGCGATACGTGCGACGCGCGCCTCTGCGCAGGCGTGCGTGGCCGGCGCACGCGGGGCATCGGACACGCCCGTACCACTATGTCGACTGGAACGCGCGTCCGCCCCGCCGGCTGGTGGCCGAGCTGGGCGAGCTGATGGGCGACGCCGCCAAAGCGCTGCAGGCCGGGCTGGACGAGGTGATGCCGATGATGCTACGAGGAGGCTACTGAATCTCGCGAATCAGGCTAACGCTGAATGGGCCGGTCAGTGGGACACTGACCACGACGTGTCTGCGGCGAGCAGCCATGGAGATCGATCTCGCCCGCTGGTTGAGGCCGCCGCCGGGCACAGCTTGCCCGAGACTTCAACCAGGGATAATGGTTCCTGGTGCCCATCATCGGGCACGAGGAAAGGAGCCCCATCATGCCGATCACACTGCCGCAATCCGTGAAGAAGCTGCTGCAGGACAAGGCCTACGGGCACGTGGTGACGTTCAACGCGCAGGGCCACCCGCAGCTCACGATGGTGTGGATGGACGTGGACGGCGACGAGGTCCTCTTCAACACTGCGGAGGGGCGAAAGAAGCCGCAGAACCTGCGCCGCGATCCCCGCGTCATCGTCTCCGTGCAGGACCGCAACGACCTCCAAGCCTACGCGGTCTTCCACGGCAAGGCTCGGATCACGGAGACGGGCGCCGACGATCACATCGACAAGCTCGCCAAGCGATTTCTGAACGCCGACAAGTATCCGTTCCGTCAGCCCGGGAGAAGCGAGTGATCGTACGCATCAGCGTCGATCGGATCGGCGGCTTCGGTCCGAAGATGCAACCCTGGTCATAGCGATTCGGCCTTCCAGGTCTGCGGAGTTAACGGAGGCGATCAGCGCGCCTTGGCGGTGAGTGAGCCCGTTCAGGCGTTATCCTCCGATCGACACGCGCGCGATCACGCCGGAACGGCATGATGAGCATGCGCCCGCGAGCCGGGCCGCGGGCGCGACTTCTGCTATAGTCCGCGCCATGTCGGAGCGGCGCCTGCCGCGATGGCTGGCCTGGGCGGCGGACCCTGAGCAGCTCCGCCGCGCGCCCTTTCTCGCGCGCTCGCCGCTCTTCGCCGGCCTGCCGCGCCGCCTCCTGGCCCGGCTGGCGACGCGGTTCCTCGAGAAGGTCTATCGCCCGGGCGAGGTCGTCTTCGAGGAGGGCGATCCGGGCCGGGCGCTGTTCGTCGTGGTCGAGGGCGCGGTGGAAATCACGCGGGCGACGGCGCAGGGCCCGTACGTCCTGAACACGCTCGGCCCCGGCGATGCCTTCGGCGAGCTCGCCCTCATCGATGACTTCCCGCGCTCGGCCACCGCGCGGGTCGCCACGCCGGGGCGGCTGCTCATCCTCTACAAGAGCGACTTCGACGCGCTGATCGACGGCGACGCCCGGATCGCCGTCGTGGTGATGCGCAACCTCTCTCGGATGCTCGCCATCTACGCGCGGCGCAAGCCGGTGCTCGCGACCGAGCCGGGCCCGGAGACGGCCGGCCCGCTGTGAAGCCGGGCCGGCTCCTCGCGTGGGGCGGCCTCGCGGCCCTCGCCTGGCTGGCCCGTGGCCTGATCCTGCCCCTGTTCCTCGCGGCCGCGCTCGCCTATCTCCTGAGCCCGGCGGTCGCGTGGGCGGACGCCCTGGCCATCCGGCGGAGCGTGGCGGTGAGCGCGCTGTTCGCCATCATCGTCGCCGTGCTGGTCGTTGCCGGCTTCCTGCTCGGGCCGGGCATGCGTCGCTGAGGGCGCGGCACTGATGGACCGCCTTCCAGCGCTGGCGCGGCAGATCGACCTCGGCCTCGACGCCGTGGTGCGCGATCTGGCCGAGTCGGCGCCGGCGCTTCGGCGCCTCCTGCCCGAGGGTGGGGACTGGGTCCAGAGATTCGTCCTCAACCGCGGCCTTGGCGAGCCGGGCGATCTCTTCGAGCACATGGGGCACCTCTTCCTGCTGGCGATCCTCGTTCCGTTCTTCGCCTTCTTCATGTTGCGGGACATGCACCGCCTCATCGCCGTGGCCATGGAACCGGCTGCCCCCGCAGCACGTGGAGACGTCGGTTGCGGTGTGGCGCGAGCTCAACGGGGTCATCGGGCGCTACATCCGCGGCCTGGTGCTGGACGGCCTCGTGGTGGGCGCGCTGGCCGCCGCTGGGCTTGTGGGCGGCGCGCGTCCCCTATCCGCTCCTGCTCGGCGCTTTTGCCGGCCTCGCCAACGTGGTGCCGTTCGTGGGGCCGCTGCTCTCGGCCGCGGCCGCGGGGCTCGTGGTGGTGATGACGCCGGGGCAGGGGCTCGCCGGCGTCGGGCGCGTGGTTCTGCTGTTCCTCGTCATCAAGGTGCTCGACGACACGATCATCCAGCCCTTTACCATCGGGCGGAGCGTTCACCTCCATCCGGCGCTGCTGCTCGGCTCGGTGGTGGTCGGCAACCACGCGCTCGGCGTGCTCGGCATGATCATCGCCGTGCCCGTGGCCACGGTGCTGCAGGAGACGGCGCGCCTCCTCCTCGAGCACCGCCGCGTGCTGGCGCGACACCACCTGAGCCACCACCCGGAGCGTCTGGTCATCTGACCGGCCGCGCGCCACGAGCGACGGACATCCTACTGTCAGCGCGTCACATTTTTGAGGCTGACCGTGACGGTACGCGAACGTCATGCTGACGTCATTTGGCCGTCGGCGGCCCCGGCTTCATACTGGGAACACGGAATGAGCGCAGGTCCCTTACGACCACGCGGATACAGCCAGGCGGGGTGATCCATGACGATGCGACGCCAGTCGGCTCCGGGACTCTCGAGGCGCGCCTTCCTCTCCAGCTCGGCTCGGGCTCTCGGAGGCATCGCCCTCGGCGCGGGGGCGCGCGAACCGTCTGGGGCCAGACGGCGGCGCCGGCGGTGATCACCTCCGATCGGATGCGCCCCGGCGTGCCCTCCGGCGTGCAGAGCGGCGACGTCTCCGCGGATCGCGCGGTGATCTGGAGCCGCACGGATCGCCCCGCCCGGCTGATCGTCGAGTATGCGACGACCGCCTCGTTCACGAATCTCCAGCGCGTGATGGGGCCGGCGGCGCTGCCTGAAAGCGACTTCTCGGCACGGGTGGATCTCACCGGCCTGCCGCCCGGGCAGGACATTCTCTACCGCGTGATCTTCCAGGACCTCGCTGACCCCAAGATCCTGAGCGTCCCGGCCCTCGGGCGCTTCAGGACGCCGCCGGCGGGTCGCCGAACCGATCACGTTCGTCTGGTCCGGGGACGAGGCCGGCCAGGGCTGGGGCATCAATCCCGCCTGGGGTGGCATGAGGCTCTACGAGGCGATGCGTCGGGCGAGCCCGGACTTCTTCATCCATTCGGGCGACCAGATCTATGCGGACGGGCCGATCCAGGCCGAAGTGAAGCTCGCCGACGGGACCCTGTGGAAGAACATCACCACGCCCGAGAAGTCGAAGGTGGCGGAGACGCTGGCCGAGTACCGCGGCAACTTCGCCTACAACCTGCTCGACGACCACAAGCGCCGCTTCTGTGCCGAGGTGCCGTTCCTCGTCCAGTGGGACGACCACGAGACGCGGAACAACTGGTATCCGGGCCAGATGCTGGGGGACGAGCGCTACCGGCAGCGCAGCGCCTCGCTGCTGGCCGCCTACGCGCGGCGCGCGATGTTCGAGTACAACGCGATGCGCATCGACCCCGCCGATCCCGAGCGCATCTACCGCTCGCTCGCCTACGGGCCCTCGCTCGACGTCTTCATGCTGGACGAGCGGAGCTACCGCGGTCCCAACTCGCCGAACCGGCAGACCGAGCTGGGCGACGAGGCGGCATTTCTCGGATCCGAGCAGCTTCGGTGGTTGAAGCGCGCGCTCCTGGCCTCGCGCGGCGACCTGGAAGGTGATCGCGAGCGATATGCCCATCAGCCTGGTGGTGCCCGACCTCAACCCCGACGTGCCGAAGGGGACGTACGAGGCGTGGGCCAACGGCGACAACGGCATCCCGTCCGGACGGGAGCTCGAGCTGGCGAGCCTGTTGTCGTTCATCAAGAACAATGCGATCAAGAACGTGGTGTGGGTGACGGCCGACGTGCACTATGCGCAGGCGACCTACTACAGTCCGTCGGACGCGCGAGTTCGAGGACTTCCTGCCATTCTGGGAGTTCGTGGCGGGCCCCATCAACGCCGGGACCTTCGGTCCGAACGAGCTCGACCTGACCTTCGGTCCGGAGATCCGCTACCAGAGCGTGACCGCGGGCATGAAGCAGAACCTCCCGCCCACGGACGGCAAGCAGTACTTCGGCGCGGTGAGGATCGATGGCGCCACCGAGGCGATGACGGTGAGCCTCCACGACGTCAAGGGCGATACGCTCTTCCGCGTATCGCTGGATCCGGAGGCCTAACGGCGACGTCGCGAAACGGCCCGGCTGCCGGATCGACCACGGCATGATCCGAGCGGCGCCCACCTCACGATATCTCGCCGCCGATGGGGCTGAGATACGTCTGCACCCTACTTACTGCCGGCGAACCGCAAATGCGATTCTCGCCGGTCGCCCGCTCTGCCTGGATCTGTCGGCGCCGCTTGAGCAGGGCGGTCCACTCGCCGGCTGACGGCGACGGTGTGCCAAGCATTAGCATGCCCCCAGCCGAGCCGGGGCGGTCGGCGCGCGAGGAGGCTCACTAGTATGTGCTGTGACATCCGGATTTTGTGGCAGCCTCGAGTCTGGCAGATTACGTCAGCCGGGGACCGGGCCTCTACCGAGGAGTACCCCATGTGCTGCTGGGCGAACATGACTCCCGGAGGGAGGACATGCCCGTGACGTCTCGCGAGACGCGTGGGAACACTGGCCGCGACGGCGTTCAGCATCCTACTGACCTGTTGCGCACCTCCGGCGGCGGCCCAGGAGAGCCGCCCGGAGCCGTCGCCGTCCGCGCGGAGCGACAGCGGTATGCCCGAGCGACTCAGCCGTCAGGTAGCCCCGAACTCCGAGCGTGCCTTGGCGGCCGCCCGCTCTGCAGCGAGTACACAAGCGTGCTCAAGGCAGGCGAGCGCGCGCCCATCGACCCGCAGAAGCGCTACGATCTCGTCGAGCTGATCGATCTTGCCCAGCGGACGAACCCGGAGACCCGCGTGGCGTGGGAGGGGCCCGTCAGGCCGCGATCGGCATCGGCTTGGTCGAGAGCGAGTACTTCCCGATGCTGACCCTGGCGGCGCTTCGGCGGCTACAGGAGCGTCGGCGTCGCCACGCCCCAGGAAATCGCGCCCAGTGGGTTTATCCGCGTGGATGTGGCGGGGGTTGTCCCCGTGCTGAACCTGCGATGGCTCCTGCTCGATTTCGGACGCCGTGGCAGTGCCCTGGACGCGGCCAAGGAACGCCTGCTGTCAGCCAACCTGGCCTTCAACCGGAAGCATCAGGAGATCATCTTCCGCGTCCAGCGCGCGTTTCTGGCCCTGACGAGTCTTCAGCGGAAGATCGCGGTCGCCCAGAGCTCCCTCGACGCGGCCCGCGCCGTTCGCGAAGCGGCCGAGGACCAGCTGCAGACCGGGCTGGCCACGCTCCCGGAGGTCTCCTCGCCAGGCAACAGGAGGCCCAGGCCGCCTTTGACGTGGAGGACGCGCTCGCCAGGGAAAGTGACGGGCAGGTGACACTGGCGGAGAGCATCGGGATCACCCCGACGACGCCGATTCTGATCACCGACTTCTCGGCGCTGCCGGCCCCGGGCGCCCTCGAGGATTCCGTGGACAAGGTGATCGAGCAGGCCCTCGAGAAGCGCCCGGACCTCATCGCCAAGGTGGCGGTGGTCCGGGCCAGGAGGCCGACGTGCGTCGAGCGCGGGCGGCCTATTTTCCGACGCTGTCCCTCGTCGGCGATGTTGGCGCGACCGCGGCCCAGGTGCGGATCACCGGCGGGAACAGTGACTTCGGATGGTTCGGCGCTACCCAGCCCAGCTACGGCGTGGGGTTCAACCTCGAGTGGAATATCTTCGAGGGTGGCGCGACGCGGCGACGGGTGGAGCTGGCGGAGGCCGAGCGGCGCGCCGCCGAGAACGAAGTGACCGCCGCCCGTGACCGGGCCATCAGCGAGGTGTGGAAAGCGTACACGGATGTCCGCCTCGCCGTTCGTCGGCTCGACGTCGCCGCCGCCCTCGTGACTGCGTCCACGCAGTCGTACGAGTCCATCCTGGAGTCCTATCGCCATGGACTCGGCACCTTGACCGACCTCCTGGCCGCCCGCCACGAGCTGAGCCGAGCCCGGTTCGTCGAGGTCGACACGAAGCTCCAGCTCCTGAATGCCTCGGCGGGGCTCGCCTTCACCACCGGCGAGTCGCCTCAGGGCCCGCCCCCGGCGGTAGAGAGACGGAGCGTGATGGGGCCCCAGATCAACATCATCGGCTCGTTTTTCCCCTCGTGGATGCTGTGCGCCCTGATCGGTATCGTGGCGGCGCTGCTCGTGCGGCTGCTCCTCATCCGCACCGGGATCGATCCCTATGTGGCGCCGCGGGCGCTGGTCTACCCGAGCCTTGCCATCCTCGTCACCCTCGTCCTCTGGGTGGCGTTCTTGAGAGCCTAGCGCCATGACTGACGATCACGTGCCATCTGGTCCCGGGCGTCCGCCGCGTCCTTGGTCGACTGCTCAGCGCGGTGATCGTCGGCGCGGCCGTCATCGCCGTGGCCGTGACGCTGCTCCAGTGGGAGACGAGGCCGCAAACGGATGACGCCACGGTGCGCGCCAATTTCGTGGGGATCGCGCCTGAGGTGAGCGGACGCATCGTCGAGCTTCCCGTCCGCGACAACCAGGAAGTCCACGAGGGCGACGTGCTCTTCGTGATCGACCCCCGGCCGTACGAGATCTCGGTGGAGCGCGCCCGGGCGACGCTGGCCCTGACCCGGAAGGAGGTCGACGGCATGCGGAACGGCGTCGCCACCGCGGCAGCCGGCATATCCCGGGCCGAGGCCCAGCTCCAGGCTTCCGCGGCCGATGTCAAGCGACGCGAGACGGATCCGATTGTGGCCGACGCAGAGATCGCTCGCCTCGAGGCGCAGCGCGCCGCCGCGGACGCATCGCTCAAACGCGCTCAGGCTGAGCTCCACCATGCTGACGACCACCTGAAGCGCCTCGAGCCGCTGCTCCCGCGGCAGTTCGTGACCGCTGACAAGGTCGAGGAAGCCCGCACCCGGCGGATTTCTGCCGCCATGGCGGAAGAGCAGGCGCGCACGTCGGTCAGCGCCGCCATCGCCGCGCTCGACGAGGCACGGGCGAAGAAGAGCGCGACCGTGGCCACACTGGCATCCACGCGCGCGCAACATGTGGCGACCGAGGCCGCCCTGCAGCAGTCCCGCAGCGAGCGGGCGCGCGCCGAGGATACCGTCGGCCAGGTCTCGGGCGTCAACGCCAGAGTGGCCGGGGCGGAGGCAGCCGTGCACGCGGCGGAGCTGGATCTCAGCTACTGCCGCGTTCGGGCGCCCTTCACCGGGCGGGTGGTCAACATGAACATCTCGGTCGGGCGCCTATGCGCGGCCGGGCGTTGAGGTCTTCACCCTCGTCGACACGAGCTCGTGGTACGTCATGGCAAACTTTCGCGAGACGCAGCTTCGCCACATTCCGGCGGGGGCGTCCGTGGACCTCTACCTCCCGTCACAGCCCGGCCGACATTTCCGCGGCACGGTCGTCGGCCTCGGCTGGGCCGTGGCGCCCGAGAATGGGACCAGCGTCAACGGGTTGCCGAACGTCGCGCGGTCGCTCGACTGGATCCGGCTCGCCGCGCGCTTCCCGGTGCGCATCAAGGTGGAGGACCCCGACGCATCGTTCCGCGTGGGCGCCTCCGCGGTCGCGACCGTTCACGGCACGCGCCGCGCGGATCGGTGACCCGTGCCCGCGTGGGTGGCCTTCCTGGGCCGCGAGCTCGCGCCCACGCCCGGACGAGGCGGCGCGACGCTTCGGCTGACGCTGGCCTGTGTGATCGGTACGATCCCGGTCCTGACGCACCGGATCCCTCTGGGCTTGCTGGTGATGGTCATGATGTACGTGATCTCGCAGGAGGACACGGCCGCCAACCTCATCGGCGCGATCCTCACTGCGGTCGGCCTCACCATCGGTCTGGGCCTGGCCCTGCTCGCGTTGATGGTCGTGCTCGACATCGCCTGGCTGCGCATCTGCGTCGCCGCCGCGTTCCTCTTCGGGGGACTTTTCCTCACGCGGGTCCTGCGCATGGGCGTGCTTGGCACCGCTTATCGGTCTCTTCGGTGCCTTCGTGATGATGCAGCCCGACATCATGTCGGTGCCCCATGTCTCCTCGCCGTCCCCGGAGGCGCTGACCGAATTCGTCCTCTGGATGTGGGTCTCCATGATCCTCGGGCTCGGGGTCAATCTCGGCGTGCAGCTTCTGCTCGCGCCGGGCGACCCGCTCACGCTCCTGCAGCGTGAGCTCGATGCGAGACTCCGCGTCGTGGCCGAGACCGTCCGCCGGCTCGCCGGCGCGGCGGTCCCCGCATCAGCTCCTGCCCCATCGCTCGATTCTCTCGCCACTTCCGGCATGTCACGGCCGCTCGCCCTCCTGAAGACGGCGACCCTCACGCGAGCCTGGGCGCGGCAGCGCCATGATCAGCTGGCCGCGATGATCACGCTGGTCGACCGGCTGGTGACGGACGCGGCGGCGCTCCGGACGCTCGCGGCGTCGTCACCACCGGATGCCGGTACGCGGGCCTCGCTGCTCCGGGCGGGGAGGCCTGCGAGCGGGTGAGAGAAGCGTTCGCGGAGCGGCGGCGACCTGCGGCTCGAGATTTGGGGGTACCCTCAGCTCCCGCCGCCTCCATCACCACCGCGTGGCCGCCGCTCGCGGACATGGAGCGGGCGCTCGACGCGATCACGCTCGCGGTCCCGATCCAGGACCCGGCGGAGCGGTCCCCGGAGGCGAGGCCGGGCCTGTTCCTGCCCGATGCGTTCACCAATCCAGAGTATGTCCACTTCGCCGTCAGGGGCGCGCTGGCCTGTCTGATCTGCTACGTCCTCTTCATCGGGTTCGACTACCCGGGCATCTACACCTCGGTCATCACCTGTTTCCTCGTGCCGCTCTCGACCATCGGGTCGAGCAACCAGAAGGGCCTCTTGCGGTTTGCGGGCGCCGCCCTGGGGGCTGATGGGGTTGCTCGCCCTGGTGTACGCATTTCCGAACGTGGACGGCATCGGCGGCTTCTGGCTGGTCTTCGCGGCCGGCACCGCGGTGGCCGCGTGGATCAACTTCGGGAGCCCGCGTGTCTCGTACGGCGGATTCCAGACCGGGCTCGCCTTTTACAAGGCGGTGTTTCAGGGCTTCGGGCCCGCGGTCAGTGCGACCGTCCTCCGGGACCGCCTCGTCGGCATCGCCCTCGGTCTGATCGTGTTCGGCCTCCTGGAGCACGTGCTCTGGCCGGTCCGCGCGGCGGATCGGATGCGCGAGCGGCTGGCCGACGTGTTGCGCTCACTGGCCGGACTGGCGCTCGCCTGCGCGGGGCCGGGCGGCCTGCGTGCGGGCGACCTGGACGCGCGCCGCCGCCTCATCTCGCAGCAGGTGGCGGACGTTCAGGGCTTCATCGAGTCGTCGAAGTTCGAGCCCGGAGCAACTGCCGACGAGGTCATCCAGCAGCTCACCGGCGATGCCCAGGTGGTCTTCCTCCTCCTGCTGGCCATTGCGCGCGACGAGGGCGAGCTTCCGGAGGCTGCTCGAGGGCCGGCGCTACGGTTGATGACGGACGCGGCGGCGGCCCTCGAGGCGGGGGCCGTGCGCCTGCGCCCCGGCGGCGAGATACCTGCGTTCCATCTCGACGCCGCGTTCTCCGCGGTCGAGCGCGCCATCACCGCGCACCGGCCTCTCGATGGAGACCAAGACGAAGCGTCTCGCGGGAGGCTTGCGCTCTATCGGGAGCTCGTGGTCGCCGTCAATCGCCTAGCACCCGATGAGTTGAGATCGACGGCGCGATGAGCCCAAGTGAAGCCCAGGTCGGCGTCGCCGACCGCCGGCCCGGCGTCATCGTCGTGGGCGGCGGGTTCGCCGGGTCTCGCGGCGGTCAAGGCGCTTGCGGGACGCGCCCGTCCGCGTCCTGCTGATCGACCGCCGCAACCACCACGTATTCCAGCCGCTGCTCTATCAGGTGGCCACGGCCATGCTCCACCCGTCGGACATCGCGGCGCCGATACGCGGGGTGCTGCGCAAGCAGCGAAACACTGTCGTCGCCCTGGCCGAGGTGACCGGCGTGGTCCCGGACCGCCGCCAGGTGGTCGCAAAGGCGTCAGGATCGGGTTGAGACAGCGCTCCCCTACGACTACCTCGTCCTGCCACCGGAGTCGGAGCAGAGCTACTTCGGCCACGACGAGTTCGCGCCGTTCGCACCGGGGCTGAAGTCGCTCGAGGACGCCCAGGAGATTCGATCCAAGCTGCTCTCGCGCCTATGAGACCGCGGAGACCGAGGAGGATCCCTCGAAGCACCGGGACCTGCTCACCGTGGTCCTCGTCGGGGCAGGGCCGACGGGCGTCGAGCTGGCCGGAGCCATCGCGAGCCATGGCGAAGGTGACGCTGAAGTCGAACTTCCGGCGCATCGATCCCCGCACGACGCGCATCATTCTGCTCGACAACGGTCCCCGCATCCTGGCCGCCTTCTCGAGGAGCTGGCGCGCAAGGCGCACGACCGGCTCGATCCCGATGGGTGTCGAGATCCGCACGGGCGCTCATGTCGACCGCGTGCGACGAGGAGGGCGTGGTGGTCGGCGGTCAGCGAATCGCGAGCCGGACCGTCCTGTGGACGGCCGGCGTTCGGCCCTCGCCGGCGGGACAGTGGCTGAAAGCCGAGAGCGATCGAGCGGGGCGGGTCTCCGTCCAGCCGGACCTGAGCGTGCCGGGCCGGCCCGAGGTGTTCGTGGTGGGCGACACCGCGCACCTCGAGCAGGACGGCAAGCCCCTCCCGGGGTGGCCCAGGTCGCGATGCAGCAGGGGCGGTATGTGGGCAAGCTCATCGCGAGCCGCGTCGCCGGTCGGCCGGCTCCCCAGCCCTTCCGGTACTTCGACAAGGGGAACATGGCGGTCATCGGGAAGAACTTCGCCATCCTCGAGTCCGGCAGGCTGCAGCTCAGCGGGTTCCTGGGCTGGGCCGCGTGGGCGGGCATCCATCTCGCCTACCTTCCCCAGGCCCAGAACCGGGGTCAGGTCTTGGTCCAATGGGCCTGGGCATACTGCACCGGCGAGCGCAGCTCGCGTGTGATCCTCGACTCCCCTGCGCCGCTGCCGGGGTCGCCCGCGCCGTCCCCTCCGGCTTCGCCCTCTCCACCCCGATAGACCGCACAGGGCCAAGTGATTCCGCGCGCCGCGCGCTAACCGGGGGCGAATACCGGTAGACAGTGAGGGGGACGTGGACGTGATCCTGCACTTGATTCGCGGCCTGGGCGGGACGGTGTCGAAGACCAACGTGGATCTGGAGAGGGCCAGCTGATCCGATCCACCCTGGCCGCGCCTCCGGCACCAACGGGCAAAAGCGGACGGCGAGTAGAAGGCCGCGCGCGCGAATTGGGCGGCGCGCGTGGGCGCAGAGACCTCACCCGACGCGATGGTGGTGTCACCGAATCACGAGCGCGGGAGCCGACTCTCGACATGGGAATGGTGCTGCTGGTCGCTATCGGCATCACGGTGAGCGCCCCTGGTAATCCAAGGTGTGGCCGGCAGCCTCCTGCGTCGAGGCGATGAGCGCGCTGGTCGCGAGGGGGCGGTGGGCACCCGTCTTTTCGGCAATGGCCTGTTGACCGTCATGCTGATCCTGGTCCTATTGGCGGGACACATGGCCCAAATGACCCTGTAGGGCGCTGGCCTTCGTGGCGATCGGGGAGTTTGGAGAGTTCGCGGTCGCCTTCTATCACTCGGCGGTCAACTACGCGACGCTTGGCTACGGGGACATCGTCATGTCCCCCGCTGGCGCTCTGCTGGGGCCGCTGCAAGCTATCAATGGCACCCTCGCGTTCGGATGGTCGACTGCCGTTATCGTGACCGTGGTGACACGGCTGACTCGCTACCGACACCATGCAAAGGTCAGGACGAGGCCATAGTCTCTCTGACCGACGGGAATAGGACATCAAACTGAGGGCAGCGCAGCGAGCCGGGCGTGAGCGGTACCTCGATCAGCGGGGCGATCCCGCTCCTCGAGCCAGATCGCTTGACATGCCGCGTGCAGTCGAAGGACCTGCCCACCGGGCTGGTGGTAGGCCACTCGGGGACCGTAATCGTCGCAGAGGCTGCAGAGGGCGTCGGGCTCGGGGGCGATGACCGTGGTCGGTACGCGAGGACCGACGCCCGGCTCGCTCCGGACCAGCGCGAGCCACTCGCCGCGAGCGTCGCCGCCGTCAAGGAGCCGACGGGCGTGCTGGCGAAGCTCGCTGCCGTAGAAGCCGGGGATGTCGAGGTCGCCGAGGCTCGTGATGGATCGGCCGAGATGCGCGAGCAACACGCCGGCCACCCGGCGAAGCGAGGGGGCTGGTCCCACCGGAGCACACCGGTGTGGCTGTCGCGGGCATGCTTGATCTCGACGGCGAGGGCGCCATCGCCCTGGAGGATCGTCACTCCGGTCACGGTGGCGCGCTCATCGGGAAACATCGATGACCGTGAGGACTGGCTTCACTGAGCACCGCGGGGTCCGGCGAACATCAAGGAGAGCGAACATGTTGAATGCAGCCGGATCTCGAAGCAGACGCCTGATGGACGACAAGGCCATGGCGGTCAGAACCACGCTGAAGCGATCGAGCTTCCGCTGGTTGCGGTGCTCCTGCTGGCGGGCGCCTGCGCGACGCCCATCGGCGTCACCCACGTGGACACGCAGTCGATGTACCGCTCGCTGACCTCGAGCGTGCTCTCGGCCGACCGCCCGAGCCAGTACTCCGAGCAGCTGCTGACGCGCCTCGGCCTCGGGGAGCGCTTCGAAACGGATCCCGGAGCTGGTCCTGGCGGCGCTCCGACGGCCCCGGGGAGGGACTGAGCCGCGAGTATCTCTTCGTCCTGTCGGAGCTGTCCTTCTATCACGCGGTGAAGAGCCAGAAGCGCGAGTACTTCCTCGCCTCCGCCGTGTACGCGTGGGCCTTCGTGGCTCGGCAGGAAGGATGAGGCGCGCCTTGACCCGATCGACCCGCGTCTGCGGCTGGCGACCAACCTCTACAACCTCGGCCTCGCCCAGGGGTTCGAGGTCGGCCGACGAGGCGACGGTCGTCCTCGAACCGGGCTCGCGGCCGCTGCCGTTCGGCGCGGATCGACATCAGCATGGACGACGAGATGCTTCATCTGGTCCGGCTATCGCATGAACGCGGTTCATCTCCCTCGGCGAGTTCAAGGTGCGCGGCTTCCTCAACCGCTACCGGCAGGCCGGCGTCGGTGCGCCGCTGGCCGCCGAGCTCGCCCCGGCCGGCGAAGGGGCGGAGGCCGAGCTGGCGCGCAAGCGGATCCCTCCGCGACTCAAGGTGCCCGTGACGGCGGTGCTGCGCATCGAGGACGTATCAGACGGGCATCGCCAGCGGGAATCTGCAGGGGCGGATCGAGATGTACGCGGCCGATGCGGCGACGACGGTGGAGGCCGCAGGCCGCAACGTGCCGCTCGAGCTGGAGCCCACCGCGGCCCTCGCCTACCAGATCGAGGGCAGCCCCGTCTGGGACACCGAGATCGGCGCGTTCCTCTCGGCCTTCAAGCCGCCGTATCCCGAAGGGCTGCTGATGATGCATCCCGTACCGGCCCGGGCGCGTGCCGGTCGTGCTCGTCCACGGCACCGCGTCGAGCCCGGGCCGATGGGCGGACATCGTCAACGAGCTCCAGAACGATCCCGAAGCTCCGCGGGCGCATCCAGTTCTGGCTCTTCACCTACAACACGAGCAACCCCGTCTTGCTCTCCGCCAGCGACCTGCGGCAGTCGCTCCAGAACATCCGCAAGGAGATCGATCCCGACGGACGCGATCCGGCGCTCGACCAGCTCGTGGTGATCGGCCACAGCCAGGGCGGGATGCTGACCCGGCTCATGGTCACCGACAGCGGCTCGCGTTTCTGGGACGCCGTCACCGACATTCCCTTCGAAAAGATCGAGGTGAGCCCCGAGACGCGGGCGCTGATCCAGCGGATGATGTTCTTCGAGCACCAGCCGTACGTGACGCGGGTGGTCTTCATCGCCACGCCCCACCAGGGCAGCTTCCGCGTCTCCTCGTTCGTGCTCGGCTGCGGTGCGGAGGCTGGTCACCCTGCCCCTGACGCTCGTGAGCGGCATCGCGGAGCTTGAGGCCAAGAACCCGGGCCTGCCGAGAGAAGCGGCGCCCACGGCCGTGGACAACATGAGGCCCGGGAACCGCTTGGTCCGGACGCTGTCGGCGAGTCCGATTGCGCCCGGGGTCACGGCGCATTCAATCATCCCCGTCAAGAACGAAGGGCCGCCGCAGGGGCAGGACGACGGAGTCGTGAGATACGAGAGCGCCCACCTCGAGGGGTCGCCTCGGAGAAGATCGTCCGCTCCACGCACTCGACCCAGAGCACGCCGGCCACGATCCTCGAGGTGCGGCGGATCCTCTACGAGCATCTCGGCATCCCGTGCGGCCTCGAGTGCGAGGTGCCGGACCGAGTCGACGCGGCCGTAGCCAGCGCGCCCAAGCCGGAGCCGGCCGCCGTCAAGCCGGAAGCGTTCCAAGACCGATGAGCAGCCCTTACCCGCCACCCGTGGTCATGATTCCCGCGAATTCGAATGCCAGCAGAGCAGAGGGGCTCACGAATTGCTGGAGTGCATCCACGACCGAAACCTAAGAGCACACAGGGGACCTTCTGTTTCTCCGCAATCAATGTTGTCTCACCCCTCGCTATTTTCGGATTGGGGTTAGTGACGCGGGAAAGATGACTGTAGAGCGGAAGCGAGCCACCGCTCTCGATTTCGAACATCAGGAGCTAAGCCAATGAAGGCAATCACCGTAGAGCCGAAGAAGCCCGGGACCGCACGCCTGGAGGACGTCCCGGAGCCCGAGGCGCGCGACGGCTCGGTACTCGTGGAAGCCATCGCCGTCGGGGTGTGCGGGACCGACGTCGAGATCGTGGAAGGCAAGTACGGCTGGGCTCCTCGCGGCAAGACGCGCCTGGTGCTGGGCCACGAATCCCTGGGCCGCGTGGTGGACCCGGGCCCTACCGGCGGGCTCAAGAAGGGCGATCTGGTGGTGGGGATCGTCCGCCGTCCAGACCCCGTCCCTTGCCCGAACTGCGCGGTGGGCGAGTGGGACATGTGCCGCAACGGCCAGTACACCGAGCGCGGCATCAAGCAGATCGACGGCTTCATGTCCGAGCGCTGGCGGATCGAGCCCGAGTACGCGATGAAGGTGGACAGTTCTCTCGGGCTCCTCGGTGTCCTGCTGGAGCCCACAACTGTCGTCACCAAGGCCTGGGAACAGATCGTCGCGGTCGGCCAGCGCGCCTTCTGGGAGCCGCGGACCGTGCTGATCACCGGGGCGGGGCCGATCGGTCTCCTCGCTGCCCTCATCGGGAAGCAGCGCGGTCTGGACGTTCACGTCCTCGATCGGGCTGATTCTGGACCCAAGCCGGAGCTCGTCCGCTCCCTCGGCGCAAGCTACCACGCCGGCACCGTTGCAGGCATCGGATTCGAGCCGGACGTCATCGTCGAATGCACGGGCGTCGGCCAGGTGATCGCCGACTCGATTCGATCCATTGGGGCGGGTGGCATCGTGTGTCTCACCGGCGTTGGCACCGGCGGCTCCACGACCGGGCCAGCCACGGCAGACGTGGCGGCTGGGGCGGTGTTGCGGAACAACGTCGTTGTCGGCAGCGTCAATGCCAACAAGCGGCACTGGTACAAGGCCGGAGAAGTCCTGGCCCGTGCAGACCGCGCCTGGCTGGCTCAACTCGTGACGCGACGCGAGCGACCGAACGACTTTGCGCGCGCCTTGCAGCGGACGCCGGAAGACATCAAGGTGGTCGTCCAGTTCGCCGAGGTGTGATCTTCAGACGGTCGCATCGGGTGCTCGCACCGATCGAGGGTTTGACGGGCGTCCTCATGTGCGGCTTGTCCACGGGTGTATTCTTCGCTATCGTGAACCGCATCTATCAGGCGGTACACGTGCCGACGAGTTGAGCTGCCGAACTGGCAGGTGAAGGAAATATGACCAGTGCATTTTTATGGGGTATGTTTGCAGCCTCTTCATTGTTAATAGGCGGATTGCTTACGTTCTGGTTCAGGATCAGCAACAAGATGCTGGGCTTGATCATGGCTTTCGGTTCCGGGGTGTTGATATCCGCAGTGGCTTTTGAACTGGCCCATGAGTCCGTGGAACTGTCCCACGGAAGTGGCATGGCGGCCCTGGGATTATTCGCCGGGGCAATCGTGTTCTTTGCCGGAGATTGGATCATCGGTCACATGGGCGGGGAGGATCGAAAATCCATCGGAGCAGCGCATGACAATGCAGCTCGGCTTGCCGATCACACTGGGAATCGTGCTCGACGGCGTCCCGGAGTCCATCGTCATCGGACTCAGTCTGCTGGGCGGGCACACGGTTAGCCTGGCCATGCTGATGGCCGTATTCATTTCAAATGTGCCTGAAGCCATCGCGGCAACCACAGGTCTGGGCGCCGGCGGCTGGAGCCGTTTTCGCATCATGCGCTTATGGCTGCTCATGGCCGTGGTCTGCGGTGTTGCATCACTGGCGGGTTTTGTTTTGCTCGAACATGCTTCCAATGCCACACAGGCGTTCATCAATATGTTTGCCGGGGCGCCATCCTCGTGATGCTGGCCGACACGATGATCCCCGAAGCCTTTGAACATGGAGGGAAACTGGCCGGCCTCGTCAATGTGATGGGATTCGCTCTGGCGGCTTATTTCTCCACAATATCCTGAGAAACTCACACCAACAGGAGCACCGGCTTCACCAATCCCGAGTACGTCCAGTTCGCCGTCAAGGGCGCCGCCGCGTGTCTGATCTGCTACATCCTCTTCGTCGGATTCGATTACCCGGGCATCTACACCTCGGTCGTCACCTGCTTCGTCGTGTCGCTCTCGACCATCGGGTCGAGCAATCAGAAGGGCCTGCTGCGCTTCGCCGGCGCCGCCGTCGGGGGACTGATGGGGCTGGTCGCCCTCGTGTACGCGTTTCCGAACGTGGACGGCATCGGCGGCTTCTGGCTGGTCTTCGCCGCCGGCACCGCGGTCGCCGCGTGGATCAACTTCGGCACCCCCGGGTCTCGTACGGGGATACCAGACCGGGCTCACCTTCTACAAGGCGGTGCTTGCAGGGCTTCGGCCCGGCCGTCAGCGCGACCGTCCTCCGCGACCGCCTCATCGGCGTCGCCCTCGGTCTCATCGTGTTCGGCCTCCTGGAGCACGTGCTCTGGCCTGTCCGCGCGGCGGATCGGACGCGTGAGCGCCTGGCCGACGTGTTCCGTTCACTGTCCGGACTTGCGCTCGCGTGCGCCAAGCCGGGAGGTCTCCGTTCGAGCGAGGTGGACGCACAACGCCGCCTCATCTCGCAGCAGGTGGCGGACGTTCAGGGCTTCATCGAGTCCTCGAAGTTCGAGCCAGACGCCGCCGGCGCGGTCGCCACGCAGCGGCTGACCGGCGATGCCCAGACCGTCTTCCTCCTGTTGCTGGCGATCGCCCGGCACGAGGCTCCGCTCCCGCAAACGGCTGCGTGAGGCAATGCTGCGGCTGGCGACGGAGGCAGCGGCGGCGCTCGAGGGGTTGGCCGAGCACCTGAGGCGCGGCAGCCCGATACCTGCGGTCGATCTGGATGCGCGCGCTCGCCGAAGTCGGGCGCGACATCACCCGCACGCGGGCTATCCCCGGCGGACGAGGCGTGGCACGAGAGGCTTGTGCTCTACAGGGAGCTCGTCGTTGCCGTCAACCGCCTGGCGCCGGGAGACCTGAGAACGGCCGAGGACTTGATTAGCGACGCGCACCTCAGTGGGAGTGTATGTTCAGATCGTCGTGTGCGTGCGGTCCCTGTCGATGCTTCGATTCTCCTGCATTGGTTGCGGGATCGACGTGGATGATCGCGCCAGATAGGAACTGGAGGTGGTGCTGAAGTTGGTGCTCAACCTCCGTCGCGATCTCGTGCGCCGCATTGACCGTCAGCTGCGGCCTCACTGAGATGTTCACCTCGGCCCGCAGTCGATGGCCCAGCCATCGTGCCCGCACCTCGCTGACGCCGATGACGCCGTTCACCTCACGGGCGATCGCTTGGACTTGATCGACCACGTCCGGCTCGACGCCGTCGAGCATCCGGGAGAAGACTATCTTCACGGATCCCCAGACCACGCCCAAGATCGCCACCGTGATGACCAGCCCGATGATCGGGTCTGCCATCGGGTAGCCCAGGTGGACCCCACGGCCCCGACGAGCACGGCGAGGCTCGTCCAGCCGTCGGTGCGCGCGTGGTAGCCATCGGCGATGAGCGCCGCGCTGCCGATCTGCTTGCCCACCCGGATGCGGAAGATCGCGACCGCCTCGTTCCCCACGAAGCCGATGATCGATGCGGCGACGATTGCGCCGAGATGGGACACGAGCTGCGGATGGACGAGGCGCTCGATCGCCTCGTATGCCGCCACGACAGCGCTCGCTGTGATCGTCAGGACCACCGCAAGGCCGGCGAGGTCCTCCACGCGACCGAACCCGAACGTGAAGCGCCGGCTCGCCGGGCGGCGGGCGAACAGGAACGCCACACCGAGTGGAATAGCGGTGGCGGCGTCCCCGACGTTGTGGATCATGTCGGCCAGGAGCGCGACGCTGTTCGACAGGATCACCACCGCGAGCTGGAGCAGCGCGGTCGCGAAGAGGGCGACGAAGGACCACTTGATTACCCACAGACCGCGCGCCGTCGTCGTGATCGTCGGATCCACGATGCCGTGCGTGTGCCCGTGGCTTGCCGCATGACCAGGCCCGCCGTGGGCATGCTCGCCGTGCCCCTCCGCGTGCGCGTGGCCTTCCTCCGTGAAGCGGGTCTCGTACCTCCGCATGGCAGCGCCATCGCCGAGCGCGAGGACGACGCGAAATTCGTGCGGCTCGGGGATCTCGCTCGTGGCCTCCAGAAACCCATCGTCGAGCCGGAAGGCGAACGGCTGCCGCTCGCCGTTAGGCCTCCAGGTCTCGATCACGACGGCGGCAGGCGGTGGCGCAACGGCCTGCTTGCGCTCGTCGAAAAGTAGAGGCGGAATCGAGGCGGCACGCTCGTCTCGAAGACGCTGATCTCGACGAAGCCTCCGTCGACCGCGACGAGCGTTCCGCCGTGGGGGCCGTGGGAGTGAATGCCCTGAGTGATTTCTCGATCGACCATCGGACGCTTACTTGATAAAGTCAACAACTATGGTAACACGTGCCCAGCGTACGCTGCCCGAAATGGTCAGTGCCGAGAAGATCAGTGCGGCCCGGGACGGTCTGCCCGCCTCGGGGGTGCTCGGGGAGGCCGCGGAGGTCTTCAGGCTCCTCGCGAACCCCGTTCGGCTCTCGCTCATGCATGCGCTGGCGCACGACGAGCTGACGGTCGGGGACCTCGCCCGGGCGCTCGATCTTTCGCTGTCCGTCACGAGTCACCAGCTCGCGCTGCTGCGAAGAATGCGCCTCGTCGCATCGCGCGACGAGGGCAGGCTCACCTACTACCGTGCCACGGACGAGCTCGTAGGCCACTTGGTCCACGACTGCCTGGCCCACGTGGGTGAGAGACTCGGCCTCGGGAACGCACCTCACCACCATATGCACCCCGTGTCCCGTCCGCAGAGGAAGAGGCCAGCGTCTGCGTCGGGTCCGAGCCGAAAAGATTCTTCTACATCGACGAGGCAGACCTTGACACCAAGGCCACGTTCTCGCTCCTGATGGAGCTCGCGCGCCTCGATCTGGCCGGCAAGTCCGGGCCTGGCCCCACTCTCGCCCTGCCGCTGGGCGGGCGCTGACCGCTCGGGCGAGCCGCCGTGGCGCTCCCGGTTGTCGCCGCCACGGCAACCGCGAGCGGCAAGATTCGCCCCGGGCATTCTTCGAGGCGTGCGAAGCGGCGAAGGGATGGGCCGGATGCCCTCGTCCCGGGCAGGCGGACGGGGCGAATGGCGCTTGATCGCCGAGTGACGATGAGGGTACGATCGGGCTCGTGTTTCGGCATCCCGTCTTTGTTGTTTTGGCGGGGATCGGGTTAGGGGTGTCGGCCCTTGCCGGGACGGCGTGGGCCCATCCCGAGCTCGAGCCATTCGCGCCAGAAAGCGCTGCTGTCCTTTCCGCGTCCGCGTGTTAGCCTACGGGTCCCTCCGTCCGTGGGTTGTCGCCGTGGGGCTGTCGGTTCTGGCCCATGTCGGCCTCGTCTGCACATTGCCCAGTCGATTCTCGATCGCTCATGATCTGACATTCCTGCCGTTGGAGCTCGAGGAGAGACCAGCGCCACCCGAGCCGGTTGCCAAGCCGACCCAGACTCGGGTAGCCCGGCCGACCCGGCAGCTCGATCCCCCGCCGCCAACGGCTCCTCCGCGCCCGCGCGAGCGCGAGTCGCCAGTCGAGACTCCGATGCGCGAGGTTACGACATCGCCCCCACCAGCGCCGAGCGCGCCGGCGGTTGCCGCCCCATCGGTCGACCCGACGCCTGCTCCGACGACTCCTGTCGTTCCCGGCGCGATGGCCTCCGAGGACCGCCAGGATGGCGTGACCGAGGCGGCCGCCCCAGCGTCGCCGCCTGCCACTGTTGCCCCCCGAGCGGGAGCGCCCCGGCCGTCGCAAGCGCTCGCGGTTCGCGGACCGACCCCTTCCGATCCACTGGAACTTCCGCCGACGGAATCACCAAGTGGGCCAGCCCGCGCGGAGGCTACCAGGTGTACCCGACTTATCCCGCCAGTGCCCGGCGATCCGGCCTCCAGGGCACAGCGCGCCTGCGCGTCGAGGTGCTGGCCGACGGCCGCGTGGGCGAGATCCTCGTCGAGGTCTCCGCCGGACATCCCGACCTCGACCGGGCCGCGACCGACGCGGTTCGCCAGTGGCGCTTCGAGCCCGCGCGAAGGGGGCCGGAGCCCGTGGCTTCATGGGTGCTCCTGCCCGTCGAGTTCCGGATCGAGCAAAGCTCCGGGCGATAGGCACTCAACGTCGCGTCGAGGCGCTCCGATCCTTGCCCTCCCGCCGCAAGCCCAGTCGCTCGCTGAGCCAGAAGACGGCAGGCAGCGCGAGAGGCGTCAAGATCAGCGTCGACGTCAGCCCGCCCACCACGACCGTCGCCAGCGGGCGCTGGATATCGGAGCCGATTCCTCGGGCCAGCATGGCGGGTACCATGCCGAGCGCGGCCACGACAACGACCATGAGCACTGGCCGCAACTGCGCGCGCGCGCCCTCGATGACGGCCTCGCGCGGCGACACGCCGGGAAGGCCGCGCCGGCGATTCATCTCCGAGATGTACAGCACGCCGCTCATCACCGCCACCCCGAAGAGCGAGATGAACCCCACCGCCGCCGAAACGTTGAGGTGCATGCCGCGGACGTACAACGCGACCATCCCCCGGCGAGCGACAAGGGCACCGTGACGAGGACGAGGCCCGCGTCGAGGGCGGTCCCGAACGCGACGAACAGGAGGATGAAGATCACGCCGAGCGTGATCGGCATGATGAGGACAAGCGCTCACGCGCGCGCGCGAAGTTCTCGAACTGCCCGCCCCAGTCGACGCTGTAGCCCGGCGGCAGCTTGACCGTGTCCGCAAACCGCGCCTGGGCGTCGGCGACGAACCCACCCTGGTCGCGGCCCCGGATGTTCGTGCGCACCGCGATCGCTCGCTGGTTCTCGCGTCTGGCGATGATGCTCGCGCCGTCCGACGTCCGGATGTCGGCGACCTGGGCCAGAGGGACCCGCGCGCCGTCGCGGGCCGGGATCAGGAGCGCTCCGATCGCGGCCGGACTGGCGCGCGCCTCGGGCGCGAAGCGAGCGACCACGTCGAAGCGCCGGTCGCCTTCGAACACGCTGGTGATCGGTGAGGCTCCCAGCGCCAGGTCGATGACGTCCTGCACGTCGCCCACATTGATCCCGTACCGGGCGACGCGCAGGCGATCGATGACGATGCTGAGCTGCGCCTGGTCCGCCTCCTGCTCGATCGAGGTGTCGGCCGCGCCCGGCACGCGCCGCAGCACGTCGAGGGTCTGCCGGGCCAGGGTGCGCAACTCTCGAAGGTCCGGTCCGCTGATGATGACCGCGAGGTCCGCCGACGAGCCCGTGACGATCTCGGTGGCCGTGTCGATGATCGGCTGGGTGAAATTGAACGCCACCCCGGGATGTTGGCGGTGAGCCGGAGCGCCAGCTCGTCCACCAGCCCGGCCTTCGTCCGGCCGGCGCGCCAGGTGTCGTACGGCCGCAGATCGACAAGCAGCTCGTTGCGATTCGGTCCGAACGGGTCGGTTCCGGAGTCGTTTCGCCCCGTCTGGGAGGCCACCAGATTGACCTCGGGCGACTCCCGGATGAGCAGGCGGATCTGACGCGCCATCTCAGCCGACTTCTCGACCGAGATGCCGGCCGGGAGATTGGCCCGGATCCAGATGACCCCCTCGTCGAGCTGGGGGAGGAACTCGGTCCCGAGCGAGCTGCCGAGATAGATCGCCCCCGACGAGCAGGCCGGCCGCGGCGACGGTCCATCCGGCGTGCTCAACGACCCGGTCGAGGGCTCTTCCGTACCCTGCCGTGAGTGCCTCGAGGGCTCGATGCCGGCGGACTTTCGTTCGCGCGCGAAACAGATACGTCGCGAGCGCCGGAATCAGCGTCAGGGTGAACAGCAGCGAGCCCAGCAGCGCATAGCAGACGGTGAGCGCCATGGGGGTGAACAAGCGGCGCTCCACGCGCTCCAGCGTCAGGAGCGGAATATAGGCCGCGATGATGATCAGCAAGGAGAAGAGGATCGGCCGCCAGACGTCCAGGGCGGCGGTGGCCACGGCGTCACGGGGCTCGACCGTTCCGCCGCGCTGGTCGCGCTCCGACAGCGCGTGAATGATCCGCTCCACCATGACGATCGTCCCGTCGACGATGATCCCGAAGTCGAGGGCGCCGATGCTCAGGAGACTGAGCGACACGCCACTGGCGTACATGCACACCAGCGCGAAGAGCAGGGAGAGAGGGATGATGAGCGCGGTGAGCAGCGCCGCGCGCACGCTCAACAGGAACACGAGCAGCACCGTGGTCACGATGACAAAGCCAGCGACCAGGACGTGCGACACGGTGCGCAGAGTGTTCTGGACCAGATCCGAGCGGTCGTGAATCGCCACGAGGCGCACACCCTGGGGCAGCCGTGCGTTCAGCTCCTCCACCGCGGCGCGGACGCGGGGCAGGACCTCGCTCGGATTTTCTCCCCGGCGCATCAGCACGATGCCCTCGATCCCTCCGGCCCCGAGCGGCTGATCGTCCATCGCGAAGATTCCGGTCTGCGGCAGGGTCCCGACCTGCACGCGCCCGATGTCCCGGACGAAGATCGGGGCCCCCTTGGGCGCATCCAGCACGATGTTCTCGATGTCGGCGCCCACGCGGATGAGCCCGGAGCCGCGAATCGGCAGGGCTTGCTGCCCCATGTGGAGCAGGGCTCCTCCGGCGTTGCGATTGTTGTTCTTCACCGCATCGGCGACCTGGCGGATGCCGAGCCGGTACCGGTCGAGCGCCCTGGGGTCGACCTGGATCTCGTACTGGCGAACCAGGCCGCCGAACGTCGCCACGTCGGCGACCCCGGGGACCTGGAGCAAGCGCGGGGCAATCACCCAGTCCTGGATTTCCCGGAGGCTCATCGCGTCGCGGCCGGCCCCAACGACCACGTACCGGTAGAACTCGCTGACCCCGCCAGACAGGGGGCCGAGCGTCGGCGTGACGCCCGCGGGAAGCTGCGAGGCCTGCACTCGCTCGAGCACGAGCTGGCGAGCCAGGTAGTTGTCGGTCCCGTCTTCGAACGTCAGCTCGACCACCGAGAGCCCGAAGATGGTCCGCGAGCGGCGCGAGATGACGAACGGCGTATTGTTGAGGGCCCGCTCGATGGGCACCGTCACCTGCTGCTCGACCTCCTCCGCGGCGAAGCCCGGATACAGCGTGATGACGACCACGGTGGGGTCCGTCAGGTCGGGATAGGCCTCGATCTTGAGGTGCCGGAACGCCCACACTCCGGCGCCGGCCAGGACCAGGGCCGCGGCGACGATGACGAGCCGCCGGGCAAGCGCGAACTGGACGAGTCGGGAGACCACGACGGCGGTGGGATTCGCCTAGGAGCGTGTCGGAGTAACCGAACTGGAGCGATGAGCCCTTCTCATCGCTCTGAGGAGCCTGTCGGAGAAATGCCGGCTAGAGCGATGAGAAGGGTTCAGCTGCGAGGCGGCGCCCGGAAGACAGCCGGCGAGGCGTACTTTCTGTACGTTGAGCCGGCTGTCGAGGGCGCCAACGAAGCAGATGGGCCCTTATCATCGCTCTAGCGGTCCTTGAGGAGCATCGCCCCGTCCACGACCACGCGGTCGCCCGACTGCACACCGCTGAGCACAGGGACGCGGTCGCCGACTGGGGGGCCGACGGTCACCTGGCGGCGCTCGTACTGCCCGGGCGCACGCTCGCGAAAGACTGTGTCGCGGCCATACTCCTGGACGATCGCGCCGGCGGGCAGGACCGGCATTCTCTTCACGGCGCCGGAGTGCCGGACGGTACCGAACATCTCCGGGCGAAACCGGCCTTGAGGATTGGGCAGCTCCGCGTACACCTTCAGCGCCCGCGTCTGAGGATCCAGCGCGTCAGCGATCCGCGTGACCTTGCCCGTCAGGACCTCGTCAGGAAACGCGATGAGCTTGATCGTCACCGGTTCGCCGATTCGAACGAGCCCGACAAGCGCCTCCGGAACGTCGGAGGCCACCCAGACCGTGCTCAGGTCGGCGATCGACATGAGGGGTGCGGTGGTGTCCGTGTGGAACGAGATCGCGGCCCGGTACTCGCCAGGCGCGACGTTGACCTCCAGCACGCGTCCGTTGATTGGCGCGCGGACCAGCACGGCCTGGTGGAATTCGTTCGGCTTGAGCTCGAGCACCTGGAGTTTTCTCCGGGCCTGCTCCAGGACTGCTCGCGCGATCTCGTAGCTCGATCTTGCCGCGGCCAGGTCGTTCCGCGCCTGCAAGACGTCTTTCTCGGCGACCGCCCTGTGTTCGTAGAGATCGCTGACGCGCTGGAAGTCAGCCTCGACTTTCTGTACGGCCGCGTTCGTCTGACGCTCGGTCGATTCGGCCTGAAGCGAGGCCGACACGGCGGCGTCAGCGTCGGCGCTGTCCATCGTGAGCAGCGGTTGTCCTTGCTCGACCTGGTCGCCAAATTTCACCATCACGCTCAGGATCCTGCCACCCACCTGAGGGAGGACGCGCGAGATGCGGTTCGGATTGGTGACCACTCGCCCCGGCGCGACCACCTCGTCGGAGGTCACCGCGGCGACCTCGACCGGGCTCACGCGGATCTGCTTGAGTTGGGGGATTCGGGCGCAATCACGATGACGCCGGAAGCCTGGGGCGAGGCCGCCGGGGCCGGCGCGGCACCTCCACCCTTGTCGTCTGCATGCCCGCATCCCGTGGCGAGGTACAACGTGCACCATATCAGCACGGAGGCTACCGATCGCACGAGAGGCACCTCCCGGCCGCCTGGGATATGTATCGTCAGGGCGCCAGCGAGCTGCCGACGGCGGCTTCGAGCTGGTAGAACGATGTCCAGTAGTTGCCGAGCGCCCGCACGTACTCGAGCGCCGTCTCGCGATAGGTGCGCTGGGCGTCAGGAAGTCGAGCAGGCTCACGCCACCTCGCCGATAGGCGTAGTCCGTAAGGTCCCGCGCCTCCTGTGCCTTGACCAGGTATTTGTCCCGGAGGAGGGTGAGCTTGCCTCGCTCGGTGCCGAGGGCCGTCAGCGCGGTGTCCACGTCCGCCAGCGCCTGGATGGCCACGGCCTCGCGAGCCGCCGCGACACGCTTCTCGTCGGCCTTTGTCCGCGCGATCTCGCCCTGGTTCCGGTCGAAGATCCGGATCGGCAGGCTGAGGATGAAGCCGATGGTATTGTCCGGACCAATGCGCTGGTACTGGATGCCGGGAGTGATGTCGGTCCACGCGTTGGCCCGGGCCAGCCTGATGTCGGCCGCCGCCTTCGTCCGCGCGGCTTCGGCGGCGAGGAGGTCCGGTCGATTCGCCAGGGCGAGCCGATAGAGGTCGATCGGCGTTGCGGAGAACTCACCGATGGTGAGCTCACCGACGATCTCGAAGTCCTCGGCGACGCTGTCTCCGCCCATCGCGCTCCGGAGCGCGATCTTGGCGGCGCGGAGCGCCTGCCGTGCATCGGCGGCGTCCCGCTCGAACGCGAAGCGCTGCACCTGGATGCGCAGGAGCTCGAGCTCGGAGATGTCGCCCTTCTCGGCCCGCACCCGCTGGATCCGCTCGACGTCGTCGAGCGAGGCGAGGTTCTGTTCCGCGAGCGCCAGGCTGTCGCGCGCGGTCTGGCCGTCGGTGAACGACTTCTTCACCAGGTAGAGGAGCTGCCGTCGCACGTCCTCGAGCTCATAACCGGTGACCCTCGTGGCTGCCCGGGCACTGCCGAGCCGCCCCTCGCGCTTGCCGCCGAGCTCGATGGTCTGGCTCACGCTCACCGTGTACTGGGCGATGGCGAACGGGTCACCCCTGCCTGGGGCCCGCTCGGGGTGAATTGCTGCGCGCCGAGATCCAGCGTGGGATTCGGGATGAGCCCGGCGGTGATCTCGTTGGCGCTGACGGCCTGGCGCTCGAACTCCTTGGCGCGCAGCGTCGGGTTCTGGCGCGCCGCAAGGTTCACCGCCTCGTCGAGCGAGAGCCTGGTGAGGCGCTCCTGGCCCTCTGCTCCCATGGAGCTGCCCCACAGCGCGATCCCGAGACCCAGCGCAACCACCCTGTTCACTGCCAGCCCCCGATTCTCACAGGCGCATCCTCATGGACAGCTCGGTGGGACGTCATGGACAGCTCGGTGGGACGTCGTGCCGGACCGCCGGTCGACGACGATGCCGGCAGCGAGCGCGTTGCTCCAGTGGCCGGCCTCGTCCTGGACCTGCAGGTAGTAGCGGTACGCGCTCTGATACGGGAACGTGAAGGGAATGGCGGCCTCGCCGGACGTCGTCCCGCCCAGAGACCCGGACGCCGTGGGGCGCATCCAAGTCGCCGCGTTGCGCCACGAGCGCGACCCTGCAATCAACGTCCAGGCATTTCGCGCCGGAGATCATCCCTGCCTCGCGAGTCGAAGTGGAATCGTAACACGACCGGGCCACCTTCAATGGCGCCCGGGAACGAGCGCGAGACCGGAGATGGCCGGACCGTCCGGCGACGGCTCCTTCAATCTCGCACGTGGTGCGCACGCCGCCAGGGTCGTGCACAATCCGATCACGATCACCGCTCGAGATCCGCTCTTGGTCAAGGCTCCCACCAGATCACCGCGCGTTGGACCCTGCTGGCGTCGACACGCACCGCTCAGGAGCGAACGGCCGGGCATCGGCGCGATGTGAGGCGATCGGACCAAGTGTAGCGGGTGGGCGCTGAAGATTTCCTGAAGGGAGGGTGAATTCTTCTTCAGCCAGCGTCAGGCGCGCGGTGAGGTACACGGCGTTCCCTCGCTGGAGAGTAGCGCTTGATCGCAGAACACTGATGGAGGTAGCATCCCAGCGTGACGCGCCGTCGTGTCCTCCTAGTTCTGCTGGGCGTCGGGCTCGCCTTGTCGAGCCTCTCAGAGTCAGCGTGGGCCCACCCTTGGCTTCCATTGTTCGAGGGATCAGCAGCGGCGACCCAGACTGACCTCCAGTCCCCGCGCCACCTCGAGCTAGAATCCTCGAGCCAAGCCTCGGCGAACGGACAGGAGACTCCGCACCATCCTGCTGCGTCGGCGATTGCGCTCGTGGCGGGCGTGCTGGCGCTTCTGGCCGGCATCGCTCGCCGCCGGCGAACCCTTGCCCTCACGCTCGCCCTGCTGCTGGGACTCGTGGCGTTCGAGGGTGTGTTTCATGCGGCGCTGCATTTGCGCCAGCTCCCGCACCCGGACAGCCTCGCCATAGGCGCGGGGGTAACTCCTCGGCTCTAGCTGACCTAGAGGTCGAGGGCGCCGCCACGCCTCCTCTCACGCTGCTCGCCAAGACACCGGCGCGTTACGACGCCCCTGTGAGTGACGTCGGCGCCGCGTCCAGCCAGGAACGCGCCCCTCCCGTCGGCCCCGCCTAGAGCCTTTCCCCAGCGCGCCCTGACCCACGCAATGGGTCCGAAGGGCGCGTCGCCGTCTCGCACATCCTCGAGCGCGGGAGGACTGTCTGGGTTGCTGGCGCGGGAGTCTATTCGTCCCTGGAGTATCGCGCTGCGAGTGTCGGTCCTGCTCCATGTCGCGCTGGTGTGCGCCATGCCCGGCCAATCGTGGATGACGCGGGAGTTCGTCTTTCTCCCGATGGTAGTCGGGGTCGGATCCTTGCTCAGGGTTCGCCGAAGGGAGTGAAGTCCATGACACGTGGGCGCGTTGGGCGAGTACCTCCAGTTCACCTCGCATTCGAGCTTCAGCCCCTCCATCAAGCCGAGGCTCGCCGCCACCCGCCGTCGGCTCACTGGCGACACTTCCTGCCGGTTCGAGGCGTGGCGCGGCCTCGGGGGCCAGGACAGCGGGCAGGAGCAGGCTCCCGATGCGATCCTGGCCCCTGCTGCTCGGCCTGGCGTGTGGTCCGTTGTGGCTGACGGTGGACTGCGAACGCGCCGGAGGCGGCACGCCGAGCGCCACGCCCAGCTCGGCGGCAACGCCCGCGCCATCCGGGGCGACGGGCGGGCCGAGCGTCGTGGCGGTTCCCCCGATTCGCCGCAGTTCAAGCAGCTCCGCGTCGAGCCGGTGCGGCTCCGGAACGTGGTGGCCGACGAGGTCGTCGCGCCCGGTCGTGTCGCCGCAAACCCGAACCGGGTGTCGAAGGTGCTGCCCCCGTCCAGGGGCGTGTGCTCGAGGTCATGGCAAAGCTCGGGGACTTCGTCGAGCAGGGGCAGCCCCTGCTGAGCCTGGACAGCGCCGATGCCGACGCGGCCGTCTCGACCTACCTCCAGGCCGAGGCGGCTGAGCGGCAGGCGGCGTTCGCCCTCACCAAGGCGGAAGCGGACTACCAGCGCACCAAGGACCTCTTCGAGCACCGCGCGGTCGCAGAGAAGGACGTTCTCGGCGCCCAGAACGATCTGGCACAGGCGAAAGCCAACGTGGAAACGACTCGGGCGGTGAGCGAGCAGGCTCGACGGAAGCTCAAGTTCCTGGGACTCAAGCCCAAGGACTTCAACCAGCCGACCCTCGTCCGGGCGCCGATCTCGGGGAAGATCCTCGAGGTCAACGTCACAACCGGCGAGTACCGAGGCGCCGTCGCCTCCACAGTGACACCACCACTGCCCCGCTGATGACGATCGCCGATCTGAGCACCGTCTGGATGTCCTCCGATGTTCCCGAGCCTTCCATCCGGTTCGTCCGTGTCGGCGAGGAGGTGGAGATCACGCTCGTCGCATTCCCCGGCGAGGTCCTCCGGGGCCGCGTGGCGCGGATCGCCGACACGCTCGACGCGCAGACCCGGACGCTGAAGGTCCACGTCGAGCTTCCCAACCCGTCGGGCCGCTTCCGCCCCGAGATGTTCGGCAGCATCCGCCACGCCGGATCGATGCGCTCGCTACCGGTCATCCCCTGGCGGCCATCGTCCAGGAGTACGGCCGGAACATCGTGTTCGTCGAGCTCGCCCCTGGCCGCTTCGAGCGGCGCCAGGTCACGATCGGCCCGCGTCGCGGGGACGTCGTCGCGGTTCTGAGCGGCCTCCAGGCGAATGAGCGGGTAGTCGTCGACGGCGCCATGCTGCTGAAGGGCCAGTAACGATGCTCGCCCGCCTGCTCGGCCTGGCGCTGAGGCACCGGGTGCCCGTGCTGGTGGCGGTGCTCGCGATGGCCGGGCGCCGGGGTCTGGGCCTTCAAGCAGCTGAAGCTCGAGGCGTACCCCGACATCTCGGACACGGGGGTCGTCGTCGTCACGCTCTATCCCGGCTTTGCGGCTGAGGAAGTCGAGCAGCAAGTGACGATCCCGATCGAGCGGACCCTCAACAATACGCCTCACCTGATCAGCCGGCGCTCCCGCACCATCTTCGGGCTCTCGATCGTCGAGCTCACGTTCGCCGAGGGCACCGACGACTACTTCGCCCGCCAGCTGGTCATCGAGAAGCTGCGGGACGCCACCCTGCCCGATGGCGTCACGCCGACCTTGGCGCCGCTGTCGACCGGCATCGGCGAGTTCTACCGCTACGTGCTGGTGGGCAAGGGTACGACGCGATGCAGCTGCGGGAGCTGCAGGACTGGGTCGTGACCCAGCGGCTGCTGCAGGTCCCGGGCGTGGCCGATGTCACGATCTTCGGGGGCCTCGTCCGACAATACGAGATCCAGCTCGACCCGAAGGCGCTCAACAAGTACAAGTTCAGCGTCCGCCAGATCGCCGACGCGGTGAAGAACAATAACCGGAATGCCGGGGGCGCGCTCCTGACCATGGGCCAGCAGTCGCCTTGCCATCCGTGGCTCCGGTCTCCTCCTGTCGAGCGACGACATTGAAAACATCGTCATCGACGCGCAGAAGAACGTTCCCGTCTACGTCCGCGACGTCGGGCGGGTCACGGTGGGGCACCTCCCGCAAACAGGGATCTTCGCGCTGAACCACGATCCGCAGGGGCCGGGCGGCGTCGAGGGCATCGTGCTGCTGTTGAGGTGGGAAAATGCCAGCGAGGTTCTGGCGGGGATCCACGAGGCCGTCGACGAGATCAACCGGACACGGCTGCCCTCAGGGCGTCCAGATCGTCCCCATCCACGATCGGACCGAGCTGGTCGAGGTCACGCTCCGCACGATCTCCCGGGTGCTCATCGAGGGGTTCGTGGTTGTCGTTTCGGTGCTCCTGTTCTTCCTGCTCAGCCTGCGGGCTGCGCTCCTGACGGCCATCATCATCCCGCTGTCGCTGCTCTTCGCCTTCCTGTGCATGTACCTGTCGGGGGTGACGCTGAGCCTGCTGAGCATCGGGGCGCTCGGACTTCGGGATCCTCGTCGATGCCACGATCGTGATGGTGGAGCGGATCGTCCGCACCCTCGAGGAGCGGGGCGCGGCCGTGTCCAGCGAGGAGATCATCGAGCGGGTGCGCACGGCCGGGCTCGCCGTCCAGCGTCCCATCATCTTCTCGCTGGCCATCATCATCGCCGCCTACATCCCGCTCCTGACCCTCGAGCGCGTGGAGCGGCGGCTCTTCACGCCGATGGCGCTGACGGTCTGCTACGCGCTGCTCGGGTCGCTCGTGCTCTGCCTCACGCTAGTGCCCGTCCTCGCGACGTTCGTGTTCCGCGGCAGGGCGCAGGGAGGCGGCACCGGCTGCTCGACGCGGTGACGGCGGTGTACGAGCGCATCGTGACAGTGACGGTCCGCCACGCCGGCCTGACCCTGATCATCGCGTCCGCCGCCGTCATCGGGTCGGTCTACGTGGGAGCTCACCTCGGCACCGAGTTCATTCCGCCGCTCGACGAAGGGGAGATCTGGATCCGGGCGAATCTCCCCTCGGGCATCTCGCTCGAGAAGTCGGCCGAGATGGCGGCTCGGATGCGCGCGCTGATCCTGCAATCGCCGGAAGTGAAGCTGGTCAGCTCCCAGACCGGGCGCAACGACTCGGGCACCGATCCGTTCGGCCCGAATCGCAACGAGATCCTCGTGACCCTGAATCCCTACGACGCCTGGCCGCGCGGGAAGACGAAGGCGGCCCTCGTGGACGAGCTGTCGCGACGGCTCCAGGCCAACATTCCGGGGGTCGCGCTGAACTTCACCCAGCCGATCATCGACATGTCGACCGAGAACGCCACCGGGTCCTCGGCGGATCTCGCCGTGGTCCTCGCCGGCCCCTGATCTCAAGACGCTCCGGGAGCTCGCCCGCCAGACGCTCGAGGCGGTCCGCGACGTGCGGGGCGCCGCGGACACGTCGATCGAGCAGGAAAGTGACCAGGCGCAGCTCCACATCCGCATCGATCGTGCTCAGGTCGCGCGGTACGCCCTCAACGTCAGCGACGTCCAGGACGTGATCGACCTCGCTCTCGGCGGGAGCCCGATCACCGGGGTATTCGAGGCCGATCGGCGGTTCGACGTGGTAGCGCGATTTGTCCCCGAGGCGCGGGCGGATCCCACGTCCATCGGCGGCTTGTTGATTCCGACACGGGATGGCGGATGGGTGCCGCTCTCGCAGCTCGCGGACATCCAGGTGGTCGACGGCGCCACGATCATCGCCCGGCGAGAGAATCAGCGGCAGATCACGGTCCGCACCAACATCCGCGGCCGCGACCAGGGGGATTCGTCGCGGAAGCACAGGCTCGGGTTGTGCGGCTCGTCCCGCTGCCTCCCGGCTATCGGATCATCTGGAGCGGTATGTTCGAGAACTTCGAGCGGGCGCGTCAGCGGCTCACGGTCATCATCCCGATCACGATCGGCATCATCTTCGCGTTGCTGTTCATCACCTTCGGGTCGGCGCCGGACGCGCTGCTGGTGCTCCTGAACGTGCCGTTCTCGCTCGCCGGTGGGCTGATCCTGCTCTATCTCCGCGGCATCAACCTGAGTGTATCGGCCGCGGTCGGCTTCATCTCCTTGTTCGGGGTTGCTGTGATGAGCGGGCTGCTCTACATCTCGGAGATCAACGTCCGCCGTCGGGTCTCAGGTACGCCGTTGCTGGAGGCCGTGATCGGCGGAGCGCGTGCTCAGTTCCGGCCACGGGTCATTCTCATCATCGTCGCCATGCTCGGGATGCTGCCCGCCGCCCTCGCGCGCGGCATCGGGTCGGACATCCAGCGTCCTCTCGCGACCGTCGTCGTCGGAGGACTGATCTCCACGCTCTTCCTCACGCTGTTGGCACTTCCCGCGTTCTACGCGCTGGCGGAGCGGTGGCGGAGGTCATGAGAGAGTCACGGACGCCGCGCCTGGGCCCGCGCCAATCTCTGGCGAGCCTCGGCGTTGCCCGGATCGGCCATGAGCACTTGCCGCCACGCCGCCTCCGCCCCCGTCCATTGGCCGCGGCGCTCCAGGATCTCGGCGAGCGTCGCCAGACCTTCCGGGGAGCCGGGTCGGAGGCGGAGCGCCTCGCGGGCTTCCTCCTCGGCGCGCGCTGAGTCGCCGAAGCCGTCCAAAGCGAGGGCAGCGAGGTTGAGATGGGTCTCGGGCATATCGGGCGTGAACTCCAGCGCCCCGCGGAACGCCTGGGCGGCCCCGTCGCGATCCCCTCGCGCAGCCGGATCACGCCGACCTCGTTCCAGGCAAGCCCCTTCAATCGCTGGAGATCCGGTGAGACAGCGCCGCTTCGCGCCGCGCTGTCCAACGCCGCGAGGGCGGCGAGGGGCATTTTCAGGCGGAGCCGTTGCTGGGCCACCCCTCGAAGATCGCAGCGAGCTCTGCACCACCTGGTGTCAGCGGCAGAGTGGACTCCGCCGCGAGCAATTTCAGCCTGCGGACGATCTGGGGAGCAGATTCGCGATACAAGCTCTTGGGGGCGGAGAACTCCAGCAGGGGATAGTCGTCCGTGTGGAGCGGTCCAGCGCCGGTGTACTCGCGTACCCGTGGAGGGTCCAGGAGGAAGAATCCCAGCAGAGCGGGACCATCCGTGATGCCGATCCCGCGGAGGCTTTTCGCGACGGCTTCGGCGTCCACTCGGGCCAGGAACCGAGTGGGCTCCACGATCACCTGATCGGTTCCCCCGACCAGGAGGACATCGCCTCCGGAGAGCCAGACGGTCGCGTTCGAAAAGACCGACTGGAAGGTGCGGATTGCCGCTTTGAAGTCTGCCTCGTCCATCCGATAGAACGGGAGCCACTGGCAGAATATCCCATTCCTATTGAGTCGCGATCGCGTCAGCCGGTAGTGGTCCACGGTGAACAGGCTCGAATTGCCCGTTTGCCATGGATTGGACGGCTCGGAAATGATCACGTCGTAACGCGCGTTGGTTGCCGCGAGCCACGTGCGCGCGTCGAGGATGCGAAGTCGCGCGCGCAGATCTCCCAAGGCACGTCCATTCGCCTCGGCAAAGAAGCGCGAGGCCTCGACCACCTCCGGAGAGACCTCCATCACATCCACGTGATCGATCGGATGAAGGAGGGCCGCGCCGAGAGTGATGCCGGTCCCGAGGCCGACCACCAGCACCGAGTGGAGGTCGTCGTGCAAGAGAAGGGGGACGTGGGCCAGGAGGCGCTGCGTCAGGTTGTCGGGGGAGTCGCCGGCGTCCGTCTTGCCGTTGATGCGGAGGAAGCGGTAGCGCCCAGCCATGACGGCCACCGTGGCCGTCGCGCCCTCCCGATAAAAGAGCAGCTGTTTGTCGTCCAGCAGGCGCTCGAACTGTCCGTCACCATACTGGTCCGCGTACAGGTAGACACCACTCGAGAGCGCCCGCGCGTTCCAGGCGGGCAAGGCGGCGACGGCTGCGAGCACGACGATCGCGGGCACGGGCACGGCCCAGCGCCGCCATCCGGCGGGGAGGGGACGAGAAGGAGACACGCCGCGACCGCGCTCAGGCCGGTGAGCACCAGCAAGCTCCCACGGAATCCGAGCCACGGAACCAAGGCGAACCCCGTGACGGCGGCGCCCAGGATGGCCCCACAGGTGTTGACGGTGTACGCGCTCCTCACGACGTGCTCGGGTCCGCCCCGGGTCCCCAGAAGATGCGCCACGAGCGGGAAGGTGGCGCCCATGGCAGTGGTGGGGAGGATCATCACCCCGCTCGCCATCGCGAACTCGAGGGTCGTGAGCGCCCACCACTCGCCTCCGCTGACGCGAAACGCCTCCAGGAAGAGCTGAGGCAGCCTGTCGAACCACGGGACGCCCGCCAGGACGCCGAGACAGATGATGACCTGGAGCCACGCCGCGACGAGGAACCGATTCCTCACGCGTTCCGCCACCCATCCGCCGAGGAGACTCCCGAGCCCGAGCCCGAAGAGAAAACTGGCCAGCATCACCGCAAACGCGTACACGGAGCTTCCAAAGACGAGTACCAAGAGGCGCGTCCACACGACCTCGTATCCGAGCGCCGCGAAGCCCGAGCAGCCGTAGGCGAGGAGCACCCACACATCCCCGGGCGAGGCCGAGCCTCGGGGCACCATCGCCGCCGGCATCGTCTCGCCGCGCCGGTCGCGCGCCCACGCCCACGCCGCGCGCCGCCACGGCGAAGTTCAGGGACGCCGCGACCAGACTGCCCTTGATGAGCCCCATGGTCGGGATGAGGAAGAACGTCACGAGGTAGACGCCGGCGGCCGCCCCGAGCGCGTTCAGCCCGTACAGAATCCCCGCGCCGCGTCCCGCACCTGCGGAGTCCCGTATGACTGCGCGCGCGAGCACCGGAAGCGAGGCGCCCATCAGCGCCGTGGGCGGGAGCAGCAGTCCGGCGGCGAGGGCGACACGGACGGCGATCAGGGTCACGCGGGGCATCGACGAGCATTCGAAAGAGGGGGATGTGGAGGATCTGGACGCCACTCAGGAGGAGCGGGAACGCCACGGCGTAGATCCCGATTCCGAGCTCGATGAGCGCGTAGGCGCGCAGCGGATTTCCCCACCGGCCGGCCCACCGGCCGGCGGCGTAGCTGCCGAGAGCCAGACCGAGCATGAAGGCCGCCAACACCGTGGTGATCGCAGGGCTCGTGGCACCAAAGACGAGGGTGAGCTGGCGCGCCCAGACGACCTGGTAGACAAGGCCGCTCACCCCCGAGAGCAGGAAGAGGCCGAGCAGGACCGGGGCTGACCGGGTCTCGCGCACTGCGGCGCGCCGCCCGCGCGGAGATTGGCGAGGCCGTCGATCGGTCACCGGCAAAGATTCCGTCGTGCCGGGAGGGTGGCACTCACAGGGGAAGGCCTCAGAACGGCATGAGGTTCAACTGGAAGACGCGGTCGATGAGCCAGAACAAACCCAGCAGCAAGATCGGCAGCGAGCCCACGCGGACCAGCCACCACTGACGCCGCTCGCTCGCCGCCTCGTCCGGTCCCTTGCGGATCCACGTCAACACGGGGAGCGCGACGAGCAGGGATCGCGATCTGGCCCGCCTCCACGCCGAGATTGAACGACACGACGGGCACGAGGATGGACCCGATATCTTGCAGTCGCGCGCGCAGCACGCTGGAGAAGCCCAGCCCGTGAACCAGACCGAACGCGAACGTGAGCATCCATCGGTAGCGCCCCTCCTGGATGAAGTAGTTCTCCGCGGCCACGTAGACGATCGACGCCGCGATCAGCGACTCCGTCACTGCCCCGGGAAGGCGAATCACGTCCATCGCCGCGAGGAGCAGCGTGAGGCTGTGGGCCACCGTGAACGACGTCACAATTTTCAGCATCGAGCGCAGCCGGCGCGCCGCGAGGAGCAGCGCCAGGAGGAACGCGATGTGGTCGTACCCGACGAAAATGTGGTGCATTCCCCAGAGGAAGAACTCGCTGGCGGTGCGCCAGAACGTGGGGTTGACGGCCGAAGCGGTGAGCTCGAGATCGAACGGCCCGTAGCGGGAGTAGAGCCTCGGGGGCGCCCCACCCCACGACACGAGCAGTGCCGCATGATGATTGTTGGTCACGGCCAGGAAGAATTGTCGCCGAGAGCTGGACGCGCTGCACCTCGGTGGCCGAACGGAACCGAAATTGCTGTCGCGAATAGGAGATGTACTTTTCGCCGGACGGCCGCGATGGTCTCGTAGACCGGCTCCAGCGGTCCCGGCTCGCCCTCCACGGAGACGCCATTGATCTCGACCTTGATACACTCGAGCAGGTAGGCGACGATGTCCGGCTTCGCCTCCTGGAGCTGGGCTCGGTGAGCTTGAGCGTCTCTGCGGGAAGCTTCACGATCTTCTGAAGGCCATCCGTCGCCACGTCGACCGTCCAGACGACCTCGTTCTGCCCGATCGCTACGTTTGAGGAAGAGAACCTCTCATCGTGGGCCCAGGCGGTCGTCCCGGTGAGGAGGACGAGTACGACGGCGAGCGTGCGCGCTATGGAGCCTATTTGTCGATCCAGGCGAGCTTCGAGTCGTCCGCCGTAGTCGGGACCGATGTTCGGGCTGAAATCCCTCACGTGCGGCATCCAGGCGCTCACCGCGCTCACCGAGGCGCCGCAGGTGAAATAAGCCTGCTGGGAGAAATAGCGCTGGATGTCGTAGACGATCTCCCGGCGCTTCTTCTCATCGTAGGTGCGCCGCTGGAGCTTGATCATCTCGGTGAGCTTGGGATCGTTGACGCCGGACGCGTTGAGTGGATGGCCGGGCAGCAACGGCGTGAAGTAGGAATCCGGCTCGGTGGCGCTATCGCGCGGCGCCAGCATCATCTTGTCGAACTTGCCGTAGATGGCGCTGGAGACGAAGGCGTCGTATTCCTTGGGCTTGATCTCCGCCTCGATCCCGGCCGCCTTCCAGTTCTTGACCGCGATCTGGACGGCGTCCATCCATTCCGCCCCGTACCCCGGCGTCGTTTCGGCCGGGAACTTGATGCCGCCGGAGGAGCCGGCCTCGGTGAGCAGTTGGCGGGCACCCGCAGGATCGGGCTCATAGATCTTCCGCCCTTCGACGGGCAGCTCTTTGATCGGGAGCGACCACTCTTTGAGCGCGGCGGGCACGAGCGGGTTGGGCACGCCCTTGCCCCGCGACAGCGGCATCGTTATCGAGAACATCGCGCCAGTTCTCGGCCATGGCGATGGCTCGACGCACCCGAACGTCCTTGAACGGATCCTGATCGACTTTCATCACGGCCGCGCTGCCGAAGCCTGTGAGGTACTCACGGGTCGGCAGCCACCGAATGGCGCTCTTCGCGACGCTGAGATCGTTCCGGCGAATCATCATGCCGTATTCAGGGCCGAAGTCGTACTTTCCGGCCGCGAAAGCTTCGAGGGCCGAATGGGGGTCGGGATCGACCGTCAGCTCCACCGCCGTCAACGTACGGCGCGCCGGGCTGAAAGTAGTTCGGGTTGCGCACGAAGTTGAGCTTGGTCGGCTCGGAGCGCTCCAGCATCCATGGGCCCGTGCCCACCACCGACTCGCCAGGTTTTGAGGTCGCCGAACTTCTCGACGCACTCCTTCGCGATGATGCACGCCGAGATGGAGGCGAGGCGTTCGACGAACCAGGCATTGGGTTCCTTGAGCGTGAACTTCACCGTGAGCTTGTCCAGCACCTCGACCTTGTCCACCATCTCGAGGAGGACTCGGTTGGGGTTGCCCTTCATGTTCAGGAAGCGGTCGTAGGTGTACTTGACGTCCTCGGCGGTGAGCTCGCGCCCGTTGACCGGGGGCTTCGGATGCCATCGGACGCCCTTCACAAGCTTGAAGATATAGGCGTCGCCTTTGCGGTCCCAGCTGTCAGCGACGTCGCCATCGATCGGCTGCGTGCCGGGCACCGTCCACACGCCCGCCTTGATCTTCACCAGCCGGCTATACGCGAACGAAAGGGGCACCATCGTCGAAGCGGCGGCCGTCTGATGAGGGTCGAAGTGAGCCGGCGGCGCGCTGACGCGCACGCGGAATGTGCCCCGCGCTTCGCCTTCGGCTTCTCTGGTTCGGAGTCCGCGAAGCTGTTGTCGGGCCGGAGACTCAGGACGCTCGCGGCGGCTGCGACGCCTCCCAATTTGAGAAGATTGCGGCGTGACAGAGCGGCAGTCGGACGTGATTCGATCAACGGACCCTCCTCGAAGGTCTCCTCGCGAGCCGTGAGAGCCCGCCTGACTGAGCGCCATCCTAGCCAAGCACAGCGGCACCGTCAAGCGGCAGAGAGCGCGTCGCGGCTGAAGTTTTCCTGAAGGGAAGATGAATTGTTCTTCAGCCTGCGTCAGGCGCGCGGCAGGCGCACGCTGAACGTCGCGCCCTTCGTCGCGGGCGCCTCCACGGAGATGCGCCCGCCCTGGCGCTCGACGAGCGCCTGCGCGATCGCCAGGCCGAGGCCGACGCCGGGGATGTCGGTCCCGCGGGAGGCATGGCCGCGATAGAAGCGCTGGAAGAGCCTCGGCACCTCCTGCGGCTCGACACCCGGGCCGGCATCGGAGACGGTGATGACGGCCTCGTCGCGCTCCGCGGTGACGACGACTCTCACCTGGCCGCCCGTCGGCGAGAACTTCACGGCATTGTCGAGGATGTTCGCGAGCGCGACCTGGGCCGCGATCGGCGCCGCATTCACGAGCAGTTCCGGTGAAGGCTCGACGGCGAGCACCACGCCGCGGTGCTCCGCCTTCGGCCGTGACCGCGGCCACGGCCGCCTCGACGATGTCGCCCACGGAGATGGGCTCGGCCGGCTCCGGCTCCTGGCGGGCATCGATGCGGGCGAGCTCGAGCAGCTCCTCGATCAGGCCCTGGACGCGCTCGACCTCGTCGAGACAGGAGCGCAGCGTGTCCTCGTAGTCGCTCGCCGCGCGCGGCCGGCGGAGCGTCACCTCCAGCTCCGCCCGGAGTCGCGACAGGGGCGAGCGCAGCTCGTGCGAGGCGTCGGCGGTGAACTGCCGCTGCACCTCGAAGCTCCGCTCGAGCCGCCGCAGCATGTCGTTGAGCGTCTCGACGAGGCGGCCGATCTCGTCGCGCGTTCCCGGGTGGGGCAGGCGGTCGGCCAGATTCGCCTCGCCGATGCGGCGGGCCCGCGTGACCACCCGATCGATCGGACGGAGGGCCTGGCGGGCGAGCAGCGCACTGGTCAAGCCGATCCCGGCGAGGATCGCCAGGGACATGCTCAGGAAGAGCCATCGGCCGGCCCGCAGCACCGCGTCGGCGTCGTCGAGGGACATGGCCACCTGGACGGCGTAGCGAGCCGGGCCGACGGTCACCGGGAGCGAGACCATCCGGACCGGCTCCTCGCCGAAGTCGGTCACGGTCGCGAACACCGTCTCGCCGTCGCGCACGCGCGCGAGGAGCGCGGGAGGCGTCGGCAGACGAGCGGTCCCGAGCGTGGCGCTGCGCGCCACGACTCGGCCGTCGAGATCGGTGATCTGCACGAACTTGTCGAGCCGCGTGAACGAGGGCGGCCCCGCGCCGGGCGCCAGCTCGTGGACGCGGACCGGTTGCGCGGGATCGACCTGGAGCGCAGCGGCTTCCGTGGAGGCGAGCCAGAGGATCGCGTCGTCGATCACTCGCCCCATGACCACGCGGCGGAGCGCCCAGTCCGCGCCGAACGCCGCGAGCGCCAGCATCGCCGCCAGGACCGCGACGTGCCCGAGCCAGAGCCGCGTCTTGAAGGTGAGCGTCCTCATGCCTCCGGCGAGTCCGATGGCCCCAGCCGGTAGCCGAAGCCGCGGACAGTGTGGATCAGCGGCACGCTCTCGCGGCGATCGATCTTCCTTCGGAGGTGGCTCACGTGGACGTCGACCAGGTTGTCGACCACGTCCGAGGCCTCGTCCCAGACGCGCTCGACCAGGCGCGTCCGGCTGACGATCTCGCCGGCGTTGCGCATCAGCACCTCGAGGAGCGCGTACTCCTTCGAGGTGAGCGCGATCGGGACGCCGGCCCGGGTCACCCGGCGGCTCGCGGGATCGAGCGTCAGGTCGGCGATGCGGAGCACGGCCGGCTGGGCGATCCGGGAGCGACGGAGCAGGGCCCTGATCCGCGCGAGCAGCTCGGCGAAGGCGAAGGGCTTCGTCAGGTAGTCGTCGGCGCCGGTGCCGAGTCCGCTGACCCGGTCGGCGAGGCTGTCACGCGCGGTGAGCATGAGAATCGGCGTCGAGACATCGCGCGCGCGCAGCGCGCGACAGACGGCGATCCCGTCCTTGCCCGGCAGGAGCCAGTCGAGCACGATCACGTCGTACTCGTTCACCGCGGCCTGCTCCTCGCCCTCCTCGCCCGTGGGGGCCAGGTCGACGACGAACCCCTCCTCCTGAAGCCCCTTGGCGAGGAGCTTCGCGGCTTTGCGGTCGTCCTCGATCACCAGGACTCGCATCGCCGCCCATCGTAGCGTTTCTTCCCTCCGCCGCGGCAAGGTGAAGAAAACTTCAGGTGCGCTTCAGGCAATCTTCACCCGCGGCGTCGTAGGGTTCATCCCATGGAGATCAGCATGTGGTCGCGCTGGCGGAAGATTCTGACGAGGACCCTGCTCGCCGTGACGGTCTCCATGAGCACCGGCGAGTTCATCGAAGTGCAAAAGCTCTCGCACGAAGACCTGCGGGCGCGATTCAAGCTCCCGCCGTCCTGCGATCCGTCGGTCACGGCCCTGAACACGGATCCGGCCGCCAACCAGATGACCGTCGCGCATCGAGTGCCGGGCCAGAGTTGCGCCGGTCCCTCCGAGCGGGCGACGCGAACCGCGCCCGGCCGGCAAAGGGTCGTAACGTCACCGGCCGTCACACCGTCTCGAGCCACTGGCGCAGGCGCGCCCGAATCTCGTCACGCACCCGGCGGAAGCCCGCGAGGCGCTCATCCTCCGCGCCGGTCACGGCGGAGGGATCGTCGAAGCTCCAGTGCAGGCGTGACGCCGCCCCGGGGAAGAGGGGGCAGCGTTCGTTGGCGCTGTCGCAGACGGTGATCACGTAGTCCCACGGCTCGCCCAGGAAGCGATCGAGCGTCTTGGAGGTGTGGGCTCGCAGGTCGATCCCGACCTCGTCCATGACTCGGATCGCGAGCGGGTGGACGCGCGTCGCCTCCGTGCCCGCGCTCTCTGACGTCCAGGCGGCCGCCGCCCATCGCGCGGAGGAAGCCCTCGGCCATCTGGCTTCGGGCCGAGTTGTGCGTGCAGAGCACCAGGACCCGTCGGCGCTCATTGGGCACACCACCCGACTTCGTCGCGGCCTCGGTCATGGCATCAGCTCGCTCCTTGCCACGGTCGGAGTGTCTCCGCAGAGCGTTACAGAACGATGACGCAGTTGCAACCGTTCGCCGTCATTGAAACTTCATCTGGAGAAATTGAACGGGTTTCACACACCCCATGCATCCTCAGCGCCATGGATAGCGGCGTCACTCACTACGCGGGCGCGACGGAGGACAGCATGCAGCGGCGGATCGGATCCGGAGTTCAGATGGCTGGAGCGTGGGAGAGGGCGAGCCGGTGGTGCTCCTGCCACGGGCTCATGGGACGGATGGATCACTGGGAGGCGGTGCTGGAGCACCCGGGCGATCAGTGCCGGCCCATGGCGCTCTCGCTGCCCATCTTCGATGCGCGGCTCGGCGAGGTGTCCATCCCGGAGCTCGCCCGCCACGTCGCGCGATTTCTCGACGCGCTCGATATTCCGCGCGCGGTGATCGGCGGAAATTCCCTCGGCGGGCATGTCGCCCTCGAGCTCGCGCTGTCCTGCCCGGACCGGGTCTCGGGGCTGATCCTCGCCGGTTCCTCCGGGCTCTTCGAGCGCGGCTTCACCCGGGGGTGCCGCGCCGGCCGACGGCGGAATACGTGCGGGCCAAGCTGGAGGAGGTCGTCTACGATCGCGCGCTCGTCACGCCGTCATGGGTCGAATCCGTGCGCCAGGTCGCGAACACGCGGTCGTGCGCGCTCCGCCTGGTGCGCTTCGCCAAGGCCGCCAAGCGGCACAGCATCGCCGAGCGGCTGCCCGCGCTGCGGCTCCCCACGCTCCTGATCTGGGGCATGAACGACGCCGTGACCCCGCCGGACGTGGGGCACCGGTTCAATGCCCTGATCGCGGGGTCTCAGCTCTGGCTCCTGGCCCGCTGCGGCCACGTGCCGATGCTGGAGCGGCCTGAGCCCTTCAACCGAGGTGGTGGCGGACTGGCTCGAGACTGACACGTCTCGCGCGCGAGCGACCTGCGCGCCTCGCCGGAGCGGGCCGATGATCGCACGCGCGGCGGCGCCGCTGCTCGACTGGCGTGCCGGGCGGCGCCGGCACGAGCTGTGCCGCGTGTCGCGCGACGGGGCGGCCGTCCAGGAGGCCGTGCTCCGGCGATTGGTCGCGGCGGCCCGCGATACGGAGTTCGGCCTCACCCACGGCTTCAGCGGCATCCGGTCGGTGGCGGAGTACCAGGAGCGGGTTCCCGTCCGCGACTACCGCCATTTCCGACCGCTCTGGCAGCGCGCGCTCGACGGCGAAGCCGGCGTGACGTGGCCGGGGCGGTGCCGAGACTGGGTGAAGACGTCCGGGACCACGTCGGGCGACAAGGTGATCCCCGTCACGCGCGAGGCGCTCGCGTCGCATCGAAAGGGCGGCTGGGACGCGCTCCTCGTGGCGACGGAGCGCGTGGGCGCGCGTCACCTGATCGGCGGCCCGATGCTGTTTCTCGGCGGCAGCACCGCGGCCCGGCCGGCGGGCGCGGGGAGCCGCGTCGGTGACCTGTCCGGTCTCGCCGTCCGCAGGCTGCCGCCCGGCCTGCGCGGTCCTGTACTCGCCCGGGCCCGCGATCTCGGCCATCCCGGAGTGGGAGGATCGGCTCGAGGCGGTGGCGGCACTCGCCGCGGGCCAGGACCTGCGGCTGATCAGCGGCATGCCGTCCTGGCTCGTGATCCTGCTCGAGCGCGTGGCCCGGGCGCGGCGGGCGTCGGGTCGGCCCATCCGGCACCTCGGCCAGTGCTGGCCGAACCTGCGCGTGCTGATCCACGGGGGCGTGGCCTTCGCCCCGTACGCCTCGGTGCTCGACGCGTGGTCGTGCTCCCCGCTGGAGCGCGTCGAGGTCTACCCGGCGTCGGAGGGCTTCGTCGCGGTGCAGACGGAGGCGAGCGGCGGTCTCACCCTCATGCTCGACTACGGCATCTTCTACGAGTTCGTGCCGGTCGAGGATCTGTCGAGCGAGTCGCCGAGGCGGCACACGGTGGCCGACGTCGAGCTGAACCGCTCGTATGCGCTCGTGATGTCGACGCCGGGCGGTCTCTGGTCGTACGTGCTCGGCGACACCGTGCGGTTCACCCGGCGCGACCCGCTGCGCCTGGTGATCACCGGCCGCACGCGCCACTACGTCAATGCCTTCGGCGAGAACGTCATCGTGGAGGAGATCGAGCGCGCGCTGGTCGGCGCCTGCCGCCGGACCGAGGCGGAGGTGGTCGAGTTCACGGTGGCGCCGAGCTATCCGGGCGCCGGCGAGCCGCGGGCGGCCACGAGTGGCTCGTCGAGTTCCGGATCCCTCCACAAGAGCCCGAGGAGTTCGCGCGGATCATCGACGAGACGCTGATCGCGCTGAACGCCGACTACCGGACGAAGCGGACGGGCGACGTGGGCATGGTGGCACCGACCGTCACCGCGCTGCCCGCCGGGACCTTCCACCGGTGGATGCGGGCCGGCGGCAAGCTCGGCGACCAGCACAAGGTGCCCCGCGCCACCAACGACCGCGCGATCGCCGACGCCCTCCTCGCCTTGGCCCCTGCCGCTCCCAAGCGACGCCTCGCCGACGCCGCCGTCCAGCCCGCATGAACCGTGAACGCGCATACGGTGACCGGGCGGGTGACGCGGCGGGGCCCGGGGATGGGTCCGGTGAGCCCTTCCTGGGACCTGCCGGGCGTCGCGCAACCTTCACGCGAAGGTCATGTCTGCGAAACCTCGGCTGACTACGCTCCACCCGCGATGACCCGAGTGACCTCACCCAGAGTGATCCTCGACGGCGTGAGCCGGCGATTCGGCGACCAGGTCGCCCTGGACCGGGTCTCCGTCACGGTGGAGCCCGGGGAGCTCGTGGCCATCATCGGCCGCTCGGGGGCGGGGAAGACGACGCTCATCCGGTGCCTCTCGCGCTCCCTCGTCGCGACGGAAGGCGTGATCCGCTGCGGCGGCCAGGACGTGAGGACGCTGCGGGGCGCGGCGCTGCGGGCGCACCGCGCCCAGGTCGGCGTGATCTATCAGCAGTTCAACCTCGTCAAGCGGCTCCGCGTGCTCGACAACGTGCTCGTCGGCCGGCTGCCCCACCTCCGCGGGTGGCGGCGCTGGGCGTCGCTCGGCCGCTACTTCGGCGCGAATGACCGGGAGCTCGCCCTGCGCTGCCTGGACCATGTCGGGCTGCTCGGCCGGGCATGGCAGCGCACCGACACGCTGTCGGGCGGGGAGCAGCAGCGGGTGGCGATCGCCAAGATCCTCGCCCAGGAGCCGCGGCTCATCCTGGGTGACGAGCCGGTGGCGAGCCTCGACGTGGCCAACGGCGCCGCGGTCATGGAGACGCTCCGCCGGATCGCGTCGGAGACCGGGCTCACCGTGATCGCCACGCTCCATCACGTGGAGTACGCGCGGCGCTATGCCGACCGGGTGCTGGGGCTTCGCGCGGGGCGGCTCGTCTTCGACGGGCCCGCCGCGGCTCTCGACGACGCGGCGATCGCGCGGATCTTCGGTGACGAGCGGCCCGGCGCCCTCGAGGCGATGGCGCCGCCCCTGGCGGTGGCCGAATGGGCGGCCGGATGACGGGCCCGCTGGCCGGCGATCCTCGCGGGCCCGGCGCCCGAGCCGCCGGCTCGGCCCTCGAGTGCGGGCCGGACCATGCTCGCCACCGTCGCCCTCGCCGTCGTCTTCGGGCTGGCCGCCCGGGTGATCGAGCTGCGGCCGCTCGAACTGCTGCGCGACGCCGGGAACATCGGCGTCTTTCTGAAGGGCTATCTCAACCCGTCCTTCGCGCATGTCGGCGAGTATGCCTGGCAGAGCGTGGTGACGCTGTGCATCGCGCTGTGGGGCACGCTGCTCGCCATCGCGATCGCGGTGCCGCTCGGCCTGCTCGGCGCGCGCAATATCAGCCCGCATCCCGTCATCCACTTCGCGGCGCGGCGCACGATGGACGTGCTGCGCGCGGTCAACGAGTTCGTCTTCGCGCTCATGTTCGTGACGGCGGTGGGGCTCGGGCCCGTTCGCCGGGCATGCTCGCGCTGGGCATCCACACGGGCGGCGTGCTCGGCAAGCTCCTCAGCGAGACCATCGAGGCGATCGATCCCGGGCAGGCCGAGGGTCGTCGCCGCGTGGGCGCGGGCCGGCTCCACGTGATCGCGTTCGGCGTGGTCCCCCAGGTCATGCCGAACTTCCTCTCCTACGTGCTCCTGCGGCTGCGAATCGGACGTCCGCTCGGCGTCGGTCATCGGGATGGTGGGGGCGGCGGCATCGGCTTCTATCTCTGGGACACGATCCGGTCGTTCAATGACCGGGAGGCGGCGACCGTCATCCTCATGATCGTCGCCATGGTGATGTGCATCGACGTGGTGTCCTCCCGCATCCGGCGGGCGGCCATCTGATCAGCCAGAGGAGGGTTCTCATGCGGGCAGTCAATATCCTGGCGGCGGCATGCTGGCGACGGCCATGTCGGCGACGGTCGGGCTCGTGCAGCGCGGCAGTCGGCAGCGGATGCGACCTGGCCCAAGGAGATCACCTTTGCGCTGCTGTCCACCGAGAACGCCGCCGAGATCACGCGGCGCTGGACGCCCATCCTGGCGCAGCTCGAGAAGGACCTCGGCATCAAGGTGCGGAGCACGGCGGCCACCGACTACCGGGGCACCATCGAGGCGCTCAAGTTCAAGAAGGCCGAGATCGGCGCATCTCGGCCCGAAGTCGTACGTCGAGGCGTCCACCGGCAACTACGCCAATGTCGAGCCGATCGCCCAGCTCCAGCTCGCCAATGGCTCGCTCGGCTACCGCTCCTGCCTCATCGTGCATGCGGAGTCCGACATCTTCAGCCCCGAGGACCTCGCCGGCCGGACCTTCGCCTTCAATGACCCCAACTCGACCTCGGGGTATCTCGTGCCGTCGGCGTTCTTTCTGATGGAGATGGGCGTCGATCCGAAGAAGCACTTCTCCAAGCTGACGTTCTCGGGCTCGCACGAGGCATCGATCCTCGCCGTGGCCAACAAGAAGGTCGAGGCGGCGTCGACCAATCTGGGCGATCTTCAGCAGCTCACGCGCGAGGGCAAGGTGCCGCGCGGCGGCCTCCGGGTCGTCTGGGTCTCGAAGCTGATCCCCAATGATCCGATCGTCGTGCGCAAGGACCTGCCCGCGAGCCTCAGATCGGCCATCCAGGAGTCCCTCACGACCATGCGCGCGCGCAATCCCGAGGTCTTCAAGGAGGCCGGCGCCACGATCGGGGGCTTCGTCCCCGCCGACGACGGCAAGTATCAGGTGATCCGCGACCTGAACGAGACGGCCAAGCGGCTCGCCGCACAGAAGTAGGCGCGGGGATCGAGCGGTGCACAAGGTTCTTCGGGCCCTGTTCAGGGACCACTGGGCGAAGCTGACGGACGCTGATCTGGATCGGGTGGACGGCCAGGTCGCGCGGCTGACGACGCTCCTGGGGAGAAGTACGGCTACCCGCGCCGGCGCGCGGAGCGCGAGCTCCTTCATTTCCTCGACGACTCGATGCGGAGGGTGGAGCGGGGCGCCTGCAGACCGCCCGATCCGACGGATCAGGAACGCAGGTGACGCGGATCAGCGTGTCGGGTGAGAAGCGCGGCGAGGCGATGCGCAATGCCGGCGAGCGGAAAGAACGCCCCCGGGGCGCCCTTGTCGATGCTTCGGATCTCCGATGACAGCTCGAAGTAGCTGGCGGCGCAGTCGGGGGTCGAGCACGAAGGGCGGCTGGCCGGCGCGAAGCAGGAGGTAGCTCATGACCAGGGCGGCCGTTCGGTGATTGCCCTCGACGAAGAGCTGGGGCTTGCCCAGGATCCGCGCGCACGCGCCGGCGGCGAGATCCCAGACCGGGTCGCGCCGATGGCGCGCATGCCATTCCACGAGATCCTCGATGCCGCCGCCCGGCTCTTCGTAGAAGCGGCGCTCCGTCGCCTGAAGGTGGCGGGCGTACAGCACTCGCCGCGCCGGGTCGGTTCCGCACAGCACGAGGGTGTTCATCTCGAGTAGGTGCCGGAGCTGGCCCATGGCCAGGACATCGACGCCCTCGGCCACGAGCGCGTCGACGAACGCGTAGCCGGCCAGCATATTGTCGACGACGCGATCGTCCAGCGGGTCGCGAGCGAGGCCCAGGTCGCTGGCGGGGTCTCCGACCAGCCGCTGCACGTGACGGAGCGACGCTTCCACGGCGGCGAGATTCAGGCGCCCGCGCACGTGAGCGGCCTGGAGGCGCCGGGTCGTCACGCGCGCCTCACTCAGTCGATGCGCTCGACCGCGGCGAGCGACAGCGTGGCGACCTCCGGGGAGCGGAATGTAACCGAGGTCGCGGCTGAGCGCCTGCCCCTCGGTGAGGCCCCACGTGACGAACTTTCTGAGCGCCGCCGCCTTGTCGCGGTCCGGGTAGCGATCGTACAAGAGGAGCCAGGTATAGGAGACGATCGGGTACGCGTCCTCGCCGTCGGGATCGGGAGGAAGAGCCGGAGATTCGCCGGCATCCGGGACACGCTCTGC
>ERZ1370068.4079-contig-3172_pt1 | contig 138881 bp, 159 predicted proteins | sample MGYA00561227_ERZ1370068 | MGnify/ENA primary metagenome ERZ1370068 (study PRJEB38410, sample SAMEA6850437) | metagenome | study: Metagenomic assessment of the ecological functions of the soil: analysis of the soil microbiota associated with the...
GCTCTCGGACAAGACTTCACGCCTTCACCCACGGCACGTCGTGCCCAAGCCGGCTCAGGCGTACGAGCCCGAAGTGCCCGTAAAGGTGCGAGAGTGGATAGGTCCCGCCCTTGCGTCGCCTGACTTTGTGCTTGATGCGCAACCACCGGCGCAACCGCACAGCGGTGTAGTTGTCGATCGCCCGATACGCTTTGTGTGACGGTGCCTACTTCGGAAGTAGTTCGCCCATCCGCGTAGCGTGCGGTTCAACTTGTCCACCAGCTCTGTGGTCTCTTGCCAAGTCCCCGATCGGGTCGGTCAGCGCGTGGACGTTCTCGACCATGCGCTTGATGCTCTTCTTCGATGGCCGGTACCCCAGGCGCGCCTTTCCGGTTCTCGCTGAATACATCCGCCCAAACGTGTACCCCAGGAAGTCGAACTCGCCCTTCCGGTACCTTGCAGATTCGTGTCTTCTCATCGTTGACCGTGAGCTTCAGCTTTCCCATGATCTCGCGCAGTCGCTGCAAGGCCTCTTCGGCTTTGCCTCTTCCGGCACAGGATCACGAGGTCGTCGGCGTAGGTCACGATGCGAGAGCCGAGGCTTCGCTCCAGCCCGAGCATCTTCCATCCCAACACGAACCGGCGCATGTACAGATTCGCCAGCAATGGTGAGATGGGTGAACCTTGCGGGATGCCGCGCCGGTTGTCCCGGGCCTCGGTCGTGCGTGTCTTCCGTCCTCGATCGTCGGTTTCTTCCACGGGGCAATCCAGCCACATCTTGATCAGATGCAGCACGCGCCGATCAACAATCCGGCGCGCTACCGACTTCAGTAGCTCGGCATGGGGGATGCTCCCGAAGTAGTCCGCGAGGTCGGCGTCAACGACTTCCGGATGGCCTCGGAACAGCAGCGCTTCCACCTCGACCACCGCCTGTTGGGCGTTTCGCCCGGGACGGTACGCGTACTGTTCTGGTGGAAGGTCGGCTTCGAAGATCGGTTCCAGCACCAGCATTGCTGCTGTCATGCAGACCCGATCCCGCAGGGTCGAGATGCCCAGCGGCCTGAGTTTGCCGTTGGCCTTCGGTATGAACACTCTTCTGATGGGGTCCGGTCGGTAAGTCTCTTGCCTGAGAGCAAGCGCCAGTTCGCCAAGCCACCGCCGCACCCCATACGCCTCGACGTCCGCGAAGTTCTGGCCGTCCACCCCGGTGCGCCCTTGTTGGAGCGGCACTGGGCATAGGCATGCGCCAGGATGTCCCCGCGGCTGATCTTGTCGTACAGGGCGTAGAAGCGATAGCCGGCTTCTGCCTTCGCTTTCGCGTGCAACGCCGTCTGCAGTTTCTGAACAGTTTTCGGAGTTGATAGGTTGCCCAATCTCCAGGTCCCTCACCACTTATTGCGTCTGTCTTGAACTGAGGTCCCTTCCCTCCACCGGCATTACCCGGCTTCAGCGGTACTACGAACCTCTCCGCCACCCCAGGGCGCCCGGCCTGTCCCTCGCGGGCGTCCGGTTGGTCATCGCTGACCACGCCTTGGGGCTTCCCGTGTTGCGTACGCTTTCCTTGTGTACATGCTGTCGCCACTACCCCGGCGCAGCGGCTGGGCGTACTGCTTCGCTCACTTCACCCAGCCGTATCAGCCTTCCCCGATAGGGTTGTCGGGTCGGCCTGCGCATCGTCCTTTTCGAGATGCTATGGGGCGGCGGCGAGGAAATTGCACACATCGTCGCTGATGTGACCCGATGGAGGCCCCCAATGCAAAAGCCGAACGACCTGAACCAATCCCGTATCGTTCTGAAACAGGACAGCACACTGATCGCGGTGATCGAAATGAGTTTGTCGAGCTGGCTCGTTGCCGGCATCGTGCCTGGCGTCGAGCGTCAGCCGTTGAAGAAGCTTGCGGTCGACGAGAGCGCATTGCTGAAGCTGCTCAATCGCTGGCGTGAGGAAGCGGAGAAAGCAGGACGCAGGATCGAACGCATTACCGTCGCCTTTGAGGCCGGCCGGGACGGTTTCTGGCTGGCGCGCTGGCTTAGAGCACGCGGCATCGAGGCCCACGTTATCCACGCATCGAGCGTAGCCGTGTCGCGCGAGCACCGGCGCGCCAAGACCGACCGTCTCGACACCGAGCTGCTCAAGCGCGCCTTTCTCGGCTGGCTGCGCGGCGAGCGAGATCACTGCAAGATGGTGGCGATCCCGACTACCAAGGACGAAGATGCCAAGCGGCCCAACCGCGAGCGCCAGAGCCTCGTCGGAGAGCAAACTCGGATTGTCAACCGAATGAAAGCAGCGTTGATCCGGCTGGGCATCCGCGGCTTCAATCCCAAGCTGAAGAAGGCCGCCGGGCGCCTTGAAGATTTGCGCACGCCCGAGGGCGAACCAATACCGCCCAACACGCTAGCTGAGCTGCATCGCGACATGGAGCGCCGGCGGCTCGTCAGTGATCAGATCCGCCAGATCGAGAAGGCTCGCCTGGAGCGTATGGAGCAGGCGCCCGGTGATGGACCACACGCGATGGTCCGACTGATCGCCCGCGTTATTGGTGTTGGTATAGAAACGGCGGACATGCTGGTGCACGAGGTCCTCTCGCGGAAATTGCGGGATCGACGAGCCGTTGCGCGCTATGCTGGTCTCACTGGCGCACCCGACGAGAGCGGCAGCAAACGGCGGGAGAAAGGGCTTGCCAAGGCGGGCAACGCACGAGTACGCGGCGGAATGATTCAGTTGGCTTGGCGCTTTTTGCTCTTTCAGAAGGACAGTGCATTGGCCCAGTGGTATCGGACTCGAACTGAGGGTGGCAGAAACCGCAAAACAATAATCGTAGCTCTGGCGCGCAAATTGCTAATTGCCTTGTGGCGTCTGGTAACCACTGGCGAGGTTCCGGCTGGCGTCGTATTGCGAGCGGCGTGAGGGAGAAGACTTAGAAAGACAAGCTCTCGGAGGCTGACGAGCAGAACATCGTCAGTGTCCGATGACGATCCGAGGTGGCGGTCACCCGAAGCAAGCCATGGTTTTGAAACCGGTTTCGAGAATGGGTCCGCCGCCGAGGAGCTTCGCCGCCGATGCGCATGACTGCATCATGGTCAGGTCGCTACGGACCTACCGAATACAAGGTTGTGGCGCGATGATCCGCGCCCGATGGCAAGCTCCCCTCTGATCATCGTCCCGACCACAACCAGCGTGGCCGCCGTGCTCGTGCCTGTCAAGGCGCGGCCTGGAAACGACGGAGCGTGCGGCCAGGGCAGAGCGACGGCCGACCTTGACAGGCCCTGTGCGCGTCGGCCTCAACACGTGTGGGTCGGGGCGAAGAAACGGGATTCCAAGTCGAACAAAGAAACTGGAATGGAGGAAGTAGAGAGTGGTGTAAAATATATGCTTGACTTCAAAAGCCCCATACAAGGCTTGCTCGGCGTTCACTCGCGTTACGGCCTGCACACTCGCGCTGTCACCAATTCGTGACACGCTAATCCGAAGGCTTCAGCCACTTCGTTACCTCCATGACTGCTCCGGTTGCTTCCGGCTGGAGCGGTTGCCGGGTGGGACTTGCACCCACTGGAAAGCGCCGCCTTGTCACGGCGCACACCCGCAACGGACTTTTGGCCCCAGGGCTGCCTAACCGAAGCGTCCAACGGTGCCAGGTCCTACGGGTCCGTTCGGTTCAGCTGATGAGACGACTCCTATACGCACGCGCGCCCGGATTGGCTAAGGTTTCGTTGAGGATGTGGAAAATGGCGACGCGCGCGCGAAAAGCAGGGAAAAAACGCGCGATAGCCGCCAAGCGCGCCAGGTCAATTCGCACGCCAGCGGCCCGCGGGCGCGGACGACATCTTCCGGCAAGGACGCTCACCCCCTTGTACTCCATGATGTACAGGCCGGCGCCGCTCAGTCGGTGCAGTAGCAACATGCCGTTCCTGTCGACGAAGACGTCGGCCGAATGCAGGACGACCGGCCGGTTGGGGCGCGGGTCGACCAGCTTCTTCGGAGCCGGCGGCACGCAGGCGCCGACCTCGACCGGACGGAACTGGTCGCTGATGTCGTAAACCCGCACGCCCGGCGTTCTGGTAGGTGGCGAAGATCAGCGTCGAACTCTGGAAACTGCCCGGCCGGTTCTCGTGAATGTTATGCGGCCCGAAATGTCCACCGACGGCGACATAGTCCCGGTCGTTTGGCAGCGGGAAGGTCGGCGATGCTGATCGGGTTCGATTTCACCTGATTGTCGAAGACCCAGATCGGCTTGAAGCCGTCTTCCATGTCGTCGAGCACCGCCTCGTCGAGCACAATGAGCAGATCGCGGTCGGGCAGAGGCAAGCAGTTGTGCGTGCCGCCGCCGAATGGCGGCGACCAGTTCCTGTGGACGATTGAGCTTCGGATTAGCTCTTGTCGGCGACGTCGACCGTCACGCAGGCAGCCGTCGCGCCACGCGCAATAGGCAATGTCGTCGGCGACGACCGCATGGTGCAGCCCGTAGCGCCCGCGCTCCAGCGGCCAGTTCGGCCGTTTCTCCTGCCGCGAGGTTCATTCCCGGCAGCCAATAGCGGCCGACGATCTGCGGTTTGGCCGGGTCCTGCATATCGATGGTGACGAGAATGTAGTCGGAGAAATCCGTCGATCATCGCCGAGGCGTAGGCCCAGCGTCCGCCAACATACCAGATGCGATGCAGCCCGGTGCCGTCGACAGGCATGAAGCCGATTTGGCGCGGCTCCGCTGGCTTGGAGATGTCGAACACGGCCATGCCGGCGGACCAGTTCCGCGCGCGCGGCGCTTCCTGCGTGGCCGTGCGTGCCGGACTTCGGCTTGTAGTAGTTCCGCTCGTCCGCCATTTCGGGCTGAGAGAACATGTCCCTGCCGTGAACGAGAAGCAGGAGGTCGTCGTGCACCTGCAGATGGAGGCTCCAGGTGTTGGGCGGATTCTGGACGTAGTTGACCGTCTTCGGCCTGGTCGGGTCGCGAACGTCGACGACGGAAAAGCCTTTCGAGCAGACATGGCCGATATAGGCGTAGCCGTTACGCACCATGATCTGCTGGCCGTCGGAGCGGCCAGCCTGATCGGAGTGGCCGATCAGACGCATGTTGCGCGAGTAGCTCGGCTTCAGCAGGTCGGTGTCGGTCATGTCGTCGGTCCTCCTGCTCGAATGTCCGGCTCAGCCCTTGTATTCGACGATGTAGAGCCCGGCGCTGAAGTCGGTGACGTAGCAAAGCGCGTTCTTGTCGACGAACACGTCGGCCGAGTGCAGCACGATCGGGCGGTTCGGGCGAGGATCGACCCATTTCGCCGGCGGCGGCGGCACGAAGGCGGCCGACCTCCTTCGGCCGGAACTGGTCGCGTGATGTCGTAGACGCGCAGGCCGGCGTTCTGATAGGTGGCGAAGATCAGCTCGGAGCTGACTGAAGCTGCCCGGGCCGGTTCTCGTGGACGTTGTGCGGCCCGAAATGGCCGCCGACCTTCAGAGTAGTCCTTGTCCGGAGGGCGCTGGGAAGGTCGAGATGCTGATCGGGTTGCGACTTGACCTGGTTGTCGAACACCCAGATCGGCTTGAAGCCGTCCTCCTGATTGTCGAGCACGGTCTCGTCGACGACGATCAAGCAGATTGCGGTCGGGCAGCGGCAGCGCGTTGTGCGTGCCGCCGCCGAAGCGGCGGCGCCCACGTCTTGTGGACGATCGAGCTTCGGATTGGCCTTGTCCTTGACGTCGACCACGGCGAGGCAGGCGTCGCGCCAGGCTGCAATAGGCGATGTCGTCGTGGATGATGGCGTGGTGCAGGCCGAAGCGGCCGTTCTTCGGTCGGCCAGTTCGCCTTCTCGCCGGCCGCGACGTTCATGCCGGGCAGCCAGTATTTGCCGGCCATCTACGGGCTTCTTCGGGTCCTGCATGTCGATGGTGATCAGGATGTAGTCGGAGAAGCCGTCGAGAAGCGCCGAGGCGTAGGCCCAGCGCCCGCCGACATACCAGAGCCGGTGGAGCCCGGTGCCCTCGACCGGCATGAAGCCGATCTGCTCGGGATCGTCGGGTTTCGAGATGTCGTAGACGGCCATGCCGGCCGACCAGTTGCGGCCGGCCGATTCCGGCTTGGCGTGATGATCGACCGAGCCCTTGTAGTAGTTCTTCTCGTCGGCGAGCTCGGGCTGCGCGAACATGTCCTTGTTGTGGATGACGAGGAGCAGGTCGTCGAAGGCCTGCAGGTGCAGCGTCCAGGTGTTCGGCGGCGCGGCGACGTATTTCACCACCTTCGGGTTGCTCGGGTCGCGCACGTCGACGACCGTGAAGCCCTTCGAGAAGATGTGGCCGATATAGGCGTAGCCGCGATGCACCATGATCTGCACGCCATCGCAGCGGCCGCCCTGATCGCTGTAGCCGACGAGGCGCATGTTGCTGGTGGCGTAGTCGGGCTTGGAAGGTCGCTGCTGGGCATCGTATCGTCTCTCGCGTTTGATTCTTTGTGCTGCGCGACAAGAACTGGCGCGGCTGCTAACTGAGGGTCGGGTCGGGATTGTCGGAGCCCCAGGTATCCGCTCGCCGAGGCTGCGAGCAGGGTCGAAAGGCGCGCGCGCCTATCGCGCGTCGCCTTCGTCTCCATGTCGCTGACAGGCGCTACTGGACGCCCCAGATCTTCCTGTATTGCATCCTTGTAGCCGTTGCCGGGATCGAAGATGTTCTGCGCGCCGCCGTCTTTATCGATGTTGGCGTTGACGTGAACAGATGCACCGGAGCGACGTAGCCGCTCGGCGGCTCGCCGGCGAAGGCGCGGTTCAGTCTCGTCGATGCACTGCCAGCCGTGCAGGTGCAGCGGCTCGGCGACGGTCGCGATCTGGTACTCGCTTGTCACGGATGCGCTGGAAGGCGGGCACCGAGCCGTCGCCGGCGGAGATCTGCCGAGGATAGCCTGCGGCCGGATCGACTCCGGCCGCTTGCGAGCGACGGCGCCGAGAAATCGTAGTAGAGGTCGTTCACGGCGATCGAATAGGTCCATTCCTTGCCATATTTGGAGAGCAGCGACGTGGTCAGCTGACGCCATGCGGTTGGAGAGATCGCCGATCGGGGTGTCCTCGACCGACAGCACCTTGCAGCCCGTGCAGCCCAGTCGACCGCCGCCTTCTCGGCGTTGGTCTTGGCGGTGGCGATCGCGTAGATCGAGTCGGTAAACAGGATCACGTTGGCCTTGCCGCCCGGATCGACGACGGCGTAGAGACCGGCGGCCTTGGCGACCTCGAGCGGATCGGTGGTGATGTTGGTGATGACGCCGGGGACTCCGTTGATCTTGCCCGGGGCGCGCGCCGGAATGCCAACCGACGACCTTGATCCCTGCCGCGACCGCCTGCTCGATGATCGGCGCCTGCTCGGCGGCGTCGATCGTGCCGAGAATGATGCCGGCGGGCTTCAGCGCGATCGCCTGGGTCAACGCCGACGAGCGCGCCGGGACCGAGCCCTGCCCGTCGAGGATGCGGAAATCCCAGCCCGATCGCCTTGGCGGCCTCCTGCAGCGCCATCGCCGACGCCGCTGGGCGCCGCCGTTCTTCTGGTCGGCCGAGACGTAGATGACCAGCTTCCGCCTTGCGCCTTCGGACCGGTGGTCGGACCGGTCCAGGTCGTGACCGGCGCGGCCGCCTGGGCGACGTAGTCCTTGGCCATCTGTCATGAAGGCATCATCGGCCGCTTGGGCCAAGACGATAGGCAATGCGACGATTGCCGCCGAAGCCAGACAGGCTCCCGCCGATCAAACGAAATCTCAACATCCTTTCCTCCCTGTGAGATGCTGGCAAGCCATCACGGCTCGCCAGGCCGGTTGTCCCGGCGCTTCAGCGACGGTCAGGATTGGCCGTCGATAACTGGGTAAATGGGCTTTCGCTGGAAACCAGGCCTGCCTCGACTTGCTCCTCAGCTCAGATCTCGCACGGTGCGACGTTGGTCGCGCGACGGCTGCGCCGGCGCTGCGCGAAGGCGGCCAGCGCGATGGAAATGACCAACGTCGTGCCGTTGAACAGCGGTTCGACAAAGAACGCTCCGCCGAGTTGCTGGATGCCCGGAAATGCCGACGGCGAGGATGAAGACGCCGAATATCGTGCCCCAGACGTTGACCCGGCCGGGCTTGATCGTGGTCGAGCCGAGGAATGCGCCAACGAGCGCCGGAAGCAGATAGTCGAGGCCGACATTCGCCTGGCCGATCCTGAGCTTGGCGGCGAGCACGCAGCCGGCGAATCCGGCGATCAGCCCGGAGGCGACAAACACGCCGATGACGTAGGCCCTGACCGGGATGCCGTTGAGCGCGGCGGCCTTCTCGTTGGCGCCGATCGCGTAGACATGACGACCAATGGGCAGCCGCTCGCTGACGATCCAAAGACGACGGCCACGACGAGCACGTAGATGGCGGGGATCGGAATGCCGAGCGATCGAGCGTTGTGTTGATCGCGATGAAGCCGCGGAGGCAGCGAGCCGATGATCTGGCGCCCCTCGGTGCAGCCAGAGCGCGAGCGCGTACAGGATCGTGCCGGTGCCGAGCGTGGCGATGAACGGATCGATTTGCGCGACTTCGACGAGGAGGCCGTTGAGCGAGGCCGACCAGCGCTCCGCAGGCGACGCACGATCAGAATGGCAACCGGCCATGGGACGCCGAACTTGACCTGCAGGCTGATCGCCAGGATGTGCCACATGACGATGCCGAAGCCGATGGTGAGGTCGATACGGCCTGCCATCATCGGCAATGTCGCGGCGCAGCGACAGCAGCGCGATGATCGCCTTGTCGCTGAGGATCGAGCGCGCGTTGAGCGCGGTCGGGAAGCGTGTCCGGCAGAAGCAACGAGAAGAAGACGATCAGCAGGATCGGTCAGGATCGGCAAGCCATAGACTGGCAGCCAGACGTCCGATCGCTCGCCAGCGCGACAGCACGGCAAGTTCCGACCGTGTAGGCTCGAGCGCGTTGGATTTAATTGACTGCATGAGCGCCCCGGCCGCTGATCGATGAAAGCGGCGGCCGCCGCTTTGGCCGGAGTGCCCGATGCTGGCGGAGGCCGCGGCGAGCAGATTCTCGACCGACAGGTCGGCGGCGGCGAGTTCAGCGACGACGCGGCCGCGATCGAACACCAACGCGCGGTGGCAGCACCTTGGCGACCTCCTCGAAATCGGTCGAGACGATCACGATAGCGGCGCCGGCCTGCAGAGCGACGTCGAATAGCCGGTAGATCTCCGCCTTGGCGCCGACATCGACGCCGGCCGTCGGATCCTCGAACACGTAGACCTTCGCGCCGAGATGCAGCCAGCGCCCGACCACGACCTTCTGCTGATTGCCGCCTGACAAGAGTTCGATCGGCAGCGTCGGATCGTTTGGCCTCAAGCCCAGACTGCTGACCGAGGTCGAAAGCGGCTCGGCTTTCGCGACCCGGCGCCAGCACGGAGAAACAGGCTGAGGCCCGCGGCGACCGGATTGAGGAACAGGTTCTCGCGAACGGTGAGGTTCGGCACGATCGGATTCGCCGACCCGATCGGCGCAGACCAGATTGACGCCGCAGCGCATCGCCTCCCGCGGGCGAGGCCGCAGCTATCGTTTCGCCGTCGAGCAGGACGCGTCCGCCGCTGGTCGGGATCACGCCGAACAGCGCGCGACCGATGCTTTCCTGACCTGCGCCGCGCAGGCCGACAAAGCCGATGACCTCGCCGGCGTGAATTTCACACCCGACCGGACCTACCGCGTCGACCATGACGCGATTCAAGCACCAGACGCGGCGAGCCGACGCGCTTCGCGGGACGTCGGAAGACCTGCGACGGCTCACGGCCGACGATCATCAGGATCGTCTCGTCCGGCGTGGTTTCCGTCACGAGGCGTTCGCCGGCGACGCGGCCGTCGCGCAAGCACAACCATCCGGTCGGCAATCTCGAACACTTCGTCGAGCCGATGCGACACGTAGATCATGGCGACGCCCGCGCGCGCAATCGGCGCAGCGCGGCGAACAACCGCGCCACCTCGTCCGCCGGCAGGCTGGCGGTTGGTTCGTCGAGCACCAGGATTTCCGCCTCGGCGGAGAGCGCCCTGGCGATCGCGACAAGCGATTTCTCGGTTCGGCTCAGGCCCTGGATCCGGGCGTCGGGGTCGATGTCGGCGCCGAGCGTTTCCAAGCGCGGCGGCGGCCCGCCGGCGCGCCGCGGTCCAGTCGATCATGCCGTGGCGGCGCGGAAAGCCGAGGGTGAGACAGATGTTCTCGGCGACGGTCATCCAATCGATCAGGCCGAGATCCTGATGGATGAAGGCGATAGAGCAGGTGCCGCAGCGGATGCTGTCACGTCGGCGCCGCGAAAGGTCACAGTACCCTTGTCGAGCGTATAGACCTCGGCGAGGATCTTGATCAGAGTGGACTTGCCCGCGCCATTCTCGCCGAGCAGCGCCAGGATTTCGCCGGCTTTGAGATACATGCCGACATCGCTCAGGGCCTGCGTGCCGCCGAACTGCTTCGAGACACCGCGCACGACCAGGATTTGGTCGCCGCCCGGCTCGAGCGCCGGCGCTCCGATCGGCGGTGTTGAGGCTTTGCCCCCAGCATCCATCGACGTTTCCTCTCGCCCTTGGGCTCGTTGGCCCAACATCCGCGATTTCGCGGTAGAATTATCGCAGCTCCTGCGAGAAGCCGCCGGCCTGGAAGCCAGAACGCGGCGAGGCTTAGGCGCGTTCAGCCTATCTCGGCTGCCGCCGGCTTGGGCCCAAAGCCGAGTCTTAATCGCCCACTTGCACCCGCCATGGAACACAAATAGAAAAAATCCAGTAAGGTTGTCAATCTGATTTCGTGACCGCTGTGATCTTGCATTAGATATTTCAACGTTTTCAACCAAGGTGCGAATAGATGTCGCCAGAAGATGTCAGACAGCTTGGACGCGTGGACGGCGCTTCTGAGGCCGTGGGCGAAGATTGGGGCTCGCTAGCACAACCTCCGCGCTTGGGGGAGCATTTGTCGACCCGGCTTGCCGAACTGATCGGCCGCGGAGAATTCGACGATGCGGGAAGACTGCCATCGGAACTCGTTCTCGCCAACCGGTTCGGCGTCTCGCGGCCCGTGGTGCGAGAGGCGCTTTCACATTTGCGCTCCATGGGCTTCATCGTATCCCGCAAGGGCTCCGGCAGCTACATCAAGAAGCCGTCGAAAACTGCGCCTCACCACGCCGGCGCGGTGGCTTCGGACCCGTCAACAGTCTCGCCGAGGTCAGGAGTGCTACGAACTCGGATCGGGCTCGAAGGAGAGGCCGCTTATTGCGCCGCCCAAAATCGCACGCCGGCGTCACTCGCGGCGATGCGCGAAGCGCTGAAGCGGAATGGAAGCGGCGATGCGCGCGGACAGGTCGGCGAAAGCGCGGATTTCGAGTTTTCACATCGCGGTCGCCCGAGCCTCCGACAATGAGTTCTTCGAAGCAGTGATGCAGTCGATGCGCGTGCCGATCGAGTTCGCGATCAATCTCGCCCGTAGCCTCACGCTTACACGGCCTCTCGAACATTTGAGAGCCGTGCAGACCGAACACGTCACGATGTTCGAGGCCATCGAAGCGCGCAGACAAGGACGCCGCGCGACTCCGCCATGCGCGCACCATATCGAGGACGCCTGCATGCGCATCTTCGAAGGGCCGGGTGGCGTGGCGCATCGCCGGGCAGGGGAGTCCAGGAACATGACCAAATCTGGAGGACGTTTCGGCGATGAGCGTCTCGGCGCGCCCGCGCGAAACAGACCCTACAAATTCGCGCCGACGCGCTGGGTGCGCAACGGAAGTCGAGCGTGCGTTCTGCGTCTCCGGCCAGCCATTACCTCGCTGCCTCGCGACGCGCTCTTACCAGTCGCCGGTCGCCGCCAGATTGCTTCGCGTACCGTTTTTTCCAAAACTCTTCGAAACATCTTATCGGCATCGCCATTAGCTTACGTCTGTCGCTGTACGCGGGAGAGACAATCATCACACTCACAGGTCCATGCTGCCGACAAGGTGCTCAGATTCAGAGGCACGCCTTACACGCAAGATTTCAGGAGGGATTTGAATGGCGGCAAGCAAATGTCGTTCAGGCCCAGAGACCGGCCGCGAGGTCAGAATCGATGTGACTGCAGATCTCGCCGAATATCTATCGAGCGACCGCTACCGCTTCACAGCCGACTGCCGCCACAGGCGCCAGTTGTGCGAGTTGTTGCAGGTAAGCCGGACCGCGCTAAGAAACGGTCTGGAGGAACTGGAAAGAGAGGTCGAGATCTGGCGCCATGTTGGCGGGGGCGTTCGTCGAGGGCGACTGATCCGTTCACTCGTGCGCCGAGGCACTGGGAGCCATTTACCTGCAACATTGAGCGAGCTTCTCGAAGCACGCACTCTCATTGAACTCAGGCGGCGCGCTTGGCGCGCTTGAGATCAGGTTCGTCCGACCTTGCGCTCATGAAGCGATACGCGGCCCACGCAGCGATTGCCGAAAACTGGGCGTCCTGGGATCGATGGGATGAGCTTTCATCGCGGCGTGGTGGAGGCAAGCGGCAACGGCCTTATCATCAGTATTGTTGACCAGATCCTCCGTGTAAAAGCGAGACTCGTTGGACGATCACGCGAGCGAAAACGTTCGATCCCGACTTGAGAGACTTATTCCTCCGAACATCTTGCGATCATCGCTTCCATTGAGGCCCATGATCCAAAGGGAGCCGAGAACGCGATGGGCCGGCATATCAAAGATCTCATGCAGCATCGGTCCCGCGATATCGCGGACGGCAATGGCGATCTGACTTAACAGGCGTGACCAAAATTGCCCCAAAGCCGCCGATCGACAGGCTTCGTCGGGGATACTTTCTTACCGTTAGAGCTATCGGCCAACCGTGCACTCGATCTGCCCATGGGGCTCATCCGTGGCGCTGAAGACGCGGTTCGAGTTGTATCGAGCCGAACGGCCCGAGGTTGATCGGCACATAATGCTTGTTTGGGCAGGCGATGCTGATGTTCTCAAAGCTCCGGCACGGCTTCGATCGCGGCGCTGCCCATGCGATACAAAACTGTCTTCTGGGCGCTATGGTGTACGTCATCGTGAACGCGCATGAGTCAGGCGCAGACATTGGCGGCCGCAAAGTCGGCGGGGTCCTGCGACCAGCGCCAGGATGCTTCCATGCTGGTGGCCTGAATGCGGTCCTCCGTTTCAGGAAGCGTCGTATACCGGTCCTTGATGTAGTTTTGACCAACCCGACGCGGTCGCTTTGAGGAAGGTGAACCCCGACAGCCCTGATGTCCGCCGATCGCCGTCCGATCCATCACCACTTCGGCCGTGCCCCTAGGCCCGTTGCCATCCAGCGTGAAGGCGTGCGGGTGGGGTACCGTCCACCATAAGTCGATTCCAACGGACCTCTCGCGCCGAGACTGTGGCACTCGTCATGCCCGGATAGCTATTGAGCAGACGCTTCGCAACGGCGCGGCAGAAGGCCTCCGGTCCGGCCCTCGAGAGTTCCTCGCGCGCGCAACGACGTTGACGACGCTCTGATGGTCGTCGATCGACACGGTCGTGGAATTATCGGCCTGCGTGTAGGCCGCAGTGCAATGGCATCGCCCGGCCAGCATGGCCAGAACCGCTCAGTTCGCCCGAACCTCGCGGTTTTGGCCCTCGCCCGGACTGCTCGCGTCACACGGACGCGGCCTTTTTGCCGTAAAGTGCTGTTCAAGAGCTTCATTCGACCCCCATCCCGATCGCGTCACGACCAATCTTACTGTTGTTGATCCGGATCTGGTGACATCATCGGAGTGGTCGCCGCAGTTCCAGCGCCCGGCCTCTGTCGCCGGAAGGCGTCCCAGCCCGTTTCAGTGACCGCCACGGTATCCCTGCTTGCTGATGAAGCCTCGGCGAGGATGCATCAGCGTCGTCTCGGGATCGACAGCTTTCCACATACCGAGCTCTGTAACGGGAGATTGGCGTCGTAAGCCGGGGCGGTAAGTGACCGGGCCGCGATCGCTGAGGCGGGGCGCCTCGTGTCCGATGAGTCTCAGCTCCGTGCGCCACAAAATGGGTATTGGCGGAGTGCGGAGACGAGCGACAGGACGTCTTTGACACGCGGCTTAAAGATCTCCGCCCCAACATCCCGGACCGGATCTGGAGTTCTGGCCGCCTGCTGAACGGCTTCCACCCGAGCCCAGCGACCGTCCAGTTCGGCACGTCGGGTCTGCCAGCGATCCCCATGCGGCAGAGGTCGCCGATGTAGCCGCCATATCTGCCACCAGAGTCGAGGGGAGATGATATCGCCGGAGCCGATATGACCTGACCGCTCCGGCGCCCGGTTGGGCCCTGAGCCGGCCGTGATCAGGCAGTAGTCAGGTTCAGCCCCCGATTAAGTTCTTCTTGGCGCAGCCGTGCCGTCACGTCAGCGCTGCGTTGTTGCCCGGACGGCAATGGGGCGAAGGTCGCGAGCATCGCCTCGACGACGCGATCGGACGCTTCGCGGATCAGGGCCAATTCGTCCGGAGTCCCTGACGGCCCGAAGCCGCTCCAATGGCAGGTGAGAGTCGACGATCTGGCAGTCCGGACAATCCCGGATCGCCATGCCATCCATCGCATCTGCGGGAAAGAAATCACGAAAACTCGACTCCGTATTCTGGCGTTCGGCGGCACCGATGCGCCGGATGTGATCGATCGCGAGCACCCGTGGCGTCCAGCGTGCCCCAGGATCTTGCTCTCAAACTTCGTCGGGCACCAGAATCGGCCGTTTTCTGCCTCCGAGTCCTCCATCGCGTTGCCCACGGTAGACCAGCGCGGTCGGACGCTCCGCTGATAGATGGATGATCGAATGCTGCCGAAGGCGTCATTCCGATCGCATCGAGATTGATCGAAGAAGAAAACGATAACCGCCGAGCATGTACTGAATATTGTGCTTCGACGTGACAAGTGCAAGATGTCGATATTGGCGGCCTCAAGCAGCGATCGTCGAGGTGCTTTGTCGAAGTGCCGGGAAGATCCGCAGCGGCATGGACGCCTGCCGCGCCTGGTCTCGGCTGTGTGGCGTCCAGCATGCGTGACCTTCATTGAACGAGCGAACTGCGGCGATGTTGCGCCGCGAGGGGGGAACCCTTGAGGGGAAATAATGATCGGCAAATCGAGAGCTTGGCAACAGTGGACGATCCAACCACTCTCGAGGTGGATTGCGCTTAGCGCGTCGCTGCCCGATGCCGGCCTCTTCATTCCGTCGATCGGTCACCGCATCGGATAGCAGCGCCAAGCGGGCGGGTCGTGCCCCGCGCGCGCGCGTTCTGAGTCCGTCACTTTACGTCGACGCGGCATCGCCTCCTGAACGGTCGTTCAACATAGCCGGTAGGGAGCGGCGGCGACTTTCCAGACGCCCTCCGACCAACCGGGTCCGATTTCGGCGTGATGACCGCGTCGCGGCGCAGTTCCTCGACGGTGACCGGAAGGGACGCGTTTTCTTCGGCGACCAAAACACCGGGTCGTGCCGTGCGCGGCCAGAAGAACGAGGAGAGTGCTCCGTAGCGTGCCAGGCCGGGGTGTCGATCGATTCTGCAGGTTCAGCCCGGCGTGGACGTAGCGAAGGAAGAACTGCGGGATCCATTGGTCAAGGTTGATCACCGCTCGGCTCCCCCGGGCGGGCTAAGGTTCGCCGATCGCGCAACGCCGATTGCGGGCGAAAGCGGTGGAGCCCGGAGCTGGACCGCGGGGACCGGGCCGGTTTCCATCCGGGCGATCTCGCATCAGGTCTGACCCCTGGGCATGCTTGACGTGATACGCAAGAAGACGATGTGAGCGGCGCGGCTCCGGGATCGCACCGCGGAGGTTGTGCCGCCCCAAAGTTCATCCGCTCCGCTGACTTCCTCGTACGGCCGGAACCTGAGCGAACAGGAACGAGTCGAATGAAGCAGACTACATGGCGCGCCGATCTCCTCTTGTCTGGGGCCACGGGCCCCGCGTGTTCGAGGTGTTCCTCGAACCGACCTGCCCGTTTTCCGTCAAGGCGTTTGGCAAACTCGACGACCTGCTCGCACCAGGCGGGCGAGGACCGCATCACCGTCAAAATCCGACTTCAGTCGCAGCCCTGGCACATGTACTCGGGCGTGATCGTGCGCTGCATTCTGGCCGCCTCAACCCTCGAGGGCGGGAAGGACGGCCGCGAAGGCGGTCATGGCGGCGGTGGCCGCGCATCGACGAAGAATTCGAGTTCGACCGCCACTGCGGCGGCCCGAATCTCGACGCCACATTCGAACGACGTCATCAGCGCGGATCGAAGGCTACAGCGGCGTGAAGCTCGCCGAGGCCTTCGCGATCCCCGATCTCGACCGCGAGATCAAGTGGCACTGCAAATATGCCCGCCAGAACGGTATCCATGTGTCGCCGACTTTCATGATCGACGGCCATGGTGCGAGGCCGAGCCATGAGTGGCGGGGACGCGATTTCCGATTGGAGTGTGTGTTGCGTCTGCTAAAGAGTTGAACGCGGTACAGAGCTGCGGCGGATGGCCTTTCCTCGCCGGCCCCCGCGCCCCGCTGCGCTCTCTTCGATTTTGCGGGCGAGATGGTCGAAAAAGGTGAGCGGTGAGCGGCTCGAAAAATATTTGCACGAGCATCTTCGGACCTCTCGGCATGGCTGATACAAGCTTAAAGGTCAGCCCGTCGCAACGCGAGCGGCAGTGGCGATGCATGCGCGTGGCGCCGACGGCTCGTGAAACCGATCGAATTTGAAATGCCGCAAAGCCAGGAATTTCATGGGCGGCGGCCTCTGCTGCGACGGGATCCTCGACCGCGTGAAGTGGCACCGGGACGGCTGGAGGTCCGAGCACCGTGTTGCTGATGCCACTTCTCGTTGCCGCGGAAGGTTTGCGGTGGATGGCGGCCCCATGATGGTGGCGCGGCGCACACCGGGGCCGGCGTACGCAAACCTCCAAGGGAGATGCTATGGGGCGGCGGCGAGGATATTGCATCCATCGTTGAGGAAACCGCGGGAGGTTTAGTGAGGCCGCGGGTCAGACGCTATGGGGATTTCAGCGTCGGCGGTCTGTCGCCGAGGTCTGTTGAACGCTTGTGTGGGAAGCGATCAAGGGTATGACGACCCCGGTTGGCCGGTTGCGATCGGCAGAACCGGCGTCGCCGGCGCGAGATCGAACCACACGACGGCTATCGCGGGCGGCGCGAGGTCGCGCCTGCCGGGCTGGTCTTCACGGTGCGCAATGGTCTCGATCATCCGATCTGAAACGGATCATAGAAGATCTGGTTACCACGGCAGAATTCGCTAAGCGGCGCTGTGACGCACATGGAAGGTGAACCACTTCACGTTCGCGAGTCTTTGCTTCGACTAAAATTTTCAAGTGATCGGTGGTGACGCACACGCCAGGTTCATTTAGCTGGTTGGGGCAACCGGATGCACGATCAAAGCGCTACCCCCAAGCCATTGGTCGACGAGCTGCTGGAGCTGAAAGACTGGGGCCGCGACCTGCGAATAGATGCCTGCCGAGGCATCGCATTGTGGTGGATCTTTCTTGATCATATTCCCAACAACATCGGAAGTTGGCTGACGCCGCGGAACTACGGCTTCAGCGATGCCGCGGAAGTATTCATGTTCATCTCGGGCGTAACCTGTGCGCTGGCCTACGGCAAGAGCATGGCGCTGCGAGGGCTGGACCGGAGTGATTGGCCGGACGCTGCGGCGAAGCTGGGATATTTATGTCGCATTTCTGCTGCTGACGCTCGCTAGCGCCATCTTGATTCACCTCGTAGGCGGCGGCCCTTCCGCTGACGCGAGCAATACGCGCATTCTGCTGGATCAGCCGGGCGCGACGCTCGCGCGCGCGGCGATCTTGCAATACCGTCCAGTCAACACCGACGTCTTACCCATCTTCGTGCTTCTTCACCTGTTGTTCGCGCCGCTGCTGTGGCTGCTGCTGCGGGTGCCGAACCTGACGCTTGGCGCCTCGCTGGCGCTCTATGCGCTGGTGCATGTCTTCGGCTGGACCGTCCCGGCGTGGCCGAACAGCCACTGGGCCTTCAATCCGATGGCCTGGCAGTTGCTGGTTGTGCTTGGCGCGTGGTGGATCATCGAGGGCAACAAGGTCCAGCCGTGGGTGAGGTCACGCGCGGCGCTTGTCCTTGCAGTCCTCTATCTGCTCTTCAGCCTGATCATCGCACTGAGCTGGCGCATCAAGCCGCTGGAAGCACTGATCCCGCAAATGCTGGCACATCTGCTCTACCCATTGGACAAATCGAATCTCGACCCCTTGCGACTGCTGCATTTTCTGGCCATAGCCGTTTTGGCGGCATGGTTGGTTCCTCGCAACTGGCGAGCGCTGAAGACGCCCGTGATGCGCGGCGCGATCCGCTGCGGCCAGAACTCGCTACCTATTTATTGCCTTGGCGTTTTGCTGGCTTTCGTTAGCCACATGGCGCTGCTCGACATCTCGAACGGGCTTGCGATGCAGATCGCGTTGAGTGTTGGTGGCATCATGGCGATGATCGTGAGCGCAACGCTGCTGAACCTGATCAGCATCAAACCCAGGCAGCAGCCGGCAAGAAACAGCTCGCTCCTGAGTGAAAACCAGGCGACAACAACGATGTCTCAATCCGCTCGCCGATAATGTCCACATGGGTCAATCGCGTCATTTGACCGCAGACCGATGGCGTCCGGTCCACCCCCAGATAAACGGACATCTTCAGAGCGGGTTGGCATGTCTCAAAAGGTGCCAATAGGCGACACTCTTGCACAAAACGGCGATCAGCGTCGAAGTGCTGGTGGCTACGGCGTATCGATGATCGCTTATGAGCCGTTTGCGGCCGCTTGGCGTTCTTGGTGATACATCTGGATGGGCCAGCTAATAGAGACGGCAAAAAAGGACCGGGACGATCGATTCCATGAAACCTGCATCATGGAACCTATGGGTTGATGGCGGATTCCTTGTTTTGCGGTTGGCGAAACGAGGAGCGGCATCATGGCAGGATGGCGGCGAGTAGTCGAATTGGCAATGACCTGCGAAGAGATTGAAAGATTGACGGCTCTTTCGCGGTCGCGAACCGAGCCGGCGAGCCGGGTATCGCGGGCGCAGATGCTGCTGGCCTATCGCGAGAATCCTTCGTTCTGTGCGGTGGGGCAAAGAGTTGGGGTTCACCATCAAACGGTTCAGCGCTGCGTGGAGCGGGCGTTGGGCTATGGGCCGCTGGCGGCGATCGAGGATCGGCCACGGCCGGGCAAAGAACCAGTCATCACGCCGGAGGCCAAAGCCTGGTTGGTGTCGCTGGCGTGCGACAAGGCCAAGGAGCACGGCTATCCGCATGAGCTGTGGACGACGCGGCTTTTGGCACGTCACGCACGCGAGCACGGCCCGACGGCGGGGCACGAATGTCTCGCCAGGCTGGTTCAAGGCACGGTGTGCAAGATCCTCGGCCAGGAGGAAATCAAGCCGCACAAGGTGCGCTACTATCTGGAACGTCGCGATGCCGAGTTCGAGCAGAAGATGGCCGAGGTTCTGTGCGTTTATCGCGAGGTCCAGGTTCTGAAGAGAGCCGCCGCCAAGTCGCGCAAAGCCATCAAGCGAGTGGCGATCGTTTCCTACGACGAAAAGCCGGGAATCCAGGCCATCGCAACGACAGCACCCGATTTGCCGCCCAAGCCCGGCGTCCACGCGACCTTCGCGCGGGATTACGAGTACAAACGTCATGGCACGCTGAGCCTGTTGGCCGGAATCGACCTGCTTACCGGGAAGGTCCATGCGCTCGTCAGAGACCGCCACCGCAGCCGGGAGTTCATCGAATTCCTCAAGTGTCTCGACGCCGCTTATCCGGCCAGCACCGCGATCAAGCTGATCCTCGATAATCATTCCGCGCACATATCGAGAGAAACAAGAGCCTGGCTCGACGCTCGACCGCCTGGACGCTTCGAGTTTACCTTCACGCCCAAGCATGGTTCGTGGCTCAATCTCATCGAGGGCTTCTTCTCCAAATTCGCGCGGTCGGTCCTGCGCCACATCCGGGTCACCTCAAAACACGAACTCAAAGAGCGCATTATGGCCGGCATCGACGACGTAAATCGCCACCCCGTCATCCACACTTGGTCATACAAACTCGCCGACGCCGCCTGATATGATTCGAACCAAGGAAACGCTGACCTAGTTGAATCTTGTCGGAAGAGGATAGCGAGATGACTGAACGAATTTCGTTGGAGGGAAAGGTCGCGGTTGTGACTGGGGCAGGCCGCGGGCTGGGGCGGGCATACGTCGAACTTCTCGCCGAACGCGGTGCCCGGGTCGTGGTGAACGACCTGGGGACCGACGTATCGGGGTTCGGGAAGGACTCCACGATAGCGGAACAGGTGGCCGACCTCATTCGGTCACGTGGAGGCGAGGCAATCGCGAATGACAGCGATGTTTCCACCCCTGAAGGTGGCAGTGACCTGATCGCGACGACCATCGAGCATTTCGGGAGAATAGACCTTCTCGTGAACAACGCCGGTATCTGCGGAAGCCAGCTATTCGAGGACGCCACCCTTGATGATTTCGATCACTATTGGCGCGTGCACCTCGGCGGGCCGGTCAACACGGTGAAGGCTGCCTGGCCGTATATGGTCGCACAGCGCTATGGGAAGATCATCCTCACGACGTTCAGTCAGCGGCCTGTTCGGACTACGTGGCCAAGCCACCTATGCGGCGGCCAAGTGCGCAGTAGTCGGATTGATGCGCATTCTTGCAATTGAAGGTGCTGAGCATGGGATTCTCGTGAACACCATTTCGCCGAGCCGGGTACACGAGGATGCACCCGGCGGCGGTTGCGGATCCCGCATTGGCTGAAGCAGAGCGAAGCCACAATGCCGGTTGAGGCTGTCGCGCCAGCGATCGTCTGGCTGGCCAGCGATAGTTGTTCCGAGACGAACCGCATCTACAACGTGGAAGCCGGAGCAATCCAACGTATCGCTATCGTCATGGGACCTGGCTTCCACGATCCACATCTGACACCCGAGAGCATCGCCGAGAACTACGCAAAGGTCGAATCGATCGAGGGCTTCTCCGAACCGGGTCCGTTCGAGCCCAGTAAGGGATGAGAGCGCCAATAGATCTGAGCAATCAGAAGCTCTTTGTGAATTTTGAGCTGCGTTATGACCGCTTTGGGTCATTCGCTCGGTTTGACGCCCCGCCCGCTACTTCAGATCTATCCCCATCAACGGATCATCGCAAGACCCACCTGACTGGTCCGTTTTCGTGTCCGGGAACAGACCTTGCTCGGGTAAAGAACCGAACATCTCCAGTGCAACCAACTCTCGGTCGGGCCGAGTCTGTGCCACTCAGCCGCAATATAAATATCCCCAGCTGTTACCATTCTGTCACGGATTTTGGCCTCTGCTTGTGCCCTAGACGATCGATTCCATGAAACCTGCATCATGGAACCTATGGGTTGATGGCGGATTCCTTGTTTTGCGGTTGGCGAAACGAGGAGCGGCATCATGGCAGGATGGCGGCGAGTAGTCGAATTGGCAATGACCTGCGAAGAGATTGAAAGATTGACGGCTCTTTCGCGGTCGCGAACCGAGCCGGCGAGCCGGGTATCGCGGGCGCAGATGCTGCTGGCCTATCGCGAGAATCCTTCGTTCTGTGCGGTGGGGCAAAGAGTTGGGGTTCACCATCAAACGGTTCAGCGCTGCGTGGAGCGGGCGTTGGGCTATGGGCCGCTGGCGGCGATCGAGGATCGGCCACGGCCGGGCAAAGAACCAGTCATCACGCCGGAGGCCAAAGCCTGGTTGGTGTCGCTGGCGTGCGACAAGGCCAAGGAGCACGGCTATCCGCATGAGCTGTGGACGACGCGGCTTTTGGCACGTCACGCACGCGAGCACGGCCCGACGGCGGGGCACGAATGTCTCGCCAGGCTGGTTCAAGGCACGGTGTGCAAGATCCTCGGCCAGGAGGAAATCAAGCCGCACAAGGTGCGCTACTATCTGGAACGTCGCGATGCCGAGTTCGAGCAGAAGATGGCCGAGGTTCTGTGCGTTTATCGCGAGGTCCAGGTTCTGAAGAGAGCCGCCGCCAAGTCGCGCAAAGCCATCAAGCGAGTGGCGATCGTTTCCTACGACGAAAAGCCGGGAATCCAGGCCATCGCAACGACAGCACCCGATTTGCCGCCCAAGCCCGGCGTCCACGCGACCTTCGCGCGGGATTACGAGTACAAACGTCATGGCACGCTGAGCCTGTTGGCCGGAATCGACCTGCTTACCGGGAAGGTCCATGCGCTCGTCAGAGACCGCCACCGCAGCCGGGAGTTCATCGAATTCCTCAAGCGTCTCGACGCCGCTTATCCGGCCAGCACCGCGATCAAGCTGATCCTCGATAATCATTCCGCGCACATATCGAGAGAAACAAGAGCCTGGCTCGACGCTCGACCGCCTGGACGCTTCGAGTTTACCTTCACGCCCAAGCATGGTTCGTGGCTCAATCTCATCGAGGGCTTCTTCTCCAAATTCGCGCGGTCGGTCCTGCGCCACATCCGGGTCACCTCAAAACACGAACTCAAAGAGCGCATTATGGCCGGCATCGACGACGTAAATCGCCACCCCGTCATCCACACTTGGTCATACAAACTCGCCGACGCCGCCTGATATGATTCGAACCAAGGAAACGCTGACCTAGTATTGAATGCCCGTCGTAACTTAATGCCTCGCGGTTCGCGGGCCGCTTTTTGGTAGCTGCCACTGGTTGCAAATACCGCCCAGAGGTTTGCAATGGGATCAAACGAGTCAGGAACCCGCGTCATTGGCTATGCGGTAACGGCTGCGGCTCTCCTGCTTTGCCCTGAAGTTTCTCATGCCGACCAGGGCGGCGGCTCATTCTGGTTTCCGGGTCAGTTTGCGAGTCTCGTCGCCGTGCAGCAGACGCCAGGCTGGGCGCTCAGTGTGATCTATTACCATTCCAGCGTCGCCGCAGCCGGGAGCGCTGCTGCGGCGAGAGAGATCCTGACCGGCAGAATTCCCGCGACCGTCAACGTTGATCTGAATCTGAGTCTGAGCGGGCGGGCCGATCTGGTCGCCCTCGCGCCATCGTATACTTTCGCGACGCCGGTGCTTGGCGGTCAGTTGGTCGTAGGCATGTCCGGCCAGTACGGCAGAACCGCCGCCAGTATCGCCGGGACACTGACGGCGATAGCCGGACCGATTGTGGTGACGCGCAGCGGAGTGCTCGAAGGCTCGCTTACCTCCTACGGGGACCTCGCACCATTCGCGGAACTGCTATGGAACCATGGCGTCAACAATTACATGGCTTACGTCACAGGCAATATTCCCGTCGGCGACTATGATCCGATGCGGCTTCCCAATATCGGGCTCGGGCACGGCGCGATCGACGTTGGAGGCGCCTATACCTATTTCAACCAGGCGACTGGGAACGAAATCTCGGGCGTCGCCGGCTTTACCTATAATTTGCAAAAATCCCGACACGCAGTACCGGAGCGGCATCGATCTCCACTTCGACTGGGGCGCATCGCACTTCCTCACCAAGCAGCTTTTCGTCGGCATTGCCGGATACGCCTACCAGCAAATCACCGATGATTCCGGCCAGAACCCGATCCTCGGTGGCTTCAGGTCACGCATTTTCGGTGTCGGTCCGCAAATCGGATACAGCTTCCCGGTCGGAGACATGCAGGGCTTCCTGGGCCTGAGGGGATACGGCGAATTCGGTGCAGCCAACCGTCCGTCGGGATGGAATACGTGGCTGACGTTCACCATTTCCCCGACCGCGCCTGCCGCGATAGCGCCCACGAAGCATCTGGTTGTGAAATAGAGCTTTGTCCAAACTGGACGTCGGCGGCGATCGGCCGATGTCTCAAATGGGTCAAACTGGGAAATACTCGAAACGAGCAGATATTTTCCGCTCTTCCGCCGATAACAGACATCCTCGGCGGCCGTTTGGCTAGGCTTAGTTCAGGCGGAAGGGAGTGTTTTCATTCCATATCCAACAAGGCGAGCGCCCTGCCCGCGCCTGAGCAGGCTGACAAGGTTTTACGATCTCCTTGCCGGTTGGAAACTGGAAAGTTTTCTACTCATTCGTTATCGACCACGATATCCCGTTTGCGTATGAACGGCCGCTTTGCGCCAGAAGCGGTCGTTCCATCCAGAGCAGTCGCCTATGCAAATGCTGAAGCAATTGCTCTGCTAACGCAGGGCTGTCCCGGGAAAAATCACACATAGTTGAACCCCAGCTGATCAGGAGGAGAAGTTGGGCTTTGGTTGCTAGCTCGGATTGACTGGTGGCGGGGTGTCGATTTCTGCGATCGATTTTCGCATGAACAAGCGTTGGCAAACGAGTTCGGCGAGGCGCAGGTCCAGCATTTTCAAGGAATTGAGCCGCCGCGCGAGACGCAGGAGCAGATAGGCGATCATCGCAGCAATGATTTGCAGACGAATGGCGTTGTCGTTCTTGCCCATGAACTTGCGAAGATTGAGATGCTGCTTGATCCAGCGGAACAGCGAGTTCGATCTGCCAGCGACTCTTGTAGAGCGCCGCAATCTCGACTGCCGTGCGTTTGAGATCGTTGGTGATGAGAGGATCGTCCCGCCGCTTGTCACGTTTCACCTTGATGCGTCGCAACGGGATCGGCAGCTGAATCGCCCTTGCTCGCGAGCATGACGTCGGCGTCGTCGATGATTTTAAAACCGTCGCCGATGGTCTTGCGCACGTACCGCAGACTTCGTCTTGCGCAAGCGCGATGTCGACCTTGACGCGCGTGACGAAGAAAGCGTTGGCGGCGCTGATCTTCTTCCACCAGCCAAAGTGATAATAGCCCTTGTCAAAAACGTAGGTCGCGCCGGCTTCGAGCTCGGTCTGACGGCCGACCTCGACATCGTTGACGGTCGCCGGCGTAATCTCGACGCAACGCGGGAACATCTCTTCCCTGGATGATAGACGACGTGCATCTTCATGCCGCGGATACGACCATTCCATTCGGCCCATTCGCACATCTTGCCCAACGGACTGGGCTCGAGTCGATCAACCGAACCATCTCGGCACCTTCTGCTCCGCGTGTCGATCAGCCTTCTTCGCCAGCATGGCGAAAGTTTCCGCAAAACGCCTACCGGGCGACGTGCATTCGCACGCGAGAGCGTCGAGCGAGGAATGTTGCTCACCCCCAAATGATAATGCTGATGGGAGTTTGCCTTAAAGGTCGCTTCGACGGCGCGCAGGCTTGCGCGACCCCGCCCAATTGAGCGCCCACCATCGTCAGCGAGATGATCCCAGCTTTTGAACGTTTTGTCGTACGGCATTGCCGTTATGCCGCTCGACGATTTCCGAAATTGCCGTCGATCGATCGGTTTGAGAAGCTCCCCAAAGATGCTATTCACCGTATTGCATGCCCGGCCCCTTTCTGAGTCTCAGACAACCAGAAAGTATCCGGTTCACGCTGGATTCTGCCGGGCATGCGCTGCGGCAATAGTGGATCGTTCCCGGGACAGCCCTGCTGCTAACTGGGGCCAGCCTAGGATGCTGAAAAAGGGCGGAGGTGCAATGGCGCTTATCAAGACGATCGACACCGGGCTCTATCGGATCCCGCTGACCGTTAGCCTCTCCGACAGCACGCATGGCAAAATCACACGCCTTCGAATTGATGACTTGCCGCGTCCGCGATTCCGACGGGGCCGAAGGTGTTGGCTACACCTACACCGTCGGCCGCAATGGCGGCGCGATTGCCGATATTCTCCGGCGGGAGATTCCCGAACTGATCGAGGGCCGCGAAGCCGACGACACCGAGGCCATCTGGCATCACGTCTGGTGGGCCTTGCACTACGGCGGCCGCGGCGGACCGCTCCGTGCTCGCGCTGTCGGCGCTCGATATCGCCCTGTGGGACCTGAAGGCGCGCCGCGCCAATCTGCCGCTGTTTCGTCTGCTCGGCGGCTTCGACGCTCGCGTGCCCTGTTACGCCGGCGGCATCGACCTCGATCTCTCCGTCGAGGCGCTGCTGCAGCAAACCGACGACAATCTCGCCAAGGGCTTTCGCGCCATCAAGATGAAGGTCGGTCGACCCGATCTCGCATCCGATGTCGCGCGCGTGCAGGCGATGCGCAAGCATCTCGGCGAGCGGCTTTCCGCTGATGGCGGATGCCAACATGAAATGGACGGTCGAGGAAGCCATTCGCGCCGCGCGCGCCCTGCAGCCCTACGACCTTACCTGGCTCGAGGAGCCGATCATTCCCGACGATATTGCCGGTCACGCCCGCATCATGGCCGCCGGCGGCGTACCGATCGCGGCGGGCGAAAACCTGCGCTCGCTCTGGGAGTTCAAGAACTATATCGCGGCCGGCGCGGTGTCCTATCCGGAGCCCGATGTCACCAATTGCGGCGGCGTCACAGCCTTCATGAAGATCGCGCGGCTTGCGGAAGCGTTCAATCTTCCAGTGACCAGCCACGGCGCACATGACGTCACGGTGCACCTGCTCGCGGCCTGCCCAAACCGCTCCTATCTCGAGGCGCACGGCTTCGGCCTCGACCGCTATATCGAGCATCCGCTCGCTGCTCGAACAAGGCATGGCATTGGCGCCGGCTGCGGCCCGGCCACGGCATCAGCTTTGACTGGAGCGGGCTGGCGCAAGTCGCGTCATAGATAGGAGCGGCTGGCGCAGGCCGCCGCGAGAATAAATCGGCGGTGCTCGGTTGTCCGGCCCACTATCGGCTATTGCCCTCATTCTCATGCCGTTGCCGGCGACTGCCGCCATCGGGTACTAGACGATTTCAAACGGAATGTCCGCTTTGGTGCCAATGAACGAAACCGCTCGCGCGGTAGAGCGGTGCGGCAGGCGGCGCGTTTAACACGTCCTGTCCTGACGATGAGGAGCGGCAATCTCACTCAAGACAGGAGCAACTGCATGACCGACAAGACCAGGAGTCAGGGTGCGTGGGCGCATGATCGAAGACAAGACGATTGGGCAATCACACCGAAGATTCAGCAAGCTACATCCGCACCGCCAAAGATTCGAATGACGAAACCCGTGCGATCCGACAGACGCCGGCCATCTTGACGAGCGGCTCGAAACAGTTTCGGCTGGACAGGGTCGAGGTTCTTTAGGGTCGGCTCGGACTATGCGGCTCAGAGGTCGTTGTGACACGATTCGCGTAGGGGTTGTCGGGTGTGGTCTTTTTGCTACGCCTAACTCTTTGAAATCACATAAGAGGCAAAAGGAGCTTTCCCCACTTGTGCAACACTCGTGCCATAACGCCAAAGTTGTGCATGCCTTCGAGGCCAATACACCCTTCGAAAAATTACCTGGCACACAAATCACGTACCGCGGCTAAATCCCCATAGCACCCGCGGCACCATCGCCTGCCACTTCCCGCGGTTTCGTTCATTGAAGGCTTTCGGACGCCGGCCACGGTGCATGCCGCATCGTCGCGATCGGCCGGCGTCCGGGAAGAACTACCTCAACACGTGAGCGGCCGTTACGCTTACCACGATCAGGCGAAGACTGCTCGTGACATGCCGCACGCGCGCCCGCATGCTTAGATGCTACCATCAATCGTACACGACCGCAGAATATCGTAGTTTGGCGCACAAAATCGTGAGCGTTGGTAGCGGGGGAGGACTCGAACCCCGACCTTGGTGTTGTTCTTTAGCGATCAGTCGCCGGACGACCGGTAGACTCAACGTTTTCCATAGCTGTTTCTACACGCAACCCGCGGTTGCAGGCTCGAGTTCTGCCGGCGCGCTCCGAAATGGTGACCACTCTGATCGCGCAGATGTCCGATTTGCTCGCCCCAATATCCAAATCTACGACGCGCACGTAGTCGACCTGTACCAATGGGTCTGTGCGCGGTATCTCGTTGGTGTGAAGGGTGCAGAAACAAAGGCAAAGCGCAGTTAAGCTCGGCTCTCGACCGAATTTCAGAACGGATCACGCTGGCTTTCCAAACCCTGTCCCGCCCAGAAGCAATCCGGGGGTCAACCATCAAAAACAAAATTTCCTTATATTTCAAGTATGATATGGCGGAGAGAGTGGGATTCAGAACCCACGGTACGAGTTTCCCGCACCACGCTTTCCAAGCGTGCGCCTTAAGCCACTCGGCCATCTCTCCGGATGGCCCTCTCTTGAAGGGGCAGGACGACTTTTGCAAGGGAGCTGCGGCGCATGCGGCGGAAATTTCCCAACCAATTGAATATATTGGATAATTTGACGCTTGCGCGAGCGCGCGGGCGTTCGGCTCTGGGCCTTGAACCGGAAACCGGTTACGGGCGACGATTGACCATAGCGACAACCCATCGGCGGAGGAGCGGCATGATCATCGATCGCGAGCGCTTGCGTTCTCGATTCTGATGTCCGCGATCGTCGCCGGCGCCGGCAGCGCGCCGGCGATGGCGCAAGCCTGCACCCGCGAGGGCGTCGACGTGAGCTGCGATGACGGCCGGCGCGGCTGCTGTCAGGCGACGCGATCATCTGGGCCGACGGCACGCGATCGAGCCTGACCTCGCCGCATCCGAGCGTCATCATCGGCAACAAATCGTCGGTGATCGTCGGGCCCGGCGTGTTCGTCGGCCAGGGCAAGGGCGTGGTGCCGATGGATAATCCGAGCGCGCCGAACAAGGCGCGCTGCCCGTGCTCGATGGCGTGTCGTATTGCTACTAGAGCGCGTGATCGGCCGGAACACGTCGCGGAACCGGTTTATCCGAAGAATGATCATGCTCGACAAGCGAGCGCTGATCAGCACGTTCTAGTGATACCGCGTGCCGGTATTGACCGAGCGAAGCGGCCACAGTGTCGGCGGTTCGGCGATCAGCGGCTCCGATCGCGACCTTGTCGAGCTGGCGTCTCCTGCAGCGCGTCGACGAAATCGGCGAACCATTGCTGGATCGTGCCGGCGCGAAGTTTCGCCATCATCGCTTCCCAGCGCATGCGCCGTTCGGTCAAGCGGCATCGAGAGCGCGGTCGCGATGGTCCGCGCCATGCCGTCGATATCGTGCGGATTCACCAGCAGCGCGGTGTCGAGCTCGTTCGCCGCACCGGCGAATTTCGACAAGCACCAGCACGCCGGGATCGGCCGGGTTTTGCGCCGCGACATATTCCTTGGCGACGAGATTCATGCCGTCATGCAGCGGCGTCACCACGCCGACCTGCGCGGTGCGATAGAGCCCCGCCAGCACGGTCTGGCTAAAGCCCTTGTTGAGATAGCGGATCGGGGTCCAGTCGACTTCGCCATGGCGGCCGTTGACGTCGCTGACCAGCTTGGCGAGCTCGTTCTGCAGATTGCCATAGGCCTCGATCGCGCCGCGCGACGGCGTCGCGATCTGCAGCAGCGACGACGGTGCGCGCAAGCGCCGGCTGCAAGGTCCACATGCGGTCGAATGCCGTGATGCGGTTGATCAGCCCCTTGGAATAGTCCAGCCGGTCGACGCCGATCGCCAGCTTCTCGCCGTTCAGGCTGCGCCGCAACCGCGACACATCGGGATGCGACACGGCCTTGGCGGCCTGCTGCGGCGAATTTCTCGCGGATCGATGCCGATCGGAAATACCGCGACGCGCGATGCTGCCGTGGCGCGACGTTACCACGCCGTCGTTCGATCGACGAGACCGAGATCCGGACGAGAGACATCCGAGAAAATTCTCGCAATCGTCCTCGGTCTGGAATCCGATCAGGTCATAGGCCAGCATCGCCTCGATCAATTCGCGATGATGCGGCACGCCTCCATGATCATGGCGCGCGCGGCCACGGCGTATGCAGGAAGAACCCGATCGGCTGCGTGACGCCGAGATCGCGCAGCTCCGCGCCCAGCGCCAGGAAATGATAATCCTGAATCCAGAACACCGTGTCCGGCTTCTGAAATCGCAGCAGCGCGCGCGCCATGAAGGCGTTCACTTCGCGATAGGAGAGATAGTCTTCCTGCGAGGCGCGGATCAGATCGGTGCGCGAATGCAGCGCCGGCCACAACGCCGAATTCGCAAAGCCTTCGTAATATCCGCCGTAATGCGCGGCCGGCAGATCGAGCATCGCCAGCGCGCCGGCGCCCAGCGCTTCGATTTCGGCGAACGGTTCCTTCTGGGCGCCGTCGCGGACCGCGGCCGCTGGAACCTACCCAGATCGCGCCGGATTTCTCCACCACCGGCAGCAACGCCGCCGCAAGCCCCCCGTCATGGGTTCGTTGGCGTTGCCGCGCGCCACGCGATTCGAAACGACGACGAGGTTCACTGGGTCCCCTCCTGATGGCGCTCGCGTCGATTAACAACCATTCATCAATATGGTTCCCGGTCACCCTTTCAACGAAATGAAACCAAATTCAGGCGCTGCAGGGACGGAACTCGACGAGCTCATCGCAAAAAAATTTTGCACGAAACACGTCGGATGCACGCGAAACCGGGTGCGCTCGAAATCGGCGATGCCGACAGATCATCCGGCTGATCAGATGATCTAGCTGTCGATCATCGTCCCGCCGCGGCTTTCGTCGTCGAGCAGATGCGCGAGCCACTCCCGCACATCGCGGGGCTCGTCGAAATGGTCCGGCCACGCCCGTGCGCGCGGCGGCCGACGGAGAATGCCAGGCCGTCGAGATCGGGCATGATCGCAAACACCGTTTCGTCGGTGACGTCGTCGCCGATGAAAAATCGGACGGCGGCCCTTGAAAGGTTCGTGGGTCATCAGTTCGAGCACGCCGGTCGCCTTGGTAAAGCCGGAATGCTTGATTTCGCAGACGCATTTTCCGGGCAGCACCTCGATCGGCGCGTTCGGCAGATCGGCCCTGATCAGCGACACCGCCTCGTAAATCGCCTTCTCCGCATGCGGCGCCAGCCGGTAATGAAGCGCCAGCGAATAGCCCTTGTCTTCCAGCAGAATGCCCGGGCTGAGCTTGGCGATGGCCGCGAGCCGGCGCTTCAACTCCTTGTCCATCGGCGGCGCATGGGTGGCGACCGCTTCGCTATCCGTCGAGATCCGCATTTCCGCGCCGTGGCCGCCGACGGCCGGAAACTGCTCGGGCGCAAAAATCAGATCGATATCGTTGAGCGAACGGCCGCTGACCAGCGCCAGCGCGCCCGAGGTCCGCATCAGCAGGCGGTTGAGGGTTTTCGCAAGGCCCGGCGGCACCCACACCTCGCGCGGCGTCGGCGCCAGATCGAGCAGCGTGCCGTCGATATCGAGCAGAATCGCGGATCTCGCTCCAAATGCTGGCACCAGCGAGCTCGCGGCACCGGCAACGGCATCCGGCGCGTTGCAATGCGCATCGTTATCTGTAGCGACATATCTTCCGATCGGCAATTCTCAGCCAAGATCCTGATTCATTTCATTCTACTCCACAAAGGCAAGCGGCCGTGCGACCGATTCCAGCGGCTTGGCGCTCGGCCGCGATAGCAGTAACGCCACGCGACGACGGCCGCCGCGATCATCAGTGCCGATCCCGAGCAGATAGCCTGCGAAAACGCTGTTGCGCGATCCGGTATCGATCAGCGCGCCGAACAGCGCCGGACCGGCGACGCCGCCAATTCCCGTTCCGACCGCATAGAACAGCGCAATCGCCAGCGCGCGGACCTCCAGCGGAAAGGTCTCGCTGACCGTGAGATACGCCGCGCTTGCCGCCGGCGAGGCAAAGAAGAAGATCACCATCCAGGCGATGGTCTGGGTCTGCGCGCTCAGCACGCCGATCGAGAACAGATAGCCCGACAGCGCCAGCAGAACGCCCGACACGCCATAGGTGAACGCGATCATCGCGCGGCGGCCCAGCGTGTCGAACAGCCGGCCGAGCAGCAGCGGCCCGAGGAAGTTGCCGGCCGCGAACGGCAGGATGTACCAGCCGACCTGGTTCGGCGGCGATGCCGAAGAAGTCGGTCAGCACCAGCGCGAAGGTGAAGAAGATCGCGTTGTAGAAAAACGCCTGCGCCGTCATCAGCGCCAATCCGACCAGCGAGCGCTGGCGATAGGCGGAGAACAGCGTGTGCGCCACCTCGCGCAGCGGCGTGTGGTCGCGCATCTTCAGTTTGATCTTCGGCCAGCGCATGTTGACGCCGGATCTTGCACACTGTCCGATCGCCGATCGCTCGATCTCGTCGACGATCGCGTGCGGCGCTGATCGGGCTGGCCGTGGATCATCAGCCAGCGCGGGCTTTCCGGAATCCACATCCGCATCACGAACACGACGAGGCCGAGACAGGCGCCGGTGAGGTAGGCGAGCCGCCAGCCGAGATCGGGACCGATCACCGCCGGATCGAGCAGCACGATCGCGCTGACCGCGCCCATCGCCGCGCCGATCCAGAAGCTGCCGTTGATCACGAGATCGGTCCAGCCGCGATAGCGCGCCGGCACCAGTTCCTGGATCGTCGAATTGATCGCGGTGTATTCGCCGCCGATCCCGGCGCCGGTGAGAAATCGAAACAGCGCGTAGCTCGCGACATTCCACGACAGCGCGGTGGCGGCGGTGGCCGTGAGATAGAGCGCCAGCGTGATGAAGAACAGTTTCTTGCGCCCGATCCGGTCGGTGAGCCAGCCGAAGCCGAGCGCGCCGAGCACGGCGCCGGCGAGATAGGCGCTGTTGGCAAAGCCGACGTCGAAATTGGTGAAATGCAGCGTCGGACTTTCCTTCAGCGCGCCCGACAACGCGCCGGCCAGCGTGACTTCCAGCCCATCCAGAATCCAGGTGATGCCGAGCGCCAGCACGACGCGGGTGTGAAAGCCGCTCCAGCGCAGACCGTCGAGCCGCGCGGGAATGCTGGTTTCGATGACGCGATCGTCATCGTCCTGCGCGGCGCTGTCTGCGGCAGCCGCGAAACAATTGTCGCATCGCTCAGGCCGGCCATGCCGCGTTGCTCCAGTCGCTTGCCACCAATTCATGGAACCGAACGCGGATCGACGCGAATTGCGCCGCAATCGCGGCAAGTCATCGATGAACCAGTGAGGAATCCTCAGGCGTCGACGTTCCAAGGCAGACATCGACAATCTTCGTGCCAGCCACGCATAGATCAACGCCTTGGGACGTGCGAGTTCCCGCATTTGCGGCAACAGGAACCGATCGCGGCTCGCCGCCGTTTTCGGCTGAAACGGCATGGAGTTGAACGATGGCTGAACGTCGGAAACAGCGCGTGCGCGCAAAGACCGAACGCGCAAGCCGTGCCGCACCAGCGCAGCGCGAAGATCCGGCCGGCATCAGCCGCAAGAGAAATCGCGCCAAAGCGCTGGTCGCAGCGCGTGACCCGGGAAAGCGACGCGCTCGATCTGCAAGCAAGGCGTCTTCAAGCTGACGAGCGCGAAGAAGATCGCGGCTTCGCTCAAGCGCTCGGCGGAACGCAGTTCGCGCCGCAAGGCTGGCGCCTATCGCTCCGCGCTCTCGATGCTGACATTCTATATCAACCGCGCCGGCAAGACCTTGCCGAAGACGCAACGCGACCGCTGCAGCGCGCAAGCCGAGCTGAAGCACCAGTTGCATCGGAGTAGACCGTCATTCCGCGGCCATAACGCCGAGCATGGATCGCGCGTTCGAGCCGGCGGCGAACGCCGGTAGACGACGCTAAGCCGCGCGGATATTCGCCATGAAGCGGTCGAGCTCTTCGCGCAGCCGCGTGCTTTCGGCTCGACAGCGTGCGCGCCGAATTCAGCACCTCTTCCGACGCCGACCCGGTTTCGGTGGCGCCGCGATTGACCTGCATGACATTGGCGGCGGCTTCCTGGGTGCCCTGCGCGACGTTCTGAACGCTGCGCGCGATTTCCTGCGTCGCCGAGCTTTGCTGCTCGCACCGCGCTGGCGATCGTCGAGGCGATGTCCGGAGATCTTGCCGATGGTGCCGCCGATCTCCTTGATCGCGGCGACCGATTCCTGCGTCGCGCCCTGCATGCCCGAGATGTGCGACTGGATATCTCGTCGGTCGCCTTCGCGGTCTGGCTGGCCAGCGATTTGACCTCGGAGGCGACCACGGCAAAGCCGCGACCGGCATCGCCGGCGCGGGCGGCCTCGATGGTTGCGTTCAGCGCCAGCAGATTGGTCTGCTCGGCGATCGCCGTGATCAGCTTGACCACGTCGCCGATCTCCTGCGCGGCGCGCGACAGTTTGCCGATGCGCCCGTCGGTCTGCTGCGGCCTGACGCACGGCCGCCTCCGCGATCTGGCTGGATCTCGCGCACGCGCCGTCCGATCTCGTCGACGGAGGCGGACAAGCTCCTCGGTCGCGGCGGCCACCGATTGCATGTTGCTGGAGGCTTCTTCCGATGCGCCGGCGACCTGGCTCGACAGGCTCTGCGTGGTTTCCGCGGTCCGCGTCAGCGTTCCCGCGGCCGGCTTCGAGCTGCACGGCCGATGCCGAAACGTTGGAGACGATGGCGCCGACCGCCGCCTCGAAATCGTCGGCGAAACGAATGAGTTCGGCGCGGCGCGCGGCGCTGCTGGCCTTGTTCTGCGCTTCCTGCGGCGGCGGCATCGCGTTCGGCCTTGGCGACGGCCTGCACCTTGAACTCCTCCACCGCGCCCGCCATCTCGCCGAGTTCGTCCCTGCGGCCGAGGCCCGGCAGCACGACATCGAAATTGCCGCCGGCGAGTTCGCGCATCGCCTTGCACATCGCGCGTCATCGGCCGGGAAATGCCCGTGCCGAGCAAGCAGCGCCCAGTACGCACGCCGAGCAGGAAGCCGCCGGCCGCGAGCATCAGGATCAGCCGCTCGGTCTCGCCGATGGTCGCGTCCGATTCGGACTCAAGCCGCTGCTGATCGGCAAGCAGGTCCGCCTTCATCGCGCCCGAGCCCTTGATGATGGCGGCGGCGGACTCGGTCATCTCGGCGGTCAGTTCATCGATCTCCTTGGAATTCTCGATCAGCTTGGTCGAGCGACTGCCGGTATTCATCCAGCAGCGCGGAGACTTCCTTGAGGCCCTGCACGATCTTTTCGTTGGTCGACGAGATCGCCTTCAGCGAGTTCTCGACGAATTTCAGACGCGCCAGCGCGCTGGCGGCGACCGTCTGGTCGGAGTTGATCGACGAACGTATTGGCGAGCGCCGTCACCGCCTGAAACTGCGCGATCGACCTTCTTGGCGCCGAGTTCGATCGCCGGCAGCTCGGCTTCGTCGGCGTTGCTCGGCGAGATCGTCGAGCTTGTAACGCAGCGACGTTGCCGCTGCGCGTCGAGCTGGTTTTGCGCGATCAGCGCGCTCTCGTCCTTGACCTTGAGGATGTCGGCAAAAATCTTGGTGAAGGCGCGGAATTCCCGCGCCAGCTGCGTGATCTGCTCGAGCCGCGCCGGGTTGGTGGTGCCCTTCATCGATTGCGATCGATGGCGTCCTTCAGGCTGGCTTCGGCCGCCAGCGCCGCCTTGCCGTCCTCTTCCTTGCCGGTCGCCACGAAATAGCGCGCCAGCGACCGGTACGGAGATCAGCTCGCGGTCGATGTTGCGCGCCAGATCGGCCTCCGACACGCTGCTGCCGGTAGGACGTCGACGCCGGCGGAAACGCGCTCAAATCCGAGATAGGCGAATGCCCATGCTGGCGGCCGAGATCGCCAGCACGACGGCAAAGCCGAGCATGATCTTGGCCGCGAAATCGCAGGGTTGGGAGCTTTGATCGATAGCGACCCGGCACGTTTCGACAATCCCACCTCGAACCCCCGTCTTCATTCTGAAAACCACGGAATCGGGAGCCCGCGCCCCCAATCCAGTGCGCAAAACTAGGGCAGAATGGATAAGAGGTGCGTAAATTCGGCCCGATTCTGCCTGAGGTTGTGGGGCCGGCATCGCCATGTTCGCTCTGGACCAGTCGCTCGAGGCGGGACGGCCTGTCGCGAAGCTTGGCATGCCCGACGGGCGAGCCCGGCGCAAGCTCGACTGGCCGGTCGAGCCTTGGCACCAGGCTGCGCCGGCTCGCAGCGCGTCGACCGCCGAGCTCGGCGAAGCGGCCAAGCGGCATGACATGCGGCGGCATTCGCCAGGCGAAGCCGTCAAGCGATGTCATCACAATGACTGGCGCGACCAAAATCGTAGTTGCAAAGTTCCCGCCCCGTGTTTCTAATTGGAATAATTAAAAAACATCGGGAGGTATCACGCGTGTCTACAGTCAAATTGACGGTGAACGGCAAGGCCGTCTCGGCCGATGTCGAGGACCGGACCCTCCTCGTCCATCTCCTGCGCGAACATCTGAACCTGACCGGCACCCATGTCGGCTGCGACACCAGCCAGTGCGGCGCCTGCGTCGTCCATATCGACGGCCGGGCGGTCAAATCCTGCACCGTGCTGGTCGGCCAGGCCGCCGGCTCCAGCGTCACCACCATCGAGGGCATCTCGAAGGGCGACGAACTGCACCCGATGCAGGCGGCGTTCCGCGACAATCACGGCCTGCAGTGCGGCTATTGCACCCCGGGCATGATCATGTCGGCGATCGATATCGTGCACCGCTACGGCGGCAAGCTCGACGAGGAAACCGTCCGGCAGGAGCTGGAAGGCAATATCTGCCGCTGCACCGGCTACCACAACATCGTCAAATCGGTGCTCGACGCCGCCGGCCGCATGAAGGTCGCGCAGGCGGCGGAATAGCCGCCGCAGGCCACCGATACCGAAATTCAAGACCGCCGTTTCGATGGAAATGGCGGAAAGCAATAACTCCGGTCGGGAGGACAGGACATGGGCGTTGAAGGCATTGGCGCAAGCGTGGTGCGCAAGGAAGACCGCCGTTTCATCACCGGCAAGGGCCGCTACGTCGACGACATCAAGCTGCTGGGCATGACCCACGCACATTTCATCCGCAGCCCGCACGCGCACGCCAAGGTCAAGAGCATCGACTCGTCGGCGGCGATGAAGATGCCCGGCGTGGTCGGCGTGCTGACCGGCCAGCAGATCGTCGACGACAAGGTCGGCAATCTGATCTGCGGCTGGGCCATCACCTCCAAGGACGGCACGCCGATGAAGATGGGCGCATGGCCGGCGATGGCGCCGGAAACCGTGCGCTTCGTCGGCCAGGCGGTCGCGGTCGTGATCGCCGAGACCAAGAACCAGGCCAAGCGACGCGGCCGAAGCCGTGGTCGTCAATTACGAGGAGCTGCCGGCCGTCGCCGATATTCGCGCCGCGATCAAGCCGGGCGCGCCGCAGCTGCACCCGGAGGCGCCGGGCAACGTGATCTACGACTGGACGCATCGGCGACGAAGCCGCGGTCGAAGGACGCCTTCAGCAAGGCGGCCAATGTGGTGTCGCTCGACACTCACCAACAACCGCCTGGTGCCGAACGCGATGGAGCCGCGCGCGGCGATCGCGGAATATAACGAGGCCGAAGAGCATTTCACGCTCTACACGACCTCGCAGAATCCGCATGTCGCCCGCCTCGTGCTGTCGGCGTTCTACAACATCGCGCCGGAGCACAAGCTGCGGGTGATCGCGCCCGACGTCGGCGGCGGCTTCGGCTCGAAGATCTTCATCTATCCGGAAGAGATGGTGGCGCTGTGGGCCTCGAAGAAGGTCGGCCGTCCGGTGAAATGGACCGGCGACCGCACCGAGGCCTTCCTGACCGACGCGCATGGCCGCGACCACATCTCCAAGGCCGAGATGGCGTTCGACAAGGACAACAAGATCACTCGGCCTGCGGGTCAAGACCCACGCCAATCTCGGCGCCTACATGTCGCTGTTCTCGTCGGCGGTGCCGACCTATCTCTACGCGACGCTGCTGTCGGGCCAGTACAACATCCCGGCGATCTATCGCCGAGGTGATCGGCGTCTACACCAACACCACGCCGGTCGACGCCTATCGCGGCGCGGGCCGGCCCGAAGCGAGCTATCTGGTCGAACGGCTGATGGAAACCGCGGCGCGGCAGTTGAAGGTCGATCCGGCCGAACTGCGCCGCAAGAACTTCATCACGCAGTTCCCGCACCAGACGCCGGTCATCATGGCCTATGACATCGGCGACTTTCGGCGCCTCGCTCGACGCCGCGATGAAGGCGATCGACTATGCCGGCTTCCCGGCGCGCAAGGCGAAAGCCAAGTCCGAAGGCAAGCTGCGCGGCATCGGCGTCTCCTGCTACATCGAGGCCTGCGGCATCGCGCCGTCGAAAGCGGTCGGCAGCCTCGGCGCCGGCGTCGGCCTGTGGGAATCCGCGGAAGTCCGCGTCAATCCGGTCGGCACCATCGAGGTCCTCACGGGATCGCACAGCCACGGCCAGGGCCACGAGACGACCTTCGCGCAACTGATCGCCGAACGCCTCGGCGTTCCGATCAGCCAGGTGCAGATCGTCCACGGCGACACCGACAAGGTGCAGTTCGGCATGGGCACCTACGGCTCGCGCTCGACTCGCGGTCGGCGGCACCGCCATCATCAAGGCGATGGAGAAGGTCGAGGCCAAGGCCAAGAAGATCGCCGCGCATCCGCTCGAAGCGTCCGAGAACGACATCGTCATCGAGAACGGCGAGTTCAAGGTCACCGGCACCGACAAGTCGATCGCGCTGCCGATGGTCGCGCTCGCCGCCTACACCGCGCACAACCTGCCTGACGGCATGGAGCCGGGCCTGAAGGAAACCGCGTTCTACGACCCGACCAACTTCACCTTCCCGGCCGGCGCCTATATCTGCGAGCTCGAGGTCGATCCCGGCACCGGCAAGACCTCCTTCGTCAACTTCGTGGCGGCGGACGATTTCGGCCGGCTGATCAACCCGATGATCGTCGAAGGCCAGGTCCATGGCGGTCTCGCCCAGGGCATCGGCCAGGCGCTGCTCGAAGGCGCGGTGTATGACGTCAGCGGCCAGCTCGTGACGGCGTCGTTCATGGATTACACCATGCCGCGCGCCGACGACCTGCCGTCGTTCAAGCTGTCGCACACGACGACGCTGTGTCCGGGCAATCCGCTCGGCGTCAAGGGCTGCGGCGAGGCCGGCGCGATCGGCGCGTCGGCCGCCGTGATCAACGCGATCACGGATGCGATCGGCAACAACAAGCTCGAAATGCCGGCGACGCCCGACCGCGTCTGGCACGCCATTCACGGTTGAGAGGGAGCAGCAATCATGTACGAGACCACTTACCATCGCCCCTCCTCGGTCGACGAAGCCGCGAGCGCTGTTCGCCAAGGGTTCGGAAGCGAAATATCTCGCCGGCGGCCACACGCTGATCCCGGTCATGAAGCAGCGGCTGGCCTCGCCGTCCGACGTGATCGATCTCGGCAAGATCAAGGAACTGATCGGCGTCGAGGCCACCGGCCGACACGCGTGACGATCAAGGCGGCGACGACGCATTACGACGTAGCCCAGAGCGCGACCGTGCAGAAGGCGATCCCGGCGCTGGCCTATCTCGCCTCGCTGATCGGCGATCCGGCCGTGCGCCATCGCGGCACCATCGGCGGCTCGATCGCCAACAACGATCCGGCGGCGGATTATCCGGCAGCCGCTGCTCGCGCTCGGCGCGACCGTGAAGACCAACAAGCGCAGCGATCATCGGCCGGACGACTTCTTCAAGGGCCTGTTCTCGACCGCGCTCGAAGACGGCGAAATCATCACCGCCGTCTCGTTCCCGATTCCGGCCAAGGCGGGCTATTCCAAATTTCGCCATCCCGCCTCGCGCTTCGCGCTGACCGGCGTGTTCGTGGCGCAAGACCAAGGCTGGCGACGTCCGCGTCGCCGCAACCGGCGCATCGCAAAGCGGCGTTATGCGGGTAGCCGGCGATCGAGGCGGCGCTGAAGGCGAACTGGTCGGCCGGCGCGCTCGACAGCGTCACGATTTCCGCCGAGCGGCCTGCTGAGCGATATCCACGGCTCGTCGGCCTATCGCGCCAACCTGATCAAGGTGATGGCGCAGCGCGCGGTGGCTGCGGCCGGCTGATAGCGTCTAGACACAATTCCATGCAAGCGGCGCGCAGCGATGCGCGCCGCTTCTGCATTTGGTCAGATTCTCGGCAAAAGACGCTTGCCACGCCTCCGCCTAAGGCGGGACAATTTAGCTAATCAGCTAATTAAAGCATACCTCTCTGGGAGAGAAAACAACGTGCTCGATAAACCAGCCGCCCAATCCGCCACCCGCACCTCCGGCCCGCTCGCCGGTTTCCGCATCGTCGAATTCGCCGGCATCGGCCCGGGTCCCGTTCGCCTGCATGATGCTGGCCGACATGGGCGCCGAGGTCGTGACGCTCGACCGCGTCGGCGCCAAGAAGAATCTGAAAGCGGTGGCGGTGCGCGGCCGCAAGGTCGTCGAGCTCGATCTGAAGGACAAGGCCGCGATCGCGCAGGTGCTCGACCTGCTCGCCAACGCCGACGCGCTGATCGAAGGCTTTCGTCCCGGCGTGATGGAGCGGCTCGGCCTCGGGCCCGACGTGGTGCTGGCGCGCAATCCGCGCCTCGTCTACGGCCGCATGACCGGCTGGGGCCAGGAAGGCCCGCTGGCGCAGGCCGCCGGCCACGACATCAACTACATCTCGGTCACCGGCGCGCTCGCCGCGATCGGCACCAAGGAGAAGCCGGTGCCGCCGCTCAACCTGGTCGGCGATTTCGGCGGCGGCGCGCTCTATCTCGTGGTCGGCGTGCTCGCCGCGCTGCTGGAAGCGTCGAAGTCCGGCAAGGGCCAGGTGGTCGATGCCGCGATGTGCGACGGCGCGGCCTCGCTGATGTCGATGTTCTTCGACATGACCGCGAGCGGCCGCTGGGTCGAGGGCCGCGAGCAGAACTTCCTCGACGGCGGCGCGCATTTCTACGGCGTCTATGAATGCTCCTGCGGCAACTTCATTTCGATCGGCTCGATCGAGCCGCAGTTCTACGCGCTGCTGCGCCAGCATGCCGGCCTCACCGACGCCGATTTCGACGCGCAGATGGACCGCAAGGCCTGGCCGGCGCTGAAGGAAAAGCTGACGAAGGTGTTCAAGAGCAAGACCCGCGAGGACTGGTGCAAGATCATGGAAGGCACCGACATCTGCTTCGCGCCGATCCTGACCATGGCGGAAGCGCCGAAGCATCCGCACAACGGCCGCGCGCAAGATGTTCGTCGAGCGCCACGGCGTGACCCAGCCCGCGCCCGCGCCGCGCTTCTCGCGCACGCCGTCGGCGATCCGCGATGCCGGTGGAGGCGGATATCGGCGAGCTGACGAGCGCGTGGAAGCGGGAGATAGATCCGTCATGCCGGGCATGGTGCGAAGGACGGCAGACCACGCATCAGATATCGCTGGATGATGGCGTGCACGCTTCGGCTATGCCACCGCGATGATCCTACGCCGCGTTACCCACCTTCAGCACGCCCCTGCGGATCTGATCTTCCTCGATCGATTCGAACAGCGCCTTGAAATTGCCTTCGCCGAAACCGTCGTCGCCCTTGCGCTGGATGAATTCGAAGAAGATCGGCCCGATCGCGTTCGCCGAGAAAATCTGCAGCAGCACCTTGGTGTGGCCGCCATCGACCACGCCCTCGCCGTCGATCAGAATGCCGTCGCGCTGCAGGCGGGCGACGTCCTCGCCATGCTGCGGCAGGCGCGCGTCGATCTTCTCGAAGTAGGTATCCGGCGGCGACGGCATGAACGGCAAGCCATCCGCGCGCAGCGTCTCGACGGTGCGGTAGATGTCCCGCGCGCCGCAGGCGATGTGCTGGATGCCCTCGCCGCGATAGATGTTGAGATATTCCTCGATCTGGCCGGAATCGCCGGCATCCTCGTTGATCGGAATCCGGATCTTGCCGTCCGGGCTGGTCAGCGCGCGCGAGAACAGGCCGGAGGCGCGGCCCTCGATGTCGAAGAAGCGGATCTGGCGGAAGTTGAACAGCTTTTCGTAGAAGCCGGTCCACACATCCATGCGGCCGCGATGGACGTTGTGGGTGAGGTGATCGATATAGATACAGCCCGCGCCCGCGGGGCGCGGGTCTTTGCACGCCAAGCCATTCGAACTCGGTGTCATAGGCCGAGCCCTTGGCGCCGTAGCGATCGACGAAATACAGCAGACTGCCGCCGATGCCCTTGATGGCGGGAACGTCGAGCGTCTTCTGCGCGGACGAAACATCGGCGGGCTCCGCGCCGAGCGACAGCGCGCGCTCATAGGCCTGCTTCGCATCGACCACGCGGAACGCCATCGACGGCGCGCACGGCCCATGCGCGGCGACGAAGCCATGAGCCGTGGGTGCCGGGCTCTTCGTTGACGAGATAATTGATGTCGCCCTGGCGATAGACCGTGATCTTCTTGGTCTTGTGGCGGGCGACCGGCGCATAGCCCATCAGCTTGAACAGCGCGTGCAGCTCTTCCGGCTTCGGGTGGGCGTATTCGACGAACTCGAAACCGTCGGTGCCCATCGGATTGTCGGCGCTGATGGTGGCGGCCGGCGCGTCGTGCGGAAACGGACCCATGGCGGAATCTCCCGAAATTTGATCTGGATCAATTTCCGTCAAATCGGGCGCAAAGTGCATGCAAATGGGCCTGCATTCGGCTATAATGATGCACGACTTCGTGCATCGAATGTGGTATTTTACGCATGATCCCGGTAGACGCCTTCGACCTCAAAATGCTGGCCGCGCTGCAGGACGACGGCCGGCTGACCAACCAGCAACTGGCCGACCTCGTCGGCCTGTCGGCCTCGCAATGCTCGCGGCGGCGGATGCGGCTGGAGGAAGAGAAGGTGATCGCGGGCTATCACGCCGACCTCGCCGGCGAAGCGCTCGGCTTCAACCTGATCGCCTTCATCCACATCACGCTGGCGACGCATTCGCCCGACAACGCCAAGAAATTCCGCGCGCTGGTCAATCGCGTCGACGACATCCAGGAAGCCTATTCGCTGACCGGCGACGCCGATTATCGTGCTGAAGGTCGTGCTGCGCGACCTCAAGAGACCTCTCCGACATCGTCAACAACGTGCTGATGCCGCACCAGAGCGTGGCGCATGTGCGCTCGTCGATCGTGCTGGACCGGCTGAAGGAGAGTGCGAAGCTGCCGCTGACGGAGTCCGACTGAGCATGGCCCAAATCGAGGGAAATTCGTCATTCGCGTTTCCCGGCTCGATTTGCGATGATCCGCTTCGGAATCAATCGTACGAGACGACCATGGCGCTGCAACTCCGGCCGAACTGCGAATATTGCGACAAGGACCTGCCGCCGAACGCGACGGACGCGCGGATCTGCTCCTATGAATGCACGTTCTGCGCGGACTGCGTCGGACAACAAGCTGCACAATGTCTGCCCGAACTGCGGCGGCGGCTTTGCGCCGCGGCCGATCCGGCCCGCGACCGAACGGCGGCCGGGCGTGTGCGTCGACCAAGCAGCTGCCGTCGGACAAGCGCGTGCATCTGAAATACAGCGTCGAGGATGTCGCCGCGCATTCGCGCGGCTGCGGGATATTCCGCCGCAGGAGCGGTGAATCTGCGTCAGTGTGGGCAAAGCGAAGCGTGCCCACCATTCATGCAGCGGCGCGATGGATGGTGCACGGCGCTTGCGCCTTTGCCCACCCTACGATCCCGCAATGACGGAGCGAGCGTCACTCCGCCGCCAGAATCGTCCCCTCGACCTCGCCAAAGCCGACGCGGTAGCCGTCGCCCTGGCACCAGCCGCGCATGACAAGCGAATCGCCGTCTTCCAGGAACGTGCGCTTGACGCCGCCGGGCAGTTCGACCGGCTCGGTGCCGTTCCAGCTGATTTCGAGCAGGCTGCCGCGCTGGTCCTTCTCCGGACCGGAGATGGTGCCGCTACCCAGGAGATCGCCGACATTCATGGCGCAGCCGGATGAAGCGTGGTGCACGAGCTGCTGCACCGACGACCAGTACATGTATTTGAAATTGGTGCGGCAGATATTCGCGGCCTCGTTCATCTGCGCCGCGCGCAGGCCGACCTCGAGCTGCCATGTCGTAATTGTTCGGCTGCGCCTGCTGCAGATAGGGCAGCGGCTTCGGATCCTGCGCGGGCCCGTGCAGCCGGAACGGCTCCAGCGCCTCGCGCGTCACGACCCACGGGCTGATCGAGGTCGCCAAACGCCTTGGCCTGGAACGGCCCGAGCGGCACATATTCCCATTGCTGGATGTCGCGCGCGCTCCAGTCGTTGAGGATCACGAAGCCGAAGATCATCTCTTCGGCCTGCTTCTCGGTGAGCATCTCGCCCATCGCCGACGGCTGGCCGACCACCACGCCCATTTCGAGTTCGAAATCGAGCCGCTTGCAGGGCCCGAAGCTCGGCACATCGGCCGTCGGCGGCTTCAACTGCCCGCGCGGCCGCCGCACCTGCGTGCCGCTGACGACGACGGTCGACGCGCGGCCGTTATAGCCGATCGGCATGTGCAGCCAGTTCGGCTGCAGCGCATTGTCCTTGCCGCGGAACATCACGCCGACATTGGTGGCGTGCTCCTTCGACGAATAGAAATCGGTGTAGCCGGAAACCGCGATCGGCATGATGCAGCTTGACGTCCGCCATCGGCACCAGCGCGCGCTTGCGCAGTTTCTCATTGTCGCGCAGTTCCGGATGATCGTGCCGCAGAAGCTCGCTGATCCGCGCCCGCGTGCTCGACCACACCTTTGGCCCCAGCGCCATGAACGGATTGAGCTGCGACGCTGCGAACACCGCGGGCTCGACGACATCGAACCGGCAATCCTGCGCGAGCTGCCAGAGATCGAGCACGTAATCGCCGATCGCGACGCCGACGCGCGGGGCGAGGCCGTCCTTGGCGGAGAACACGCCGTAGGGAGATTCTGGATCGGGAAGTCGGAAGTCGGGTGCGACGGCGATGAAGGAGCGGAGTTTGGGATCGTTGGGATGGGGCACGGTGTTTCCTGTCGGTATCGCTGACGCTTCTCACTCGTCGTCATGGCCGGCGCATGTGACCGCAGGCGCGATCCTCAGACTGCGCATTGCTCGATCGGAAGACGTCGCTCACCCGGCGCAATGCCCGCGGCATGACGGAGCGTCACTGGGACGGTAGATCTCACGGCTTGTTCGGATCGAACCGCTTCTCCAGTCCCTTCCAGCAATCGGCGTAATCGTCCTGCAAGGTCGCCGACTTCGCCGCGTGCGCGGTGACGCGCTGCGGGTATCGCGTCTCGAACATGAAGGCCATGGTGCCGGTCAGCTTCACCGGCTTCAGCTCGCCATTGCTGGCGTGATCGAAGGCCTGGCGGTCCGGGCCGTGCGGCAGCATCATGTTGTGCAGGCTGATGCCGCCGGGGACAAAGCCTTCCGGCTTGGCGTCGTAGACGCCGTAGATCAGCCCCATGAACTCCGACATGATGTTCATGTGATACCAGGGCGGACGGAAGGTGTTTTCGGCCACCGCCCAGCGCTCCGGGAAAATCACGAAGTCGATGTTGGCGGTGCCCGCGGTTTCCGACGGCGAGGTCAGCACCGTGAAGATCGAGGGATCGGGATGGTCGAAGCCGATGGCGCCGACCGGCGAGAAGGTGCGCAGGTCGTATTTGTAGGGCGCGTAATTGCCGTGCCACGCCACCACGTCGATCGGCGAATGCGGCAGCGTGGTCTTGAACAGCGAGCCGCCCCATTTCACGTAGAGTTCGGTCGGCGTGTCCTTGTCCTCATAGGCCGCGACCGGCGTGAGGAAGTCGCGCGAATTGGCGAGGCAGTTGGCGCCGATCGGCCCGCGCTCCGGCAGCGTGAAGGCGCCGCCGTAATTTTCGCAGAGATAGCCGCGCGCCGGGCCTGACGGGATCTCGACGCGGAATTTCACGCCGCGCGGGATCACGGCGATCTCGCCGGGCTCGATGTCGATGCGGCCGAACTCGGTGACGAGGCGCAGATTGCCCTGCTGCGGCCACGAACATCATCTCGCCGTCGGCATTGTAGAAATGCTGATCGACCATCGATTTGGTGATGAGATAGACATGCGCGGCCATGCCGGCCTGGGTGTTGGCGTCGCCCGCCGTGGTCATGGTCTGCACGCCCTGCAGGAAGGTCATGTCCTCCTTCGGGATCGGCGCCGGATCCCAGCGCAGTTGCGCGATCGGCAATTCATATTCATGGCACGGCGCGGTGCGCCACAGCCCGGCATCGGCCTTGGCAAAGCGCCCCGAATGCTTCACCGACGGGCGGATGCGATAGAGCCACGAGCGCTCGTTGCTGCCGCGCGGCGCGGTGAAGGGCGAGCCGGAGAGCTGCTCGGCATAGAGCCCGTAGGCGCAGCGCTGCGGCGAGTTGCGCCCCATCGGCAGCGCGCCGGGCAAGCGCCTCGGTCTCAAAGCTGTTGCCGAAGCCGGACATGTAGCCCGGCGTGATGTTGCGCGGTGCTTCGAGCGATCGCATCAGGCGAGGTGTTGATATTCATGGTCATCCTCCTCCTTGCAGGGCGGCCCACATTTCCTGGTCGCGCTTGTCGGTCCAGATCACGGGATCGTCGATCCCCGAAGCCTCGTCGAACGCGCGCGAGACGTTGAACGGCAGGCAGTGCTCGTAGATCGCGAAGCTGGAGAATTTCGGATCCATCACCTCGCGCGTCGCCGCCATCGATCTCCTTCAGATTGCGGCCCTTGGCGACCGAGGTTTCGGCCGCGCCATAGAGCGTGGTGACGAAATCGCGCGTCATCGCGATCGCGTCGCGCCCGGTCGAAAGTCCCTTCAGCGCATCGCCGCGGCCCGGCGCGATCGCCTTGGGATTGAAGGCGCGGATTTCGTTCAGCGTCATCGGCCATTCGCGCAAATGCGCGTCGCCGCAATAGCAGGCCGAGTGATATTCGATCAGGTCGCCGGAGAACATCACTTCGGCATCCGGCACCCAGGCCACGATGTCGCCGGAGGTGTGCCCGGCGCCGAGCTGCATCAGCCGCACCTCGCGTTTTCCGAGATAGATCGACATCTCGCCTTCGAAGGTCAGCGTCGGCCAGGTCAGGCCGGGAATGCTCTGCGGCATCCTGGAACAGGCGCGGAAAGCGGCCATATTCGGAATCCCAATCCTGCTGGCCGCGCTCCTCGATCAGCCGATGGGTTTCCGCCGACGCCACGATGCCCTGCGCCTTGTAGGCGGAAGCGCCCAGCACGCGCACGGCGTGATAATGCGACAGCACGACATATTTGATCGGCTTGTCGGTGACGGTGCGCACGCGCTCGATCACTTTGTTGCGCCATCGCCGGCGTCGACTGCGCGTCGAACACCAGGCAGCCGTCGTCGCCGACGATGATCGCGGAGTTCGGATCGCCCTCGGCGGTGAAGGCATAGAGATCGGTGCCGATCTCGGAGAAGGTGATCTTCTTCTCCGCCATGATCGGTCGTGGACGCGAAACCCTTGGCCATCAATTCGATTCCTGACTTCGTTCGAGACGTGAATTATTGCTGCTGTTGCTGCTGCTGGCTCGGCATCGAGCATCCGCCGCTTGGCGAGCGCGATGGCCTCGTTCAGCACGGCGATATCGCCGATGTGGTTGGCGAGCACGAGCACCAGCGCCGCGTCGAGATCGGCGCTCTGTGCGTCGCTCAAGCCGCGATGCGCCTCGACGATGGCGCGAAACGCGTCGTCGGGCTTGGCGAAATTCGAACTGGTCGACAGCGCCATGACGAAACCTCAGTTGATGCCGGCGGCACGCGCCAGCGCCGGCGTCGAGCGCCGGCCGCGTCGGATGCCGGAAGCGCGCCGCGACATAGCCGTCGGGCCGCAGCAGATAGGCGGTGCCGGGTTCGGCGTCGTAGCGCGCGGCGGCGAGGCCTGCCGGATCGACAAGGCCGCCTTCGCCGCCGATCCGGATCGCGCCGACGCCTTCGGGCGCATCGCGCCGCCGCGCCATTGCCAAACTCCAGCAGCGTGAACCGCGTTCCGCGCCGATGAAGGCATCGGTCAGGAACATCGGCTCGCCGCGCGGTCGGCAACCGGCGCATCCGGCATCGACGCGCCGGGCCGCGGGCCGCCGCGCCACGCATCGCCATCGGCGGTCGACAGCGGCGTCTCGTAGACCGACGGCACCGACGAGCCGCCCGCCATTGACCATGCGCTTGCCGAATTCGGTTTCCTTGGCGAGCGACAGCACCGCCTTGCGCAGCCGCGCCTCCTGGTGCGAGTTGGGCGCCATGAAATCGGTCGAGCGGGTGGATTCGCGGATGTTCTCGTCGGCCGCCGCACTGCGCTCGATGTGATAGCTCTCGAGCAGCGCCTCGGGCGACGTTCCCCGCAGCACGCGGTCGAGCTTCCAGGCGAGATTCTCGGCGTCCTCGAGCCCGGAATTGGCGCCGCGGGCGCCGAACGGCGAAACCTGATGCGCGGCATCGCCGGCAAAGATCACGCGGCCATGGATGAACCTGTCCATCCGCCGGCACTGGAACTTGTAGAGCGAGATCCATTCGAAATCGAACTTGTCGTGGCCGAGCATGCGCGCGATGCCGCGGCCGCACATTCTCCGGCAGCTTTTCGACGGCGGGATCGGCAAACCGGCTGAGCTGCAGATCGATCCGCCAGATGTCGTCCGGCTGCTTGTGCAGCAGCGCGCGATCGTCCGGCGTGGAACGGCGGATCGAACCAGAACCAGCGCTCGGTCGGAAATGCCGCCGTCATCTTGACGTCGGCGATCAGGAACTGATCCTCGAACACCTGCCCGGCGAATTCCGCGCCCACCATCTGCCGCAGCGACGAGCGGGCGCCGTCGCAGGCGATGACGTAATGCGCATGCAGCCGGTACGGACCGTCGGGCGTCTCGATCGTCAGCAGCCACATGGTCGTTGCGCTGCTCGAGCGCCGATCACCTTGTTGCGCCAGCGCAGGTCGATCGCAGGAAGCTCGCCGACGCGATCGACCAGATAGGCCTCGGCGTAGAATTGCTGCAGGTTGATGAAGGCCGGCCGCTTGTGGCCCTCCTCCGGCAGCAGGTTGAACTGGTAGAGCTGCGAGGTCGCCGTGAAAGATCTTGCCGACGCTCCACACCACGCCCTTGTCGACCATGCGCTGGCCGATGCCGAGCCGGTCCCAGAATTCCAGCGAGCGCTTTGAGAAGCAGATCGCGCGCGAGCCCTCGCCGATCCGGTCGGCATCGTCGAGCAGCACGACCGACTGGCCGCGCTGCGCCAGATCGATCGCCAGCGACAGCCCGACCGGGCCCGGCGCCGACCACGACGACCGCGTGTTCGGCGACGTTCGCGCCCGCCCGATCCTGATCGGGGTGGCGGCGATAGCCGAACTGGGTTTTGGTCTGCGCCATGCGGCTCAAACCCTTGCCCTAGCCAAGGGCGCGGACGCTTGCTAAATTAGTCGCATCTGCAACTATCTTAAACCCCGGGCCGGGCCCGGCGTCAACTCAAATTGAGGCGATTTTGGCCAAAAGCGTCTTCAAGCGAAGTGGACTGCCGGCGCCGCGCGGCAGAGAGCGCGTCGCAAGCGAAAGCGCGTCGCAGGCTGGATCTCTTCAAGTTCGTGCCGTTCCGCCTGAACCGGCTGGCGGCCGAGGTCAGTTCGGCGCTCTCGGTCGAGTATGCAGGCGCGCTACGGGCTCGACATTCCGGAATGGCGCGTGCTGGCGACGCTCGGCTTCCGCCACGACGCCTGCAGCGCGCAATACATCGCCGCATTGCACCCGCACCCATAAATCCACCATCAGCCGCGCGGTCACCGCGCTGATGAAGCGGCAGATCGATCGAGCGCGTCGAGAACGAGGACGACCGCCGCGAATTCCGGCTGCGCCTGACGCGCAAGGGCGCAGACGCTGTACGAGGAACTGATCCCGCGCCTGTTGCGCAAGGAGCAGGAGATCCTGTCATGCCTGTCCGCGCAGGAGCGGCAGCGATTTCGCGCGGCTGCTCGGCAAGATCGAGGAGAGCCTCGATCTGGTGCAGACCAGCGAAGAGGCGGACGCGAAGGAGGCGTACTGACGGGCTCACTTCGCCGCCGTCACCACGATCTCCACGATGTGCGGCGGCTCGAGATCGACGCCGAGGCAGGCGCGCATCGGCGGGTTCTTGGTATCGACCCATTCATCCCAGGCGCGGTTCATCTCGCCCTTCCGCTTGATGTCGGTGATATAGACGATTGCCGAGAGGATCTTGCTCTTGTCCGTGCCGCACAGCGCGAGGCTTTCGTCGATCGGGCGAGCGCCTTTGCGCTCTGCTCGTACATCGAGGACTGACCGGATCGGGCGCGACCGCCACCGTGAAAACGAGGTCGTCGTGAGCGACGGCGCGGCTGCGGGTGGGCGTGAGCCCGGAAAGCGCGTGATCATGGAATCTCCGGTTAGCCGCTATCAATATGCTTCGCGATGACAGGAAAATAATTGTCTCCCGATCCGGCATCGATCGCTTCCTGCAACACCGTGCCGATCAACTCCGCGCCGCGGATCTTCAATCCGGCATCGGCCGGCGAGCTCCAGCGCATAGGACAGATCCTTCAGCGCATATTCGGTCGAGAACGCGCGCTCCGGAAAATTGCCCGGCACGATCGCCTTCATGCCGTGATTGCGCAGCGCAAAGCTGTCGGCCGAGCCCTTTGACAGCGTATCGAGCAGCAGCTTCGGATCGACGCCATTGTGCTTTGCGACCGCGACCGCCTCGGCCAGCGCATTGACGGTTTCGAACAGCACCATGTTGTTGAGGATCTTCGTCACCTGCCCGGCGCCGACCTCGCCGCAATGGGTGACGTCGGTGGCAAAGCAGCGGATCAGCGGCTCGATCTCGGCGTAAAGCGCCGGCGTCGCGCCAACCATGACGCTGAGCGTGCCGTCCTGCGCCGCCTGCCGCGTGCGCGCGATCGGCGCATCGGCCCAGGCCGCGCCCCTGGCCTGCAACTGCCTGGCGAAATCGCGGGTCTGGCTGACCGACGACGTGCCGAGATCGACGACGACCTGGCCGCTCGCGGATGTTCTTCAGAATGCCGTCGCCCTCGAACACCGCGCGCACATGTTTGGCGCTCGGCAGGCACAGGAACAGCAGATCGCTCTGCTTGATCACATCGGCAACGGAGGCCGCGACCTCGGCGCCGTCGGCACGCAGCCGCGCCAGCGGCTCCGGCGACGAGATCGAACGCGCAGGACGCGCTTGCCGCTCTTCTTCACGAGATTGCGGCAGATCGGCTCGCCCATCACGCCGAGGCCGATGAAGCCGAATCGTCTTGTATCTGCTTGCTTGACCGTCTTGACGCGAACCGTCCACTCGCTGAACCTGCTATTTCACGAACGAGCGCGACGGCGCCAGATGCAGCGCGAACGCATCGACCTTGTCGCTGGCGCGCGGATAGATCTCGCTCACGATCGGATCGTGGCCGGGGATGAAGCGGTCGGGATGGCCGGCCAGCCGCTCGACGATCTCCCAGCCCTGCGCCATGTCGCCGACATTGTAGACGATCGGAAACGGGCTGCGCTTCTGCAGATTGGCGTAGTAATGCGCCGCGTCCGACGCCAGCACCACCGGCCCGCGCGCGGTCTCGACCCGCACCACCTGCAGGCCATCGGAATGGCCGCCGACGCGATGCACCGTCACGCCCGGCGCGATCTCGCCGTCGCCGGAATGGAAGGTGACGCGCTCGCCATAGACATGGCGCACCATCGTGCGTGACGTGCTCGACCGAAAACGGATGCCGCAGCATGCCGTTGCACATGCAGCGCCCGGTCGCGTAGCTCATCTCGCGGTCCTGCAGATGGAACCGCGCGTTCGGGAAGCGATCGAGATTGCCGGCGTGGTCGTAATGCAGATGGGTGACGATGACGTCGCGGATCGCTGTCGGCGGCGACGCCAAAACTCTCCAGCGCATCGACCGGATTGAGCGTGAGCTTGCGGGCGCGCGCCTTCGCCTCTTCGGCGTTGAAGCCGGTATCGACCAGGATGTCGCGGCCGCCGCCGCGGATCAGCCAGACGAAATAATCGAGGTCCTGCGCCGTGGTCTCGTGCGGATCGGGCACCAGGAAATTCAAATGCGGGGTGCGCGGCGACATCGTCGCATAGCGCAGCGCGTAGATTTCGTAGGCATTTCCCATCGGTGTCACTTTTTTCTTGGATGTTTGGATTGGCCGATGCCGCGCAACAAGCCATTGTCATCCGCAAAGGTCAAACCGGCCGCGCGCATGACAGCCGCGCGACAGTGCAGCGCACTATGTGAGACGGATCACATTGCCGTGCGGCGTCGCGAAGCGATGACGCGGACATCGATGCCGACGAGCCGCGCTGGATACCGCTTGCAGACGGCATGCGACGCGAAGCCGGTACGCGCGAAAGCATTGTCGACCGAACCGGCACGACCGATCGCACTGTGGTCGCATCCAGCGATTTATTCCCTCATCCGCCCGGCCCGTCGCGGTTAATTGTCGCAATTAGTGACGACATCGCAAGCGGTTGACGGACTGCGGGCGCGGTTTGATAATGCGGATTGCGTAGAGTAAGGTCGCCGCGGCGCAAGCTGGCATCGGCGCTATTTTGGCTGGACTGCCGTGATCTGGACTGCCGTCATTATGAAAATCCGCCTCGCATTGCTTCTCACGTTGATTTTTCGGTCGCGTCGGTAGCCCCGTCGTTCGCAGCCGGCGAGCGCTATGCGCTGGTCATCGGCAACGCGAAATATCCGGACGCCGAGGCGCCGCTGAAGGAGCCGATCAACGACGCGCGCGACATCGCCGAAGAGCTCAAGCGCGACGGTTTCAATGTCGATATCGGCGAGAACCTGACCGGCGAGCAGATGCGCCGCGCCTTCGAGCGCCTGTACGGCAAGATCAAGCCGGGCTCGGTCGCGCTGATCTTCTTCTCCGGCTTTGGCGTGCAGTCGAGCCGCCAGAGCTACATGATCCCGGTCGATGCGCCAGATCTGGACCGAGCCGGACGTCCGCCGCGACGGTTTCAGCCTCGAGACGGTGCTGGGCGAGATCAACAGCCGCGGCGCCGGCGTCAAGATCGCGCTGATCGACGCCTCCAGGCGCAATCCGTTCGAGCGCCGGTTCCGCAGCTTTTCCGCCGGCCTTGCGCCGGTGATCGCGCCGAACGGCACGCTGGTGATGTATTCGGCCGCGCTCTCGTCCGTCGATTTCCGACAATGGCAGCGACCGCAGCCTGTTCGTGCGGGAGTTGCTGAAGGAAATCCGCACCCCCGATCTGATGGCGGAAGAAACGCTGAACCGCACCTCGCGTCGGCGTCACCCGCGCCTCGCGCCAGGAGCAGGTGCCGTGGATTTCGTCGTCGCTGGCCGAGGATTTCTCCTTCATCCGGGCGGCTGCCGGGCCGCGGCGGCCGTCGAGCCCGCCGCCGCCGGTCGCGGCACCTCCGCGCCGCCGCCGGCCTGCGCCCGCGCCTGCACCGCGCCTGCGCCCGCCGCCGGCAGCCGCTCGCCGCCCCGCCTCCGCCGCCCGCCACCGGCGCCGCCAAACCGGTTGAGGCCGCGATTCCGCCGCCGCCGCCGCCGGCCAGCAAGCCGGCCGAGCAGCACCGACCGGCGCCTGCGCTTGCCGACGACCCGACCATCAAGAGCCTGAACGCACAAGCTCAACGACAATCCGGACGATGCGGCCGCGCTGTACCGGCGCGGGCAGGTCTATGCCAGCAAGGGCGCCTACGAACTCGCCATCAAGGACTTCAACAATTCGCTGCGGCTGAACCCGAAGGACGTGGAAGCCTACAACAACCGCTGCTGGGCCCGCACGGTGATCGGCGACCTGCAGGCGGCGCTGAAGGATTGCAACGAGGCGCTGCGGCTGCGCCCGAATTTCGTCGACGCGCTGGACAGCCGCGGGCCTCGTCAACCTGAAGAGCGGCCAGACCAAGAATGCAATCGCTGATTTCGACGCCGCCCTGAAGATCAACCCGAGATTGACGTCGTCGCTGTACGGACGCGGCCTTGCCAAGAAGCGCAACGGCTCGATTTCGGAAGGCGATCTGGATATTAACAACGCGAAGGCGATGGACCCCAATATTGTCAAGGAATTCGCCGATTACGGGGTGCAGTGACGATTATTTGAGATGAAGGCTGGCGGCCTCTCGAACCCCGTGGCGGGCGTCCAGACTAACAGGATAGCAGCTGGCCGCGACCGGGGTCCGGCAGCCCATTTGGATGACGTTTGGAACCGCGCGGGAAGCCCGCAGGAGGGACTGGCAATGTCAAAGCATCTCAGCAAGCGAAAACCTTGACCGCAATCGCTCTCGGTCGCGACGCTCGGCGCCGCAATTTCGCTTGGCAGTGCGGGAACCGCGCCGGCGCCAAGGACAAGAACGTCACCGAGGACCAGATCGTCCGCGCGCTGGCGCCGGAAAAGAAGCCGCTGACCCGCGGCCTTTCGACCGGTCCGCAGACCACGGTCGATCCGGCCGTCGACCGCCGCCGAGAGGCAAGTTCGTCCAGAAGATCCGCGGCCGCTCCACGCGTTCGCTGTCGAGCGCCGAGCGCGAAGAGATCGCCGCCATCGTCAAGGACAAGCCGAAGATCGATCTGGAGATCAACTTCGACTACAACTCGGCCGATATCAGCGCAAAGTCGCTGCCGTCGGTTCAGGCGCTCGGCCGCGCGCTGACCAACACCGACCTGAAGGGCTCGACCTTCGTGGTCGCCGGCCACACCGATGCGGCCGGCGGCGAAGCCTATAACCAGGACCTTTCCGAGCGCCGCGCCGACGCGATCAAGCGCTATCTCGTCGACAAATACGGCATCAACGGCACCGACCTCGTGACCGTCGGATACGGCAAGAGCAAGCTCAAGGATCCGAGCCAGCCGATGGCGGAAGTGAACCGCCGCGTCCAGGTCGTGAACATGGAAAACAAGGCCACCGCGTCGAACACAGCTAAATAAGGCCGTGCAAGCAAGGGGCGTGGCGCCGACCAATAGTTTCCGGCTACAATACGTCCCGCAGCACCCGTGCGGGACGTATTCGTTTCGGGCTCCATTGCAGGTTCTTCGGCCGGCAACGAATGCGCCCTGTTTGATTTGACTTCCAGTCTGGATTGATCCGGCGATGAAACTCTCCGAATACCTCAAACCTGCGCTCGGCGTGGCTTTCGTTGCCGTCGGTGGCCTTCGGCTATTACTGGTTCGAGCACCGTCCGCACCCGGAAGAGAAAGACACGCCGGGCCAGGCGCTGGTGATCGTGACCAAGTCCACCAATGCCTGCTTCTCCGACATGGTGCGCGTCACCGGCTTCATCGTGCCGCGCCGCGAAGCGCAGATCGGCGTCGATCAGGAGGGCTCCAGCGTCACCGACCTGTTCGTCCGCGAAGGCGACACGGTCACCGAAAATCAGGAACTGGCGCGCCTGACCGCGCCGCCGCAGCATACCGGGCGCCCGCGCCGGCAGGCCCGGGCCGGTCTCGCTGCGCGCCCCCGCCGCCGGCCTCGTCACCGAGGTCAGGACCGCGGTCGGCGCGCCGGCCTCGCCGCAGGCCGGCCCGATGTTCCGCATTTCCGTCAACAACGAAATCGAGCTCGAAGCCGAAGTGCCGAGCGTCCATCTGCTCAAGCTCAATCCGGGCGCGACGGTGCGCATCAGCCGCGACGACGCGCCCGATCGTGGTCGGCAAGGTCCGGCAGATCTCGCCGCAGATCGACCGCACCACCCAGCTCGGCAAGGTCCGGATTTCGCTGAACAACAATCCTTCGCTCAAGGTCGGCATGTTTGCCCGCGCCAATATCGACGCCAAGCGCTCCTGCGGCGTCGCCGTCCCGCGCACCGCCATCGACCGCCTGACCGCTGCAGGTCGTCAAAGGCAACACCGATCGAGACGCGAAGGGTGCGGGTCGGCCTGACCTCCGACACCTCCACGGAAATTCTTGAAGGCCTCGACGTCGGCGAAACCGTCGTGGCCGATGCTGGCACGTCGCTGCATGACGGCGACCAGATCAAGACCATGTTCGCCGACGAACTCGAGCGCACGCGGGCACGCTAATGGCTTTGAATATCTCGGCATGGTCGATCCGGAACCCGCTGCCTTCGATCGTCTTTTCGATCATCCTCCTGGTGCTGGGCTGGGTCAGCTTCACCAAGCTCGCGGTGACGCGGCTGCCGAGCGCCGACATTCCCGTGATCTCGGTCGCGGTCTCGCAATTCGGCGCAGCGCCCGCCGAGCTGGAATCGCAGGTCACCAAGACGATCGAGGACGGCGTCTCCGGCGTCGAGGGCGTGCGGCATATTTCGTCGTCGATCACCGACGGCCTGTCGGTGACCACGATCCAGTTCGCGCTGGAGACCAACACCGACCGCGCGCTGAACGACGTCAAGGACGCCGTCACCCGCGTTCGCGCCAACCTGCCGCAGAACGTCAACGAGCCGCTGATCCAGCGCGTCGACGTCATCGGCCTGCCGATCGTCACCTATGCCGCGATCTCGCCCGGCAAGACGCCGGAGCAGCTGTCCTATTTCGTCGACGACGTCGTCAAGCGCGCGCTGCAGGGCGTGCGCGGCGTCGCCCAGGTCGAGCGCATCGGCGGTGTCGAGCGCGAGATTCTGGTCTCGCTCGATCCCGACCGGCTGCAGGCCGCGGGGCTCACCGCCGTCAATGTCAGCCAGATCCTGCGCGGCACCAATGTCGACCTCGCCGGCGGCCGCGCCGAAATCGGCAAGAACGACCAGGCGATCCGCACGCTGGCCGGCGCCAAGACGCTGAACGAACTCGCCGGCACCATGATCCCGCTGTTCGGCGGCGGCGAGGTGCGGCTCGACGATCTCGGCACCGTCACCGACACCATCGCCGATCGCCGCACCTTTGCCCGCTTCAACGGCGAGCCGGTGGTGGCGCTCGGCATCAAGCGCTCCAAGGGCGCCAGCGACGTGGTGGTCGCCGCCGCCGTGCAGAAGCGCATCGACGCGCTGAAGGTCGCCTATCCCGACGTCGACCTGAAGCTGATCGACACCTCGGTCGAATTCACCAAGGGCAATTACGAAGCCGCGATCTCGACCCTGTTCGAAGGCGCGATCCTCGCCGTCATCGTCGTGCTTGCTGTTCCTGCGCGACATCCGCGCCACCATCATCGCCGCGATCTCGCTGCCGCTGTCGATCTTCCCGGCGTTCTGGGCGATGGACCTGCTCGGCTTCTCGCTGAACCTGGTCTCCTTCCTCGCCATCACGCTGTCGACGGGTATTCTGGTCGACGACGCCATCGTCGAGATCGAGAACATCGTGCGCCACATGCGCATGGGCAAGTCGCCCTATCGCGCCGCGCTCGAAGCCGCCGACGAAATCGGCCTCGCCGTGATCGCGATCTCGCTGACCATCATCGCGATCTTCGCGCCCGCCAGCTTCATGTCGGGCATCGCCGGGCAGTTCTTCAAGCAGTTCGGCATCACGGTGTCGGTGCAGGTGTTCTTCTCGCTGCTCGCCGCGCGCTTCGTCACGCCGGTGCTCGCGGCCTACTTCCTGAAGGATCATCCGCACGACGACCCGCCGCCCGGGCGCATCCTGCACGGCTACACCAGGCTCGTGACCTGGTCGGTGAAGCACTACTTCATCACCGTGCTGATCGGCTTCGGCGTCTTCGCCGCCTCGATCTGGAGCATCACGCTGCTGCCGCAGGGCTTCCTGCCGGCGCAGGACACCGCGCGCTCGCTGCTGGCGATGGAGCTGCCGCCGGGCTCGCAGCTCGCCTATACCGAGAAGGTGACCGAAGAAATCGTCGCGCGCCTGCGCAAGCGGCCCGAGGTGAAGAGCATCTTCGTCGACGGCGGCCGGGTGCCGCCGGGCACGCTGGAAGTGCGGCGCGCCGCGCTGATCATCAACTACACGCCGAAGGCCGATCGCAAGATCACCCAGCGCGCAGCTCGAACTCGAGATCGGCCAGGAACTCGAAAACGTTCCCGACATCCGCTTCTGGTTCCTCGACGAAAACGGCCTGCGCGCGATTTCGCTGGTCGTGACCGGCGTCGACAGCAACATCGTCAGCAACGTCGCCAGCGAGCTCGCGACGCAGATGAAGCGGATTCCGATCATCGCCAACGTGATCTCGGAAACCTCGCTCGACCGGCCTGAACTGCGGATCCGGCCGCGCGCGGAACTGGCGGCGCGGCTCGGCGTCTCCACCGAAAGCCTGTCGCAGACCATCCGCGTCGCCACCATCGGCGACGTCGGCCCGGCGCTGGCGAAATTCGACGCCGGCGACCGCCAGGTGCCGATCCGCGTCCAGCTCGAGGACAGCGCGCGCAGCGACCTGCAGATGCTGCAGCAATTGCGGGTGCCGCTCGGCCAGCGCGGCGAACGCGGCGGCGTGCCGCTGTCGGTCGTCGCCGACATCCAGCTCGACCAGGGCCCGACCAGCATCAACCGCTACGACCGCGAACGGCAGGCCACCGTCGCCGCCGACCTCGTCGGCACCGCGGCGCTCGGCGACGCCACCAAGATGATCTACGACCTGCCGGTCATGAAGAGCCTGCCGAAGGGCGTCAAGGTGAGCCCGTCGGGCGACGCCGAAAGCCTGAACGAATTGTCGGAAGGTTTCGCCACCGCCATCACCGCCGGCCTGATGATGGTCTATGCCGTGCTGGTGCTGCTGTTCGGCACCTTCCTGCAGCCGATCACCATCCTGTTCTCGCTGCCGCTCTCGATCGGCGGCGCGATCGCGGCGCTGCTGCTGACCGGCAAGCAGCTCACCACGCCGGTGTGGATCGGCATCCTGATGCTGATGGGCATCGTCACCAAGAACGCCATCATGCTGGTGGAGTTCGCGGTCGAAGCGATCCGCGAAGGCAAGACAGCGCGACGAGGCGATCATCGACGCCGGCATGAAGCGCGCGCGCCCGATCGTGATGACCACGATCGCGATGGCCGCCGGCATGATGCCGTCAGCGCTGGCGTTCGGCGCCGGCGGCGAATTCCGCTCGCCGATGGCGCTCGCCGTGATCGGCGGCCTGATGTTCTCGACCATCCTGTCGCTGGTGTTCGTGCCGGCGATGTTCATGGTGATGGACGATCTCGGCGCGCTGATCTGGCGCTTCGGCAAGAAGCTGATCGTCTCGCGCAGGCGAAGCCGACCGAGCGGATCACCACGAGCCGCCGGCCAGGCCACCCGCATCCACCAGCGATGTCCCGCCAGCGCCAGATGGCAGCCGTGCGCCGACCGGTGCCAGCCGGCCGGATGTCGCCTCGCGCACGGAGCTAGGAACTGCGCGCCTACTCGTTCCGCGCCACCGCCGTCAGCTTGGTCATGTTCTGCAGCAGGATGCGTCCGCGCTGCAGGTCCAGAATGCCGTCCTTGCGCCAGAGCTGCAGCTGACGGTTGACGCTTTCGCGGGCGGCGCCGACGAAGACGCCGAGTTGCTCCTGCGAGATGTGCACTTCCGAACCGAAATCGGAGGCCAGCGCGCAGAGCCGCCGCGCCAGCGCGCACCGGCAGCGGCTGCAGCACGGATTCTTCCATCCGCTCGCTCTGCCAGCGGATGCGCTGGCACAGCAGCATCGATGATCTTGATCGCGACCTTCGGCTCGCGCTCGAGGAAGGCGAGGAAATCCTCGCGCCGCAGCACGAACAGTTCCGACGGCTCGCCGGCGGTGGCGTCCGCGGTGCGGCTCTGGCCGTCGAGCACGGCGACCTCGCCGAACAGATCGCCGGGGCCCATGAAATTCAGCGTCAGGCGGCTGCCGTCGGAGGCGCCGGTCTCGATCCGGATCTGGCCGCGGCGGACCCCGTACAGCGCATCGCCGGGATCGCCCTTCTGGAACAGCATCTCGCCGAGCGCCGAGCTGCTGGGTGTGGCAAAGGCCGGAGATCCGCTGCAGTTCGTCGGCGCCCAAGATCCGCGAACATCGGGTTCATCTTCAAAATGACCGCAAATTCGGCCTGTTTACTCATTGTATTGCCTTCCAAATCGGTCTCGACCGTCCCTCAGAGCGGTCTGGCAAAGATTCCACCCCGCTGGAAGTGTGTCATAAGTCACATAACTTTGCAGCACCCTCGGAATATTTTTGGCTTCTTTGAGCCCTATCCCGTTTCCGGGATAAGCTCGCCTGACCGGCTGCGCCGCGCCAGGCGCTGCCGAAATCGATGCCGGTTGCCGCGGTCTGGAATGTCGATATGAGAGCACTGAAAATCGCCGGCGCCGCCATCGGCGCCGTGATCGTCGTCATCGCGCTGCTGCTGGTGATCGGCATCCCCTCCGGCTTCCTGACGTCGGCAGATCCAGGAGCGGGTCGAGCGCGAGACCGGCTACAAGCTCGCCATCAACGGCGGCGCCAAGATCGGCCTGTGGCCGTCGCTCAACATCACGCTGAACGACGTCACGCTGCAGGATCCGAAGGACCGCGACATCAACAACCGCTTCGACCGCCGGCAGCATCCAGGCCGACGTGACGCTGGCGAGCGTGTGGTCCGGCCGGCCGCAGATCACCGAACTCGTGATCGTTCGCCCGGTGCTGAACTTGCCGCTGCAGCGCGAGCGCGCGAGGGAGGCCAGTCCGCCGTCGAAGCCGGCCGCCGGCGAGCGCCGGCGACGCCTTCACGATCGAGCATGTCAGCGTCACCGGCGGCACGGTGGTGTTCTCCAATCTGCGCGACCGCGTCGAGAACAGGATCGAGACCATCAACGCCGACGTCACCATCGATGCCGACCGCAAGATCGAGCTGTCCGGCAGTGCGCGCACCGGCGAGCATCCGCTGAAATTCGACATCAAGGCGGCGCGCCGCCGCCGCCGATCGAGCGGCAGAACATCCCGGCCGAGATTCAAGATCGACGCGCCCGGCCTGCTGCAGGCGCCGCTGTCGGCCAAGGCCGAGGTCCGGCTCAACGGCTCGGTCGTGATGATCAACGGCCTCACCGGCACGCTCGGCGACGGCGCGTTCAACGGCTGGGCCTCGGTCGATCTCGCGAGCAAGCCGCTGGTGAAGCTCGATCTCGATTTCCAGCGGCTTGACGGTCGCGATGTCGCGCGGCGCCGGCGAGTTCCGCCGCGCAGCCCTGGAGCAATGCGACGATCGACCTCAACGGCCTCAACTATGTCGACGCGCAGGCGCGGATTTCCGCAGCCGAGCTCAACATCGGCGACGGCGCGTTTCGCGCCCGCCGCGATCGACGCCACGCTGGCAAGCGGCGTGCTGAAGGCGCAGATCTCCAATCTCGGCGCCTATGACGGCAACGCCAATGGCGACCTGACCGATCGACGCCTCGACCGCCAATCCGACCTTCTGCGCTGCGGGCCGACCTCACCGGCGTGCGCGCGCTGCCGCTGCTGCAGAGCCTCGCCGATTTCGACAAGCTCGACGGCAAGATGCAGGCGAAGATCAGCGTGCGCTCCACCGGCAACAGCCAGCGCGCGATCATGTCCGAACATGGCCGGCACCGCGCTTCGTCGTGTTCCAGGACGGCGCGATCAGGGGCCTCAACGTCGCGCAGATGATCCGCTCGCTGACCGTCGAGCACGCTGTCGGGCTGGCAGGAGAGCGAGGAACAGGCGACGGATCTGACGCAGCTCTCGGCCTCGTTCAAGATCGACAAGGGCCAGGCGCACGACCACCGATCCTCAACCTGGTCGGCCCGCTGGTGCAAGATGACCGGCGCCGGCACCATCGACCTCGGCACCAAGCAGATCGGGTTCCGCGTCGAGCCGAAACTCGTGATGACCACCGAAGGCCAGGGCCGCGCCGCCGACCCGGTCGGGCTCGGCATTCCCGTGATGATCGAGGGCCCGTGGGGCGAGCCGCGGATCTATCCGGAGATGCAGGGCATCCTCGACAATCCCGACGCCGCCTATGCCAAGCTGAAGGAGATGGGCAAGGGCCTGTTCGGCCCTGACGGCGCCGGCCTCGGCGCTGCGCTCGGCGGCCTGCTCGGCGGACGGCAGCGGCACGGTGCCGCAGGGCGGCACGGCGCGGCACAGCGGCAAGCCGGCCAGCCGATCCGCTCGGCGGCCAGCTCGGCGAGACCATCGGCAATCTGCTGCAGCAGGGGCTGAGCGGCGGACTTGGCGCAGAGCGCGGGTCAGGGCGGCGCCAGCCAGGGCGCGCGCCCGGACAGCCAGGCGCAGCACGCGCCGAGCGCGCCAGCGCAGCATTCGATCCCGGCGCGGCCCAGCCGAGACGAGCCTGCCGCCCCCGCGGCGCCGGCGCAGAGCGACCGCCCCGCAGGCGGACAGCCAGCCGATGAACGAGGTGTCTGCGGCAGCTGTTCAATCGCTGAGCCCCCGTCTTCGCAGCCGATCATCGATCCCCGACCCAAATTCGGGGCTAACCATGCTGGCGGAGCCGCCAGCCTGGCCCCTCGATCTCGTGCTAAACAGGCCCAACTGCGGCGGCTCCCGGCCGGGAGGACCTGCCGCCGCGACAACCGATGCGCGCGCTGCCAGGCGTGGCGCACGAGGGTCCGGATGAACGAGGTCAAGGACAAGGTCTGGTTCCTGCGCGAAGGCCTGTTCGCCAAATACGTCGTCGCGCTGGTCGGCCTCGTCGTGTTCGTGCTCGCGGTCAACGGCGCGATGGAAATCTGGATCAGCTATCGCGGCATCAAGACCTCGCTGACCGACGCGCATGTCGGAGAAGGCGGAGGCGACCGCCAAGCGCATCGAGCAATCGATGTCCGACCTGGAGCGGCAGATCAGCTGGGTGACCCGCGCCTCCTCCGACACGCACCGAGCAGCGCCGCGCCGACTACGCGCAACTGCTGCGGCAGGTGCCGCAGGTCAGCCAGCTCTCGCTGCTCAACGCCCAGGGCCGCGAACAGCTCCGCCTGACGCGCCAGACCGTCACGCTCGGCAGCAACGCCGATTTCTCCCGCGACGTCCGCTTCACCGAGACGCTCGCGCGCGGCACCAGCTTCGCGCCGGCCTATTTCCGCGGACGAGCAGCCCTTCATGTCGATCGCGCTGCCGCATTCCGGATCGGCCAGCGTCACCGTCGCCGAGATCGACCTCGGCTTCCTCGACGACTTCCTCGGCGACGCCCAGGTCGGCAAGGTGGCGCTACGCCTATATCGTCGACGCCAGGGGCGAGGTGCTGGCGAGCTTCGACGCAGGGGCCGGAGGTCGGCAAGGATCTCTCGACGCTGCCGCAGGTCGCCGCCGTGCATGCACGCCGGCGGCGCGGCGCTGGCATCGGGCACCGATGCCAGCGGCCGATGCCGTGCTGACCGACGTCGAGCCGCGGTGCCGAAGCTCGGCTGGTACGTGTTCTTCGAGCAGCCGACCGCGCAGGCGCTGACGCCGATCCGCGATCAACTGGTGCGGATCGCGCTGCTGATCGCGCTCGGCCTCGTGGTCGCGATCATCGCCGGCACCGTCATGGCGCGGCGGATGCTGGTGCCGATCACGGCGCTGCGCGCCGGCGCGCGGCGTCTCGGCGCCGGCGATTTCGGCCACCGCATCGAGGTGAAGACCGCGGACGAGCTGGAAGAGCTCGCCGACCAGTTCAACAGCATGGCGGGCCAGCTCGCCGAGACCTATTCCGACCTCGAAGGCAAGGTGAAGGAGCGGACGCGGGATCTGGCGCAGTCGATCAACGAGCTCAAGGTGCTGGAAGAGGTCGGCCGCGCGGTCGCCGTCCTCGCTCGATCTCAACGCCGTGCTGCCGACGGTCGCCGCGCGCGCGCTGGAAATCACCCATGCCGACGCGGTGCTGATCTACGGCTATGACGCCGGCGAACCATCAGCTTCAACCTCGACCGAGGCGATCGGCATCGACAAATCGGCCGAGGGCGAGCCATCTGCGCGATCGACGCCGACGGCATCGCCGCTCGGCGAGGCCGCCGCCAGGGGCGAGCCGATCGCGATCCCCGATCTCGACGACGCCGCCGATCATCCGCTGCGCGACGTCGCGATCGCGGCCGGCTTCCATTCGGTGCTGGTGGTGCCGCTGGTCGACCAGACAGGGCATTCTGGGATCGCTGGTGGTGCTGCGGCAGAACGCCGGCGAATTTTCCGCAGAACCTGATCGGGCTGATGAAGACCTTTGCGCACCAGGCGGTGCTGGCGATGCGCAATGCGCGGCTGTTCACCGAAGTCGACCACAAGAGCCGCGAACTGGAGACCGCGCATTCCACCGTGCGCAGCAGGCCGACAAGCTGCAGGAACAGACCGACCAGCTGAAGGACTGGAACCAGTCGCTGGAAGAGCGGGTCGAGACGCAGCTCGGCGAGATCGAGCGCATCCGCCGGCTCGAACGTTTCCTGGCGCCGCAGGTGGCGCAACTGATCGCCTCCTCCGACGGCCATGAGGGCCTGCTCGACAGCCACCGCCGCGAAGTCACGGTGGTGTTCTGCGACCTGCGCGGCTTTACGGCGTTCACCGAGACCACCGAGCCGGAAGAGGCGATGAACGTGCTGCGCGAATATCACGCAGCGCTCGGCGAACTGATCTTCCGCTACGAGGGCACGCTCGACCGCTATGCCGGCGACGGCGTGATGATCCTGTTCAACGCGCCGATCCAGTTCGACGACCACACCAAGCGCGCGGTGAAGATGGCGGTGGAGATGCGCGACACCATCGGCGAGCTGACCGAGAAGTGGCGCAACCGCGGCCACAATCTCGGCTTCGGCATCGGCATCGCGCTCGGCTACGCCACGCTCGGCCAGATCGGCTTCGAGCAGCGGCTGGAATACGCCGCGATCGGCAGCGTCACCAACCTCGCCTCGCGCGCTGTGCGACGAAGCCAAGGCCAACCAGATCGTGGTGTCGCCGGCGCGTCTACGGCATGGTCGAGCACTGGGTCGAGGGCCGGCCGATCGACGATCTGAACCTGAAGGGATTCAATCACCCGATCCTGGCTGCCGGAGATCTTGAGCTGGCGCGAGGAGGTCGACAATGTCGTCGATGCCAGCGGCGGCGCGACGGAAGAAGATGCAGTAGTTCCTTGGCTAGTGTCGGCGAAGCGAAGCGTGCCCACCATGGCAGATCCCAGCGTCGCGCGAGCAGATGGTGGGCATGCGTACCAGGGCTTTGCCCACCGTGGCACTGCCGCTCCATGGAATCAAACAGCAGCAAACATCCCGCGGCGCCACGCGCCCGAGGATTTGCTATCAACCATTCGCCCCCGAAAATTCAGAGGGCGCAGGGAAAGCCGGGTGCCCTCAGCACCCGCGATCGTGCGCAAAAATGCACACGGGTGACCGCAAGGTGCGCCGGAACACCCGGCCTTCCCTGCGCGATGGTTTTACGGCTTATAGCGCGCTCTCCCGGCGACGAATTCCTCTTGCCTCCGTCGCTGACGGATTGACGATTCGCCGAAGCCCGGTTGGGCTCGACAAACCTCCGCCAGCTTGACACCAGCCACGGGTGCCAGAACCACACGGTTTTGCCGTCCGCAGCTTCCTCCGCCAAACGCTTCGACCGGCCATGTGCTGCCGACCGAAGTTCTGGCGAAGGCGTTTAAGCGCCGTTCGTCTGCGCGCCGCCGATCGCTCACGGAAAACCCGCCCCTGCGATCACCTCACGCGCCCGACGCTGCCGCGTCCATCGCATCCCGCACCCAACGTCCGTGACGATCGCGATACGCCCCTCTCTGAGTGGGACAGGATGGCCGTGGTAGTGGCCACCCGGGTGATTTGCGTCGACCGAGAAGCGGAACTGTTTTTTGCGAGCGAGACTGGACGGGGCAAATCCAGTTGAAGTCGCTGAAGAAACTCGCTCGTCGCGCGCACACGTCGCGCGGCTGTAACCTGCTCGCGCCGCGAGAGGATCGCCTGCATTAACTGCAGCCGATATGCCGACAATAAGCCCTCGACGACGCACCCGCCCGTCAGTGCCAGCCGGGCTGCTGCATTCGCGCGCGGGTCTGCGCCAGCTCTTCGAGCCTGCTGTCGATCTGCGAGCGGGTACATCGCCGAGATCCTCGAGAGCTGGCGATCGTCGAGCCTGCGCAGGCTGCGACGCGCGGCGTGACGCTCGTGGCGCGCGATCACCGCCGCGAAGAAGCGGTTGATGAGGCGGCGCAGGCGCGCCAGCAAAACCGCGGTTCGCCAGGCAAATGGCCTGGTGGCGGAGGTCGGAATGGTGGTCAGCATCGTCATGGCTATTTTCTTTCAAACGAGTAGCCGGAACTCGGTGAGCTTGCCGGCACCCTTTCTATCGAAGGCCTGCTGCCAGCATGGTGTCAGCAGGCTTTCGGCGCGTGCGCCGAAAGGCGGACGGGACCGGACACGGCTGCGTGAACGATCAAAATCAGGAAGCGATGCGCCGCAGCATCGCCGGCAGGACCAGCCCGCCGGCGATGCAAGGCGAAGCTCGTCAGGCCACCTTCGTCCGGCCGCGAGATCCTTGACGGCTTCCGTGGTCAACGACTGACCGCCGATGCCCCAATCGCCGCTCTCGCGACTTCGGAAATCTTGACCCAGGTGACGCCGCGCATGTCTCGCCTTCGATCGACACCATGGCGTCGGTGAGCTTGCTGATCATCTGGCGCTTCTGCTCGGCATTGAACACGTTCTCGATAACGTGAACCTCTATCAACGGCATGTCGTTCTCGCTTGATGCTTGCCTCGCGGAAGCGAGGGCAGCATCAACATGCCCGTGACGGCCGGCGAAGACTTTCAGACAGCTATGATTTACCGTCCAGATTCAGCTTGAGATATCGCCGCGCAGCTATTGCGGATCCAGTATCCAGCCCGCGCGCCGAAACCCTTCCAGATAATGCGCCTTGTCCGCCTCGTGCTCGAACGGCAGTCCGCTCGCCAGCCAGGCGAGCGAGATGTTGGGCTGGGCGCGGCGGAGGCTCGCCGAGCGCGGCTTTGGCGGCGTCGGTGCTGCCGGCCATGCCGAGGAGGCCGTCAGCACGCGGTGGGCGCCGACAAAATCGGCGCGCTGCCGCAGCGCCTCGCGCGACAGGCGGATCGCCTCCGCGTAATTGCGTGCCGACATACTGGCAATAGGCGGCGACGCCGCAATAGATCGCGGCAAAGGGATCGCGCGGGTGAAATTGCAGCGCCTCGCGCGCGGCGCGATCGCCCTCCTCCCAGCGCCCGCGATAGGACAGCGCAACGCCGTAAAGCCCGCGCGCCGGCGAGAAATTCGGATTGAGCCGCAGCGCCAGCTCGAACTCGGCGATGCGAATCGTCGAAGCGCCGGTGGAACAGATAGACGCTGGCCGAGCGCATAATGCGCCCACGCGTCCTCGCTGTCGGCGCGGATCGCCGCCAGCGCCGCGCGTTCGGCGATCGGAACGGCCGTTGACATGTCCGCCCAGCCCATATGGGCGCTGAACGTATGGCAGGCGGCCAGCAGGCCGAGCGCCTGGCCGTAATCGGGATCGACGGCGATCGCCTTTTCCAGCAGCGCCTGCGCGACCAGATTGTCCTGCCGCGTCACGCGCCAGTAATGCGACAGCGCGCGCATCACCAGATCCCACGCATCCATGTTGTCCGGCGGCTTGCGCCGGGCGCGGAAATTCTCGGCCGCGTAGAGCTGCGGCTCGATCGCGGCGACGACGGCCTCGGTGATCTCGTCCTGCACGGCGAACACGTCGGCGAGGTCGCGGTCGTAGCGCTCCGCCCAGAGGTGGCTGCCGGTGGCGACGTCGTTGAGCTGGGCGGTGATGCGCACGCGGTCGCCGTCCTTGCGCACGCTGCCTTCGACGACATAGCCGACGCCGAGCTCCTCGGCGATCTGCTTCATGGTGGACGGACTTTGCCCTTGTAGATGAACGAGGAATTGCGCGCGATCACGATAGAACCAGCGCAGCTTCGACAGCGCGGTGATGATGTCCTCGCTGATGCCTTCGGAAAAATATTCCTGCTCCGGCTCGCCGCGAGATTGGCAAAGGGCAGCACCGCAATCGCGGTGCGATCGAGCGCCGGGAATTGCGGTGCGCGCTGCCGGCGGGATCGAGCGGCTGGCGCGCATCGCGCGCGCTTCGCCGCCGTTCGCGGCTTGGTCGGCTGCACGTCGCCGACGAAGCGAAAGCCCTTTCGCGCAATGGTGCGGATCACGGCTTGATCCTTGCCGCTGTCGCCGACCGCCTTGCGCGCGGCGTTGATCCGGCTCGTCAGCGTGGATTCGGAGACGATGCGGCCGTCCCACACCGTCTCGATCAGATCGTCCTTGGTGACGACGTGGTCGCGGTTCTCGATCAGGTGAACCAGCAGATCGAACACCTGCGGCTCGACCGCGACGCTCTCGCCGCCGCGGGTCAGCTCGCGAAGGTCGACATCAAGCACATGGTTGGAAAAGTGAAATTGCACGGCTTCATCCCGGTTAGAACATCACAGATCACTTCGGACCGGCACGATTTCGGTCACTTTAGTCCCGCACGCCCGAGAGGTAGACCGAATTTCCCGGCAGGAACGTGTGCGAAATCTCACAGAAATAGACATCTCACTGAAAAATCAGGGTGGCCTCAAGGCAAAATCAGCCCCGCATCAGAGTCTTTAGGTCCTGACAGGGCCATGTTCGGTTCATCGCGGCCCCATTCCGTGGCCGCATGACTCCGGAAGGAGACACCGATGGCCGGCCAGACCGCGATCGCAGCGACCAGATCCAAGCCGACTCCGCCCGCCCCGACCTTGCCGCCCTCAAGACGCGTCAACAGGCCGCATGGTCGTCGGGCAATTACGCCATTGTCGGCACGACGCTGCAGATCGTCGGCGAGGAACTCTGCGAGGCGCTCGATCTCAAGGCCGGCTCAAAGGTGCTCGATGTCGCCGCCGGCAACGGCATGGCCAGCCTCGCCGCGGCGCGGCGGTGGTGCGACGTCACCTCGACCGACTACGTGCCGGCGCTGCTGGAGCGCGGCCGAGCGCGCGCCGCGGCGGAAGGCATGCAGATCGAATTCAGGGAAGCCGACGCGGAAAACCTGCCGTTCGACGACAACAGCTTCGACACGGTGCTCTCCACCTTCGGCGTCATGTTCACGCCGAACCAGGACCGCGCGGCCGCCGAGCTGATGCGGGTCTGCAAGCCCAGGGGCCAGATCGGCCTGGCGAACTGGACGCCGGAAGGTTTCATCGGACAGGTCTTCAAGACGCTCGGCAAATACCTGCCGCCGCCGGCCGGCGCCAGATCGCCGGCGCTGTGGGGAACACGCGCGCGGCTGACCGAAATGTTCGACGCCGAGGCGCGCTCGATCAAGGCGGAATCGCGCCTGTTCAAGTTCCGCTATCGCTCGCCGGAGCACTTCCTCGACGTGTTCAAGACCTATTACGGCCCGGTGCTGAAGGCGTTCGCCGCGCTCGAGCCGGCGAAACAGGAAGAGCTGCATAACGATCTGCATGCCCTGATCGTTCGCATGAACCGCGTCCGGCGACGGCACCATGGTCGTGCCCAGCGAATATCTCGAGGTCGTCATCACCAAGCGGTGAAACGTCGCGCCAGCAAGCTTCCAGCGGGGCCATTCGCGTGGCCCCGCTGATGGCGTCCCATGCACAAATCAGGAATGTTTCGATGACCAATGTGATTCAATCTCGCGAGCGCGCAGCAACGCGACAAGGCTTGCGTCGTGGCGCTGCATTGCTCGCTCGGCTCGGGCCGCCAATGGAAGACGCTCGCCGATGAACTCGGGCGCAGCCATCCGTTCTTCGCCCCCGACATCTCGGGCTATGGCGCCAACGCTTGCGCGCTGGATCTGCCGCTGACGCTTGCGGAAGAAGTCCGATGCCTGAGCGGCACGCTCAACGACGCGGAGGGCCCGATCCATCTCGTCGGCCATTCCTACGGCGGCGCGATTGCGTTCAAGATCGCGACCTGTTCGCCGTTCGCGCATCGCGTGCGCAGCCTGACGCTGATCGAGCCGGTGCTGCCGACGCTGTTGTGCGAGAGCGATGCGGACCGGCGGCTTCATGCGCGCTTCGCGCAGGTCGCGCATGAGGTTTCCGAGGACCTCTGGAATGGATCGGTGCTCGAGGCGATCGACAAGTTCATCGAGTTCTGGAACGGGTCCGGTCCGCAGGATCCGCTGCCGGCCAGCGCGCGCCTGCGCATGATCGAGCGCGCCGCACAAGCTTGCCTTCGATTTCACGGCGGCGTTCGCCGAGGAGAATGTCACGATCGCGGCGGCCTCGCTTCGCGTTCCGACGCTGCTGTTTTCGGGCGGGCTGTCGCCCTATCTCACCCAGCGCATCGTGCAGCGGCTCGGCGCGATCATGGACGGCGCCGAGATCCAGCATCTGCCGGCCGCCGGCCATATGCTCGCCGCTCACCCATGCGTCATCAATCAATCCCGCGATCGCGCGGCATATCGCCCGCGCGGACGAACTCGCCGGCGTTCCGCTGGCGGTAGAGGCGGCGCCGGCGGAGGCCGTCAGCCTGGCGGAGGAGTGACATTCTTGGCGCTTGGCTCGCTGTCGGCCTTCTGGTAACGGTTAAGACCGAAAACCGGGAACGAAACGCCGATGACCATCCGCGCGCGCGACCATTCGCCAAGCTGGCCCTCCTGATCGCAGCGGGCATGTTCTGCCTTTGCATCTTCCCCGCCCTCGCCGCCGACGATGGAGGCCCCGCCAAGGGCGCCGCCGTCACCGTGCTCAAGGCCGCAAAAGCCTGCTTCGCCAATATCGTCGAGGTGTCCGGCACCATCATTCCGCGCGAGGAGAACGCAGGTGCGGCCCGAGCGGATGGGGCTGAAGGTCGCCGAGGTGATGGTGGATGCGGGCGACAGCGTCACCGCGGGCCAGGTGCTGGCGCGGCTGACCCTGCCCGAAGGCGGGCAGATCGCGGTGCAGGCGCCGGTGGGCGGGGTGATCTCGGCCTCGACGGCGTCCGTCGGCGCGATGGCGTCCGGGCAAGGGCGAGGCGCTGTTCTCGATCATCGCGCGCGGCGAGTTCGACCTGGTCGGCATGGTGCCGACGCGCGACATCGCAAAGCTTGCCGTCAACCAGACCGCGCGGATCAAGGTGATCGGCGCCGGCGAGGTCGACGGCAAGGTGCGGCGGCTGTCGACCACGGTCGAGCCGAACAGCCAGCTCGCGCAGGTGTTCCTCGGCGTCACCACCAACCGCCGGCTGCTGGTGAATTCATCGCGGCCGCGCGCAGATCAAGACCGGGCAGAGCTGCGGCGTCTCGGTGCCGCTCACCGCCATCCTCTATGGCTCCGCCGGCACCGTGGTGCAGGTGGTGCGGCGCGCGCGCGTCGAAACGCGGCGGGTGGAGACGGGACTGATGTCGGCCGGCCAGGTCGAGATCACCTCGAGGGCTGGCCGAAGGCGACATCGTGGTGGCGCGCGCCGGCGCGCTGCTGCGCGAAGGCGATCCGGTGCGGGCGGTGACGGCGAGCGCGACGCGAAGTAGCGCAAGGCGTAGCGGCGGTAAGCTTCGCGCTTGTCGTCCCGGCGACGAGCGCGGACGACGTGGTTGAGACGTGCGCGATCGCGATGCCGCGTTTCACCCGCCGATGCGGACGTCTTCCAGCAGCGACGACGACACCGTGCGGCACCTGCTCGCCGTCGGAGGCGCGGGAGACGGAGACGCGGGTCTTGTTGAAGGCGGCTGGCGGCGCCGGCCTGCGCATTCAGATTGTTCAGCAGCTCGGCCACCAGCACGCTGTACTGGCCCTTGCCGTCATCGGCCACCTTGCCCGGCGTCGCCGAGGTCAGGATCAGCGCGTTTTCCGGCGCGCGAGATCGGGGCCAGGCCGTGGGAATAGGAGCGGAAGCGGCGCTCATAGGGGTTGCGGCGGGAGGCGTCGACGCACGACGAGCTTGGCCTTGGCGCCCTTCTCGGTCATCGCGTCCAGCACCTGCTCGATCGCTGACGCCGTCGCGGCGGACATCGGCTTCCTTCCAGATCGCGGCATCGACCGGGATCATGAAGCTTTCGCGGCCGACCTGGACGCCATAGCCGCCGAAGAACAGCATCACCACGGTGTCCGGCTTGATCTTGGCCTTCAGCCGGTCGATGGCGCGGGCCATGTCGTCCTTGGTGGCGTCCTCGACCACGTCGACGTCAAAGCCCTTGGCCGCGCAGCGCGCGCGGTCAGGCCGCGGGCGTCGTTGATGGGCTGGGCCAGCGGCGCGGACGCGTCCGGGTAATGGCCGTTGCCGATCACCAGCGCGACGCGGGCTGGCCGTCGTGCCGATCGAGCCGGTCTGCTCGGTCGCCGATCGCCTTGGCGGCATCGAGCGAGCGCTTGTTCAGCGCGGCATGGGCGCCGATCGCCAGCGACACCAGGCCGACGAAAGCGACGGCAATGGTGACGGTGCGGCGGGAGATGCGGAGCTGACCTAAAATCCATCGCGTTCCATTCCCAAGTCTGTTCAAGGCACCAGCAAGACCGCGCCAGTTAGTCGCGTCAGCGACCGTTCAGGTTTGAGGGGTTGCAGGCTGGTGTGCCGTCGAATTGCGCTCAATTTGCGGCACCGCAACAAACAGACCTTTAGCCCGCACGGCCCTGTCCCGAGCAACCTCATTTGACGCATGGACGCCCATCGCCGCAGATACTGGTGGAAGGTTAATTTCAGTTAACGTGACCTACATCACATTTGTGTTTTCCTGCGGATTCGTCTAGTTTTCAATGGCTTGCAGGCCCGATCCGGCCGGCGGTGGCCGCGTGCGCTATTCGTCGATGCTCAACGCGGCCCTCCCTCACCGTTCCGGCGGAAAGAAACTGCATGGGCTTCCACTACCATCGCCGGCGCCGCCTTTCGCGCGCTGACCGCCCGGAAGGACGGCCCGTCGCTGTACGACGTCTGCGATCCCGTGCTGCTGAAATACCGCGGCGGCGACCCCATCTCGGCAAATTCTATCGGACGGCGCTGGGCAATCCGGCGCTGCGGCCGCTGCTGCGCCGGACCGGGCTGCCCGCGCTGCGGGACGAGAAGCGGCTCGGCGCCTGCGCGAGGCGCTGATCGCAGGCCCGCGACGAGGCCGAGCCGGACTGGGCCGCGGTCGGCGCCCCGATCGCCGAGCTGATGGCCGATATCGAGGTGCAGCCACCCCAGCCCGCAGCCGGCGGCGGCGACGGCCGCGCGCGCCCGGTCTGCGCCGAGATCGAGCGGGTGATCCGCCGCTGCGGCGCGCATCTGCTGCGGCTCGTTTGCCAAGAACGGCTTCATCCCGACCTATGCCGCCTTCAACCTGATCGGCGACGCCGACATGGGCGGGCGCGAAATGCTGATGGCGCTGACCGGGCTGAACTCGCGCGGCTACAAGAACTCGACGCTGCTGTTCAGCCTGGCGCGGATCTTCATCGCGCATTCGCCGGCGCGCGCGCTGATCAACCCGCCCTGGACGGGGATCGCCGAGCCGATGTGGCAGCCGATGCAGATCCGCCACCGCTCGGCCTATTACGACGCCTTCTTCACCGAGGCGCTGCTGAGCTTATGTCGAAACCGGGCTGGCGTCCGCGGACGAGGCCGCGGCGTCGCGGCGCGCGATCGCGGAGATGGTCGATTTCTGCCTGAAGACCAGCAGCCGAGGAAGTGCCCTCGCATGACGGCTCGACGGTGCGCGTCGTCACCGCGCTGGCGCCGCTGCCGCATCCGCGCTTCTCGCGCTTCTTCGCCCAGATCAAGCAGGATCTCGGCTTCGGCATCTACGTGCCGGACTGCGACACCACGGCGTGCTCGTTCTCGGCGGCGACGCAGGCCGGCTCGACCGATCCGATCCTCGACCAGCCGCTGCTGGATTTCTACCGCGGCTATCAGGTGCGCGAGGGCGCCAACGAGCCGCGCGTCACCGTGCCGCTTGAACGACAACATCGATTACGAGGGCGGCGTCGTCACCTGGATCGACAATCTCGCCGGCGACCGGCCCTACGGCAACGACCTCGATCCGACGCTCAATCTCGACATCCTCGAAGTCTCGCTTCCGCAATCTCGCGCGCTGGAAGATCATCGAGACGCCGCAGCGGCTGGAGACGGTGCATCGCATCATCGGTTTCCAGCGGCGGCTGGTGGAAAGCGGCGCGTTCACCAATCCGCGCTCGCATATCTATTATCTGCCGGAACTCTACTCGGCCTATTTCGGCCGCTGCCATGCCGCGTTCATGGCGTTGCCGATGCGGCGCGGCGGGCGATCGATCCGGACGGCACGTTCGCGTTCATCCGCGGCCGCGTGCTGGCCTATGTCGAGACGCGAATTGATCGCCCGCGAGATGAACGCCTTCGACGCCGCGCTGGCGCTGATGGCGCTGGCGCATCTCGGCGCCGACGTTTCGACGCTTTACGCCGGCGCTCGCACTGCATCGTCGGCCCAGTCTCGGCGAAGGCGGCCGGCATGGGCCGTACAAGGCCTATGAGTGGAACAAGATGAAGACGCCGACGCGGATTCTGGTCGGCGGGCCCGAGGTGACGTCGGCCTTCGTGCTGATGGGGCTGGCGCTGGCACGAGGGGCGATGGTGAAGTGGTAGAGGTGAGTAGCGATGGCGTAGCCCGCACAGTGCGCATGCGAGAGATGGTGGATTACGCTCGCTAGCCCGCCATACGAAGCGCTGCGCAATGACGGGAAGTTGAAAGCGATGCGACGCTCCGGCACTGGCAAGATCGGCGCCATTGTCCGCACAATCCGCCGAACTATTGCGCATCATTCCGCCGGGACTGCCGATGAATTTACGGAAATTGCTGTCCGCGCATTTTGCTGCTGTTGCTCCCCGCCATCGCGCAGGCGGCCGACATCACCGGCGTGCCGAAAATCCGCGAAGGCGATCAGCTCCAGATCGGCAACAGCCGCATTCGCTTGGGCGGCATCGACGCGCCGTCGGTCGATCAGCTCTGCCTCAACACCAGCGGCGAGCGCTGGACCTGCGGCGCCGCCGCGCGCGACGAACTGATCAAGCGCTTCGGCGGCAAGAGCTGGACCTGTCACACCAGGGCGTCACCGACCGCCGCGGCCGCACCGTGGCGCGCTGCGAGGCCGACGGCGAGGACATCCAGAAATGGCTGGTGTCGAACGGCTGGGCGCTGGCGTTCGACGCGGATCTCGCGCGACTACGAGGCGGATGAAAAGGCCGCGCGCGAGGCCAAGGCCGGGATGTGGCAGGGCGCGTTCATCGCGCCGTGGGACTGGCGCGTCCGCAACAAGAAGACCGCCATTCTCGGCGCCGTCAAGCCGCCGGAGAATGCCAGCACGATCCTGCTGGCATCGGCCTCCGGACCGGTGGCGCCCTCGCCCGACTGCACCATCAAGGGCAACGTCAACCGCTCCGGCGAATGCATCTATCACCAGCCGACCAGCCGCTGGTATGCGAAGATCGAGATGAAGATCAGCAAGGGCACGCGCTGGTTCTGCTCGGTCGACGAGGCCGAAGCCGCCGGCTGCCGCGAGACGCAGACGGTAGCACTGTAGCCCAACGCGCACCTTCGGGCCGACATGCGAGCAGCGCAGTGACCGACACCAATGGCGCGCAATCCCGGTCAGGCCGAAGCGTTCGCGGTGGGCGTGCGGCCTGATCTTGCATGCTCGTCGTCATGCGGCTACGGCCTGCTCGCCTATCTGGTGCTGCCGGTGTTCTGGACGCATTACGAACATCAGAAAGGCCTCGCCAATCTGCCGATGGTGACGCGGACCGGGCAGGGCATTCCCGGCGATCCCATGAATGTCGGGCTGATCGGCGACACCAGGCGACGTGGTCTGCGCGATGCACGCGGCCGGCTGGTATCCGGCCGATCCGATCACGCTGAAATCATCGATCGAGATCGTCGGCAGCGTGCTGCTCGACCGCCCCTACAGGGACGCGCCGGTCAGCAATCTCTATTATCTCGGCCGCCGCGAGGATCTCGCCTATGAAAAGCCGATCGGGGCCAGCGCCGACCGCCGCAATCACGTGCGCTACTGGAAGGTGCTCGACCAGGGCGAGGAAAAGCGCCCGGTCTGGCTCGGCGCGGCGACGGAAGATCGCGGCGTCGGCGTCAGCAAATACACCGCAGCCGTGACGCACCACATCAGCCCCGATCTCGACGCCGAGCGCGCGTGCTCGCGGCCGATCTGGAAAACGCCGGCATGGTCGAGGCGAAATATCAGGTCACCGGCATCGGGCCGACGATTGCGGGCCATAATGGCGGCGGCGACCTCTATTACACCGACGGCGAGATCTGGGTGCTGCGGCTGGTCGAGGCCTGCAAGAAGCGCGACGGGCCCGCGGTGACGATCCCGAGCCCGCCGGCGACCGAGCTGAAGGATCAGATCTGGCGTGCGATCGCCAATGCGGTGGGGAAATAGCGTGCGCAGTCATGCACGAGAAGCGGAGCAATGAGTGCAATTCGACGTCTTTTTGCGGCTCTGGATTGCTTCGCTGCGCTCGCAATGACGGCTCCGATCGAATATTGTGCCGCCGAACCTCATGCGCTTCGATTCCGCGTACTTGCCGATAAGGAAAACCAACAAATGACCGTTCGCGCGGGCCGGGAATTTCTGGCCATCCCGGGACCCACCACCATGCCCGACGAAGTGCTGCAGGCGATGCATCGCCCGGCGCTCGATATCTATTCCGACCAGATGGTGGAATTGACCGACAGCCTGCTCGCCGATCTCTCAAAACTGTTCGCCACCAAGGGCCAATCCTACATCTACATCGCCAACGGCCATGGCGCCTGGGAAGCGACGCTCTCCAACGTGCTGTCGCGCGGCGACAAGGTGCTGGTGCTGGAAAGCGGACGCTTTGCGATCGGCTGGGGCAATGCGGCCGCCGCGATGGGCGCCGAGGTCGAGGTGCTGAAGGGCGACTGGCGCCGCGCGATCCGTCCCGCCGAGGTCGAGGCGCGGCTGAAGCAGGACAAGGATCACACCATCAAGGCGATCGTCGCTGTGCAGGTCGATACCGCGTCGGGCGCCTATAACGACATCGAGGCGATCGGCAAGGCGATCAAGGCGACCGGCCATCCGGCGCTGTTCATGGTCGACACCGTGGCCTCGCTCGGCTGCATGCCGTTCGAGATGGACAAATGGGGCATCGATGTCGCGATGTCCGGCTCGCAGAAGGGCCTGATGACGCCGCCGGGCCTCGGCTTCGTCGCCGCCAACGACCGCGCCCGCGAGGTGCACAAGAAGGCCAACCTGCGCACGCCCTATTGGGACTGGACCGAGCGCGAGGGCAGCTGAGCACTACCGCAAATATGCCGGCACCGCGCCGGTGCATCTGCTGTTCGCGCTGCGCAAGGCGATCGACATGCTCCATGTCGAGGGACTCGAAAACGCCTTCCTGCGCCATCGCCTGCTCGCCGAAGCGGTGCGCCGCGCGGTCGCGGCGTGGTCCGAGGGCCAGGTGCTCGGCTTCAACATCGCGGAAGCCAATGAGCGCTCCAACACGGTGACGACGGTGACGATGAACGGCCACGATCCGGCCGCGCTGCAGCGCTACTGCAAGGAAAATGCGGCGTGGTGCTCGGCACCGGGATCGGCGACCTGTCCGGCCAGGCGTTCCGCATCGCCCATATGGGCCACGTCAACGCGCCGATGATTCTGGGCACGCTCGGCGTCATCGAGGTCGGCGCTCAACGCGCTCGAATATTCCCCACGGCAAGGGCGGAACCGAAGCCGCGATCGAATATCTCGGCGAGAACGTCGGGGCGTAAGCCCGACCTGCATCGTTGTAGGATGGGTAGAGCGACAGCCGAAACCCATCAGCCGAACTCGTCTGCGATGATGGGATTCGCCACGCTGCTGCCATCGCTACGGCGTCTCTCACGATGTGAAATCCGGCGCAATTGCGCAACGCGCGGATCGACGTCGTTTCCAACTCAACTGCCCTTTCCCATCCTGTTTTTGTCCGTATACTGGCATACCAAGCCGGGCGCTGATCCGTGCAAGAACAAGAGTGGGAGTGAGGCGATTGGCGTCCGTTGATTTGCGCGGCCTGACCAAGCGATTTGGCTCGCTTGCGGTGGTCGATAACGTCTCGCTTGAAAATCGACCATGGACAACTGGTCTGCCTGCTCGGCCCGTCCGGCTGCGGCAAGACCACGACGCTGCGGCTGATCGCGGGCTTCCTCGAACCTTCCGACGGCGAGATCCATGTCGGCGACCGGCTGGTGTCGTCGACGGCGCGCACGCTGCCGCCCGAGCAGCGCAACATGTCGATGATCTTCCAGAGCTACGCGCTGTGGCCGCACATGACGGTGACCGAAAACATCGTCTACGGCCTGCGACTGCGCAAACTCGACCGCGACACCATCGCGAAGAAACTGGCGGCGATCCTGGCCACGACCAAGCTCGAGGCGCTGGCGCAGCGCTATCCCGGCGAACTCTCCGGCGGGCAGCAGCAGCGCGTGGCGCTGGCGCGCGCGCTGATCGTCGAGCCGCGAGACGCTGCTGCTCGACGAGCCGCTGTCCAACCTCGACGCCAATTTGCGCGAGGAGATGCGGTTCGAAATCCGCCGCCTGCACGACGAATATCGCTACACCACCGTCTACGTCACCCACGACCAGTCCGAGGCCATGACCACGGCCGACCTGATCGCGGTCATGAATGGCGGCCGGATCGACCAGCTCGGCACGCCCGAGGACATCTACGCGCGGCCGCGAGTCCGAATTCGTCGCCCGCTTCATCGGCGCCAGCAACGTCATCAAGGGCACCGCGCTTGATGCCAACCATGTCGCCTTTGCGGGCGCGACGTTGCAGGTGGTCGGCGCGCCGCTCACATCGGGCCAAAGCGCCGTGGTTGCGATCCGCCAGCACGATATCGGGCTTGTCGACGCAGGCGCCGGCTTCGCCCGAGAATGCGATCAAGGCCGTCGTCACGCGGCAGGTCTATCTCGGCGCCGCGCGCGACTACATGGTGGAGGTGGCCGACGGCACCACGTCTGCGCGCCACCACGCCGACCGAAACCAGCGTGCAAAAGGCGGCGAGGTCTGGCTGACGCTGCCGCCCGAGCGCTGCCGGGCGCTGAGCCGATAAAACAAGAAGAAACGGGAGGACGCGATGAAGGGACGAAAACTTTCGAGACGCGACATCCTGCAAGGCGCGGCCACGCTTGCCACTCGGCGCCGTGTTCGCCTCCCCCGTTCGCGCCCAGGCGCCGGAGCCGGTCGCGATCACGCCTGACGCTGGTGGAGGCGGCGAAGAAGGAAGGCAAACTGATCCTGTATTCGTCGATGGACCTGCCGGTCGGCGAAAAGCTCGGCAAGGCGTTCGAGGCCGCCTATCCCGGCGTCACCGTGCAGATCGAGCGCTCCGGCTCGGAGCGGCTGTTCCAGCGGATCGACCAGGAATTCGGATCAGGCATCCGCGCAGCCGACGTGATCAACACCTCGGATGCCTCGCACGTCATCACCTGGAAGCGGAACAAATGGCTGGCGCCATTCGTATCGGAAGATATGGCCCGGCATTTTCTTCCCGAATATCGCGACCCCGACGGCATGTCCGCCACCTCGCGGATCTATCTGTCGTCGATTGCCTACAACACCAATCTGGTAAAGCCCGAAGACGCACCGAAGAGCTTTGCCGACCTGCTCGATCCCAAATGGGCAGGCAAGATGGTCAAGGGCCATCCGGCCTATAGCGGCACCATCATGACCGCGACCTTCCAGATGGTCCGCGAACTGGGCTGGGAGTACCTGGAGAAGCTGTCGAAGCAGCGGGTGATGCAGGTGCAGTCGTCGACCGATCCGCCGAAGAAGCTGTCGCTCGGCGAGCGCGCCGTGATGGCCGACGGCAATGAATACGGCGTCGTGCTGCTGAAGGAAGCCGGCCAGCCGGTCGAGCCGATCTATCCGGCCGAGGGCGCGCCGACGATCTCGGGGCCGACAGCCATCTTTGCGTCAGCGCCGCACCCAAATGCCGCGCGGCTGTTCCAGGCCTGGCTGCATACCCGCGAGACCCAGCAATTCTTCACCGACTTCACCGCGCAGTATTCGGTTCACGCGCAGGTGCAGTCGAAGCCGGGACGGCGGAAGATTTCCGACATCAAGCTGATGAAGGAGGATGCGGCAGGGCGTGGAGAAGATGGCTGAAGAGATCAAGACGCGCTATGCGCGGCTGTTCAGGGTTTGAGGATGCTGACACCAGACCCTCATGGTGAGGATGGCGCGAAGCGCCGTCTCGAGACCATGAGGCCCCGCTGATGCATCGCGGCTTTCATCCTTCGAGACGCCGCTAAAGCGGCTCCTCAGGATGACGGAGAGACATCTGACTCGCGGATGACATGACCATCACCACCACCGACAGCCGCCGAAAATCCCGCATCGACTGGACCAAGCCGGTGCTGTGGCTGTTCGCGGCCTTCATGATCGTGCTGATCGTGCTGCCGATGTCGTGGCTGGCGGTCTTCGCGTTCACCGGACAAGGCGCGGCATCCGACGCTGCAGAATTTCGTCACGCTGTTCACCGATCCCGGATTTCCTCGATCCGCTGCTGACGACCGCGATCATCGCCACCACCTCGGCGGTGATCTGCTGCCTGGTCGCCGCACCGATCGGCTGGCTGGTGTCGCGCACCGACATGCCGGGGCGGCAGACCATCCGCGCGCTGGTGACGGCTTCGTTCGTGACGCCGCCGTTCCTCGGCGCGGTCGCCTGGGAATTGCTGGCGGCGCCCAACAGCGGCCTGCTGAACCAGCTCTATCGCTATCTCACCGGCGCCGAGCAGATGCCATCTGTTCGACATCTATTCGCTGACCGGGCTGATCTTCGTGATCTCCTGCTACACGTTTCCGTTCGTGTTCGTGCTGGTCGCCAACGCGCTCGACAACATGCCGGGCGAACTGGAGGACGCCTCCGCCATCCTCGGCGGCAAGGCCTGGACCACGGCGCGGCGCGTCACGATTCCGCTGGCGCTGCCGGCGCTGGTCGCCGGCGCGCTGATCGCGTTCCTGCAGGCGATGACGCTGTTCGGATCGCCCGCGATCCTGGCGCTGCCGGCCGGCTTCCACACCATGACGACGAAAATCTGGAGCCTGTTCCAGTATCCGCCGAAGCTCGAACTTGCCGCGGCCGCCGCCGTGCCGCTGCTGCTGCTGACGATCCTGCTGCTGCAGGGCCAGAAATTCCTGCTCGGCCGCCGCGGCTATTCCGTGGTCGGCGGCAAATACGGCGCGCCGCGCCAGGTCGAGATGAAGGGCTGGCGCTGGGCGGCGCTGGCGTTCTGCCTGCATCGTGCTGCTCAATCCGGTGTTCCTGCCCTATTTCGCGCTGCTCAACGCGGCGTTCTCGCCGAACGCGACCACGCTGGTGACGCCGTCGACCGCGACGCTGCACAACATCGTGTTCGTGTTCACCGAACTGTCGTCGACCCAGCTCGCGCTGAAGAACACGGTGATCCTGGGCGCAGCGACGGCGACCATCGGCACGATCCTCGCGCTGGTCGTCGCCTATGTCACGACGCGCCGCGTGATCGCGAGCCACCGCGTGCTCGGCTTTCTCGCCACCGCGCCGGTCGCGGTGCCCGGCATCGTGCTCGGCGTCGGGCTGTTCCTGAGCTACACACGGCCGCCCTTCGTGCTCTACGGCACGCTGTGGATCCTGCTGATCGCGTTCCTCACCATCAATCTGCCCGTCGGCCTATCAGCAATTGCAGGCGGCGTTCGCGACCATTCATCCCGAGCTGGAAGACGCCAGCCGCATCCTCGGCGCGACGCCGGCTGCAGTCGCTGCGCCAGATCACCGCGCCGCTGCTGCGCACCGGCGTGATCGCGACCTGGTGCTTCATCTTCATCGGCGTGATGCGCGAACTGTCCGCGGCGATCGTGCTGTTCACCTCGCAGACCAAGGTGCTGTCGGTGCTGATCTACGACCTCAACGAAAGCGGCGACCTCGCCGCGATTTCGGTGCTGGGCATCGCGATGCTGCGTCGATCACCTTTGCGGTGGTGCTGGCGGTAACCGATCCCGGTGTTCATGGCGGCGCTACGCGCGCGGTTGCGTAATGAGCGCAACGACCGTAGTGCGAAGCGTAGCGTGACCCACCTTTAGCTGCAGTGATTGCGCCTGCAGACGGGCACGACGCGATTTGCTCGCTCCACGTTACACGCCCGACCTGCGCCTTGAGCCGCGCCAGCGATGCCAGCAGGGCTCGCAGCGATCGACGACATACTTCCGCTCCGCCAGCCACGACAAGAATCTTCAGGTCGATCGCGGGCGAGTGGTGGATCACGTCGCCGTAATTGCCGAGATCGTGGGTGATCGTCCTTTACGTCGCGGAAATCGATGCAAGCCGCGACATTCGGGAACTGCAGTCAATCGCGGAAGGCACGTAGGCCGTGAAGTCGTAGACGATCTTCAGCGTCGCCGGCGAAGCGTCCGCGCATCGCCACGAATTGCAGGATCGAATAAGGCGCGAAAGTAGATGTCGAATGTCACGTCCGGTTGTTCTCGATCAGGCCGATCGCGTCGCGCTCGAATTCCTGGACCATCGCGGTCGTAATCGTAGCCTTCCGCGAGGAACGCGCTGCGCGCGGGATCGGTGATGCGCCTGAAGGCGTGCGACCGCGCTCTTCGCGTTGTAGAACCCTGCGACGTCGAAAGTCGGGCCGCAGCGCGTTGATGTCGTCGACGTCGGAAATCGGGAATTTGAACGATGACGCCGTTAGTCAGCCGCGCGACGACCGGCTCGCAGCGGCGGGACCGATCGCGCCAGAGATCCACAGCGACTCGCGCGCCATGGCGCCGCTGAACAGATAGCCGGCGATGCCCTTGGCGTTGCGCCGGTAGAGATCGGCTGGAAGATAGATGTCGGCATCGATCTCCGGCGCGTCGCGAAAGATCCAGTCGTCCATCTGCCAGATCACCCGCTTTGGGTGGCGCTCCAGCGCTGCCGCCAGCACAAAACTCTGCTCGTCGAGAGTTGGACCGGTCATCGACAGTTTCAGCGAGCGGACGCCGAGACGCTGCGGTCGATGTCGCTCTGCCGGAAATGAATCGCGAGCGAGGTGCCCATGAAGACGGTGTCGAACTGCTGGCTCCGGATCAAGCCGGCGTCCTGCATGCCGTGCTGTCCGCGCGAATACATCGCCGCAAACAGCCGCGCCGGCCGGAACAGTTGCAGGGGATCGACGGCGAAATTCAGCGCCGACCGCCATCAGCACGATAGCGCGCGCGCTGGCGCACAGAAACGTGCACGAGGTTCTTCGGCGCCGGTCACGTCATCAGAACCTGAAATAGATGAATTCGCTGTGCTGCTGGATGCCGAGGATCCCGAACGCCAGCACCGCCGCGGTGGCATAGAGGAACAGCGGCCGCATCCGCCAGACGCTCAAGCTTTCGCCGACCGTCCGGTTCTCGTGGTCGTAGCCCATGATCTCCTGCGTGTTCGGCGCGAACCACGACCAGCGCGGCGTAGATCGCGATGAAGCAGAGCATAGGCGATTTCGCCGCGGCCGAACGCGAGATGTGCTGGGATCGGCCATCTTCGACAGCACGCGAGCGCCGTAGCCATGCTGTCGGCGCGGAAGAATACCCAGGCGACGACGACAGCGAGGAATGTCAGCATGAGCGCGGCGACGTTGGCGAGCGGCGCGAAACCGCGGCGGCGATCTTCGGCCCAAAATGGTTCCAGGCGTGATTGATGCAGAGATAGGCGCCGTGCAGCGCGCCCCAGACGACAAAGGTCCAGGCGGCGCCGTGCCAGAGGCCGCCGAGCAGCATGGTGATCATGCAGATTGACGTAGCGCAGCGCGCGGCCCGCGGCGGTTGCCGCCGAGCGGGATGTAGAGATAGTCGCGCAGAAACTGCGACAGCGTCATGTGCCAGCGCCGCCAGAACTCGATGATGCTGGTCGCCTTGTAGGGCGAGTTGAAATTCAGCGGCAGGCAGATGCCGAACATCAGCGACGAGGCCGATCGCCATGTCGGAATAGCCGGAGAAATCGAAATAGAGCTGGAACGTGTAGGCCAGCGCGCCGATCCAGGCCTGATCGAAGGTCGGCGCGTTCGGGCCGAAGGCACGGCGCGACCAGCGGCTGGATGCCGTCGGCAAGGCAGGTCTTCTTGAACAGGCCGATCGCGAAGATGATCAGGCCGCACAGGATCAGATGCGGATGCGGGCGCTTGGCCTCGCGCGCTCGAACTGCGGGATCATGTCCTTGTGGTGCAGGATCGGCCCCGCGATCAGATGCGGGAAGTAAGTGACGAACAGCGCGTAATGCGGCAGCGCGTAGCGCGCGACCTTGCCGCTGATAGGCATCGACCAGGAACGCGATCTGGGTGAAGGTGTAGAAGGAGATGCCGACCGGCAGCAGGATGTTGACCGCGAAGCCGGTCGCAAACAGCCGCGTTGAGATTGGCGGCGAAGAAGCCGGCATATTTGAAGATGCCGAGCAGCAGCGAGATCGCCGGCGACGCCCAGTCGTGAGCACGGCAAACCGCGCCCGGGACGACAATTTCCCGCGATCAGCAGACAGTCGATAGCGTAATTGAAGGCGATCGAGGCCGAGCAGCAGCGCTACGAACTGCCAGTTGCTGAAGGAATAGAAGGCCAGCGACGCCAGCGCCAGCCAGACCACCGGCGCCAGATCTGCCGCGCCGGCCCAGCCAGAAATAATAGCCTGGCCAGCGACGATCGGCAGGAACAGGAAAATGAATGGGTAGGAATTGAAGAGCATCAGGCCTTTCTCGGACGCGGCGAAAGCCTAACCACACAAGGTCTGGCCGCCAACAACCCGCGCCGGCGGCCGAATTGCGTCCGGCGCGCGTGCTGGCAATTCCGGCGTAACTCGAGACGCCGATATATGCGGCCTACCCGCGCAGCGAGTAGCGCCCGCGGCAATCCGAAACGAGGGATCGCTTGACCCAATCGAAGACCAAAAGGCCCTGCAGGCGCCGGTGGCGCCGCGCCGCCCGCATTCCTTCACCACCCATGGCATCACGGTGGTGGACGATTATGCCTGGCTCAAGGACGCCAAATGGCAGGAGGTGCTGCGCGATCCCTCGATCCTCGACGCCGGATATCAGGCAATATCTCGAAAGCCGAGAACGACTACACCGAAAGCCTGCTCGGCCACACCGCGGCCTTGCAGAAGAAGCTGGTCGCGGAGATGCGCGGGCGGATCAAGGAGGACGATTCCAGCGTGCCGGCGCCGGATGGACCATTTGCCTATTTGCGAAAATTCCGCGAGGGCGGCCAGCACGAGATGTTCGGCCGCACGCCGCGCGATGGCGGCGACGTACAGATCGTGCTCGACGGCGACGCGCTGGCCGCACACCACGAATATTTCAAGTTCGGCGGTTCGCGGCATTCGCCGGATCACAGGCTGCAGGCCTGGAGCGCCGACACCAAGGGCTCGGAATATTTTTCCATTCGCGTGCGCGACTGGGCGACCGGCAAGGATCACGACGATCTCGTCGAGGAGACCGACGGCGCGCGTGGTCTGGAGCAAGGACGCGACCAGCTTCTTCTACGTCAAGCTCGACGACAACCACCGGCCGATGCAGGTCTGGCGCCATCGCCTGGGCGACAAGCAGGCCGGACGACGTGCTGGTCTATGAGGAACAGGATTCCGGCTGGTTCACCCATCTGCATGAGAGTTCCAGCGGGCGGTTCTGCGTGATCGCCGGCGGCGATCACGAGACCTCCGAGCAGCGGCTGATCGATCTCGCCAATCCGGAAGCGCCGCCGCGGCTGGTCGCGGCGCGCGAGGAAGGCGTGCAATATTCGATCGCCGACCGCGGCGACGAGCTGTTCATCCTCACCAACGCCGACGACGCCATCGACTTCAAGGTGATGACCGCGCCGCTCGCCTCGCCTGCGCGCGCCAACTGGCGCGACCTGATCCCGCATCGCGAGGGCATCTATGTGCTCGATGTCGAGCTCTACGCCGGCCACATGGTGCGGCTGGAGCGCGCCAACGCGCTGCCCGCCATCATCATCCGCGATCTCAACACGGGCGAAGAACACGCCATCGCCTTCGACGAGGCCGCCTACTCGCTCGACACCATGGGCGGCTACGAGTTCGAAACCACGAACTTGCGGTTTTCCTATTCGTCGATGACGACGCCGTCGGAAGTCTATGACTACGACATGGCTGATCGAACGCGCCTGTTGCGCAAGCGCCAGGAGATTCCGTCCGGCCATGACCCGGCCGATTACGTCACCACCCGCATCATGGCGACGTCGCATGACGGCGCCAAGGTGCCGGTCTCGATCCTGCATCGCAAGGACCTGGTGCGCGACGGCACGCGCGCCGCTATTGCTGTACGGCTACGGCTCCTACGGCATGGCGATGCCGGCCTCGTTCGCGGCCAACCGGCTGTCGCTGGTCGATCGCGGTTTCGTCTATGCGATCGCGCATATCCGAGGCGGCGCCGACAAGGGCTGGGGCTGGTATCTCGACGGCAAGCGCGAGAAGAAGACCAATAGTTTCGACGACTTTCGCGGCGGCCGGCCGCGCGCTGATCGACGCCAACTACACCGGCGCAAAACGCATCGTCGGCCATGGCGGCAGCGCCGGCGGCATGCTGATGGGCGCGGTCGCCAACCGCGCCGGCGAATTGTTCGCCGGCATCGTCGCCGAAGTGCCGTTCGTCGACGTGCTCAACACCATGCTCGACGACACGCTGCCGCTGACGCCGCCGGAATGGCCGGAATGGGGCAACCCGATCGAGAGCGAAAAGGATTTTCGCACCATCCTGTCCTATTCGCCCTACGACAATGTCGCGGCGAAGGACTATCCGGCGATTCTGGCGATGGGCGGCCTGACCGATCCGCGCGTCACCTATTGGGAGCCGGCGAAATGGATCGCGCGGTTGCGCGCGACCATGAGCGGCGGCGGCCCGGTGCTGTTGCGCACCAATATGGGCGCCGGCCATGGCGGCGCATCGGGGCGCTTCAACCGCCTCGACGAAGTCGCGATCGCCTACGCGTTTGCGCTGTGGGCGGTGGGATTGGCTCACAAGGCCGAAGTGTGAGTCGTTACGGCATCGTGTAGGCCGTTTTGACGATCGTATAGAACTCGACGGCGTAACGACCCTGTTCGCGGGCACCGAAGCTCGATCCCTTTCGGCCGCCAAACGGCACATGGTAGTCGACGCCGGCGATCGGCAGATTCACCATCACCATGCCGGCTTCGGAATTGCGCTTGAAGTCGCTGGCATACTTCAGGCTCGTGGTGCAGATGCCGGCTGAGAGACCGAAACTCGGTGTCGTTGGCGGTCGCCAGCGCTTCGGCATAGTCCTTGACCCTGATAACACCGGCCGACCGGCCCGAAGATTTCCTCGCGCGCGATCCGCATCGTGTTGGTCACCTCGGTGAACAGCGCCGGCTGCAGATAGAAGCCCGGCGCCTCGCGGTTGAGACGCTCGCCGCCGAAAGCGAGCCTGGCGCCTTCGTCCTTGCCGATGCCGATATATTTGAGATCCTGATCGAGCTGGCTCTGATCGACCACCGGGCCGATATCGGTGCCGGCCTTCAACGCGTCGTCGACCTTCAGGCCGCGCATCCGCTCGGTCAGGGCCTCGACGAATTTGTCGTGGATGCCGGCGGTGACGATCAGCCGCGAGGCGGCCGTGCAGCGCTGGCCCGTGGAAAAGAACGCGCTATTGGCGGCGCATTCCACCGCGATCTTCAGATCCGCGTCGTCGAGCACGACCAGCGGATTCTTGCCGCCCATCTCCAGCTGAAACTTCTTCATCGGTCGCGATGCAATGCAGGCCGCAGCGACCTTCTGGCCGGTGGCAACCGAGCCCGTGAAACTGATGGCCGCGACGTCGGGATGCTCCAGCAGGACAGTCGCCGACTTCAGAGCCGCGCCCGATCACGAGGTTCAGCACGCCCTTGGGCAGGCCAGCGCGATGCAGGATGTCGACCAGCGCCCAGGTCGAACCCGGGACGAGGTCCGCGGGCTTGATCACCACGGTGTTGCCATAGGCCAGCGCCGGCGCGATCTTCCAGGCCGGAATCGCGATCGGGAAATTCCACGGCGTGATCAGGCCGACAACGCCCAGCGCTTCGCGCGTGATCTCGATGTCGATGCCGGGGCGCACGGAAGCGAGTTTCTCGCCAGCCATCCGCAGGCATTCGCCGGCAAAGAACGCAAAGATCTGGCCGGCGCGTGCAACTTCGCCGACGCCTTCCGGCAGCGTCTTGCCTTCCTCGCGCGACAACAGCCGGCCCAAGCTCGTCCTTGCGCGCCAGGATTTCGTCCGAGGCCTTCTTCAGGATGTCGTAGCGCAGCTTGCGGCGTCGAACGCGACCATGCCGGAAACGCTGCCTTTGCAGCGGCAATCGCGGCATCCGCTTGCGCGCGCGTGCCGCGCACCGCCTCACCGACGATATCCTTGGTATCGGATGGATTGACGTTGGGCGCGCGTGCGCCATCGGACAACCACTCGCCGTCGATCAGACTGTTGAACATCAGCATGGGTGGATTCTCCTGTAAGAGACAGAAAGCGTTCGGTGCCGCGCCCGCGGATGGACGATTATCGCCCGTTCGCCTTCCGCCAGGCCGCAAAATCTTTCGGCGTCTGCTCGTCGGTCGCGGGATAGAGGCCCGAGGATCGAGCGGCCGTTGCGCACTTGCTCGGTGACGAAATCCTCGAACGCGGTCATCTCGACCGCCTCGTCGGCGATCTCGTCCGCAAGATGCGCGGGGATCACGATCACGCCGTCGCTGTCGCCGAGAATGACGTCGCCGGGAAACACCGGCGCGTCGCCGCAACCGATCGGCACGTTGATCTCGATCGCCTGATGCAGCGTCAGATTGGTCGGCGCGCTCGGCCGGTGGTGATAGGCGGGAAAGCCGAGGCTTGGCGATTTCGGCGGAATCGCGAAAGCCGCCGTCGGTGATCACGCCGGCGCAGCCGCGCTGCATCAGCCGCGTCACCAGGATGGCGCCGGCGGACGCCGCGCGGGCATCCTTGCGGCTATCCATCACCAGCACCGCGCCGGGCGGGCAATCCTCGATCGCCTTGCGCTGCGGATGGGCGCGGTCGCGGAACACGTCGATCTTGTTGAGGTCCTCGCGCGCCGGCATGTAGCGCAGCGTGAAGGCCTCGCCGACCAGCACCGGCTGATCGGGGCCGAGCGGATGCACATCCTGGATCATCTGGATGCGAAAGCCGCGCTTGAACAGCGCGGTGGCGACGGTGGCGGTGGAGACGGTCTTGAGTTTGTTGCGGGTGGCGTCGCTCAGTTTTGTCATGTGTTCTTCATCCCATTTGTTCGTCATTCCGGGGCATGCGTACAGCGATCGAGCCCGGAATGACAGGTTAACTCACACCGCGCCGTGGGACTTCCACGTAAAGCGCGTAGACCGAGTGGCAGCTCGTCATATAGAGGCGGTTGTTCTTCGGGCCGCCGAAGGTGAGATTGGCGCAGCGTTCCGGCAGGCGGATGTGGGCGAGCGGCTTGCCGGCGGGACTGAACACCATCACGCCGTCGAGGTCCTCCGGACTTGCCCTTGAGCTGGAATACCTTGCGGCCGCCAACATCGGTCGGTTCCGGCTGCAGCGCGCCGTTGCGAGCCCCAGCCGCACCACAGATTGCCGTCGCGGTCGACCCGGAAGCCGTCGAGCGCGCCCTGATCGGCGGCGTCGATCAGCTTGGTCTTGCCGCCCAGCGTGCCGTCGGCGTTGACGTCATAACTCCAGATGCTGCGGTTGGGCGTGCCCTTCCACTCCACGACATAGAGCTTCTTCTCGTCCGGCGAGAACGCGAGCCCGTTGGGATTGACGATGTCGGTGATGACGGCGGTGAGCTTGCCGTCCTTGGCGATGCGATAGACGTTGGTGGTGGCCTGCTCGGGCTTTTCCTTCTTGCCTTCCCACTCGCCATTGATGCCGAACAGCGGATCGGTGAACCAGATGCGTGTCGTCGGACTTGACCACGATGTCGTTCGGCGCGTTCAGCCGCTTGCCCTCGAACTTGTCGGCCAGCACCGTGATCTTGCCGTCCTTCTCGGTGCGCGTGATGCGGCGGGTGACCGAATGCTCGCAGGTGACGAGCCGGCCCTGGCGGTCGCGGGCGTTGCCGTTGGCATAGTTGGCGTTGGCGCGGAACACGCTGGTCTGGCTGGTCTTCTCGTCGAACTTCATGATGCGGTTGTTGGGGATGTCGGAGAACAGCAAATAGCCGCCTTCGGGGAAATACGCCGGCCCTTCGGCCCAGCGCATGCCGGTGGCGACCTGTTCGACGTGTCGAGGAATAGATCCGGTATTTCGCGAAGCTGGGATCGAGGATCTGCACCGCCGGATCGGGATAGCGCTGGTTCGGCGAGAACGGGAATGATTGTGCGCCGGCGGCGCGGGCGAGAAGTGTGGAAGCCGCAGCGGCACCGGCGCCGGCAAGCAGATTGCGTCGCGTAAGGGTCATTGGTGGTCCTCCCCTGTGATGTTTTTGTTTGGACAGTCATTCCTGTGGCGATGCGGAGCATCCGATCCCGTGCAATCTGCAGATTCACTGGCTCGCACTTCGCGCGCCCGGAACGACGACGGTTAGTAGATCGACGGCTCATCGACCGGCGCCCCAAAGCCGGTCTCGAGAAAATCGAAATCGCAGCCTTCATTGGCCTGCTTGATGTGGCGTGGTGAACATCCAGCCATAGCCGCGCTCGAAGCGGCGCTCCGGCGCGCTTCCATTCGGCGCGGCGTTTTGCCAGCTCCGCCTCCGGCACATCGAGGTTGATGGTGCGGGCGGCGACGTCGAGCGTGATGCGTGTCGCCGTTCCGCACCAGCGCCAGCGGCCCGCCGATATAGGATTCCGGCGAGACATGCAGGATGCAGGCGCCGTAGCTGGTGCCGCTCATGCGCGCGTCCGACAGCCGCACCATGTCGCGCACGCCCTGCTTCACCAGTTTTGTCGGGATCGGCAGCATGCCCCATTCCGGCATGCCCGGCCCGCCCTGCGGCCCGGCATTGCGCAGGATCAGCACGTGATCGGCCGTGACGTCGAGATCGGGATCGTCGATCGCCTTCTTCATCGAGGGATAATCGTCGAACACCAGCGCCGGGCCGGTATGCTTGAGGAAGCGCGGCTCGCAGGCCGCTGGGCTTGATCACGCAGCCGTCCGGCGCGAGATTGCCCTTGAGCACGGCGAGCGCGCCCTCGGCATAGATCGGATTCTTCACGGTGCGGATGACGTCGTCATTATAGACTTCGGCGCGCGCGATGTTCTCGCCGAGCGTCTGGCCGGTCACCGTCATGACGTCGAGATGCAGATGCTCCCTGATGCGGCTCATCAGGCCCGGCAAGCCGCCGGCATAGAAGAAATCCTCCATCAGATATTTGTCGCCGCTCGGCCGCACATTGGCGATCACGGGCACCTTGCGGCTGGCCTTCTCGAAATCGTCGAGCCCGATGTCCTGGCCGGCGCGGCGGGCCTGCGCGATCAGATGGATGATCGCATTGGTCGAGCAGCCCATCGCCATCGCGACCGTGATCGCGTTCTCGAACGCCTTGCGGGTCTGGATCTTGCTCGGCGTCAGATCCTCCCACACCATCTCGACGATGCGGCGGCCGCATTCCGACGCCATGCGGATGTGGCCGGCGTCGGCGGCGGGAATCGAGGACGCGCCCGGCAGCGTCATGCCGATCGATTCCGCGATCGCCGTCATGGTCGAGGCGGTGCCCATGGTCATGCAGGTGCCGTAGCTGCGGGCGATGCCGGCCTCGACATCGACCCAGTCCTTGTCGGAGATCTTCCCGGCGCGCCGCTCGTCCCAGTATTTCCAGGCGTCCGAGCCCGAGCCCAGCGTCTTGCCCTTCCAGTTGCCGCGCAGCATCGGCCCGGCCGGAAGATAGATCGTCGGCAGGTTCATGCTGGTGGCGCCGAGCAGCAGGCCCGGCGTGGTCTTGTCGCAGCCGCCCATCAGCACCACGCCGTCGACGGGATGGCCGCGCAGCAGTTCCTCGGCGTCCATCGCCAGCATGTTGCGGTAGAGCATGGTGGTCGGCTTCAGGAACGATTCCGACAGCGACAGCGCCGGCAGCTCCATCGGAAAGCCGCCCGCCATCAGGATGCCGCGCTTGACGTCGTCGACGCGGCTCTTGAAATGCATGTGGCAGGGCTGCGCGTCCGACCAGGTGTTGAGGATCGCGATGACCGGCCGGCCCTTCCATTCCTCCGGCGCGTAGCCCATCTGCATCGCGCGCGAGCGATGGCCGAAGGCGCGGAGATCGTCGGGCGCGAACCAGCGCGCGCTGCGGAGGTCGTCGGGGTTCTTCTTGTTGGCGTCATGACTGCGTGCCCCATTTCTGGACGGTGTTGCGCTCGATGGTGCGGAAGATCAGGTTCTCGACAATCAGGCCGATGACGATCACCGTCAACAGGCCGGCGAACACGGCGGGAATATCCAGGAGATTGCGGTTCTCGAAGATGAACCAGCCGAGGCCGCCCTGCCCCGACGACACGCCGAACACCAGTTCGGCGGCGATCAGCGTGCGCCAGGCAAACGCCCAGCCGATCTTCAGGCCGGTCAGGATCGAGCCGAAGGCGGCCGGGATCAGAATGCGGGCGACGTAGGGCAGCCCGCGCAGGCCGTAATTGCGGCCGACCATGCGCAGCGTGTTCGACACGCTCTTGAAGCCGGAATGGGTGTTGAGCGCGACCGGCCACAGCACCGAATGGATCAGCACGAACACCAGGCTGCCATTGCCGAGGCCGAACCAGATCAGCGCCAGCGGCAGCAGCGCGATCGCCGGCAGCGGATTGAACATCGCCGTGATGGTTTCGAGGAAGTCCGTGCCGATCCGGGTCGAGATCGCGAGAATGGTGAAGATGCGCGGCGAGGACGATGCCGGCGCCGTAGCCCATGAACAGCACCTTCAGCGACGCCCAGGCGCGCAGCGGAATGGTGCCGTCGCGCACCTTGTCGAACATCGTGAGGATGGTGTCGTGAAAGGTCGGAAACAGCAGCGGATTGTCGAGGAAGGTGCCGTAGGCCTCCCACGCCGCCGCGAGGAAGATGATGATCACGGTCTTGCGGACGAAGCCGTCGTTCCACAACAGCTCCAGCACCGTCAGCTTGCGCTCGACTTCCGCCGGCAGCGGCCGCCGCCAGTCGGCGGTATCGCGCAGCAGGATTCTTGCTTCACCCATCGCGCGCTCCCTTCAGTGTGCCGTCGACGGCGTCGGCGAACAGCAGATCATGGATCTGCTTTTCCAGCCGGGCGGCGCTGCCGTCCTCGCCGGAGACCTGGTCGACATCGACGACCTCGGCCTTGACCCGGCCGGGATGCGGCGACAGCAGCAGGATGCGGTTGCCGATCTTGATCGCTTCCGCGATCGAATGGGTGACGAACAGCACGGTGAATTTGGTTTCCGCCCAGAGCTGCAGCAATTCGTCCTGGCAGGTGCGCCGCGTCAGCGCGTCAAGGGCGGCGAACGGCTCGTCCATCAGCAGAATATCCGGCTCCATCGCCATGCCGCGCGCGATCGCGACGCGCTGCTTCATGCCGCCGGACAGCGTGTGCGGATAGGCATCGACGACGCGGGTGAGGCTGACCTTCTCGATATAGGCCCGCGCCCGCGCCTCGGCTTCCTTGCGCGGCAGCCGGCGCGTCATCAGCAGCGGAAACATGACGTTTTCCAGCACCGTCTTCCACGGCAGCAGCTGGTCGAACTCCTGGAAGATCATCATGCGGTCGGCGCCGGGCTCCGATATCTCGCGGCCCGAGATCCGCATCTTGCCTTCGCTCGGCGTCATGTAGCCGCCGACCGCCTTCAACAGCGTCGACTTGCCGCAACCGGAGGGGCCGAGCAGCACGAAGCGGTCGGAACGATCGACCGTGAAGCTGACCCGCTCGGTCGCGGTCACCACCGCGCTCGAGGTCTTGTAGCGCAGCGTTACGTCACTGACATCGAGAAGCGCGGTCATGTCGCTCAGTTACCCTTCAGATCGTGCGCGACCGGCAGATAATAGTCGGTCCAGGCCTTGGGCATGGGTCTTCAGCGTGCCGGTCTTGAACAGATGGGCGGCGAATTTCATGGTGCCCTGCGGCTGCAGGTTCCATTCCATCATGCCGGGCTCCTTGAGCCACGCCAGCAGATCCTCGACGCTGGTCTTGTCGCCGGTGACTTCCTTGTAGATCTCGACCGCGGCCTTGGTGTCGCTGCGGATCAGGTCCTGCGCTTCCTTGGTGGCGTCGCGCACCGCCTGCACGATCTTCGGATTGGCGTCGGCGAATTTGGTTGTGGTGAAGAACTGCGCCTGGCTGAGCGGGCCCGCCCATCACGTCGGGCGACGACAGCACCACATGCGCGCCGGGCACGTTCTTCAGTTCGAGGAAGGTGAACGGCGGGATCGCAAAATGATTGCGCACCTCGTGCTGGGCGTTGGTCATCGCCACATAGGCGTCGGGATGGCCGAGCTGCACGGTGTTGGCATCGAGCTTCGACCATTGGTCGGCGCCGAAGGCTTCGGCTGGCCGCGATCTGCAGCACGATCGCCTGCGTCGAGACCTTGACGGTCGGCACCGCGATCTTGTCGTTCGGGCCGAAATCCTTGATCGACTTGATGTTGGCGTCGCGGCTGATCAGCGTCATCGGCTGCGCCGAGGTGGCGACGATGCCCTTGACGCCGCCACGGGTGCGATCCCACAGCAGCAGCAGATTGCCGGTCCCGGTGTTGAGGATGTCGACGCCGCCGGCCAGCAGCGCGTCGGTCTGCGCGCCGCCGCCGCTCAGATTGATCCATTTGGTCGTGACGCCGGGCACGCCGAGGGCGGCGGCGTGCTTCTCGATCAGCTTCTGTTTTTCCATGATGTGCGAGGGCATGTAGAAAATGCCCGGCTGCCGCGACAGCGAGATCTCCGCCTTCTGCTGCGCCGCAGCCGGCGAGCCCGGCAGCATCATGGCGAGCGCCGCGATGGCGCCCGCGCAGGCGCTCCACATCCTGTTTTTCATTGTGCATCTCCTCCGGCGGTCCTGCATTGACGTTCTTGCGGAGATGCACTAATGTATTGAGTGCATCTGAAGCAAGTCGCATCTTCTGAAACGGCTCGGTTCGTTCGATGGCTCCCCGCAAATCGCCTCCCGCCGCGCCGCCCCGCGTTCCGCCGACCGGCTCGATCGCGACCGCCAGGCCGCGCCGCAGGTGTTCGAGCGCCTGCGCGGCATGATCATCTCGCTGGAACTGCCGCCGGGATCGCCGCTGTCGCGCGCCGCACTGGCCGGCGCAGTTCGGCGTCAGCTCGACGCCGATCCGCGATGCGCTGATGCGGCTTGAAGAGGAAGGCCTGGTCGACGTCTTCCCGCAATATGCCACCGTGGTCAGCCGGGTCGATGTGCGGCTGGCCCAGCAGGCGCATTTCCTGCGGCAGGCGGTCGAGCTCGAAATCGTGCGCGCGCTCGCGATCCAGCCATGACGAGGCCTTCGTCGCCGAACTCCACGCGACGATCGCCCGCCAGCAGCAATATCGCCAAGGCCGGCGACTTCGAAAAGTTCATGGCCGCCGACAACGAGTTCCACAGCCCAGCTCTATGCCGCCGCCGACAAGCAGGACATCTGGTCGCTGGTGCGCAGCCGCAGCGGGCATATCGACCGGCTGCGCCGGCTGCATCTGCCCTCGCCCGGCAAGGCGCAGGATATCGTGCGGCATCACAGGCTGATCGCGAAGGCGATCGACGCCGGCGAGCCCGACGAGGCGCAGAAGCATCTGCGCACCCATCTGTCGGGCACGCTCAGCGAACTCGCCCAGATCCGCGCGCGTTATCCGGAATATCTCAGCAACTGACCGCGCCTGCGGCGTCGCCGTACGCAGTCCCGGCGAATCGCATCTGCGCAGGCGCGGCTCTGCGCATCTGTCTGCCCGGCAACATGCGGATAACGATGCTTTTGATCCAGGCTTTTGACGCAGCCAACGGAACGTCCTGCCGGGGAAGCTGTTGCAGCAGCACGAGGTTTCGGCAAAACTCGCAACCTGCCGTTGACCTGATCCAGCGGGCGCCCGGAGAACTTGTACTTTGGCAAGAATACTGGTCGTGGATGACGATGCGGCGGTCCAGGCCACCGTCCGCCTGTTGCTGGAGCGCGCCGGCCATAGCGTGGTCACCGCCGGCGACGGGCCGAAAGGGCCTGGCATTGTTCGAGGCCGGCGATTTCGATCTGCTGTTTCTCGACATCTTCATGCCGGGAATGGATGGGTTCGAAACCATGCGGATGGTTCGCCAGCAGCGGCCGCAGATTCCGATCATCGTCATCTCCGGCCGGCCGATCTCTTCGGAGGCGGACACCGCCCCTGACTTCCTGACCATGGCGACCAAGCTCGGCGCGATCTCCAGCCTGCAGAAGCCGTTCAGGCCGGCCGACCTGCTGGCAGCCGTCACGGGCTGCCTGGAAGCCGCCAGGCGCGTGTCATCGCCGCCGACCGACCGCCGGCGGTGTTGCTTCCTGCCCGTAATGCGACATAGCATCCGATCTGGCCCGGCGGCTTGCCGGGCGGAGCGGGAGGGCGTGCGAACACCAGACATGACGCTCACAACCAGGCTTGCCATCGCGATGATTGCGTTGGTCGCGATCGCGGTTTCCGCGGTCGGATGGCTGAGCTATCGCAACCTGGAACAGGCGCTGCTGCCGCGCGCCCGCGACCGCATCGAGACGCATTCGCGGCAGGTCGCGACCGACCTCGAATACTACGCGGCCAGCGCGACCGGAGATGTTGCGGGCTTTCGTTCGGCGGCGGCGCTGCACGGATTGATCCGCGCCCGCAGGGCTGGCGGCATCGATCCGGTCGACGGCGTCTCCGAAAAGACCTGGCGCGACCGGCTGGCATCGCGACTTGCGGCCGAACTCGAAGCCAAGCCCGCCTATGCGATGTTCCGGATCATCGGCCTTGATGACGATGGCCGCGAGCTTGTCCGCGTCGACCGCGCGGGACCGAACGAAACGGTTCGGATCGTGCCCGAAGAGGAGCTGCAGCGAGAGAAGCGATCGCGGCTATTTCCAGGAAACGATCCGGCTGGGCCCCGGACAAATCTACGTCTCGCCGCTCGATCTGGGTCGCCGCAACGGACTGATCGAGGAGGTGCACAGGCCGACGCTTCGCGTCGCGACGCCGATCTTCGCAGACGACGGCAAGCCGTTCGGCATTTTCATGATCAATGTCGACATGCGGCGCGCGTTCGACCGCGTCCGGTCATCGGTGTGGCCGGGCGAGACGATCTACGTCGTCAACCAGCAGGGCGACTATCTCATTCACCCCGATCGTTCGCGCGAATTCGGCTCGTTGCTCGGCAAGCCGAACGACTGGAAAGCCGACTTCCCGCATCTGGCGTCGCTGGCTGGAGCAACGCAAGGCAGTCGCGGACATCGTGCCGGATCAGGCCGCCCGGCCCGGCGGGATAGCTCTCGCGCCTGCCCTTCTGGCCGGCGCCGAATGGGTCGGCGTCATCGAAACCACCCCGAACGCCGTGATCATGGCGCCGGCCGCGAGCATCAGGAACACCTCGCTTCTCGTCGGCGCGATCGCGGTGTTGTGCGCGGCGGTGCTGGCGCTCTTGATCGCGCGGTCGCTGACCCGGCCGATCGTCCGGCTGACCGAAGCCGTTCAGGGCGTGGCCAGCAACGGGAAGGTCGCCATTCCGGTCGATGCGCGCGGCGAGACCGGCGTGCTGGCGCGCGCGTTTGCGCAAGCGATCGGGGAAGTGAATGCAAAAACCGTCGCGCTCGAGCGGGAGGTTCAGGAGCATCGCCGCACCGATAGCGCGCGCGCGACCATCATGCCGAGCGCGAGCGGCTGTTCAGCGCCGCGGTCGAATCCTCCAACGACGCCATCATCACGACGTCGCTCGACGGCACCATCACCGGCTGGAACTCGGCCGCCGAGCGGCTGTTACGGATACACCGCAGCGGAAGCCGCGGGCAAGAACATCACGCTGCTCGTGCCCACCGACCGGCTGCCGGAGATGCAGGACACCTTGCGCCGGATCGGCTGGGGCGAGAGCATCGAGCACAACGAAACGGTGCGCCTGCGCAAGGACGGCACGCCGGTCGAGGTCTCGCTCAGCATTTCCCCGATCAAGTCGCCCTCGGGCGCGATCATCGGCATCTCGAAGGTCGCGCGCGACATCACCGAAGCCAACAAGACCAGGCAGGCGCTGCGGCAGCAGACCGAGGAGCTTCGCCGCATCTTCGAGACCTCGCAGGATCTGATCCTGGTGATGGATCTCGCGGGACTTTCTGGTTCAGATCAGCCCGAGCTGCGAGGCCATACTTGGGCTATCGGCCGGAGGAAATGATCGGCCGCAGCGGCGTCGGACTTCATCCATCCCGACCATCTCGAGAATTCGCGCCAGGAAATGCGCGCGGCGCGGCGCGGGCAACGCCCGAAGATGTCCGACACGCGCTGCATCCACAAGGACGGACGGGACGTGTGGCTGTCCTGGCTCGGAGCATGGTCCGAGCCGGTCAAGCGGTTCTTCTTCGTCGGCCGCGACATGACCGAAAGCCGGCTGGCGCAGGAGACGTTGCGCGAAAGCGAGCAGCTGCGCGCGCGGCATCATCGACACCGCGCTCGACGCCTTCGTCCAGATCGACGAGCAGGGCATCATCCGGGACTGGAATGCGCAGGCCGAGAATATCTTCGGCTGGCCGCGCGATGAAGCGCTCGGGCAAGAACGTCGTTCGAACTGATGGGCCGAGCCGGACGGGCCAGGGCCGCTCAAGAAAGCCCTGCAAGCCTTCCTGCGTTCCGGCGACGAGCGTGGTCCGTCAGCCCCGCCGCGAACTCCAGATCAGGCGGCGGGACGGCAAGGAAATCACCGTCGAGCTGAGCATCGCCGCGCTGAGGACGCGCGACGGCTTCGTGTTCAACGGATTCGTCCGCGATCTCACCGACAAGATCGCGGCCGAGGACCGGATCCGGCAGGCCGAGAAGATGGAGGCCGTCGGCCAGCTCACCGGCGGCATCGCGCACGACTTCAACAATATCCTGACCGTGATCACGGGAACGATCGAAATCCTGGCCGACGCGGTCAAGGGCGAACCGCAGCTTGCCGCCATCACGCGGATGATCGACGAGGCCGCGTCGCGCGGCGCCGATCTCACCCAGCATCTGCTCGCGTTCGCGCGCAAGCAGCCGCTCGAACCGAAGGAAACCGACGTCAACACGCTGATCATCGACACCGCGAAACTGCTGCAGCGGACGCTCGGCGAGCATGTCGAGATCGAATCGGTGTTCGAAGACGAGGCCTGTCCGGCGATCGTCGATCCCAATCAGCTCGCCACCGCGATCCTCAATCTCGGCCCTCAACGCCCGCGACGCCATGCCCGATGGCGGCAAGCTGATCATCGAGACCGGCTTCGGTCGTTCTCGATGAAAACTATGCCAGGATGCACAGCGACGTCCGGCCCGGCCGCTACGCCATGATCGCGGTGAGCGATACCGGAACCGGCATCCCGGCCGGCGATCCTCGACAAGGTGTTCAATCCGTTCTTCACCTCGAAGGGACCCGGCAAGGGCACCGGCCTCGGGCTGAGCATGGTGTACGGCTTCGTCAAGCAATCGGCCGGCCACATCATGATCTACAGCGAGGAAGGCCACGGCACGACGATCAAGATGTACCTGCCGCCGGCCACCGGCGCCTTGCCGGCGGCCGAGCCGACGCTGGCGCCGGCCGTCGAGGGCGGCCATGAAACCATCCTGGTCGTCGAAGACGACAAGCTGGTGCGCGACTACGTGCTGACGCAACTGCATTCGCTCGGCTACGTCACGCTGGATGCGGCGAACGCGACCGAGGCGCTCGCGATCGTCGACGCCGGCCATCCGTTCGACCTGCTGTTCACCGACGTGATCATGCCCGGCCTGAACGGCCGCCAGCTCGCCGACGAGATCGTGAAGGTCAAGCCCGGACTGAAGGTGCTGTTCACCTCGGGCTATACCGAAAATGCGATCATCCATCACGGCCGGCTCGACGAAGGCGTGCTGCTGCTCGCCAAGCCCTATCGCAAATCGGATATGGCGATCATGATCCGCAAGGCGCTCGCCGATTGATCGCCGCCGCAGCGCCCGTATCCGGCGATCGCCTGCGATCGGGCTTGTACGATCAGACCGCTAGTCAGACCTGGCCCTGACGCTGCGTGGTCATCACGATCCGGACCAGATCGGCCGCGTTCCGCGCGCCGAGCTTCTTCATGATGTTGGCGCGGTGATCCTCGATCGTGCGCGGGCTGATCCCGAGATGCCGCCCCGCTTCCTTGTTGGAAGCGCCGGCGGTGAACTGCTCCAGCACCTCGCGTTCGCGCCGCGTGAGCGGTTCGCGTCCCGGAAAATGCAGCGTCGCGATCCGCGATGCCGAATTTTCCGCCTGCCGGCGCGCATAGGCCTCGATCGCCTCATCGAGCCGCGCCACGATTTCGCTGCCGCGAAACGGCTTTTCGATGAAGTCCAGCGCGCCGTTCTTGATGGCGCTGACCGCCATGGCGATATCGCCCTGCCCCGAGATCATGAAGATCGGCGCAGGATAGTCCTCGCCGTGAAGCTCTCTCAGAATATCGAGGCCGGACTTACCGGGGATATGCACATCGAGCAGGATGCAGGCCGGCGTCCGCGTTCGCGCAACCGCCAGCAGCGCTGCGCCGTCGGCGAAACAGATGACCTGATAGCCGCCTGCCGACAGGACCATCGAAAGCGTGTCGCGAACGGCAGGGTCGTCGTCGACTACGAAGATCTCCCCGCGGGAGGGGGCTTTCTCAGCCATGTTCCATCGTCCATGCGTGGTTGAAAGTGACGCACACTCGGATAACGGTATCGAACTCCATACCGAGCACCGTATTTGTACGGGACCGCAGCTTAACGCACAAGTAGCAACGCGCCCCTAAAAAGTAACTAAGGAGTGCACCGATGCAGAATGCAGCAGGCGACGGCGTCGCACTGGCGCCCCACGACCAGAATGCCGCCTACCGCGCCGTGGTTTCGGACCTCGTGAGCCTGGTCGAGCACGTCCAGAAGAGCCTGCGGCTGATCGAACAGACGATCGCAAGGGAAACTTCGCCGGAAATCGATCGCCCGGCAGCCCCGAGAGTTCCACCAACATCATCGTGCTCGACGACGTATCTCCCCGCTACATGAAGGCCGACTGCCGCGCTGCAAGCCTGCGATGTCAATCTTGGCATGGCGCTACATCTTCCCTGCGATACCGCGATCTGGCAGCACTGCCGGCAATCTGGCCACGGTCGCCGTAAGCGACAGTGCACCGTCAGCCGGCTGACTACCACGTTCGCCAGCGCTGCAGCCACGATCGCGTCGCGCGTGAACCGTCGGCGATCGGCAGGCCCGGCATCCGGACTGCCACATCTACGCGGCGGATCCGACGCCGCCTGGCGATGCGAGAACTCGGCGATCGCAGCTCGTCCGGATTGCCGCGCGCTCTGTGACAGCGATCCGTCACGCTCGGGCTGCAGTCAAGCCTCGTCGGCTTTCGACGACGCGCCCGGCCGCTTCTTGCCGTGCTTGCCTCTCAGGAAGCGGATGTCCATTTCCGTGCCGTTGACGCGAACGAGTTCGCACCGGCGATAGGCGAGGCCGGTCGACGACAGCAGCAGGAAGAACTCCTTGAGATTGAGGCCTTGAATGGAGCCTTCCACGGTCAGCGTGGCGTCGGTGTCCGAGATCGCGTTGAGCTGGCAATCCCTGCGCCAGGTTCCGTCGATCGCCATGATGCAGACATCATAGCCCCGGCTGAACGTGACCCGCTCCGTGCCTTTGCCGTCCTCTGTCATCGCTCACCGTCCCGCCATCGCCGCGATTTTTGGCATCGACCACTGCGCCCAGCGCAGACGCCGCGCACGCACGCCGCTCGGCCGATAGAGCCCGCGCTTGTCCGGGAACGGCTTGAAGACATCCGTCAGGCCGACGACGGTTTCCGCCGCGCCCAGCACCAGGAAGCCATCGCGCTTCCATCGCCTTGGCGAGACGGCCGAAGATATTGATCTTGGTGTCCTGATCGAAATAGATCAGAACGTTGCGGCAGAAGATGACGTCGAAGGTGCCGAGCTGGGAGAAATCGTGCAGCAGGTTCAGTTGCCGGTGCTGAACCATGGCGCGGATGCTCCGGGCTGATCTGCCAGAGCTCGCCGTTCTGCTTGAAATATTTGACGAGCAACTGGATCGGAAGGCCGCGCTGGACCTCGAACTGGCTGTAGATGCCCGACTTCGATTTCTCGAGCACTTCCGTGCGACAGGTCGGTCGCGATGATTTCGACGCGCCATCCGGCAAGCGCCGCGCCCATTTCCTTCAGCGACATCGCAAGCGAATACGGCTCCTGGCCGGTCGAGCCGGCGGCGCACCAGATCCGGATGCTCTTGCGGCTGGCGCGCGCCTTCAACATCTTCCGGCATGATCGTATCGCGGAAGTGTTCGAACGGCACCTTGTCGCGAAAGAAGAAGGTCTCGTTGGTGGTCATGGCTTCGACCACCTGGGCGATGATCGTTGACGATCCGCCCTTCATCTTTTGCACGAGTTCGCCGATGCCCGGCACGCCGCATTTGCGCGACAGCGGAAGCAGGCGGCTTTCGATCAGATATTGCTTGTCTGCGGACAGGTCGAGACCGGAATGATCCTTCAGGAGCTTACGCAGATACTCATAGTCTGGCGGGGTCACGGGAGGCCTCTCAAGGGCAAGCGGATAAGATTTCAAACCGAGGCTCGGTTCCGTGAGCTCGATCAGGCCGACTTCCTGGAACTTCGCCGCGACGATGTCCTTGTCGAACGGCTTCATGATGTATTCGTTGGCGCCGGCATGCGAGCGCGCGCGCGATATGATCGATGCCGTTTTCGGTGGTGCAGAACACCACCTTGGGCTCATCGCCGCCAGGCATGCGGCGCAGATGGCACAGGAATTCGTAGCCGTCCATCACCGGCATGTTCCAGTCGAGCAGAATCGCCTCAGGCATCGCGCGCTTGCAGAACGACCAAAGCGCCTGCTCGCCGTCCTCGGCTTCGATGATCTGGAAATCCGAGTCTCTTCCAGGATGCGGCGCGCGATTTTCCGAACGATGCTGGAGTCATCGACAACGAGACATGTTTTCATTTCCGGCATCTTCTTCTTGACGAGCGGCGCGATGCCAACCGGGCTATGCGGCGAGGGTTGTTTTCGGCACGATTTCGAGAACGCGATCGACGTCGAGGACGACCATGAGCTGGCCGTCGAGACGGTGAACGCCGCCGGCGAGCTTGGCCATGCGGGGATCGAGATTGACGGGGTTTTCCTCGCGGCCGTTATCGTGCGAGTTTCAGGACCTCGCCGATCTGGTCGATCAGCAGGCCGTAGGATCTCGCCGCGCAGATCGACGCCGACCGCCATCGGCGGCTTGCCGTCGTCGTTCTTGGGCAGGCCGAGCCGGCGCGCGCATGTCGACCACGGTGACGATGCGGCCGCGCAGATTGAGCACGCCGGCGATCTCGGCCGACGACAGCGGCACCCGCGTCAGCCGTTCCGGCATGAACACGTCCTGCACCCGCGAGATCGGCAGGCCGAACAATTGCCCGCCGATCACGGCGGTGACGTATTCGGCCACGGTGCCCTCGATGGTCTCGGTCTTGGTTGTCATGTGTCTAGCTTCCTTATGCCCCGGCTAGAGCTCGCTTACGCCGCCGTTCGCTGGTCTCGGCGGTCTGTTCCTTCAGCGCCGCGATCAGGCCGGGACGGTCGAACTTGGCGACGTAATCGTGGAAGCCGGCCTGCCGCCCGCGCTCGATCGCCGCCGGCGACACCAGCGAGGACAGCGCGATGATCGGCATCGTGCTCAGATTGCTGTCGGCGCGGATGGTTCTCGGCGAACTCGAAGCCGTTCATGTCCGGCATTTCGATGTCGGTCAGCACCACGTCGAAGGTCTGGCCCGAGCGCAGCGCGGCGAGGCCCTCCTGCGCGTTGACGGCGACCCGCACCTTGTAGCCGGCGGCCTTCAGCACCGGCGCCAGCATGTTGCGGAAGAACGCGCTGAGTCGTCGACCAGCAGCACCGATTGCGCCGTCGACGACGGCCGCATCTCCTTGCGGCGAGAACCAGTCGGCAAACGCCATCGGCAGGAAGTGGCCGACGTCGATCACTTCGGTGGCCTGGCCCTTGATCACGGCCGAACCGAGAATGCCGTCCGCGCTGGCCGGCGACCTCGATGTGCAGCCGCTCCTCGACGATGTCGATGATCTCGTCGACCACGAGCCCCATCGAGCGGCCGTCGTCGGCGAACACCAGGATCGGCTGCGAGCCCGCGGTCTGGACGCGTGACCCCGTCCATCTGCACCAGCGGCATCAGCTGCTCGCGGTACTGCACCATGTAGCGGCCGTTAGAGAGCTCGATCTTGTCGGTGGCGATCTCCTCCAGCCGGGTGACGAGGCCGAGCGGCACCGCCTTGGGCTGGCTCGAGCCGGCGCGGAACACCAGCAGCGAGGTCAGCTGTTCGCCGGCCGATGCGCATGCGCGGCCGACGCTCTCGTCGGCGATCTCATGGGCTGAGGCGCCGGAGGCGCCGAGCGCCTTGGCAATGCCGTTGGGATCGATGATCATGATCACGGCGCCATCGCCCAGAATGGTGTTGCCGGAGAACATGTCGATGTGCCGCAGCTTGGTCGACATCGGCTTGACCACGATTTCTTCGGTGTGGAACACGCCGTCGACCACGATGCCGAAGGTCTGGCTGCCGACCTGCGTCACCACGATGAAGCCGTTCTCGGGATCGGACGAGGAGCCGTCGTCGATCTTCAGCAGCTTCTTCAGGTGCATCAGCGGCAGCAGCTTGTTGCGCAGCCGCAAGCACCGCGGTGTCCTTGATGCGCTCGATGCGGTGCTCGGAGTTGGCGCGCGCGCGCACCAGTTCGACCACCGACAGCTGCGGGATCGCAAAGCGGTCGCCGGCGGCTTCCACGATCAGGGCCGAGACGATGGCCAAGCGTCAGCGGGATCTTGATGGTGACGGAGGAGCCCTCGCCGGCCACCGACTTGATGTCGATGGTGCCGCCGATCTGGTCGATATTGGTGCGCACCACGTCCATGCCGACGCCGCGGCCGGAGACCGAGGTGACGGCGGCCGCGGTCGAGAAGCCCGGCGCGAAGATGAACTTGTGGATCTGGGCTTCGGTCATCTTCTCCAGCTCGGCCTCGCTGACGAGACCGTCTGGCGACCGCCTTGGCCTTGATCCGCTCGGTGTTGAGCCCGCGGCCGTTGTCGGCGATGCAGATGATGATGTGGCCGCCCTCGTGATAGGCGGAGAGGCGGATGGTGCCCTGCTCGCGCTTGCCGCAGGCGAGCGCGCTCGGCCGGCGTCTCCAGGCCGTGGTCGGCGGAGTTGCGCACCATGTGCGTCAACGGATCCTTGATCAGGTCGAGCACCTGGCGGTCGAGTTCGGTGTCGGCGCCGTGCATCTCCAGTTCGATCTGCTTGCCGAGTTCGCCGGAGAGGTCGCGGACGATGCGCGGCAGCTTCTGCCAGGCATTGCCGATCGGCTGCATCCGCGTCTTCATGACGCCTTCCTGCAGCTCGGCGGTGACGTTGGACAGCCGCTGCAGCGGCACCTTGAACTCGGTGTCCTCGTTGCGGCGGGAGATTTCCAGCAGCTGGTTGCGGGTCAGCACCAGCTCCGAGACCATGGTCATCAGATGTTCCAGCGTGTCCACGTTGACGCGGATCGACTGGTTGGCGATCTTGTCGGCTTCCTGGACGTCGGCGGCGTCAGCGGCGCGACTTGGCTGCGGCTTTGGCTTGCTTCCTTGACAGCTGGCGCGGCTTCCGGCGCGGCGCCGGCGCGGGCTGCTTGGCGACAGGGGCCGGCGCGGGCTTGGCGCGGCGCGACTTCGGTCTCGGTCTCGCGGAAGGCGCGCTCGAGGTCGTCGAGCGAGACTTCGCCGGGACGCAGTGGGCGTTCCAGCACCTGCTCGATCAGCGTGCCTGACAGTCACTCGCGGGCTGCACCGGCGGTGCGGCAACGACGGGAACTGGCGCGGGCGCCGGCTCGGCCGCCGCATGGCTGGCAGCCTTCGGCCATCGCATGCAGCTGCTCGATCAGATCCTCGATCGGTGCCCTCGGGCTCGGTCTCGGTGGCCTCGAGGCCGGCCGAGAATTTCCTTGATGCGGTCGATGCGAGGACAGGATCAGCGTCACGGCTTCGGCCGTGACCGGCATGCCGTCGCGGAATTTGCCCATCAGCGTCTCGCCGGCATGGGCCAGCGCTTCCAGCCGCGGCAGCCCGAGAAAGCCGCAGGTGCCCTTGATGGTGTGGACCAGGCGGAAGATGTTATCCAGGATCTTCGCGTCGCTCGGGTCCTGCTCGAACCGCACCAGCTGATTGTCGACCGTATCCAGGCTCTCGCTGGTCTCCGTCAGGAACTCCCGCAACAGATCGTCCATCATGAGTATGCCTTCCAAAAAATCAGATATCGGCCTTCTGCAGACTAACCCTCGGGATTTCACGGCCACGTTAATTTCATCGTCCGTGCGAATACGGATAGCGGTGAACAACAATGTCGTCAGCCGAGCTGTTCGCGCGACGGCGCTGTCGACGGATGCCGATCTTGTCGCGGCAGCGACGGACATTTGGAAGTCCTCGACGGCAAATCGGTCGGCGACTCACCGGATAAGCAGATTTAGACATGCGCAGACAGGCGTATAGGTCGAACGCCGGTCAGGCTTCAGCGAGCAGCTCTGTCCTCGCGCTTCACCAGCTTCCTGGATTTCTGAGCGCCTTCGTAGGTGCGCGCCGATCGGCAACATGGCTGCTGGCGGCATCGGATCGTGATGCGGGCGCCCGGATTGGCTTCGCGCAGTTCGCGCATGGAAGCCTTGATATGCGGTCCGGTAGCGCGGAATGTCGTTCTTTCAAGATACTGACATGGTACTGAAGGCAGAGATGAACGTGATCGCCGTCGTCAGCGTGCCGCCGATCGCTCCACCTGCCGCCGCCGAACCGAGGGTTGACGAAGCATAGTCGCTGGTGGCGGAGAGGTCAGCTTGCCGTGGCCGAGTCCGGCGTCGCGGTCAGGTTGTTGGCCAGCACTGCGGCGTTGAGCGATCGAGCGTCTTCACCGTTCCGCCGCTGCCGTCGCCGAAGGTGATGTTGACCGCCGTGCCGTTGAAGGAGGTGAAGGTCAAGGTCCGGAGAGGCTGCCGGCTGCCGCGGTAAGTTGTGCCCGTGTTCCGCTGTTGCCGGTGGGGCAAGAAAACCTTCGCCAATCTCATTTATGGTAAACAGAATCTTACCGACGCAGGCCACGGTTTCATTGCAGGCCTTCCGACTGCGGATACGGCATCGCCGATCAATCGCGAGAGGCACCGATGACTGCACGCCGTCAGCTGCCCGACGCGGACGTTCGACTCGAACGCATGATTGTTTCGAGGCGGTTTGCGCAAAGCCACGCGCATGGCGCGAGATCGGCGAATAGCTGGCCTGACTGGACGACGCCGCTGAAACGGGACCGGGCTTCGGCAAGACATTCGTTGACGACCGTCAGCAGCGCTCCCAGGCGTGAACGGCTTGCGCAGGCAGCGCGCGGCGCCGAGTTCGAGCGCCATGCGCAGGAAGTCCGGCGCCGGCGAGTCGAGGTTGGCGAAGGCGTATCCCGACATCGCAACCAGCGGAATCGCCGGCGCGCGCTCGTGGAATATCCTGATCGATCTGAAGCCGCGCATGTGCGGCATGAAGATATCGACGAGCATCAGGTCGAAGCTGGCGTCTTCCAGCGCACGAAGCCCGGCCTCGCCGCCATCGGCTATCGTCACCTCAAAGCCGTGCCGATCGAGATAGATCTCGATGGCCGTGCAGACCATGGGATCGTCATCGACGATGAGCACGCGTAGCCATGCATCAGCCCCGGGAAGCAGATAATGCGCTTTCAGCCCAATCTTCCTCTAGTCGCAATGGTAGGGCCTCACTGGTTTTTCTGGTTTGGTGCGAAGCGCCGATGGCTCCCCGTCTCATCCGGATGGACGAAAACAGCGAACGCGGCATGGCCTCTCCCCTGGCAGTTCAGCCTGTACGCCTTGTCAGCCATCACTGTCAGAAGGCACGCCTTCCTCACGATCGCGCGCCGCTTGCCGGCGAATCAGCGCACTGTTGCATTTCCGCGGCAAATCGCCGGTCTGTCTGCCCTCCACAGTGTATAGGCGGGTTCCACAACCGTGCGCTGGCCGTCTCCGGAATTCATTCCCAGCGGGATTGTCCTCGTCGATTGCTGCAGCCCTGCCCGTCGCGGCGTTCGCCGCGCTCCGCCCGTCTTCGCTGATGTTATCGGGCTTCGGCTGGTGCTCTGACGAGGGACCAGCCCTGAGCACTCGCGACTCGTTAGCGCGCACGGCCTCCAGTCGCCGAAGTCGGCGGATCTCTTCAAAGCCGCCGCACGACGGAGCGCGCAGCATTTGGAAAACAGTCTGGCACTGTGACGTGAGCCGGCGTTGATGCCCGCAATCTACTGCGCGCAACCCGTCGCGCCCGGTCGAACTGCGCTCCTCGCCCCTGCGTTCGTTGCACGGGAACTTGTGCGAACGCGAGCACCGCCGCGCAAGGGCTTCAGCGGGGGGGCGTCTTGTCAGCTTCCAGCCGGCGAATAGCCGCTCGGGCCGCAAGGATACGTCCCCGAGGGCGCTCAGGTCGGAAAGGTCCCGACGCGGCGCCGATTGCCGCGCTGCCCATTCGCCAATTTTCTTGCCAATAAATGTGCAAGCGATCATCCTGCCATTTTGATACTGCATATTAAAGGTGCCAGGCACCGAGACCGGCTTTGCCCGTAAGGCAGGAGACTGCTTTGGATTCAGCCCCTCGTTCACCGAATGGATTCTTGTCCTCGCTGACTGCGGACGATTTCGAACTGGTCCGCCCGCATCTGCGCACCGCCGATCTCGCCCAGGATACTGGTGCTGGTCGAAGTCGACGAAACGCTCAAGCGCGCATACCTTCCGCACAGGGGCGTGATCTCGCTCGTGGTCAAGCTCGCGCGCGGCGAGCACGTCCAGATCGCGATGGTCGGCCGCGACAGCATCTTCGGCGCGTTCTCCGCGCTCGGCGACCCGATCGCGCTGAACAGCGCGGTGGTGCTGGTGCCCGGCGTCGCCTCGACGATCGACCTCGATCAGCTTCGCGCCGCCGCCGACCAGAGCGCGACGTTCGCGCACCGCGCTGGCGCGCCATGGCCTCGCGGTTTACGCGCAGATCCAGCAGACCGCCGGCTGCAACGCCTCGCACACGGTGGAGTCCCGGCTGGCGCGATGCCTGCTGCATACGCGCGACCTCTCCGGCAGCGACAAGCTCGTCCTGACCCAGGAATCGATGGCGCAGATGATCGGCGCGCGCCGCAACAGCGTATCGCTGGTGGCCAACACGCTGCAGCAGGCAAATTTCATCCACTACAGCCGCGGACATATCGAGATCACCAATCTGGACGGCCTGATCAAGACCTCCTGCGAATGCTACGCGACGGTCAAGGCCCAGTACGACCAGGCTGCTGCATCCGCGCATCCACTGCGCGGCCGCTGATCGCTTGCCGCGATCGACGAGCGATGCGTAGCCCGATCGCGCTGATACGCATCGCCTTGCCATGCCGTCAGTGATGCGCGAGGATCGCGCATTCCGTGACACCTCACCGTACAATTACGGCCAAGCGCGGCATTTGCGGCGATTTCATTCGGCACCGGAGTTAACGCGCTGTTCAATGAGCCCTGATAGTTGTCACGGTGCTGACGGGTGCGGGTTCGGAGAAGGCATCGAGACTCTTTCGCATGCTGCGCGCATTCACCCGTGTTCGGCGGCTTTGCTATCTGCGCGGAGTTAAGGACATGGCTTTTGATTTGTCGATGCCGATCCTGGTGGTCGATGACTACAGCACCATGATCCGCATCATCCGCAACCTTCTCAAGCAGCTCGGCTTCGAGAACGTCGACGAGGCCAGCGACGGATCGGCCGCGCTCGCCAAGATGCAGAGCAAGCGATACGGCCTCGTGATCTCCGACTGGAACATGGAGCCGATGACCGGCTACGACCTGCTCAAGGAAGTCCGCGCCGAGCCCGGAACTCTCCAAGACGCCCTTCATCATGATCACGGCGGAATCCAAGACCGAGAACGTCATCGCCGCGAAGAAGGCCGGCGTCAACAATTACATCGTCAAGCCGTTCAACGCGCGCGACGCTGAAGACCAAGATGGAAGCGGTGTTTCCCGACGCAGCCGGCTGACATCCGCCGGGAGCGCATCGCCGCTTCCAGGCGCCACGCCGCATCGATCCATCACATCCGCCGCCGCCGATGCAACGGACCATGCGCGCGAGCGCTCGCGCATAAGATGCCTCTTCGCAAAGTCCGGACCGGTTCGCTGCGCGTCGCCGATGCGCGGTTAGCCGTACTACTACGGTTAGAGATTTTCACCTCCGGATAACGTTGACTGAGCGATAGTCTGCGGGACCAACGGAGTACCCTCATGTTCACGTTTGAAACGAGCGATCAGAAGGAAGTGCGGCGTTTCCGTATCGCCCAGTTCAACGGCAGGACCGCGACCGTGCGTTCGGCCGGATCGGCCGGTCACCGGCCACGTTCGATCGATCGTGGAAAACAAGTCGAGCGTTCCGGCGGCGTGGACCATCACGATCATCCCGGAAGAGCCCAAGGCCGACGCATCGCATTGCGGCCCGCGCCGCGCGTTCGCGCCTTCGCGGAAGACTTCTGCTGAGCGGCAGAGCGCGCGATCCGGCCTCGCCGACGCCCGGTCGCAATCGAATCCGCTCAACGCCGATGACATCAGGCGCTTGACGTCACGCGCGGTCGTCAGCGCATCACAGTATATCGGCGAAGCAAGAGATCAGGCGGGCTGCAGCAGCGCCTTGCGAACCAGATCCGCGGTGTTGCGGGCGCCAAGCTTGCGCATGGCCTCGGCGCGATGGCTCTCGAACGTCCTTGGGCTGATACTCATCCGCAAGGCGCCCTGCTTGTTGGAGCAGCCTTCGCTGATCAGGCTCAGCACCTCGCGCTCGCGCTTGGTCAGCGGCTTCTGGCCGGTCTCCGGGGCGAACATCAGGCCCGGCCTGCGGGCGCCATCCGCGGGCGGCGGGCCTGGGCCTCGCTTGTCCCTGCTTGCCGCCGGCGTCGGAGGCCGACGCCGGATGATTGTCCGACATCTGCTTCACCAGCGGCGCAGACGCGCTCGGTTTGCTGAAGCGCGTTCTCCACCACCTGCTGCAGATAGAGCGCGGTTGCCGGGCGCTTGCGAAAACTGGTGGCTGTGCTGCTTGATCTCATTCATGTAGAGCAGCAGCGCCGTCAGCGGTCCGTTCAACTGCCGGGCAATCGCAGCGCTCGCCTCTTCCGCGACACGCGAGCGCGCAGCGGACAGTTGGACGATCTCAGGATTCTCTTCGAGAGGTGTGATGCTTTCCATCCACTTCGTGAAGTGCGAATCAGCGGCGCGATGGTCTTGTCCTGACATATAACTATTTTATCGGCTCCACTCCTCTTCATGGTTAATTTCTCAGCCAGTAAGAATACGGAGAAATCGATCAGAACGCCCCGTTGAGCGGGCCGAAACCGGCCGAAATTCACTGAAATCGGCTTCGTTATTGATCGAAATGGACGGTCGAAACGGTAAAGGACTGTAGCCCGTTACTCCCGCATTTTTACGGTAGCCGCATTTACTTTGTTAATGGACTTCCAACCGGGGTCCTCCTCGCTTTCCGAGCCGTTCGGCGCGCGAGTCCAGCGCCTCACGCTCCGGCGCAGACATTCCGCGCGCCTCGGCATCGCCCGAAGTGAGAGATCGTCGGGCTGAGGGATGAAGCCAGATCCGGCCGTCGTCGCGGCGACGGATCAGGGGCGACGCAGCCTGAGGAATTTTTCGAGAAATCGTCCCGAGACGACGAACCTGAACCACCAATAGGCCATCCGCCGCGTTTTCATCGGTTCGATCCTCGCTGACTGGGGCGGCCGCGCTTGCCGCTGATTAGCGCCAAGCCCTGTCACGCGCGTATGATTTGCTCTCACAACCGGCCGCGAAAACGCGAGGCGGCGACGCCGCCCATCTTCGCCGATTCCGATTTACAGGCCCCAGTAGCCTCGCGATGATCGATGTCCAAAATCATCCCGCAACGAATCCAAAAGGGAGACGGCGATGTCGCAGGCAAAGGGATCATGGACGAGAATGGCCGTGCTGGCCGGCGTCCTGGCGTTCAGTTCGGGCGCGGCGGCACAAACCGCACCGGCACCGGCACCGGCGGAGAACGCGGCGCCGACGGCCGACAACGCCGTGATGCTGACCGTATTCCTGAAGCACGACCAGTCGCGGCCGCTGAGCGAACTCAACGCGCAGCTCCAGCGCCAGGGCTATTACAAGGCTTTCCCGCCTGACGGCGTCGAGGTCGTGAGCTGGTATGTGATGATGGGGATCGGACCAGGTGGTGACGCTGCGGCTGCCGGCGTCGCGGTTGCGCGAAGTCAACCGCATCCTCGAGAACACCGCCTGGGGCAGCTATCGCACCGAGTTCTATCCGACCTATGATTACAAGGCGATCGGCATCGCGGCGCACGAGAAAGGCGCAGCAGGCCGGCGCTGAAACAGTTCCGATGCGCCTGGAGGGATCAGCCGAGCCTGGAGATCTGTTCCTCGGTCACGACGCGCTCGACATTCTCGGTCTTGCTCTTGATGCGATAGCGCGGGCGGCCGTCGGACTCGATCGGCAGGCAGGTAACGATGGTGTAGACGCTGCGTTCCTTCGACCGTGGCGCGGCCCTGCGGGCCCTGCTGCTGGTGATGAACGTCGTCATTGATCGCGTAAGTTGTGGGCCATCGTCGGTCTTTCCGTTGAAAAAGGCTTGTAGTCTCAACGGCCTCGCAAGGCAACCAGATCGTTCGGCGGATTTGACCTCGACGATTCACGGGTTCCGCCCGTCAGGCCGTCAAGAGCGCCTTTCGCCTGGCTACCCGCGCGATCGATCTCTCGATTGCCGAACCGGACAAGGTCCTGTCGCGCAGGCCCTGTTCGACGTATTCGGCGATGGCGGCCATCTCCTGCTCCTGATCGAACAGGTTGTTGCCGATGCAGAGCATGTCCATGCCTGCCTTCAGCGATTGCAGGCTGGCCTCCCTGGTGCCCAGCGCCTTCTGCAATCCCTGCATCTGCATGTCGTCGGTGATCAAGCAGCGTATCCGGAAGGCGCTTGCGCAAACGGCCAAGCCCCGCCGCGGACAGCGTCATCGGACTGGTCCCTGTCCCATTGCCTGACGATGGCATGGCTGACCAGCACCGCATCGCCGAACATCTTTGGCGCGAGCGAATAGAACAGCTCTTCCTGTTCGGCGACGAAGCGCATCGGAAATATCCATGAATTCCTGATGCGAGATCCACCACCGCGCCGCCGATGCCGGGAAATGCTTCAGGCACAGGCCGATGCGCTGCGCCCGCGCCACCTCGCTTGCCAGCAGCGCATTGGCTTCCACCTCGGCGATATCGGCGGAATAGGAACGCTTGATCCTGCCGATATTGGGATTGTCGGGGTTGTAATCGACATCGATCACCGGCGCGAAATCATAGTGGATGCCGAGCCGCCGCATCTCGGCAAAGCTCGCGGTCGAGGATCGCGCGCTTGCGATCCGGCGCGAGATGGTTGAATTCCTTCGCGCTCGGCAGCGGCGCAAAGCCGCGGCTTTCCTTCAGCCGCCGCACCAGGCCGCCCTCCTGGTCGATGAACACCATCGGGCCGGACGGCAGCGCGGCAATCTCCGCGCAGAGGCGCTGCACCTGTTCGGGCGATTCGATGTTGTTGTCGTATTGCCGCGTCCGGCAGGAATAGTCGAACAGGATCACGCCGCCGAGGCCGTAGCGGGCGGCGAATTCGCTTCAGCCACACCGGGACGGTCTTGCCGAAGAAGCCGAGGATGAAGAGTTCGCCGACGTGCATGGGACGGCCTTGAAGCACGGCGCTTTGAGTCCTGGACAGGCCCAGTTCAGCCAATCATCGCGACCACGGCATGCGGCAAGATATCTCGACTCCCCGGGTCATACCAATTGAGCGACCTGCCAGTCGAGCGACCTGCAGTTGATGACCCCGTCACATCGCAGCGCTGCCAGCGCCTCTAGGGGTGGATCATCGCAGGGCGATCCTCGCTCTGCCCCAACTCAGGAGGAGACGTCCATGACGAAGTCCAAGACGATCATTACCGCCGCAATTGCTGCTCTGGCGCTGACCACCGCTTCGTTGGCCATCCCCGGTCAGGCTTTCGCTGGCGGTCACGGTCACGGCGGGCATGGCGGCCACGGCCACCACGGGCATCGGCGGCGGTCATTTTGGCCATGGCCTTTTTGGGCATGGTCATCACCACCACCATCGTTTCTTCGCTTACAACAGCTGCTGGAAATGGAGCCCCTACGGCCCGGTCAACGTCTGCTACCGCTACTTATTGATTCTGAGACGACGAAGAAAGAAGCTCGTCTCGGGCCGGGAGGCTCGGGCGAGTTTTCATTCGATCTCCTGATCGATCGCCGGCCTTCCGATCCTGACGAATTCGGATCAGTATCCGCGGGTCTTTAAAGCGCCGGGTTCCGACTGCGAGCTTGAGCCCCAATGTTGACTCGCAAGCGCCGCGTCCTCTGAACGCATTTGCCCGTGGCTTCGCAGTTCAATCGCGCGCCGAACGGAACAGGCGAAAGAAAGCCCGAGTTCCGATGGCGGCAGGCTCAGATGTGTGATGGGCCGCACATTTATCGGCGCGCAGGCTGGGCTAGGGTTCAATCCACGAGAGGTGCTGTGGGGAGACTTGTCCGTCAGCCGCTGTCAGCAAGCGGCGATCAGACGACCTTTCCGGCACGAACGATCAAAGCCGAAAGCGTGTACAAGCCATGTCGCGCATCTCAGATTTCCGATCGATCGACCCTGATCGCGCACCGATCCTTGCGGTCGGGATTTCGTTACGCGATTTCATCGGCGATGGCCCGGGCAGTTGTGGTGGCTGCCTGCTGCCTCGTCGCTGCCGATCGACCTCAGCCCTGCCGTTGCCGACGCCGCGTCCGACCGGGACAATGGCCAACGCGCTACGAGCAGTGCGGCGCAGGCGGGCGATGACGATGCCCAGTTCTATCTCGGGGCGCTCTATCTCGGCAGGCGTCGGCCGCACGCGCAGCGACGCAGGACGCGTTTCGCTGGTTCTCGCGCGCCACCGATCAGGGCCACGCCCACAGCCATGCTTGATCGTCGCCGGCCTCTATGCCAGCGGGCGCGGCGTCGACGAAGGACAATGTGAAGGCCTATAGCTGGGCCTATATCGTCGCCTCGGCGAGCAAGGTCGACGAGGATCGCAACGGTGCGCGGCAATTGATGTCGCTGCTGATGAAGCGGATGACGAGCGACGAGATCGGCCGCGCGCGTGGTCGCTGCAAGGGCCTGGCGCGCGGTTCGACCGGCGGCGCCGGCAAGGCGTCCTAGTATCGAAAGTGCCGGAGACACCGATCAGCCCACGCAAGCGGCGGCACCGCCTCCCGCCGCCGCCCGCGCCCGCGGTCGTGCAGCAGCCGGCGCCCGCCGCCGTGGCCGCACCTGCGGATCGTGCAGCCCGCGCCGTCCACCGTCACGACAACGACGGCAGCGCCCAGGGCCACGCCGACGGCACCGTCCAGTCAAGAACGCCAAGCGAGACGAAGCCCGCGACCTGATCGACCAGGTTCCGTCCGGTGCTGCGCAAGCGCTTCGGCTTCTGATTTAGGGGACACACCAATGAAACTGCAGGTCATCTCATCGCAACCGGCGTTCTGGCGATCGCCGCCGCAGGCGCCGGCTATTACGCCTACTCCAACTTCCTTCATCCGCCGCTGGTGACCACCAGCTTCGCGAGCGCTCGCGCCGGTTTCCGAAGCCGTTTACGGCACCGGCACCGTCGAGCCCGAGCGCTGGGCCAAGGTGGTGCCGCCGCAGCGCCGCCGGCTGGTCGAACTGTGCAGGTGCGAGGGACAGGTGGTCAGGGCCGGCCAGGTCCTCGGCCGCCAGGACGACGCCGAGGAGCGCAGCGCGCTCGACCAGATGGAAATCAATCGACGGCCAGCTCGAACGCGACCTGGCGCGCGCCGAGAAGGATCGCGACAAGAGCGACGCCGCGCGCACCGAGTACGAGCAGCGCTGGACCAAGCTCGAGGAAGCCAAATCGCGGATCGCCGCGCAGAAGGTGCACCTCGACTCGCTGCTGCTGAAAGCGCCGCTCGACGGCATGGTATTGCGGCGCGACGGCGAGGTCGGCGAGATCGCCGGCCCCACCGACGTCCTGTTCTGGGTCGGACCGCCTGCGCCCGATGCAGGTCGTTGCCGAAATCAACGAGGAAGAAATCAACCGCATCGCTTCCGGCCAGAAGGCTTTTCTGCGCAGCGAGGCGTTCCCGGAACGGGCGCTGCGGGCCACGGTGTCGCAGATCACGCCGAAGGGCGACCTGACCCGCAAAACCTTCCGCGTCTATCTGCGGCTGCCGCAGGATACGCCGCTGCGGATCGGCATGTCGGTCGAGGCCAACATCATCTTCCGCGAGAAGCCGATCGGCCATCGTCGTGCCGGCCGAGGCGATCGCAGGCGATCTGGGTTCAGATGGTCGATGACGGCCAGGATCAGGCGCGTGCCCGTTGACAGTCGGCATTCGCGGCAGCCGCAATACCGAGATCATCGGCGACGTATCCAAGGGCACCACCGTGCTTTCGCCCGCCCGCAGGGATCTCGCCGACGGCGCCCGGATCTCGCATCGACAACAGCCTGACCAGGGCCGCGGAATCCGACGACCGCGAGCGAACCGGCCGATCAGCCGAGCGCAGCACCCGAAGCCGACCGTGATTACCGCGGTTACCAGGTTACCGCCGCTACGCCTACGGATCCCGACGATGCGGTGATTTCGGCAGCCATGACCGCCCACATCGATCCTGTCGTCAATGACGCGCGTCGCAACTTCATCAGTCAACAGCCGGTAGCCGCCGTGAAACTTCTCCTCAACATCGCATGGACCCATGTCAGCTCCCGGGTGCGGCAGACCCTGGTCGGCATGGCCGGCGTGTCCATGGGAGTCGGCTTCACCATCATGATGGCGGGCCTGATGCAGGGTTCGCAGATCGACTTCCTGCGGCAGCTGGTCGACACCATGCCGCATATCACGGTCGAGGATGAGCGGCGCTCGGTGCCGACGCAGCCCGCCGAGCAGGAATATGGCGGCGGTCCAGATGCCCGACATCGCCAATGTCGGCAAACGTCCCGGCATCAAATATCCGGAATCGGTGATGAGCCTCGCTGCGCTCCTGGATACCTGGCGACGTGGCGCCCTCGGTGAGGACCACCGCGATCATCAATCACGGCGGCGCGCGTATCGGCATCACGCTTGTCCGGCATCGATCCGCGCCGCGAGGTCAATGTCTCGAAACTCGCCGCGCAAATGCGCGAGGGAAAGCTCGACGACCTCCAGCGCGCGCCGAACGGCATCATCGTCGGCGAGGCGCTGGCCGAAAAGCTCGGCGTGAAAGCCGGCAACACCGTTCTCCTGATCGGCGGCCAGGGCGTCCAGCTGAATTCGACGGTGGCCGGGCGTCTATCGCTCCGGCTTGAAGCGCGTCGACGAGAGCCAGATCTATTCGCTGATGGGGCCGGCGCAGGTCATGATGGGGCAAAGCGGGGTCGTCAACCAGCTGCGGCTGCGGCTGACCGATCCGATGTCGGCGCAAAAGGTCGCAGCCCAGGTCGAAGCGCAGACCGGCTACAAGTCGGTGTCCTGGCAGGAAGCCAATGCCGACCTGCTGTCAACCTTCTCCGTGCGCGATTTCATCGTGCTCACCGTGATGGGCGCGATGCTGCTGACGTCGTCCTTTGCCACCTACAACATCATCTCGACGATCACCCACGAGAAGCGCCAGGACATCGCGATCATGAAATCGCTGGGCATGCGCGAATATGCGGTGCGACGGATTTTCATCATCGAAGCCGCCATGATCGGCGTGGTCGGCATCCTGTTCGGGTGGGTCCTCGGTTACCTGCTCTGCTACGGCTGGTCGAAGATCACGATCTTCAATCCGCTGACGGGCACGACCGTTCCGCTGCAGATCTATTACTCGCTGATGCACTATGTGATCGCCGGCGGCATATCGCTGCCGTGCTGCGCAGGCGCGGCCTATTTCCCGGCGCGCAAGGCGACGCGCGTGCATCCGGTTGAAATCATCAGGGGGCGTCATGACCGAAGTTGCATTGCAGGCGGTGGAGCTGGTTCGTCGCATCGAGGGGACCATTACGCACACCCTCGTCAACGGCATCGATCTGGCGGTGAACAAGGGCGAGTTCGTCGCCATCACCGGGCCGTCGGGATCGGGCAAATCGTCGCTGCTCTATCTGCTGGGCCTGCTCGATGCGCCCAGCGAAGGCGAGGTCATCATCTGCGGTCAGCCGACCTCGAAATTGTCGGAATCGGACCGGGCCGATGTCCGCCTGACCAAATGCGGCTTTCGTGTTCCAGTTTCATTTCCTGCTGCCGGAGTTCACCTCGCTCGACAATGTGCTGCTGCCGATGCGGGCCGCGGGCATTATGGTCTGAAGCCGAGATGCGCGAGCGCGGCCTGGCCCTGCTCGGACTCGCTCGGACTTGAGGAGCACGCCAACAAGCGTCCCAACCAGCTCTCCGGCGGCCAGCGCCAGCGCGTCGCCATCGCCCGCGCGCTTGCCAACCGCCCCGAGATCATCGTGGCCGACGAGCCGACGGGCGCGCTCGATACCGGCCTCGACGGAACAGGTGTTTTCGATCCTCCGCGACATCGCGGACAAGGGCCAGACCGTGGTCGTGGTGACCCACGATCCCGCGCTGGCCGCCCGCGCCGACCGCCGCATCCACATCGTCGACGGCAAGATTGCGGAGATCACCGAGCGGGGCAGGGCCGAGGCTGGTTTGTGGAGCGGCGAGTTGATCGGAGCGGGGACGGGAGGAACTCTCCGGCGGCCTTGATCCGATCCGCCTTTATTTCCGCGAAAAGTCTCCGGACAAAGCCTCACCCATCTATTCTGAAGTAATCTCGGCATCCTTGACTACTTTGGCCCAGCGCAGGCGATCCTTGGCGATCAGCTCTGCCAGGCGCTCCGGCGCGCCGCCTTGAGCGATCAAGCCTTGCTTGCCGAGAAGCTTCGCGAACGTCCTGGCTGCGCGAGGATTTCGTTGAACACCGCATTGTAGCGGTCGACGATGGCCTTCGGTGTACTGGCCGGAGCAAGGACCGCGTACCACAAATCGACGTCGAAATCGGTGACGCCAAGTTCGGCGAGCGTCGGCACTTGCGCCGCCTGCGGCGCCCGTGCCTGGCTGCCCACGGCCAGGATACGGATTTGACCCGGTTTCGGCGAGAGGAAGCGCGGTATGGACCGGTAAGAACATGGCCGAGACGTGTCCGCCCGCAAGATCCTTCACCGCGCCGGCGGAGCCTGAATAAGGAATGTGCGTCAGGTTGATCTGCGCCGTCAGCTTCAACAGCTCCATGGCGAGATGTTGTGGCGTGCCGCGGCCGGGCGAAGCATAGTTGATCTCGCCCGGCTTGCTGCGGGCAAGTGCGATCAGCTCCGCGAACGTGTGCTGACGTTGAGCGAAGGATGAACGACGAGCGCCAAGAGCGCCCGTCGCGATCTCGGCGATCGGCACGAAATCCTTCTCCGGATCGTAGGGGATCGATCGGATAAAGGCTCGCATTCATCACGAACGTATTGACGGTCACCAGCAGCGTTCTGGCCATCAGGCGCAGCGCGCGCCGCCGGCCTGCGTGCCGATGTTGCCGCTGCGCGCCGGGCTTGTTCTCGACGATGACGGGGTGATTCCAGCGCTGCCGCAGTTCCTCGCTGAGGATGCGCGCGAGCAGGTCAGGCCCCGTGCCCGGCGAGAAGGGAACGTTGAGCCGGATTGGTTGCTGCGACTGCCCGTGAGCCAGGCCGGGCATCATGGGGGCAATGGCCGCGGCGAGAATCCCCAGCACCGTACGGCGCGAATGCATGCCGCTTGCGGAATCGATCGCCACGCTTTCCTCCTATGATTTGCCCGCCAGCGTGTCAGCCCGCGGAGCTTTTCTTGGTTAAAATCTCTTAATGTGAGATTATGATGTATTATGCGTCGATCACGCGCCAGTTCAAGGTTGATCTCTGCCGGATCGGGAAAAGTATCTGCCCTAAGCAGCCAAGCGCCCGCGCAAAACTGGAGCGAAGTCAGACCATGCGGCGTGAGGCATGAAGCCGAAGAACAGCCTGGAACGGGTGCTGGCGGTCCTCGAGGTGTTTTCCGAGGAGCGGCTGGAATGGACGCCCGAGGATTTGATGCGCGAGCTCGGCTACAGCCGGCCGACGCTCTACCGCTATCTGAAGATCCTGAAAGACGCCGGCTTCCTGATGTCGACCCGCAACTCCGGCGTCACGCTGGGGCCCGAAGGTCGTCGAGATGGATTACCTGACGCGCCGCTCCGACGCGCTGGTGCTGCACGGCGTGCCTTACCTGAAAGCAGCTGACGGCTGACCTATTCCTGCACCGCCATGGTTTTGCGCTGGTATGGCAACAAGATTCTGTGTGTGGTCTCTGAATCCTCCACCAAAACCCGATCAGCTCCTATCCGCGCGGCCGGCCGATGCCGCTTGGGCGCGGCGCGATCGCGCGCTCGATCCTGGCGCTTCTGCCGCGGCCGCGGCTTGCTGCCGCTGGTCGAGCGTAACCTCGCCGACCTGCGCGCGGTCGGTCTCGGCGACACCGCCGATGATGTCCTGAAGAGCCTGAAGAAGGTTCGCAAGGCCGGATTTTCCGTCGCCTATGGCGAGGTCACGCCCGGCGCGGTCGGCATCGCCGCACCTGATCGTCGACGACCGCCATTATCCGATCGCCAGCGTCTGCGTCACCATTGCCGGCAACCTGGTGACCGGCGCCCAGATCGATCAGATCGGCGCCGAGGTCCGGCGCGTGGCGCCGCATGATCTCGGCCGATCAGGCTTCAGCAACGCCAAAATCATGAGACAAAATCTTATATTATGAGATTATTCTTGACTCGAGGCGGTACCTGCTCTCATTTCGCCGTGCGCGCGCGCGCCGAATCACGCCAATCGCAAGAAGCCAGAATGAACATGCCCGCCGAATCCGCCAGCGCAAGTCGTCATTGTCGGAGGCGGGCCGGTGGGTCTTGGTCTCGCGATCGAACTCGGCCAGCGCGGCGTCGGCTGCGTTCTGGTCGAGCGCTACATCAGTCCGCAGCCGATCCCGAAGGGTCAGAACCTGACCCAGCGCACGCTGGAGCACTTCCACTTCTGGGGCGCAGAGGCGGAGCTTCGCGCGGCGCGGACGATCCCGCGCGACTACGGCATCGGCGGCATGACGGCCTACGGCACGCTGCTGAGCGGCTACCAGTACGACTGGCTGCAGCGCGAGCTGGTGCGGCCCTATTACTTCACCGACAACGAACGGCTGCCGCAATACGCCACCGAAGCGGTGCTGCGGCATCGCGTCGAGCCAGCTTGCAGAGCGTCGAAACAGCTCTACGGCTGGAGCGCCGCCGGCATCGAGCAGGACGCCGACGGCGTGCAGGTCGACGATTGCCGAGCGCAACGGCGATCGCCGCCGCACGCTGCGGGCGGACTATGTGGTCGGCTGCGACGGCAGCCGCTCGCTGGTGCGCGACGCCGCCGGCATCACGCAGACCCTGTCCGACCACGACCGGCTGATGGTGCTGCTGGTGTTTCGCTCGACCGGCCTGCACACGGCTGCTGGAACGCTTCCCAACAAGTCATTCTACAACGTGCTGCATCCCGACCTGAAGGGCTACTGGCAGTTCTTCGGCCGCGTCGATCTCGGCACCACCTGGTTCTTCCACGCGCCGGTGCCGCTCGGCACCACAAAGGACAATTTCGATTTCCGCCGCTATCTGCATTCGGCGGTCGGCGAGGAATTCGACGTCGAGTTCGAGCACATCGGCTTTTGGGACCTGCGCGTCGCGATCGCCGATCAATATCGCATCGGACGCGTCTTCATCGCCGGCGATGCCGCGCACAGCCATCCGCCCTATGGCGGCTACGGCATCAACACCGGGCCTCGAAGACGCCGCCAATCTCGGCTGGAAGCTTGCGGCGGCGCTGCAAGGCTGGGCCGGAGCACGATCTGCTGAATCCTACGGCGAGGAGCGGCGGCCGGTGTTCGCATCGACCGCGCGAGACTTCATCGAGAAGGCGATCCACGCCGACAAGGAGTTCCTGGCCAGGTTCGACCCTGCGACCGACAAGGATGCGTTCGAAGCCGAATGGCTGGCGCGCTCGTCCGGCGCGCGTTCGGAAGTCAATTCGTTCGAGCCGAACTACGAGGGCTCGTCGATCGTCGCGGGTCGGCCCGGCACCACCTGCAGCGCGATCGGGTCGCATGAATTCGCAGCGCGGGCTGGACATCATCTGGCGCCGCGCCGAGCTCGCGTCGGGCCGCAATGTCTTCGAGGAACTGGGCTCCGGTTTTACGCTGCTTCGATTTCGGGCGCGCCGGATATCGCCGTCGCTGAAATCAGGCGCGCCGCCGAAGCCCGCGGAGTGCCGCTCAAGCTGATCAAGGACGACAGCGCAGAGAGCGCGGGAATTCTACAAGGCGACGCTGTTCCTGGTCCGGCCCGATCAGTTTATCGCCTGGGTATCGGACGGCGACGTGACAGATGCAGACGGCATTATCCGTCGCATGGTCGGCGGTGATCCCTGACGGCAGGCACGCCAACGCCGTCGTCGAACAAGAAGCAAAGCCAGAAAGCCGGCAAGGAACACAGGAATACACAGGGAATCAGGGTATGGGCCGTCATAGCACCGCGCATTATTTTCTCGAAGGTCTAGTCGAGCTCGGCGTCGAATATATCTTCGCCAATCTCGGCACCGATCATGTCCGCTGATCGAGGAGATTGCGCGCTGGGACCGCGAGGGCCGCAAGCATCCGGAAGTTATCCTCTGCCCGCACGAGATCGTCGCCGTTCATATGGCCGGCGGCTACGCACTGGCGACCGGCAAGGGACAGGCGGTGTTCGTGCATGTCGATGCCGGGACTGCCAATGCCTGCATGGCAATCCAGAACCTGTTTCGTTATCGGCTGCCGGTGATGCTGTTCGCCGGGCGCGCGCCCTACACGCTGCATGGCGAATTGACCGGATCGCGCGATACCTATGTGCACTTCGTGCAGGATCCCTTCGATATCGCCAGCATCGTGCGGCCCTACGTCAAATGGGAATATTCGCTGCCCTCCGGCATCGTCGTGAAGGAAGCGCTGGCCCGCGCCGGCGCCTTCATGCACAGCGATCCACCGGGGCCCGGTCTACATGATGCTGCCGCGCGAGACGCTGGCCGAGGAATGGGACGCAGGCGCAGATGCCGGCCTATAACCCCGCGCGGTATGGCGGCGTCGCGGTCGGTGGCATCGACCCTGCCCGCGTCGACGCCATCGCCACGCGATTGATGGCGGCGGAAAATCCGATCGCGCTGACGGCCTATCTCGGGCGCAATGCCGACGCGGTCGCGGCGCTGGAGCGCCTCGCGCTCTGCCTGCGGCATCCGGATCGCGGAGTTCAACTCGATCGATCTCAATGTTTCGCAGGATCTCGCCGTGCTTTGCCGGCTTCGATCCGCTGCCTCTGCTGGAACAGGCCGACGTCGGACTGCTGCTCGATACCGACGTGCCTTTGTGCCGCAATACGCCAAGCGCGTCGAAGCCATCGACTGGATCCAGATCGACATCGATCCGTTGAAGTCGGATTTCCCGATGTGGGGATTCCCGACCGACATCAGGGTTCAGGCCGATTGCGCGACTGTTCTGCGGCAGGTGCTCGAGGCGGTCGCGGCGCGCGCGGATGACGGCTATCGCAAAGCGCATCGTCGACCGCATTGCTGGCTGGTGCGGTGCCCGCGAAGGCCGCGGACAGGCGGCGCGCAGCCGCCGCTGCGACCAAGGGCGCGCCAGGCGCGATCAGCGCGGCCTATCTGTTCGCGACCTTGAACCGCGCGCTGTCGCAGGACGATATCGTCGTCAACGAAGCGATCCGCAATGCGCCGCTGGTGCAGGAGCATATCCGTCGCACGCGGCCGGGAAGCTATGTCGGCCTCGCCGGCGGCGGGCTCGGCTTCAGCGGCGGCATGGCGCTGGGCCTGAAGCTGGCGCAGCCCGAGCGGCGCATCGTGCAGATCATCGGCGATGGCGGCTTTCATTTCTCCTCGCCGGACTCGGTATTCGCCGTCGCCCAGCAATATCAAATTCCGATTTTGACTGTGGTGCTCGACAATGGCGGCTGGCAAGCGGTCAAGTCGTCGGTACAGCGGGTTTATCCGAAGGGCGTCGCCGCCGAGACCGATCCGTTTCAATCGCAGCTGCGCTCCGGCCGGCAGGGCGAGCAGCGAGAGCTTCTCCGATATCGGCCGTGCGCTTCGGCGCCCACGCGCGAATTCGTCAACGAGCCGGATGAACTCGCAGCTGCGCGTCGATCGCTGCCTCGCGGCTGTCGACGGTGGAATAGCCGCCGTCCTGCATGTCCAGATCACGCCGCTCTAGCGGGCCATCAAGCTTGTTCAGCGTGCTCCAAGTTGCGCATGAATGCATCTTGCCCAGGAGGAATCGAAACGATGAAAACCTTTAGCCGCCTGGCGTTGGCCACCATCTGCTTGAGCTCATCTCGGTCCCGCACATGCTGCCGACGAGGACAAATATCCCGAGCCGGCCGATTCACATCGTCGTCGGCTTCACGCCGGGAGGCGGCAACGACATCATCGCCCGCGTCGTCGGGCAAAAGCTGTCGGAAAGTCTCGGCCAGCCGGTCATCATTGAAAACAAGCCCGGCGCGGGCGCGATCCTCGCCACCGAATACGTCGCACGCTCGGCACCCGATGGTTACACGCTGCTGGTCGGTGCCAGCGGCGCGATGGTCATCAATCCGGCCAGTCTACGCAGAAGCTGAGTTACGATCACGATGCGGGATTTCATGCCGGTGTCCGAGCTTGGATCGTTTCCGCTGATCCTGATCGTCAACGCCATCGTCGCCGTTCAAGTCGTTGGCCGATCTCGTCGCCTACGCCAAGGCGAATCCGGACAAGGCGAACTATTCCAGTTCCTCCGCCGCCTTCCAACTCGCGACCGAGCTGTTCAAACAGAAGACCGGCGTGCCGATGCAGATGATCCCCTACAAGGGGGCCAACGATTCCGGTCACCGCGGTGATCTCGGGCGAGGTGACCGCGACCATCGCCGATGCCGGGCCGGTAACCAGCCAGGTCAACGGCGGTCAAGCCCGCGCGCTTGGCAGTTGCTGCGCCGAAGCGGATGGAGAGTTTGCCCGATGTGCCAACCATGAAGGAAGCGGGCGCCGACGTCGAAGCGGTGTTGTGGAGCGGCATATTCGTGCCCGCGGCGACGCCGCCCGAGATTGTCAGGAAGCTGGAGGCTGAATTCGTCCGCATTGCGCGGTTGCCGGACGTCGTCTCCCGCCTCAAATTGCTCAACATCGATTCTGTCGGCAATTCATCGGAAGAGTTTTCGCGCATTATCGCGGCGGATCTCGAACGGTGGCGAGAGGTTGCCCGCGCCGGCAATATCAAGATAGCCCAATAAACTGTCGTGCGCGGAGACGGGGAAATGGCCGAGCGACTTCATGCTGATGTCGTTGTGGTGGGCGCAGGTCCGGTCGGGTTGACCTTGGCAATGGATCTGGCCTGGCGCGGCGTCGACGTCATCGTGCTGGAATCCCGCGCGCGGGCGAGCCGCCCAGCGTCAAGTCGAATCACGTCTCCGCGCGCTCGATGGAAATCTTCCGCCGGCTCGGCGTCGCGCAAAGGTGCGCGACGCCGGATTGCCGGCGGATTATCCCAACGACGTGGTCTATCGCACCACGTTTCTCGGACGCGAAATCACGCGCATCAAAATTCCGTGCCGCGCCGAGCGCTACACGGCCAAGGACGGCCCGGATACCTGGTGGCCGACGCCGGAGCCGCCGCACCGGATCAACCAGATCTACCTCGAACCGGTGCTGTTCGCCCATCTGTCGGCAATGCCAAGCGCGCGCATTTTCAACGGCACGTCGCTGGTCGATTTCACGCAAGGCGCGGAAGGCGTCACTGCCTTCGCCACCGCGGATGGCAGAAAGATCGAGATTTCGTGCAAGTTCCTGATCGGCTGCGACGGCGGCCGCTCGCTGGTGCGCAAGAAAATCGGCGCGACGCTGAGCGGCGACGTCGCCTTGCAGCATGTGCAGTCGAGTTACATTCGCGCGCCGAAGCTGCTCGGCATGCTGCTGGAACAAGGTGGCACTCCGGCATGGGGATCCTTCTCACTGAATGCGCGGCAATCCGGCAACGTCTACGCCATCGACGGCAGGCAGAACTGGCTGGTCCATGTCTATCTCAGCCGGGGATCACGGACTTTGAGGCGGTCGACCGCGACGCCGCGATCCGCACCGTGCTCGGCGTCGACCACGGATTTCGAATACGAACTGCTCAGCAAGGAAGACTGGATCGGGCGCCGCCTGATCGCCGACAAGGTGCGCGACGACAAGCGTTTTCATCTGCGGCGATGCTTGTCATCTCTGGGTACCCTATGCCGGCTACGGCATGAATGCCGGCATTGCCGACGCCGCCAATCTGGGCTGGCTAGCTGGCGGCGCGGCTCGAAGGCTGGGGCGAAGAAGGAATTTTGGCAGCCCATGCAGCCGAGCGGCTGCCGATCACCGATCAGGTTTCGCATTTCGCGATGGACCATGCGCATGCAATGGCCAACGCGCGAAAATCCGTGAGCCACGAAATCGAGGCCGACGGACCGAAGGCCGACGCCTGCTCGCGCCGCGGTCGGCAAGACGACTTATGACCTCAATGTACAGCAGTATTGCTGCGCGGGATTGAACTTCGGCTATTTCTATCGGGGATCGCCGATCATCGTCTACGATGGTGAAGCCGCGCCCCTTATACGATGGGAGAGTTCACGCCATCGACCGTTCCGGGCGCCCGCCTACCCCATATCTGGCTCGCCGATCGACGTTCGCTTTATGACGCGTTGGGACCGTTCTACACGCTGCTGCGCTCTGGACCCGGACATAGACGTATCGAGCCTGACGAATGCCGCAGCGGCGGCATGCGTTCCGTTGACGGTACTCGATATATCAAGATCTGAAGCGGCGAAGTTGTTTTGCGCGCAAACTCGATACTGGTCCGGCCTGACCAACATGTGGCTTGGCGGGGAAATGACGTCCCGGCAAATCCCGACTGGCTGGTGAACATCATCCGCGGCGCGGGATCCGAATAGCAAGCCCCATGGCGAGGCTGACGTTCCGCATAAAATGCGCCCACGGAACAGGTGGAAAAGCGGGCGCTCCCCGCAAATAGGGAATCACACGCTTCGCACTTGCACCCTCGCGCAAGCCGGAAACGCAGTTTTTCAAAGGCTTCTCGCGAGGAGAAAGTGGCGGACAAGATTTAGAGAACTGGCGGAGAGGGAGGGATCTCGAACCCCCGATAGGCTTGCACCTATGCCGCATTTCGAGTGCGGTGCATTCGACCACTCTGCCACCTCTCCAGGCGCCATGACGGGTGATTCATCGGCCCGCGGTCGGGGCGAGTTCTAGGCGAGGATGGCGGGCCAGACAAGGCGCGGGGCCAAGAAATCCGCGCCGGCCCAGGGAAGCAAAAGGAGCCACAAAATGGAGCATTTGACGGTTCAGGCCAATGGCGCGGCGTTCCACGTGGCCCGCATGGGCGCAGGGCGGCCGCTGCTGCTGCTGCATGGCTGGCCCGAATTCTGGCTGACCTGGGAGCCGGTGATGACGCGGCTCGCCGATCGCTTCACGCTGTATGCGCCCGACCTGCGCGGCTTCGGCGACAGCGACAAGCCCGACGGGCTGTTCGGACCCGACCAGCAGGCCGCCGACATGCTGGCGCTGATGGATGCGCTCGGCCTCGACGCAGGCCGGCATCGTCGGCCACGACGTCGGCGGCGCGCTGATGCAGCCGCTGGCGCGGCAGGCGCCGCGAGCGCATCGCCGGACTATTCTTCTTCGATTTCGTCTATCCCGGCATCGGGCCGCGGATGGCGGAGCCGGAGCGGCTCAACAACATCTGGTACCAGTCCTTCCACCAGATGGAGATGGCGCCTGCCCTCGTCGGCGCGACGCCGCGAAAGCTGCCGGCGCTATATCGGGCATTTCCTGAAAGCCTGGTCGCATCGCAAGGATGCGTTCGACGATCGTGCTCGAAGCCTTCACCGACAATTTCCTCAAAGCCGGACAACCTCGCCGGCGGCTTTGCGCATTACCGCGCGGCCCATGCGGGCCGGGTCAGGATGATGAAGGGCGAAGCGCCGACGCTCGCCGCCGATCGACGTGCCGACCTGCGTTCGCTGGGCCGAGCATGATCCGCTGTTTCCGTATGCCTGGACCGACCGGCTCGGCGAAACCTTTACCAATCTCGATCTCGCGATGTTTCCGGGCGTCGGGCACTTTCCGCATCGCGAGGATCCCGATCGCGCAGCAGCAGAGATCGCGGCGTTCTTCACGCGCATCGGCTGGCGCTGAACGGCGAAAAGGGTGGGACCGCCAGACGCGACAAAAAACCGGCGGTCCCGTGCCGCTGCATTGAAATTCTGGCCGGGAAGTGCGGCTTCGCCGGCCAGCGGAGCGACGAAATGACGGTAGCGACCGGCGGCGCGAAACGGCAACGCGATCCCGGTTTTAACCTAACCAGTCAAGGTTACCCGCGCGGGGACAGGGTCTAATCCTTGCCCTTCTTGGCTTTCTTGTCGTCCTTGCTCCGTTCTTGCCTTGCCGTTCTTGTCCTTGCCGTGCGGTTGGTGAAGCGCGCGTTGCCAAGCCCGGTGCCGATGGTCAGCACGCCCCAGCGCTCGACGTCCTGCATGAACGGAACTTCGGAAAGGCCCTGCACCACGCCGTCATTGTGCATCAGCACGGCGGTGTCGTGATCGCCGATCTGCGGGATCGCCTCGACCAGACTTGCCGGCAGGTTGAACTTGCTGCTCTCCCAATTGCCCGGCAGATTCTGCGCGCCCTTCTCGATCGAGCCGTCCTCGTTGATCACGCCGGGACAGGCGATGCCGATGAACGGCGCGAGCTTGAGGCCTTCGGCCTCGGCCGTCGCGATCAGGTCCTTCAGCATCTTGACCAGCCGCTTCACCGCGCCTTCGCGCGTCGGCTCGTCATCGGCGTGGCGCCACAGTTCGGACTTCCACACCGCGGCCTTGGACAGATCGGGCGCCTTCTTCCAGCGCGTCTCGACCACGCCGCAGCGGATATTGGTGCCGCCGATATCGACCGCGAGAATGCTGTCATGGGCCTCGAAAATCCATGACGGCGCCAGATGCAGCGTGCCGATCAGGCCGGCGTCATCGGGATGAAAGCGGATCGGCACCAGATCGACCTCGAAGTCCTCGGCCTTGAGGATGATGTCGGTGCGCGCGATCGCGAGTTCGCCGACCCGGCTCTCGCCGAAAGCCGCCGCCGACCACGATGCGCTCGGTATCGGCCCAGGCCTTGGTCTTGAGGAACCGCCGCGTCACATAGGCCAGTTCCTGCGCGAATTCCTCGATCGCGCCGTGCACCAGCGCGGCGGCGCCGATGTCGTCGCCGACCAGCGCCTCGTCGAGCTCGCTCTTGGCGATCTCGTCGGTGGATTTCTTGCCCGAAGGGATCGTCGCCGTTTTTCTTCAGCGGCTTGCGCAGCGTGTCGAGGATCTTGCGGAACGCGCCCTTGCTGGCGCGGTCGCCGAGAAACCCGTCGTCGTCCTTCAGTTCGATATTGAAGCTGTCGACCTCGACCGACGGCAGGCGGGTGGCGCCGTGGCGGGCGATGCCCGTGGTCGTGATGATGTCTTCTGCCATTTTGCCCTAGCCCATGCCGGATTTCGCTGGCGACAACGGGCGGGAACCCATTGGTTTCATGAGCGGGGCGCACTGAATGGCGACACGCCGCGGTGGGCTCGCACCAGTTCGCCAAATTGCGCCAAATCCCTCATTTTTGGCCGGTTTTTCGGCCGCTTTGCCTTGACTCACGGCTTCAGCGGCTATAAGTCCCGGCATCCGGCGCGGGATTTCTCGCGCCGCTTGTTTTTGCGCGAATTCTGAGGGGTTGCTCCCCGGCCGCGCGAAAATCGTACCCATAACGACTGACCAAAAAGCCGACCCGGGCAGCCCTGTTGGGATATGTCCGAGGCCGGGATCGAACACGAAGGAATTAAACGATGTTCGCAGTCATCAAAACCGGCGGCCGGCAATACCGCGTCGTTCCGGATGATGTGCTCGAGATAGGCAAGATCGCCGGCGATGTCGGCACGATCGTGCAGCTTGGCGAAGTTCTGGTGGTCGGCGGTGACACGCCGGTGCTGGGCATGCCGACGGTGGCGGGCGCTTCCGTTGCGGCCGAAGTGCTGGAGCACAAGCGCGGCCCCAAGGTGATCGCGTTCAAGAAGCGCCGCCGCAAGAATTCGCGCCGCAAGCGCGGCTATCGCGACGAGATCACGGTGCTTCGCATCACCGAGATCCTGACCGATAACGCCAAGCCCTCGATCGGCCCGCGGCCGAAGAGGGAAAAGGTCGCCGCAGCGCCCGCCGAGGGCGACGAGGCGCCGAAGGCGGCCAAGAAGAAGGCGCCCGCCAAGAAGGCTGCGGCGAAGCCCGCGCAAGAAGGCTCCGGCCAAGAAGGCCGCCGCGCAAGAGCGACAAGAAGTGATGCGCTTCAACGAAAATTGAAGCGTGACAAAAGTGAAATGATTCCGTCAAGGAATTGATCTAGAGATATTAGCGAAGTTGGAGACGGGCCATGGCTCACAAAAAAGCAGGCGGTTCATCGCGAAACGGACGTGATTCAGCGGGCAAGCGCCTGGGCATCAAGGCCTATGGCGGCGAGCACGTGATTCCCGGCAACATTATCGCGCGTCAGCGCGGCACCACCTGGCATCCCGGCCTTAATGTCGGCATGGGCACCGACCATACTCTCTTCGCCAAGGTCGAAGGTCATGTCGAGTTCCGTGCAAAAGCCAATGGCCGCACTTTCGTATCGGTGGTTCCGATGGCGGAGGCGGCCGAATAGACGGTGGACAACATTGAGTCCGCCGGGTCCTGTTGAACCGGCGGAGTCGTAAAAGGGCTCCAAGGGGAGGCGGGAAACCGGCCTCCCTTTTCATTTGCGCATTTTCGCATTCAGGAGCCCGACATGCTGCAGGACATCCCGACCCCGACGTTGCGCGAGGCGAGTAGCTGCGTCCTCGAGACCGAACGGCTGACGTTGCGCCGGCCGACGCTCGCGGACGTAAAAGCGATTGCGCGTCTCGCCAACGATCGCCGCATTGCGGAAAACACCCGCCGCCTGCCGCATCCCTATTTGCAGGACCACGCGGTCGAATTCGTGCGCGCGACCGCCGCCGATGACCAGCGAGACCGTGTTTCTGATCGAAAACAATCATTCGCCGATCGGCATGGTCGGCATCGACTGGCGCGAGCAGGACGCGCCGGAACTCGGCTACTGGCTCGGCGTCGAGCATTGGGGCCAGGGTTTTGGCACCGAGGCCGCGCGCGCGGTGATCGATTTCTTCTTCGAGGAATTCGATGCCGAGCACCTGATCTCCGGCGCCCGCGTCGCCAATCCGTCGTCGCGCAACATCCTGGAGAAATGCGGCTTCCAGTGGAGCGGCGTCGAGCTGCACCGCTTCGAGGCGCTGGGATCCTCGACCCCGGTCGACCGCTTCCGCCTGTCGCGCGGCGTCTGGTCGTCGCTGAAGAACTGGAGCAGTTCGACGAGGAGAGAGCGGTAGCTCGCTTCGCAGCGCATCGTTCCCGCGGACGCAGGGCCTATAACCGCGGCTCGCTTCGTACGGCCGAGGCATGATGCCCTAGCTCCCGCCAACGACGGCAAGTAACTGCTACGCCGGCGGATTGACCACCGCGTCCTCGCGCCCGAGCTTCTGCTCGCGCAGGAAGATGTAGAAGCCCGCGCCGATGATGATGGCCGCGCCGACGATGGTCGAGATCGACGGCACGTCGCCGAACACGACAAAGCCGAAAATCACCGCCCAGACGATCATCGAATATTGATACGGCACCACGACGCTGGCCGGCGCCAGCTTCAGCGAGCGGTTGACGCACAGCAGCGCGCCCACCGAAATAATTCCCGCCGCGGCGAACAGGCCCAGGCTGCCGACGGTCGGCGTCACCCAGCCGAATCGGCGACATCAGCGCGCCGAGCAGGAACGTGCCGCCGAATTGCGACGACGCCAGCACGATATCCGGCGTCGCCCGCAGCGAGCGCGTGATCAGCATCAGGAACGCAAACGACAGGCTGCCGCCGAGCGCGATCATCGCGGGCCAGCTCACGGTCTGCGTCGACGGACGCAGCGCGATCAGCACGCCGCAGAACCCGATCAGGATCGCGGTCCAGCGCCGCCAGCCGACGCTGCTCGCCGCAGCACGATGCCCGACAGCGCGGTGACGAAGATCGGCGATGCCAGATAATAGGTGATGACGTCGGCGAGCGGCAGATAGACGGTGGCGAGAAAGAAGGCCGCGACTTCCAGCGTGGAGAGCGTCACCCGAAGCAGTTGCAGCCACGGCCGTTCGAGCTGCGTGAATTCGGCGCGCTGCTTCCAGATCATCGGCAGCAGCACGCAGCAGCGCCGCGCAGGCGCGCAGCCACAGCAATTGCCCGACCGAATAGGTCGCGACCATGAATTTCCCGAGCGCATCGCCGAACGAGAACATGAAGATCGACAGCAGCATCAAGCCGATGCCGGCCAGCCGCGCGGAACGCTCGTCATAGGTGGAGATTTTGGCGAAGAGGCTCATGCCGTGCTTGTTATCGCCGACGGTGGTCTGGCCGTTGTCTCGCAGCCCGGCTTGGTGCCGTGCGCCGGCGCAACACGTGTCACTGCCGTCTGCGCAATGCAGGACACAGCCCGGGCATGCCGAATTGAACCGATTGTCGCAGCTGCCGCCTGCGATACCGGTATCCAGCCAGCCGTCCACACCGCAGGAAACCGACATGACCGACTTCGACCCCGCACAGCATCGCATGGTGAGCGAACAGCGCTGGTTCGAGGATTTCGTGCTCGGCGAGCGTTTCGTGATCCCGAGCCGGACCCAGACCTCGGCGGTGTTCGCCGCGTTCCAGACCGCGAGCGGCGACACCCATCCGATCCACTACGACGTCGAATATTGCCGCGCCCGCGGCATGCCGGACCTGCTCGCGCATGGTTTCCAGACCCTGGTCCACACCGCGCCGGGCGCCGGGCTGTTTCCCTATATCGTCGAAGGAATCGCTGGTCGGCTTTCTCGAACAGTCGAGCAAGTTCCTGAAGCCGGTCTATGCCGGCGACACCATCTATCCCGGCGCTCGAAGTGACCGAACTGGTCCCCGGCCGCAGCACCGGCGTGGTGACGCTGCGCTCGACCGTGTTCAACCAGCGCAAGCGAGCTGGTGCTGGAAGGAATGCAGAAGTTTTCTGGTGCGGCGGCGTGGCGACACAGACAGAACACGCCGTCCCGTTGCGTGGCGCCCTGATCTCTCGGCACCGGCGCTTTGCCGGGACTACTCCCTGCACATCATACTATCTGAGGTGGCACTTCATTCGTGAAGTGGTCTGCACAAACCGCGCGGAAATATCTTTGCAGGCGAATGCAACCGGGGCCGTCGGTTGCATGGTATTCTTCGGTTGAACAACCGTTGTGCACCGTGTCAAGAGTCTTGGGCAGCAAACGGCCCATCCGGCTGCAAGGTCTATACATGCAGTGTTCACGATGCCGGCAAGATAATCGCGACGAGGCAAAAGTTCTGCCGGGAGTGCGGCTTGGCGTTCGGCATCGCCTGCGCGGACCTGCGGCAGCTATTTGCGCCCCGAAAGCTAAGTATTGTGACAATTGCGGCGCATCCATTCCTGTCGTCGCGCCGGAGACCATGACAGCCCCCCTCCTTTCGGCATCGCCATTCTTTCACGCGCCCAGTCACCTGGCCCAGAGCATCTTCAGATCCAGGAAACGTCTCAGGAGGGCGAGCGGAAGCAGGTGACCGTGCTGTGCTCGGACCTGAAGGGATCGACCGAGTATATCGCGCTGAGCTTGATCCTGAGGATGCCCGCTCGCTGCTTGACCCCATTCTCGAACGGATGATGGACGCTGTCGGACGCTACGAGGGCACGATCAACCAGGTGATGGGCGACGGAATCCAGGCGCTGTTCGGCGCACCGATCGCGTACGAGGATCGCGCCGTCCGGGCTTGTTTTGCCGCGCTCAAAATGCAGGAGTTGATCCGGAAGTACGCAGAGGGAGGTGCGCCGGACCAGGGAGTCCCGCTGCTCGTACGTGTCGGACTGAACTCGGGCGAAGTCGTCGTGCGTTCGATGGGCAGCGAGTTGCACATGAACTACTCCGCTCACGGCCAGGCCGTACATCTGGCCGCGCGCATGGAGCAGATGGCCGTTCCGGGCACGATTCTGATGTCGTCACAGACGCTGCATCTGGCGCAAGGTTATGTCATGACCAGGTCGCTCGGCCCGATGCTCGTCAAGGGGCTGAACGCACCCGTGCTGTCCTACGAGTTGCTTGGTGCCGTTGCCGTTTCGAGACTTGCAGCGCTGGCGCGACACGGACTGACGCGTTTCGTCGGACGCGGCGAAGAGATCGAGAAGTTGCGGCATGCACTTGATCTCGCTTATGCGCGCCATGGTCAAATCGTGGCACTGGTTGGCGAGCCGGGTGTCGGGGCAAGCTTCGTCTCATCCACGAGTTCACCCGCGCGCCTACCTGATTCCTGGCACGTCCTCGAAGCCGGCGCGCTCTCCTGTACGGCTCGGCCACCAGCTACCTGCCGGTTACGGAATTCCTCAGAAGCTATTTCCAGCTCACCACGTCCGACGATCTCGCAGAACCATTCTCCGCGAGAAGGTCACCGCAAGCTCATGAGGCTGGATGAAGCGCCGCTGGCGGGGCTGCCGGCACTGCTCCTGTTGCTCGATCCTTCGCCCGACGATGGCACACGCAGTCGTCCCCGGACCGGCCGCAGCGCGGGCAGCAAGATCACCAAGCCGTCAAACGGCTGCCGTTGTTCCGCGCGAGCTGGTAAGTACGGCCGCTCCTGCTCATTCTTCGAGGACCTGCACTCCATCGACCAGGAGACGATGGCCCTTATCGACGGCCACTCGTAGATGGTCTCTCTCGGGTGCGCGGATCATGCCCTGGTCAGCTTCAGACCTGAATTTCATCACAGCTGGACCGGCAAGTCCACTACTTCGCCCAGATCCGGGTCGGCCCCTCCAGCACGATATCGCGAGCGCATTGCTCGACGCGCTGATCGGCCCTCGACGAGGCGCTGGGACAGATCGAGGAATTTCTCGCTCGAGAAAACGGGCGGAACGCCAGTTGTTCCTGGAGGAGAGCGTGCGGTCTCTCGTCGAGACCGGCGTGCTCAACGGCAAGCATGCCGACTTAGCATCACAGCACAACGTCGATCGTCGAGCTCAAGATACCCCAGACGATCGAAGCCTTGCTGAACTCGCGTGGTCGACAGGCTATCGCTCGTCGACAAGCGCCTGCGCTGCAGGCCGCGGCCGTCATTGGCTGGCGAAGTGCCTCTCCCAGCATCCTGCAGGCGGTGGCAAACTTGCGCCCGGATCGGCTGCGCGAGGCGCTGAAGCGCCTCCAGGATGCCGAATTCCTCTACGAGACAAACCTGTTTCCGGGACATCGAGTACAGGTCTTCAAGCACGGGCTCGTTCCCCACGACGCAGCTTACCGGGGTGTTGTGTCGTCGGACCGGCGCCGCACGCTCCATACCGCCACACCTCATTGCCGGTGAGCAGGCAAGTATGCCGATCGGCTGGCCGGAAAAATCCGACCTGGCTGGCCTTCCACGCCGTTCGCGCCCAGGCGTGGGACCGGGCGGTCGTTCATCTCAAGTCGCCGCAATGCCGGTCGCCCGTGCAGCAAGCCGCATTGCGGTTCAGCATCTCGAAGGTGCGCTTATTGCCGTCGAGCATTTGCCGCCCGACGAGCGGGCCACGCTGGCGATCCCGATTTGCGCATCGACCTGCGGCATGCCTTGACACCGCTGCGGGCGCGTCCAGGAAACGCTTGATTGTCTCAACGCGGCCCGAACAGATTACCGCAGAGCTCAGGGACGGCGCCGGACTCGGACGGATTCATTCAGCTGCCGCCAGTTGTGCTGTCCTAAAGGCTCGCTACGCAGAGCGCTGGCGACGGGCGAGCGGGCCTTGAGCCTGGCCGGCGGTAACGAGGCGGCTGCAGCTCGCGACGAGGATGTACATAGCGCGCGCCAGACAGGCCCGCGGCGAATTCCGTGCAACCATCAGATCGTTCCCGAAGGGATTCTGGCCATGCTCGATGGCAAGCCGTCGGACGACTTTCACGGCCTCCCGTTCTGCCGCCGCACGCCCGAAGCCACCTTTCGATCTGTCTCGCCGTCGTCGGCGAATTCCGAAAAAGGCAGAGGCCTGTGCCGCCGAGGCGGCGCGCCGGGCGGACGCGGTCGGAACAACCGGATTCGATCATATGGGCCCTGAACGCCTCGGATCGGTCGCCCTCAACAAAGGAGACGGCGCAGCTGCCGTCCTGGTTTTTCGACCGCCTGCTCGACGTCTGTGCAACCCCATGACCTGGACGCCTGTGCCTCGCGGATCATGGCCCGCCTTGGCCGGACGATGGCCCGGCTCGAGGCAGGTCCGGGAGGATTGCATTGCTGGAGAGGCCGTCTCGCTCGACGAGATTTCCGAACCCAAATCACGCGATCGCTTACGCTCATCGCCTATGTCGAAGCACTGGTGCTGGCCGGCGAATTCGACCGGGCGCTGACGACGCTGACCGATCTGCTGGAGCGAACGAGGCGCCTCGGCGAACGCGCGGCAGAAGCCCACGCCTGCTGGCTGGCGGCGACGATCCACGCTGCGCGCGCTGACGTCTTGAAGCCGGCGAGAGAATGATCGCGAGCGCGAGCACCATTCCGCCGAACTCGATCTGCTGCCGCTGCTGGCACTGTCACCTCACTCGCGCAGACCTCTACGGCCGGCAGGGGGCTGCAGGCGGAGGCGAACGAGTACCGCAATCGTGGCGAGATGCTTCTTGGCCAGCTCGGCATGAAGCCGTGGTTCCCCGCCATCCGGCGGCGCCTGGCGAGCAACCTAACAGGACGTGCGCTTCGCAATCCGCTTTGGACGGATCCTCGGCTTGCGCAAGACCTGTACATCGGGAGCTGCAGGCCGAGACGGCGGGCGGCAGCGGCACCTCGACGATCACATTCTCGGTCAACTGCTGGTCGCCCTTGAGGGCAACGCGCAATTCAAGTGGGGCGGAGAAACGGCTGGCCGCTCGACAGGTCAGGAACATACGTTTCGAAGCGGTCATTTTCTTCTTTTTCTTCTTCTTGAAATAAATTCTTCCGGCGGTGGTGTCGATTACCCTTGACGGTGACTGCCAGGTAGCTACGCTTTCTTATTCACAAACATGTTCTTGAGTTCAGGCACTTACGCTTATTCCACTGCGTCACCTGCTCCGGGGTAACCGGGCCGATAAAGGTGAAATAACGACCTGGTGCTCACCTTCCTCTTGGGCCTGAATATATCCGCCACTCATCGATGCGCTTCCATCGTTTTGGGTTCTATGAACACAAGTATGGAACCGGGCTTTATCAAATCGCGATTGCGACAAGCCCGGCTTTAGCGCGGCCGCAGTTGCCCCGCCCGGCGTGGTCAAGAAGCTCGTCCGCTGAGAACACCGCTGGAACGGTATCGATGTCGCGCACCATGTAGTATTCGGCAGCCGATCCATTAGGTTCGGCAGCCACGCGACCTTTTCGCCGGCGGCGGCGGCGGCAAGGGGACGCCACCATGTCCTTGCCGACCGCCAGCAGCGCCGTCACGCCTGAGGGAAAGCGCCCGGCGTTGATCTCCGTAATCTGAGCACGCCGTCCGCGTCCTCTTTCAGCTCGACGAAAAGGCGCCCGTAGGCGCTTTCCAGTGCCTCGATCGCCCTCAGGGTAACCTTGACGGCCTCCGGCCCCCGCAACAGTCTTGGCAGCGAACACATCGAGAAGATACCGCTCGGGTTGTTGCCGGCCGCGAAATAGCTGATCACCTCGACCGCCTGGGTTCGCAGCATGGTGCCCTTGTGCCACAGGCTCTGAACCATGAAGTGCCGCCCGGGCAGGTACTCGGCAAGCGTGAAGTCGGAAACCTTCACACCCCTGAGTCCGCCATTGCGTAATCAGGACCGCGCCTGCGTGATATTGGCGACGGGGGTAGCGCCGAGCGACCGCGAGCCGCGGCGGGTGCGGCACCAGAGCAGGCCTTCATTCGAGAACTTCGCAAGATGCCATCAGGCTGCGAAGCGACTTGATCTCGAATGTGCGCGGGACCGGAACATTCTTGGCCGCAGAAACTCGGTCAGCGCGTACTTGTCCTGGCACAGGTCGATCGTCTCGCGGCGGGGGGCAGCGAATCGATCTTGAAGCGGCGGCAGTGAGCGGAAAGCGCTGACGACGTTGTCGTTGGTCGCCATGACGACGTCGATCCGTTCCCGCTTGATGATCTCCAGGAGCGCGTCGGTGGCGAAGATTCGCCGCCAGGGTCGGGGGTGAGATAATTGGCGTCGGCGATCGATAATTTCAGAAAAAGCCGGTCGTGGTTCACGCCAACCACGTGCGGTTTGGGCGACATATTTGAAGCCCACGGATCAGGTTTGCGCTTGAACCTGTGCCCGCGCCGGTAACCAGCGCGCGAACGACCCCGTTTCTTCGTAGTCCCCGTCAGCGGCGACGCGTCCGCCGATCCCGGCGTTGCCGGACGCGCCGCGTTGTTCCAGTCTAAGGCATCTTCCTGAATTTGAAGTTGCTGAGTTGATCTTGTCGAGATGTCATCCGCATGGTGAACCCGGCAATTTGTCCCTGCTCGCGAAAAAACGTAGACTACCTTGGAAGCACGTTGCTGAATGGCAGCATCGGCGGCGGCATCGTCTTGAACGTGTCGGCGGCGTGGGGGACAGAGTGACCGCAGCGTATTTTTCGCGTGTGACCTGGATAGCCGTTCCATTCAATCTCAGGGTGTAGGTGAAGTCGAGTTCGTCACTGTGGAATTGGCCGGTGAATTCGCCCGGATTTGACGGCGGGGGGCCGGACAACGGCGCCCGGGGCGGCGCTTGCGGCGGCAGGGGGCAACGACGTTGCACCGAGATAAATTGCGGCCACCTTCCGCACCAGCGTCCATGTCTGCTGCGAGTCCCGGCAAGGCCAGGTTGGCCAGCAGGGCAATCGAGAGATTTTGGTTCGGAACGCAGATGAGGTGCGAGCGATATCAGCATCCGCCCATTGTGTTCGACGACCTTGATGCTGCCCTGCTCAGAAATGAACAATCCGAGCCCGTAGCCCCAGGCCCCGGCGTTTGCATCTCCGTCAGCGCGGCTGCGCCGCCGACGGTCATCGTGTCGAAGTTGGCGTCCCAGCGCATGAGGTCGTCAACGGTGGTCTGCTGAGTTGGTCGGACCGGTGAGATCATAGTTCGGCATCCGCACCTCCCAACCCTCCCGTGGTGGTGGGCTCGATAGCCATAGGCACGATCCTCCACGATCGTGCGAAGCTGGGTTTTCGCCGATGATCTGCGTCTTAGTCATGCAACAATACGTAAC
>ERZ1370068.4598-contig-3661_pt1 | contig 138490 bp, 169 predicted proteins | sample MGYA00561227_ERZ1370068 | MGnify/ENA primary metagenome ERZ1370068 (study PRJEB38410, sample SAMEA6850437) | metagenome | study: Metagenomic assessment of the ecological functions of the soil: analysis of the soil microbiota associated with the...
GGTAATACTTCGTTCGGTTACGTATTGCTCGACGGCGTCAGGACATAGTCGGCGGTGACCATCTGCCCGCCGCCCACGTTGGAGTCCTGCCGGAGCTCGCCGGACTTCTGCAGCGCGCGCTCCTGCATCAGGTTCTGCATGCCGACGCCGCGCTCGACCACGAGGAAGCAGTTCGACTGCTGGATCATCAGCCGGATGAGCCCGGACGGCGAGCCGAGCTTGTAGCGCGGCGAGCTGGGCAGATGACGTGGTCCTGCGGCTCGACGACGGCGATCGTGGCCATGGGCTTGTCGCACCGCTCGAGGTCCGACGCCGCGCCCTGCGCCCCGCTCGGACCGGCCGAGCCCTGCACGGCGCTGCCGCCCTCGCCCTTCTTCATGTCCGTGATCTGGCGTGAGCGCGTGGTTGCCATCGCGAGCGCGCAGCAGGCTGGCGGCAAAGCCGTGATACCGGGTCGTCATCCTCGATCCCCTCGTCGGTCCTGGGCAAACATTTTCACGTCCGAGCAGATATTGCCTAGCGCCAGTGCCGATACTGACCCGACGGTCATTGGCCAGTCAAGAGGGACGTTTGCCGACGAAGGCCGACCTCGCAGCGGCGAGAAGCGCTGCGCGCGCGTCCGGTGACGAAACTTGGCGAGGCTTGATCGCCGTGCGACGCTGTGGTCGTCGGTGGCCGTGTCGTTGTCTCGCCTCACAATTGTAAGGAGGTAAAGGGATGAACCGAAAAGTCAGTGTCATGGTGGGATGCCTGGGCGTCGCCGTGCTCCTGTCGGCATGCGCCACAAGGGCTTACGTGCGCGAGCAGGTCGGCTCGACGGAGAGACCAAGATGGGCCAGCGCGTGGACAGCACGGATGCCAAGCTCCGGGAGACGTCGGACCGGACCGCGTCGAACACGCAAGCGCTCGAGTCCACCGGTCAGCGGCTCACGAGCCTCGATGCCAAGGGTGAGCGAGGTGGGCGACGCCATGGCCGCAGGCGACGCGCGAAGAAGGATGCCGCCGCGGTCGCTCAGGCCCAGAAGGAGTCGGAGTCGGTCTTCAACCAGCGCTTCGCCAACCGCAACAAGTACGCCCAGGTGGAGACCAAGTCGGTCTTCTTCGACTTCAACAGAGGCCGATCTGAAGGACGAGGGCATCAACGAGGCTGCGTGAAGTGGCCAAGGCCCTCAAGGCCGACCCCAACGCGGTGCTGGAGCTGCAGGGCTTCGCCGACGCGCGGGGGACCGATCGCTACAACTACCAGCTCACGCGTGAGCGCGTGGACTCGGTGGTCCGCTACCTCGTGATGCGCGAAGGTGTCGATCTCCGTCGCATCGCCGCGGTCGGCATGGGCAAGGTGGCCCTGACCGTCGGTGAGAAGGCTGACAAGGACACGTACGCCAAGAGCCGTCGGGTCGAGATGCGGCTGCTGGCGCCGCAGAGCTGAGCACGCACCTGCGCGACTAACGCCACGGGGCGGGGCTCGCGATACACGCGGAGCCCCGTGTCCGCACCGGTCGGAATCACTCCGCTCCGGATCGCTGCTGAGCTTGTGAGCCTGACGTCCAGTAGAAGCAACCCGCGACCCAGGCTGTGCCTGGCGTGCGCGACACGAGCGCTGCTGTTCGACTCGCGATGGGCTATGCTCAGGCACCGTGATTCCCGTGATCGACGTGGGGCCCTGCTTCGCCGGCGCCCGGAGCGCGCGAGCGCGTCGCCCGGCAGCTCGGCGAGGCGCTGGAGACGATCGGGTTCTTCGTGCTGATCAACCACGGCGTGCCGCGCGACGCTCATCGCGCGGACCTTCGCCGAGGCGCGGCGCTTTCACGCCCAGCCGCTGGCGGCCAAGATGGCGCTGCGGATGAACGAGCACAACAACGGCTACATGGCGATGGGCCGCTACGCGGTGTGGACGTCGGACGTCAACGACAACGACAAGCCCGACCTCAACGAGGCCTTCTTCACCAAGCGCGAGCGCCCGTCCGACGATCCGCTGGTGCGCGCCGGCCGGCGCTTCGCGGGACCGAACCGGTGGCCCGACGATCTTCCCGGATTCCGCGAGTCGGTGCTGGCGTACACCGACGCGATGGACGCGCTGACGCGCCGCCTGCTGCCGGCCTGCGCGCTGGCGCTCGACCTGCCGCCCGACGCCTTCGACGCGGCGTTCGCCGAGAGCCAGTTCTCGTTCCGGCTCTCACACTATCCGCCGGTGGCGGCCGAGGCCAACCAGTTCGGCATCGCGCCGCACACCGACGCCAACTTCCTGACCTTCCTGGCCCAGAGCGAGGTGCCCGGTCTGCAAGTCCGGATGCCGTCGGGCGAGTGGATCGACGTGCCGTACGTGCCGGACTCCTACGCGGTGAACTCGGGCGACATGATGACCCGCTGGACGAACGGCCGCTTCAAGTCGACGCCGCACCGGGCGGTGCCGCCGGTGGGGCGCCACCGCTACGCCATCCCGTTCTTCCTCGGGCCGCACATCGACACGGTGATCGCCTGCCTGCCGACCTGCCAGAGCGCCGGCAATCCGCCGCGCTTTGAGCCGATCACCTACGACGCGTACCTGCACTGGTGGTACGACGCGAACTACAACGCGTCGCGAAGCAGAACGAGCCGGCGGCGACGACCTCCTGGTCGATCGCGAGTAAGCGCGCCCAGCCCCTCACTGCCGATAGCGGCGAGCCGCTTCGTCATCGTCTTCGTGGTCGACGGGCTCCGTCCCGACTCCATCACCCCCGACGACACGCCCACGCTCCAGCGCCTGCGCACCGAGGGCGTGGCCTTCACGAACAGCCACGCGGTGTTCCCACCGTCACGCGCGTCAACGCGGCCACGCTGGCCACGGGCGCGCAGCCGGGCACGAGCGGGATCGTCGGCAACCAGATGTACGTCCAGGCCGGTCGACCCCGGCCGCGCCTCGGCACCGACGACTATCGCAGCCTGCGAGCGCTCGACGGCGCCACCGGCGGGCGCGCTCGTGCTCGTCCCGACGCTGGCCGAGCGGCTGCAGCGCGCGGGCTCCGCCTGGCCGGCGTCGGCTCGGGCTCGACGGGCAGCACGTTCCTGCTCGAACCCGCGCGGCTCCGGACGGCGTGGGCGTGCTCGTCAACGGCTACTTCGAGCCGGGCAAGACCGTGGCGTATCCCGCCGACGTGAGCGCGGCCGATCCTGGCGCGCTTCGGACCGGCGCCGCCCAAGGGCGGCCTGGCCGACCGCTACGACGCCGTGGTCAGCGTGGACGCAGCGGGTGCTGCGCGAGTACGTGCTCCCGGAGCTCGGCCGGCCGTGGTGATCAACTGGCTGACGGAGCCGGACCACAGCCAGCACGGCGTGGGCGTCGGCTCGCCGTCGGCGCGCGCGGCGCTGCGCCACGCCGACGCGCGAGATCGCGCGCGTCCTGCGCACGCTCGAGACGCTCGGCCTGCCGGCGTCGACCGACGTCTTCGTCGCCTCCGACCACGGCTTCACCACGAACGCGGGCAGCGTGGACGTCGCGGCCGAGCCTGATCGGCGCCGGGCTGAAGGCCGCCCGGACCTGACCGACGTGGTGCTGGCCAGCAGCGGACAGGCGGTGGCGCTGCACGTGCACGGCCACTGACGCCGACCGTATCGCGCGGCATCGTGAGCTTCGCGCAGTCGCGCGAGTGGGGCGGCGTGATCTTCACGGCGGCCCGCGCCGCCGGCGACCGCGCACGGCGCGCCCGAGGACCTTCGCGCTCGAGCTGATCCACGCTGGCCAACGCGCGAGCGCGGCGCCCGACGTGCTGCTGACGTTTCCTGAGCTCGCGAGCCGAACCGGTTCGGCGTGCCCGGCATCGACCGGGCGTACGTCAGCGGCGGCGGGAGGCTGCTGGTCAGCGACCACGGCAGCATGAGCCCGTGGAACGTCCGCAACACGCTGCTCGGCGTGGGGCGTGGACTTCAAGAAGGGCGCGACGGTCCGCACGCCGGTCGGCAATCGTCGATGTCACGCCGACGATCCTGGCGCGTGCTCGGCATCGGGGACGCGGGCGCGACGGACTCGACGGGCGCGTGCTGCGTCGAGGCGCTCGCCGGCGGACCGGACGAGGAGCAGATTGACGGCGGAGACGCGGATTCACGCGGTGGAGGCGGGCGCGTATCGGGCGGCTGATCCAGATCTCGCAGATCGACGGGCGCCGCTACGTGGACAAGAGCTGGCGGATCGGCTAGTCAGGAACGACACCGGGAGGAACGGCCATGGACTTCGGCGCGGCGATCTTCTTCACCGACTACTCGATGGGACCGGCGGCAGCTCGGGCGGGCGCTGGAAGAGCGCGGCTTCGAATCGCTCTGGGCGCCCGAGCACTCGCACATCCCGCTGTCGCGCCAGTCGCCGTTCCCGCAGGGCGGCGAGCTGCCCAAGAAGTACTACGACGTGATGGATCCGTTCGTCACGCTGGCCGCCGCGGCCGCGGCGACCACGCGGCTCAAGGTCGCCACCGGCATCTGCCTGGTCGTGCAGCGCGATCCGATCCAGACCGCGAAGGCAGGTCGCGACGCTCGACCAGGTCTCGGGCGGACGCTTCCTGTTCGGCATCGGCGCCGGCTGGAACGCCGGAGGAGATGGCGCGACCACGGCACGGAGTTCAAGTCACGCTTCACGGCTCATGCAGGAGCGCGTCGAGGCGATGAAGGCGATCTGGACCAAGTCGAAGCCGGAGTACACCGGCGACGTTCGTGAAGTTCCCGCCGATGATGACGTGGCCCAAGCCGGTGCAGAAGCCGCATCCGCCGGTGATCGTGGGCGGCGCCTTCCCGTACGGTGCGCGCCGGGCGCTCGCCTACGGCGACGGCTGGCTGCCGCACGCGCGGCGGCCCGCCTACGGCGAGGTGCCTCGGCATGCTGCCGGAGTTCCGCAAGATGGCCGCGGCGGCCGGACGCGATCCGGTCGAGCGCGTGCCGATCACGGTGTTCGGCGTGGCGGAGGACGCCGACCTGGTCAAGCGCTATCGCGATGCCGGCGTGGCGCGCATCATCTTCAATCTGCCGGCGCCGCCAAGGCCGAGGAGGTGCTGCCGGTGCTGGACCGCTGCGCCACGCTGATGCGCTAGCGACCGCCGACGAGGATGACGACGGTCTGGATCGCCGGCCAGGCGCAGCTGCGGACGCTCCAGGGCGCCGGTCCGGATTGGGAGAGCGGGAACGAGATGAACGTGTGGCCCTCGATCGTCGTCGTGGGGCTGCCGACGGGAGCCGCCGACGCTCAGGTCCCGCTGCCCACGCCGACGCCGCCGCCGCCGCCCCGCTGACGCCGCCGATGCCGAAGCCGAAGCTGCTCTGACGGCGCCAGGTGACGAGCGGCGGGTTCTCGATGTTCACCGGCGCGAACTTCCGTGCCGTCAGCCTTGAGGATCCGGGCTTCCTCCAGCCGGCGGTGGTCGGTGTCGACCTCGAAGCGGGAGCGTGTCCCCGGCGATCTGATACGCCGCGGAGAGTCTTGGCGCCCGCGGGCTGCTGGGCAGGCGCATACGGCAGCGTGGGGGAGGCTGGCACAGCCGGCCAGGAGCGAAAGCGCGCCGAGGGCGAGAGCCAGCGTTTTCATGCCTCGATCGTACCTCGATGGTGTCCCCGCTGGTAGTGCGCTCGCAGCAGGTCGGCGCCGAAGTCGTTGCGCGGGTCGTGCCACACCGAATGGATGTGGTTGGCGTCGTTCTGCGTGTTGTCGAACTCGATCAGGAGCGTGGGGCCGTGCACCCGGTAGTAGTGGGCTGGCCTGGGTCGATCGGCCCCGCCCAGGCGAAGTGCAGGCTGCTCGAGGCCCGCGTCACGCGCGCGCCTCAGCTCCGTCGTCGGCCATCTCGGTCCGCATGTTGCGCGCATAAGTCTCGACGAGCGCGACGAGCTGCTCGCGCTGGGCCGGACCGAGCTCGGCGCGAGCGGCACGCCGGCCGGCGTGGTGAGTCCATCGCTGCGGCCCGGCCCGGCCACGATGTCGCCGAGCGAGCGATCGCCGATCAGCATCCGCTGCGCGCTGGGCGGCGTCCATGCCCCTGGGCCAGCGCGCGGCCGAGATCCTGCTCGCGGGCCAGCGTGCGCAGGCCCTTGGCCTCGCCGGAGCGGACCTCGGCGGGATTCGCGCCGAAGAACGCCGGCGTGACGGCGATGGGCTTGCCCGGCACGAGCGTGAAGTTCAGCGAGAGATGGTGGCCCTCGAGCCGCCAGCCCCACGGCGCGCCCGGTCCCGGAGTCCCGAACACGGTGACCGCGTAGTTCTCGGGATCGCGCAGCAGGCCGCCGAACGTCTCGAGCTGGCGGAGCACGCTCTCCAGGCGCATCACGTTGACGGCCTTGCCGTAGCCAACGCTGCTGAGGCTGGCCTTCATCAGCTCGTGCGCCGCCGCGCGGGCCGGCGCCGGGCATGGCCTTGAAGGCAGGCCCTCGCGGCTGCGCGGGACGTAATGCCAGTTGAAGCGCTCGTCGTCGCTCGAAGGCGACGACCGCGCGCCGGCGTGCGTCGGCGGACAACGCGGCGAGGAAGGCGGTCGCCGCGCCCGCGATGGCGCCGCGCGCCGCGTCGGTGACGTCCGCGAAGCGCGGGGACGCGCAGGGCCCAGGCCGCGGTCGCCACCGCCGCCCCGTGCAGCAGGCGGCGGCGGCCGATCGCGCCGCCCATGACTCAGGAGTACTTGACGGTGCAGCCGTAGGCGCGGGTGACCGGCGTCTTCACCGGCTGGCCGGCCGCCACCGCCTGCAGCGCCTCGCGCACGTAGTTCTGCGCGCCCGGCACGTCGCTGCGGCGGGTCGTGGGCCGATCGTCGATCGCGCCCGCGTAGACGAGCAGTGCCGGCCTTGTCGATCACGTACATGTGCGGCGTGTTGGTCGGCGCCGTACATCTTGCCGACCGTGCCAGTCGGATCGAGCAGCACCGCGGTCGGGGCTGGCCTTGCGCGTGGTGGTCAGCTCGTCGGCCTGGCCGGCGCTCACGAAGCCCTGCGTGCCCGGCGCCGACGAGATGATGCGTGAGCCACACGACGCCCTGGCCCGTGGCCTCCTTCTGCAGCGCCTGCATGTTGCCGGTGTCGTAGTGCTTGCGCACGTACGGGCAGTCGTGATTCGTCCACTCGAGCACGACGAGTCTGGCCGCGGTAGTCGGCGAGGCTCACGTGCTTGCCGCTGGTCGCGTCGATCGTGAAGGCGGGCGCGGCGGTGCCCACCTTGGCGCTCGGCGCGGCCCACGCCGGCGGCGCAGCGACGAGGCTGCCGACGGGCGAGGACGGCGAGGCCGGTACCGGCCAGGAACGTGCGACGGGTGAGAGCGAGCTCGATCATAGAACCTCCTTGGTCGCGTCGATGAGCGATGCGTTCGCTGAGGATCTGCGGAAGCACGGCCGGCTCGCGGGTCGCCCCGCCGGCCGGATACAGCAGGTAGAGGGGAACGCCGTTGCGCCCGAACGTCCCGAGCACCTGCGTGATGACGGGATCGCGCCGGGTCCAGTCGGCCTTGAGCGTCACCACGCCCTTGCGGCGCGAAGCGTCCGTCGACGGCCGGCGCGCGCAGCGCGACGCCGCTCGTTGACGAGGCACGTGAGGCACCACGCGGCGGTGATGTTGACGAACGACCGGCGTGCCGGCGGCGCGCAGCTCGGCCAGGCGCGCGCGGCTGAACGGCTCCCAGCCGTCGGTCTGCTCGAGGCCGAGCCGGGCGTCCGCGCGGCCGATCCGGGACCCGCCAGCGCGCCGAGGGCGGCCGCCAGCACGACGAGCGCCGAGCGCGATCACCGACGTCACGCGCGCGCCGCGAGCCCGGCGCTGTCGCGCGCGAGGCCGTGGAGCCACGCGGCGAAGCGCGATCAGCACCAGCCCCGCCAGCGCGGCGGCCACGCCCGGCGGGCCGGCCTGCTGGCTCACGACCCACACGAGCCACGCCACCGACGCGTAGAGCGGAAACGCCGAGCAGCCTGCTGCAGCCGCGTCCATCCACGGACCCGGGCGCGGGCAGGAAGCGCCGCCATGCCGGCACGAGCGTCAGCAGCAGGAACGGCAGCGCGAGGCCGAGCGCCGAGCGCCTCGAACACGAGCAGCGCCGTCGAGCCACGGCTGGGTGACCGCGTAGCCGACGGCCGCGCCCATGAACGGCGCCGTGCACGGCGTCGCCGCGACCGTGGCCAGCGCGCCCGTGAAGAACGAGCCCGCGTAGCCCGCGCGCCCGGCGAGCGCGTGGCCCGCGCCGGCGACAGTGCGCCGATCACGATGAACACGCCGGACAGGCTCGAGCGCGACGGCGAAGAGCACGAGTGCCAGCAGCGTGACGAACGATCGGCGACTGGAGCTGGAAGCCCCAGCCGAGCTGCTCGCCGCCGGCGCGCAGCGCGATGCAGCGCGCCGGCGACGACGGCGAACGATGCGAGCACGCCCGCGGTGTAGACGATGCCGTGGCGGCGGATGCGCCGCGGGCCGCTCGCCCGCGTGGCTGCACGAGGGCCGAGCGCCTTCATCGACAGCACCGGCAGCACGCACGGCATCAGGTTCAGCACGACGCCGCCGGCGAGCGCCAGCACCAGCGCCTGCAGAACCGCGAGCGCGTGCGCGCCGACGCCGGGCCGCGCGGCTCGGCGCGCACGCGTGAACGCCTGGCGTGACGATGCCGCCGTCGAGCCGCTCGGCCACGACCAGCACGCCGTCGATGCGGCGCGCGCGAGGGCCTCCGGCAGGTGGACCGCGCGCGACGGCGAGCGTGATGGCGTCGGCGCCGATGCTGACGCGCTGCGGAGCGCGCCTGCTCGATCGCGCCCCAGCGCGCCGGATAGAACCACACCTCGGCGACGCGATCGGCGGCCAGGCCGCGCGCGGCGACGCGTCAGCGTGACCGTCTCGGACGTCGCGCGTGAAGGACGCGGCCACGGGCTCGGGGCGGGCACCGATCCGGCGAGCGGCGGCGATCAGCGGCGCGCTGCGCGGATCGAGCGCGACCGGGCCGGCGCTGACCGGCAGGCTCAGCGCGACCGGCGCTTCCTCGGGAATGCAGATCTTCTCGCAGACGATCCAGCTCGCCTGGCCGCGAAGCGTCGACGCGCGTGCCGGGCGCGAGGTCGCGCCGGCGCCGTCACCGCGATCGGCAGCACGACGCCGTTCGAATAGCCGTAGCGTCATCGCCGGTCCCGACCGCGATGCGCTCCGGGTGCGGCCACACGAATTCGCCGGCCGTGAACGCCGTTCGGCAGCGCCCACTCGATGCGCGGCGGCTCCCCGGAGTCGCCCGGGGTTCATCCAGTACGTGTGCCACCCGGGCGCGATCTCCTGGCGGAGCGCCAGCCAGAAGGTCTCGCCCGGGACGATCGAGGCGACCTCGCTGAGCAGCTCGACGCGGACCTTGGGCTCGACCGCGCGCGCCGGCGCCGGCGCGCCCAGCAGCGGGCGTGCCCGCGAGGAGGGTCACGACGGTCGCAAAGCGGAGGCCACGCATCTGTCCCGCATTGTCCCACAGGGTGTTGGGGCTCGTGCTACGCTCCCCGGCAGTCGGCCGGCTTCGCCAGGAGGCGATATAGAGACTGAAAGACAAGGTGGCCATCGTCAGCGGCGGCGCCAGCGGCATGGGACAGAGCGAGGCGATGCTGTTCGCGCGGGAAGGCGCCAGGGTCATCGTGGCGGACGTGCTCGAGGCGGAGGGACGCCAGACGGCCGACAAGATCACGGCCGGCGGGGGCAGGCGCGGTTCGTGCAAGCTCGACGTCACCAGCGAGGCCAACTGGCGGGCGGCGCGATCGAGGCCGCCGCTGTCGGCCTTCGGCAAGCTCGACGTCCTCGTCAACAACGCCGGGCATCAGCGGCACGTTCGATCCCGACATGCTGAGCACGACGGCGTGGGACACGCTCATGGACGTCAACGCCAAGGGCGTGTTCCTCGGCATGAAGCCCGCCATCGCGGCCATGCAGCAGGCGCGGCGGCGGCTCCATCGTCAACATCTCGTCGATCTCGGGCTTCGTCGGCCAGACGATGGTGCACATGGCCTACAACGCCTCCAAGGGCGCCGTGCGGATCGATGACCAAGGCCGCCGCCGTGCAGTACGCCCAGGACGGCATCCGCGTGAACTCCGTGCACCCGGGCTTCCTGCCGCCGATGCGCACGTCGAAGGCGCTCGGCCGATCCCGAGCTGGCGCGCCAAGATGCTGCGCGCGGTGCCGATGCGGCGCGAGGGGCGCGTGGAGGAAGTCGCCCACGCCGTGCTGTTCCTGGCCTCGGACGATGCGTCGTACATCACCGGCACCGAGATCGTCGTCGATGGCGGCTACCTGGCCGTTTGAGAGGGAGTGAGCGGCATGAGCGATCGTGGAATTCAGGCGGTGCGCGCGCATCTGGCCAAGCTGCCGCCGTCGAACACGCTGACGATCGAGCAGCGGCGCAAGCAGTACGAGCGGGCGGAGCGTGTGTTCCCGACTCCCGCCGACGTGACGATCGACCATGTGACGGCGCCGACCTGTCCGGCCGAGCGGCTGCGGCCGCCGGGCGTGCGCACCGATGCGGCGGTGCTCTATCTCCACGGCGGCGGCTACGTGATCGGCTCGCCCAGCTCGCACCGCCACCTCGCCGCCGCGATCGCCCGGGCGGCCGGCGTGCAGGCGCTGCTGCTCGACTATCGCCTGGCCCCCGAGCATCCGTTCCCCGCCGCGCTCGACGACGCCCTGGCCGCCTACCAGTGGCTGCAGACGCAGGGCGTCGCCGCCAACCGGATCATCGTCGCCGGCGACTCCGCGGGCGGCGGGCTCACCATGGCCACGCTGCTCGCGCTGCGCGACCGCACGCTGCCGCGGCCGGCGGGCGGCGTCTGCATCTCGCCGTGGGTCGATCTCACGTGCAGCGGCGCCAGCTAGCGCCACGCGGCCAGCGCCGATCCGATCGTCACCCGCGAGAGGCATCGAGACTGATGTCGCAGGCCTACGTGGGCAGCGGCGATCGCAAGGCCCCGCTGGTCTCGCCGCTCTTCGCCGACCTGCACGATCTCCCGCCGCTGCTGATCCAGGTGGGCAGCGACGAGGTCTTGCTGACGACGCGCTCGTGCTCGGCCGGCGCGCCCTGGCGGCCGGGTGTCGCGGTGAAGGTCGAGGTGGCCCGCGATGATCCACGTCTGGCACTGGTTCCTGCCCATGCTGGACGAAGCCGAGCGACGGTGGCCGGGATCGGCGACTTCGTGCGCGCGCGCATCGCCTGCACCCCAGGAGCGTGATGCCCCCGCTCGACAACCGGATCGTGCTGATCACCGGGCGCCGGCCGCGGCATCGGCGCCGCCTCGGCCCGTCGCCTCGGCCGCGGGCGGCGCCAGGGTCGTCTCGCCGACGTCGACAAGGCGGCGGTCGAGAAGCTCGCCGCCGAGCTGGGCGGTGTCGCCGTGCCAGGCCGACGTCACGCGGGCCGGCGGACATCACGCAGCATGGTCGACGAGGCGTATCGCCGCTTCGGCCGGCTCGACGTGCTCTTCAACAACGCCGGCGTCATCCGCGTGCAGCCGCTGCTGGAGGTCACCGAGGCGGAGTGGGACCGGGTGATGGCGGTCAATCTCAAGGCCGTCTTCTTCGTGCTGCAGGCGGTCGCCCGGCGGATGAAAGCGCAGACGCCGATGGCCGGGTCCGAGCTGCGCGGCAAGCTGATCCACACCGCGTCGATTGCCGGCTATCGCGGCGGCAACCATCTGATGACGCCGTACTCCGCCTCCAAGGCCGGCGTGATCAGCCTGGCTCGCTCGGCCGCGCAGGTGCTGGCGTCGCCGACCGCATCACCTCCAACTGCGTGTGCCCGGGCGCCGTCGACACGGCGATGTCGGGAGCAGATCGACGGTGAGCTGGCGCAAGCTCCACAACCAAGCGCCGCGGGAGCCCTGGAAGCGCCGGATCGCCGGCATCCCGCTGGGCCGACCGGAGACGCCGGACGACGTGGCCGGCATCAGTGTGCGTTCCTCTGCCGGCCCGGACTCCGACTACATGACCGGCCAGGCGCCTCAAGGTCGACGGCGGCATGGTGATGGGCGACTAGCGAACGGGCCGGCCGATGCGCTCCCAGCGGATCGCGCCGCTGACGGGCTCCTGCGAGAAGTAGATGAGGTTGACGCGGCCCACCACGTTCTGGATGAGGGAGAAATCCCCAGGAGCGACTGTCGCGCGAGATTGCCGCGGTTGTCGCCGAGGACGAAAGAGCGTGCCGGCTCGGCACCGAGCACCGGCCGAAGCGGTAGCCGAGCGATTTCGGCACCACGATGTAGGGCTCGATCAGCGGCACATCGTTGACGATCGCCCGGCCGTCGTGCACCGCGACGCGATCGCCCGGCAGGCCGATCACGCGCGCGATGGAGCTCGGCCGCGTGCTGCCGACGGCGGGACTCGAAGACGACCACCTCGCCCCGCTGGCGCACGGTGACCGTCTTGTTGGCCATGACGTAGTCGCGCTCCATCACGGTCGGGGCCATGCTGTCGCCCTCGAAGACAAAGCCCTGGCCCGACCGGCGGAAGACCGACGTCACCGCCGAGCTGGATGACGAAGAGGAACAGCGCCGCGATGGCCGTCCAGACCCACCAGGGATACGGTGAGGGCGTCGCCCGGGCGCGACGGGTCAGACGCGCGGCGTCGACGATCTCGATGATGTAGTACGGCGAGGAGGGCGTTCATCGGCAGCGCCAGGTTGAACGGTGGTTGCTGGCTGGTGAGGATCGCGCGCACCGTCAGGCGTTCCGAGCCCCACGGCGCCCAGGAACCAGACGAACGCCCGCGCCGGATAGCCGGCGTAAGCCTGGCCGAGCCCCGGCACCAGTATCCCGAGGAGCACCGCCACCACAACGTGCCGACCGCGGAGGACGGCCCCTGGCCGATCTGGCACCTTCCACGCCGCCACGATCGGACGGACGGGCGTGATTTCTCCCAGGGAATAGCGTGGGCGCTGCCCGGGCGCGGTATCGTGTCCGCCATGAATCAGGGCCCGGCGACGCTGGGCACGCTTCCCGAGCGCGCGGCCCGTCGCTGGGGCGGACGCGAAGCGGTGTACTTCCGCGGACGGCGGACGACCTTCGCAGACCTCGCGGCCGGCGTCGACCGCGTGGCGCGCGAGGCTGATCGCGCTCGGCGTCCGCGCCGGGCGACAAGGTCGCGCTGCTGGCTGCTCAACCGCCCGGAGTGGATCGAGATCGCGTTCGCGGTGATGAAGATCGGCGCGGTGCTCGTGCCCATCAACACGCGCCTGCGCACCGAGGACGTCGCCTACATCGTCGATCAGTCCGATATCGTCGACGCTGATCCTGGCCGAGCGCTCGGGGCCGATCGACTATCTCGGCATGGTGCGCGAGCTGGTGCTCGGAACGCCGCGCCCGGCGCGGCCGGCTGCCCAAGCTGTCAGCACCTGGTCGTGCTCGGCGACGCGCCGCGACCGGCGACCACGTCCGTGGGCCGCGCTGCTCCGAGCGGGCCGGGCAGGTCGAGCGACGCGACGCTCGCGCGCTGCGCGGCCGACGCGTGGATCCCGGACGCGCTCGCCTTCCTGATGTACACGTCCGGGACGACCGGCTTCCCCAAGGCGCGATGCACGCCCACCAGATGATCCGCAACGTCGACCGAGCGCGGCTTCCGCCTGGCCATCACCGAGCACGACGCCATCATGATGTACCTGCCGCTGTTCCATCTCTTCGCGCTTCTCGGAGGGGATGCTGATGTCGCTGGTGACCGGCGCGCGCCAGGTGCTCACCGAGGGATTCGATCCCGCCGAGAGCCTGGAGCTGATCGCGCGCGAGCGGGCGACCATCGTCCACGGCTTCGACACCCACTACAAGGAGCCTCGGCGAGGCGCTACGAGCGCCAGCCGCGCGACCTGTCGAGCGTGCGCACCGGGATCTGCGCGGCAGGTATGGCGAGCTCGATCGAGATCGGCCGCCGGCGCGCGCGAGCTGTTCGGGCCCGCTCGTCTCCGGCTACGGCATGAGCGAGTTCGGCGTGGGCGCCGCGATCGGCAGCGCTCGACTCCACCGAGGACAATCTGCGAGGCCTCCGGCTATCCGGCGCCGGGCTACGAGGTCCGCGTCGTCGACCCCGACACCGGGCGCGATCAGCCGGCGGGCACGCCGGGCGAGATCCTGGTGCGCGGCTACACGCTCATGCGCGGCTACTACAACAAGCCCGAGGCCACGCGCGGCCGCGATCGACGCCGACGGCTGGATGCACACCGGCGACATGGGCCTGCTGCGCGCCGACGGCCATCTGCAGGTTCATGGGGCGCTACAAGGACATGCTCAAGATCGGCGGCGAGAACGTCGATCCGATGGAGGTCGAGGCCTATCTCATGCGCCACCCGGCCATCAACCTGGCCGCGGTGGTGAGCTACCCCGACGCACGGCTGAGCGAGGTCGGCGTGGCGTTCGTGCGCTGCGAGCCGGGCCAGCATAGTGCCGAGTCGGACGTGCTGGACGCACTGCCGCGGCCGCATCGCCAGCTTCAGGTCCCGCGCTCACGTCTTTGTCGTGGACGAGTTCCCGATGACCAGCTCGGGCAAGATCCAGAAGGTGAAGCTGCGCGAGGATGCGCTGCCGGCGAGCTGGCGGCTCCGTCGGGTCCGCGATGACCAGGCCGACGATACGCGCGTGGCCGGCACGCGCGTGAGTCCGGCGGTCCCTGCTCGCGTCCTCACGCTTCGTCCTGGCGTCGGCGTGGCCGGCTGCCGCCGCAGGATCCCGAGCGCCTCGCGATGGCGCCGCCTGCGACTCACGACCGGATCCCGCCCTGACGCGCGGCTGCTGTGGCCGCGGTGGGCGGTGATTGCGCCGAGGACCTGCGCCGCAAGATCGTGCCGGCGGCAATGCCGCACTGTTGATATCGCATCGGACATGTCGCGGATCCACGCTGGAGGTATTCCGCCGTCCGACGCCGGCGGCAGCGGCCGCGGCCTGCGCTTGATGTTCCGCCGCCGCTCGCCAGCGCTCCGCTGCCGCCCGGCGTCTGGCGCCGACCGGGCTCCCGCCGCTCCAACGCCTGCGGGGGCGCCGCCGCCTCCACCCGCCGCCGCTGCCGGCGGGCTCCAGGCCGGCGCTGCAGACGGCTGGCGACGACCTGAGCTCCCCCAGCGCTAGCGGGTGGAGACGTCGATCGCGTAGCCGACGGTCGAGCCGCTCGCCCAGCCACATTGGCGTTGCGGTGCGCGGGCCCGACGATCCCGGCCTCGCCGTTGCGCATCCTCACGGCGCTTGCGGGATCTGGCGGCGCCTGAGGAGAACACGGTACGTCGAGGCACGACGCGACCATCCGGCCGGCGGAAGCGAAGCTCACCATCGGGCTGTCGATCGCCTGGTAGCCTCCTCGTGGACGGCGCGGTGATGGCGGCGGCAGAGCAGCGCGAGGTTCGAGAGCGTCGTCGGGCCGCCCTGGGCCCAGTGCCGGATGTGGTGGCCCTGGCAGAAGCGGCCGCGGCAGCCCGGGAAGCGGCAGCTGCGGTCCCGATGCAGCAGCGCTCGCCGCAGCGCGGGCGGGATCGTGCGCGTCCGGGCCCCGATCTCGACAGATCCGCCCGTCCTCATCGTGCCGCATCACCACCCGGCTCGCGTCGCAGGCCAGGCGCTGGGACGTTTCCGCGGAAACGCGCGCGCCATCTTCGACGACGGACTGGCCGGGCTGCATCGGGATCCGCCAGGACGCGCGGCGTCGACGTGGACCACCACCTGATAGCGCTCGGCCGGCGTGCGCCGGGATCGACGCCGTGGTGGAGCGCGGTCTCCGGCCAGAGCTGCAGCGCGTCGGCCTGCTGCTGAGCCATCGTCGGCGTTTCCGCGGACAGCGTCCGCGGGCCGAGCGTCGGCCTTCGCACCGCGCGCCCGCTGGTGCAGCGCCTCGCGAGCTGCCGTCAGCGCCTTCAGGAGGAGCGGCGCCGGCCTCGGGCGACAGGCGCCCGCGGATCGTCACCGTGCCGTCCTCGATCGTGGATACACGTGGAGCGCCCGACTGCGTGTGCTGCCGAGCAGTCTCGTCCCGCTCCGCCTTGCGATCCACGCGTCGCCAGCCGCGGACGATGCGCTCGACGTGCTCGGCGGTGCCGGCGCGGCCGACGGCCAGCAGCCGCTCCTCGGTCTCCGGTCGTGGCCACCCGGGTGAGGGCGCGGACCTTGGCGTACGAGAGCTCGCCGCGGGCGAGCGCCTGCGCCAGCCGCGGCAGCGTGGGGAGGGCGCGGGCCACGCGGACCTTCTCGCGGGCTGCGCCGATGATCGAGCCCGACACGCCAGGAGAGCCACTCGGCGCAGGAGCGAAAGCCAGTTGTTCCAGCCGGCGCGGGCGTCGAAGTCGCGGATGAGATCCAGCAGGCGGGCGGACGGCGTCGAATGTGCGCACCGAAAGCTCCGCGATCTCGTCACCCAGTCGACGGTCCAACGTTCGTGAAGATATCGCATGGTCGAGTCTCCCTTCGGCTGGACGCGAATCTACACGCGAGGTTTCGACGCCACCTGGGTGGCGCGCCAGAGCGCGATCGCACACCGACGCGCGGTTTTTCCGATGGCCAGCGATGCGACGTACGGCGCTTCACCGTCGGGCCGCCTCGATGGAGCGCAGGGCGCCGCAGCTGTGCGGGCACGCCGGGTGCCCGCGCTACGTTGGCCGTCGTCCCGACCCGAATGCTGGTGCAAGCAGTCGGAACTCCTGGATCGACGCGACACGTCTACCGCGTCGGATCCAGCCAGTCCCTCAGTCCATCGGCGAGCATGTTGAAGCCGAGCACGGCGACCAGGATCGCCAGCCCCGGGAACACGACCACCCACGGCGCCTGCAGCATGAAGCCCGCGCCCGTCCGGAGAGCATCAGCCCGAGCGACGGCGTGGGCGGCCGCACGCCCACGCCGAGGAACGACAGCGCCGCCTCGACGAGGATCGCCGATCGCCATCAGCACCGAGGCCTGAACGAGCAACGGCGTCACGCAGTTCGGCACGATGTGACGCAGCACCAGCCGTCGCGCCGTGCGCGCCGACGCGCCCGCGCGCCGTCCACGTACACTTCGGCCTTGGTCGCCAGCACCGCCGCCCGCACGACGCGCGCCACGATCGGCACGTAGACGATCGCGAGCGCCAGGGACACCAGCAGCACGCCCGTGCCGAACACGCTCGTGAGCGCGATGGCCAGCAGGATCGCCGGGAACGCCATCAGGATGTCGAGCGGCCGCATGATGAGCTGGTCGAGCAGCGCCTTCGGCGTAGCCGGCCAGAAGCCCGAGCGGCAGTCCCAGATCAGCACGGCCATCGCGACCGACGCCAGCGCCACGCCGAGCGAGACGCGATAGCCGTGGATCACCCGGCTCAGCACGCTCCGCCCGAGATCGTCCATGCCGAACGGCTCGACGACGGTCGGGGCCGCGCAGCGCCGCGGTCACTGGTGATCTCGGTCGGGCTGCCCGGCAGCACCAGCGGCGCCAGCGACGGCCAGAGCGCGAGCAGCGACCACGACGGCAAGGCCGGTCAGCGCGACCGCCGACGTCCGGCCGCTCATCGCCGGCGGAGCCTCGGATCGATGAGCGCCGTAGAGGACGTCGGTCGCGAGGTTCACGAGCATGAACATCGCGCCCACGACGAGCAGACCGCTCTGCACGACCGGGTAGTTGCGCTCGAGCACCGCGTCGAGGGTCATGCGGCCGAGCCCGGGTAGCGTGAAGATCGTCTCGACGACGATCGCGCCGCCGAGCATGTAGCCGACCTGGAGCCCGATGCACCGTCACGATCGGGATCGCGGCGTTCGGGAGCACGTGGCGCACGAGAATCGCGACTTCGGCTGAGCCCCTTGGCGCGCGCGAACTGCACGAACGGCCGATGCACCACGTCGAGCACCGCCGCGCGCGTGAGCCGTCCGAGCGCCGCCGCACGGCTCGCCGCCAGGGTGAGCGTCGGGAGCGCCAGGTACCAGAGGTTCTCGAGCGGTGCCTCGGCGAACGGCACGAAGCCGCTCGACGGCATGATGCCCGCCGCCAGCGACAGGACGAGAATCAGCATGATGCCGAGCCAGAAGTCCGGGAGCGAGATGCCGAGGAGCCCGAGCGCCAGGGAGGCCCGGTCGGCGGTGCCGCCTCGCCGCGCGCCCGGCCAGGAGTCCGAGCGGCACGCCGATCAGCGCCGCGACCAGCGCGGCGAGCAGCGGTCAGCTCGATCGTGACCGGCAGCCGATCGACGATCATGCGGCCGATCGGCTCGTTCTGGCGAAAGTCGATGCCGAAGTCGCCGCGCACGACGCCCGCCAGCCAGCGCAGCGTACTGCGTCGGCAGCGACTCGTCGAGGTGGAAGGTCTCGCGCATCGCACGGATGCTCTCGGGCGTCGCCTTGTAGCCGAGGACCACGACGGCCGGATCGCCCGGGATCACGCGCATGAGCCCGAAGACCAGCACGCTCATGCCGAGCAGCAGCGGCGCGGCCAGCGCGAGCCGCCGCACCACGTAGGTCAGTGACGCCATCGACGCGTCTAGGGAACTAGGCGAGCCAGACGTCCTCGAAGCGGAGCTCGAGCGACGAGAGCGGGACCACGCCGTTCACGTTGGGCTTCATCCAGTAGCGCTGGATCTCGTTGCTGAAGACGATCAGCGAGCCTTCCTCCTGGAACCAGCGCACCAGCTCCGGGGTACATCTTCTTGCGCGCCGCCGGGCTCGCCGTGTAGCGGAACGCGTCCAGGCGCTTGTCGGCTTCTTCCGACTTGAAGCCGGTGAAGTTCCAGGGCGACGTCGAGTGCTGCATCGGGTTGTAGAACATGTCGGGATCGACGGTGACGCTCCACCACGCCCCGGCGATGTCGAACTTCTTGCCGACCAGCGCCTCGAAATACTGCCCGGACTCGACCGGCTGGACCTCGAGCGTGATGCCGATCTTCTTCAGCTGCTCGCGCAGGATCTCGCCCGTCTTGACCAGCACCGGCACCTGCGATTTGACGAGGTAGGTCAGGGTCAACCCGCCGCCGACGCCGGCCTCGTTCATGAGCTGCTTGGCCTTCGCGAGATCGGGTCCGCCCTTGTGGGCGTTCACCCCGGTCGCCCAGATGCTCGGCTCCGGCGTGGGCTCGGCGGTGACGACGTGGCTGCCGAAGTAGACGAGCTTCACGATCTCGGCGCGATCGACGGCCCACGCGATCGCCTGACGAAGACGCTTGTCGGTGAGCGGCGGCTTGCTCGCGTTGAGCATGAAATAGAACGGAAAGTACGGCCGGCCCGGCTGACGACTTCATGTCGCGCGCACGCTCCAGCTCGCCGATGCGCTGGGGCGGGACCGTCTGGATCCAGTTGAAGCGCCCGGTCTGAAGCCCGGTGAGCCGCACGGTGTCGTCGGCGGGCGAGTAGAAGATGATCTTGTCGAGGTACGGGCGCCCGGGCCGATGGTATTTGTCCCAGCGCTCGAGCGTGATGTGGTCGTCCTTCACCCACTCGGCGAAGCGATAGGGTCCGGTGCCGATCGGGAACAGCTTCGGGTCCTTCTCCTTGAGCGCCTTCTCGTTCACGACCTCGGTGGCCTGCGCGAGCATCGCCAGGAGCGGACCGCACGAGCGGCTCAGGTGGAAGCGCGCCTGGTGCTGGCCGACCGCCTCCACGCCCTCGATCGGCGTGAAGAAGATGCGCATCGGCAGCTTGTTCTTCGCGTCGAGGATGCGGGCGAACGTGAAGGCGACGTCCTTGGCCGTGAACGGCTCGCCGTTGTGGAACGCGGCGTTGTCGACCAGGTCGAAGAGCCACGTCTTGTCGTCTTCCTGCTTCCACGACTTCGCCAGGCCCGGGATGAACTGGCCGGCCTCGTCCACGTAGACGAGCTTGTTGTAGACGTTCTGGTAGACCTGCAGCGACGAGTAGAGCTGGGCGTAGCCGGGATCCATGTTCACGGGCTTGTCGACGGTGGCGACGCGGAGCACGCCGCCGCGCTTGGGCTGCCCCTGAGCGGCCAGCGAGCCTGACGCCGGTTTCCCCGACGAGCGAGCCGATCCCCGCTCCGACCGCGAGCCCGCCCGTCCGATGGAGCCACTCACGCCTCGTGATCTCGCTCATCGCCCGTTCCTCCCGAAGACTCCCTGATAGGGCACTCCATCCTTCATGACCAGGCTCACGCGGCGCATCGCCTGGATGTCCTTCAGCGGGTCGCCGTCGATCGCGATCAGGTCGGCGCGCTTGCCCGGCACCAACGTGCCGATCTGGTCGTCGACCCGACACGCCTCGGCGCCCCAGCGGGTGCCGGCCAGCAGCGCGTCGCGCGGCGACACGCCGAAGCTGCACGAGCGTCTCCAGCTCGATCGGCATCAGCGCCGTGCATGCTGTCGGTGCCGCACGCGAAGCGGATGCCGGACGCCAGGTGACGCGGAAAGGTCTCCCGGCCACCCGCCGGGCCCAGCGCACCTTGTCCATGATCACCGGACGCTGACCGTCTCCCTGCTCGATGCCGGTCGGGTGCATGAAGATCGAGAACGTGCAGATGAGCCACACGCGACGCTCGATCATCAGCGCGATGTCCTCGTCGCCGGCCAGGAGCCCGTGCTCGATCGTCCCCACGCCTTCTTCGACCGCGAGCCGCAGCCCGGCGCCGCCGTGCGCGTGCGCGGCGGCGTACGTGCCGGCGCGGTGCGCTTCTTCGACGGCCGCCCGAATCTCCTCGCGCGTGTAGGCGCTCGACGTCGACATCGCGCCGGGCGAGCTGACCCCGCCGGTGACGAAGATCTTCACGTGATTCGCTCCGCGCCGAAGATTCTCGCGGCGCGCCGCGCCGCACTTCGTCCACGCCGTCGTAGCTGGCGAGCGCGCGGCCGTGGCCGTTATTGGCGGCGAGCCCGCGCCCGGCGACCAGCAAGCGCGGCCCGGCGATCACACCGGCCTCGATCGCGTCGCGAACCTCGATGTCGAGGAAGTGCTCCTCGCCCATGATCCGCATCGTCGTGGTCCCCGCGGCGAGATCCGTTCTGAGATTCGCGGTGGCGGCGAGCGCCTGGGGCACGGGACCGCGGCAGAGCTGGCCGAGCTGATCACCGAGGCCCGGGACGATCGAGGCATGGCTGTGGCAGTCGATCAGCCCGGGCATCACGAAGCGGTTCGTGAGGTCGAGCGTATCGGCGCCTGGAGGCGCCGGGATGCGGTCGGCCGGTCCGACGGCGGCGATCCGATTGCCGTCGACGACGATCACCGCGTCGCGGATCGGCGCCTGAGCGACACCGTCGAAGAGCGTGCCGCAGCGGATCGCGCGGAATACTCACGCGCCAGGCCTTCTGTCGGTCGCGTTCGGCGTCATCGGCCCAGATCTCCGGGCCACGAGTATACGCGGTCGCCCCTCAAGACCCGCCCCAGACCTCGCGGGCGGTCTCAGTCACGAGCGCGAGCTTGGCCTCCTGGTCGGCCGCTGTGACCAGGTTGCCCTCTTCGGTCGAGGCGAACCCGCACTGCGGGCTCAGCGCGAGCCGGTCGAGCGGGACGAAGGCCGCGGCCTCGCGGATCCGGCGCTCGAGCTCTCCCCGACTTTCCAGCGCGGCATGCTTGGTCGTGACCAGCCCGAGCACGACGGTCCGGTCGTCGGGCACGTTCTTCAGCGGCTCGAAGCTCCCGGAGCGCGCGTCGTCGTATTCCAGCAAGAAGCGCGAGAACCGGCTCGCCCGAAAGACCTTCGCGGCGATCGGGTCGTAGCCGCCGCTGCCGAGGAACTTGCTCTGGTTGTTGCCGCGACACAGATGCAGCGCGAACGTGACTCCCGGATGGTTGCCGATCACCGCGTTGTCCATCTCGACGCCGAGGTCGATGAGGCGCTCCGGGTCCGTCCCGCGGCTCCGAAAGCCTTCGCGGGTGGCCGGGTCCATCAAGAGCGTGTACGGCGGCGCCGTCCATCTGGATGTAGGTGCAGCCCAGCCGTACGAGCTCGTCCACCTCGCCGCGCAAGATGTCGACGGCGTCGCTCAGATAGGCGTCGCGCGTCGGATAGGCGCCGGCCGACTTGTCCGGATCGTAGTAGGACGTCGTGTTCAAGGCACTGATCAAGGTCGCCTTGGTCGGCCGCTCGGTGCGCGCCCGGAGGTACGTGAACTCCTCGGCGCACAGATGGCGCCGGCGCCTGAGGCGCGAGACCACGACGGCGCGCTGGAAGAGGAGCTCGTGGCCCTGCTCGTCGCGGAACGGAACCGCCCAGCCGCCGAACTTGTCGAAGCCTTCGATCGAATCGATGAAGTGGCCGAAGTACGCATAGCGCCGCATCTCGCCGTCGGTGAGCACCGACACGCCGGCCCGTGCCTGGATCCGCACGGCGTCGTCGACGGCGCGGTCCTCCGCGCGCTTGAGCTCGGCGTCGGTGATGGAGCCCGCCGCGTGGCGCCGGCGAGCGTCCTTGAGGTAGGCGGGACGCAGTAGGCTGCCGACGACTTCGGCGCGATACGCGTTCCGCGGCATCGCCGTCAGCCGCCGAGATCCCGCACGACGGCGCGCCACAGCGCGACCGTCTCCGCGGCGCCCGGATCGCGCGGAAGCTTGCGCACCGCGGTCGTCACCAGCACGAGCCGGCTCGCCGGATCGACGTAGATCGCCTGCCCGCGCACGCCGAGGAACGCGAACATCCGGCGATCACCCGGGAAGATCCAGGTCTGGTAGCCGTAGCCGAAGAACGGCGTCGCCGTGAGCGGCCGCAGATGCGGCTGGTCCGGCGCGCACGGTCGTGGCCTCCTGGACCCAGGCCGCCGGGATGATCTGGCGGCCGTGCCAGTTGCCGTCGTGCGCCAAGAGAAGACCGAGCCGCGCGTAGTCGCGCAGGACCGCGTTGAAGCAGCAGTACGTCACTTCCTGTCCCGAACGATCGACGAGCCAGGCGGCATCGGCCTCGGCGCCGATCGGCTGCCAGATCTTCTCTTGCAGGTATTCGGAGACCGAGCGGCCGACGGCAGCGGCCAGCACGAGGCCGAGCACCTCGGTCTCGACCGACGCGTACGAGAACTTGGTGCCGGCCGGGACGCGCGCGCTCGTTGAACGAGGTCACCGCCGAGACGCCGCCCGCTCCGCTCTGGAGAAACGTGTCCATCGAGAGCTTCGAGACGTCGTCCCCGAGCCGGTACTCCTCGACGAATCGCACGCCCGAGGACATCTGCAGCAGGTGGCGCAGCGACGTGCGCCCGTACTCGGTTCCGGCGAGCCCGGGCACGTACGTCGCGGCGGGATCGTCGACCGAGCGGATGCGACCCTCCGCGATGGCGATCCCGATCAGCATCGACGTGACCGTCTTGGCCATCGACCACGACGTGAACCGGTCGCGGTCGGTCCGCGCGTACTGGTAGCGCTCGACGAGGATCGTCTCGTCGCGGGCGACCAGCAGCCCGGTCGCCGGGTTCCGCGCCAGGTAGTCGTCGAGGCCGAAGGTCTGCCCCTGGTACTCGTAGCGCAGCGCCGGCTCGGACGCGGCCCGCGCGAGCGGCGACGGGTTCGCGGCCCGGCGGACCACGTGCGCCGGGAAGATCTCGTCCTGGTGGCTCTGCGAGCCGACCAGATAGGGGACGCGGAAGAAGGTCATCCGGCTGCCGAGTGGATAGCCCTCGCGGGCTCCCTGCTCGTCGGCATCCGGTCCACCCGGGTTGAAGCGAGGCCCGAGATCGGCGGATTGCGGCGGCGGCGGCGCCGACGACGGTGTGGCGCACGCGACGAGGACGATCGAGAGCGCGGCGGCGACGACCTTACGCAGAAGATCCATTCACGTCCACCCCGTAGTCGCGCCGCGCGGCCTCGCGGGACACGTAGCCCTCGCGCACGTCGCGGCGAATGGCGTCGGGCTCGCGCTCCGACGGCGGGCCGTAGCCCCCGCCACCGCCGGTCATGATGCGAACGACCTCGCCGGCGGCGATCGGGTGCTGCGTCGCCTTGCGCACGTGGCGCTGCGCGCCGTCCGGCGACGTGATCTCGACGCCGTTCACGGCGCCTTCCTTCCCGCCCCAGAGCCCCCACGGCGGCGTCGCCTTCCGCTCGAGGCTGAACGTGATGAACGCCGGCTGCAGGAAGTGATATTCGCGCTCGATGCCGAGGCCACCGCGGTGGCGCCCGGCGCCCCCGGAATCGCGCCGGAGCCCGTAGCGCATGATCCGAATGGTCGGAAGGCGCGACTCGACGACTTCCACCGGATTGTTGCGGGCCGTGGAGCCCGCGAAGATGATCATCGCGGATTCGCCGTCGAAGGCCGGGCGCGCCCCGGTGCCGCCCGCGTTGAGGTCGCCCTGGATGAAGAGCTTCCCCGTCTGCGGGTGAGTCCCGAACGCGATCGTCGGCATCTGATCGCCGTAGGATCCCGCGGGCACGTCGCTCGGCATCGCCGGCGCCAGCGCGCGCAGACCCAGATCGAGCAGCAGATTGATCGGCACGTAGTACCGGGCCGTCGGCGCCGGCTCCTCCGCGGCCAGCACGGAGCGCGGCGGGATCACGACGGTCAGCGGGCGGAAGCAGCCCTCGTCCACCGGGTCGAGCGGCGTCGTCAGGCACTTGATCAGCATCCGGCAGGCGCTGATCGTGATCGCGTCTCCGCAGTTGAACGGCCCCTTCACCTGCGAGTCGGAGCCCGCGAAGTCGACGGTCATACCGCCGTCGCCGATGGTGATCGCCATCTCGACGCGCACGGGCCGGTCGAGCGAGATGCCGTCGTTGTCGAAGTGGCCGATCGCTCGATACACGCCGGCCGGGATCTTCGCGAGCGCCGCGCGCGTGCGACGCTCGGACTGCGCCATATACACGCGCGTCGCCTCGAGCACCGCCTCGCGCCCGTACTTGGCGAGCACCTCGCGGAAGAACTGATCACCCGCGCGGCAGACCGCGAGCATCGCCTGGATGTCCTTCAGGGTCCCGCTCTCGACGCGGATGTTCCCGGCGATGATCCGCATCACCTCTTCGTTCAGCTCGCCGCGGTTCACGATCCGCACCGAGCGGAAGCGGAGGCCTTCCTGGCGGAAGTCGGTCGAGCCGACCTGCATCGAGCTCGGCACCGGCCCCCGACGTCGGTCCAGTGCGCCTTCACGGCGACGAAGCCCGCGAGGCGCCCTTCCCAGAAGACCGGCGCGGTCATCGCCACGTCGTTCAGGTGGTTGCCGTTGCCGGTGTACGGATCGTTGTGGATGAAGACGTCGCCCTCGCGGAACGCCTCGAGGCCGCGATCGGCGATCGTCGCCTGGATCGGGAACCCGAGATGGCCCTGGAACACCGGCAGGCCGATGCCCTGCGCGATCATCTGCACGTCGGGATCGAAGATCGCGCAGCCGAAGTCGAGGCTCTCGCTGATGATGTGGTTGTAGGCGGTCTTGATCAGGGTGATGCGCATACGATGCGCGGCGGCGTTTAGCGCGGCGCGGATTATTTCGACCGTTATCGCGTCTGGCATGGCTGTTTGATCGTCATCGGGGGAGCGATGCTCGCTCCCCCGATACCCCCATCGCTCCGGCTGCGTGACGTGAATGACCAGGCAGCCGTGGTTTTCGATCGAAAGTGTGTCGGCGGCGTCGATGATCGTTGTCGTTCCTGGCTCTTCGATGGCGGCGGGACCTTGGAGCTGGTCGCCGGCTCGCAAGGCCGCGCGCTGGTAGACGCGGTACTCGAGTCGAATCGCCTGACAGCGCCGAGTAGATCTTGCGCGTCTCGAACGGCGGGCGCGCCGGAGCTGCGGCGCTCGGCGAGTCGCCAGGCGAGGCGGCTCGAGCGGGAAGACGACGGCGAGGCGGAGGTTCAGGAGCTGGACGTCGACTTCGCGCGCGGCGTAGCCGTAGGCGCGCTCGTGGGCGGCGTCGAATCGGGCGCGCAGCTGAGTCCAGTCGGCGAGCGTCTCCAGCGCGATCGTCACCGTGTGCTCCTGGCCCAGATAGCGCAGATCGACCGCGCGATGCATGACGGGCGCGCCGGTGCCGGGCAGGATCGCGGCGATCTCACGCCGCATCTCCTCGTACGCGCGCCTCGGCCCAGGCGGCGTCGGTTCCGTCGAGCGGCATGAGGACGGTGCGCACCAGATCGTGTCTGAGATCGGTCGCCAGCATCCCCCAGGCGGAGAAGGTCGACGGCGACGGCGGCACGACGACGCGCGGAATCCCGAGCTCGCGGGCGATCGCGACGGCGTGCAGCGGCCCGCCGCCGCCGTAGGCCAGGAGCGTGTAGTCCCTCGGATCGAGGCCGCGCTCGGTCGTGATGCTTCGCACCGCCAGCGCCATCTTCACGTCGGCCAGCCTGATGACGCCGGCCGCCGCGGCGGCGCGGGTGAGACCGAGGGGCGCGCCGACCTTCTCGTCGATGGCGCGCACGGCGCTCGCAAGATCGAGCGGCATCGTGCCGCCGAGGAAGCGGGCCGAGTCGATCCGCCCGAGCACCAGGTTCGCGTCGGTGACGGTCGGCTCGCTGCCGCCCCGCGCGTAGGACACCGGGCCCGGGTCCGCGCCGGCGCTGTGCGGGCCGAGCGCCAGGGCGCCGCCCGCGTCGATCCACGCGATCGTGCCGCCGCCCGCGCTCACTTCCTTGATGTCGATCACCGGAATCCGGAGCGGACGGCCGTCGACGTGGTACTCGTCGGTCGTCTGCACGAGGCCGCGCTCGACGATCGCGCACTTGGCGGTCGTGCCGCCCATGTCGAACGAGATCAGGCGGTCGGTCCCGAGCACCCGCGAAAGACTGGCGCTGCCCGTCACCCCCGCCGCGGGACCGGACTCGATCGTGTGCACGGGCTTCGATCGCGCCGCGTCGAGTGAGAAGGCGCCACCGTTCGACTGGGTCACCAGGAGCTGGCCCGTGAAGCCGCGCCCGGCGAGCCCGTTCCCGAACTCGCGGAGATAGCGGTCCATGATCGGCTGGACGTACGCGTTCACGACCGTCGTGCTCGTCCGCTCGTACTCGCGCCATTCCTGCGTGATCCGGTGCGAGGCCGAGACCGCCGCGCCCGGCATCTCATCGGCGACGATCCGAGCGGCGCGCACCTCGTGGGCGGGATCGCGATACGAGAACAGGAACACGATCGCCACCGACTCGACGCCGTCGGCGAGCAATCCGCGGGCTGCCGCCCGGACGGCCGCCTCGTCGAGCGGCACGAGCACGTCGCCGCGTGGCCGTCAGGCGCTCCGGCACCTCGTGGCAGCGACCGCGCGGCACCAGCGGCTCGGGCCGCCGATAGAGCACGTCGTACATCTTCAGAAAGTCGCCGCGCCCGATCTCGAGGACGTCCCGAAATCCCTCGGTCGTGATGAGCCCGGTGCGCGCGCCCTTCCGCTCGAGCAGCGCGTTGATGCCGATGGTCGTGCCGTGAATGACGAACCGACAGTCGGCCAGCCGCACGCCGGCCTGGTCCACGCAGCGCAGGACGCCCTCGAGGAGCTCGCGCGGCGTGCTGAGCGCCTTGGTGGTGACCACGGTACCCGTCGCTTCGTCGAGCGCGACGAGATCCGTGAACGTGCCACCGATGTCGACGCCGATTCTCAGGGCCACGCGAGCTCCTTACCTGGCAAGTACGGGAGCGCGGTCGAGCGGTTCGCCGCGAGAGCCGTGGGCACTCTCGCGGCGAGCGCTCCGCGCTGAAGTCTTCTCTACTGCAGCGGCGAGAAAGCGGAAGGCAGGAGGATCTTGTTTTCCTGCGTGAGGAGCCGGTCGCCACCACCGGGCGGCGGCCACACGCCCTTCTTCCTGGCCTCGTCGCGCACCTGCATCCGGTTATCCATGCTCGAGTACGCCCAGATATGCACGAACCCGTTCGCGCGGCCGAATTCCACGCCGCCGGCGAACACGATCGGGGAGAGCTTCGAGCGCTCGCCGATCTTCGACTCCCAGCCCTTCGCCGTGTCGGGCAGAGTGCCGGGCTTCAGGGTGTAGTAGCGAAGCTCGTACACCGGGCCCAGCTTTCCGGGACGCGGCTCGGGAATGAACGAGAACGGCACGACGATCTCGGAGCGCATCTGACGAATGAACTCCTGGATCTTCGGCGGCCAGTTCGCCTCCTTCGAGCGCCTCGCCGCGAACGCGCGCGCGATCGGCGAGATCCTTGTACCCCCAGATGTGGACGATCTCGTTGAGCGGTCCGACCTCGGTGTGCAGGAACGCCGTGAGCTCGGAGTATTTCTTGCGGTACTCGTAGGCGTCGCCGAAACGCTTCTCGACCTCGGCGAGGCTGCCTGGAGCGATCTGGTAGGTGCGGATCTCGTAAATCACGTGCGACTCCTTTCGACGGGTGAGAGTTGGCTCCCGCACAGCGCGGGTAGGGCCTTCATTAAGCCCGGAGCGTAGGCTCCGTCAACTGGTTTTCCCTGCTCGCCGCGCGAGTGGTACAGTCTGGGCCACGAACTGCCTATCTACCTGGAGGTCGGCGATGGCGAACCCGTCAGGAACCTCGCACGTTTACGTCGGCACCGCGGCGCGCATACCGGGAGCCCTCTCGGGTATTTTCCGGCAAACCGTGGGCAGCGATCAGTGGGAACGGCTCACCAAGGGGCTCCCGGAGCGCATGGACGCCAGGCGATCACCGTCCATCCGGCTGATTCGAGCCTGATCTTCGCCGGTTCCCAGGACGGCCCCTACCGGAGCCGCGACGGCGGCGAGAGCTGGGAGAAGCTCCCCTTCCCCGACCAGGGGCTCGAGGTGTGGTCCATCCTGATTCACCCGCGCGATCCCCGGACGATGTATCTCGGCACCTCGCCGGTGGCGGTCTACCGGAGCGACAACGGCGGCGACAGCTGGCGCAAGCTCCCGCGCGTGACCTCGCCGGGCCGCGTGAAGATGAACTTCCGTGTCGCGTCACGCGGCTGGCGATCGACCCGTCGAGCCCGGACGAGATCTACGCGGGGCTCGAGGTCGATGGCGTCCTGCGCAGCCGTGACCGCGGCGAGACGTGGGAAGACGTGGGCGACGACCTCGTGAAGCTCGCCGCGCGGCCTGCACCTCAAGAGCCGCATCGCGAGCGACACCGAGAACGAGGGCATGCTCGACACGCACGCGCTGACGGTGTCGAGCGCGCAGCCGGGCACGGTGTTCCTCGCCGTGCGCATGGGTCTCTTCCGCAGCGCGGACCGCGGCACGACGTGGCAGGACATGGAGATCGGCCGCTTCTCACCGCTGACCTACGCGCGCGACGTGCAGGTCTCGCCGCACAACGCGAGAACCCTGGTGGCCGCGCTCAGCCCCGCCGCGCGCAGCACGGACGGCTCGCTCTATCAGAGCGACGATCTCGGACAGAGCTGGCGCCGCATCGATCACGGCATCAAGGCCGAGAGCACGATGATGGCGCTGGCGCTGCATCCCCGCGACCCGAACCAGATCTACAGCGTGGCGCGGCAGGGCCAGATCTTCGGCACGCGCGACGGCGGCAAGAGCTGGAAGGAATGGCGCCTGCCGGAGGCTGTGAAGGACGTCTACGCGGTCGCCTGCGCCTAGGGCCGCGTGGCGATGACGATCCGATAGCCGAGATCGAGCTCGGCGCGCTCGAGCAGGTGCGCGTGGCGGCGCTCCCAGGTGCCGTCGGCGAGATCGCGCCGAAGCCGCTCGAGACCTGACTCGAGCCGGCTCGGCTCGGCCTTCGCGAACGTCGAGATCGCGGCCCGCACGCTCGCGTCCAGATACGCGTGCGGCCGCCGCCAGTAGGCGCCCATGAACCCGTCGACGCAGTCGTGTGGAATCGGGAACGGCTGCACGTCCACCCGTCCGAACGCGCGCCCGAAATCCTCGATCGTGGGAAAGATCCGGCGATCGAGATCGACGATCTCGGGAAAGTAGTCGTCGACCAGCCAGAAGCCCGACGAGGACGGATCCCAGGTGACGACCACCACGCGGCGCTGCGCCACGCGGGCAGAGCTCGTCGAGCCCACGCGCTCGGTCCGGCCAGTGGTGCACCGTGAGGATCGCCAGCGCCGCGGCGAATCCGTCGTCGCGGAACGGGAGCTCGGTCGCGGAGGCTTGCACGACCGGCGCGCTGTGGGCGCGCCGCTGGCGGATCATGGTCATCGCCGGCTCGACGGCGACCACCGAGCGATCCGTCGGCTCATGGGAGCCGGTGCCGGCTCCCACGTTCACGACGGTCTCGGTGTGGTTCAGCGCCCGCGCGATGGCCGCGGCCAGAGCGCGGATCGGGGCGGCGCCGCTCCTGGCTAGCCGACTCCGATCGCGTCGTAGAGCTGCGACATCGGCGAGACTCGCGGACGATCAGGCCGGGGTGAACATGGGCACCGGCGGTCCGCCGTCGGTCGGCAGAAGACCACCTTCACCCGCTGGCCGATCCGGATCGCGTCCAGATCGCAGTCGACGATGTTGGTCATCATCGTCACGCCTTCTTCCAGCGTCACGTAGCCGATCGCGTAGGGCACCGGCACGCGCCGCATGACGCTGTAGGAGTAGATCGTTCCCCGCCCGGAGGCGGTGATCCACTCGGTCCGATCGCTCGCGCAGAACGGGCAGATCGCGCGCGGGTAGTGATGCGCCTGGCCGCAGGCCCCGCACTTCTTCAGCGCGAGCTTGCCTTCCGTGGCGGCGTCGAAGAACGGCTTGATCTCCGGGTTGAGGGCCGGCGCCGGGTACTTCCGTTCCGTCGTGGTCATGGTCTCACTCCCTGCCCAGAATCACAGTGGCGCTGCCGTGCCGCGTGCCGAGCGAGCCGCCGGTGCCGTGCGCCAGCGCGATGTCGCAGTTCTTCACCTGCACCTTCGGATGCGCCTCGCCGCGGAGCTGCCGCACCGCCTCGACGACCTTCGTGAGGCCGCCGCGGTTGGCCGGATGGTTGTTGCAGAGCCCGCCGCCGTCGGTGTTGAACGGCAGCTTGCCGACGCCCGAGATCAGGTTGCCGTCGGCGACGAAGCTTGCCGCCCTGCCCCTTCGCCGCAGAAGCCGAGGTCCTCGAGCGTGATGAGCACGGTGATCGTGAAGCTGTCGTAGATCGACACGTACTTGATGTCGGCATGCGTCACGCCGGCCTCGGCGAACGCCGTGGGCCGGACCAGACCGCGCCCGAGTAGGTCAGGTCGATCTTGCCGCCCATCTGATGCTTCGGCGCCTCGCCGGCGCCGAGCACCTTCACGAGCGGGCGCTTCAGGCTCTTCGCGATCTCCGGCTTCACGACCACGATCGCGCCGCCGCCGTCGGTGATGACGCAGCAGTCGAGCCGGTGCAGCGGGTCGGAGATCATCGGCGAGTTGATGCACCTCTTCGACCGTGACGACCTCGCGCAGGAGGGCGTGCGGGTTGTGCTGCGCGTGCTGCGAGGCGGCCACCTTGATCCACGCGAGCTGCGCGCTCGTCGTGCCGTACTCGTACATGTGGCGCATCGCCGCCATCGCGTACTGGTTCACGACGGTCGGGCCGAACGGGTACTCGAACGGCGCGTCGGGCACGGACGCGACCGGCGCGCGCGGTACGGTGCCGGTGGCCATGCCCTCGGCGCGCGGGCCGCCCGGCCAGGGTGATCAGCGCGACGTTGCACTTACCGAGCGCGATCGCCTCGGCGGCGTGCGCGACGTGGATCACGTACGAGGAGCCGCCCGTCTCGGTCGTGTCCATGTGGCGGAGCTTCAGCCCCATGTAGTCGGCCATCGAGAGCGGGCCGAGGCCCGGGCGCGTCGCCCGCGCAGAAGTAGCCGTCGACGTCGTCGCTTTGTCAGTCCCGCGTCGGCCAGCGCGCCCAGTCCGGACTCGGCGTGCAGCTGGGCCAGCGACTGGGTGTCGGCCTTGCGTGTGGGGTGCTCGAAGATTCCCGCGATGTACGCCTTGCCCTTGATCGTCATGGACCGGTCGCCCTCCTCTTCCGTCGTGGCCCTGCATTCTACTCCAGCCCCGACGATCGAGGACCGTTGACCGTGACGGCGCCGCGGCATGGCATCGGCCGACCATGGAACCGTTGATCGCGTACCTGCACTACCTGAGCATCATCCTCCTCGCCGGCTTTCTGGTCGGTGAGCTGGTCATGTGCCGCGCGGGGATGACGACCGAGCAGGCGCGTCGGCTCGCGGGCATCGACGCCGTCTTCTTCGCCTCCGCCCTCGCCGCGCTCGCCACCGGCCTGCTCCGCCTGTTCTTCTACGCCAAGGGCGTCAGCTTCTACACGGGCAACCCGACGTTCTGGGTGAAGATGGCCCTCTACGTGATCATCGCGGCGATCTCGATCAAGCCCACGCGGACGTTCCTGCGCTGGAAGCGCGCGCGGCGGCAGGCGCGGCACCGCGCCGGCCGGCGACGAGATCGCCGCCGCCCGGCGCTTGATTCACATCGAGCTCGGTTTGCTGGCGCTGATGCCGCTGATGGCCGTGCTGATGGCGCGCGGCATCGGGCGCTGAGCGAGCCGCGCTCAGATCGCCGCGGTCGCGACCGTCGCCTCTCTCGCCGACACCGTTCCGCGCCGTCCGCGCCAGCTGCAGCGGCGGACACGATGTGAAGAGCGTCCACGGCGGCACCGCGAACGTCAGGATCAGGTCTCAACGGGAGGCGATCCGAGGAAAACGCGTGTCGCTCCGTCGGCGACGAGCCGGATCGGAGTTGTTGCTGGACAGCGCGCCCGTGCCGACAGCGCCGGCGAAGTCAGGAGCCCGGCGATGTCGAGCCACGAGGACCTGACGACGACCTACGTTGAGGCTGCACGGACCATCGCCGGCGGCACGAACGGTGCCGCGGAGACCGACGGCGCGCGTCTAGCACCGACACCGGCCAGACCACGCGAAGAAGACGGGCAGCAGAGCCGAAGAGCGTGAAAGCCAGGAACACGGACGCCGATCACGCGCCAGCTCTGGACGGCCGTCGAGGGCGGAGATCGATCGCGAAACACGAAATCGCGGAAGCGCCGCGGCGCGCGATGGAGGCTGCGGCAAAGATCAGAGGCGGTCCGGCGACCGCCACGAGCACCGCCAGCGGCGGCCGCGAGGACCCGACTCGAAGGCGCCCGCAGAAGCCGGCCGCGAGCACGAGTAGAAACCAACCGACTAGGATCACGGTCAAGATCGACGAGACCTGTCTGACCATCGCACTCTGAGCATGGTCGACCTCCTCTGCGCCATTTCAGGCATCCGGGCGCCCTCGAACGGTGGGACGCCCGCGCGTGATCGGAGGATTCCACGCGCTGGGTTCGGCGCCATTACTTCCCGCGTAATTGCCGCGCGCCCGGCGGCGTCGCACCGTATGGAGCAGGATGCGATCGTGCTGCGCACGACGCTCAGTGCGGCAGGTCTCCACCGCTCTCTCCGTGGCTCGCGCTCTTGCTGGCGCCCGGCGCGCTCGCTGCGGGCTTCTGGGAGTCTCGCCGCCTTGGTGCTCGCGGCGGTCGGCGCGGGTCTGTGTTCTACGCCGCGGGCCTCTTCTGGACCGGCTCGCGCGACAGCCCATTCCCGGCGCCGCAGCGTGGGCTGCGGTCGCCCTGGACTTCGGCTGGGTGGTCGGCAGCTGTCGCGCTGGTCGAGCTCGGAATCTCTGATCCAGTCTCGGGACCGGCCTGGTGCGCGCTCGTCGCGGCTGCCGTCCCTCGTCTTTACCGTCCTGCAGTTCGTGGGTCGCACGGCAGATTCCGCGCCCGGCGTGACCCAGGTTTCGCGGTCTAGGCTGAAGCCCGGCCTCACGGAAGTATTTCGCGGCGCCGGGTGCAACGGCCCTCGAGCGAGGCGAGGCGCGTCCGCCGGATCGAACCCGGCCGCCGCCGGGTGGATCCGGCGGACGCGCTCACGCTGTTCGCAGACGACGCGAACGATCTTGTACGCGACGTCGTCCGGGACGTCGGCGTGGAAGCCAGCGACGTCCCCATCGCGACTGTCGGCACCGGCCGGTCGACGATCCAGTACGCACCGGCGGGCAAGGTCGCCGGCGTCCAGCCCAGAACGCTCGAGCGCCACGATGAGGTTCTCGGAAAACGCCAGCGGCCGGGCGGACGCAGCGTGTTGAGCCGCCTCGATCGACGGCGACGGAATCCCCATGAACTGCCACAACGCGTTCACCGTGCCCGCCCGGTACAGCGCCAGCTACTCGCGTCATAGCTGCGCGCGCGGTACGAGCGCGCCGCCCCAGCCGTTCCACATCGGGCTCGGCGACACCGACAAGTGACCGAGCGTGAGCTGAAGCACCATGCGATCGACGGTGCCCACGCGATCGACCGGCATCCGCACGGGCTGGCGACGCTTCGAGCCACGACGCGACCGGAGTCGAGCGGCGACGCGCGCCTCGACGAAGCAGTGCAAACTGGTTGGTGGTGAGATTGGCGGCGCCGATACGCAGCGCCGGATAGGGCTGTTCGTACGGTCGCCGGCCCGCGAGGGCGGCGGCGGTCATCGGCGGATTGAGAATGCCCAGGGATCTCGCCCGCTCCGACCGCGCGTGATTCGAGACCCCGCCGCCCTCGACGACCCGGATGCGAATCTCCGGATGGATCTCGCCGACCAGGCGCGCCACGCCTTCCATCAGCACGTACCAGCTTCCGCCGGCGCCGCCCGCGACCGCGTCGGAGGTTGGATCGAAGGTGTCACGGCCGTTTACCGTTGTACACTCGCGACGCGGAGGTGGCCATGCGTGTTCTGGTGACCGGCGCGGCGAGCGGAATCGGACGGGCGACGTGTCTGCGCCTGGCGCGCGATGCGCGGGCCCAGGAAGAAAGCACAGATCGCGGCAGTCGATATCGGGCCGTCGCCGGGCCTCGACGGCCTGCTGGACGAGCTCGTAAAGCACGAGGCCGAGCCGCTCGCGCTCCACGGCGACATGGGCACCGCCGACGCGCCCGCGCGGGTCGTCGGCGAAGCGGTCAGCCCGGTTCGGCGGGCTCGACGGGCTGGTGAGCAACGCCGGGATCAACCGCCCTGGCCCGCTGGTCGAGCTACTCGGTCGACGACTGGGACCGTGTATTCGCCGTGAACACGCGGGCCACGTGGCTCCTCGCGAAGGCGGCGTATCCGGCGCTCAAGGCGTCGCGTGGCGCCATCGTCGCGGTGGGCTCGATGTCCGGCACCAACGCGCACGCGAACCTCGGCCCGTACGGCCCGACCAAGGCCGCGGTCATCATGCTCGCGCAGGTGCTGGCGCAGGAGCTCGGACGGGACGGGATCAGGGTCAACACGGTCTCGCCCGGGATGGTGCGCACGGGCATGACCGAGAAGGTCTACGCCGATCAGAAGATCGCCGCCGAGCGTGACGCGCTCGTCCCACTGGGCCGCGTCGCCACGCCCGAGGACATCGCCGACGTCATCGCGTTCCTGCTCGGTCCCGATTCGCGCTACGTCAACGGCCACGATCTCGTCGTCGACGGCGGCATCACCGGCAATTTCCTGGGCCGCCTGCCCGGCATCGGGCAGATCACGCGCGGCTGACGGCCTCAGGGGTCGGCGCAGGCGAAGTTCGCCCCATCGTCGATGCTGCCCGAGCCCTTAGCGGCGCGACGCGCGGGTACGGGCAGAGGGGCCGCGTGCGCTTGACCTGGTCCTGCTCGACGCGCGCGGCGGGAATTGTGTCGGGCGCCGTGCCGCCTTCGACCCAGTTGATCAAGGTGGTCATCGCGTCGAAGCGGTCGGTGCCGACGCCGCCCCGGCAATGGAACATGCCGGGGACCAGGAAGAAGCGGAAGAAATCGCGCGTGTCCGGGCCGTTCGCCGCAAGCGCCTTCTCGTAGTAGTCGATCGCCATGAACGGCGTCAGAGCCGTGTCGGCCCAGCCGAAGTACATCAAGAGCTTGCCGCCGCGGTTGCGGAACAGCGAGAGATCCGGGTCGGTGGCGTTGAGGAGCTTGCGGATGTCGCCCATCCGGTCCGGGTCCTTGTCGAAGTCGAACGTCTTCCAGTCGTAGCTCGGGTCCGGCTTGCCGAACGCCATGTACCGCATGAACGATTCGCCGTAGGCGAGCTGGAGCGACTTGCCGCCGTCGCGGCCGATCAGCCATCGGTCCCAGCCGCTCGAAGGCTGCGCGTCGCCGAACGGGGACACGCCGGCCTTCTCGGCGCCGAGCGGCTGGCCGGGAAGTAGGGCTTGCCGTCCCTGGTCACGCCGCCGTAGATCTTCTTGAGGGCGGTGGCCTGCGACTCGGTGACGCAGCCCGACCCGGTGCCGCCGGAGCATTTCGGCAGAGTCGCGCGTCGGATCGAAGGCGCAGCGCCGCGGATCATCGATGACCCCGTCGGCGCCGCCGCACTTCGCGTAGACGCGCGTCGGCGACGAGCTTCATCGCCTCGAGCGTCAGCGGTCCGTCGCGACACCGCGCGGGCGTTCCAGAGTCCGGCGATGGTCGTATCGACGAAGTTGAGCACGGGCGCGCCGGCGACGATCCCGTCGAAGTCTCCGGGAATCGCTGCGCCGAGATCAACGCCTGCCGGCCGCCGGTGGAGCAGCCGTCCCAGTACGAGTAGGCCACCGGACGGTCGTAGTACCGTGTGGCGATTCCCTTCGCGGTGAGCGCGGTCAGGTGCACCGCCCGAAACGCGTAGTCCGTAACCTTCTGCGGATCGACCGCGAAGCTCGCCAGGGGCTCCTTCGTCGCGTCGTGGCCCGTGTTGGTCGTGGCGGTCACGAAGCCCTGCCGCAGCGCCGCGGCGCGCACTGCGGCCCGGGGCGGGCTGTCGGAGACCTCGCCCGCGAACCCGCCGTTGCCGCTCATGTAGAAGCGCCGGTTCCACGCCGCCGGCAGATTCACCTCGAAGTGGATCTCCGGCGCGATCGTGCCGGTGACCCGGCAGTGCTCCGGCACGCCCTCGGCGGCCGCGACGATCTCCACCGCCCCGATCGTCATGCCGCCCGAGACCAGGCTTCGCACGTCGGGGCAGGCGATCTGCGGCTTCACGGTGGCCTTCGAAGTTCAGCGGCGACTTCCGCGGCATCGGTGAAGCTATAGCGGTTCTGCGCCGCGGCCGGCGCGACGACGGCGAGCACCGCCAGCGCCGCGACGATGATCGATCCGATCTCCGGCGTTCCATGCGTCCTCCTCGCTCGCGGAGCCTAGCCGCCCTGGACTCCCTGCGTGTTCACGTAGAGCGCGTAGAGCGACTGGCTCGCCGCCATGAAGAGCCGATTGCGCTCGAGCCCGCCGAAGCAGAGGTTGGCGCAGCGCTCGGGCAGGCGAGATGTGCCCGATGAGCTTGGCGGACGGGTTGAAGATCGACACGCCGTCGAGGCCTCCTCGCCGCCGCCCCAGCCGCACCAGAGGTTGCCGTCGACGTCGCAGCGCATGCCGTCCGGAACGCCGTCGCCGCAGATTGATGAACACCCGGCTGTTGGCGAGGCTCGGTCCCGCCGACGACGTCGAACACCCGGATCTCGCGCGGCGACCGCGCCGCTGACGACGACGTAGAGCTTCGACTCGTCCGGGCGTGAAGCAGAGGCCGTTGGGCCGTGGAATGTCGCTGGCGACGGCGGCCACCTCGCCCGTCCGGCCGTCGACGCGATAGACGTTGGTCGGCAGCTCCGGCGTCGCCACGTGGCCCTCGTAGTTGCCGAGGATCCCGAACGGGCGGATCGGCTGAACCAGATGGACCCGTCCGACTTGCAGACGACGTCGTTCGGCGAGTTGAGCGGCTTGCCCTGGTAGCGGTCGGCCACGACCGTGATCGTGCCGTCGTGCTCGGTCCGCGTCACGCGCCGCGCGTCGTGCTCGCAGGTCACCAGCCGCCCCTGGCGATCGCGCGTGTTGCCGTTGGCGTTGTTGGACGGCTTGCGGAACACGCTCACCGCGCCGGTCTCTTCCTCCCACTTCATGACGCGGTTGTTCGGGATGTCGCTCCAGAGCAGGAAGCGCCCGTCGCCGAACCACACCGGACCCTCGGCCCATCGGAAGCCCGTCGCGAGGCGCTCGACCGCCGCGAGCGGCAGCCGATACGGCGCGAAGCTCGGGTCGACCACCTGAACCGCTGGATCCGGGTATCGCACGGGACTGTTCGGGCCAGCGATCCATGAGGCTCCTCTCGCTGCGTGGGTGTGAGGATTTCGACCGCTCGAAGTCTAACAGGAGAACGCCATGAGACCTCGCTCGATCGTGCCGCGCGCGCTGTGCCTCGTGATCGTCGCGGCACTGGCGGTGGCCGCCGGCCCCGCCGGAGGCCAGACGCCCAAGCGCGGCGGAATCCTCAACGCGATGCTGGCCGAGGATCCGCCGGGCTTCTCGGTGCACGAGTCCTCGACGATCTCCGGTGTGTGGCCCCTGTCGCCCTGCTACTCCAATCTCGTCCTGTTCGATCCGGCCAAGGCGCACGAGATCGGCGGAGACGGTCATTCCCGAGCTCGCCGGAACGCTGGTCCTGGCAGGACAACTACCGCAATCTCGTGTTCTTCCTGCGCAAGAACGTCCGCTGGCACGACGGCCAGCCGTTCACCGCGAAGGACGTCAAGTACACCTTCGACGTCGTCCGCGAGGCGCCGCGACGCGCCGGCGAAGCTGCGATTGAGTCCCAGCAAAGATTGGTACGAGAACGTCGACGCGATCGAGACGCCCGACGCGCAGACCGTGATCTTCCGGCTCAAGCGCCCCCAGCCCTCGCTTGCTGCTCATGCTGGCCTCGGGCTACTCGCCGGTCTATCCGGCGCACGTGCCGCTGGCCGACCTGCGCCAGCGCTGCGTCGGCACCGGTCCGTTCAAGCTCAAGGAGTACGTGCGCGGTCAGGTGATCGAGCTCGAGCGCAACCCCGACTACTTCGTCGAGGACCGGCCCTATCTCGACGGAATCCGCTACCCGATCATCACCGAGCGCGGCACGCGGCTGGCCGCGCTCCAGGCCGGACAGCTCGACGTCTCGATCCCGCTCGAGATGACGAAGCTCATGGCCGAGACCGCGAAGAAGAACACGCCCGCGCTCGTGGTCACCGAGATCGCGCAGAACGGCAGCGACAACGTGATCCTGAACCACAAGCGGCCGCCGTTCGACAAGGTCGCGATCCGTCGCGCCGATCAGCCTGGCCCTGGATCGCCACGGATTCGTCCAGGGCGTGCGTCAGGGCGGCGCCGTCGTCGGGCCCGCGCTGATGTCGCCACCGTTCGGGGCCTGGGGGCTGCCGGACAAAGAGGTCAAGACGCTGCCGGGCTATCGCAGCCGCCGCCGCAGGACAAGGCCGAGGCCAAGCGCCTGCTCGCCGCCGCCGGGGTGAGCAGGACCGCGCTCAAGGTCGACCTGGTCACGCGCAATTTCGCGATCTATATCGATCTGGCGTCGTTCGTCGTGGACCAGCTCAAGCAGGTCGGCATCGAGGCCGCCGTCACGGCAGGTCGACACGGCCGCGTGGTTTCCCGACGCTCGCGCGGCGCGAGTTCCAGATCGGCGCCAACCTGACCGCCGGCGGTCGTCGACGACCCCGACGCGTACTTCTTCGAGAACTACAAGTGCGGCTCGCCGCGCAACTACACCGACTATTGCGACGAGCAGGTCGACCGGCTCATCGACGCAGCAGTCGCAGGAGCTCGACCGCGCGAAGCGGATGCGGATCGTCTGGGACATCCAGCGCAAGCTCGAGGCCGACGTGGCCCGGCCGATGCTCGGCTGGCGCAACGAGTACTTCACGCAGTGGCCCTACGTGAAGAATCTGGTCCCGCACAACGCGCTCTACAACTACGGGCGGATGCAGGAGGTCTGGCTGGACAAGTAGGCGCGGCGCACGGTAGCTTTGACCTCAACCCCGACCAGGAGAGCGCCATGAGCGAGACATCGAAGCTCCTGCTGCAAAAGGACGGACCGATCGGCTGGATCATCTTCAACCAGCCCGAGAAGCGCAACGCGGTGAGCCTCGAGATGTGGCAGCTCATGCCCGACTACGTTCGCGGACCTCGCCACGGACGACGCGATCCGTGTCGTCGTCCTGCGCGGCGCCGGCGATCAGGCGTTCGTGGCCGGTGCCGACATCTCGCAGTTCAAGGAGCGGCGGCGCAACATGGCCGATCAGGAGGAATACAGCCGGATCTCGCGAGCAGGTCAGAGCGCGCTCGGCACGTTGACCAAGCCGCTCCTCGCGATGATCCACGGCTACTGCGTCGGCGGCGGCGTCGGCATCGCGATCGGCTGCGACATGCGCATCGCCTCGGACGACGCGCGCTTCGGCATCCCGGCGGCGCGGCTCGGCCTCGGCTACCACTACAAGGGCATGGACAAGCTCATGAAGCTCGTGGGGCCCGCCTACACGAAGGAGATCTTCTTCACCGCGCGCACCGACTTCAGCGCGCAGGACGCCCTCGCGCATGGGGCTGGTGAACCAGGTCGTGCCGAAGGCTGAGCTCGAAGCCTTCACGCGCAACTACGCGCTGACGATGGCTCAGAACGCGCCGCTCACCCTGCGCTCGGCCAAGGCGACGGTCGAGCAGCTCGTGCGTCCCGACGGCGAGCGCGATCTGGCGATGCTCGACAAGCTCATCGCCGACTGCTTCAACAGCCAGGACTATCAGGAAGGCGTCAAGGCGTTCTCCGAAAGCGCCGGCCGCAGTTCCAGGGCCGTTGATCGCGGCCAGCTAGGACCCGCGATGACGCCCCAGAGCCTCAAGATCGACAACGCCCGCTACGTCGTCACCGTCGACCGCGAGCGCCGAATCATCCAGGACGGCTCGATCCTCGTCGAAGACGGCAAGGTGAGCCGCGTCGGCAAGGCGGCTGCCTGGCAGAACGCCCGCGCCGACCGCGTGATCGACGCCCGCCATCTGCTCGTGACGCCGGGCTTCGTCAACGGCCACATGCACATCAGCTACGCCCATGCCGTACGCGGCATCTTCCCCGACAACCTCGCGAGCCCGTTGAGTCACGTGTTCAAGCTCGCAGATGGCGATGACCGAGGAAGAGGAGCACGCCACCACTCTGCTGGGGCTCGTGGAGCTCCTGAAGAGCGGGACGGTCTGCTTCGTCGATCCCGGCAGCACGAAGTTCCCGGACGCGTGCCTGCAGGCGTACGAGCGACGCCGGCATCCGCGTGATCATCGGCGAGTGCGTCTCCGACCAGGACGCGCCGTTTCCCCTGCCCGCTACGCCACGAACGATGCGGTCCAGCGAACCGCCGCGTTCCTCGGCAAGTGGCAGGGGCGACTCGACGGCCGGATCAAGGCGTGGGCCATGCCGTTCTCGCCGGAGACGTGTCAGCGCGGACCTGCTGCGCGCGGTCAAGGCGCGTGGCCGACGAGCACCAGACGTATCTGACCCTCCACCATGGCAGCGGCCCCAGGCGCGCAAAGACTATCAAGCGCGTCACGGCAAGACTCCCACCGAATACCTCGGAGTCGCTCGGCGTGCTCGGGCCGAACGTGGTGCTGGCGCACGCGCTCGGCGTGGACGACGCCGAGATCGAGTGCCTGGCGCGCACGGGCACGAAGGTCGCGATGTGCCCGGTCACCGCCGCGAAGGGCGGCCGCGGCGTCCCCGAGCACGGGCGCATGCCGGAGCTTCTCGCCAAGGGCGTCAAGATCGCGCTCGGCTGCGACTCGCCCAACAACTCGAACCATCTCGACATCGTGCGCGCGATGAACATGGCGGCCATCCAGTACAAGGGACGCCCGCCAGGACACGCGGATGATCCCGGCCGAGGCGGCGCTCGAGATGGCGACGATCGTCGGTGCTCAGGCCCTCGGCGTCGACGACGAGATCGGCTCGATCGAGCCGGGCAAGAAAGCCGACCTGGTGCTCTTCGACACGCAGCGGCCGGAATGGCAGGCGCTCTTCAACCCGATCAACAACCTCGTCTACAACGCCGACGGCCGCAGCGTGCACACCGTCATCGTCGACGGCAAGGTGGTGGTCGACGCCTATCGCCAGACGTTCGTCGACGAGCCGCGGCTCTTCGCGAAGGTGCAGGAGATCGGCGAGAAGCTTCAGACCCGCACGGGCACGACGTTCCCGCGCTCGCGCTGGCAGATCGTCTGACCGAGTTGACTCTCCTTCGAGGCGGGTGTTAAGTCGTTGTAACTTTGCCCCGATACGCGTTCGTCCCAACCGTTTCAGCCTCAGGCTCACCGCGGGCGCTTGAAGTGACCCGCATACCCCTTGACCAAGGAGAGAGCATGAGCAAGGTTTCGCGACGGCAGTTCATTTCGACCGCGGCCGGCGCCACCGCCGTCACGGCGTTCCCCACGTCTGGATCCGTCCGGCGTGGGCCAGACGAAGGAGGTCCGGGTGCTCGCCTGGACGCACTTCGTGCCCTCGTACGACAAGCTACTTCGACGCGTTCGCCGAGCAGTGGTCGACCGAAGAACGGGATCAAGGTCGATCATCGATCACGTCGCGCATCTGCAGATTCCCGCCAAGATCGCCGCGGAGATCGCCACCCAGTCCGGACACGACATCGTCCAGCTCGTGGGTACCGGCACCGAGAAGTGGGCGGCCGCGCTGCTGGACGTCAATGACACGGCCGACCGGATCGCCAGAAGCACGGCGGCTGGACGCCGCTGGCCGATAACTACTGCAAGGTCAGCGACGGCAAATTCCACGCGATCCCGGATTTCTTCATCGACTTCCCGGGCTCTACCGCAAGGACCTGTGGACCGAGGTCGGCTTCCCGAACGGACCCGACTCCTGGGATGACCTGCACAAGGGCGGCATGAAGCTCAAGGCCAAGGGCTTCCCGATCGGGATTGGCCTGGCCCACCACGACGACTCCCGCGCGTCCTGGCGAGCGATCATGTGGTCCTACGGCGGCTCCGAGGTGGCCAAGGACGGCAAGACCCTCACCTACAACTCCAAGGAAGTGCGCGAGGCGCTGAAGTTCAACAAGGCGCTCTACAAGGACTGCATGACGCCCGAGGTGCTCGCCTGGACGATGCGGTCCAACAACCGGCTGCTCGCCTCGGGGCGCGGCTCCTGGATCCACAACCCGATCAGCGCCTACCGGACGATCGAGGGCTCGAACAAGGAGCTGGCGGACAAGATCTTCGTGTCGCTCTCACCCAGGGGGCCCGCGGCGCGCCGCTCGTTCCGCGAACTGCCGCGCGTACGGCGTCACGAAGTTCAGCAAGAACGCCGATGGCGCCAAGGCCTTCCTCGAGGCGCTGGTCGACGACTATCGCGAGGGCGCCAAGGCCAGCACTCGGCTACAACATGCCGTTCCTGAAAAACTACGCCAAGCCGCCGTTCCCGATCATCAGCGAGGATCCAAGCTCAAGCCGCTCGAGCAGGACGCTGAGTACCACTTCACCACCGGCTATCCGGGCCGCTCACCCCGGCCGCGGACGAGGTCTACCAGCAGTTCGTGATGGTAGACGCGCTCGCGCAGTTCGCCACGGACAAGATGGATCTCGAGCAGACCGTGAAGTGGGCCGAGGACAAGATCAAGGCCGTCTACGCGAAGTGACGTGTAACCCCGAGGCTGGGCGGCTGCGGCGGGGTCACGCCCCTTCACGCGGCTGCCCGGCCCGGTAACTCGCACGCGCGCAGCCCGCTGGAACTCGGAGAGCGGCTCGCGCCCGCGGCCGAGCCGGGTCGAGGTAGCGCGCGCGATACGTGCTGGCTCCGACGTCTTCGATCAGCTCCAGGTCGCGGGCCGCGAGATACTGAGGGAGCTCGGCCGGATCGAAGCCGAACGTGTACGGTTCGCCGGACCGCTGAACGATCGCCAGAGTCTTCCCGCCCCGCAAACGTCGCGGTCCCATCGAGGATGGTCCGATGAATGTACGTGAAGACCATCTCGCTGCCGGCGGCGCCGCTTCGGGCCACATAGCGAAACAGCGTATCGACGTCCGCAGCCGACAGATAGTGCGTGACGCCTTCGCAGATGAAGAACGTCCGGGTCGCCGCTCGGAATCCGGCCGCCGGTAGCATCGCGTCCAGGGTGTGCGTGCTGAAATCGATCGGCACGAACTCGACGTGAGACGGAAGCGCTCCGAGTCGTCGCGCGATCACCTTCTTCTTCTCGGTCTGCGTCGCCGGATGGTCCACTTCGAAGACGCGGATCCGGTCGATCCCTGGGACTCGATAGGCTCGGCTGTCGAACCCGGCGCCGAGGATCACGACCTGCTCCACGCCATTCCGCAGCGCGGCCGCCAGGGCATCATCGATGTATCTCGTCCGCACCGCCACCGTTCCCCTCGATCCGGCCCAGTGCCCGTCGATGAGCGACCACGGCACCATGGCGCCGATCAGCGGCAGCCGCGAGAGCCGAAGCGCCCACCGGAAGCGGCGGTCGAGAAAAACAGGGGCCAGACCGTCCTCGAAGAGTCGACTCGCCGCGGAACGAGAGGATTCCCTGGCTCTCCAGAGGGTGACGGCCAGGGCGGTTCGGCTGACGGCTTCTTTCATCGTCGCCCCGCGCCCGACGCGACTAGCCCGCGGCGGCCGGAATCCCGCCGCCGAGCTGCCGAGCCACCAGATGCGCGTAGAGATCGCCCCGCGCGAGGAGCTCGGCGTGACGGCCGACCTCGACCAGCTTGCCGTCGTCGAGCACGACGATCGCGTCGGCATCGCGAACCGTGGAGAGCCGATGCGCGATGACGAGCGTGGTCCGGTCCTGCGCGAGGCGCTCGAGCGCCGAGCGCACGGCGGCTTCGCTCACCGCATCGAGATGCGAGGTCGCCTCGTCCAGGATCAGCACGGGCGCGTCCCTGAGAAACGCGCGCGCGATGGCCACGCGCTGACGCTGGCCGCCCGAGAGCTGCGCGCCCCGCTCGCCCACGACCGTATCGAGACCGTCGGGTAGTTCCGTCACGAGATCGTGCAGCGCCGCGCGCTCGATGGCGAGCCCCAGCGCGGCGTCGTCCGCGTCGGGCGCGCCAGCATGACGTTGGCGCGCGTAGCGTGTCGTTGAAGAGATAGGTGTCCTGCGCGCACCAGCGCGATCCGCTTGCGAAGCTCGTCCAGCTGGTACTCGCGCAGATCGTGGCCGAACAGGCGGATCACACCCGACTGCGGATCCCAGAAGCGCAGCAGCAGGCTGGCGACCGTCGTCTTCCCCGCGCCGGACGGCCCGACCAGCGCGACCGTGCTGCCGTCCTTGATCCTGAGCGAGACGCCGTCCAGAGCCGGGCGCGTACGGCCGGGATAGGTGAAGCGCACGTCCGCGAGCTCGACCGCGAGGCCGCCGCGAGCCGGCGCGGCCGGAACACCCGGTCCGTCGTTCACCGGGATCGGCTCCGTCTCGACCGGCGCTGAGCCGCCGCGCGGCGCCGAGCGTGTCGGCGAGCTGGCGGCCGACCTGCGCGATCTCCCACAGCGGAACGAACGCGGACAGCGCGAGCAAGGTCAGCAACGGCAGGCTCGCGGCGTCCATGCGTCCCTGATGCGCGAGCCACGCGCCCGCGGCGATCACCGCGAGGCCGCCGAGACCGGTGGCCGTTTCCTGGAAGGCCGTCTGGCGGGCGAGATCGCGCAGGAACGGCAGGCGCAGCTCGTAGAAGCGGCGAGCCTTGGCGCCGAGCGCCTCGCCCCAGGCCGCCACGCGACGGTACGCGACGATCTCGGCCGAGGCCCTGAACGGTGTCGACCACGTGCGCGTTCAGATCGCCCGACGCCTCGCGCGCGCGCGAGCTCAGGCGATCGATGCGAGAGCGGCCGAGCACGGGGACGAGCGCCGTGTACAGAAGGAACGGCACGAGCACGAGCACCAGGGCGCCGCCGAACTCGCCGAGCGCGACCAGCACGGCGGCCGGCACCAGCACCGCGACGAACGCGGGCGTCACCGTGTGGGCGAAGAAGTATTCGATCAGCTCCACGTCGTGGGTGGCCGCGCCGACCAGATCACCCGACCGGCGCCGCGTGAGATAGGCCGGCGCCAGCGCGTCGAGCTTCTGGAACACCGCCAGACGCATGTCGGCGAGCAGCCGGTACGCGACGTCGTGGGCCAGCCAGGACTCGCACCAGTGCAGGATGCCGGCGAGCGGCGCCACCGACGAGCAGGCCCGCGAGCAGCGGGCCGGCCGGCTCGCCGCGCTTGACGGCGCGCACCGCGAGCGCGCTGAGGACGCCGACGCCGATCAGGGCCGTGACCGCGCGCGACGCCGAGAAAGAACGTCAACGTCAGCCGGGCGCGATAGCCGCGCGTCTTGTCGACGAGCGTGCGCAGCACCGCGCCCCAGCCGACCTGCTCGGCGCCGATGATGGCCTGCGGCTCGTCACCCGGCGCGTCGGCGTCGGCCGCCGCGACGCCATCGCCGTTGCTGGTCATCGCGGTCGGCCGGGCGCCAACGGCCACGGCGCCGCGCGCCGTCCCTCGCCTGCCCGGCCATCAGGCGCGCGTGTAGGCCCCGCCGCGCGCCGATCAGCGCGGCGTGGGTGCCCTGCTCCACCAGACGCCCCTCGTCGAGCACGAGGATCCGATCGGCGCCGATCACGCTCGAGAGCCGGTGCGCGAAGATGAGCGTCGTACGGCCCGCATGAGACGGTCGAGTGCCGCCTGGATCAGCGCCTCGCTCTCGGCATCCACCGACGAGAGCGCCTCGTCGAGCACCAGGATGGGCGCGTCGCGCAGGAGCGCGCGGGCGATCGCGATGCGCTGCCGCTGCCCGCCCGAGAGCCGGACGCCGCGCTCGCCGACCACCGTGTCGTAGCTCTGCGGCAGGCGCAGGATGAACTCCTCGGCGTTCGCGGCGCGCGCGGCCGCGCGGAGCTCGTCGGCGCTCGCGTCGGGCTTGCCCATCCGGATGTTGTCCTCGACGGTGCCGTGGAAGAGCCACGTGTCCTGGCTGACGAGCGCCACGCGGCTTCGCACCTGCTCGAGGCTCAGCTGGCGCAGGTCGCGGCCGCCGATCGTGACCCGGCCGCGATCGGGATCGTGGAACCTGAGCAGCAGCCGCGCGATCGTCGACTTGCCCGAGCCGCTCGGGCCCACGATCGCGACGCGCTCGCCCGGCCGAACGTGGAAGCTCAGCTCGACGTGCGCCGGGCGACGCGCCCCGGATAGGCGAACGTGATGTCCTCGAAGGCCACGCCGGCGTCGGCCGGCTCCGGGCCGGCCGCGTGATCCGACACGGCCGGCACGGCGTCGAGGAGCGCGAAAATACCGCGGGCCGCGGAGAGACCCAGCATCCCCTGGTGAAGCAGGATGCGCAGCTCGCGCAGCGGGCGGAACACTTCGACGCCGAGCATCAGGATGATCAGCAGCGCCGGCACGGACATCTCGCCGGTGCTGACGCGCCAGGCGCCGAGCGTCAGCGCCACCGCGGCCCCGAGCGCGATGCCCGTGTCGGTGATGCCGCGCGCGAGCGTGTTGCTGCCGAGCACCCACATCGTGCTCCGGAAGAGCTCGTGGGCGCGATGCTGCAGCTGCCGGGCCGCGCGCCGCTCTGGCCGAACGCCTTGAGCGTCGCCAGCCCCTGCACCGCGTCGAGGAAATCGGCGCCGAAGGCGGCGTAGGCGCGATTGCGGGCCAGACTCGCCTGGCGATCCCTGGCTGTGCCAGAGCGCCGGCGCCAGCAGCACCACGAACGCGGCGACCAGCAGCACGAGCGCGACCGGCAGATCCACGAACGCGACGAATCCGAAGATGAGCAGCGGCGTGATCGCCGAGACGAAGAGCTGCGGGAGATACTGGCCGAAGTAGGTCTCGAGCTGCTGCACGCCTTCCACCATCGAAAGCATCACGTCGCCGGTCCGCGCGCGGACGAAGTGGGCGGGGCCGAGCGAGCGCGATCTGGGTGTAGAGATCTGGCGCAGACGCTCCTGCACCCGGGCGGCCGTGTGGTGCGCCACCATCGTGCGCGCGTAGTCCAGGGCGCTCCGCGCGGCGAGCGCCAGCGCCGTGAGCGCGATCGCGGGAACCAGCGCGGCGAGCGATTCGCCGGTCAGGACACGGCCGAGGAGCCAGCCGAGCAGGGCGAGCCGCGCGATTCCGGCGGCGACGGCGGCGAGACCGACCAGGACGGTCGCGGCGATGCGACCGCGGACGCCCGTCGTGAGCGCCCAGAGCCTCGGGTCCAGGTACACGCCGCTAGCCTAGAGCCTATTCCACATCTTGGGAAGCGCGAGCTGAGCCACCCAGGCGGCGGATGCCTGCCACCAGATCTCGAGCCGGGTGGGCCGGGCCGGCCGGCGAGCCGCGCCGGCTTCGAGCGCCTGCTGAATCATCGCGCGGAGCGCGCCCTGGGCCTCGGCCTCGCGGAGCCGGTCGCTGATCATCGCGTGGGCCAGATACTCGTTGTCGCACATTGCGTGTCCTCCTTGCCCGTCAGTCCACCATCGCGCGCCCTCCCGCGGAAGCCGCCAGGAGCGGACCGCCCCGCTCCGGATTCGGAGCACGTCGAAGCCGTCGAAGTTGCTAATCTGGCGCCGTGCAGTGGGACGATCTTCGCGTCTTCCTCGCCATCGCCCAGGCCGGCAGCCTGCGCCGCGCCGCGCGGGTGCTCGGTTTCGGCCAGCCCACCGTCATCCGCCACCTGCGGCAGCTCGAGCAGAGCCTGGGCACGCGCCTCTTCGAGCGCACCCCGGACGGTCATCGGCTGACGAAGGGCGGCCAGCACCTCATGCCGATGGCACAGAACATGGCCGAAGCGGCCACCGCCATCGATCGCCGGCGGATGGCCTTCGGCGACGACGGCGGTGGCGTCGTGCGTGTCTCCGCCGGGGAATGGCCGGCGCGCTTTCTCCCCGCGGCTGGGGAGCCTGAGCGCCCGGCACGCCGACCTCACGGTCGAGCTGGTCGAGACGCACACCGAGCCGCGATCTCGATCGGCGAGAAGCGGATCTGTGGATCAAGCACGGGCTCCCGGCGCGCAACCACCTGGTGCGCGTCGGGCTGGGCACGATCGAGGCGCGCCGTCTACGGCGCGACGAGTCTCGTCGACGCTCAGCCGACCGCGCGGACCGAGGCTCGCTGGCGCACGTGCCCGTGGGTCGCCTACGACGCGCCCCACGAGTATTTCCGCTCGATGGCTTTCTTGATGGGACATCTCGGCGACCGCCGTCCGCGAGTGCGGGCGAATCGCTTCACACTGCAGCTCGACGCGATCCGCGCCGGCGCCGGGCTCGGCATCCTGCCGTGCTTCGTCGGCGACTCGGATCCGACGCTCGTACGCCTCACGGCGCCCCTGGCCGAGCTCAGCGACAACTACTGGCTGCTCGTCCATCCCGATCTCAAGACCGTCCCGCGCGTGCGGCTCCTGATCGACTGGATCCGCGGGGCGTTCAAGGACGAGAAGTCGGTTCTCCAGGGCGCGCGCGAGGCGCGGGGCCCGCCGATGACTCGCCCTGACTCAGATCGGTCATCGCTGCTCATTGTCCTCGTGGCTGGTCCCTGGCGATACGTCGCCGATCGCCGCCTCGGCGCAACCGCCTCAGACCCGGCGGCGTCTTCCGCATCGGCGTGCCCGACCCGCCGGCGCTCGATCCGCATCAGGTCGTCAACTTCTTGCCGCAAACGGTCGCCAGTCTCGCCTACGGCCATCTGCTGCGCTTCCCCGCCGGACCGGAGCAGACGAGCTCGACCGACTTTCGGATCCTTCCGGATCTCGCCGAGAAGTGGGAGTACCAGAACCCGACGACCCTGGTCTTCTCACTCCGCCAGGGCGTGCGCTTCCACAAGAAGCCGCCGGTGAACGGCCGCGAGGTCGTGGCCGACGACGTGAAGTACTCGCTCGAGCGCTTCCGGGCGAAATCGCCCATCCGGGCGCGCTTCGACCCGGTGCAGTCGATCGACGTCGTCGACCGCTACACCGTGCGCATCGTCCTCAAGGAGCCGTTCGCGCCGTTCCTGAACCACCTCGCGAGCGCCTCGCACACGGCCATCCTGCCGCGCGAGGCAGAGGAGCGATTCAAGGACTTCAACAGCGCCGATGCGGTGATCGGCACCGGCCCCTTCGTGCTGAAGTCCTACGAGCGCGGCGTGCGGATCGTCTTCGAGCGCAACCCGGACTACTACATGCCCGGCCTGCCCTATCTCGACGGTGTCACCTTCGAGATCGTTCCCGACCAGGCCGCGCGTCTGGCGCTGCCCGAGCGCGAGCAAGATCGAGCTCGCCCACTGGTGGGGATTTCTCGAGTCCGGAAGACGGCAAGGCGCTCAAGCGAACGAATCCGGAGATGGTGGTGTCGCCGCACATGATCGCCGACGTCGGTCACATCTTCCTGCGCACCGACCAGCCGCCGTTCAACGACGTTCGCGTTCGCCGAGCCGTGTCACTGGCGCATCGATCGGAAGATCGTGGAACGACGCGCTGCTCTTCGGCGAGGGCTGCATCGATTCGGGGCCCGTCCCCTGCGCGATGACCGAGTGGAAGCTCGACGCCGCGAAGCTCGACGCGACCCAGCGCAAAGTACATGATCGGCTACGACCCGGCCGAGGCCAGAGCGGCTTCTGGCCGACGCCGGCTTTCCGCGCGGCTTGACGACGCCGCTCTTTCACTGGCCGGGCTTCCCGCCGCCGTGGCGAAGCTACTACGACCTCACCGCCGACATGCTGAGCAAGGTGGGTGTCGCGGTCGAGCTCAAGCCGGAAGAGCTGGCCAAGTACTCGACGACGACCGGGATCGGCAAGTTCGAGAAGATGGCGATGGGTCCCTACGGCGCCGGCGTGACCGAGGTCGACGACTTTCTGTACGGAATGTTCTATCCGGAGGCGCCGTGGAACCGCAGCCACGTCAACGACGCCGAGCTGAACAAGCTCCTGCTCGCCCAGCGCCGCGAGATGGATCCCAAGAAACGCCGCGAGATCGTCTACGAGATCCAGCGCTACCTCGCCGACAAGGCGTACTACGTCGGCGTGCCGATGTACCCGCGCTACATCTCGCACCCGCCGTACGTGAAGGGCTTCAAGCATCACGACGGCTACGATCTGGGGCGACGGCTGACGTTCACGTGGATCGACCGCTCGCCGTGACGCCGGGACCGCCCTGACGATGGACTTCGGGCTTTTCTACTACTGCCAGGGCCGCGGCGTCGCGCACGACCAGGCGTACGCCGAGATGCTCGATCAGATCGCGCTCGCCGAGACGCTCGGCTTCGGCGAGTGCTGGTTCGCCGAGCATCACTTCACCGACTACTCGCTCTTGCCGAGCCCGAATCTGATGATCGCGCGCGGCGCTCCAGCGGACCACGCGGATGCGCTTCGGCAACTACGTCAACGTCCTGCCCTTCCACCATCCGCTGCGGCTCGCCGCCGAGGCGGCGACCCTCGACAATCTCGCGCGCGGGCGGTTCGACTTCGGCATCGGCAAGGGCGTGCGCCCGGGGAGTTCGTCAAGCTCGGCCTGAGCTTCGACGACGCGCCCGAGATGACGGAGGAGGCGATCGAGATCCTCCTGAAGCTCTGGCGCGAGGACACCGCGTCACACGACGGGACGCTTCTGGCGCTTTCCGGAGCTGAGTCTCCGCCCTCGTGCCTTCCAGCGGCCGCACCCGCCGCTACACATGGTGGCGAGCCGTCCCGCCTCGGCCGCGCGCGTCGGCGCGCGGGGCTGGCCGGTCGCGATGCACTTCACGCCGACCGACGTGGTGGCGCGCTGTGTGGAGGAGTATCGCGGTGCCGTCGCCGCGCGGACGCGACGCCGCCGGCGAAGGCCCGTATCGACCGCGGCTCCTGCTCTGTCGCGAGACCTACGTGGCCGAGACGGCGGCGACGGCGCGGGCCGAAGGCGCCCTGGCGCTCCAGGGCTTCTGGTATCTCTCGTCCCTCGCCGCACCGCCCCTGCCGAGCGAATACTCAGACACGCGCCTCAAGGAGCTGACGGGCCGGGTCTGGGGCGGAAAGACCTATGACGAGCTCGCCGCCGTCGGCGGCATGCTGATCGGCTCACCCGACGAGGTCGCGGCGAAGGTCGCCGGGCTCGAGGCGATCGGCGTCGACACGCTCCTGCTCGTGTGCAGCTTCGGCGGCCTCTCACACGCGCAGGTGTGCCGCTCGCTCGAGCTGTTCGCCGGCGCCGCGATTCGCTCGCGGTCAGACCATGTTCGTGACGGATGAGTCGAAGTCGCGCATGCCGATGGGCTGGAAGATCCGCGAGCCGATTCCTCGATTGACCGATCAACGACGCGCGGCGCTGTGGGCGCCCGGTCAGGCGCGGCCGACGTACCGCGTGACGTGGTACGGGTGTGGGCCAGACCAGGGCAGAACCGGCTGACGACCGCCGCGAGTCGCTCGTAGAGCTCCTGGCCGGGCGCGTTGAGCCGCGCGAGCCGCTCGCGCGCCGCCTCGGCCTCGCGGGCGAGCGCGGCCACGTCGATCGTCGTCAGCCGCCGATCTCGCACGACCATCCGGCCGCCGATCATCACGTGGGTCACCGCGCCGCCATCCTCGGTATGAACGAGCTGGTTGGTCGGATCGTTGAGCGGGATCCAGTTGACGTGGCCCAGATCGAGAAACACGATGTCGGCCTTGTAGCCCGCGGCCAGCCGGCCGATCAGGCCCTGGAAGCCGAGCGCGCGCGCGCTGCCCTCCGTCGCCGCCAGCGCCACCTCGTCCGTGGTCACCCAGCGCTCGATATCCGGGCGCTGCGCCTTGGACACGAACGAGGCCAGGCGCATCGACTCGTACATGTTCAGGTTGTCCGAGCAGTTGGCGCCGTCCGTGCCGATGCCGACGTTCACACGGCGCTCGAGCATCGCGCGCATGTCCGCCAGGCCGTTGCCCAGGCGCATGTTGCTGCCCGGGTTGTGGGCGACCGAAGCGCCGCGATCGCCGAGCCGCCGCATGTCGTCCTCGTCGAGCCACACGCCGTGGGCCACCGTGAACCGGTCGCTGACCACGCCGAGGTCGTCGAGGTGCGCGGTGAGCGTCTTGCCGTAGCGCTGCAGGCCGACGATCGCCTGCACCTTCGACTCGGCGACGTGGGTGTGCAATCCGACGCCGTGCTCGGCGGCCAGCGCCACGCACGCGCGGATGAACTCGTCCGAGCAGTGATGCGGGATCGTCGGCGCGACGGCCAGGCGGATCTGGTCGCGGTCGAGCTTCCACTCGGAGAGCGCTCTCCGCATGTTCTCGACGCTGGTCTTCCAGGGCGCCGGGCGTAGCTTCTCGACGTCCTGCTGCAAGGCCGGCGGCAGCACGTCCATCAGGCCCGGAATCGCTTCGTAGAACGTCCGATCGGCAACCATCGGCGCGACGACCGCGCGCATGCCGACCGCCGCGTAGGCGCTGCCGACCGCGTGAATGCCCTCGGGAGTCGGCGCCGGAAACTCGAGTGGCAGGTCGTAGCTGGCCGTGCAGCCCTTCAGCACCATCTCGACCGCGCCGATCTTCGCGCTGAGATGCTTGTCCTCGAGTGTCCGCCCGCCGCTGATCCACGGCCCGGCGGTGAGCAAGAGCTCGAGCGTCCACCGGTCGCCCATGCCCTTGGCGAGGTTGCCGTGGGCGTGCGTGTGGGAATTGATCAGCCCGGGATGAAGGAGTATGCCGCGCGCGTCGAGCACCGTCGCATCGGCCGGCGCCGGCATGCCCGGCGCACCGATCTCGGTGATGGTGTCGCCGGTGATCAGGACGTCGGCGGCATCGGCCCGATGGGCACGAACGTCGAGGACACGGCCACCTCGGATGATCGTCGCCATAGACCCTCCCGACCGCTCAGCGGCGAGCTTTGGCGTCCTGGATCGCGCGCCAGACGCGCTCGGCCGTCACGGGCATGTCGAGATGGCGCACGCCGAGCGGCGCCAGCGCGTCGTTGACCGCGTTGAGCAGCGCGGGCAGCGCGCCGACGGTGCCCGCCTCGCCCACCCCTTTGGCGCCGAGCGGATTCACCGCGGTCGGCACCTCGTGCGAGTCGACGTCGAAGTTGGGCATGTCGTCGGCGCGCGGCATCGCGTAGTCCATGAACGATCCGGCGAGCAGCTGGCCCGTCGTCGGGTCGTAGGTCAGCTCCTCGTAGAGTCCCTGCCCGAGCCCCTGGACCACGCCGCCGTGGATCTGGCCCTTCACGAGCATGGGGTTCACCATGCGCCCGACGTCGTCGACCACGGTGTGACGCACCACGCGCACCGCGCCGGTCTCCTCGTCGATCTCGACCTCGCAGATCTGCGAGCCGTTCGGGAACGTGACGGCCGACGGCGTGAACGACGCCTCTTCGCTGAAGCCCGGCTCCATTCCCTGAGGCAGCTGGCGCGGCACGTAGGCCGCGCGCGCGACGTTCGCGAACGTCACGCCCTTGTCCGTGCCTTTCACCGTGAACTTTCCATCCTGGTGGATCACATCGTCCGGCGCGGCCTCGAGCAGCCGCGCGGCGATGCGGCGCCCGCGCTCGATGACCTTCTCGGTCGCGCGCGTCACCGCCGAGCCGCCCACGGTGAGGGCGCCCGAGCCGCCGTTGCCGCGCCCGTTGCCGAGCAAATCGCTGTCGCCCCAGAACACCTGGATGCGCTCGGGCGGCACGCCGAGCTTGTCGCTCACGATCTGCGCGAACGCCGTCTCGTTGCCCTGGCCCATCGACGTCGAGCCCGCGAACAGCGAGACCGAGCCGTCGGCATTGACGCGCAGCTCGGCCGTATCCGGGTTCATTGCCGTATACGGCCCGCCGGCCACCTCGATCGGGTTGGCGATGCCCAGACCCCGCAGCTTGCCGTGCCTCTGGGCCTCGGCGCGCCGCTTCTCGAACCCGGCCCGATCGGCCGAGACCGAGCGCCAGGTCCATGCCGCGGCCGAACTCACCGCAGTCGTAGGTGAAGACGAGCCCGTCTTGAACGGCATCGCCGAGGACGGAATCAGGTTGCGGCGTCGCAGCTCGATCGGATCGATCTTGAGCTCGCGCGCCGCGACGTCGATGACGCGCTCGATCGCGTACGTCGCCTCCGGCCGGCCGGCGCCGCGGTAGGGCCCCGTCGGCGTCGTGTTCGAGAACACGCCGGTCGTCTGCACGTGGATCGCCGGCGTCGTGTAGACACCCGCCAGACCGCCGACGTTGTTCGTGCCGGGCCCCGCGCTGCGCGGCGTGAGGTAGGCGCCGATGTTCAGGCTGATCGCCACGCGCAGCGCCAGGAACTTCCCGTTGGCGTCGAGCCCGAGCTCGGCCGTGGAGACGTTGTCGCGTCCGTGCTCGTCGGTGACGAAACCTTCGCGCCGATCGGACGTCCACTTGACCGGCCGTCCCAGTCGCTTCGCGGCCCACAGCACCAGGACGACCTCGGGATAGACACCGCTCTTCATCCCGAAGCTTCCGCCGACCTCGCCCGTGATCACGCGCAGGTGGCTGTGCGGCACCTTGAGCACCTGATCGGCGAGCAAGGTGCGCAGACCATGCGGCGCCTGGATGCCCGTGTGCAGCGTGTAGCGACCGGTGCGCCGGTCCCACTCGCCGACGGCACCGCGCGGCTCCATCGGCGCGGCGGCCACGCGCGACACCACGAAGTCGAGACGGACGACGTGGGCCGCGGCGGCGAGGCCGCGCGCGGCGCCGTCCTTGTTGCCGGCCTCCCAGACGAAGGCGACGTTGTCCGGCGCCTGGGCCCACACCGCCGGCGCGCCCGGGCGCACCGCATCGGCCGTCGCGGCGACCGCCGGCAGCGCCTCGTAGTCGACGGCGACGAGCTCGGCGCGCGTCGACGGCCCGCTCCATCGTGTCGGCGACGACGAGCGCGACCGGGTCACCGACGTGGCGGACACGGTCGCGGATCAGCGCCGGCCGTGGTGTCGTGAACGCCGGCGACCCGTCGCGCCGCTTGCGAGACTTGTCGGTCGGCAGGTCGCCGAGCCCGTCGGCCGCGAGATCGGCGCCGGTGAGCACGGCGAGGACGCCGGCGGCGTTGCGGGCCGCCGTCGTGTCGATCGACCGGATGCCGGCATGCGCATGCGGAGAGCGCACGACGACGGCATAGGCTTGATGCGGCAGGTTCACATCGTCCGAGTAGCGGCCGAATCCCTGCAGAAGACGCGGGTCCTCGACGCGGCGCACCGACTGCCCGATCGCGAATTTCTCGACGGTGACGGGATTGCTCATGATGGTGCGGCAGTATACGCGAGGCGATGTGATACAAAAAGCCCATGAACGACAAGCGACGTCTCGCGCTCGGCAGTCTCGCCCTGGTATTCGCACTCCTCGCGGGCGGTCTCCTCGACCGGTCCGCTGCTCAGAACAAGCCCGAAGGTGAAATGCGGTGGGCCCTCTACGTGACGCTCTCGCCGGTGTGGTTCGATCCCGGTGAGGTCGTCGGCCAGATCACGCCGTTCTGGGTCCTGTATGCGATGCACGATGCCCTCGTGAAGCCGATGCCCGGCAACCAGATGACGCCGAGCCTCGCCGAATCCTGGACCGTCAGCGCCGATCAGCGCGCGTACGAGTTCAAGCTGCGCGAAGGACTGAAGTTCCACAACGGCGATCCGTTCACCGCCGAGGACGTGAAGTTCAGCTTTCTGCGCGCCAAGGGCTCGAAGGTCCTGCACGACCGCGTCAAGGAAGTCGTGATCGTCAGCCCGTACCGCGTCCGCTTCCAGCTCCACGAGCCGTTCCCGGACTTCATGGCCTTCTACGGCACCATGGCGACCGGCGCCGGCTGGATCGTCCCGAAAAGCTACGTCGAGAAGGTCGGCGACGACGGATTCAAGAAGAACCCGGTCGGGCTGGGACCTTACAAGTTCGTGAGCCACAATCCCGGGATCGAGCTGGTCATGGAAGCCAACGAGAGCTACTGGCGCAAGGTGCCGTCCGTGAAGCGCCTGGTCTACAAGGTGGTGCCGGAATCCACGACGCGCGCGGCGATGCTCAAGCGCGGCGAAGTGGACATCGCGTATCTCCTCGAGGTGCCGCAGGCGCAGGGAGCTGAAGCGCGATCCCAACCTCAAGCTCGCGTTCTCCGGCGGGATCGCGATCTTCTTCCTCGACTTCCTCGACCAGTGGGATCCGAAGTCACCGTGGGCCGACAAGCGCGTGCGGTTGGCCGCCAGCTACGCCCTCGATCGCCAGGCCCTGTCCGACGCCGAGACGCTCGGCGCCTCGAAGCCCGCCGGCAACTTCATCCCGCGCGCCTTCGACTTCGCGCTGCCGATCGAGCCGCTGCCGCACAATCCCGCGCGGGCCAAGCAGCTCCTGGCCGAAGCCGGCTATCCCAACGGCTTCGACGCCGGCGAGCTCTACCAGCTTCCGCCGTACTTCTCGCTCGGCGAGGCGATCATCGGCAACCTCCAGGCGGTCGGCATCAAGCTCAAGATGCGGCCGATGGAACGCGCCGCGTACTTCGCGGCGGTGCAGTCCAAGAAGGCCAAGGGGCTCTGCGTCTGCTCGAGCGCGCTCTACGGCAACGCCGCCTCGCGGATGTCCGAGATCTATCCCAGCGAGGGCGCCTACGCCTACGGCGGCTATCCCGACACCGACGCGCTCTACAAGCAGCAGGGGCGCGAGACCGACCGCAAGAAGCGCGAGGCGCTCCTGCACCAGATCCAGCAGATCATGAACGAGCGCACGCGCATCGCGCCGATCTTCGAGTACATCTGGCCCAGCGGCATCGGGCCGCGCGTCGAGAACCCGGCGCTCATGCTGATCAACCCCTATCCCTGGTCGGCGCCGCTCGAGGACGTGCGCCTGAAGAAGAGCTGACATGCTGATCGCTCGACTCGTCGCGACCGTGCTCCTCCTGGCCCTGCTGCCGGCGTATGGCCAGGCGCCCAAGCACGGCGGCATCCTGAACGCGATGCAGGCGGAGGACCTGCCGGCCGGCTTCTCGATCCACGAGACCTCGACGATCCTCGGCCTCTGGCCCTCGATGCCGTGCTACTCGAACCTCGTCATCTTCGATCCGTTCAAGCCGCGCGAGACCGCCGAGACGATCCTGCCCGAGCTCGCCGAGAAGTGGTCGTGGCAGGACGACTATCGCAACCTGGTCTTCTTTCTCCGGAAGAACGTTCGCTGGCACGACGGGCAACCGTTCACGGCCAAGGACGTCAAGTACACGTTCGACATGGTGCGCGAAGCGAAGGACGCGCCGGCCAAGCTCCGGCTGAACCCGCGCAAAGAGTGGTACGCGAACATCGACACGATCGAGACACCGGATCCCTTCACCGTGATCTTCCGCCTGCGGCGCCCGCAGCCCTCCCTCCTGATGATGGTGGCCTCCGGGTATTCGCCGATCTATCCGGCGCACGTACCGCCGGCGGCGTTGCGCGCGAAGTGCATCGGCACCGGCCCGTTCAGATTCAAGGAGTACACGCCCGGCCAGGTCATCCAGCTCGAGCGTAATCCCGACTACTTCGTCAAGGATCGCCCCTATCTCGACGGCATCCGCTATCCGATCATCGGCGAGCGCGGCACCCGCATGGCGGCGCTCCAGGCCAAGCAGCTCGACGTGTCCCTGCCGACCGAGATCACCACGGTGATGGTCGAGACGCTCAAGAAGACGACGCCCGCGCTCGTGGTCACCGAGACCAGTCATAGCGGCAGCGATACGGTGCTGCTGAACCACAAGCGGCCGCCCTTCGACAACATCCAGGTGCGCCGCGCGATCAACCAGGCGCTGGATCGTCGCGCCTACGTGAAGGGCCTGCGCTACGGCGGCGCGATCGCCAGCTCCGCGATGCCGCCCCGGCCCAACGGCCTCTGGGGTCTCACCGCGTCAGGAGGTCGCCCCGCTCCCGGGCTACCGTGATCCAGTACGGGATCGCGCCGACGCGAAGCGCCTGCTAGCCGAGGCCGGCTTCGGGCCCGGCAAGCCGCTGCGCGTGGAGCTCGCCACGCGCTCGTGGGCGCTTCAGACCGATCTCGCGGTGTTCGTCCAGGAACAGCTCCGGCAGGTCGGCATCGAAGCAACGCTCAAGCAGATGGACTCGGGCGTCTGGTATCCGGCGCTGACCCGGCGCGACTACACGATCGCCGCCAACCTCACCGCGGTCGGCCTCGACGATCCCGACGCGTTCTTCTACGAGAACTACAAGTGCGGGTCGACGCGCAACTACAGCGAGTACTGCAACCCCGAGGTCGACGACCTCATCGACCGGCAGTCACGCGAGATCGATCCCAAGAAGCGGCTCGCGCTGGTGATCCAGATCCAGCAGCGTCTCGAGGCGGACGTGGCCAAGCCGATCCTGGGCTGGCGCTTCGGCTACTTCGTGCAGTGGCCCTACGTGAAAAACCTCGTCCCGCATCACGTCATCTACAACTACGCCCGGATGCAGGAGGTGTGGCTGGACAAGTAGCCGATCAGCGCTTCAGCGCCTCGGGATTCTGGACATTGATCGGCTTGCCGTTCGCGAACCCGAGGATCTGATCGAAGATGCCGGCGAACATGTGCTCGAGCCCGTCGCGCTCGACGTAGCCGAGGTGCGGCGCGCAGATCACGTTGTCCATCGACAGGAGCGGATGCTTGCCGCCGAGCACCGGCTCCTCCTCGTAGACGTCGACGGCGGCCATGCCCGGACGCCCGGCGCGAAGCGCCGCCTCGAGCGCGCCCGGCGCGACCAGCCCGGCGCGGCTCGTGTTGACGATCAGCGCGGTCGGCTTCATCCGCGCCAGGTCGGCGGCGGTGACGATGCCGCGCGTGGCGGGGATCAGCCGCAGGTGCAGCGACAGCACGTCCGACTCGGCGAACAAAGCCTCCTTGCTCGCGGCGACGGTGAACCCGTCGGCGCGCGCCTGGGTCACCGAGTTCTCGCGACCCCATGCGAGCACGTTCATGCCGAACGCCTTGCCGTAGCCCGCGACCACCGCGCCGATCTTGCCGTAGCCGTAGATCCCGAGCGTCTTGCCGCGCAGGCCGATGCCGATCGGATAGGCCTGCCACTTGCCGGCTCTCAGCGCGCTCATCTCTTGCGGGATGCGCCGGAACGCCGCGATGACGAGCCCCAGGTGAGCTCGGCCGTCGCGTACGACGGCCGGCCGGGGCCGGTGTGCGAGCACACGAGCACGCCGCGCCGCGTGCACGCCTCGACGTCGATATGAGGAAACACGCCCGCCTGGCTGATCAGCTGAGCTTGTCGAGGCGCTCGAGCAGCGGCGCCCGGATCGGCGTGCGCTCGCGGATCAGCACGAGGGCCTCGGTGTCCTTGAGCCGGCCGGCGAGCGTGTCGACGTCCTTGGTGTGATCGTTCCAGATCGTCACCGCGTGGCCGGCCACCTTCGGAAAGCACGCGAGGGTGCGGATCGTGTCCTGGTAGTCGTCGAGGATCGTGATGTTCATGTCGGCTCGCTCCATCCCTGATCGGCCTTCACGGCGAGGAATTCACCATTGCCCACGGGAACCAGACTCGTGACGAATTCGCGGTCGGCCGAGACCAGCGCCACGAACGGCGCCATCTCGGCCTGGTGCGAGGTCGCGTTGTCGACGACGAGCAGCCCGCCGGGGCGCAGCACGCGCTTGAGATCCGGCCACCAACCCGGGTACTCCGGGCGCTCGGAGTCGAGAAAGACGAGATCGTACGCGCCGTCGGTCGCGCGCTGCAGCACGTGGCCGGCATTGTCGTGCAGCAGCGTGATGGTGGCCGCGAGCCCCGACCGCGCGAAGTTGGCGTTGGCGAGCCCGATCTTGTAGTCGGAGAGCTCCACGGTGGTCACCCGGCCGCCGATCGCGCGCGCGGCGCGTCGCGAGCCAGAGGGTCGAGTAGCCGTTCGACGTCCCGATCTCCAGCACGCGCCTGGCCACGGTCGCCCGGATCAGCACCGCCAGGAGCTCCCCGGTGTCACGCGTGATGTTCAGCATCCGACGCGGCCGCTCGGTGTTCGGTGCCGTCGTTGGTTTTGCCGAACTGCTCGAGCTCGGCCAGCAGCGCGTCGAGACCCTTCGCCACAGAACCTCCCGCGTGACGATCGGAGAGCCTGCACGCCCGCCAGCCGTGCACGGCTGACTCGCTCGCGTGGGAGAGTAGCGGCCCAAGGAGGCGGCCATGAAATACGGCGTGATCCTTCCGATCTGGCAACTGTCGGTGCGTGACGCTGAGACCCTCGCGCTGAGGGCCGAGGATCTCGGGCTCGACGGCGTGTTCGTGCCCGACCACATCCTGGCGCCGCCGGCGACCACGCAGCACTACGGCCCGAACTGGCCCGATCCGTTCTCGCTCCTGGCCTTCATCGCCGGCCGCACCCAGCGGATCCACGTCGGGGCGAGCGTCATCGTGCTGCCGTACCGGAACCCGCTCGTCACGGCCAAGGCCGCGGCGACGGTCGACCAGGCTTCGGGCGGCCGGTTCATCTTCGGCGTCGGAGTCGGCTGGGACGAAGAAGAGTTCCGTAACCTCGGGCTTCCCTTCCGCGAGCGGGGTGCCCAGACCGACGAATACCTCCGCGTGATCAAGGCCGCGTGGAGCGCCGACCAGCCGTCCTTCGCCGGCAAGTACCTGAACTTTTCGGGCGCGACCTTCGCGCCGCGGCCGGCCCAGAACTCCGCACCCGCCGATCTGGGTCGGCGGGCTGCCCGGCGCGATCTCGTCGCCGGCGCTCCGGCGCGTCGCGTTGCTCGGCGATGCCTGGCATCCCCTCGCCCTGAGCCTCGCCGACATCGAAAAGGGAATCGCGACGGTCCGCGAGCTGGCCGGCAAGGCCGGCCGGACGGTCGGCTGCGCGCCGAGAAACATGCTGGCGCTCGCCGACCGAGCCGAAGGGCGGCAGCCGCGGCGCCTTCGAGGGCTCCGTCGACGAGGTGGCCGGCGACATTCGCCGGGTTCGCTCGCTCGGCTGCGAGTGGATGACGTTCGATCTGCCGCGCGGCGACGTCGCCGGCATGACCCGCGCGATGGAGCGTTTGACCAAGGAGGTTCGCCCGGCCGTCTAGCCGGCGGGCGATCGACCATGCGCATCGAGAGCATCGAAGCGATTCCGATCGAGATCCCGCTCAAGAAGAACTTCGGCGGCAGCACCTACACCGTGCTCACGCGCTGCACGGTGGTAACGCGCATGCGGACCGATACCGGCCTGGTCAGCGAGGTCTACAACGGCGACAACCGCGAGCACGGGCGCGAGATCGTGCGGCTGATCCGCGAGCACGCTCGCCCCCTCGCCCGCGGCATGAGCATCTTCGAGGGTGAGCGCGTCTGGGAGCGGCTGTTCGCGACCAGCCATCTGAGCCGTGACCGCAAAGTGCTGCTCGAGGCAATCGCCTGCGTCGATTGCGCGCTCTGGGATCTCGTCGGCAAGGCGTTGGGCAAGAGCGTGTGCGCCCTGCTCGGCGGCTACCGCTCCCGGCTGCCGATCATCTCGATCGGCGGCTACTACATGGAAGGCAAGACGCTCGCCGACATCGGGCGCGAGATGGAAGCCTACCGGCGCGCCGGCATGGCTGGGTGCAAGTTCAAGGTCGGCGGGCTCACGCCCGAGGACGACGCGAAGCGGGTCGACGCCGCGCGCAAGGCCGCGGGCCCCGACTTCATCCTGGCCGTGGACGCCAATCGCGGCTGGTCGGCCGACGATGCGATCCGCTTCTCGCGCCTCATCGAGCCGCTCGATATCCGATGGTTCGAGGAGCCGTGCCACTGGTACGACGACGCGGCGCTGATGGCGCGCGTCCGGCAGGCAACCCGAATCCCCGTGACCGCCGGCCAGTCGGAGATCACGAGCCACGGCGTGCGCCGGCTGGTCGACGCCGGCGCGGTCGATCTGGTCAACGTCGACGCCTCCGAGTGCGGCGGCGTCACCGAGTGGCGCCGCGCCGCCGCGCTCTGCGGCGTGGCGGGGCTCCAGATGGCGCATCACGAGGAGTCGCAGATCTCGCAGCACCTGCTGGCGGCGGTGCCGCATGGCACCTACGCCGAGTGCTTCGCCGATCCCGAGCGCGATCCGGTATGGCAGACCATGTGGGCGAATCGGCCGTCGATCAAGGACGGGATGTTGGACGTCGCCCAGGGTCCCGGCTTCGGGATCGTCCTCGACGAGGGCTTGATCCGGCGCTACCGCGTCGACTAGTCGAGCGCGCTCGAGACGTTACGCGGGCGCGGCGGCGCGTACGAGGGCGAGGTGGTCCTCGACCGTGTCCTTCGCGGTGATCGCGCGGATGACGACCTCGTCCACCGCGCCCTGCCACGCGGCGAGACCGCGCTTGATCGCCTCCGGGCTGTCGGCGGCGATCGCGGTCTCCACGGGCTTCAGGCCCATGCGATCGAAGTTGGCGCCATAGGCGGGTACCGACGCGTAGCGCTTGCCTTCTTCCTGGAGCCGCTCGCTCGCCCCGGGGCCCAGCGCGACGCGCAGGTAGGCGCAGAGTCTCGGCGTTTTCCGTTTCGCGGCGGTCGCGCCCTCACGCACCAGCTCGGCGGACCGACGCGCGTACTCGGGCGTGAGCCAGTTGAAGAGCACGCCGTCGGCAACCTCGCCGGCGAGCCGGCACATCTGGGGACCGAGCGCCGCCACGATGAGCCGCGTCGACAGCTGGCGCCGCAGCTCGCCGATGCCGGCGCGCACGCGCTTGAGCGCCTCGGGATTCGGGCTGCCGACTCCGAGGAGTAGCCGCTCGAGCGGAAGCCCCGTCGTCTTCACGCCCTGGACGATGCTCTCCGGTCCGCGCGTGTGGAGCGGGATCACGCCGATGCCGAGCTCGATACGCTGCGTCTCGCGCGCCGCGTGCGCGAGCGCCGCGAGCCCGTCGGTCGGGCCGGGATGATTGACCCAGAACGAGGTGTAACCCGAGCCGTTCGGCTTCCTTCGCCGAGGCGCGGATGACCTCGGGGGACGTTCCGGCGAACACCGCGAAACCCAGCCCCATCGCGCAATCTCCTCTCGAACTTCGGTCCGTGGCAACCGACGACGCGCAGTATACTCCAGCTGAATTGTCATGATCGGGCCTCGAGACTCGACGCGTACGGGGGCGCAGACCATCACCGTGATGGTCACGTTTTTCGCCGACCTCCGCCGGTTCTTACCGCGCGGCTCCGACGGGCCGCAGCGCTACACCGTGCGCGAGCACGCCACCGTCGACGACCTGCTCGCACTGATCGGCGTCGCGCCCGACGCCGATCTGACGATCGCAGTCGACGGCGAGCAGGCGGCCCGGGACACTTCGTTACACGAAGGCGCCGAGATCATGCTCTTGAGTCCGATGGAAGGGGAGCCGCAGCCGCAGCCGCCGCCGGCGAGGCGACCACGTCGATGGAAGGGGGAGCCGCCTGATGGAACGCTACGGCTACTGGAACAAGATCCTGCACGTGAATCTCGCCGATCGCACCACCTGGATCGAGGAGCCGGGCGACGCCGTTCTTCCGCCGCTACGCCGGCGGACGCGGGCTCATCGCGCCACTACCTCCTGAAGTACGTGCCGAAGGGCGCGGACCCGCTCGGGCCCGACAACATTCTGGTCATCGCGCCCGGCGTCCTCACGGGCGCGCCGGTGCCCGGCGCCGGACGCCACAGCGTCGGCGCCAAGTCGCCGCTCACCGGCGGCTTCGGCGAGTCGGAATCGGGCGGCTACTGGGGCGCCGAGCTGAAGCGCGCCGGCTGGGACGCGATCGTCTTCCACGGCGTCTCGCCTACTCCGGTCTATCTCTGGATCAGCGACGGCGCGGTCGAGTTCCGCGACGCCGCGCATCTCTGGGGCAAGATCACCGGCGAGGTCGAGGACGCGATCCTCGCCGAGCTCGGCGATCCGCGCATCCGCATCGCGCAGATCGGCCCGGCCGGCGAGAACCTCGTGCGCTTCGCCTGCATCGCCAACGAGCTGAACGAGGTCGCGGGCCGCACCGGCATGGGCGCCGTCATGGGGTCGAAGCGGCTCAAGGCCATCGCCGTCCGCGGCAAGACCCCGGTGAAGATCGCCGATCAGCCCGGGCTTCTGGCGATCGCCAAGTGGGTGTCCGGCACCATGGACGAGAAGCACCGGGCCTTCCACGAGTTCGGGACCGGCGCCGCGATGCAGGGCAAGAGCCTCGAGGGCGGGATGCCCGTCCTCAACTATCGCCTGGGCGCCGCCGACACCATCGCCAAGGTGGACGCGATCGCGGTGCGCGATCAGGTGCGCGTCAAGATGGGCGCGTGCTACGCGTGCTCGGTGCGCTGCAAGAAGGTCGTCCACATCGAGGAGAAGGAGGAGGCGGCGCGCGCGGCGCGCCGAGAACGTCTACAAGGGTCGAGCGCGTGTGGCGTTCGATCCGCTCGGCCGCTACGGCGTCGATCCGCGGTACGGCGGACCGGAGTACGAGTCGCTGGCCGCCGCTGGGCGTCAATCTCGGCCTCGACGACCTGATCGCCATCTGCAAGTCGAACGAGATGTGCAACTACCTCGGCGATGGACACCGTCTCGCTCGGCGCCACACTCGCGTGGGCGATGGAATGCTTCGAGAAGGGCATCCTCACGCTCGACGACACCGGGCGGCGTGCCGCTCCGCTTCCACGACGCCGACGGCGTCATCAAGCTGGTCGAGATGATCGCGTACCGCGCAGGGCATCGGCGATCTGCTCGCCGAAGGCTCGCAGCGCGCGCGCGCAGCGGCTCGGCCGCGGCTCCGAGGCGTTCCTGACGACGGTGAAGGGCATGGAGATGGCGATGCACGACCCGCGTCACATGCCGGTCATGCGCGCGTCGTATCTGCTGGCGCCGACCGGCGGCGACCACATGCGCCAGACCAGCAATCGCAACGGCCTGCGCAACCAGATCGGGCTCTGCCACTTCCTCGCCTACGAGGACGACCAGTCGCTCCAGATCCTCAAGACGGTCACCGGCTGGGACATCACGCCCGACGAGATGGTGACGACGGCCCATCGCGGCCTCACGCTCGCGCGCCTGTTCAACCTGCGCGAGGGCATCGACCGCGCCGACGACCGGCTGCCCGCGCGCTTCAGCGATCCGCTGCCGAAGCACGCCGGCGCTCACCCGCGAGCAGCAGGACAAGGTCGTCACCGACTACTACGTCGAGCAGGGCTGGGATCCGGCAACCGGCGTCCCGACGACCGAGACGATCCGCGGCGCTCGAGCTCGAGGCCGACGCGGTCCACGCGGGGTAATCCAGGGCAACGCCGCCGATGGCCGCAGACGACCTGAGGATCGAGGACGATCCACGCCGCGAGGACGTCGCGCTCCTGGACGAACGGCTCTACGAGTTCAACGCGGCCGGCGAGCGGTGTCGACGACGGCCGCTCGCTCGCGATCTTCGTGCGCGACGGCGACGGCACGATCGTCGCGGGCATGCACGGCTGGACCTGGGGTGGGACCGGGTTCGTGCAGGCCATCTGGGTCCACGAGACGCGTCGCGGTCACGGCCTCGGCTCGCGCCTGCTCACCGCGGCCGAGGCGGAGGCGCGGCGCCGCGGCTGCCACCAGATGCACCTCGACACGCACGGCTATCAGGCGCCCGAATTCTACCGACGCCACGGCTACGACGTGATCGGCGAGCTCCCGGGCTGGCCCGGCGACGACGTCCGGATCTTCCTCCGCAAGCGTCTCGTCTAGCTCACCATCGCGAACGTCCGCTCGATGTTGGCGAGCGGCGCCGGTGCGCCACGGCCGGTAGTCGTTGTACGCCGAGAACGTCTTTTCGTAGCGCGGCGCGAGCTTGGCGATGACCCGCTGCTTGACCTCGTCGAGGGTCGCGCCGGTCGCCACCTCCTGACGGACGGCCTCGACCATGTCGTAGACGTAGGCCCGGAACGCATGTGAGCCACTCCCGGCCGGTCACGTCGCCGTGGCCCATGATGATGTGGGTGAAGTCGAGCTGGGCGAGACGATCGAGCGTCCCCGCCCAGTCCTCGGGATAGCCGTCGCCCATGTAAGGGCGTCCAGCCGATCATCGCGTCGCCGGTGATCACGACCTTCTCCTTCGGCAGATAGACGAACACGTCGCCCTCGGTGTGCGCGCGCCCGAGATGCAGCAGGTGGATCTCGCGGTCGCGACGGTAGAGCTTCATCGTCCGCTCGAACGCGATCGTGGGCAGCGCCGGCTTGAGCGCGCGCACCTCGGCCAGGTACGACTCGGCCGAGCTTGAGATCGGCCTCCAGCTTGGCCGCGCTGGGCGGCGTCGCGGCGGCTGGATGTCGGCCTTGAGCTTGGCGATCTCGGCCGGCACCTGGCGCACGTGGTCCTGGATGCGCTTGAGCCCCTTGCTGCACCATGGCCTCGCGCGTGATCTGGTTGGTGACGATCTCGGCGTCGGGATAGGCCGCCGGATAGACCTCGTTGCCGTGCCAGTGGTCCCAGTGGAAGTGCGTGTTGACGACGTAGCGCACCGGCTTCTTCGTCATCTCGCGCAGCCTGCTCGATGATCACCTGTGCCGCCGACGGCTTCGAGTGCGTGTCGACGACCATCACGCCGTCGGCGTTCTCGATGATCGCGGTGTTGCAGTTCACCTTGTATGCGGGCGACGCCACCGCCGCATAGCACGCCGTCGGCGACCTTCTTGATGTCGAACCGCGCGTCTCCGCCGCCGGGTCCTTCGTGAGCGCAGCAATCCATCGGAGTCTCTCCTTAGTCTGACGTTCGAGGCCGCGGATCAGGTATGCCGGCGCGATGAGCCTAGCGCGAACAGCCCCCAGCTCGCCAGTACCGCGAACGGGCGCGGCGCCGAACGGGATCGTGTACGAGCCGGTCAGGTCGTAGAGGAAGCCGGCGGCGGCCGGGGCCCAGCGCCGCCCCGCACCGCCAGCCGAGATTGAGGACGCCCAGGATCGCGCCGAGCGCGCGGGTGCCGAACACGTCGGGCACCGCCTTGGCGAGCATCGTGTCGGCCGCGGCGAAGCCGACCCCGAGCACGACGCAGCGACGCCGAGCAGCGCCGCGACGCGACGAGAGCCCGCAAGAGCGCCAGCAGCGCCGATCATCTGCAGCACGTAGCTCAGGCGGATCGTCGTGAAGGTTCCGATCCGGTCGGACACGACGCCGGACGCCGACCCGCCCGGTGACCGCGCCCACGCCGTACGCCGTGAGCGCGAGCGAGGCGCCGGCCAGGCTGATCCCCTGGTCGTGCGCGAACGGCACGATGTGAACCGAGATCATCAGCGTGAGGGCGCCCAGCAGGAGCCACGAGCACGTTCAGGTACCACTGGCGCGTGTCGCGCCAGTGCCTCGGCGAGCGTGACGCTGCGTAGCCGCAGCGGCGCGGCGTATCCGCGCGCGCGCGGCGCGGCGCATCTCGCCGGTGACGCGGCAGACGCACGGTCAGCGCGGCCAGCATCGTGACGACGCCCGCAGGTCGCCCCGAGCAGACGCGTAGGCGGTCTCGCCAGCCGACCTTCGCGATGAGCCACGCCGACAGCGGCCCGGCCGTGATGTAGGCCGAGGTTGAAGCCGACCAGCACCAGCGCCAGCGCCAGGCCGCGATGCGTCGTCGAACCAGCGCGTGACGGTCGTCGTGGAGAGCAGATAGAAGCTCGACATGCCGACTCCGCCGAAGCACGCCGACGAGTAGATAGAGCTGCCACAGCGCGGTGACGGTCGACGACCAGCGCGAAGGCGCCGCCGGCCAGAATCACCGTGCACGACCAGCATCACCCGCGGACCGTGACGATCGGCCAGCGCGCCGATGCGCGAAGCCGGCGACGCCGCCGAGCAGCAGATTCACCGACAGCGCTGTCGAGATCGCGCCGCGGCTCCAGCCGAAGGTCTCGGCGAAGACCGGCAGGAACACGCCGTAAGCCGCGAGCGGGGTCGAGACCTCGCAGGTGACGACGAAGAGCGCGGCTACGATCAGCCAGCGACGCGAGGCCGGGCGCACGCTGAGACTTCTATCACAGTTTCCTGCCGAGAACCGCGACGAGCCGTCAATAGCGAGACGCTCCACTGTCCGCCGTGGTCCAACACGTCACGACTCCTTCGGCTCGAGTGTGCTGAACGGTCACACGCTTCCGATCCCCTGATCCGATCGTCTGAAATTCCAAGGGCGAGATCGATTGTGAGCTGTTTGGCATCCAGCGCTGCACCCAGCGCCGCGCGGTGACACCAGAACGTCCGCGGACAACCCGAGCGACCAGAAAGCGAGGTTGAGGAGTGGCGACGATGATGATCGAGACCGAGCACCGCGGATGGCTGATCGAGTCGCGATCCTACGAGGTCGAACGGCAATCGCTGGCGCCCCAGGGCGCTCGTGAGTCAGCTCGACAACGGAAGGATCTGCACGCACGACGTGCGCGCGTTGCTCAGCTTGACGTTCGAGACCGCGGAGGCGGCTGACGAGTACGCGGTCAGGATGGCGAAAGCATGGATCGAGGACCGAGACTACGCGACCGCGCTCCTTTGCCACGTCATCACGAAGCTCACGGGATGATGCCGATACGGCTCCCAGCGAGGCTTGAGCGCGATCCAGCGGTCGTCCACCAGGCGCTCACGCATCTCGACGAGCGACAGCTCGACCGCGCGCGCCGCGGTCACGTGATCGCTCATGAGGTGCACGTACGTCTCGATCGCCACGGACTCCCCGGATGCACGATCGAAGTGCGTCGGCATCCCGGTCGTCATGATGAAGTGAGGGTGATAGCCGACGAGCACGTAGCGGCCGCTCGGCCGGAGCAAGCGCGACGCTTCGCGGTAGAGCGGGCGCAAGTCTCGCAAATGCTCTTCCACCAGGCAGGTCGTGACGAGATCGTACTCGCCGCTCGCCAGCCCGGTCGCGCCGACGTCGGCCTGCAGCGAGGTGATCGGTAGATCGTGCGGGTGCGGGCGATCGCCAGCATCTCGGGCGTCAGATCGACGCCGTCGAGCCGGGGCACGCCGCGGGCCCGCAGCCACGCGCCGGTCCGGCCGGTTCCACAGCCGAGATCGGCGGCGTGCTCGACCGCCCTCCATGGAACCGATTCGAGCGCGTCGAGCAGGACGACGTCCATCTCGTCCTCCACCGTCGTCTCGTACGACGGCACCCACTCGCCGTAACCCTCGCGCGCGGAGACGGTCGGATAGCGCCTCCGGTCGAAGTGGGCAAACTCCAGCATGATCACGGATTGTACCGGGAAGCGGCGAGCGCCGCGCCGGGCTAAGGGACGAGTCGGTCGGCCAGAGAGCCTCCGCCCACCGGCGCGGGCAGTACCGGCAGGCTTCGCGGGCTCGACCGGCGCGACCGGCGCGGGTCCATCGAGAGGACCGGCTCGAGCGGCCTCGGTGTCAGCGGCCTCACGGGCTCGCCGGGCTTTGCCGGGCTCGCCGGTTTTCACATGGTCGCCGGGCTTGATCAGCTCGACCGGCGCCGACGGCTTGGCCGGCGCGGCCTTCGGACGCGTGGACTTCCGCGTGAGATCCAGCGCCAGCACGATGACGCCGATACCCGCGACCACGATGCCCGCGAACAGCCCTGGCAGCCATGACGAGAGAACCAGGTTGGAAATCTTGAGGCGGTTCCACAGCTCGACGGCAGGGTACGCGCAGCGCCGACGTGAGCACGCCGAGCTCGATCAAGCAGAGGGCCAGCCCGCGGAGCGGCACTCGTCCGCGCCGCTCGATACACGCTGTACGCAACTCCAGTCGTGACGACGAGCGCGATTCCCCGAAGATCGCGAGCTGAGTCCGGCGCTCCGCCTTGTCCGCTGTCACCGCCTCTTCACGCTTGGCGGCCTCGGCGGCCACCTCGCGCTCGGCGGCCGCGGAGGCCTCGGTCGCCGCCTTGGCGAGCGCAATCGCCGCCGCATCGTCCGGAGGACGCTGAACGGTCGCGGGCGCAGCCTGACGCCGCGGTTCCGCTGCCGGCCGACTGGCGACGACGGTCGGGGCCGGCGCTTCGTCCGATCGGATCTCCATGCCGCCGCTCGGCGGAAAGATGACCGCCGCGGGATGAGACGCGGTCGCGACTGCCGGATCAGGGGCGCGCTCCGCGACCGCCACCTGACGCGACGTCGTCCGCGCGAGTCGAATACTCGGCGACCCGAGGCGCCGACGATCGCGAGGTGCTCACGCGCGCCGGCTCATCGGCGCGGGCGACCGAGCGCTGGGTCGTCGGGTTGGGGCGTGCGTATTCCGCGGGACGCGGAGTCGGAGCCTGCGCCGCGCTGGGCGGCGGGTACTCCGCGCAGCCGACGCCGAGCGCCTGTCCCGAGCGATACAGCGTGCGCGCGGCGCGGTCGCAATCATCATTGGATACGTACGCGCGTTCCAGCGACCAGGCCTTGTTGTCTCGATTCACATACAGCCGCCACTCGGCGGAGGCACCGGTGGCCACCATCGCCGTCATAATCGTCGTCGTAATCAGTCCAACCGCGGTCTTCATGACCGGCCCTCCCCTTCCCGGGGTTCGACGCGCCGAGACACCTTGCGCGCAATACGCCAGCACCTGGATCGAGCAACGCGTATGCCATACCCCCGACGCCTGAAAAATTGACGGCTTACGAAGAAGAGGGCTCCGGGTTTCAGCGTCTGGCTTGCCGTTTCCGTCTCTACGAGGTGCCACAGACTGTCGGTCGGTCATTCGAGCCCGGGCCACCGGGGCATCGCTGTCGTGGCCTTCCGCTTTGGTGTATAACAAGGGCCCGTAGCTCGAACACCAACAAAGGAGAGACTCGATGGCCCAGCTGCAGATTCCCCTCGACGCCCAGCGCTTTTCCAAAGGCCTGTCCTGGAAGGACTACATGGCCCAGATGGGCGACACCATGGCGCGCACCGAGGAGTACTACTCGAAGTCGGGCCTGACCGACGACGAGCGGAAGTTCTTCGGCGGCGTCACCCAGGTCAAGTACGCCATGATGCTGGCCGAGAACTGGTGTGGTGACGTGCATCGCAACTCGCCGCTGCATCGCCCACATCTGCGAAGCGATGCCGGGCTGCGAGCTCCGGGTCTTCTTCCGCGACAAGGAACGCCGACCTGCGCGACACCTACCTCAACAACGGCTATCAGTCCATTCCGGTCGTCGCGTTCTTCGACAAGGACTGGAACGAGATCGGCCGCTGGATCGAGCGCTCTCACGCCGCGACGGGCAAGGCCGCGCAGATCCGCGCCAAGACCACCGACATCGCGCCGAAGGACAAGGCCGGACGCGGCGCATGAACGAGATGCGCAAGCAGGTCGGTGAGCTGTACGCGGTTCCGGGTGGCTCCGCTCTGGCGCGCCGCCGCGGCAGGAAGTGCGGCTCGTCCTCGAGCAGCGGCTCGGACTCGCCAAGAAGTAACCCGCGCACCGACGGCGGCGCTGAATTTCGCGGCGTGTCGCGGCAAGTGGTTTTGCCGGCGGCACGCCGCGATTGTCTTCAGGGCACCTTCGGCCAGCGCGTAGGCCTGGTCGATCAGGTGCACCGCGCGCAGACAATCGTGGACGCTGATCGGCGGCGGCTGCCCTCGACGCCAATGGTCGAGCGCATCGCGTAACGCGGTCAGGGCGATCGGCTCGGCCGGAGCACCCGGTGCGGTCTCTTCACCCGTCGCCGTCGTGAGCCGAAGCGTATCGTCCTTCAAGGTCAGGATCGCGTCACGCCAGGCGATCTTCGATTCCCCGTCGGTTCCGATGCGAGGAAACGTGTTGCCGACCTCGATCGTCCCGAGCACGCCGCTGGCCGACCGCAGCAGGACCGACGCGTAGTCCTCGACCGCCTGGCCGAGCGCGCGCGCGCTGACCTGAGCCCCGATCACGCGCGCATCCTCGCCGGTCAGGAACAGGAACAGATCGAGTCCGTGCGGGCCGAGGTTACGCAGGCAGCCGCCGCCGGCGTCGCTCGGGATCGAGCATCCACGGCGCGTCCCACGCGACGATAGCGCGCCGACGTGGGGCGGTTCAATCGAAAGTAGATGTGCGACAGCGGCCCGAACTGCTGCCCGCGGCCGCGAGCGCGCGGGCGCGGGTGACGAAGGGCTGATAGCGCTGCCCGAGGGGCACGGCCGCGAACGCGTTCTTCGCGGCGGCCCGGTCGGCGACGCGACGGACCTCGTCGGCGTCGATGCCCATCGGCTTTTCCATCAGGAACGGATAGCCCTGATCGACGAGGTAGAGCGCGGTCTCCGCCATGCTACTGTGTCGGCCGAGCGCGATCACGAAGTCGGGCCGGGTCTCCGTCAGCATCCGCCGGTAGTCCGTGTAGACCGTCGGATCGCCCAGCGCCGCCGCCCGCTGCGCGGCGATCGACTCGCTCGCGTCTTGAAGCGCGACGAGCCGCATGTCGGGCATGCCGCTCGAGGTGGCGCAGATAGGCCGAGTCGTAGAGCGAGTGCCAGTGGCTGACGCCGATCGCCGCGACCCGTGTGGGCACGGCGCAAGAATAGCAGGGACAGGAGGAGACGATGCGGAGCATCGACGTTCACGCGCACCTGACGCCGCAGTGCTTCTGGCGGGCCACCGAGAACGGCGGCAACTGGCACACGCTCACGCCGCGAGAAGGACGCGAACGGCCAGGAGATCGCCGATCGTCGGCGGCGAGCGGCAGATGCTGCCGCCGCGCGCCAAGTGGACGCCCGAGGAGCGGCTCGGCCGACATGGACTCGCTCGGCGTCGACGTGCACGTCGTCTCGCCGTACGTCGGGTTCTACAACTACCAGCTCGACGCGAAGCTCGCGACGGCCACGGCGCGGGCGACCAACGACGAGATCGCCTCGATGACCCGCGCGTGGCCGACGCGGTTCGCCGGGCTCGGCACCCTGCCCGATGCAGGACGTGAAGGCGTCGATCGCCGAGCTCGAGCGCTGCATGATCCAGCTCGGCCTCAAGGGCGTCGGAGATCAACGACCACGTCAACGGGCGCACGCTCGAGGAGCCGGAGTTCCGCCCGTTCTGGAAGGCGGCGGAGCAGCTCGGCGCGCTCGTCTTCTTCCATCAGGCCGGCGAGACGCTCGGTGACCCAGCGGACCAAGCGCTATCACCTGCCGAACAGCATCGGCAACCTGGTCGACCGCGCGGTGACGTTCGCCACGCTCGTGTCACGGCGGCGTCATGGACGCAGTGCCCCGACCTCAAGATCGTGCTCGGCCACGGCGGGGGCTACACCTGCTACGGGATCGGCCGGATGGACCACGGCTGGAAGGTCCGCGTCCGAGGCGCGCGTGAACATCAGCCAGCCGCCGAGCGCCTATCTGCGGCGCTTCTACTACGACTGCATCGTCTACACCGAGCCGGCCGCTGCGCTTCCTGATCGACACGGTGGGCGCCGACCGCGTGGTCTTCGGCACGGACTGGCCCTACGACATGGCGCTCGACTGGCCGGTCGTCGTGGATCCTCGCCATGGAGAGCCTCACGCCAGGCACGAGAAGGAGGCGATCCTCTGGCGAGAACCTGGAGCGGCTGCTGGGCATCTGACGAAGACTCAGCGGCGCCCCTCCGCGCTTACCATTTGCCGGATCTCGCCGATGAGCCTCGGCGGCGGCCCGCGCCAGCCTCTTGCGCCTGCGACCGAAGGAGATGACAGAGCCGATGAGAAGGGGGACGCCGACGACGATCGCTGGGATGAGCCACCACGGTTGAGCCAAGGGGCTAGGGGCTCGGGAGCATCCATCCGAACCACTCTCCGGGCAGTCGGAATCCCGGCCCACGGCGTCGAGCCCTCGCACGCCGGCCAGAATCCCCTTCGAGAGATCGCCGCGACGGAGCGCCGGGAGGATCAGGCGGTCCGTGATCTCTCGAACCCGGCCGTCGTGCGTGCCCCGCCACGCGGATCCGAGCTCGATGCGTGCCAGGCGATCATCGGCCGAGACGAGCAAGGTGAGTCCGTAGCCCTGCCGCTCTGGGTCGGCGGGCCACGCCTTCAGCATCTCGGAGGCGTAGCGCTCGATCGTGTAGCCGGCGGCGCCGTACGCTGAGAGCGACTGGATCGTGACCACGGTGATGGGATAGCCGCGGTCGCGTCTGAGCGCGATCGCAAGTCCTTCGAGGTCCACTTGGTCGAGAGGGGCGATCAGCCTCGCTTCGTCGACGACGATGCCGCCAGACGGCGGGGCGGCCGGGAACAACACCGGGGCCGAGCCAGTGCCCGCGAGCGTGAAGGCCACGAGAAGGCTCGCGGTCAGGACGACCGACGCGAGAGTACTCCAGCGAGACCCGCAGCGGTGATGGTATGTAGCCATACCACCACCGTAGATGGTCGTGGATCAGCCATCAAGAACCAGCCGCTACGCGATAGATAGCGTCAGCCGGGTCGGTTCCTACCGCCAGTCGTCGACCGAGACGGTCTTCGGCGTACGTGGCGCCCATGATGCGCCAGTAGCCGTTCGTCTCGCCGCCGACGACCACGACGTGGATGTCCTCACGCTGGAACATCTGGATCAGCTCGTCGGGCGCGGCCTTGAGCTTCGAGGCCCACGGCTCCTCCCCGAACGTCGCGCGCGGGTAGAGGTAGTTCTGCACGAGCTGGTAGTCCCAGAACTCGCCGGCCGGCATCCGCGCGTTCTCGTACATCCAGTCGATCAGCGCGTCCTTCTTGGTGAACCCGCCGCGGTCGATGAACTGGCGTGCCGTGATCGGATCGAGCACGAACACCGGCGGGATGTGCGGATCCATGCCGCGCAGCATGTTGCGGACGTGCTCGCGCCAGTGCGTCTCGCGAATGCCGAGCGTGTAGGCGGTCGCGCGACACCCGCTGAACACGCTCACGGTGCTGTCGGTCGCGCGGAAGCCGTGCTGGACGTGGAACGGCTCCCACGGGCTCCGCTCCTCGTTCTCCGGGAACGTGATGCTGTTGTACGCGTAGTTGTTGCCCTGAGAGCCCATGTAGGTGAGTCCCGGGCACCGAGCTGCCCTGCAGATTCTGCGAGAGCAGGCCGTAGGCGCGGCCGATCGTCGCGTTGGCGTGGTTGTAGGGCGCGAGGGCGCCGGTCCCCGCGTTCATGCTTGATCTCGTTGCGGATCGGGCCGTTGACGACGGCCATCGCGGCCATCGAGCTGGTCGTGCTGCCGCGCGCGCTCACGCCGGTCGCCGCCAGCGCCAGGATCACCGGGAAATACTCCGGCCGGGCGCCCGACATCACCGCGTTCACCGCGACCTTCTCGACCGTGTATTCCCACGCTTCGCGGAAGTGCGTCGGACGCATGCGCCCGACGATCTCGTCCGGCTTGCGGCGGGTCGCCGCCAGCATGGCCGCGACGCGCTCCTCCGTCGGGAGCACGATCGGCAGGTAGTCCGTCCAGCGGTTCTCCATGAAGAGCCGCTGCAGGTTCTCCTCGGTGTCCGCGTCGACCAGCCGCGGCGTGGACCGGTCGTACTCGATCGTCCCGACTCCTGACCATCGAACGGCGTGGTCAGGCCTTCGATGACCTCCTGCATCACGGGGCGCCCGGTCAGCGGATCTTTGCCGTCGACGTAGGCGCGGAGCTCACGCGGCGACTTGCCCATGACCGGTTGAGGGACGAACACCTGCCGGAGCTCGGACATGCCGTTGACCGCGGCCACGTAGCGGACCACGCGGTCGAACTTGTCGGTGTGCATGGCGACGGTGGGCACGCCGTACTGCGCTTCGATCGTCATCGCGTGCGCGGCGACCGCCGGCGCGCAGGTGCTTCAGTGGCCGACGCCGACGATCGCGGCGTGCCCCCTCGCCTTGATCTCCTCCCAGGTCGTGGGGTCGTCCTTGAGATAGACGCTCGAGATCGGCTTGAACACCGTGCGCACGCCCGGCATGTGCTCGCCGAACCACGCCTGCATCTGCTTGAGGAAGACGTCGGAGTCGTCGAAGCGGCAATCGACCAGGTAGACGGTCTTGCCCTCGAGCGTCGCGAGGCGCGGCGCCAGCGGCTTCTTGACCACTTTGGGCGGGAAACCTACCGGGTTCTGGAACGCGTGATCGTTGCTCATAGCCGTGCTCGCCTTACTGCCTCCTACTGCTCTTCTAAGGCTCGCCTCGGTCGCCGATGCGCTTCGATCCCGCGGCAACTTTGCTCATCGCGTCCTCCTCTACTGCCCTGTCAAGGCTCGCCTCGCGGTCGCCGATCAGCTGACCGGCGCTGCGGCTCGCACTACCAGGCAAACCCGTAGCGCTCGCCGCATCAGATCGAGGTACTCCGCATCAGGCATCAGGCGCCCAGTCGCAACGTATTCTTCATCGGTCAGCTTTGCGCCGGCCCGCGACCAGCCGCTCCGGCGTCGTCACCCACGAGATAGCGGAGCTTGGGCTCCTCGTCGTCACCGCCTCGTGGATGACCACGGGCGACGTCCGCCGGCTGGCTCGGCGTCTTCATCTGCATCTGATAGAAGAGCAAGAGCCGGTGGACATGAACCGCGTACGGCGAAGCGGGATCGGCGAAGCGCTTGGCCTTCGTGAAGATCGGCGTGACGACCACGCCGGGCTCGACGATGGCCACGCGGATCCCGAATGCCTGCACCTCTTGAGCGAGCGCCTCGCTGATGGCTTCGAGCGCGTGCTTCACGGCCGAATAGTGGCCGTGCCCGGCGATCGCGAGCCTCCCGGCGATCGAGCTGACGTTGACGATCGCGCCGCTCCGGCGCTCGCGCATCCCGGGCAGGACGGCCTGGATCATCCGGATGGCGCCGAGGTAGTTCGTCTCGAAGAGGCTCTTCACCCAGTCGAGCGGCACGTCCTCGACCGGGCCGCCTCCGCCGATCCCGGCGTTGTTGACGAGGACGTCGATGCGCCCGGCGCTGGGCGATCACCTCGCCCACCGCGCGGCTCACCGAGCCCTGGTCGTCCACGTCGAGCGTGATCGGGTGGACCGGAAGCTTCTCGGCCTCGATCGCCTTCGTCAGTTCGGTCGCGGTGGCGATGTTGCGGACTCCGGCGTACACTCCGTCGCCAAGGCGCCCGAAGTGGAGCGCCGTGGCGAGGCCGATGCCGGTGCTGCTACCCGTAACGAGGACGACGGACATGGGGACCTCCCGGGGCGACGATAGCACGCCCCTCGTAGCAAATTCTGGAACCCGAACCGCGTCGTCGTCGGGAAACTTTACGATCCCAGCGACGCGACCGCCGGCGCGCTCCGGGAGCGCGCGCGGTCGCGTCTCGATCGCTGTGGACTTTCGAGCGGTTGGTCGATGCGCTCGCCGTCGAGCGCGTACGGCGGGTACATCGCTTGCAGCCTGCTTCGCGTGCGCCGGAGTACTGGGCTAAACCGACAACGATCCAGACACCCTGTGGGAGGGTGGCGAACCATGATGCCGTTGATCTCTCCGCTGGACCTGTTCCAGCTCGCCCTCGCCTTGATCGTCGCGCTGGCTTATCGGCGCTTCCTCACCTGATCGCCCGCGCGATCAGCGCTCCTTCTTCATCTCGGTGAAGACCTCCTTCGCCGTCAGCATCGCCTCGCGGATCAGCGGCACGCCGACGTAACCGGAAAGGTGTAGCAGCACCTCGATCAGCTCGTCCTCGCTCCAGCCCTGTCGGCGCGCCATCCGCAAGTGAATGGCGAGCTCGGGCGTCCGCGCGGTCGCGGCGTCGGAGACGACACAGATCAAGGTCCGGGTCTTCAGATCCAATCCCGGGCGGGTCCACAAGGCGCCGAAGACGGTCTCGGTCGCGACGTCGATGAACTTCTTCATGATCGGATCGTTGTACGCGGTCTGGTTGACGCGCTCGACGTACGCGTCGCCCAGCAGCTGACGGCGCACCTCGCGTCCCTTCTCGTAGGTTTCGCTCACGGCCATGGTCGGGCTCCTTTCGAGAGATGGGCCGAATTGTATGTCATTCCGCCGCCCGCCGAGGCGCGCCGGTAGATGTGGTAGCCTCACGGAGATCGAAAGGAGCTTCCCGTGACCGTCAGGCTCGGCATGTTCACGATGCCCTTCCACCACCCCGCGCGCGACTACGCCGACCTGCCTCGAAGAGGACCAGGAAGCGATCATCCTCGCGGATCGGCTCGGCTTTACCGAGGCCTTCGTCGGCGAGCACTTCAGCTCGTGGAGCGAGCGCATCACCTCGCCGCTGATCTTCCTGGCGACCGTGATCAGCCGCACGCGCGACATCCGGTTGGGCACGGGCGTGATCAACATGCCCCACGTCCATCCGGCCACGGTGGCGGCGCAGGCGGCCATGTTCGATCAGCTCGCGCGCGGACGGTTCATCATGGGCATCGGCCCGGGCGGCCTCGTGAGCGACCTCGAGCTCTTCGACTCGGGCCAGGCCGAGCTGCGCCCGCAGATGGTGCTCGAGTCCATCGACACGGTGCTGAAGCTCTGGTCTCAGGATCCGCCGTATCGGATCGACGGCCGCTTCTGGAAGATCTCGCTCGAGCAGGCCGATGTGGCCCGAGTTCAAGGTCGGCTACATTCCCCGGCCGTTCCAGCAGCCGCATCCGCCGATCGCCCTCTCGATCCTGACGCCGAACTCGACGAGCGCCCGCACCGCGGGCGAGCGCGGCTGGATTCCCATCTCCGGCCAGTTCTTCCACCGCCGCTATCTCCGCGGCCACTGGGAGCGCGTACGTGGAAGGCTGCGAGAAGGTCGGCCGGCGTCCCGATCCCGACGTCTGGCGCGTATCGCGCAGCATCCTCGTCACCGAGACCGACGCCGAGGCCGAGGACTATCTGAGCCGATCCCGACAACGGGCTCTCGTTCTACTACCACTTCTTCATCTACAGCTTCTCGCAGGGGCCGCAAGGCGCTCTTCATGCTGAAGCCCGACCTCGACGTGCCCGACGAGGCCGTGACGCTCGACGCGGTCAAGCGCGCGCTGGTCATCGCCGGAAGCCCGCGACGCGTGCTCGACCAGCTCGTCGCGCTGCGCGACGAGGTCGGCCACTTCGGAACGCTCCTGATGTCGGGCCAGGACTGGGACCAGCCCAAGCTCTGGCGGCGCTCGATGGAGCTGCTGGCGACCGAGGTGATGCCGCGATTCTCCCGGCACGCCGACGCGACACCCGCGAGGTGAGGTGCTGATATGAAGGTCGCGACGTGGCAGGGCGAGGGGCGCTTCACCATCGACACGGCACCGGAACCCGCCGCCGGGCCCGGCCAGGTCGTCGTCGACGTCCACGCCGCGGGTATCTGCGGCACCGACGTCCACGCGACGCAGGGACTCTTTCCGTGGAAGCCGCCGCTGGTGCTCGGCCACGAGTACACCGGCGTCGTGCGCGAGGTCGGCCGCGGCGTCAGCAAGAGCCTCGTCGGGCGCACGGTGGGCTGCGAGCCCTCCTACGGCTGTGGAAAGTGCGCGGAGTGCGCCGCCGGGCGCGTGAGCCAGTGCGCGCAGTGCGTGCGGGTCGGCGGCTTCGCCGAGCGCGTCGCGCTGCCCGCGCGCAACGTCCATGCGCTGCCGCGCGGGCTCGATGCCGTGACCGCCGCGATGACCGAGCCAACCGCGTGCTGCCTGGCGGGTCTCGAGGGGTTCCGGATGCCCCGCGGCGCGACCGCGCTCGTCATCGGCGGCGGCATCATGGGGCTCGTGACCATGGTGCTGGCGGGCCGCCTCGGCGCGAAGCGCCTGATCATGTCGGATCCGATCGAGGAGCGGCGCAAGATGGCGAAGAGCCTCGGCGCCGCCGTCGTCATCGATCCGACTCGGGAAAACCTGCGCGAGCGCGTGATGGAGCTCACCGGCGGGCGTGGCGCCGACGTCGTGTGCGAGGCGGTCGGCAAGCCCGAGCTGGTCAGAGAAGCGATCACCTTGACGCGGCCCAACGGCTTCTTCCAGCTCGTCGGCGTCAATCCCGAAGGGCAGCGTCCTGCCGCTCGATCTCTGGGACGTGCACTTCCGTGAGATCAGGTTCGGCGGCGCGTTCGGGCGAGGCACCGCCTACAAGCGCGCGCTCGCCATGATGCCGAAGCTCGGCTTGAAGCGACTGGTCACCGCGCGATTCCCGCTCGAGCGGATCGGCGACGCGTTCGCGCACGCCGCCGCCGGCCATGGCGTGAAGACCATGATCATGCCGGCGAGTGCTCAAGGAGCCCCGAAGTCATGACGACCGCGATCCGCCGCCCGCTCGAGGGCATGCTCGTGCTCGACCTCGGCCAGATCTACAACGGGCCCTACTGCGGCCTGCTGCTCGGCTTCATGGGGGCCCGCGTGCTCAAGATCGAAAGCCCCGAGGGCGACATCGTCCGCCGCCGCAAGCGACAGGTCGAGCCCTACCCGCTCGTGATGCTCAACACCAACAAGGGAATCGGTGGTGCTCGACCTGAAGCACGCCGACGGCAAGGCGATCTTCCTCAGCCTGGCCAAGAAGGCCGACGTCCTCGTCGAGAACTTCGCCGCCGGCGTGATGAACCGTCTCGGTCTCGGCTGGGAGGTGCTGCGCAAGGAGAACCCGCGGCTCGTGTACGGCAGCGGCACCGGCTTCGGACTGTCCGGGCCGTACCGCGATCTGCCCGCGATGGACCTGACCATCCAGGCGATGAGCGGCATCATGAACGCGACCGGATTTCCCGATCGGCCGCCGGTGAAGGCCGGCCCCGCGGTCTGCGACTTCCTCGGCGGCGTTCACCTCTTCGCCGGTATCCTCGGCGCGCTCGTGCAGCGCGAGCGCACGGGCCAGGGCCAGTTCGTCGAGGTCGCGATGCTCGACGCCGCGATCATCGCGCTCGCCAGCGCGCTCGGCGTCTTCATGGACGGCGACACGTCGGTGCCGGCGCGTACCGGCAATCGCCATCCCGCGCTCGCGATGGCGCCCTACAACGTCTACGAGACGCGTGACGGCCACATCGCGATCTTCACCGCGTCCGATCGCCACTGGGAGAGCATCACCAAGGTGCTCGGGCGGGAGGATCTGCTCATGCACCCGGACTACGCCACCACACCCGGGCGGGCCGCCAAGGTCGAGGAAATCGACGCGATGGTGACGGCGTGGACGCGCGACCGCTCGAAGAACGAGGTGATGGCGATCCTCACCGAGGCTCACGTGCCCTGCGCGCCGGTGCACACGGCCGCCGAGGTCGTCGCCGATCCCCACCTGAACGCCCGAGGCGTCTGGCAGGAGATCGACCACCCGCGGCGCGGGAAGACGAAAGTCCCGATCTCGCCGATCCGTCTGCACGGCGCCGATCCGGCGGTCGTTCGCCCGGCGCCACTTCTGGGTCAGGACACGGATCGTGTGCTCGCGGACATCCTGGGGCTCGGGAAGGACGATCTGGCGGCGCTGCACGCCGCCGGCGTGATCGAGCCCGTCAAGACCTGAGGCCGGCGCGCCTCACGACCGCCACATATAGAGGAGATCGCTCATGGAGCTTTCAGGACAGGTCGCGATCGTCACCGGTGCGGGCCGCGGTATCGGGCGCGCGACCGCGCTCGAGCTGGCGGGGATGGGCGCCGACATCGTCGTCGCCGAGATGGACCTGGCGGGCGCCGAGCGCACCGCCGCCGAGGTCAAGGGCCTCGGGCGCCGCGTCAGCGCCGTGAAGACCGACGTCACGTCGCGGGCCGACCTCACGGCGATGGTCAATCGCGCGAGCGCCGAGTTCGGGCGCATCGACATTCTCGTGAACAACGCCGGCATCTACCGCGCGGCGCTGCCGCTGGACGTGACCGAGGAGCACTGGGACGCGATCATGAACGTCAACGCGAAGGCGGTCTTCTTCGCCACCCAGGCGGTGCTGCCGACGATGATCGCGCAGAAGCGCGGCGCGATCGTCAGCCTCGCGTCGATGGCCGGCAAGGTGGGTAGTCGCACCAACCTGCCCTACAACGCGAGCAAGGCCGCCGTCGTCAGCATGACGAAGAGCCTCGCCCTCGCCCACGCCGCCGACGGCATCCGCGTGAACTGCGTCTGCCCGGGATTCGTCGGAGACCGACATGTGGACCGCGGTGGCGCGCGAGCAAAGCAAGCTGATGGGCCTCAGCGCCGAAGAGTTCACCCGCCAGCGCGCCGGCACGGTGCCGCTCGGCCGCATGGAGCGCGCAGAGGACGTCGCGAACGTCATCGGCTTTCTCGTCTCGAGCAAGTCGGGCTACATGACGGGACAGGCGCTTGAGCGTCGACGGCGGCCTCGTCATGCACTGAGGTACATGGGGGCCTCGATGGGCCCGCTAGTACCCGAGAGTGACCATAGCATTGGCGTTCCCGTTCGAGGGCGTAGTCGCGGCCTAACCCCCGGCCCCGTCCTACGCATCACCGACGCCCCGGTTCCCTTGGCCGGGGCGTTTGATTATGCCGAGCGCCGTGCGCGGAGCGTCCTCCGACAAGATCGAGGTTGTCGCGCTCGAACTCCCATGCGGCAAAACAAGTGAGCGTGCAGCTGGTGTCGTTTTACTCGGCTTCGAACCCCGCACGCAATCGCTCCAGCACGGCGCTGAGCGACGTCTGCTCGGCTAGCCGTTGCTCGGTGTAAACCATCCTCGATCTCCGTCTGGTCCGGCCGGAATCTGGCGCTCGCCACAACTCGCGCAACTCGCCCCGGCCCCCGGTACCGCCAAACGTACGACGGGGCGGGCGGTTGAGTGCTTCCCGACGCGGATAGCCGCACGAGCCATATCGCGGGCGCTGAGTTCGCTGGTGTTCGGGCTGGCCCAGTCTTCCATATACCCATAAGAACGTCAAACCGGTCATTACGGATTGCTGAGCGTGGGAAAATAGCGGCCCCCAAGGGTCCGCCCTCGCTGCTCCGCCCTCGGCTTCCCTCAGTTCCCCATTACCATCCCGCCGTCGACGTTGATCGCCTGGCCGGTCATGTAATCGGAGTCCGGGCCGGCCAGGAACGCGACCACGTTCGCAACGTCCTCGGGCCGCTCCGGACGTCCGAGCGGGATACCGCGGATCCGGCGCTTCCACGCTTCGCCCTGGCCCAGCCCCTCGAGCGCGCCCCACTCCTTGTCGATCTGCTCCCACATCGCGGTCTCGACCGCGCCGGGACAGACACAATTCGACGTGATCCGCTCGCGGGCCAGCAGCTGGGCCGCCGAGCGCGTGAGGCTCACCACGCCGGCCTTCGAGGCCGAGTACGGCGCCATCAGATGGTTCCCGCCGCGATACGACGCGATCGACGCGGTCTGAATGAGCTTGCCGCGAAGCTCGGAGCCGGCCATGAGGTCCTGACGCAGCATGCGCCGGGACACCGCCTGCAGGACGAAGAACACGGCGCGCAGGTTGACCGTCATCACGCGATCCCACTCGCCCTCGGTCACGTCGAGCATCGGCTGCACGCGGATGACACCCGCGTTGTTGAAGAGGACGTCGAGGCGGCCCCAGCGCCGGTACGGCTCCTCGACCATGCGCTCGATATCCTCGCGCCGCGTGACATCGGCGCGGATCGCGACCTGGCCGAGCTCGGTGGCCACCTGCTCCACGCCGGGATCGAGGTCGGCCAGGACCAGCCTGGCGCCGTCGGCCGCGAGCCGGCGCGCGCACGCCGCGCCGATCCCGCGCGCGGCGCCCGTGATCAGAATCGTTCGTCCGTCGAGCTGTCCCATCGTCGACACCTCCCGAATGGGTGTATATACAGAGTTCCCGGAGCACATTCCAGCAGGACCGATCGAAGAGGAGGCCCGCCATGGCGTTCCGCATCAACCACATCCATCTGAAGTCGCCCGATCCGCGGAAGACGGCGGAATGGTACGTGAGTGCCTTCAACTTCAAGATCTTGAGCGACGAGACCCGCGTCTTCGGCGACCGCTTCATCCGCTGCCAGAGCGAGGACGGCGGGATGGGCGTCAACATCTCGGGCGCGCGCACGGGTGAGCGCCTCGGCCCGGGCGACGCGAGCGCGCACCACGGGCTCGAGCATTTCGGGTTCGACTCCACGCACCTCGAGACCGACATCAAGCGGCTCGAGGGCCACGGCGCCCGGCTGCTGGAAGGGCCGATCCAGGTTCCCAACGGACCGCGGATCGCCTTCATGTGGGCACCGGACGACGTCCGGGTCGAGCTGATCGAGCCGCGCAAGGGCGGCGGCGGGGGCGGCTGCTGAAACGCACCGGATAGACTTGCCATATGGCCGCCACACAGTGGTTCTACTGGGCGCTCTGGTCCGCGGTATTCGCGGCCCTCACGGCCATCTTCGCGAAGCTCGGGCTCGAGGGCGTCGATTCGGACCTTGCCACCCTCGTTCGCACGGCCGTCATCATCGTCGTCCTGGCCGGCTTCGTGTACGCCACCGGCAAGTGGAGCAATCCGCTCACCCTCGCCCCGAAGACGTGGCTCTTCCTGGTGCTGTCCGGGCTGGCCACCGGCGCCTCCTGGGTCTGCTATTTCCGCGCCCTGAAGATCGGCGACGCGTCGAAGGTCGCCCCGGTCGACAAGCTGAGCCTCGTCCTGGTGGCGGTGTTCGCGGTTCTGTTCCTCGGCGAGCGGCCCTCTGGCCGGGAGTGGCTCGGCATCCTCATGGTCGGAGCCGGCGTTCTGATCCTCGGGCCTGAAGCGGTAGCCCCAGGACCTGAGTAAAGATTTCCCGTTCGGTGTGATCTCCCTTACACGGCGTCGGGGAGATGACCTGCGCCAACTACCGCGATCAGAGAAGCATTCCCACGTCGGCGAGGCGTCGGCACGACTTTCGCTTCCTGCACGATCTGGCAGGAGGACGACGTATGGACGCCTCGGGATCTCAGCCGGAAGCGAGACTGTGTACTGGGCGCTCGACGGCGGCATTCACCACGCGAAGTGCGCGCAGCGGATGGTGCTGACCCAGCGAGACTCGCAGGAGCTTCACTTCTCCTGCCTGACGTGCACGGAGTCCGTGCGGCTGCCGCACTCGGTGCTGACGCGGATCCCGCGTCGCGACATAGCCGCGGCGACGCGCCTAGTACGCGCGCTAGTACGCGCGTCCGAAGATCGCGACCTGCTTGGCCGGTCGGCCCGTGCCGATGCAGGGTCCTTCCCCGCCCGGCTGCTCCAGCGGGATGCAGCGGATGGTCGCCTTCGTCTCGTCCTTGATCGCCGCCTCGCGCTCGGCGTCGCCCGACCACCACGCCCGGCAGAACAGCCCGGCTTCGATCGCCTGCTTGAACTCGTCGTAGGTCCGGGGCTCGGCGGTGTTCTCACGCATGAAGGCCCGCGCCCGCTCGAGCATCGACTTCTGGATCGACTCCAGCATGGCCGTCACCGCGCCGGTCAATCCCTCCTCCGGCACGAACGACTTCCCGGCCTTGCCCGGCATGTCGCGACGGGCCAGCACGACCTGTCGCTTCTCGACGTCTCGCGGGCCGATCTCGACGCGCAGCGGCACCCCGCGCATCTCCCAGTCGTTGAACTTGAAGCCGGGCGTCACGCCGTCGCGCTCGTCGAGGCGCACGCGCACGCCGCCGGTCGCCAGCTGGGTCTTCACGCGCCCCGCCGCTTCCAGCACCGTGGCGCGCTCGGCATCGCTCCGGTAGATCGGGACGATCACGACCTGATAGGGCGCGAGTCGAGGCGGCAGGATCAATCCTGATCGTCGCCGTGCACCATGATGATGGCGCCGATGAAGCGCGTCGAGAGGCCCCACGACGTCGTCCAGCAGTGCTGGAGCTGGTTGTCGCGATCGAGGTACTGGATGTTGAACGCCTTGGCGAAATTCTGGCCGAGATTGTGCGACGTGCCGGCCTGGAGCGCCCGCTTGTCGCCCATCATCGCCTCGATCGTGTAGGAGTGCAGCGCGCCGGCGAACTTTTCCGATTGCGACTTCACGCCCGGGATGACCGGCACGGCGGCCTCGTTGACGGCGAAGTCCGTGTAGACGTCGAGCATCTGGCGCGTCTCGGCCTCGGCCTCGTCGTAGGTCGCGTGCGCGGTGTGCCCCTCCTGCCACCAGAACTCGAGCGTGCGCAGGAAGAGCTTGGTGCGAAGCTCCCAGCGCACGACGCTGTTCCACTGGTTGATCAGCACCGGCAGGTCGCGATAGGACTTGATCCACTGAGCGTACGCGTGGCCGATGATCGTCTCCGAGGTCGGCCGCACCACCAGGGGCTCCGCCAGTTCCTCGCCGCCGCCGATCGTGACCACCGCCAGCTCCGGCGAGAATCCCTCGACGTGCTGCTTCTCCTTCTCGAGGAACGACTTGGGAATGAAGAGCGGGAACGCCGCGTTCACGTGGCCGGTGGCCTTGAAGCGGCGGTCGAGCGCGCCCTGGATGTTCTCCCAGAGCGCCCAGCCGTACGGCTTGACGATCATGCAGCCGCGCACCGGCGCGTAGTCCGCCATGTCGGCGCGCAGCACGAGCTGGTTGTACCACTCGTTGAAGTCTTGCTGCCGAGTCGGCAGGCTATCGGCCATCAGGCGCGCTCGAGGATGTGCACGCCACGCCCGCGGTCGACGAGGTACATCAGACCGCGGTCGTCGACGCACACGTCGTTACTGCAGACGCGCGACGAGCCCTCCGGCACCGGCGGCAGGAAGTGCGCCCACCTCGCGCGGCGCGTGCGGATTCGCGATGTCCACGATGCGCAGCCCGTGCGCGAACCACGCCACAGGGATCTCGGTGCTCGGTGATCTTCTCGCACGGCTGATGGCAGCCCGTGAACTCCGGCTGGGGCTGTCCGTCGCGTGTCCACCTGGAAGCTCGCGAACGGCACCGGGCTTTTTCTCGTCGGAGATATCGACGAGCCACAGGAACGAGGGCGGCCCCTGCGCGAGCTTGGCGACGTCTTCGTCGGCGACCAGCATGACCTTGCGGCCGTGGAGCGGAAACGGCACCGGCAGCGCCGTGTGCGTCGGCGTCAGGAACGGCGGGCTCCAGTCGAGCCCGGAGACGAAGCGCGGCTTCGCCATGTCTTCGATGTCGAGGATGACGAACCCGCCGTGCCAGTAGCTGACGTAGAGCCGGTTGCCCTCGCGGATCGGATGATGGCAGCGGTGCTGCCGGCCCGACCAGGTCGGCGTCTCGCCGCCGGCCGTCCACTGCCCGGGCATCCACCAGCGGCCGACCTCTTGCGGCCGGCTCGGGTCGGCGAGGTCGAGGATCATCACGATGTTGCCGACGTAGCCGTCCATCTCGGGCGAGATGTACGCGTAGCGGCCGTCGAAGGTGAAGCGGTGCACGCCGGTCCCGCCGCTCCGCCAGAGCGTGATCTCGCGCGGCCGGCTCGGGTTCGACACGTCGTAGATGCCGAGCCCACGCGGCGCGTTCGGCGACGAGCCCTGACCGCCGTGCGCCTCGCGGTTCACGAGCATGAGGCCGTTGCCGGCGCGCACCTTGTGCGAGTGCGTGCCCGGCGGCACCTCGATCGACGCGAGCTGGCGCGGGCGGGACGGGTCGCTGACGTCGACGATGGTGGTGCCGTGCGGCGCCTTCATGTGCGCGACGAACGCCACGCGTCCGTCGACCACCACTTGTCCGCCGCCGGCGCAGTCGAAGTAGCCCACCTGCCGCACGCCTCTGGCGCTGGTGCCGTTACCGCTCATGTCGTGTCCCCTTCCCCTCGGAATCGCTGCAGTGTACCAAGACTCCGAACGACGACTGGCGTATAGTACTGCGCCATGAGCCAGGCCAAGGAATTCCCACGCCCGTTCGCAACCCTGCCCGAGATTCGCCGAGCCGCCCGCGCGCGCCTCGCCCGCGAAGCGTGGAACTTCGGCGACGGCGGCAGCGAGTCGGAAGCGACCCTGCGCCGCAACAAGCGCCACCTGGACCGTCTCGCGATCGCGCAGAACGTGCTCGTCGACGTGCGCGAAATCGATCTGCGCACGAGCCTGCTCGGCGTGCCGCTGTCGCGCGCCGGTCGGCATCGCGCCCATGGGCGGCCTCGTCCTGTTCCATCCCGAGGGCGACGTCGAGATGGCCCGCGGCGCCGGCAAGGCCGACACGCTCCAGTGGCTCTCCGGCGCCACCGGCTGGCCGGTCGGAGGACGTCGCGCGGGCGGGCGGCGCGCCGCAGATGTTCCAGCTCTATCACCACGGCGACCGCGGCTGGGTCGGCGAGCTCCTCAAGCGCGTCGAGATGTCGGGCTTCAAGGCCGTCGCGCTCACGGTCGACACCCAGCACTACAGCCGGCGCGAGCGCGACATCCTCGCGCGCTGGAGCCCGCGCAAGGCGATGGAGGTCGCGCCCAACCCGCGCGGCCCGTTCCACGACTATCAGATGCGACTCACGTGGGCCGACGTCGAGTGGCTCATGAAGACGACGAAGCTGCCGGTCGGGCTCAAGGGCATTCTGACCGTGGCCGACGCCAAGCGCGCGGCCGAGATGGGCGTCAAGCTCATCTGGGTCTCGAACCACGGCGGACGCCAGCTCGATCACACTCAGTCGTCGATCGACGCGCTGCCGCCCATCGTCGACGCCGTCGCCGGCCGTGCCGAGATCGTGATCGACGGCGGATTCTCGAAGGGCACCGACGTGATCAAGGGGCCTGGCCCGCGGCGCCAAGGTGGTCATGCTCGGGCGGACGGCGCTCTGGGGTCTCGGCGCCGACGGCGCGGAAGGTGTCGCGCGCGTCTTCGAGATCCTGCGCGATCAGCTGCACGTCGCGATGGGTCTCTGCGGTCGCACCAAGATCTCCGACCTCAAGCCCGACCTGATCTTCAGGGCGGATTGAAGGAGTTCAGCGGCGAAGTCGATCGAGTAGCTCCTGGCCACGGCGTCACAACGGAGGTGACGTGATGGCGAAGCAATGGACGCGTCGACAGGTACTGGCCCAGATGGGCATCGCAGCCGCGGCGGTGCACACCCTCGATCCCCACGAGCTCTGCTGCGGCGTCACCGCGCACGCTCAGACGGCCACGAAGGAGACTCTTCGAGCTCAAGAAGGTCGGCGACGGCGTCTACGGCGCCGTGGCGGCGACGCCGCTACAAGGTCAACTCCAACGCCGCGGTGATCATGACGGACGACGGCGTCGATCGTCGTCGACTCGCACTCCAAGCCGTCGGCGGCTCGGGCCCTGTACACGGAGATCCAGGACGTCACCAAGCAAGCCCGTCCGCAAGATCATCAACACGCACTTCCACTGGGACCACTGGCAGGGCAACGAGCTCGTACGCGGCCGACAATCCCGGGCTGGAGATCATCGCCACCGAGCAGCACCAAGGAGAACCTGACCAAGCCTGACGCCGGCCGTGGGCGGCGTCCCCTTCATCGAGAAGCAGCTCGCGACGCTGCCCGGCCGAGATCGAGAAGCTGAAGGCCGACATCGTCAGAAGGAGTCCGAACGCCGACGACCAAGAAGAATCTCGAGTCGAACCTGCAGCAGGCCGAGGCCTACCTGCAGGAGCTCAAGCAGATCAAGCCGGCGCTGCCGACCCGCACGGTCGTCGACGACGGCGACCCTGCAGGAGAGGGGCCGCGAGATCCAGCTGCACGTGCTCGGCCGCGGCCACACCGAACGGCGATCTCTACATCTACCTGCCGAAGGAGAAGGTCGTCGCGACCGGCGACGCGCTGGTCGACTGGATGCCGTTCGTGAACGACGGCTACCCGGAAGAGTGGGTCGCAGACGCTTGACCGCGCTGGAGAAGCTCGACTTCACCCACGATCATCCCCGGGCACGGCGAGGTCCGTGCCCAAGAGCCGCGTCGCGTTCTTCCGTGGCTACCTCAGCGACCTCATCGCCGCCGTGAAGAAGGCGTCGCCGCCGACGGCGCCACCCTCGGCGAGATGAAGACCAAGATCGCGCGATCAGCTCGCGCGTCGAAGTACGAGGCCGGGATGTCCGAAGTATCCGCGCGGGCGGTATCGTGATCGTATCGGCACAGAACGTCGAGATGATCCACAAGAAGGTGGTCCAGAAGGCCTGAGGATTCCATGGCGACGACAGCTGCCGTCCTGAACGAATCGGCGCCGGCCTCCGACTACGCGCGTCTCGAGGAGCGCATCCTCGCGCGCGACCAGAAGGGCGCCAGCGACGTACTCTACCGGCTCATGAAGCAGGGCCGTCCCCTCACCGAGATCACGCGCGAGACGGTGCGGATCCACGCGCCGTACACGCACGTGCCGTATCACCAGCGTCTCGACGACGGCATCGTGAAGTTCGTCAACAACGACCATTGCCTCTCTGAGCGAGCGGGTCGGCTTGCCGCTCGCGTCGATGATCCGCCCGGAGCTTCGCTGGCTGCCGATGGCCCAGACCGTCTGGTACATGCCGACGGGGCTCGATCCGTGGAATCAGCTGCTCGGCAAGGCTCCGGGCCACTACACCCGCCTCTACGACATCAAGGTGAACACGACGCCGCCGATGCCCGAGCGCCACTGGCCGGACCAGGAGCCGCTGCAGGTCGAAGGCACCGTTGCGCGAGCGCCTGAATCACTGGCTCACGCTCGTGCAGCGCGGCGACGTGCTGCCGTCGTACCGCGTCTTCCTCGGACTGATGCAGGACGTGCCGAACCGGCGGCACGTCCTCGCGCATCTCGCGTTCGCCGGCCTCATCGACGTGCAAGACCGCATGTGGCACAACCGCTCCTACACCACCGGTCACAAGGGCTACCGCGCGCGCGCCACGATCGAGCTCGGCGAGGCCATCGGCTGGGACCTGGCGCACCACGTGCTCTACGCCGGCGTGCCCGACATGGCGGTCGGCCCGCGCTGGTATTCGGGCTACGAGCTCGGCTGCAACGTCATCCAGAACCAGCTCGACGGCCGCGACCAGGAGCTGCTCGCCCAGACCACGCCGCTGACGGCCGCCGAAGAGGCGATGCTGATCGACGTGATCACGCGCCAGCGGGAATTCTCGGTGGTCGACGCCCTGGTGGCGCTGCTGCGCGCCGGCCGGAACCCGCGGCGCATCCTCGACGCCATCCAGGTCGCCGCGGCGCAGGTCATCCTCGAGACGGGCGAGCCGAACAACTACTCGATGGCGCAGCACGGCTACGAGTACTGCAACACGGTCGGCTGGTTCTACGACACCTTCGAGCATCCGCACCGGCTGAAGCTGCTCTTCCTGGCCGCGCTGTTCATCAATCGAGGCTCCGAGCATCAGGCCAATACTCCGGGCAACGGACGGCGCACGATCGCGCCGCCTCTGGGCTCGGACGCGTGGTCGGCGCACCAGATCCTCGAAAAGCTGGAGTGCGCGCTCCTCGCCAATCGGACCGAGGAGTCGGTGGATCTGACCGCCGCGTACCTGAAGGGCGGCTATGACCGCGCTCCGCTCGTTCAGACCCTGGCCACCGGGGCGGCCATCATGGGCAACGACCCGCACAATCAGGAGCTCGGGCTGTGCACCCTTGAGGACTATCTGAAGACGCAGGCCCACGACCGCGACCGGCTCCTCGCTGGCGAGCGCTCAGCACACGGCCGGACACCGGAAGTACGGCGATCCGCTGGAGGCGTATCGGCGCTTCGCCGACGCGATGGGTGTGGACGCGCGCTAGCGAGAGGCTACTTCGACTTCGGCTGCTGCTGCTTGATCTCGGCGATCTTAGCGATCGCGGTCGCTGGCGAGGCGATCGCGGTCGCGCGCCAGCTCCCCTTCGAGCTTCTCGACCTCGTCCCGGCTCTGCGCCTTGTGCAGCGAGTCCCGATGGAGGATCTCGCGCTCGGCCATTCGCGCCTGGTAGACCTGGCGCGCCTCGGCGATCGCGGTTTTCTGCTGATCGGTCAGCGGGCGCTCCTCGACCCCGGCCTCGCGATCCTTCTGGCGCGAGACGCTCCATGGCCAGCTCGTACGCGCTCTTGGGTCCTTCGGAAGGCATCGAGCTAGAGTCTACCGCAAGGCCTCGCCGCAGCCGCGATATCTCCGGCCGTCGAGCTCGACCTCGACCGTCGACATCGACAGGTCACCGCTCATCGTGTCGACACACGGCCTCGGCAGCACGCGCGCAGTCGAACCGGTGGGCCTCGGCGACGCCGACGTAGACCGTTCCGTCGGGTGTCGTGCCGCTCGGAGCGGCGGAGCGCGGAGTCGTCACGCGCTCCGCGCCATAGGCCCCGATGAAAATCATGCGATCGGCCAGAAGCTCCCACACCCAGCCGGGTTCGTTGCCGGATGCGCGGAACTCCACGCCGCGGGCCCGCGCGTCCTCGAGAATCGAGCGCCGCCGGTTCTCCCGGCACGTGGTGACGCGTCCCCGCACCTCGAGCATCGCCTCGCCGCCCTTTCGTCCACACCGAAGTTCCGTCGGCCGCGTACTGCGCGCCAGACCCGGTGCGCACGTGCGTGAGGCGCTGGCGACGATCGCCGAGTACCAGATCCATTGCGTTCGGTTGCCCAGGGACTCTGGACAGCACGAACTTTTGCTCGTCGTCAGCACTCGAACGCGTAAGCGGCGAGCGGCGCCGACGTCGCGGCAGACGCGTCAATCCCATCGCCGACAGACGACGGGCCGCCCAGCGACTCGACAGGAGGAGCTTGTCCGGAGCCGCAGCCCGGCGTCAGCGCGGCGACGATGACGATCGCCGCCAGCAACTTGACGCCGCGAAGTCGCGGAGCTCGGACGTTCAGAACCACTCGCTAGGGACGATTCAAGAACTCGAGGATCTCGTCACGGTGCTCTGAGACAAGCTTGGCCGCCGCCGCGTAGATGAGCTGGCGGTCGCATTCCGAGTTCAGGCCGAGTCGCGTCGGAATCGCCGCGATGCGATCCTCGACTTCATCCGAGCGTCTTCATCGGCTGAAGCTTCGGCCTTGCACGCCGGCGGCAGGTCGCTCAAGTCCGCCGCGAACTTGGCGTCGGTGTGGCGGAGCGCGATCACCGTGAAGGTCTTCCGAGTCTGGGAAGACACCCTCGAGCTGGAGCGTGCGGAAGAAGAGCGCCTGGTACGTGATGGCCCGCTCCTCCATGATGCTGGGAATGCGGCTGAAATCGAAATTGAGCAGGCTGAAGGGGCAGCGAGCGCCGCCGAAGCTGCTTCTCGCCGACCGAGAAGGGGAACGAGCTGTCGAGCGCGATGATGAGGACCCGTTTGGCCCGCTTCATCTGGACCTGCCTGAGGTATAGGAGCAGGAGCGACTCGATCCCCGAGTTCTCGTAGAGGCCGCCGTCTCCAACGTGCCAGTAGGCTTCCTCGTCTCCGATTCTCAATGTCGTGGGTCCGATCAGCGGCGCGAACGACGCCGACATCGTGGCGGCCGTCGCCACCAGCCCCATGCAGGGATCAGCATGGAGGTCGATGGGCGTCATCGGCCAGAGCAGCTTCCAGCGCTCGCGGATGTAGGGGCTCAGCTCCATCGGCCGCCCATCCCGCTTGAGATCCCGCTCCAGATCGCTGAAGAAATCGTACCGAAATGCCTCCGACGGCAATGCCGTCATCGCGAGCCGCCGGCCGTTGTTGTAGAGCGTGGTGTTCACGATCAGGCCCGGCGTATCGCCGGCCTTTTCTCGCTCGGCGAGATCTCTCCATGCGAGCGTCGCCATAGAGCTTCGACTCGAGGATCTCGGCGAGCGTGCGCGCGGCGAGCGCCGAGTTGATCCACCGAAACGACAGCAGCTGACGCCAGATCAACGACGTCTCGAAGTCCTGACTGAGCTCGGTGCGGTACTGATCGAAGAAGGCCCGGTAGGCTTCCGAGCAGGCTCCCATCGGGATTCAGAACGGGCACGTCGCGACCCGGGCTTCTTGAGACGTAATAGGTCGCGGAGAGGCTGCCTCCGGAGACGCTCGACAGGTGGTTGATCTTGTTGATCACCGAGACGCCGTCCGCGGTGCGCAGCCCGGCCAGCGCCTCGAGCCCAGCCTCGGCGAAGAGCGCCGCGCGACTTCCGCCGCCCGAGAGCGCGACGCCCACGAGTAGATCGCGCGTCGGGCATGGTCGTCATGCACGTTCCCGGCGCGTCCACCCGCTTCACGGTGTAGTAGCTGGAGCTGGCGCAGCCGGTCAGGAAGACCGCGCCGATCAGAGCGAGCACAACGCGCGTGACGATCATGGGTCCTCCTCGAGCAAGCCCGAATTCATGGCGGTCACCACAGCGGGCAGTGTAAGGGTAACCGGTTGCCAGGGAACTTGGGACGAAAGTCTCAGTCTCCGTACGACGCCGGCCGTGGCAGCCTCGCCGGAGGAGGCCTGCTGATGACCGTCGGCCAGGCCGCTTTCCTTTCGCGTCCTACCTCACGAGCTTTTCGGCCCGGACACCGATGAGACGGATTTTCGTCGCGCGCGGGTTTTCTCTGGCATCAAAAACGGCGCGAAGAGTCCGGCCACCGCAGTATAGAGCGATTCCTCGCTCGCGATCTGGTCCCGCGACGTCTGCGACCGGGTCACCGTGCGAAAGTGCGCAAACCGCACGGTGATCGTCGCCGTGCGGCAGGCGCGAAAGCCCTGGCGCTGGAGCCGCGTGAAGACCTCGGCCGCCAGCGCGCGAACGCGCTGCAGGATAAAGTCGGGATCGAGCGTGTTCACCTCGAAGGTCTCCTGCTCGCCCACCGACTTCGGCTCCCATTCGTTCGAGACGACGCTGTCGGACAGGCCGCGCGCCTTGGCGTAGAGATCCTCGCCCCAGCGCCCGAACAACTCGGACAGCCGTGTGAGCTCGAGCTCGCGTAGATCGCGACACGGTACGGACACCGCGCTCGTTGAGCTCCGCCTCGGTCTTGGGGCCGATGCCTGGGATGACGCGGATGCTCATCGGATCGAGGAACGCCTGAACCTCGTCGGCCGTCACGACCGTCAAGCCGTCGGGTTTCTTCACGTCCGAGGCGATCTTCGCCACGAGCTTGTTGGGGCCGAGCCCCACCGAGCACGTGAGCCCCTCGCGGTCGGCGATCTCGCGCTTGACCGTTCGCGCGCGCTCCACCGCCGCCTCGAAGCTTCCGAGCGACGAGAGGTCCAGATACGCCTCGTCGATGCTCGCCTCCTCGAAGGCATCACCGGCACCGGCGAGGATCGCCATGATGCGCTGGGACATCTCGACGTAGAGGCGGCGGTTGCCGTGCGCGAACACCACCGGCTCCTCGCCCTGGCTCCGCGCGGCTTCGGACAGCTTCCAGGCGCGCGAGATCGGCATCGCCGCGCGGATGCCGTAGCGTCGGGCGGCATAGCTCGCGGCTTCGACGACGCCGCGCCCGCGGCCTTCCTTGGGGTCGGCGCCGACGACGACGGGCTTGTCGCGCAGCGCCGGGTTGTGGTGGGCCTCGACCGACGCGTAGAAGGCGTCCATGTCCACGTGCGCGATGATTCGCACGCCCGAAGGGTACCCTAGCTTGATCCCGCGGCGTCGCGGCGGTAGCGTTGCATCGGTGCGTTTCCCCAAGGTGCGCAGTTTCCGCAGCTTCCGCGGCCAGCTCGTCGTCGTCTTCGTCGGGCTGTTCGCCGTGATCCTGGCGACGTGCTTCCTGGTCGTCGCGGCCGCCGTGCGTGCGAACGCGCGTAGCGCGATCAACGAAGAGCTTCGCCTCGCCGGCACCCTGTTCGTGCGTCAGCTCGAGGCGCGCAGCCAACAGCTCCTCACCGCCACTCGCCTGCTGTCGGGCGACTTCGCGCTGAAAACGGCCGCCGCCACGGCGGATCAGGCCACGACACGCTCCGTCCTCGCGAATCACCGCCAGCGGATCGCGGCCGACGTCTTGATACTCATCGCAGCGGACGGCACGATCGACGCCGACACTCGCGATCCCGGCCATCAGGGCGCGGCCTTCCGCTACCGCGGCTTCTCGAGACAGCCGAGCAGACCGGTGAGGCGTCCCAGATCGCCGCGATGGACGGCGGGCTCTATCGGCTGGCGATCGTCCCGTTGCTGGCGCCCGATCCCATCGCCTGGCTGTGCGCCGGGTTCGCCATCGACGATTCGACCGCCGTCGATCTGCGCAGGGTCACGAACCTGCACGTGTCGTTCTTCCGCCGTCAGGAGCCCGGCCTCGTCGTGCAGGCGTCCACGCTCGACGGCGCCGACCGCGAGGAGCTCCAGCGCGGACTCGCCGGCATCCGCCGGGATGGTGTGGTCCAGCTGGCGGGCCAGCCGCACGTGGTGCGAGTCGAGCGCATCAGCGACGACGTCGCGGTCGTGCTTCAGCGTCCGCTGGCCGAGGCGCTCGCGGCAAACCAGGGCCTCTTCCGTACACTGTTCGCCGTGGGGGCGCGGGATTGATCCTGGCCCTCCTCGGCGCGATCGTCCTGGCCCGCCGGACGAGCCGTCCGGTGCAGGCGCTCGTCGGCGCCGCCCAGCAGGTCGCCGCGGGCGACTTCAACGCCACGGTATCCGTCCGGCGGCGTGACGAGCTCGGCGAGCTGGGCACGACGTTCAACGCCATGCTCGCGGGGCTGCGCGATCGCGAGCGGGTGCGCGCCGAGCTGGAGCGCGCCGAGCGCCTGAAACGATTCTTCTCGCCGCAGCTCGTCGAGCTCTTGTCGGCCGGCGACGAGTCGATGCTGGCTTCGCACCGGCGGGAGATCACCGTGCTCTTCTGCGATCTTCGCGGCTTCACCGCCTTCGCCGAGAAAGCCGATCCCGAAGACGTGATGCGCCTGCTGCGCGACTATCACACGACGGTCGGGGCCCTCATCTCCCGCTACGAGGGTACGCTCGAGCGGTTCACCGGCGACGGGCTCATGGTGTTCTTCAACGATCCCGTGCCCTGTCCCGACCCGGCGGCGCGCGCGGTGCAGATGGCGGTCGCCATGCGCGACGGCGTCCAGGGGCTGCTCGACGAGTGGCGCCGGCGCGGGTTCGCGCTCGGCTTCGGCACCGGCGTCGACATGGGCTACGCCACCGTCGGGCGCATCGGCTACGAAGGCCGATTCGACTACGCGGCGATCGGCACCGTGACCAATCTGAGCGCCCGGCTCTGCCAGGAGGCGAGCGACGGTCAGATTCTCGTCTCGCAGCGCGTGTACGCCGAGGTCGAGAATCTCGTCGAAGCCGAGGCGCTCGGCACGCTGGCGCTTCGAGGCTTCGCCCGGCCGCTCCTGGCGTTCAGCGTGTTGCGGCTGCGCGCCGCGCGCCCGGAGGCCGCCCCGGTCGACGCGCGCTCCCGCCAGCCGCTGACCAAGGACGAGGGCCGATGACGCGACGGCTCACGGTCGCCGTGCTCCTCGCCTTGCTGACCGTGGTCTTTGCGACGCGGGACCGGCGTGAAGGCGCAGGCGCCGAGCGGCCCGGTCGAGGCGATGGTGGCGGACGAAAAGGGCAAGCCGATCGAAGACGCCGTGGTCTCCCTGACGCCGCTCGGAACGACGCCGGCGGCACCGCCCTCTTCGACCGCTCTCATGGACCAGCACGACAAGGAGTTCGTCCCATACGTGCTGCCGGTCTACGTCGGCACGCGCGTGACCTTTCCCAACCGCGACAACATCCGGCATCACGTGTACTCGTTTTCCTCCGCCAAGAAGTTCGAGCTGCCGCTCTACATCGGGACGCCCGCGGCGCCGGTGGTCTTCGACAAGCCCGGCGTCGTCGCGCTCGGCTGCAACATCCACGACTGGATGCTGGCCTACATCTACGTCCTGACGACGCCTTACTTCGTCAAGACCGCGGCCGACGGCAAGGCCCGGCTCGAGGGTCTCGCGCCCGGCGCCTACGAAGCGCGCGTCTGGCATCCGCGCCTGCGCGGCGACACGGACAAGACGGGCAAGCCGCTGCCGCTCGCGGCCGGCGAGCCGGCGCAGGTCGCGTTCGTCGTGTCGCTCAAGTCGGAGTGGCGCATCCCGCGCAAGTTCGTCGAGCCATACCGCGGCTCCTGACGCCTCCCGACCGGCGTGACATTTTGAGTCACCTTTCCGGAAACGGTGGTCCAAGACGGGCGGTTTCGAGCAGGGACTGAGCGGCCCAGACCTGGCCAGCGGAGCGCTAAACCCTTGATCTGGCTTCAGAGTCCTATTTCGGTATCGGATTTGCCCCTGCAGAGTGGCATGGATACCGTGGGACGTTCCGCAAAAGTCCAGGGTCCCGACTGGGTCATCGAGCGCCACTTGCTCGGCCTGGGGGTCCTGCTCGTGACGGTGAGCGCCGGGTACTTCCTGTCCGGCGTGTCGGGCGTGTCGGGCGGGCGTGACGTACGTCCGGTCGCCCAGGAGGCCCGCGTCGAGGCCGCTCCTGTCGAGACCGCCTCCGGAAATACAGAAGCTGACGTCGAAGACGATATGGACGCGTACATCAAAGAAGTGTCGGCTCGCTACGGAGTGCCGGCGGATCTCGTCGCCGCCGTGATCGAGGCCGAGTCCGACAACAACCCGCGCGCCGTGTCGCGACGGGGTGCGCGGGGCCTGATGCAGCTCATGCCCAAGACCGCGAGAACGCTCGGAGTCCGCGATCCGTTCGATCCGCGCGGCGAACATCGACGCCGGCGTGCGGCACCTGCGCGCCCTGATGGATCGATTCGGCAGCAACAACCTGCCGCTCGTCCTCGCGGCGTACAACGCCGGCGAGGTTGCCGTGATCAAGCACCGCGGGGTCCCGCCGTACCGGGAGACCCGCGCCTACGTGAAGCGCATCCTCAAGAAGCTCGATCGGCGTACCGCTTCCCTGTAGCTTCGGGCGACCGCGCAGTCCGCTTTGATATCCTGACGGGCATGGCGCGCGAGCTCGTTTCGCACTCGTCTCATTGGGGCGCATTCGAAGCTGAAGTCGCGGACGGCACGGTCGTGGCGATTCACCCCTATCGCCACGACCCCGATCCCTCCCCGCTGCTCGGCAACATCGTCGACAGTCTGCGTCATCGCGCGAGGATCACGCAGCCGATGATCCGCGCCGGCTGGCTCGATCGCGGCCCCGGCGCTGACACGCGCCGCGGCGCCGAGCCGTTCGTGCCCGTCAGCTGGGCGACGGCCATCGATCGGCTGGGGCTCGAGCTCCGCCGCGTCTACGAGCGCCACGGCGGTTCGAGCGTCTACGGTGGATCCTACGGCTGGAGCAGTGCCGGACGCTTCCACCACGCGCAGTCGCAGCTCCATCGCTTCCTGAACTGCCTGGGTGGGTACGTGCGCGGCGAGCACACCTATAGCAACGGGGCGCAGTCGGTCATCATGCCGCACGTGGTCGGCTCGATGCGCGAGTTCCTCGACCGGGCGACGGCGTGGTCGGTGCTCGAGCGCCACACGGAGCTCTTCGTCTGCTTCGGCGGCATCCCCATCAAGAACACGATGGTCAGCCCGGGCGGCGCCAGCCGGCATCCGGCGCGCGATCATCTGCGCCGGGCGCGCGAGCGCGGCGCCGAGTTCGTGCTGGTGAGCCCCGTGCGCGACGACCTTCCCGGGTTCGTCAGCGCCGAGTGGCTCGCGATCGCGCCGGGCACGGACGTGGCCGTGATGCTGGCACTCGCGCACACGCTCGTCAGCGAAGGCCTGCACGACCGCGCGTTCCTCGCCCGTTACTGTGTCGGCTACGAGCGGTTCGAAGCCTACGTGCTCGGGGCCGGCGACGGATGCCCGAAGACGCCCGAGTGGGCCGAGCGGCTATCCGAGATTCCGGCGGCGAGCATCCGCGCGCTCGCCCGGCGCATGGCCGCGAAGCGGACCCTCATCAACGTCAACTACTCGCTCCAGCGCATCGAGCACGGCGAGCAGGCGCCGTGGCTCGCGGTGACCCTGGCGGCCATGCTCGGCCAGATCGGGCTGCCCGGCGGCGGCTTCGGCCAGGGCTACGGTTCGCTGGGCTACATCGGTCGCGCGCCGATGCGCGTGGGCCCGCCGACCTTGCCGCAGGGCCGCAATCCCGTCAGCGACTTCATTCCGTTCGCGCGCGTGGCGGACATGCTGCTCGGCCCGGGCGAGCCGTTCGACTTCGACGGGCGGCGGCTCACCTACCCCGACATTCGCCTCGTCTACTGGTGCGGCGGCAATCCCTTCCATCACCATCAAGACCTGGCCCGCCTGCGCCGCGCGCTCGCCAGGCCGGAGACGATCGTCGTCCACGACTCGTTCTGGACGCCGATGGCCCGCCACGCGGACGTCGTGTTGCCGGCGACGATGACGCTCGAGCGGAACGACATCGGCGGCTCGCCGAACGACGGCTGTCTCATCGCCATGCGTCAGGCGGTCGAGCCCTGGGCGCAGGCCCGGAGCGACTTCGCGATCTTCGCCGACCTCGCGGGCGCGCTCGGAATCGCCGAGCGATTCACCGAAGGTCGGGACGAGCAGGCGTGGCTACGACATCTCTACGAAGAGTGGCGCTCGCGGGTGGCGGACGACGGCGGCTCGGCGCCGGCATTCGACAAGTTCTGGGAGACCGGCTTCTTCGAGACCGGCGGCGCCGACGACGACCTCGTCCTGCTCCAGCAATTCCGGGCCGACCCCGAAGGAACACCGCTCGGCACACCGAGCGGCAGGCTCGAGATCTTCTCGGCGACGATCGATGGATTCGGCTACGACGATTGCCCGGGCCACCCGACCTGGCTCGAGCCCGTCGAGTGGCTCGGCGCGCCGCTCGCCCGGCGCTTCCCGCTCCAGCTCATCGCGAACAATCCCACGACGCGGCTCCACAGCCAGCTCGACGTCGGCGCCTTCAGCCAGTCGAGCGCAAGGTGCGCGGCCGGGAGCCGATCCGTCTGCATCCCGCCGATGCCGCCGCGCGCGGGATCCGGAGCGGAGACGTGGTACGCGTCTTCAACGAGCGCGGGAGCTGCCTGGCCGGCGCCGTGGTGAGTCCGGCCGTACGCCCGCGTGTGGTGCAGCTCTCGACGGGCGCCTGGTACGATCCCCTGGATCCGGCCGATCCCAACGCGATGTGCGTGCACGGTAACCCGAACGTCCTCACCTTCGATCGCGGCACCTCGAAGCTGGCCCAGGGTGCTCGGGCAGCACGCGCTCGTCGAGGTCGAGCGTTGGACGGGCCCGCTGCCGCCGGTTCGCGCCTACGATCCGCCGCCGACCGAGGAGCGTTCGGGACTCTAGGCGACGCGTCCTAGACGTTTCGCCAGGGATCGGGCGGCTGGTCGAACGGCGAGGGCGGCTTGGCGTCGAGCACCTCGTGCACCTTCTCGATGAGACGCTCTTCGGTGAAGGGCTTGAGGAGGATCGGGGCGCCGAGCTCCAGCCCCGTCTCGGTCTCCGCGAACTGGCGCTGCCCCTTGATGATCGCGAAGCTCGACATGTAGAGGACCCGCAGATCGGGGCGTTGCAGTCCCAGCATCTGCGCCAGATCCTGGCCGCTCGCGCCGGGCATCACGACGTCGGTGAGCAGGAGATGGATGGGGCCGGAATACGCGGCGGCGACGCGCACCGCATCTTCGGCATCGAGCGCGTCGAGGATCTCGAACCCTTGCCCTTCGAGCATTTCGCGGGCCGTGGCAAGGATGTCGGCCTCGTCGTCCACCAGCAAAATGGTTTCCACTAAAGGCCTCCTGCCTGAAGGCAGGTTAAGCCGGAGCTTTCAGCTCCTCGAACAGATCTATCTTATCAATTCGGGAGACCCCTGTGCCCGCCGTTCCGCCGGCGCTCAGTCGAAGATGATGCCGCCGTCCACATTGAACGACTGGCCGGTGATGTTGCGCGCCCCAGGAGAGGCGAGGAACACGGCCAGCGCGGCGACATCCTCGGGCTCGTTCGGCCGCCCGAGCGGGATGGCGGCGTTACGCCGCCTCTCCATCTCTTCGACCGTGACCCTCCGAGGCCGCGCGCACCCGCAAATTCGCCTCCGAGAGCGCGCTCAGGGTCGTGCCCGGACAGATCGCGTTCACGTTGATGTTGTGCGGGGCGAGCTGGAGCGACGCCATGCGGGTCATGCTGATGACGGCGCCCTTGGTGCCGGCATAGATCACGTTCGAGGCGCCGGCGAATCCTTTGCCGGCAATGGACGCGATGTTCACGATGACGCCCCGGCGCCGCGGGATCATCTCGCGCGCGACTCGCTGCAAGCTGAAGAAGACGCCCTTGCCGTTGACGCGCATGATGCGATCCCAGTCCTCTTCGGTGAGATCCATGATGTAGGCGCGCCGCGTGACACCGGCGTTGTTCACGAGCACGTCGATCTGACCGAACGTGTCCATCGTCCGCCGGGTCATCGTGTCGATACTCTTGAGATCCCCGACGTCGGCGCCCAGGGCCAGCGCCTTGCGCCCGAGCGCGCTGACTCCGTCGGCGGTCGCCTTCGCGGCCGCCTCTTCGAGGTCGACCGCGACGACGTGCGCGCCGGCCCGCCCCAGCGCCAGCGCCGTGGCGCGGCCGATGCCGCGCGCGGCGCCGGTGACGATCGCGACCCGATCCGCGAGCGACTGGCCCAGATCGACCACCGCTAGGCTCCCGGCGGCGTCAGCAGCTCCGGGATCACCCACTTCGGCGCGCGACCCGTCGCAACGCGCTGGATGTTGTCGAAGCCGTTGCGGAAGCGCGCCGACCAGTTCTCCCAGGTCGGCCCGGCCGAGTGCGGGGTGAGGGTCACGTTCTTCAGCGCATAGAGCGGATGATTGGCCTTCGCCGGCTCCTCGACCAGCACGTCGAGCCCGGCGGCCAGGATCTCGTCCGCCCGTCAGCGCCTTGTGAAGCGCCGCCTCGTCCACGACCGGCCCGCGGCAGGTGTTGATGAGGATCGCGGTCTTCTTCATCATCGCCAGCTCGCGCGCGCCGATGAGATTGCGCGTGCTCTCGTCGAGCGGCACGTGCAGGCTGACGATGTCCGCCGCCTGCAGACAGCTCGGTGAAGAGCACGAAGCGGACGCCGAGGGCGTCTTCCTGGTCCTCGGTGAGCCGCGCGACGTCGTAGTACAGGACGTTCATGTTGAACGCGTGCGCCAGCCGGGCGACCTTCTTGCCGATGTTGCCGAGGCCGACGATGCCGAGCGTCTTGCCGTGCAGCTCGAACACCCGCGAGTCGAGATGGTTGCCCACGCGCCACTTGCCGGCGACGACGTCGTTGTGGAACACGACCAGCCGCTTCAGGACCGCGAGCATCAGCATGATCGCGTGCTCGGAAACGGCGATCGCGTTGGCGCCGCCGTTGTTCGCGACGGGCACCTTGGCCTTCCGCGCCGACTCGATGTCGACACGGTCGTACCCGGCGCTGAGGAGCTGGACGAGCTTGAGCTTCGGCGCCGAGCGGAAGAACTCGCCGGCGATCGGGCGGCCGAGCCCCATGACGTACTCCGCATCCTTGACCGCCTCGTAAAACTCCGGGGTGTCCTGGTCGACGACCACGAGCTCGAAGCCGGGAGGCGTCAGCTTGCGCGCCATGTCGAGGATCGCGTCGGGCTGCTTGGGAATGAAGAGGATCTTGGTCGCCATATCCGGCTCCTTTTGAGGTTTGACGAGGCGGCTACGCCAGCGGAACGGTCGCCGTCACACAGATCTGGTCACCGAGCACGCGCGTAGTATGCCCCTTGCCCGTGGTGTCCTCGACGAGTCGTGCGTCGCCCGGCCCGAACACGTGCTTCGAGCCGTCACCCAGGCCGATCTCGAGCTGTCCAGAAAGGATGATCACGAACTGACGCCGCGGCGCCGGGTGCCAGTCGAGGAACTGGCCGGCCGGCCACTCGCGGAAGGTGATCTGGCTCGCGGCCAGCCCCTTCAGCCAGTCCGGCTTTCGCCTTGAGCTCGATCTTCTCGATGTGAGCCTGCTGATCGGCGCCCGCGTACATCCGAAATGTCCCCATCGCTTCCTCCCTGTAAGGACTCGAACGGTCGGGATGCTAGCATAGAACGACCCATGACCGGCCGCATGCCGGGACCGACGTCCCACACGTTCTTCTCGCAGCGCCTGCGCCTGCACTACGTCGACTGGGGCAACTCGACGAAGCCCCGATGGTGATGCTGCACGGCGGCCGCGACCACTGTCGCAACTGGGACTGGGCGGCCGAGGCGCTGCGCGACGACTGGCACATCCTGGCGCCCGACCTGCGGGGCCACGGCGACAGCGCGTGGTCGAGCGACGGCAGCTACACCATCGCCGGCTACATCTACGACCTGGCTCAGCTCGTCCACCAGCAGCACCTGGCGCCGGTGACGATCATCGCCCACTCGCTCGGCGGCCAGATCGCTTTGCGCTACGCCGGCCTCTATCCCGACACCGTCGCCCGGCTCGTGGCCATCGAAGGCCTCGGGCCCTCGCCCGCCCAGCTCGAGAAGTTCAAGACGAAGACAATCGTCGAGCGCATGGACGAGTGGATCGGCGAGCAGCGCGGTCTCGCCGGCCGGCTGCCGCGACGCTACAACTCGATCGAGGACGCCCTTCACCGCATGCAGGAAGAGAACCCGCGCCTCACCGCCGAGCAGGCCTCGTCATCTGACGGTGCACGGCGCCAACCAGAACGAGGATGGGACGCACAGCTGGAAGTTCGACAACTACGTTCGCGCGTGGCCGCCCTATGACATGCGCGGCCAGCGACATCCAGCTGCTGTGGTCGCGCATCACGTGCCCCACCCTGCTCCTCTACGGCAAGGAGAGCCGCGCCGGCAATCCCGTCGAGGACGGGCGGGCCGCGCACTTCCGCCATGCGCAGGCGATGGGCATCGACGGCGCCGGCCATTGGCTCCATCACGATCGGCTCGCGGAGTTCCTGCGTATCGTCCGGAGCTTCCTGGCCCGCTGAGGTCGGTCGATGGAAGCAGCGACCGATCGGTTCGTGCTGTTCCTGGTCCCCCACCTCTATCTGACCGTCTTCGCCGTGAGCGCGATCGACGCGATCGGCATTCCGTTTCCCGGCCGCATCGTGCTCGTCGCTCGCGGGCGCCTTCGCGAGCACCCGGCTCGAGCTCGCCCTCGCCATCGTCGCCAGCGCGCTCGGCTCGCTCGCCGGCGACCACGTCGTCTACCTGGCGGGCGCGCGCGGAGGCGAAGCGCTCCTGGCGCTCTACTGCCGGCTCACGCTCGGCTCGGAGCGCTGTGTGGAAAACACGCTGAAATACTTCCGGCGCTTCGGCGCGGCGGCGATCGTCCTCGGGCGCTACTCGACGGGCGTTCGACTGTTCGCCGCCATCCTGAGCGGCTGCCGGGCATTTCGCCTATCGCCGCTTCGTGCTGTACGACCTGGCAGGCTCGCTGGCCTACGCCACCGTGTGGGTCGTCCTCGGGCACGTCTTCAGCGACCAGGTCGAGGAGATCCTCGAATGGCTGGGACGCCAGCGGGCCTTCTTCCTGATCGTGCCCGCCGGGCTCCTCGCCGATCGTCGGCTACCGCCTCTGGCGGCGACGGCGCCACGGCACCGCTCGCGCGCGACGAGCTCTGCGGTCCGACCGAGCCGGAGCGAAACAGAATCTTGCGATAGGGCCCCGCTGCAGGCATCCTCGCTGCAGTGAAGCGAGCGATCCACGCGCTGCGCCGAGGTTCCGAGGTCTCGGGCCTGACGGGCCCGAGAGAAAGGGAGGGCGTCCGTGCCACAGCGGCTCGAGGGGTTGGAGCGGTTGGCCGTCCTGATCCTGAGGCTGTTCCTGGGCTTCGCCTTCATGATGCACGGATCGCAGAAGGTCCTGGGTGCGTTCGGCGGCCCAGGAATCGCCGGAGTCGCCGGCATGCTCACGAAGCTCGGTCTCGAGCCCGCCCAGATCCTGGCGTGGGTTCTCTCGATCACCGAGTTCGTCGGCGGCATCTGCCTCGTCCTCGGCTTTCTGACGCGCTTCTGGGCTGCCGGTCTCGTCATCGACATGGGGGTCGCGGTCGCCAAGGTGCACTTGCCCAACGGCTTCTTCGCTTCGAAGAACGGCTTCGAGCTCCCGCTCGCCTTCGGCGTGATGGCGCTGGTGATCTTGTTGACCGGACCAGGTTCCGCTCTCGGTGGACCGCGCGACCGGCATTGAAAAGGGCGGAGCAGGCTAGGAGGGGAACGAACCATGGCATCGAACGGCAAGCGCTTCAACGTGGGCGGCGTCATCATGCCGCGCCCCTTCAAGATCCGGCGGCTCGGGCATTTCGGCTTCAACGCGGTCCGGATGGACGAGTCGCGAGACTTCTACCGCGACCTGCTCGGCTTCAAGCACTCCGACGTCCTCGACTTCGGCAAGATGCCCTGGGCGCCGAAGGGCGCCGACCTCGGCGACACGCGCGGCTACTTCATGCGCTACGGCACGGACCATCACGCCTTCGTGCTCTTCAACAAGAAGGTGCTGGACCACCGGCCCGATCGGAAGTTCGCGCCGGAGGTGACGGTCAATCAGATCACCTGGCAGTGCGGCAGCCTCAGGGAGATCATGGACGCCCATTCGTACTTCCAGGATCAGGGCGTCACCATCCAGCGCGTGGGACGCGACATGCCGGGCAGCAACTGGCACGTGTACGTCTACGATCCCGGACGGCCACACGATCGAGCTCTACTACGGCATCGAGCAGATCGGCTGGAACCAGCTCAGCAAGCCCACCGAGATGTACTACCGCGGCTTCCGCGAGAAGCCGTCGCTGCCCCAGGTCTCCGAGATCACCGAGGTCGCCGAGGCGCTCGACAAGGGCATCGACGTCTTCTCCGGCAACCGCACGCGCGAGACACTCGACGAGACCTACGACGTCGAGGGCGTGCTGCTGCCGCGGCCGTTCAAGATCACCAAGATCGGCCCGGTCGAGCCTGTTCGTCGCCGACGTCGCGCGCGCCGAGGCCTTCTACACCGGGCACCTCGGATTCGTGAAGAGCGAGGAGACCACCTATCGCGGCGCGCGCTGCGTGTTCCTGCGCGCGGGGCCGAGCACCACAGCGTGGGGCTCTTCCCGCGCGAGCTCCGGCGCACGCTCGGGCTCTCCGAGCACACGACGTGCATGTCGTTCGGCGTCGAGGTCGGCAGCTACACCCAGCTCCGTCGAGGCCGTGGACGTTCTTGAAGTCCCGCGGCGTGAAGTTCGTCGACTCGATCCCGCCCGAGCTCTATCCCGGCATCGACTACTCGGCGTTCGCGCTGGACCCCGACGGGCACTGCGTGCAGCTCTACTACTACATGGAACAGGTCGGCTGGGACGGCGCCGTGCGCCCCGCCGCCCAGCGGCGCGCCGTCAACGGCGCGTGGCCGGAGACGCTCGAGCCTCTCTCCGACACGTACGTCGATCAGGTCTTCCAGGGGCCGCTCGGCTAGATGCGGTCATGAAGTTCGGCTACTTCACCCTCACCGACAATCCGCCGGCCTACGGCCCGAACCGGCGCGATCCGAACCGCTTCCTGCTGGACGTGGTCGAGGAGTGCGTCGAGGCGGAGGCGATGGGCTACCACAGCGCCTGGGTGCCCGAGCACCACTTCGGTCGCTTCGGGCATCCTGCCCTCACCGACGATGTTCCTCGCCCACATCGCCAATCGCACGAAGCGCCTCAAGCTCGGTCCCGCGACCGTCGTGCTCCCGATCAATCACCCGCTCCGGATGGTCGAGGAGTTCAACCTGCTCGATCTCTTGAGCGGCGGGCGCGCGGTGTTCTCGGCCGGACGCGGCTACGATCAGGGCGAGTACACGCCGTTCGGCGCATCGTTCGCCGACAGCCGCGCGGTCTTCGACGAGCAGATGGAATACATGATGGCGGCCTGGCGGCAGTCGCCGTTCGAGTTCCACGGCCGCTACTACTCGACGCCGGAGCCGCTCACGGTGCTGCCGCGACCGGTGCAGGATCCGCATCCCGAGGTGTACGTGGCGTGCTTCTCGAAGCCGTCGATCGAGCTGGCGGCCCGCCTGCGCGTCAACACGATCTTCGCGCCCTTCGCCGCGGCGATGCTGTTCGGCTCGGTCCAGGACGCGGCGCGCGAGAGCAAACGCATGGCCCGCGACGCCGGCCATCCGGACCCCAAGGTGATGTGCAGCTACTTCGTCTCCGTCTCGCACAGCCGCCGAGGAGACCGATCGCGCCCGGGTGCGGCTGCTGCACTATCTCCACAGCATCCTGCCGGTCTTCCCGAGCGACCGACGCACCGCCCCGCCCCACATCGCGTACTTCGTGGACATCGTCGAGCGGCTGCAAGGCGATGAAGGCCGATCAGGTGAGCGATCGGAGCATCGTCACCGGAGACGTCGAGCACTGCATCGAGGTGCTGAAGCGGTGCGAGGAGGGCGGCATCTCCGAGGTGATCCTGTACTTCAACTTCGGCGAGCTCGAGCCACCGGGACACCCTCGAAATCGATGGAGCGGTTCGCGCGCGAGGTCATGCCGCACTTCGCCGAGCGCTCCGACGACGATCCCCGTCGGCCGATGAAGTTCGGCCTCAACTTCTTCCCGTCGTTCCGGGCCGAGCGACTATTCGACCGCGGAGTACTTCGCCCAGTGTCTGCGGCTGGCGGAGCGCGCCGATCGGCTCGGCTTCCACTCGGTCAAGGCCGTCGAGCACTACTTCTACGACTACGGCGGCCACTCGCCGAATCCGTGTCGTGTTCCTGGCCGCGATCGCGGCCCGCACGCAACGGATTCGCCTGATCACCGGGCGCCGTGATCCCGGCGTTCAACAACCCGGTCAAGCTCGCCGCCGAGCTGGCGGTGCTGGACAACCTCAGCAACGGCCGTCTCGACGTGGGCTTCGGCCGCGCCTTCATCCCCAAGGAGTTCGAGGTCTTCGGCGTGAGCATGGACGAGAGCCGCGCCCGGTTCGAGGAGGGCATCGACATCGTCAAGCGGCTCTGGACCGAGGACCGCGTCTCCTACGACGGCAAGTTCCACCGCTTCCGTGACGTCCACCTGAATCCCCGGCCGGTCCAGAAGCCCCACCCGCCGATCTGGGTCGCCACGGTGGCGTCGATCGAGTCGTTCGTCTGGGCCGGGCGTCACGGCTACAACGTGATGATCGTGCCGTACGTCGGCGGTCATCGAGAAGGTCCGCGGCATGGTCCAGGCCTACCGCCAGGCCTGGCGCGAAGCCGGGCACCCGCCCGGGCAAGGAGCAGGTCCAGACCTCGCTCCACTGCTACGTCGCCGAGACTCATGCCAAGGCCATCGAGGGCGCTCGGCCGCGCGTCGAGCGCTACATCGAGGTCTTCGGCGAGGCGGTCAGCTCGTGGGCGAGCCACCAGGCGGCCCAGTACGCGAGCTACGGCAAGATGGTGGAGTCGATCGCCCGAACCACCCTCGAAGTCGATGCTCGAGGGCCATCAGGCGCTGATCGGCACGCCCGAGGAAGTGGTCGAGCAGCTCGCTTACCAGATCGAGGCCTTCGGCGAGATCGAGCCGTCGATGCAGATCAACTTCGGCGGGAGCGGCGACGAAGAAGCGCTCCGGACACTCGAGCTCTTCGCCGGCCGCGTCATGCCGCGGTTTTCCACGTAAGGCTTCGGGCGGCGTTACTCCTGACCGTTGGAAAGAGGTCACGCGCCGGCGCGTGAGCCTTCTTCCACACCAGCACGCTGCGCACGTAGTCGATGACGACCTTGCCCTCCTGCTGGATCCCGCGCGTGCGGACCTTCGACGACGCCGCGCTTCGGGTTCGAGCGGGATTCGCGCTTCTCGAGCACGTGCGACTCGGAGTAGAGCGTGTCGCCGGCGAAGAGCGGATTCGGCAGCTTGACCTCGTCCCAGCCGAGCGCGACGCCGTTCTCGCTGACGTCCGCCACGCCCATCCCCGTCACGATCGCGAGCGTGAGCGTGCTGTTGATCAGGCACTTGCCGAACTCGGTACGCCGGGCGAAGTCACTGTTGAAGTGGATCTGGTTGGTGTTGCTGGTGAGCAGGGTGAACCAGGTGTTGTCGGCCTCGGTCAGGGTCCGGCCGAGTCGGCAGCGGTAGACGTCGCCGACGTTGAAATCTTCGAAGTACCGTCCTTCCCACCCGGACACGACCGACATCACACGGCTCCTTTCCACACGCTCTTGCCGCCGAAGCGGCGCTGCCAGCGCGGGATGACGTCCTGGTTGTAGACGTTGTCGGGCACCTCGCCGCGCAGCGCGCGTCAGGACCGACTCCGGTCGCCCAGGCGATGCCGGGACCGAGACCGCTGCCCACGTTGTTCGAGACCACGTGCGGCGAGAGCAGCACCCGGTCGCCGAGGTTGCGCAGCTGGCTGTCGAGCGCCAGCGGCTCCTCCTCGAATACGTCGAGGGCGGCGCCGCCGATCTGTCCCTTCAGCAGCGCCTCGATGAGCGCCGGCTCCTGGATGCACGGGCCGCGCGAGGTGTTGATCAGGATCGCGTTGTGTTTCATGAGCGCCAGCTGCGCGGCGCCGATCAGGTGGCGGGTCTCGCGCGTCAGCACGACGTGCAGGCTCACCACGTCCGACTCGCGGAGCAAGGTGGAGAGATCCACGCGCGTCACGCCGTGCTCCGCGAACTTGCTCTCCGGCACGTAGGGATCGGCCGCGAGGATCCGCATCTTCCACGGCCGCAGCAAGGTCGCGATGCGGCTGCCGATCCGGCCCAGACCGATCAGGCCGAGGGTGATGCCCGTGTAGCCGTCGGCGCGCGAGCCGACGTAGACCCCCTGCAGCTTCGGATCCCGCCAGGTGCCGCCGTCCTTGAGGTGCTGGTCGCGCTCGCGGACCTTCTTGAGCATCGCGAGCATCGCCGTGATCGTGCCCTCCGCGACGCCGCCCCAGTTCGACTCGGTCGGGCCGTGGCAGACGAGGATCCCCATCTCGGTCGCCGCCTCGACGTCGATGTCGTCGACGCCGATCGTGTACTTGGCGACCACTCGCAGCTCGGGCGAGCTCTCCATGATCCGGCGGCTGATCGGCGACATTTCGGATGGAGGTGCCCATGAGCGCGTGCGCGCCCTGCGCCATGCGGACCAGCTCGGGCTTCGCTGTTCGCCTGCGGCGTGTCCCAGGCGGCCTGGCCCAGGCGCAGCTCGCAGCCTTCGGCCTCGAGCCGTGTGTGGCTGTCGCGCGCCTCCGCGACGGGCGCGAAGATGAACACCTTCGGGGAGCTCATCGCACGTTCCTCCTCGTTCGGCTCTGGCTTGCCTTTACCCATCCGCCTCGGCCAGAATCCGCTTGTACCGGGCACGGCACGGAGCTGTCAAGCGGCGCCGAGCCTCCAGGAGGGAACGATGCTCGAGTTCCGCGTGAACGACGCCGACGGCCACATCACCGAGACGACCGAGCAGCTCCGTCCCTACTTCGAAGGCCGACAGGGTGAGCGCGGCGCCTTTGCCGGTCGTCGCTCCTACTACCCCGAGGACGGCTGGGACCGCTCGCTCGGCGGAACGCTCGGCAGCAGCGTGAACGACGCCAAGAGCTGGCTCCGCATCATGGACGACGGCGGCATGGAGACGACGATCCTGTATCCGACCGGCGGCCTCGCGATCGGCTGGGTCCGCGAGCCCGACTTCGCCGTCGCGATCTGTCGCGCGTACAACAACTTCGTCCACCAGGAGTTCCTCACGGCGAGCCCGCGCCTGAAGGCCGTCGCGTTGCTTCCGTTCCAGGACGTGCCCGAGGCGGTGAAGGAGCTCCGGCGCGCGGTCACCGAGCTCGGCATGTCCGGGGCCTTCGCGCCGGCGGTCGGGCTGCGGTTGCCGCTCGGCCATGCGGATTTCCATCCGATCTACGCCGAGGCCGAGCGCCTGGGATCGATGGTGGCCTGCCACGCAACCGTGCGCGGCCCGCACTTCTTCGGCGCCGACGGATTCGACAAGTTCATCGAGGTGCACACGCTGTCGCATCCGGTGGCCCAGATGATCCAGCTCACGGGCATGATCTTCGAGGGCGTGCCCGAGAAGTATCCCAGCCTGCGCATCGGCTTCATGGAAGCCGGCTGCTCCTGGCTCCCGTTCTGGATGGACCGCATGGACGAGGAGTGGTCGAAGCGCAAGGTCGAGGCCCCGCTCTGCCGGAAGAAGCCGAGCGACTACTTGCGATCCGGGCAGCTCTTCTTCGCAGCCGAGGGCGACGAGAAGTCCGTGCCCGAGGTGATCCGGCGGCTCGGGAACGACATCATCTTCTACGCGAGCGACGTGCCCCACTGGGACCACGACTTCCCGGAGAACATCCGCGAGCTCGCCACGCGTCAGGATCTGAGCGCCGAGTCGAAGCGCAAGATTCTCTACGAGAACACCCGGCGGCTCTACGAGCTGACGCCGGTGGCAGTCGATCAGCTCCGGCGGTAAGCAGATCGCGGCAGCCCGCGCGCACCGCCCAGTATTCCCCACGCTCGCCACATCGACGGCTCGTCGGGCCGCATCGAGGCGTGGGCGTCGATCTCGCCGCGCGAGAGCGCCTTGACCTCGCCCAGGCGCAATGCCTCGGACAGCACGCGGGCGTTGAGCGGCAGGTACACCGCGATCCGGATCGCCTCCGGAGCGAGCGGCCGGCGGCCGAGAATCCGTGGCCGCGCATCAGCACGACTCGCTCGGCGCCGAGGCCGCGCGCCAGATCACGGCCCTGCGCCATGTTCACGACGAGCAGGTTCGTGTCGCCGAAGTTGTCCCGGATGTCCCACACCGGAATCCGCGCGCCGATGAAGCTCGCCATGTGGACGACCGGGCGGAGCGGCGTGGTCGAGATCGTGAACGGCAGGACCGCCTCGGCGTGGGCGTGGACCACCGCCTGCACCTCGGGCCTCGCCTCGTAGATCGCGCCGTGGATGAACCGCTCGAGGTACGGCGGGCGCGCGTCGCCGCCGACCGCCTTGCCCCCAGGTCGAACTCGATGACGTCGCCGCGCTCGACGAGCGCCGGGGCCAGCGAGCGCGACAGCAGGAAGCGCGTCGGGTCCCCGGGATGGCGCACGCTGACGTGGCCGTACGCGTCGACCACGCCCTCGTTGGCGAGGATTCGGTTGGCGATGACCACGTCGCGGGCGGCGCGCTCGAGCTCGGTCACGGTCTCACCCTCCCTCGAAGGATACCTCAGCGGAAGTGGCGGTCGAACGCGACGTCGGGCAAGGTGAGCCCGAGTCCCTCGATCAGGGGCGTCACTTCGGTCACGTACTCGGTCCGCGCGGTCTCGTTCGATCGGCGCTTGAGGCCCCAGTGCTGATAGCGAGCGGCGCGCCTCGAGTTGGCGCGCCCGAACATGTCGAGCCCCGCGGATACCAGCGATCGATCGCCGCCTGCGCCGCGGTCCGGCCCTCCTCGGTGCGGACCATCTCACGGAGCTTCACGTGCCCGTAGCCCACGTGCGTCTTTTCCTCCTGGAGGATCCGCGGCAGCGCCCGGTCGAGCGGGAGGTAGGAGCAGCCGACGAACTCCTCGAGCTGATACTGGCCCACGCGGTCGATCAGGAAGCCGAACGCGGCGACGTCGGCCCATGTCGGCATCGCCTGCCGGAAGGCTTCGAGGTCGCGCCGCGATCGCTCGACGTACATCAGCTCCGAGGCGTCGTCACCGAGCTCGTTCAGCAGCCGGTTGATCTTGCGGAAGTGGTCGATCTCCTCGCCGGCGACCTTGGCGAGCATCCACTGATCGTCGGCCGACGGCGCCGTCAGGAGCCATTCGCTCACGTAGAGGTGCGGGCCGCCGATCTCGCAATCCGCTTGAATCCGCAGCACGCGCTTGAGCAGCGACTGATACTCCGCCGGCATCTTCGGCGCCTCGTGCGCCTCGACCTTGTCGGTGAACGGTCTGTCGTCGGACATGCCTGAACCCTTTCGCTCAACGTTTGACGGTACGCAGGATCATCTCGACGTAGCGGTCGGCGATCGCCTCGGGCGACAGTCGTCCGCCGTCCGAGGAACCACGTCGCCACGCCGGTGCACATGGTGAGGATGGCCATGGCCGTCAGGCGCACGTCGGCCACCTGAAAGACGCCGGCGCGGGCACCGGAGGCCAGAAGGCCGCGGAAGACGCGCTCGTATTCGTCGCCGGCGGGTCAGGACCATCCGGAGGTTGGCCTCGCGTCAACGAGCGCAGCTCGCTGTGGCTCAGGAACGCCTGGTGCTGACTGTCGGTACGAAAGAGCACGTGGAAACGCACCGCCGCTCGCAGCCGGGCCTCGGGGCCGTCCGCCGACGCGACCGCGCGGCCCACGCCGGCCAGCAGATCGTCGAGCGTGCGATCGAGGATCGCGAACAGGATCTCTTGCTTGGACCGGAAGTGATAGTAGAGGCTCGCCGCTTCCATCCGGAGCGCCCGCGCCAGGGTCCGCATCGAGCTGCCGTGATACCCGCGCTCCCGGAACAGGATCATCGCCGCGCGCAGGATCCGCTCGGCGGCGGTGGCGCGCTCGTGGGTGGCGACGATCGTGGCAGCCATGCACCGTACCTAACGTACGTTCGTTATGTACAGGTGCGCGCCGCGGGCTGTCAAGCGGACGCGTGTGGTAGGCTCAGGCCTTCCGCATGAGCGACGCGCAGGCTTCTCGCATCGTGGTGGACTCGGATCGCCGGCTCGCGGATCGGATCCGCGCGCTGGCCGCCCGGCGCATGGTCTTCTTCGCGGGCTGCCGGGCATGGGCAAGAGTCTTCTCGCCCACCAGCTGGTCCACGTCGCGAGCGGCGCCGGACGCCAGGTTCACCTGCTGCAGTGGGACGTCGCCCGGCCGGTGTTCGAGGCCAGCCCGGCGGGCCGGCGATATCCGGTGCTCGACGGCGTCACGCACGCGGTGATCAGACGAGCCGCCGGCCTCTGGGTCCGCGACGCAGTGGCCGGGTGGAGCGCGCGATACGGGGGCCTGAGCATCTCCTGGTCGGCGAAACACCCTTCGTCGGCAATCGTTTCGTCGAGCTGGCCCGGCCGATCGACGATCGGGCCGAAGCTTCTCCTGGCGTCGCCGTCGTGCCGGTTCGTGATCGCCACGCCGTCGCGCGAGGTGCGGAGCTTTCTCGAGGCGCAGCGCGAGCGACGGACCGCCGATGCCCCTCCACCCTCGCGAGCGAGAGGACGCGCCGCCCCACGTGCTCCGGGATCTCCTGGCGGAGCCTCGCGGTGATCGCGGGCGGAGATTCCGCGACGAGTCCCTACGATCCCGCCGTCTACGCCGGAGTCTACGAGCGCGTGCTGCGCCACCGGAACACTGACGCGCTGGGTCTCGATGTGATCCTGCCGACCGAGCGGCTGTCGGTCTACGACTCGCGGTCTCCCGCGCTCGACCTGATCCCGTCGGCGACCGACGCCGAACGGTTCATCGACGAGGTCGAGCGCCGATACCCGACCTTCGCGTGCTCGACGGCGAGATCGCCCGCTGGTGGGAGACCTGAGGCATCTCCCCGTGGCTGGTCGTGCGGGATCTCCTCGTAGGCACGCACGAGCTGTCCGCGCGTAGCTTCTGCGAGCGCGTGTAGAAATTGCGGGTAGGAACTTCCGCCCACGCGCATGCGCACACCGCTGGAGCGCGCGATGGCCGTGGCACTCGGCGTTGCACGCCGCGCTCGATGTCGTCATCCCCGAACAAAAGGAGAGGCCAATGAAAATTCGAGATGTGATGGTCCGCGACGTCATCGCGGTCGATCCGTCGGCGTCGCTCGCCGAAGCCGCTCAGCTCGCATGCAGCAGGCCAACGTCGGTATTCTCCCGGTCGTCGAGGACGGCCAGGTGTGCGGCGTGATCACCGATCGCGATCTCGTCGTCCGCGCCCTCGCCGTCGACGCCGATCTCGCATCGACGCCGGTCGGCGAGTGCGCCACGGGTGCGCCGGTGGTCGCCCACCCGGATTGGGACCTCGATCAGGCCATGGAGACCATGGCGCGCGCAGATCGGGCGGCTGCCGGTGATCGACGACGACAACGCGCTCGTCGGCATCGTCACCCTCGGCTCGCTCGCGCTCCGATCGAGGAAGGATAAGGAAACGCTCGAGGCCGCCAAGGCCGTCTCGCGGCGGTCGTCCACACCAATCGGCGGGTGCCACGCGCGCGGAGGAAGCGAGCGAGCTGAGCCGCGGCTCGGGCGGTGCCAGGCTTCCAGTCGGCGCGCGTCCGCCAGGTTCCGACGATCACGCGCCGGCTGGGCCATCGTTCTCCCACGGAGGAGCACTGAGCTTGAGCGCGCGTCAGCGCGGCGGTGCACTGCCGCACGCGATGCGCGCCCCCGCGTTGCCCGCAGGATCGGTCACGTAATCGTCCGCTCGTTCGTGCACCACGAGACTGGCGCCGTCGGCGTCGAGGGAGGCGATTGGGGCCACGATCGAGCGTCGTGTCCTTGAGGACGATCTCGATCGACGGCGGCGTGCGGTCCGACAGCTCGATGTTCGGGCATGTCGCCCGCGTGCGGGCCCTGCGGGTTGTCGCGGCCCGTGCTGCCGACCTGTCGGATTGAAATGACCGCCGGCCGAGTCGAAGGGCGGCTCGCAGCGGCCCACCGCGTGCACGTGAAACGCGTGCTGGCCGGGCGGTAGATCGATGAACGTGGCCGAGACCTTCACGCCCTCGGCGGTGTCCTGCAACGAGGCTTCACCGACCCTCTCACCGGCCGCATTCTTCAGCTCAGCGCGCGCGGCCGCCGCGTCGGCGCGTCGAGCCGAACACCAGCCAGGTTGTTGCGCACGCGACGACGCAGGCGGTCGCGATTCGTTTCAGGTGAATCACGTGCCCCCTCATGAGGCTCCTCCCCGGTGCGAGAGGTCGTGCCACTCGCCGACGAATCGCGCGCCGGTCGTCCGCACGCACTCGACGAGCGCCGCGAGATCCGCTTCCGTCGTCGCGTAGTGCAGGATGCACGCGCGCAGGGCGAAGCGGTCGCGCAAGGTGGTCTGCGTCAGGAATGCCGCGCCGGAAGCCTGACCTCTTCCATCACGCGCTTGTTGAGCGCATCGAGGGCGCGATCGTCTCCCTTCAGGCCCGGGGCGCGTAGCGGAAGCAGACGATCGAAAGCTCGACGTGACCGAGCCGCTCGAGATCCGGCGCGGCGTCGACGAGCCCAGCCAGATGCTGGGCGAGCGCCAGATGGCGCGCGACCATGTCGCGCACGCCATCGCGGCCGAGGTGCTGGAGCGTCATCCAGAGCTTGAGGGCTCGGAAGCCTCGGGTCTGCTGGATGCCGTACTCCGAGTACCACGGCAGGCCGCCGAAGCCGCGGTCGGCTTCCGTACGGAGATAGTCGGGAACCAGGCTGAATGCCTCGCGCAGCAGCCGGCCGTCGCGGACGAGGACGCGCGCCACACTCGACCGGCACCGACAACCACTTGTGCGGATCGAGCGCGACCGAGTCGGCGCGCGCGAGGCCGGCGTAGCGCGCGCGTGACTCGGGAGCACGGCGGCGACCGCGCCGTAGGCGCCGTCGACGTGGAGCCACAGAGCGCTCCGTGGCGCAGAGGTCGGCGATCTCGTCGAGCGGATCGATCGCGCCCGTGCCGACGGTCCCGGCGCTGGCCGCCACGCAGAATGGGCGGTGGCCCGGCGGCGCGGTCGGCGGCGACCGCGGCGCGCAGCGAGGCGACGTCCATCCGGCCGCGCTCGTCGGCGGCGACCTTGTGGATCGCGTGAACCCCGAGGCCGAGGATCTCGGCCGCCTTCTGGATACAGCTGTGGCCCTCCGGGGAGATGTAGAGCCGGAGCGCCGGGCGGCAGCGTGCTGCAGGCCTTCGGTCGCGCACGTTCCAGCCGTCCTGGAGCGCGGCGCGGTGACGGGCCGCGGCGAGCGCGATCAGGGTCGCCGCCGATCCGCCGCTCACCAGAAGCCCCATGCTGTCCTCGGTCGGAAACCCGATCAGCTCCATGAGCCAGCGGACGGCGGCCCGCTCGACGTAGATCGCCGCGTGGTCGCCGCCCGCGCAGCTCGGGTTCATCGCGGCGGCGAGAAAGTCGGCGACGATGCCGACCGGTGCAGGCGGCGAGTTCACCCAGCCGAAGAACCGCGGATGGCCGTTGCCCATCGCGTGGGGCAAGACGGCCGTGCGAAAGCGCTCGAGCATGGCGTCCGGAGCGACGCCGGCGGCTTCGAGCGGCTCCTCGCATCAGGGTCGTCCGCTCGCTCGGAGTCATCGGCCGGAAGACGGGCGCCGCGCCGACCCCGGCGAGATAGTCGGCGAGCGAGATCGACCGCCGCGTGCGCGAGGCGGCGGAACTGCGCGGGGTCGAGGGCGAGCGGGCGCGCTTGTCGGGATGCGAGATCATCGCCTTCGTCTCCTGCCGCCCTGTTTCCGGCGGCGCGGGTGTTCCGGAGCGCGATGGCGGCCGAGACTCCATCGCCAGGTAGTAGACGCACGAGCTCGCGTCCGCCGTTGGCGAACGCGTGCCGGCAGTCGCCGGCGTAGTAGATGCTGTCGCCCGCGCGGAGCGTGTGCTCCGCACCGTCGAGCGTCAGGCGCAGGGTGCCGCGCTCCATCGCGAGGTACTCGCGCGAGCCCGGGGCGTGCGGGTCGAACTCACCGGCATCGACCCGCCGGGGATGGTCGTGCGCATGAGCTCGAACTCCACGCCCGGCAGCACGGGCGACAGGATCCGCCGCTCCCAGCCCGACGGGTCGTACGCGCGTATCGTGCTCGCCGCGCCGCAGCACCACCACCGCGCCGCGCGCTCGTCGCCGAGCAGCCGGGCGATGCTGGTGTCGAGCCCGGTGGCGATGCGATCCAGCACCAGGACGGTCGGCACCTTGCTCCCCGCTCCACCTCCGAGAGCATGCTCCGGCTCACGCCCGTGCGCGTTTCCAGATCCTGCAGCGAGAGGTGGCGGCGAAGCCGCTCGAGGCGAAGGCGGGCGCCGAGCCCGGCCATGTCGAGCCCAGAGGACAGCCGCGGCGTGCTCGCCGCGCAATGGCCGAATCCGCCATAGCGAACATAATACTCTATGGTGGAATCGACCGCCTGCCGCCGCGGACAAAAACGGGGAGCGATCCTCGCTCCCCGCTTGGATGGCAGACTGCGCGGCGCGCCGCGCGGCGGTTACAGTCCGGAGGTGCCGACCCAGCCGGTCTCGGAGACGTCCACCGTCACGCCGTCGGGCCCGGTGTACTTCACCTCGACGTTGCCGTACCGATTGCCGTGCCGTGCCCGACGCCGAGGGCCTCGTTGATGTCCTCGCGGGGCTCGGATCCGGCATTCGTTCAGCCGCTCGGTGATCGCCTCCAGGCTCTCGACCTGGAAGCCGATGTGGTGGATGCCGCTCCAGCCCGCGCCGCGCTCGACGCCGGCGACCGCGTCGTTCTTGAAGTTCAGGATCGCCAGGTTGAGATCGCCGTCGCTCAGGTAGTAGCCCCGAGCGCCCGGGCTGTCGATCTTGGCGATTTCCTTCATGCCGAACACGTCGATGTAGAACTTTGCGGTCTTGTCCACGTCCTGGGTCGAGAGGGCGATGTGCTTGATCTTCGGCATGCCGTGTCTCCTCTGGAGGTGGTTCGAGCCCGGTTCCTGTACCTGTCCAGGCAGGTTACGCCAGGTCCCCGAAAAGCCAGGACATTTGCGGCGCGCGCTTGATTCCGGGCCCGAAAGCGCGCGATAAGGTGGCCATGAACCTCCTGCAGCCGATCGATCGCAGCTTCTCCGTCAGGGTCTCCGCCTCCACCTGCTCGACTGGGGCGGCGAGGGCCGAACGCCGCTGCTCCTGCTGCACGGCTTCACGGGGCACGCGCACGCGTGGGACACGCTCAGCATCGCGCTCCAGCCGCACTTCCACGTCTACGCCCTCGACCAGCGCGGGCACGGCGACAGCGACCCCGCGGAGGTCTACAACCCGGCCGTGGCCTTCGACGACATCAGCGGTGTCATCGGCGAGCTCGGTCTCAAATCGCTCGTGCTGGTCGGCCTGTCGATGGGCGGCCGCAACGCGATCTACTTCACGTCGAAGCGACCCGAGCTCGTGCAGAAGCTCGTCATCGTCGACATCGGCCCCGAGATCAGCAAGCGCGCCGCGCGCCGCCAGCCGGACCGCCGGAGCCCGCGACGTGGGACAGCATCGAGCAGGCGGCGCAGCATCTCTACCGCGGCAACCCGAATCCGGGGCATCCACTACTACCGATGGGTCGCGAGCACGAGCCTGCGCCAGCGCGCCGACGGCGCGCTCGTGTGGGCCTGGCATCCGAGCGTCAAGGAGCGGCGGTCCCAGCTCGACATCGACTGGTGGGCCGTCCTGAAATCGATCACGGCGCCGACGCTCGTGCTCCGCGGCGAGAGCAGCACCGTGCTGGACCGCGACGTCGCCGAGCGAATGGGCAAGGAGCTCCCGCACGGCCGCTTCGTCGAGATTCCCGGGCCGTTCACACGCTCCACGAGGACAACCCCGAGGCCGTCCTCGCCGCGCTCAAGGAGTTCCTCGCGCTTCTAGGGCTTCTTGAGCTTCAGATCCTCGTACGGCGCCGAGTACGCGTAGCCCCGGATCAAGCTGATGCCGGGCTCCTCGAGCCGGGGCCCGATCCCCCAGGTGAACGCCAGCTCGTAGATCGGGACGTACGTCACCCGGTCGAACAGGATCTGCTGGATCTGGTGGATCAGCGCCTCGCGCCGCTTCACGTCGACCTCGCGCGCCTGACGCTGGAATAGATCCTCGACTTCGGGAATGACACCCGCGGTGTAGGCGCCCTCCCGGCTGACGTACGCCTCGAGGCGCGTCGCCGCGTTGCCGGCCGCGCCCGTGATGCCCACGATCAGGTTCTTGAGCTTCTTCTCGCGCCAGGCCGTCGTCAGGGCGCGCGCGCTCCATGATCGCGGATGCGCGACTTGATGCCGATCGCCTGGAGATACGCGGCCAGCGCCTCGCCCATCGCCGATGTACGGCGGCCACGGATAGAAGTCGCCGGCGTCGAAGCCGTTGGGATAGCCCGCCTCGGCCATGCAGCTGCTTGGCCCGAGCCGGATCGAAGGCGGGCGGCTCGAACGACTTCGAGAACTCGAACGCGCGCGGGATGAGACCGCCGGTCGGCTTCGAGAAGCCGAGCGTCTCGGCCTGGTTGAGCGCCTGCGCGATCGATCGCGTGGCTGGCCGCCAGACGCACGCGGCGGTCGTGCCACGGCGATTTCGGATCCCATTGATCGGGCATGTCGAGCCAGAAGACGCCGCTCGACTGGCTCGGCGCCGTGAGCTTGAGCCCGGGCGTGCGTCGAATGTCCTCGGCGACCGGGCCGGTCAGCAGATAGGCGATGTCGACCTCGCCCGTTCTTGAGCGCGGCCGCGCGCGTCGTCTCCTCGGGCAAGCTGCGGAGGACGAGCCGCTTGATCGCTCGGCGTCTTGCGCCAGTAGCCCTCGTAGGCCTCCAGCACGAGCTCGACGCCCGGGTTGAAGCTCACGAACTTGTACGGCCCGGCGCCGATCGGCGCCTTCTTGAAGCCGTCGTCGCCGACCTTCTCGACGTACTTCTTGGGCACGACCCAGCCCGCGCCGGTCGCCGACGTGCCGTAGAAGGTCATGAAGTCCGGCCACGGCTCCTTGAGCACGAAGCCGGACGCGGCCCGGGATCGACGATCTGCACCTCGCGCACCCGGTCCTTGAGCAGCTTGGCGCCGGCGCCCCGATAGCGCTCGTACGAGAACTTCACGTCCTCCGCCGTCACCGGCTCGCCGTTGTGGAACTTGACGCCCTTGCGCAGGACGAACTCGTACGTGAGCCCGTCCTTCGATTGACGTCCACGACTCGGCCAGGCTCGGCGTGTTGCATCCCGCCGGCATCGGCTTCACGAGCGCGTCGTGCAGCGCGTAGAGGAACATGAACGGCGTGATGATCGCCTTCGGTCTCCGCCGGGTCGAGCCAGCGCGACGCCAGGGTGATGTGCACACCCCACGTCACGGTGCCTTCCGGCGCAGCCGCCGCCGGACGAGAGACTCCGAACAGGACGAGGCAGGTCACGAGGACGATGCCCAGCCGAATGATCGAGCGGCTCATGGTCACCTCCGGGTAGGTTGGGTCGGCCAATCATGCCACAGCACGAACCGAGCCGCCGTCAGCCGATGACCCGTCCGCCCATCACCCGGATCGAGTCCCCGGTGACGTAGGACGACGCGTCGGAGGCGAGGAACACGCACGCCTCCGCGATGTCCTCAGGCCGGCCGAGACGACGGAGCGGGATCTTCGCCAGCTCTTCCGCCGAGCCCGGCGGCGCCTGACGAAACTCCGGATACCACTCGGCGTGGCGCCGCTCGGTATCGATGAACCCCGGCATCACCATGTTCACGCGGATGCCGAACGGCCCGAGCTCGGCGGCGAGCCGCGCACGAAGCCGAGGAGCCCGGTCTTGGCCACCGTCACGACCGTGGTGTTCGGCCGGCCGGTGAGGCTCGACATCCCGCCGAGCGCGATGATGCTCCCGCGGCGGCGCTCCTTCATCCCCGGGACCGCCGCGCGCGCCAGATAGAACGCCGAGTGGAGGTTGACGCCGAGCACATGATGCCATTCCTCGACCGTCGTCTCGGTGACGGACTTGTGCGGCCGGATCGCCGCGTTGCACACGAGGACGTCGACCGCCCCGAGCTCGGACAGGCCGCGCTCGACCATCGTCTGGCAGACTGCCGGATCGCCGACGTCGCCGAGCGCGGTGACGGCGCGCACGCCGGCCTTCCGGCACTCGCCCGCCACCGCCTCGAGCTCCTCGCCGTTCACGCGCGTGTTCAGCACGAGGTCCGCGCCCTCGGCCGCGAACGCGAGCGCGATGGCGCGGCCGATGTTCCGGCTGGCCCCGGTGACGAGCGCGACCCTGCCCTGGAGCTTGCCGGCGTTCATCGGTAGCCGGCGGCCTTCAAGCTGTGGGAACACCGCGTCGCGGAACGCGCGGATCTCCTGCTCCGGGGCCGACGAAGGTCTGCAGCGGCATGATGTAGAGGCTCTTCACGCCGGCGGCGGTCAGGTCGATGATGCGGCGGGCGCAGTGCTCCGGCGTGCCCATCAGACCGAGCGCATCGCAGAGCTGCGCGATGATCTCGTCGGGAACGAACGCGGTCGCGGCGATGGCCTCGTCCCAGTCCTGCGCGTGCGAGAGATCGGGATAGATCTTGTAGACGCGTCGGCGGAATGTCGAAGTGCGGGATGGACAGCTTCGGTGTGCTCGAGCCACCGCGAGTGCACGCGCATGATGCCCTGATGCACGACGGTCGGGCGCGCCTGTCGATGCGCCTCGGCCATCGTCGCCGCCATGCCCGTGCGGACCGCCCAGACGATCTCGAGATCCTCGAGGCGGCGCCCGCTGCGGCGCGCGCCCCGCTCGAGGTGCGTCAGCACGGCGTCGACGATGCCGCGATGAAAGCCGACCAGCAGCATCACGCCGTCGGCGACCTCGCCTGCGAGCTCGATGGCCTTGGGCCCCGACGCTGCCATCAGGAGCGACACCGGTCGGCCCGTGGCATACGCGAGCCGGCCGGGTGTGCCGTCGAAGTCGACGGCCTCGCCGGCGAGTAGCTGTCGCAGATCCGCGATGCAGGCGCGCATCTCAGCGAGCGTGGCCGGCTTGCGGCCGATCGTGCTCGCCGACGTGTACCCGTGCCGATCACGACCTTGGTGCGGCCGGGCGCGAGCTCGGCCACGGTCTGGATCGCGCCCGCCAGCACCGAGACGTGACGCGAGAACGGATTTGGTCACCGCCGGGAACAACGTCAGGCGCGACGTCTGGGTCGCGGCCGTGGCCGAGCGTCACGAACGTGTCGCGGCAGAGGAGCTGGCTGTCGAGGATGCCGGCGCCGTCGAAGCCGGCCGTCTCGACGTCCTGGATCAGCCGGATCAGCTCCGGCATCGGCGAATACCTGGAATTCGAAGCGAGACCGCGACCCGTCCCTGCATACGTTCCTCCCGTCGGGCGAGGATAGGGTGCGGCCGCGGCCTTTGTCCAGTCGAGGGCATGCCGCCATCGTCGACCGGTTCTGCTACGATGCGTGATGACCGATAGCGATGCGCGCAACGCGACCAACCATGCGCGGCAACAGTCGCTGCCGATCCACGATCCTGATCGTCCTCGTCCTCATCGGGACGGCGCTCGTTCCATCCGCCCGCAGCCGCCCAGGCAGCCTTCCGCGACGGCCCAGGAGTCCTCCACGACCACCCAGGAGCCCTCGACGAATCCGTGGTTCATGACCGGTGGTCGGCGGCGTGTACTCGGGCAGTCAGCTTCTCGAGATCCCGATGCACCTTGAGCTGAAGGACTCGTACACGTTCGGCGTCTCGGTGTCCGAAGCAGTTCGCCGAGTTCACGCGGTTCATGCGCCTGGAGGAGCGAGCTCAGGTCCTGAAGCACCTGGCGATCAGGACCACTGGGAATTCACGGGGTCCGTGAACCTCCGATGGGTCGTGTTCCCGTGGAACAAGTACATCGAGACGACGGCGGCAGTCGGTGAAGGCCTCTCGTGGGCGACCAGATTCCCGCGCTCGAGAAGCGGATCCGACGAACAGCGACGAACTCACAGCTGCTGAACTATCACCTCCTCGAGGTCACGTTCGCCGTATCCCGGACTCAGCCCTGGAGCCTCGTGACCCGAATCCATCACCGCTCGGGGGCCTGGGGCCTGCTCGGCCACTAGCGGCTCCAACATCCTCGAGGCAGGCATCCGCTATACCGGTTCTGACGGCGCGCCGCGGCAGCGCGACCTCACTTCATGAGCTCGTCGAAAGATCGACGAGGGCCTCGTCGAAGGCGTCGACGCGGATGAGCCCGAGCCGCGGGTACTCGATCTCGAGAATGACGTAGAGGGCGACGGCCATCGCGGCCGCCATGGCCACGACGTGGGTCCAGCTGCGCGTCTTCGCCTTCGACATGTCGTGTCCAGCCAGGAGCGCGGCGGCCAGCGCGAGCGCCACGAGCATCGCGAAGATGATCACCGGCGGGTGCATGCGCGTGGCCATCGTCCGGGTGGTCGTGATGTCGATCATGGCATTCAGCGCCGGCAGGAGCAGCATCGTGACGTTCGGGTGAGAGCCCGGCGCGCGACTGGCCACGACCGCCTGGCCCCAGATGTCCTTCTGCAAACGATTCACTTCGGCGAGCGCAGCCTCCACGGCGGCCATGTCCGGGATCTTTCGATAGACGTCGAGTCCGCGCGGTCAGGTAGCGGCGGAAGGTGTCGCGAAGCGCGGGCTGCAGGTCGGGCGCGACCATGTCGACCCGTAGATGAGGCCGTGCCGATCGCGTTGGCTTCCTCGACGATCAAATTCCGGCGGTTGTCGAAACGCCCACGGCCCCCGAGAACGTGAACGCGATCAGCAGCCCGAGCAGCGCAAAGATCGCCCCTTCCGCCGCGCCGACGCCCTCCCGTGCCCCTCGGATCCTTCCGCGCCCGACGGATGCCGATCCGTCGGCCGACCTCCAGAAGCGCCACCATCCCGACGAAGAGCCCGAGCGCGATGAGCAGAACGAAGAAGCGTGAAGATCATGTCAGGCCTGTCCGGGCTCCTTCTCCGCCTGTCATCTGGCGCTCGGTCGGTACGAGAGCGTACACTGCGTTCCCTGGCAGCGGGATGGCCGGGAGAAGGCTAAGCCAGGACCCCCGGCCGGTCAACGCGAACGCTGCTATAGTCCTGGCGCCAGACCAACCCGCGGGAGGGGACCATGAAGCTGCTCTTCTTCGACGATTTCAGGCTGGGAGTGCTCAAAGGCGACGCCGTCGTCGACGTGTCGGACACGGTGAAGGACATTCCGCATACCGGGCCGCACGACTTAATCAGCGGGTTGATCGAGCGGTTCGCCGACTACAAGGCGCGCCTGGAAGGCGCCGCGGCCGAGGGCCAGGGCAAGCCGGTCAGTCAGGTCAGGATCAGGCCTCCCCTGCCGAAGCCCTACAACATCGTCGCGATGGCCGTGAACTACATGGAGGACGGCACGCGCGCGGAGCCGGCGCCGATCAACGCGTTCCACAAGTCGCCCGAGCTCCGTCATCGGCGACGGCGACACCGATGGTGCTGCCCGACGTGCCCGCGACGATCTTCGAGGGCGAGGCCGAGGTGGCGCTGATCATCGGCAAGCAGCGCGACCAGCGTCAGCGCCGGCGCAGGCGATGAGCTACATCTTCGGCTACACGAACTTCATCGACGGCTCGGCCCGCGGTCTTCCGCCGCGCCGGCAACACGTTCTACCAGATGAAGTCGCGCGACACCTTCTGCGCCGATGGGGCCGTACATCGTGACGGCGGACGAGATCGCGCGATCCGCACCATCTGCAGAGTCAAGCTCTGGGTGAACGGCGAGCTGAAGCAGAACTACAACACGAGCGACATGGCCCACAAGATCCCGCGCTGCATCGAGTGGGTCACCTCGATCCACTCGCTCGACCCCGGCGACGTCATCGCGACCGGCACGAATCACCGCGGGCTCAGCGGGTTCCAGAACGGCGACCGCATCGAGATCGAGACCGAGGGGCTCGGCCGGCTCCGCTTCAACATCCGCGACGACCTCAAGCGCACCTGGGGCCGCGAGACTCGACTCGACCGTCAGGAGAAGAAGCTCGAGGGCACGCACGCCGCAGCTGACCGGGAAGTACACGCCGGCTCCGCGGTAACGTACGCTTCGGCTGATGCTGGGACGCGGCCGACGGTCTGACGCCGTCGGCCGCGTCTGAGTGGCTGCAACCTACTGGACGCGCCGAAGCGTGGCCGGTAAGCCCGCCCGAGACCTCGCCGCTCATCATGCCGTCCTTGGCGATCATCTGGCCGAGCGTCACAGCTCGGCAGGGACAGCTTCACGATCTCGCCCTGGACGGTCCCTTGACCGGGCCCGAGAGGTCCGGTCGTCCGCCGACAGTGATGTTGCCCGAGACGTTGGTGCCGTTCTGCGCCAGGGTCATGCGTGATCGGCGCGGACACACCGCCGTGTTCCCGCGCTAGCCCGTCCACGTGCCCGCCACGTTGGCCGTGGGCGCGTTGGCCGCGGCCTGCTGAGCCTCTCGAGCGGCGCCGCATCCGGCCGTCACCGCCGCGAGCAACAGCCAGAAACCCGATCGCACAGTATCTTCATTGTGGGTTCCTCCTGACCGCCTCGAATAGCAGAGACACCGCGTCCAGCGAGTATCAGACCTTCGTCGTATGCGACGAAAGGGTAATATACCGGCGGGAGGTCCAGCGATGATCGAGCGGCGACCCTTTGGCAGAACCGGCCACCTCAGCAGCGTCACGCTCTTCGGCGCCGCCGCGCTCGCGCGCGGCGAGCCAGGCCGACGCCGACCGCGCCCTCGAGGTGCTCCTCCGCTACGGCGTGAACCACATCGATACCGCCGCGCGCTACGGCGACTCCGAGCTGCGCATCGGACCGTGGATGGCGCGCCACCGGAAAGACTTCTTCCTGGCCACCAAGACCGGCTCGCGCACGGCCAAGGAAGGCCGGGACGACATCCATCGCTCGCTCGAGCGGCTGCGCGTCGATCACGTCGATCTGATCCAGCTGCACTCGCTCGGTCATCCCGACGACTGGGATCTGGCGATGGGGCCGGGCGGCGTGCTGGAAGCGGCGATCGAAGCCCGCCAGCAGGGGCTGACACGGTTCATCGGCGTGACCGGTCACGGCTGGACCATCGCGGCCATGCACCGGCGCAGCCTCGCGCGCTTCGACTTCGATTCGGTCCTGCTCCCCTACAACTTCTTCATGGCCGAGAACGAGCGCTACCGCCGAGCCTTCGACGAGGTCGTGGCGATCTGCCGCGAGCGCAACGTGGCCGTGCAGATCATCAAGTCGATCGCGCGCGGCCCGTGGGCCACGTCGGACAAGACGCACTCGACGTGGTACCAGCCGCTCGAGAGCCAGGCCGACATCGACCGGGCGGTGCACTACGTGATCGGCATGCCCGGCGTGTTCCTGAACACCGCGGGCGATCTCAATCTCTTGCCCAAGGTGCTCGACGCGGCCAGCCGCTTCGAGCGCCGGCCGACCGACGAGGCGATGGCGAGCATGGTCGAGTCGCAGCGGCTGACCTCGCTGTTCGGCCTACCGACCTGAGCGATCCGCCCGCCGATGCCCCTCTCCACGATCGTCGTGGGCGGTGGGATCGGCGGGCTCTCTCTCGCGCGGGAGCTCGGACGCAGTCGGGGCTGTCCGGTCATCGTGCTCGAGCGGGCGCCTCGAGGCTCGACGACGGTCGGCGCCGGAATCATCATGAATCCGAACGCCATGGCCGTGCTCGAGGCCAACGGGCTGGCGGCGTGTGTCCGCTCGCGAAGCTCGCCCATACCTGGCGCGGGACGACCGTTCGATCAGCGTGGACGGCGGCTGGCGACCCGAGACTATCGCCCGCTCTACGCGGAAGGGCGGCTCGCGATCGGGGCGCTCTGCCACCGGACCCACCTGCACGAGTGCCTCTACCGGCGGCCTCCCGGCCGGTAGCGGTCCGTCTCGACGCGCGCATCGTCGGCCTCGAAGCCGGGCACGGACGGCGTGCGCGTCGAGACCGACCGCGGCGAGGTGTTCACCGGCGACGTCCTGGTCGGCGCCGACGGGATTCGATTCGAGCGGTGCGCGCACGCTTCTTCGGGCCGAACGAGCCCGCGTACCTCGGCGTACCGCATCGCACCGCTTCGTCGTGCGCCAACCGCGACGGACTCGAGCATTTCACCGAGTTCCTCGGCCGCGGCCAGCGCGTCGGCCTCGTCCCGATCGGCGACGGGCAGCTCTACGTGTGGACGACGTTCAACTCACCGCGCGAGCAGCCGCGCGTGGGCGCTCGAAAGCGTCGCCGGCGCTCGACGAGCCCTGTTCGCCGAGATTCACCGACTCGCGGGTGCGGCACGGCGTTCGGTGGGCTCGCGTCGATCGACGGCGGTCGTGTGCACGGACATCGAGGAAGTGCACCAGCGCGACCTGGGCCCGCCGCCGCGTGGCGCTGCTCGGCGACGCGGCGCACGCGCTGACGCCCAACATGGGCCAGGGCGCAGGCATGGCGCATGGAAGATGCCGCCGTCCTCGCTCAAGAGCTGTCGAGCGCCGCGCGGCATGAAACTGACATCTCATCGGCGCTGATGAAATACGTCGCACGCCGTCGGCGTCGGGTCGCGTACGATCGCCCGGCTGTCGCGCGAGATCGGCGAAGAAGGCCAGATCAGCGGAACCCTGGCGTGCTGGTTGCGCAATCGCCGCGTCCGGCGCGAGGGCAGGATGCCGCGCGCGACGCAAGCAGCGCTTGAGCGCCTCCTGGCCTGGCGCCGTCTCACGGCGGCGAAGCGCCCTAAGTCGCCCACACGGAGCCATCGGGACGCATCGATAGCACGATGCGCCCGAGCATCACGCTGGCGCCCGCCGCGAGCTGGCGGAGGTCGTCGAGGCGGCGAGCCCACGCGTGCCGCGGGCGGCCGTTCAGCTCTCGCCAGAAGCCCGACAAGTTCCACCAGGCCTGCCGGGCGATGACGGAGATCGCCCCGCGATATCGTGCTTCGCGTAGTAGGCGCCGCGACCGCGCAGGTACTCGCGGCGCCGATCACGTGGGCCCGGGCTATGGGCGACCGTCGGGCGCGGCGAGAACCGGCCTCGAAATCCCGCTTTGAGAATTCGGTAGACTTGAAGTCGATGTCCTCAGCCGAAAGCCTCTCTCCGGCCCAAGCCGCGTGTCGCGCCCTTGACGGCAGCAATCACCTCGCGGCGCACTGGCGAGGTTACATCCCATGACGAGCCCCGGGAGGGGCCGCGTCACGCTCAGCGGCGCTTCGTCGACACCGACCGTGATACCCTCCGGCGGGCTATTTGTTTCCCGTCCTACGACACGGCCCGCCGGGACACCAGCTCCCGGGGTCCCTGCGGAACTGCTCGACGATCTCGACGACCCAGCGAATATCCACGACGGCGTCGTCGTCCACGAACGCCACGATCGCCCCGCGAGGCAGCCGATACACCTCGGTTGACGGCAAAGCTCTTGCCCTGGCGCGGCTCCATCATGTAGTGAAAGGTGCGGTCACCGTGCGACCCTTGAAAGGGAGGCGGCGACCCTCGCCGTGTCGTCCGTGGATGCGTTGTCGACGACGATGACCTCGGCGCTCCAGCCGGAGGGGCAGCGCACTCGCGCGCAAGGCCTCCAGACACGTCCGGAGCTGCGCGTCACGGTCTCGCGTCGCGATCACGATGCTGATCAGGGACTGCATTCGTCGTCGCCGCGCGGCCACCTCGCGGCCCGCTCGACAGAGCTCGCCGGGCTTCGGCGGAGTTTGTCAAGCTTCGCCGCGCGATGACCCGCTTTTGCGGACGCTTCGACTGGGATGGGCCCGTGCCGAGCGTAGCGCGGCCCGTTTGGCCGCCGATCCTGGCCCTGCTCGGCGACCACGCCGTCGACTGCTCGCCGGCAGAAGACCTCGCGCGTCCATCTCGGCCTCTGGTCACCAGAGCGGCGCGCTGCCCGCCGATCAGCCTCGCCGTCGAGGCAGACGCGGCGGTGCTGTTCTCGGGCTACCTTCGAGATCCCGCGCCCACGCCGACAGGCGAAAGCTCACAGCGTGCTCGCCAGGTATCGGGCGGGAGATCGGGCTGGCTGCGTCGGGCCAACGGAGTGTTCGCCTTCCGCGATCGTGGACTGGCGCAAGGCGCGTTGTGTGCTGGCGACCGATCGTCTCGGCATCCTGGCCGCTATTCTTTCTCCAGGACGAGGCTCGGTCTCGCATTTGCCGGAAGATCCTCGGAACCGGCGTTCGCTGCGTGCGCCGCGTGGGGGCGGCGCGAAGTGGACTACGACACGCTGCAGGAACTCATGGCGCTTGGCTTTCCGCTCGGGACTCGAACGTTTCTCCGCGATGTCGAGCGCGTCCCGCCTGGGACCTGGATCAACTTCTCGACCGGGCGGCGGCACGCGACGCGCTACTGGTCGTTCGAGAGGCGCTGCCCGCAGTGAAAGCAGCAGGATGTCACGGCCTTCCTCGACGAGTCGAGCGCGCTGCGTAGCGTGTTGAGCCAGCTTCGGTCGAGGACCCCGCGCCGTGTGTCTTCTCAGCTCCGGTTACGATTCACGTCGCATCCTGCTCGAGGGGCATGCCGCCGGCGCGAGATTCGATGCGGTGATATCGATCTGGCCCTATCCCGGTCTCGAGCGAACGACGATCGAGCCTGCCGTGACTGGCGAGCTGTGCCGTCGGCTCGGCATTCCCCATCGGCTCGTGAGGTTCCGGAGAGGAAAGGGGTGATCAGGCCGCGAGCGGCGGCGCGGTGCGCGACGTCCTCCTAGACTTGCCAGGTCTTTGACGTCATCACATCTGGGTATGCTGCCGCTCGCCGCCAGCCTGAGCCTTCCGACGAGGCAGCAGAACTTCGACGGGATGGCCGGCGATACGCTCTTTCAACAATCCGTTCTACGCCTTGCCGCGGGCTCACTGGGGTCGCTGGCGACCGGACTCCGATCTGCTGGAACATCATGGCGCCGGAGGTAGCCACGTGGGACAGAAGATCTGGACGGACCCGTGTCCCGGTCTTGGCTTCGGCTTCGAGACGCGCTTCAGGCCATCCCGGAGGAGCCGAACTGTCTGTCGTTCTTCTCATCTGCTGGGACGAACACGGGCGGTCATCGCGTTGCTAGCCGTACGGGTCGTCCTGAACCTCCACATAGGTCCTTCTACTCCGTATCTCGACAACGAGGTCATGGAGCACGCGCTGACGCTCGATCCGACCGTCAAGGGCAGAGCGGCGGCTCCAGGGGCTCGCGCTGCAGCGATCACTTCCCAGCGTTCGGCGATATCCTGTTCCTCGCACTCGCGACCGTCTGACATTCCGGCCTCGTATCCACACCCGATGGAATTATTCATCCCGACTTCGGCGGACCCTTCTCGGCCGTCTAGATCGCTCGTGCTCCTGCGAAGCCGCCTTCGGCCTCCTTACTCGTTTCGACGGACGGGACCTCGGCTTTGCCGGCAGCGATGCCGCTCCGGTCTTACCTGGCCAGGCGGCCGCTGGCGGAGCCCCGCCTGTGGGATCTGGTCCACACGGCGAGAATCATGATGCTCTATCATCGGGACGGTATCGGAGCGGTGGCTCGGGTCGTGGCGGCGCACGCGCTCGCGGAAGAGCACCGAGCGCTACCCGAGCGGCGCCGCGGTCAGTTCCCATTGAGCGCATCATCTCACTGGCGATGCAGAAGCTCCTGCTCGGCCTCGAGATGCGCCCAACGCCGCGATACCAAAGCCCGAGGCCCGCTCGACACCGCGCGACGAGCGGCCGCATCCCGAGCTCCGAACCCTTCGGCGATCGCCGCCAGGTAGAAGTCGCTCGCCGCCGCGTCCGCGTCGGGGCCCGAATTTCGCGGCGGTCCCCGCGAGCCCCGGAGCGCGTAGGCGTGATTGCCGCGCTCGTTGTGCTCACCTGAGAGCGCGAGCGCGCGTCGGCCATGCTGCTCGCGTTCGTTCCCGCGCGCCGCCCAGCATGTACGCTTCGGCCAACCAGGCGACCCCAGAGAGAATGCCGGGCGGTGAACCGATTCGCGCCCGCCTGCTCGACACCGCTTCCAGAAGTGGAATGCCTCTCCTTGGCGCGGTCTCGACAGCGCTCGCGGTACGCCGAGCTGCCGCCGCGGATCTCCGGCGGCCGCGCCGAGACCTTACTCACCCCGCTCAGATCCGGCCCGCGCTCCAGTAACGCTGCGGCGAGCCGTAACTCGCCTTTCTGCAGATAGAGCACGCCGAGATTGAACGCGCCTGACCTGAGACTGAAGGGGTGATCTCGGCGGTCTCGGCGATCTCTGATCGCTTCCTCGCCAACGCCGATCCCCTCACCGAATTCGCCGAGCTCCGGCGCATGACAACCGACAGTACGCGCGTGAGGTGACGGCAGGCAGCGCGGCCCAACCACGAATCGTCGTGCCAGACCTGATCGCCGGAGAGCGACGCGATGGTCTTTCGGAGACAAGGAATCGCGCGAGCGTAGTCGCCTTCACCGCGTAGTACGCAAGCCCCAGGTTGATCGTTCGTCGTCTCAGAGTTCAAAGTCCCCGAGTTCCTCTGCGATCGCGTGAGCTTCCCGCTGGTCCGACTCGATGGCGCGGGCGTGATCACCCATACGCCAGAAATAGTGGGTGAGGTAGGCGAAGACCCATCGCGAGTCGAGCGCCGATCGCCGAAGCGTTCCCAAAGCCGAAGCCTCGTCGATAGTCGAGGATCCGCTCGAGCTCCGAGCGCAGAACAGCGCGTTGCGCGGAGTCGAGACCAAGATCGACACCATAGGCCAGGACTCCGCGCGTCTCTGGGCGGCGCGGAGCGCCGCGAGCCGCCTGCTCGAAGAAGCCGCACCGCCTGCCGGTGCGCGCAACTGACCGCTGGCCTTGTTCCGGCCCGGCGGAGGTAGTTCTCACCGCCTTGTTCCGCACCTCGCCACGATACGCATCAGCATGGCGAGGCGCTCGACCTCTGGACCAATCGGCCCTCGGGAAGGCGTTCCATCACCTCGACGATCTGCGCGTGGAGATTTCGCCGGCGTTCCTGCAGGAGACCGCCGTACGTCACCCATGCGTGAGCGCGTGCTTGAAGGTGTATCCGAGCTCTGGAAAGAGGCTCGCCTCGTACACGAACTCCGCGGCCTGGAGATAGGCAAGGTGCCGGAGCGAACTTCGTCCGGCGGCAGGCCGGCAATTGCTTTGAGAAGATCGAAGGGTACCCGCCGATGACCGAGCGACTCTGCAGCAGAAGCTCTGTCCGCGGCCAGTCGATCGATACGATGAGCCGCCAGTACCACCTGCACCGTGGCTGGGATCTGAATCACCCTGGCGAGAGGCTGGGCCAGCCGATACGCACCTTAGTTCGCCGACGAGACCGTGAGTCTCGGCGAGGGTCCAGACGCTCCCTTCCAGGAAGAAAGGATTGCACCTCGGTGCGGTCGACCAGACTGTTAGCGCTTTGAGAGCCTCGGATCATCTTCCAGTAGTGCCCGCAAGAGCTCGTCGGCGCTCTCCGGCGCAGTGAGTCCACCCGGAGCTGGGCGGTAATAACTTCCGGTTGCTCCCAGCCGTGCTGGTACTCCGGGCGATAGTTCGACGACCAGAAGGATCCGGGCGGCCGGCAGGCTTTCTTGACCATCGTGTCCAGGAACAGCCTGGGTCTCGGAATCGATCCAGTGCAGATCCTAGAAGATCAGCGGCAATAGGGCTGGACGCGGCTCTCGCGCAGGAGCAAACCGCCTGATCCCCTCATAGGGTGTGTTGGGCTTCTGCGCTGGAGGGTCCAGCTGGAAAAATGGGCTCGTCTGGAAGCGCACCGAGGAGCGCGAGCACCGGGGCGATCGTCTCCTCGAGGAGACGGTCCAGGCTCAGCGACCCTGGCGGTGACTTTGTCGGTGATGGCGCGCGCCCCGTCTCGATCCTCGACTGCAAAGGAACCGTTTGAGCAAGTCGCGAACGGGACTGTAGGCGGTCGCCCCGCCGTAGGACACGGACCGGCTTTCGAGGACGACCCACCCCGATGCCGGATCGGATCAGGGTGAACTCTCCAGACGAGCCAGGCGACTTACCGACCCCGGCCTCACCGACCAGCGCACGATCTGGCCAGCTACGCTCGGCTTCCTGGAGGGCCGCGGTCAGACGTCGATCGTGCTGGCGCCCGACGAAGCGGCTGAGCCCGCGGGCACTTCGGCCGCCTGCAGGCGGGTCTTCGATAACTCTGCCGAGGAGCTCGAAGACCTTCGACCGGGCCGCTCAGGCCCTTGATGTTGACTGTTCGACAGGAGCGACCTGGACGCGCCCTCCAGCAGCCGCTTCGTATCGCCGGTGATCATGATGCTACCCGGCGCCGCCAACTGCTCCATACGGGCCGCCAAGTGGGTCGTCTGGGCCAACGGCTGAATAGTCCATGTGGAGGTCGTTGCCGATCGTGCGGATCAACACCTCTCCGGAATTGAGCCCGACGCGTATCTCGATCGAGATCTTCCTCGGAGCGTGCCGGACCTCCCCCGCATGAGCGCGGATGGCCGCCTGCATCGTCAAGGCCGCGTACGACGCCCGAAGGGCATGGTCCTCCAGGCAGCGGCGCACCAAAGATCGCCATGATGCCGTCGCCCAGCACCTGGTTCACCGTCCCCTCGTACTGGTGCACCGCCTCCATCATGAAGTTCGAGAACCGGGTCGAGGACGCGACGGGCGTCTTCAACGCGATCCAGCGAGCAGTTCGCATCGATCCCTTCAGGTCGGCGAACAGCACCGTGACCTGTTTACGCTCGCCCTCGACGGCGCTCCGGGACGTGAGGACTTCGAAGAGCCGCGGCAGCCGGGGAGGAACCGAGGCTTCGCGCCTTCGCAGCGGATAAAACCAGAGATAGTTTTCGTCTTCCTTAATGTTTTTGAACTGCTACTGAGCTGAGTGCTTAATCGCAGTGGTGATGCATTTGAGGTGCCAGCTGCAACTATGGAAAGCTCTGGCGCTCCTTGGCTGTCTGACAGTGGCAGTACCCGGAATTCTACGAGCTGGACAGCCTGCGAGCGCTAGGGTGAGCTGCAGCTGCCCTCGCCTGCTGTGGAGCCAGGCTGGTACTAACTGACACCCGGCTTCCACATAGAAGAGCCCCAGCCTTAGCTGACGGCGGTGGTCTCCGGAGGAAACCATGAAAGATCCTCAATCGCCAGTTCATGGATAAAATTCTGGTACAGACCCAAACCCAAGTAAAGGATGCTTCGTGCGTCGTCAGAGCGAGATCATCACGCCGAGAGCTGGCACGATTTATCGAGGTTCCGTAAGTTCATGCGATAGGTCGTCGTCGATATGCAACCTTGGTAAAGAAGGCCGCCGTTTCGAGAGAAAGCCTTTATGTCACTATGCTGTCTTTCAGTAATAGTTTCTTCGCACTGTTTGAGAGTTCTTGTTGTGCCGTAGCCGCCTGGTGGTCATGGTGGTACACAGTCAGTGAATCATGAGGTAGAGATCCCGTGGCGTCATCCTTCGTGATGCTACACTTGCCAGCGGGCTGGTTGCGGCGCGTCGACGGCTGTCGATTGATCCGATGGCCCGCAATAAAGTCGTCATCGTTGTTTACACGGCGTCGATGCCATCGCGCTTCATGATCTTCTGCCCTGCTGGTATTCTGCTTGCGGCAGCCTGATGAACGCGAAATCACACCAGTTTCTTCGCCAACAGCCTGGCGTTCGCCAGCATCGTTTCTGTAAAGATACCCGTTTCCCTGAAGATGGAAAATTTCAAGAATCGGAAAAAGCTCGCCATATCAGGATCCTCTCCGCCGGAGCAACCATGTCGGTGTGTTCACTGAACCTGAAGTGAGTCGCCCATCCGGCTCGACTTCAGTCTGGCACTCCCGTCACAGCCGCCGATGTGGCTTGATATCGAGCCAGAAGGAAGCGGTCGAGGAAACGCCAAAGCTTCGGCGTCCGCCATGGTGGTGGAACCTTGGAGTGCAGCGTAAGAATTCTGTTGAATTTCCAATCAGCAATCGATATCCAGCCGTGGCTTCGGTTCTGCCCATCGTTCTGGCAGCTTGTATCACTTGCTGCTTACCGTCTCTGGTTAGTTTTCAGATTGCGATAGCCATCACCCTTTGTGTTTCACCAGAGGAGCGCTGATCTTAAAAAAGTCAGTTTGGATGGCGACTGCCCTCAGACTGCGTTTGATCGATATTCCTCACCTCAACGCTCCTGTTGGTTGCGGTTTCGTGGTGTCGCTTTTGCCCCAGGATCTGGGTTGAACCGGTGCAGGTTCGGTCACCGCGTCATCGCTGGTTTCGGCGGATACCCAGGTCAAAAATGACCTGACGGACCCGTATAGATATCTAAAGTAACGATCGAGCAAAGTCCGCTGAGCTGAATTGCCATCCAGTGGGCTCGTACTGAACTGAATCAGCTTCCCCAGCCAGTTCGGTCTCGGTTGTTATGAGCTTGAGTGCAAAGACGCAACGCGTGAGAGTGATCGTTCTGGCAGTAAATGCAAGATCATCATCTCGTTCGCGCCTGAGTTCTTTCAGGCCCTCTGAGCGTTCCCAGTTCGAGCTGGACCTGGGCTGCCTCTTCAATAGCCGCCGACGATATGCTAACGTTTTCCCGACATCATTTGTCCTATCGAGGAGGCGGCAGAGCGTAAATGGGGATTCAGACGGCCCAGACTCAAACTGGTCCGGTCGCCCGTGGTTTCCGCGCTAAGAAAGATCGGTTATGCTTTTGATAACGCCTTTCGGTGCGCGAACGCCGTGGCGATCATGGCGTCGCTGCCAACTCGCCGGAGCTGGCCGATAACGCGCCATCCTGATCCGCGGATCGGATACAATCGCCCGTGCACCCATCGTTTCACCCGGATCATCGCCGTTGACAAGATTGCCTGCAGTGGCCGAGCCGAATGGTCCTTCCCGCCCTGCTGGCCCTGTCTGAGTAAAACATCCTGGGACGCAGGCCGCCGTCCAAACGACTTCGCGCCGCCCCAACGTCCATTTCCTGATTCAAGGCGCTGCAGTTTCGCTGTTGCAACCGGTGCATTTGATCCCACTTGCATCGAGTGACGCTGGCACAGGAAGCGGTAATTTGTTCTGCCGCGATGCACACGATCACTGAAGAAGCGTGGCATGACCGGTCAGTGAATTCTGCTCCAGCTTCGTCTGCGGTCGATAAATCGCTATGTCCGGTCGCTGCGCCGGGCTGATGCCGCCCAGAAGCGACCCCGGCGCCGGCGTTGTCGGCTAACACGCTCTGAGCGCTTAAATACCGTGGCCTGTCAGGCCGCCCGCGGCGCTGTGTTATCGAACTGCTGGGTCGTCGAATAGCTAAGACGTTTGCCGGAATACCTCGAGCTTGATCGGAAGCCTCCCTGAAGCGGAAACGACTGCCGCCGGTTCTCGGGGACGGCTCTCCGGCCGGGTTGATCGCTGAATCATCATCGTCTGCGCCGAGGGTGGTAACCGACGTCCCATCCGTGCGAGTTTCGTGGCTCCCGCGAGTCGCTGGATTCTTTATCCCGGTGACGTTCGACCGCCACGTAAACGGATCTCGCGCGTCGTGGCAACGTGCAACCAGCGTTGGGGCTGGCAGTTGAATACCTTCACCGGCCCAGTTTCGTCGCCCGGTCAGTATCAAAAGCGAGCCGCTTTCCATCGCTTCTTCCGCTTGTCTCATTGTGCCTGGATCTTCTTCTCCAATCAGTCCAGTGGTGGAAACCAGCTTCCTGTCGGCAACCAGTGAAGCCGATCTCCATGACCATTTCGGTGCTCATTCAGCCGGCATCAGCCTTCGCAAAGCTGGATCTACTCGTCAACCTCACACAGTCGTTGTGGCTGATGCCGGGTAATTATCGCCATCGCTTCGGTCGAGCCCGGTGTGGGTGCTGTTCTTTTCCAGCTCAGGTGCCGCTGGCGGCGGTGGGGTCAGCAAATCATTCTCGCGGCACTGAACGTAGTCCACTATCGCGACGTGCCGGCACGTACCGTTCTTCATACAACTTCGGATTGTCTTCCTGGTCGGCCGATCGGCTCATTCGCCAAGATGTCCCTGGAGTTGTTTCACCTCCTCACCGGCTCAAACCCATTGGTCGGCGTGCCCAGCCCGCCATGCCTCTAAAGCCCCGCGCGGTGCTCATCATCATGCGAAATGCGCCGAGACACGCACCGGCGGGTGAGTGCCTCTTCCTGTTCCGGCTGTACTGGAGCGGCCCGCTGACGTGATCCAGCCTGGTGCCGGCATGGTCCGGCACGATTGATATCGGTTTCCTCGAAGCGCTATCGGCTGGGCGCCGTCGCAGCCGCCGGTGGCGCCCCGCGAGCGGTGTGCGTGTACGCGGCTGCGCTCCTGGCGCTATCATCGTGGCGGCCGCCTGGAGGTGACGCCGCGCAGTGATTTCCATATGGTGTCGCTTTTGGAGCTTTCATGAATCGGAGATCAGTATCTTTAGAGGTAAAGTTTCATCGATCATCGTTGAACGATGCTTTCAAGGAAGAGCACTGTTCGTGACTTTCGCGCGATCATTGATCCGTGATTTTTGTGAGAGTGGTCGGTCCGTATCTGGGGCTGCCTCGAGCCTTGCCGTGGAGATGAACCCGCTCCAATCCAGCTAATGTAACTGGAATCCAGTACACT